>Ga0209164_1000175_pt1 | contig 203985 bp, 177 predicted proteins | sample MTBNYHSulfiMetaG_FD_187458 | JGI IMG/M metagenome (GOLD analysis project Ga0209164, IMG submission 187458) | Enrichment culture microbial communities from rom New York Harbor, USA that are MTBE-degrading - MTBE-NYH (New York Harbor Sulfidogenic)... | ecosystem: Environmental > Aquatic > Marine...
AGTCCGCTGGCTGATCTGAAGACATCATCGTTTTCGATCCCTAATGTGTCGAAGATAGCCGCTAATGCGGTTTGGGCACAGCCTGTGCACTCCCTCTCGTATCTTTCCCCCAGACCGTAGGCCTTCTGTTCGAGTTCTTCGATGCTTGAATTCATAATGATTCCCTTTCCGGCTTCTATTAACAGACGAAGACGACATCGCTTTGATCGGTCACCTGTGAATGATTCTATAACTGCGGGCCATGACACCCGGGATCGAATCGGACCACAGCCGGCTACAGGCAACATACCCGGTGGCTTTGTTCCACAAAAGCCCCTCTGCAGGCGTACCTTGGGAGATTGTGTTCATCAGCCCAGATCCAACGGTCTACTAGACAGGGCTGAACTCGAATAGGAGAGAATCTTCTTCTCCGGGCACAGACTGCCGGATCCGAAGGTGTCCGAGCCAGTTCTTGTCGTCAGGGTTCGCGAAATCCTCCCGAAAGTGGGCTCCCCGGCTTTCCTCCCGTCTCATGGCTGCCGCCAGAATCAGGGCAGCGGCCCGGGCGGCAAGACGGAGTTCCAGTAACCCTTGCATGTCCGATGGATGATCCGGTTCAGAAAGAACCATGAGTTCAGCGTGGATTTCTTTTGCAACGCTCAAGGCCCGCACGAGACCCTCTCGGTTTCTGATAATCCCCCCGTCCTCCCACATGATTTTTCGAAGCCTGGTCTTGAGCCGGGGCAGAACCACGGCAGCCTTCCCGGCCAGGGAACCGAATTCAGGCCTAACCAGTTGGGCTATAATATCCTTCTCTGCAGGGGCAGCGTCCCGGGCAGCCCACCTGGCTGCGGCGGTCCCGGCCCGCGCGCCAAAGACCTGGGTCTCGGTCAGGGCGTTTCCCCCCAGGCGGTTCGCCCCGTGTAGCCCGCCGGTCACCTCACCGGCCGCAAAGAGACCGGGCACAATGGTGGCGCCCTGGTCATTGATGCGGATTCCTCCCATGGTGTGGTGTGCCATGGGAGCCACCCGGACAGGGTGCTCCCATGCGCCATAGTGTTTTCCCAGAATTTCCCACGTGGAAGCCGAAAACGGGTCTTCTTTCCAGCGCTCCTCGGACACGGCCGTCAGGTCCAGCCAGATCTCGCGTCTCTCCCTGAAAACCTCAGTAAAAAGGACATGGGAGAGCCGGTCCCGGGCCCTCTCCCCGGCCGGACGTTCCACGATCCCGTACTTCTCAAGGATGTCTTCCTTGCGGCTGTTGAACAGACGCCCTTTGTCGGCAAGCCGGGGAGGGATCAGAAAGGGAGGGAGTTTCCGCTCCGCCAACCCCAGTGGATAAAACTGCACGAATTCCATGTCCTGAAGTTCTGCACCGGCATCCAATGCAATGGCGTAACTCTCGCCGAACATCCTCTGGGGATTGTCATGACGAAGGTAAAGCGCCCCTGCCCCGCCTGTGGCCAGAGCCAGGGCCTTTGCCGCAAATGCCATAAAACGGCCCCGGACCGTCGAATAAGCGACAAGGCCGGCCGACCCCTCCAGTAGCTTCAGTCCGGCGGCCGTCATGCCGCCCATGAACCGGACGCCAATGGCTTTGGCCTTTTCCAGGAGGCACTGTACAATCGCCTGGCCCCAGGCCGGTGGCCGCCCTTTTGAAAAAAGATAGCCTTTATGGAATTCGCCGGATATTCCCCACGCCGCCAGCTCTTCCAGCCTTTTGGGGCCTTCCGCCACCAGAACCTCCACCAGCTCCTTTTGATTGATGCCCCTGCCCGCCTGCAGGGTATCCCGGATGTGGTCTTCGGCCTCCTCGGGCCTTGCGACCCCTGCAAATACGCCCGCGCTTAGGATGGTGCAGCTTGCCTTGCCCGGAAGTCCCTTGGAGATCACACACACATCCAAACCGGCCTCCCTCGCTGATATGGCGGCCCTGAGACCTGCGGCCCCGCTGCCGACAATGAGTACGTCACACGAGATATGTTCCATGGCTGCTCCCATGTGGGGATTTCTTGTTTCACAAATATGTCGTATGCGAGTTGTCCCGCTCTAAATACATATCAGCCAAACTCATACCCCATCCCGACCCAGTAATGCCAATCTCCAACTGCCACCCTGGTTTGTTCAGGCGTTGCACTGACCGGCTTTAACTGAGACAGCGGAACTGCCAGTCTGCCCTTGTCCCATCGGATCATTATAAACATCTCCCTCTCACATTCCTCCTCAGGCGCCATCCCGATGACTTCCACTTCATCCCCTATCTGCAAAGGTGATATGGCACGCTTCAGAGTGCAGACAGCAGTAAAAGGAAACTCAAGCTTGTCTTCGAGGCAATAGTACCACCCCATGGCCTGCTCTTCGGCCCCGTATGCATCCACAACAATCTCCATGCTGATGCGCTCTTCACGATCTTCGTCCCGTTTTACCTTGACCATGTGAAATGTCCTCTCTGTCGTGTTTGTTGATCCCCACATAGACCAGGCTGGCATCTTCGCAGAGACTGAACTTGTAAATCCCGTTGTTCATCAAGGCGCTGTCAAAAAGGCCAGGGCAGAAAAGGAATTCCAGATCTTAAGATTCCTTACCCACCATCGGCCATGCCAGGAGCCGCCGATGGTAACAAAGGATTTCGAGAATTCTACAATCTTATGGATAGCCCTCATCCCGTACCCGTGCTCAATCCAGCGGCATGCAGGGATCGCGCAAATCTCTTGTCAAACGTGGCTACCGTGGCGTCCCCAAAATCAGAAATCTGATCGGGCCAGAGTTTCAGGAAAGATTCAAGGTCAAATTCGTGGATCAGTCGAAGGCCCGGCAAGGCAATGAAATCGGCGATCATCTCCTGATCTGAGGTTAGGGTATCGCTGACCGAAAGTCTAAGTTGCGATCTGATGGTCTTCGGAATGGTTGTCTGGTATTTTGAAGTAACCATTGATTGCATCGCCCGTCCTCCTTCCATGATTTTCCTTACAAATGAACGATATCGTAAGGAGGGTGGCTTGTCAAGGCGGGGCGGAGCTGACACTTTTTTGAGATAGATGGGAGGGACCGGACTGGGTTGCGATCATAAGAAACGCATATGTTCATGCCCGTCCCCATTTTCACCTATTGAAATGTCAAATATAGAACTTGATTTTTCAAGACAAAACCTCTATGCTGTGCTCATGGACTTTATCGCCAGAAAAACAGATCAGGCCACCTTAACCAAGTTCATGTCCATATTTCCTGTCACGGCGATTCTTGGCCCCAGGCAGTGTGGAAAAACGACGTTAGCTCGAACGCTTGCCGCCGATTCCTATTTCGACCTGGAAAATCCTCAGGATCTTGCCCGTCTTGAACAGCCTCAGCTTGCGCTGGAAGACCTGACGGGACTCATCGTCATCGACGAGATCCAGCGGTTGCCCGATCTTTTTCCGCTCCTGCGCTATCTGGTGGATCAAGGAAAAGACCGGAAATTCGTCATCCTGGGAAGCGCCTCGCGGGACCTGATCCGCCAGAGCTCCGAATCCCTGGCCGGCAGAATCGGCTATATTCAATTGGGCGGGTTCCGCCTTAGCGATATCGGTCCAGGGGCCATCAAGACCTTGTGGTGGCGCGGGGGATTGCCCCCATCTTTCCTGGCGGCATCGGACAATGAGAGCCTGCTCTGGCGGAACCAATACGTGACGACCTTTCTGGAACGGGACATCCCCCAGTTAGGGATCACAATCCCCGGCCGGACACTTCGCCGATTCTGGACCATGCTGAGCCATTACCACGGCAATATCTTGAACTATGCCGAGTTGGGCCGTTCCTTCGGGATCTCCGATATGACCGTCCGGAAGTACTGCGATATTCTGGAAGGCACCTTCATGGTCCGCATCCTCCAGCCCTGGCATGTCAATATCGGTAAGCGCCTGGTAAAGCGACCGAAATTGTACCTGCGCGACTCCGGGCTCTTCCATGCCTTGCTATCTATTGAAACCCCGGAGCAACTTTACATCTCGCCCCGGCTCGGGGCCTCCTGGGAAGGTTTTGCCCTGGATTGCGTCTGTCGAACCGTGGGAAAAGAAGACAGGGATTTCTATTTCTGGAGCACCCACGCCGGCGCGGAACTCGATCTTTTCTGGCAGGCACGTGGTCAAAACTGGGGGGTGGAATTTAAGTATGAAGACAGCCCCCGGTTGACCCGATCCATGAAGACGGCTGTTGAAGACCTTGAATTGGAGAGGCTATGGGTCATCTATCCTGGGAAAGCGGCATATCGTCTTACCGAACAGATCCAGGTGATTCCCCTTGCAGATATCCACGACACATGGGATTACGGATAACAGAGCGACATCCCTTCCCTCCTACCGGCAATGCAAAAAGCCCAAATGGAGATGCAACACTTAAGGCGTTTTTGATGTTGTGAACACACCCCTCTCCAATAATGACTTAAGCAAAGCCCCCAAGAAACGCATATTTTCATGCCCGTCCCCATTCTCATTTCATTGGGGGACCAAGCTCAGCGCGAAAAAACTGACGGCCCCGCAAATTGATGAAGTGGGAACGTGCCCCATTTCCACCATGACATCTACCCCACTATCCGATCTTGGCGATTCCCCATCCGGAAACCTCTTTGGCAAGTTGCGCGATCTTTCCGCCGGGGGTGACATGCACAAAGTAAATCTCGTCAGCCAGGGCAGCCACCAGTCTATTTCGCTGGTCCGAGAGTGCCGCGGCGATCCGGCGTTGTGAGGGGTCAAAGGGCGACAGAAGCAGGATGCGACCTGCTGCGACGCCCTGCTGCCATGCCTTTGGAATCCTCATCCCTTGAAGGCCTCGGGCAGGACAGATGATGATCGGCTGAACGCCGCGCAACAAGATGTTCAGACATTCCTTTTCGATAGGCGAATGAAATCCGCTGATGATGCATCTACCCTCATCGCGCCATTTTTGCGCCTGATCCATGGCCTTGAGAATGGCATGGCCCGGGCAGGTCTTGGAACAGAAAAGGGCGGTTTGGGGGGCACTGAGCAGATCCAGTCTCCCGATGGCCCAGAGTCGGACCGGGGCCTCCCGGCCCAGGCGTTCTGTCAGTTGAACGGGGAAGGAAGGGCGGTTGTTATCGATGACTTGTAATGGGGGGTACATGGCCATGAAGGCTGTCCTTCATCGAGCGCCCTTTTCGGGGAGCTTCTCCACCATCTTTTCATTTTCGTTAATGATGATTATGCCATGGCCAAAGCGCCGGGCCTGTTCGCGTGCCTTCAAAACGGCACAAAAAACAAGGTTCATCCGGCAACGGCGTATTCCACAGCCCTTGGGTTTTCCATCCGCTTGGACGCGTCCAGTATCTCCATCCCCACGATATTGCCGACCTTGTCGAAATCGAGGATGATGCCTGGTCTCTCTTCGTCGCTTTCCTCAATCGTCGAATCGCTGAAAAGGATGCGCAGGACGTCTACCTCAGCGTCATAGGTTATTTTCATAACTGCCTCCAATACTTATCTATTTTACTGGTTCTGTACGCTGTGATCACCTTACCCGGCACGACGCTGTCGTCCACAATCACCCTTACAAGATAGTTCTTCCCTGTCCCAAAATCCATGATCGACTGGTAAGCCTTCGTGTCCCCGTATCCTTCAACGATCTGATCTGGTTTCTGCAAAATCGCCTCCACAGTATCGTCGGGTATCGCCCTGCAGTCCATTTCCTTCCTTGCATGTTTAGTGATTTCAAACTTCATAGGCCCTCTCATACGCCATTCGGGCAGGCCCTTCCACCAATCCAACCTTGTACACGGTTTTCCTGCTCGAGAACACGCCCAGAAGCTTTCAGGGAACTTGAACTTGAGGGCATTCTTTTAAGCGCATAGCGACCATAGCTCATCTTGAAGCAATTGGCCGCCTCCCTGCCCATAAGGTAATTGATGTCATAGTTGATGATGAAATCCAGTTCCTCGTCGGTAAATCCATACTGCTTTGAAGGCGTTACTGTTTCATCGCATAAGAACTCAAGTCGTTCTTGATATAGTATTTTGCGCCAAGTCTTGTTAAAAGCCTTTCCGCATCAAAAACAAATTTACCCCAGTCCACGGTCCGCTCATATTCTTTCATGTGGTTCAGTTTCCCCACCTTCCAGAAGTTCACATAGGGATGCGCCATGCGGATTACCGCTAGCGCCTGTTCGGGATTGATAACCGGCTCAAGACTAACCCAAGTAAAAACCCCTACTTCATGAGCGCTTTTCAAAACACTCAGCCGGTCGTCTACAGTCGAAGAATTCGGCTCCCAATCCTTGCGTGTAGCATCATCCAAAAAACAAAGGGTAATGCCTAATTGTGTACGGGCAGTCTTCATTAGCGCCATATCCTCCAAGATCAGATCGGCGCATCCTTTGGTCAGAATCTGATTGTTCAAACGGTGTTTAGCGATAATTTCAAGGGACTGTCGCGTCAATCGCTCGGTTCGCTCAAGCGGCTGGTAAGGATCGCACAAAAAACAAAAAAGAATGGCGCGCTGATCACCCTGCAACCGCTGAGCATCCTTTTCGAGGCGTCTCAAAACATCCTTTCGTGGTTCAGCCTTTGCATGCCACTTTTCACCGGTTGTCCGCATGGTAGCAGGTGCATAGCAATAGCGACAGCCATGCGTACACCCGAGATAGAGATTGCATGCTAAGTCCGAATATTCTCGTGCTCTCCCTTTGGGTTCATATACAACATTCATGAAAGCTCCTCCCCAAAATAAGAAATCTTCTCTATTTCCGGTCTCTTCCATGCATCATAGGAAATATGCAAAGACTGTTTCGGCAATTTTTTGTCCTTACTCAGTAACACCAAAGTATTCCTTGCATGGCTTGCAAGCATACCATTTTGCAGGGCAAAAAGATAAACATCCTTATTTGTGGTTAGTTGACGTCCAAGCACGGCCAATTCAAGTTCCTTCTCAAAAACCGTAATTTTTGTCGGCTTATCGTAATCTGGAAATAGTGATGGCTGCAAAGGATCAATCCCATCATTATCGATGTCGAAATTCGCATCTCCACCGTGCTTCCAGGCCACGCTCAGAAATTTATCAATTCCAAGAGGGTGGCCGGATCCGAATACAAGTCCATAGACGTTTGCTCCCTTGCGGATCGAGAAAGCACCGAGATAATATTCCAAGTCCTCGGGTATCCACCGCCTGTATGAGTCGGCCACAATCCGGTGAACATTGGTGCCATTCATCCTCGAAAAATCTTCATCCCTTACTGGGACACAGCCACGAATCTCCGGCAACGTTTTAAACCGATTTACCATTGCTGAGGAAATGAAGAAAATGAAATCGGTTCTGGGTATTCGTACAATTGTTTGAAAAATGGATTTTGTAATCTGTTTCACGCCGTTTTGATCCAAAAACAAAAGATTCGCCACTCTCCCATACATGTAAGGATTCCATTGGTCAAATGCAGATTGAAAATCCGTTTTCAACGTTTCGAATGCAATGTGCTGTAAAGAAAGTCCTTGTTCGTCAATGTAGGAAGATAGGTTTTTAAATTTTATTATGTTCTTTTCATTAAAATAGACTTTGATGATATTGGAACGCTGTTTTTTGCTCTGAATCATCGCATCACGGATCTCATCGTATATGATGACAGGACTTCCCGGTTTACCGTCCACATCATAGCCTGGGCCTGCGAAAAAATCAAAAATCTGAACTGTATCGACAGTTGATGCATTGAGGAACACTGGAAGCCATTCACGAAGATAATCTCGGTAGAGTTCCAGCTTATCTAATGTGCCCTCATCAAATGGCTTTTTGTGTAAGTTTCGTACAGGCATGCTAGTATTCTGATTTTATTTATCGACTTAAATAAGAGATTCTAATTCAGCGAATTTTACAGTAGTAGAAAAAAATGATGGCATTTGGATTAGGGTATTTTGTTATACCAGCCACCTTTAAGCAGATTGATCACGTCTCGGCCTCCTTTCTTGCGAAAAGGTTTTCATAAGCCTCTTCATTGCCCTTGAACTTATCGATGAGAAACCTGACCCATGCTTCTTTATAGCCGTAGTCGTTGTGCCGCCGGTCGAAAATACAGTAAGTCGCATTTGTTTGCTCGGGGTTAGGGCTTTGGGAAGGAGGCCGAACCTCAAAATGTTGCCAGCATTTCGTGTGCCAAGCGATGTTAAACTTGTTTGTCGGTTTTCCTCCCCGAATTACCTTGGGATCACCCATCGCTTTTTGGACACGTTTCGCAACCTGGCCTGCGTTCAGCATACCTTCATTCAATACGGGCACATGCTTGTGCTTTACAAGCGCCGCAAGTGGCTTGATTTGTTCCTTCTCTTGGGGGGTCAGTTTGGCATAGTCAACGAATTGAATCGCAAGAGCATCCTTGCTCGGATGGTTGGCAACCTGGATCAAGAATGCCTTAAACGCATACTGCCCACTTTGAAGAGTGTCAGGAGATATTGTGGATCGGTATTGCTCAATAAACTCGGCAGCGGATCTAACGTTACGGTTTCGCCTCACGGCTTCAGCAAGATTCTCTGCTGACGGGTACATTTGAAGTGCAAAGCTGAGACACTGACGGATGCGATATTTATCGCCGAATTCCTTTGCCAATAGATCATCGAAATTAAGAAGCATTGCTTGGCACTCACCAAAGATGGATGGGTCCAACTCCGGCAAAGAACGGTGCTCTATTTTATTCCGCAAGGGGATAAAAAACTCCAAGTTCTTGCGTACAGGATTGCCTGTATCGTTTTCATAATAACGCCTCAGACATTCATTGAGTTCCCAATGTTTGTAATCCCCATCCAGGCGTTCGTAGCGGCCATTAGGTTTCCGGTAGTACGGCTTCAGCCTGCGTCGAAAAAATACCGCATGAAACAACGATGTCCAAGCGATGATCATCAGAGTGATATATCCACCCGACTTAAATCTGACAGCTGGCTTGTTATAGATTTCAACGGCAAGCAAGGCAGAATCGTGTGCTTTGTCCAGACACTCTTTTACCGTTCGAGGCAGTCCCCTCATTCCTCTCCTCCGCCATCTGCCCCACGGCCCATTCGGTACTTGATGTCATAGTTTATGATGAAATCCAGTTCTTCGTCGGTAAAGCCATAATGCTTGGCAAGGACCTGGTCGATTTGATTGATGATGGGTTTGGACAGTTCCCAGTCAAACTCTTGAAACTCACTATCACCTCTATGATTTAAAAACGAGTTACGCTGAAAGTCCTCCATAAGCGCGCTGAACAAACGCACTAACGCTTGACTGTTTGGGGATGAAAAGCAACCGGCAGGAAAAAGACGAACATCTTCCAAAGTGAGGTTGCGGCAGTTCCCCGACGCGAAAAGCCAGAAGAAATATGTGGAACTACTAATTGTAGCCCCTAGAACACCGGCTGCCGTGCCGTCAACACATGTCAACTCACGAATGTGATGAATTGATCGGTCACCGGCTGGGGATCGAAAATATGGTAAGAAATCCAATATACGCACCCAGTAACCAGGTGTTCTGTGAAAGAATAGTCTATGCCCAACGCCGTATTTGAATGTTTTTCCAAATGGCTCCTGACTGTGTTTATTCACCTTCTCCAAGATTGTTGTCCCTAATTCACTTCCGCCTTTAATGATTATATTGCTGCTGTGCGGCTTGGGAGCGTGACCATATTGCAGAAGCGCAAATAGATTAGAGCGTTCTTGTACATACCACTGGTGATACTTTGAGCTTATCATAGGAATTTTCTTCCTGTTCCCTTTTTGTGCCAGGTAAATTGTAAGTCGTTGCTCGACACCGTTGAATAGCTTGGCCGGTCTTATCGCGTAATGAGCTGTGTGTACCGAATCAAATGTCTCCGACAGGAAACCACGCCAAGTCTCCGTCTCTGATAAGCTTGCCGAGCCAATTGGCACAATAAGTCCAAGTCGGCTTCCGTTCAAACCCAAGATTCCGCAACGCTCACCGATTAATGCATATAGGTTGCGACAGCCTGTCGTGATGTATCCACTAATACCATAACATCCTTGAATTTTTGATATCTGAACATAGGGAGGATTCCCTATAATCACGTCGTATCCCCCGTCCTTCATGATGCCGTAAAACTCCACAAACCAGTGGAAGGGCTGGTGGGACTTCAGCCAGTTGGCATATTCGGCTTTCTTGGCATTTATTCCGTATTCACCAGCCAGGTTGCGGTTGAGTTCATCATTCAGGAGCTTGAGGCGGTCGCGCAGGGTCTGTTTTGCGTCGGCGAAATCCTTTGGGTTCATATCCGGGTCGGTCTGCATGCGGCGGAAGTGCTTGAAAGCGCGGTCCGCCAGTTCGACCCGCTCTTCAAACCGTTCATACTCGCTGAGCACATCGCCGAATTGCAGTCTTGTCTGCGCCTGCTTACCGACGGGTTTCTCCTTGAAAACCGTCCGCACGTCATCTGCCGTGGCATAACCCACCAGGGTGTTTCCAGCGCGGATGTTGAAATCGATGTCCGGCAGGGGTTCGATGCCGAAGTTGTCTGCGCCAGGATCGGGTTCGATCTGGGCCACCAGCTTGAGGAAGAGGCGCAGTTTGCAGATCTCTACGGCCTCTTCCATGATGTCCACACCGAAGAGGTTATAGAGGATGATGTTTTTGAAGATGTAGTAGCGCCGGTTGGGATGACCCTCCATCTGTTTCAGGATCTTGCGGAAGTCGGAGAATTTTTCGGGCCTGTGTTTTTCAGTGGAGCGGTCGAGGTCTTCCACAAAGGCGGCCATCCGGTCGAGACAGGCCTCGTAGAGGGGTTCCAGGATATTGAGGGCCGCAAAGAGAAACGCCCCTGAGCCGCAGGTGGGGTCAAGGATGGTGATGCCGTTTTGATATTTTTCATGTGATTTGTCAGGAACATGGCCGTTGATGGTCTGCCAGAAGGCCCGCAGCAGGTCTGGCCCCTCGCAGTTTTCGATCACGTCCTGGGCGAACTGGCGGATGTCCAGGTTGAAGGTGATCAGATCGTTAATGTCTTTCACTTCGCCCTGTTGCAGCTTTTTTCGGATCTCAAGACACCGGTTTCTACGGTACACATATTCCCGCCAGGTCTCGGTGACCAGCCGGACCGGGTCATGGGCAGGGGCCTGCTGAAGGTTGTATCGCTTGTCAAACATGCGGGCCTTGGGGTCGTGCATGCCGGTCTGGACAAAATCAGGGAGGTCGGATTCCGGCAGAATGCTTCCCTCTTCTCTGATAACGCCGTGCTTGACCGCCTTGTACAGGTAGCGGTCCGGATTGGTGGTAAGAAGCCCCCAGACCGTAAGGCCGCCGGGATTCTCAAAGGCGACCTTGCATCTGGAGCGGGCCGCGTCAAACAGGAAGGGGATCACGGTGTTCTTGCTGATGTATTCGGTGATGTCCTCCTTGGTGTAATAGGCCCCCATCTGTTTCTGATTGATGTATTTTTCAAAGATGTAGCCGAGCACGTCGGGGTTGATCTCATTGTCGGCCCGGAGGGGCCGTTCGTCCAGGTGCCACTGGTACTGATCAAAGTAATCGAAGATCCGCTCAAAGGCCTCATCCGGTATCTGAATGTCGGGGTAGCGCTGCTCCACCGGGTGCCTTTCAAAAAAGCCACCGTCAAAGTAGGGGATCTTGCCGAGGAGTTTTTCAAGCTCAGGCGTGCGGCTCTTTCCGCCGAGCCCTTCATGGAACAAACGTAAGAGGAAGTAGCGATAAAAAGAGTAGAATCGGTCCTGGCCGTATTCTTTCTGCATCTGCCTAAGGCGACTGCGAAGGTAGTCTATCTCGCCGTCCAGAAACCCTTTGCGCTGGATAAAATAGACGAACATGAGGCGGTTGAGCATGACCGAGGCATACCATTCAAGATCTGTTTTCTCGGTAATGCCGGTAACAAACTTGAGAAAGGCCCCATGCTCCTTTTTGAACCGGTCATAAAAGCGCTTGGTGACCCGCTCCACGTCAAATCCGGCCCTGGCCCGCCGGGTAACATCGCTCAGGGTGAGGGTTTCTTCCTCTTCCAGGGAAAAGGCAATGGCCTGAAGTTTCTGGATAAGGGCGTCGCCGGGCTGGGTTTTGTGCAAGGTGTGCTCCCGGCAGGCGGTCGGCTTGCCCGGCTCCCGTCTGACCCACTGCCAGACCTGGGTGGTCTGATCCGGATCCACAAAGATGATAAGATGCTCGTGGGCGGTCTTGGCGGCCTGACTTTCAATTTTGCGTCGGGTGGCATAATCGGGCAGGGGTTCGCCGGGGGCCGTGGGGCAGAGGTAGGAGACCATGCCGCGTTTTTGGGCCAGGGCCTCCAAACGGATCATCCGGCCGTCGATGGCCATGTCGAGGTGGGCGTCGTGCCGGTCCCAGCCTAATTCATCAACGAACATGGTACGGAAATCAAATGCCTTGAGCAATTGCCGGATGCGTTCAAAGTCAAGATGCATTGCCTTACAGGACTCTCCTTTTCAACTTTTCATAGAAAGACTCGCGAGATCCAATCATGTTGATGACAATCAACCCATCTTCCTCGAAGACTTCGTATACGATTTTGTAGGATTTGCCCTTGTGGGTCAGATGATAGGATCTGAGGCCCTTGAACACATAACCGAGTTCATGGGCTTGAAAGGGATTTTCTCGAATGCTTTTGAAATGGATCGTCTTAAGATCATCTAAAAGGCCGTGAGGGAGCCTTTTCAGGTCGTTCTTCACGGCTTTGATGCTCTTGATCTCAAACATTTTTTAGCTGTCCCTAAAAAGGTCCTCTTCTCTTATTAACTCCCCTCTTTGCATCTCCAACATGACATCCTTCCGTCTTTTCAAAAGCTCATCGGAAAGCTCCTTGTCCGCAAGGATCGCAAGGGTTTCTTTTTCCTGCTCAGTCAAATCTCGTATAGCCTCCAGTATTTCAAGAGGCGTCTGAATCCTCTTTGTTTGCGTTTTCATAACAGAACCCCCTGTTTTGAATCCCTTTCTATTGTCTCTCTTGGGTATGTTACCATGCCCTAAGGCATTCGGCTATGGTTTGTTTTTCCCGATCAGCCCCATGGAGCAGATGATGCGCGGCTCGCCGTCCTCTTCTTCGTCTTCATGGATGATGCAGAGCCGGCCCTCCGCGCGAAGAAGGAGCACCAGATCGGCAAGCTGTTGGTCGTTGATGCCGGCCTTGAGCTGGCGGTTTAAGGTGTCGATCGCCACGGGCCGCAGGGGGTAACGGTAGATTTCATCAAGGCTTTTGTTGAGTTCGGCAAAAGTAGATTCAAAGAGGGTGCCCTCCCATTCCTGGATGAAATGCTTCAGCCGCTCATAGGTTCGGAACCGGGCCCCCCGAGGGCTTCCAAGCTGGCCGCCGATCCGCTTTTCTTCGCGGACAATGTGCTCGACCCCGGCCCGGACCAGTTCGTGGTGTCTGTCATGCCTCGGGAGGGCGGGCGTTGTGGGCTCGCAGGCAGCGGCGCGGAGGATCTCAATCTGGGATTCGGTAATGCTTTTTCCGTTAGGGTCCACATAGGCCAGGGCGTCGTTGCCCTCGGCCGTGCGCATGTAAACCAGGACCCCTTCAGGCCTGTCAGGCAGCGCAACATGGCCTCGGGTGGCATAGACCACGTCGGGAAGGGCCTCGATCCAACGTCTTAGATGGGGATCCTGATCCACTGCGTTCTTCCAGATCTGATAGGCCTGCGACGCCAGGTCCACATCGGCGTCATCGTCGCCATCCAGGATACCGGATCTCTCTGTAAACAAATCCCGGACCACCTGCTCGTCGCTCTGATCTTCAAAGAATGCCTCATCGCTCCCCACGACTTCTTGGTTTTCGCGCAACCGGTTTCGAACACGGCTGCGAAGCCGGATGATCCGCTCCACGCCCTCGGCAGTGAAAAACGAGTAGCAGAGGATTTCCTCGGCGCTCTGGCCGATCCGGTCCACACGGCCGGCCCGCTGGATCAGGCGGATGATGGCCCAGGGGAGATCGTAGTTCACCACAACCGCGCAATCCTGCAGGTTTTGTCCTTCCGAAAGGATGTCAGTGGCGACCAAGACGCGGAGTTCTTCATCAGACCGGATGCGGTCCTGTTTTTTGTTGCTGACAGGGCTGAAACGCCAGGCCAGGGCCGTTGGATTGGGGGTGTCGCCGCATACGCCGGAAAGCCTCTTGATACCGCGCAACTGGGTTTCCAGGTAGTGAACCGTGTCAGCGAACTGGGTAAACACAAGGACCTTGTCCGAGGGATGCTTTTCGGTCAACAGCTCCACGAGTGCGGCCAGCTTAGCGTCGCGGCCCGGATTCCAATCGCCGTTAATCTCCAGGATGCCCACCAGTTTCCGGGCGTCGGCGTGGAGATCTCTGGACAAGGCCTTTATAAAAAGGTTCGGCCGCAGCCATTTGAACCGGCGCGTGTATTTCCGCTCATACAGCCCATAGACTTCTGCGGCCCGTTGACGAAAGTCGGCCTCGGTACGAAGGGATTCATTTTGACCGGCCCTCTCATTGCTGCTGTCTTTATCCTCAAAAAGGTCTTCGGTTGCCTCGTCCCTGTCCTCATCGGAAAAGCGCGTATCCAGCATTTCCGCATCCTGAGAACCGATTGGCAAAGACAAATTGTTCTCAATGGCATGAAGGAAGATAAAATTGCGCAAGACATGCCGTTCCACGGACTGGATGAAGGCCATGCCCGAGCTTTCCAGGCGTTTAAAGAGATTGGTGCGACAGAAGCCCATGAGGCGTTTTCCGGCGCGGGAAAGATCCTGAAGCTGGCGCTGCTCTGCCGGTGTAGGCGGGTTGTCCGGGTTTGGGGCAATGTAGTTGCCCAGCCCATAACGGGGAAGTGCCAGATCATTGATGGCATCCACAACCTGGTCTGAGTAGAGCCGGGCATATTGATCGTCCGGGTCTTCATCATCTACCTGAAACCGGATCGTGCGGGGCGTACGCGTGGGGAAATAGGAACGCCGACCGTCAGGGAACTCCAGATACCGGCGCTGGTCGCTGTCATTTGTTTTGGCATAGTTTTCCTGGATAAAGGAACGGGTGCGGCGAATCAGATAGAGCCTCATGAGATCGCGCCAGTCGTCGGGGTGTTCGCTGTTTTCAAAGGCGGCCAGGGTCCTTGGCGAGCACTGGTGTCTCCGTAAGAATTCGGTCTCGGACATGCCGCGCAGGTACTGTTCAGGGCGGATGCCGATATCCAGGTCCTCTTCCACGAACAGGCGCAACTGGTTCGACAGGTCCAGATAGGTCTTGTTGTAAGGCGTCGCGGTCAGCAAGACGACCCGGCTGTCATTTTCCTTGATATATTCCTGTACAGCGCGGTAGGCGAGGCCTTCCCGGTTTCGCAGATTGTGGCTCTCGTCGATCACCACCAGCTGGTAGCGTCGCTCATCGGGGAGATCCCTGATCGCCCGGCTGATGGAGAGGACCTTTCCCCTGAGACCGTATTGCTGGCGATAATCCTCCCACATGGGCACGAGGTTCTTGGGGCAGATAATCAAGGAGCGCATGCCGTAATCATCTTCGAAGATGCGGGCGAGGGCGGTTGCCATCAATGTCTTCCCCAGGCCCACCACGTCGCCGATAAGAACGCCATGTCTCTTGTTGACGTGATGCGCGGCAATCCTGACGGCCGCCTCCTGAAACTCCAGGAGGTGTTCCTGGAACTCGCGGGGGATGCGAAACTCGGACAGGCCGGCACGCGCCTCTTCAGCCAGGTGATAGGCCATCTTGATGTAAATATGGTACGGCGGGACCAGCTCTTCCCGGGCCCAGCTCTCTTCGATGATCTGGACGAGTTCCTTTGAAATATCAATGCAGAAACGGTCGTTCCATCGATGGTCAAACCACCGGGCAAGTTTTTGGGTGGCATCGTGATCCAGAACGTCCACATTCAACTCACCCTGGCCTGCCAGGCCCGCCATGGTGAGGTTGCTGCTCCCGAGATAGCCGACAATGGGATTGATAGGGTCGGACCGAAACAGGAGGTACAGCTTGGCGTGAAGGGGATGTCGCAAGAAGAGCTTGGCGATAACCCTCTTTTCTTTGAGGCTTCTGGCCAAACGGCGCAACCCGGCTTCGTCTTCATTGTTGGGGGCGCCAAAGGTCAACTGACGGCGAAATTCCTCGGCGAGCTGCTTCTTGAGCCGGATGGCGGATTGATTGTCCATACCCTGGTCCCGGGACATGAGGCTCAGGACTTCACGGAGTTGATCCTGTGGCGGCTTCTGCATCCCCACCAGTAGCCTGCATGCGCCATCCGTCTCCGACCAATGCGCGATATGTCTATCCAGTTCCTTCCAGCCACGGAGATTGAAATAGCCGACGCAGAAATCAGCCCTGTCAGAGAGGCGCAAGGCGCCTTGAAGCGCCGGAAGGAGGGATTGGTCGATGTTGTCGAAGACCTGGGGCATTGATATCACGTCCTCTGCAACAGTGTTATCGGAATGGGCCAGAACGGCGGCGGCTATGCTGTCATGTCTTTCTTCACTATGAGTCGCTCACCTAACGGTTGGATTCCGCCGCCCGTGCACCGGTGCCGACACAAGTGAACAAGCTTCGGCCTGTTTATCCATCCTGCCAAACAAAAACGCCCTTGGGTACAGAGCAACCCAGAGGCGTCTGGTGATGACCAAGGCACGCTTAACCGCCCTTTGATTTGCAGCATGTCGGGCATGGTTTATCTGGCCTAAATTTGTGAAGGTTTGATTTGTTGGCCTATGTTGGTGTTCTTGGGTGTCTAATAGTCAATAACTGCCTGTAAGTCAACATATTTTTGCCTCTGAGCCAGGGGGCCGGAAAGCCAAACCGGTCGCTTGGATTATTGCAAGGCGCAAATCCTGTTCGATCTTCTTCCTCGGCTTTTCTGGCGGCGCCATGAGCTGCCGGATCGCCTAAAATATCGCTCGGTGGCGTTGTCGCGCCGTGTGAGAAACTTCTGGTGGCGACGATGCCGCATCAGACGTCAGATGTGACATCCGGCGGGGAAATGGTCAATGAAAAAGGGAGACGCCCGCCGGTCATTCTCCGGTTGCCTCACAGGAGGCCCTTCTCCTCCAAAAATGACAGGATGACATCCACCGTGTCGTCGGGTCGTTCCATGGGCACGAAGTGACTGGTGCGATCAAAGCGCCGGACCACCGCATGGGGCAGCTTTCGCTCAAACCGCCTTGCTGCAGAGGCCAAAAAGGTGTCGGATGCCGCGCCATAGATGAGAAGCGTAGGTTGCCGGATCTCCGGGACATACCCCCAGACATCGTGGGAACAGACCGCAAAACACCGGGATTCCCATTCGGGGGTACAGGAGAGCCGGATACCTCCGCCACTGTTCCCAACGGTCCCTCCGGAGATATAGCCCTCAAGGAAGCCTTTTTCCCATGCCTTGAATGGGGGTTTTTCGCGGTAAGTGCTGAGGATGGTCTCCTTGTCCGGCCAGAAGGGGTTTCTCCGGGCGGCACGGGCCGCGATGGGAACAAGGCGTGCCAATCCCGTCTTTTTGGCTAAATACCACCACCACATCCAGGAAAAAGGGAGGATTGTGGGGTCTATCAGGACCAAGGCCCGCACCAGTTCAGGCCGTTTGGCGGCCAGAAGGAGGCTCGCCACGGCCCCCCGGGAATGCCCCATGGCGATCACCGGGACTCCCAGGTAGGAAACAAACGCCCCCAGGTCCCGGGCAAACAGATCCCAGTCTTTCAGCTTTCTCGGGTCCGCCGGCGCAGTGCTCCGGCCGTGCCCCCGATCGTCCATGCCCACAACCCTGAGCCGGTGGCACAGCCTCTCGGCAATGGGCGTATAGGTCTCGGCACAAAACCCAGTGGCATGGGAAAAATGGGCCAGGGGTCCTTCTCCCCCCCAGTCCATATAGCTGAATTCTCCCTCAGGTCCTATGAATGTGCGATATCGTTGGTTCACGTCTCTCTTGCGCCACTCTGTTCCAGGAAATCCGGCATTGGTCACCAATGGACATGTCTCATTTCTCATCCTCCCCAGAATCAAAACGCCTCTGGGTATGGTAACCCAAATGCGTGTTGTTGCAGCCAAGGCACGCCGAACCGCCCTTTGATCTGTGACAAGCGGAGCATCATTGTGAATGCTGTCGAAGGGAGTGAGTTGGCCGAAACATCGTTCAAACACTCCTCAAATCCTGATGCACAGGTCGTCATAGGCAACGGTGACGGGATAGGGGATCCGCCTGTCGGAACGGATACGGTTGACGGTCTCCTGCCACTGGGCCTGGTTGAGGGGAATGGGGTAGGGATTTTCTCCGGATGGCGGCCGCATCGGGTCTTTGGGTTCGTATTTCTTGAGCAGGGTGTTGGCCGGGTCGTCAGCCACCCTATCGGCATCCCCGATGTGCACGAGGAAGGTCTCCTTTTGGGGCCTGAGGCGTTCAATGAACGGGATGGCCCTCTGGAAGCTCATGTGATGAGGTCGGTTATTCAGAGGTTCGTTGAGCCAGAAGGACTGAATGACCAGGTAGTCCGGTTCAAACAGATCGGCGGGAGGGTTGGGAATGTCTGAGAAATCGGAGGTATACACGATCCGCACCGCCTCTCCGGAAACGCCCCTGGCCTTGACAAGAAATCCCGCCGACCCCTGCGCAAAAGGCCCGTGAAAGGTGTCGAACGGGAGAACCTCGAACTCATTGATCTCAAGCCACCGGCCGGGCTCGATGGTGCATGCCCGGATCACCTCCAAATCTTCCAGATAATCGAACCGTTTTCGGATCACCTCGTGGCTTTTTGGAGTGAGGAAGACGGGGATCGGTTGGAACGACCCTCTGGGCCGATTTCTCTTGTAGGCAAACAGCTCGTCGAGACCGATGTAGTGGTCACTGTGTTCATGGGTGATCAGGACCGCATCGATGGTGTGGATGTCATTTCTGGCAAGCTGGGCCCTTGCGTCCGGGCCGCAGTCCACCAGCAGCGTGGTCTCACCCCTTAAAAGAAAGGATGTGCGATCCCTCTTTTCCCCCTTCCGCCGCATCTCACGGCAGATGACACAGTCGCAGTTCAGTTCAGGGACGCCCCAGGCCCCGCCGGTTCCCAGAAATATCAGGTCCATCTCATCTCTCTCCTTCTGGCGTGAACGGTTACCGCTTTTAAACTTTTGCAGGATGTGTTATCATTTTTTGTCTTGCACGACGGGAAAACTTTCGCTTGAAACAGTAACATGATCTAAGTTGAAATCAAATGAGAATCATATTTTTTGCCGGAAAGGGTGGGGTCGGGAAGACCAGTGTAGCCGCTGCCACGGGGATCAAGGCGGCCCAGGCGGGCAGCAGGACCCTGGTTATGTCTCTGGACGTGGCCCACAGCCTTGCGGATATATTTGATCTCGACAGGGGCCTGATTGACAAGAACAGGGGGAAACCGATCAAGGTCGGGAACACCCTCTGGATCCAGGAACTGGATATCCAGGAAGAGATCGAGAAAAACTGGGGAGATATCCACAAGTACCTCTCCACCCTCCTGAACACCACGGGCCTCGATGAGATCCTGGCCGAGGAACTGGCCATCCTGCCGGGGATGGAGGAGGTCAGTCTCCTTCTCTACATCAATCGGTATGTCCGGACAAAAAAATTCGACGTCATCCTCCTGGATTGCGCACCCACGGGCGAATCGCTCAGGTTTATCAGTATTCCAACCACCCTGGAGTGGTACATCAAGAAGATATTCAAGATGGAAAGGACCATTGTCAGGTATGCCCGGCCCCTGGCCAAGCGCCTCTATGATGTGCCCCTTCCGGGAGAAGACTACTTTGATGCCATTGAATTGCTGTTCCAGCGCCTCCAGGGAGTCGATGAAATCCTGGTGGATCCCGAAACAACAACGGTCCGTCTCGTCACCAATCCGGAAAAGATCGTGCTCAAGGAAACCCAGCGGGCCTTTATGTATTTCTCTCTTTACAAGATGAATACAGACGCCATCATCATGAACCGGATCCTGCCGGAGAGCGTTCAGGATGCCTATTTCAAGGACTGGAGGGTGCAGCAGGCCGAATATATCCGGCAGGCAGAGACCTATTTCAGCCCGATCCCCCTCTTTCCGGTAAATCTCTTCAGGGGCGAGATATTGGGCAAGGACCGCCTTGCGTCCCTGGCCGAAGAGATATACGGCGACAGGGACCCCCTTGAGCGGTTTTTTAAAGGAGAGCCCTATTCCCTGGTCAAGACCAAGGGCAAGTACCAGTTGAAGATCAGGCTTCCCTTCATCGAGAAGAAGGACGTCGACCTCAATAAGGTGTCGGATGAACTGATTATTCGTGTCGGGGCCTTCAAGCGGCATATCCTCCTCCCCAGACAGGTGGCTGCCTCGACATCGGTCACTGCCAGGCTCGACGGGGCGGACCTGTCGGTTCGGTTTGAGCCGTGATAATCTGTTGGAAAGGGAGGTAACCATGGTCAAGACAAAAAATGACAACATGAACGAACAGATGGCATGCCCGATCGGCAGGTTTTTTTCAAGGCTTGAAAAGGCATCCCGAAAGGAATCCAAATTCACCGAACACCTGTCCCGATCCCGCATCGAGTTTTTCAAGGCCCTGAAATGCCTGATCGACGAAAAGATAGAAGACCTCGAGAAACGGGGCGTTCCCAGGGGAGAAAAGAAGGCAACCCGAATCAAGGTGGAATAGGGGCTGGTTGCTGGATACGCGATACTGGATACTGGATGGTTGGATGGCTCATGGCTGATGGCTCAATCCCGCTTTCCAGCGGGACTTATCAGCTTAACAGCTCACTCTGTTTTCTTGCGCCTAAACATGATTCACAACGAAAGAGAGGAAATTAATTCATTGGAAATCGCCAGCATCAAAGGATTCAGAGACATCCTCCCTGAAGAGACACGGGTCTGGCAGTGGATTGAGGCCGAGGCGAGGCGCGTATTCGAGGACTTCGGCTTTCAGGAGATCAAGACCCCGATTCTTGAGAAGACCGAACTCTTCAGTCGCAGCATCGGGCAGGAGACCGATATCGTATCCAAGGAGATGTACACCTTTGACGACATCAAGGGTCGGAGCCTCACCCTTCGGCCCGAGGCCACTGCCTCGGTGGTGAGGGCCTACATCCAGAACAGACCCTATCAGACATACCCGGTGCAGAAATTATACAGCATTGGACCTATGTTCCGGCACGAGCGTCCCCAGAAGGGACGGTTCAGACAGTTTCATCAGATAAACGCCGAACTTTTCGGAGATCCCGGACCCAGGAGCGATGCCGATATGATCTCCATGGCCGTTTTACTGTTTCGGTCTATCGGCCTTGATGATGTCACCCTCAACCTCAACTCACTGGGGTGTTTCGATTGCAGACCCCGGTTCAGGGAAGAGCTCAGGGACTACCTGGCCGACAAGAAGATCCGGCTCTGCGAGGACTGTCAGCGACGGGCCGATGCCAACCCCCTCCGGGTCTTTGACTGCAAGGTGGACGCGTGCAAGGAAGTGGTCTCGGAGGCCCCCTCCATCGACGCATTTCTCTGTGAGGCATGCCGGGAACACTTCCGATCTCTGGAGGAATGCCTCAGCGATCTGGAGATCCCGTTTGTCTTGAACCCCCGCCTTGTCAGGGGGCTTGATTACTACAACCGGACCACCTTTGAGATCCAGACGGAACACCTCGGTGCGCAGAACGCCGTGGCCGGCGGGGGCAGGTACGACGGTCTGGTGAGACTCCTGGGAGGGCCGGATCACCCTGCCATCGGATTTGCCCTGGGCATGGAACGGGTGGCGGCCCTGATTGGAAACGACCATCCCCTTCAAGATAAACGGCCGGACCTCTTTATCGCCGCATTGGGGGAGGCCGCCGCCCGGGCCGCCTTCAAATGGGCCGTGGGCCTCCGCAGAAACGGCCTCTGGGCGGAACTCGATTACGGTTCGGCCGGACTCAAATCGCAGATGAAAAAAGCGGATCGACTGGGGGCAAGACAGGTCCTGATTGTGGGAGACGATGAACTTAAGACCGGCAGAGGCGCACTCAGAAATATGCTCACAAAGGAACAGGCGGACGTGGAATTGAAGGACGCCGTAAATGTCTTAAAAGAAATTCTAAAGAATGAGAGAGAACGGGATGGCAGGGATTGATTCGTTAGGAAGCTGGACGCGAACGCACGACTGCGGAGCGCTGAGAAAAGAGGACGCAGGCCTGGAAGTGATCCTGATGGGATGGGTCAACAGCAGGCGGGACCTGGGAAACCTGATCTTCATTGACCTCCGGGACAGGGAGGGGATCACCCAGGCGGTCTTTGATCCCCAGGTAAACCGGGAAGCCCATGAAAAGGCCCACGTCTTGAGAAATGAGTGGGTCGTGGCCATCCGGGGTGAGGTAACGCCCCGGCTTGAGGGACAGGAAAACAGCCAGATGCCGACCGGCGATATCGAGGTGAGAGTGACAGGGATAAAGGTCCTCAATCTGACCGAAACCCCTCCCTTCCAGGTGGACGGGGCCGTGGACGCCTCCGAGACCCTGAGATTGAAATACCGCTATCTGGAGCTGAGAAGGCCGCAGCTCTTTCACAACTTCCGCAAACGCCACGAGATCGCCTCCTCCATCCGGCACTTCCTGGACCCAAAAGGGTTCATTGAGGTGGAAACGCCTTTTCTCACCAAGAGCACGCCCGAGGGGGCCAGGGATTATCTGGTCCCGAGCCGGGTCAACAAGGGGATGTTCTATGCCCTGCCCCAGTCGCCCCAGCTCTTCAAACAGCTTCTCATGATCGCCGGGTTCGACCGCTATTACCAGATCGTCCGCTGCTTTCGGGACGAAGACCTGAGGGCCGACCGCCAGCCTGAATTTACCCAGGTGGATCTTGAGATGGCCTTTGTTGACGAAGAACAGGTCATGCAGATCTTTGAGCAAATGATGGCCGAACTTTTCCAAAAAATGTTGAACCGCACGATCCCCCGGCCCATTCACCGTCTGACCTACCGGGATGCCATGGATCGGTTCGGGACCGACAGACCGGACCTGCGCTTCGGCATGGAGCTGTGTGATGTGAGTGATCTGGCAGAGAGATCGGATTTCAGGGTCTTTAAGGAGGCGATCGCGTCCGGGTGCGCGGTGAAGGCAATCCGGGTGGAAAAGGGCGGCCCCTCCTATTCCAGAAAGGGGTTGGACGAACTCTCCGAAGTGGTAAAGGCCGCCGGGGCCAAAGGTCTCGCCTGGATCAAGATCAATCCTCAGGGCTGGCAGTCCTCTCTGGCCAAGTTCTTCGAAGAGGGAGCGCAGCATGCCCTCGATCAAAGGCTCGACGCCCGGCCCGAAGACCTGATCCTCTTGGTGGCGGATCAGCCGGGAATCGCGAACCAGGCATTGGGCGCACTGCGGCTGCATGTGGCCCGGCAACAGAATCTGATCCCGCAGGATGCCTATTCCTTTGTATGGATCACCCAGTTTCCCTTGTTCGAATATGATGAGGCTGAAGGGAGGCTGGCGGCGGTCCACCATCCCTTTACCTCCCCCCTTGAAGAGGACCTGGACCTCCTCACAGAAACGCCCGAACGGGTCAGGGCCAGGGCCTATGATCTCGTCTTGAACGGATCAGAGATCGGCGGGGGGAGCATCCGGATTCACACCCTGTCCGTTCAGGAAAGGATATTCCATATCCTGGGGATCGCTCCTGAAGAGGCCCGGCTGAAATTCGGGTTCCTGCTGGAGGCGCTTCGGTATGGCGCTCCTCCCCACGGCGGAATGGCCCTGGGGTTTGACCGGCTGGTGGCCCTCATGACCGGGGCTCAGTCGATCCGGGAGATCATCGCGTTCCCCAAGACCACCAGCGCGGCCTGTCTCATGACCGAGGCCCCCTCCCGGGTGGACCCGCGACAGCTCAAGGAATTGGGCCTCAGGCTCTCTTCCGGAGGTGATGAAGGCTGAGGCGGGCAGGTGGGTTTGTCGGGTTCATCGGGCCTATTTCATCACCCTGTCATTTAAACTTCCCGTATTTTCCGCCGGGCCTTCGGTTTTTCCCTTGAAAAACCGAAGGCCATGTCTATTTTGCTTGACAACCGGATTTCGGTCAGGCATAAAACTCTGCTCAAAATTTAATTTTTTTGTTGTTCCTGCGCTCCTGCGCGGAAACGCATACAGAAAGGATGTGGTTAAAATGGTTTGTACAACCGTAAAACAAGGTCAGGAGTGTTTCTTCATGACCAAGAAAGGCTGCGAGTTTAATGGCGGCACCTGCCATATCATTGTCGAGGCATGCGAGGGCTGCCAGAAAGTCGCAGAATACCTCAACGGAAGATACTGCACGGCATTCCCTGATCCTGCGGCCAAATGGCGTACGGGGGCCTGTAACATGGCGACCCATTTGCAGGCGGCCGCCAAGAAAGACAGCGCCAAGGTGAATCCGCTCAAGGCGTCCAAGCGCGCGTCCCGCTAAACCGTCCCTGATCACAGATGGATACAAAGGGTTCCGGGTTCTACTGCGAGGCATTCATGACCGCCTCAAAGGCCACCACGCAATCCCTGTCCCATTTGGTCCCTGCATGCTTCTTCAGTATGCCGAGGGCAACCTCCGGGGGTTTCCCTTTCTGATAGGGTCTATCCGTCGTCATGGCGTCAAAGGCATCGGCCACGGCCAGTATCTTGGCGCCTAAGGGGATATCCTTGTCCGGGAGACCGCGGGGATACCCTTTGCCGTCGGGCCGCTCGTGATGACAGTGGACATAACTGATGGCCGGGCCCAGGAAATCGAGGGCATGGAGGATCTTGACCCCCGTAGACGGATGGCTGAGGATCTCCTTGACCACATCCGGGGGATTCTTGGCCTCGTGAGGGCTGAAAAGCCGGTCCGAAAACCCGATCTTTCCGATATCATGCAGGATCCCCCCCAATCGGACGTATTCCACATCTTCCTCCGTCATGTGCAACGCACGGGCGATCTGAACGGCGAGGTGGGCGACCCTTTCCGCATGACCCTCGGTGTAGGTATCCCTGGCAGCCAGGGCATTGGCCATGGCCGAAACTGCGTTGATGGTGTTCTGGCGGATCCGCTCGTTGAGTTCCTCGAGCTCCTTCACCATCAGCTCCAACCGGTATTCCCTGGCCTCCACCTTCACCATCATGAGGCCCATGGCCTCGGCGATGGTACGTACCGGTTCGGGCTGATCCTCCCGGGTCAGTTCCATGATATCGTTGGAGTACCTGCCTGCGGCGATCTCCTCGATGATCTCCAATAAATGATCAACAGACATCTCTCAGCATCCAGCCCCTACCCCCTCGTCATATAGACCAGAAACTCACGGTTCCCTTTAGGCCCTAAAAGAGGTGAGGGAATATGTCCTCGAACCTGCCATCCCGAGTCTTCAAAAAAGCGGGTCAAGCCCTCAATGACCTCCCGGTGAAGGAGAGGGTCCCGCACCACCCCCCCCTTTCCCACCTTCCCTTTTCCCACCTCAAATTGGGGTTTGATGAGCGCAATAATAAAGGCGTCAGCCACCAGAAGTTGGGAAACCGGGGGGACAACCTGTTTGAGCGAGATAAATGAGACATCGATGACCGCCCCGTGGGCAAGGACCTTTAGACCTTGGGGGTTCAGGTACCGTATGTTTGTCTTTTCAAGGACCTCCACCCTCGGGTCCTGACGGAGGGTCCAGTCCAACTGGCCGTAGCCCACATCGATCGCAATGACCTTTCGGACATCGCGCTTGAGGAGACAGTCGGTAAAACCGCCGGTGGACGCCCCCACGTCCAACAGGGTGAGCGCCCGGACGCCTACGGAAAAGTGATCGAGCGCAGCCTCCAGTTTCTGGCCGCCCCGGCTGACATAGGGAGGGCGGGACTCCTTCAGGCTAATCGCCGCCTCATCTAAAACAGGATGCCCCGGCTTGTCAACCCGCATCCCATCCACCCAAACAAGACCGGCCATAATCATGGCCCGTGCCTTTTCCCGACTCCCAACCAGGCCCCTGTCCACCAGAAGACGGTCCAATCTCGGTCGTCCCTTTCCGGCAGGCTCAGAGACCTTATTTCCACCCGACCTGGTGCGCCCGGTATCTTTCATGAGAATCTTTGCTTGTAACTTCTGCGCAAGATGTGCGCAAGATGCGGCCCTGTTGGGTGGAACTTAACCTCTACATTTTATTGTGATAAGGTTTCAGATTCCAGGTTTCGGGTGTCAGGAATTGCTGTTTCCTGATCTTGCCCTTGTCTCTCCTGGAACCTGAACATTGAAACCTGTCGTCACTCACACCGGTGCTTGCCCTTTTTGACGGGATTTCAGGGAGTAAGGGACTCGGCAGGGGGAAGCCATCCATCAGGCGAGGAGTCTCCTCGCTTCCTGTAGGATCCCGGCGGTGTCAAGCCCGTATTTCGCCCTCAGGACATCCTGGGGCCCATGCTCCACGAACGTGTCGGGGAGCCCGATTCTTCTGACGCGAACGTCTCTTAAGCCGGCGTCATTGAAAAGTTCGAGCACGGCCCCGCCGAATCCTCCCTGCCGGATGTTTTCCTCCACCGCCAGGACCCGCCCGGACGAGGCGGCGATATCCACCAGCCCATGATCCAGCGGTTTGACAAAGCGGCAGTTCACCACGCCCACGGAAACCCCCTCTTCTTCGAGGACGGCCGCAGCATCCATCGAGGGCGCGACCATACTCCCGATGGCAAAGATCTGGATGTCGTTCCCCGCTTTGAGGATTTCCGCCTCACCCATGGGAAGCAGCTTGTACGCGGGGTCCATGGCGGCCCCGACCCCCTTCCCTCTGGGATATCGGATCGCCACAGGTCCCGAATGGTGCAGGGCTGTGTAGAGCATATGCCTCAATTCGTTTTCGTCCTTGGGGGCCATCAGGGTCATGTTGGGAAGGCTGCGCAGGTAGGTAATATCGAAATGGCCGTGATGGGTCGGCCCGTCTTCACCCACAAGCCCTCCCCGGTCAAGGGCAAAAACCACCGGCAGGTTGGGGAGGCAGACATCATGGATGATCTGATCATAGGCCCTCTGGAGAAAGGTGGAATAGATGGTCACCACCGGCCTGAACCCCTCGGTGGCAAGCCCCGCGGCAAAGGTGACGGCGTGCTGTTCGGCGATGCCCACGTCCAGAAACCGTTCGGGAAAGACCTGCGAGAACTCGGCCAGACCGGTGCCTTCAGGCATGGCCGCTGTAACGGCAAACACCTTATCATCTTGTTGGGCCAAATCCACCATGGTACTCCCGAAGACGGAGGTGTAGGATGGGGGCGTTTTGGGCCTGTCTTTGGGGGGTGAACCCGTTGGGATTTCAAATGAACCCACCCCGTGGAAGTAGGCAGGGTCTTTTTCAGCAAACGCATAACCCTTCCCCTTCATTGTCAGGGCATGGACCAGGACAGGCCCCTCCAGGTGGGCGGCATTGGTGAAGGCCTCGATCAGCAGGTCGAGGCGGTGGCCCTGTATCGGCCCGATATATTTGAACTTGAAGGCCTCGAACATCATGCCGGGCGTAAAAAAGGTAATGAACGAGTCCTCGCTCTTGCGGACAAAACTCAGGATGTTTTCCCCCACGCCCGGCAGGGACTTGATAAAGTTCTCCAGGTCCTTCCTCAGATTGACGAATCGCCTGCCGGTCATCTTCCGGCTGATGAACGATGAAAAGGCCCCCACATTGGGGGCGATGGACATGGCGTTATCATTCAGGACGACGATCAGGTCCTTTTCGGTCTCCCCTGCCTGGTTAAGGCCCTCAAAGGCCATGCCGGCGGTCATGGAACCGTCGCCGATCACCGATATCACCTTGCGCTTCTCGCCCTTGAGCCCCTTGGCCGTTGAGATCCCGAGCCCCACGGAAATGGAGGTGCTGCTGTGCCCGGTATCAAAGGTATCGTAGGGGCTCTCGGCCCTCTTGGGGAACCCGCTGATCCCCCCATAGGTCCTGAGGGTGTGAAACCGGTCCCTCCGTCCGGTAATCAGCTTGTGGGCATAGGCCTGGTGCCCCACGTCCCAGATGATCTTGTCCTTCGGGGCGTCAAATACGTAATGGAGGGCAAGGGCCAGTTCGACGGCCCCCAGACTGGGCGCCAGGTGACCTCCGGTCCTGGATGTGGTCTCGATGATCTGCTGGCGGATTTCTCCCGCCAACTGCTGGAGGTCCTCAAGGGAGAGGCCCTTCAGGTCCGCCGGGCTGTCGATGGTGTTCAGCAGTCTCTTAGGTGTCTCAGGTGTGGTCATTTTTTTCTCTCGATAATATATTGAGCGATCCGGCGAAGGGGTTCGGCCCTGTGGTCAAACTCACGGAGTGCCTCAATCGCCCCCTGAACCAGTTCCCGCTGGATATCCTTGGATGTATTCAGACCGAGGACTGCAGGGTAGGTCATCTTTCCCTTTTTTTCATCGGCCCCGGCCCGTTTTCCCATGGTCTCGCTGTCGCCCTCTATGTCCAGGATATCGTCTGAAATCTGAAAGGCGAGGCCGATTCTTTCCCCGTAGGAGGTGATCGCCCTCGACTGCGATCCATCAGCGCCCGCCAGGATCGCGCCGGAGGCTACGGATGCGGTAATCATCGCCCCTGTCTTATGGGTGTGCATGAATTTTACAACCCCAAGGTCGGCCGGCCTCCCCTCCCACTGGATATCAACAACCTGCCCCCCCACCATTCCCTCGTGACCGGCCGCCCGGGCGATCACCCGGATTGCCTGAAGCAGGGACTGAGGAGATACCCGCCCTGAAATCTCCGGCGAGGTCATGACGCTGAAGGCCTCGGTCAGGAGGCCGTCTCCTGCCAGCAGGGCAATCGGTTCTCCAAACACCTTGTGATTTGTCGGCTTACCCCGCCTCAGGTCGTCGTCATCCATCATGGGAAGGTCGTCATGGATCAGAGAGTAGGTATGAATCATTTCAAGGGCGCAGGCCACCGGCAGGACATTATTTCCAAAACCGCCCACGGCCTCGGCCCCTGCGATGCAGAGGATCGGCCTGAGCCGCTTGCCGCCTGCAAAGAGGCTGTATCGCATGGCCTTCATGAGGTCGGAGGTGAGCCCTTCCGATTCCGGAAAATAGCCCTGTAGCGAGGCGTCCACGATGCCCCTTTTCTCCGCAAGATATGCCTTAAAATCCAAAACCGCTTCAGATTCAGAGGACATCATAGCTCTCCGTTCAATTCGAAGGGCGCCTCACTCAGCCTTCCGCCGCTTTCCTTTACAAGGAGCGTCACCTTTTTTTCTGCCGCTTCAAGTTCCTTGGAGCAAAACCTTGCCAGGGCCATCCCTTCTTCAAAGACCTTCAGGGAATCACTCAATGACAGGTCGCCCCCCTCGAGCCCCTGGACGATCTCTTCCAATCGCTCCATTGCGTCTTCAAACTTCTTTTCGGCCATAGCCGCCCCCCATCTCTTCAAAGGCTCCCGGTTTCACCGGGGGCGTATCCACAGGCAATCAGATCCTTACTACCCGAACAGGGGGAAAAATGCAAGTCCTTGGGGAAACTCAGTGGAATGGTTGAAGCATCGCTCCCAGCTGGATCCCGCTATGTCCGATAGTCGTACACGCCCTTCCCGGCCTTCCTCCCCAGATGACCCGCCCTGACCAGCTTCACCAGGAGAGGGCAGGGCCGGTATTTGTCGCCCAATTCCCGGTGAAGGGTCTGCATGCAGGCCAGCATGATGTCCAGGCCGAAGGCGTCTGCCGCGGCCAGGGGGCCCATCGGATAGCCCAGACCCCGGGTGCAGCTTCGGTCGATCTCCTCGGCGGTTGCAAGACCGGTCTCGAGGGCAAAAAAGGCCTCGTTGACCATGGGAAGGTAGAGACGGTTGATGACAAAGCCGGGCGAGTCGGAAACGGTCACGGTCTCTTTCCCGCATGTATGGAGGAATTCCGTCACAATATCATGGGTTTCATCAGATGTATCAGGCCCCCGAACCACCTCCACCAGGGGGGTCAGGGCCGCCGGGATCAGGAAATGGGTCCCGATACACCGGTCCCGGCGACGGGTGGCCGCCGCGATTTCGGCGATCCAGAGCGTGGAGGTGTTGCTGGCCAGGATGGCGGTTTGAGGCGCGGCCTCATCCATCCGTTGAAAGGTCGCTTTTTTGACCTCGATATCCTCATAGACCGCCTCGACCACCAGGTCTGCATCTTTCGCGGCATCGCGCGTGTCTGTGCCGGCGGTGATGCGGGAAAGGATCATTTCCCTCGTTTCCGGGTCGATCTTTCCCTTCTCCTCCTGGCCCTGCAGGAACGACTCGATGTTTCCGAGGCCCTTGGTCACATTGTCCTTGGAGGTCTCGACCATAAACGTTTCAAAGCCGGCCCTGGCGCAAACGATCCCGATCTGGCTCCCCATGGTCCCCATGCCGACGACGCATACCCTTCTGATGTTCATTCGGATTCCCTTTCCATCACGGCTGCGATGGCCGGAGTCCCGTCACCCGGACAGTCCTCCATTCCGGATAGCGCGCCGCATCCTATTCCTTGCCCTGCTCCAGGACCACCAGTGCGTCCACGGCCACGGGTTTGCTCCCCGAGATGATGACCGGGTTGATATCGATCTCCTTGACCGCATCGTTTTCGAGCCCGATCTGACCCACCTTGATCAGGATGTCGGAAAATATGTCCAGGTCGGCCGCCTCCATGCCGCGCACCGCCTCCAGGATCTTGTGGCCTTTGATATCGTGCATCATTTCCAGGGCGTCCCGTTTTTCCAGGGGGGCCACACGGAACGAGATGTCCTTCAGGATCTCGGTAAATATTCCCCCCAGACCGAACATGACGCACGGGCCGAACTGGGGATCGCGGGTCAGCCCGATGACCAGTTCTCTCTGACCCTTGACCATCTCCTGCACCAGGACCGCGGCCCCGGGTCCCATGTTGGCCACAATCTCCCCAAATGCTGATTTCGCCTCCGCTTCATTTCGGATGTCCACCCGTATCAGGCCCTTTTCCGTCTTATGGGCGATGTCCGATGAACACCCCTTCAGAACCAGCGGATAACCGATGTCAGCGGCTGCGCCGACGAGTCCCTGGATATCATTCACCAGCACCTCGCGGGTCACCGGAATGCCATAGGCAGACAGGACCTGCTTGGATTCGTATTCTGAGAGGGTGTTCCGCCCTTCCGCCAAAGCCTTTGCTATCATTTCCATTTGCTTCTCCTTTTTGATCAAATAACCAGCTGCCCATCCACAGATTTCGCAGATTTCGCAGATACCGATTGCTGAATTCCCAAATTCCTCAATCCCTAAATCCCTAAATCCAATTCATACATCTGTTCTCTGACCATCCCCCCCCACTGCTCCACATCGCGAACCTCGGTCAGCCTGAAGCCATTTTGTTCATACATCGCCTGGGCCTCTTTCAAGCCCTCGAAAGTCCAGAGATAGATCCGTTTGTACCCCGCTCCCTTGCTGAAATCAATGGCTTTTGTAATCAGCGTCCTCCCGATCCCCTCCCCCTGCCGGCGGGGATCCACGATATACCAGCGCAGCCTGGCGTCCTCCGTTCGGTCCCGGTCCCCGGCAATGGCGATGCACGCGGCGAGGGCTTCGCCTGACACGGCATTCCACAACCCGTCTCTCGTTTCATTAAACTTTAAAATGAAATCAGATAGTTCCCTGGCCACCTGCGCCTCAAAGGAATGGTCCAGGCCCCAGTGCTTTTTGTAATAGAACGCATGGAGGGTCGTAATTTGACCGATACACCCCGGATAATACCCAACGATGTCTACATCCGTTTCCATTTGTCAACCCATTTATGCCCTCCCCCGGACGCTTTGCCCGGAAGAATAAACCCCGTAAACTCAAACCAACCCAAGTAACCCTAAAACCTGCCGATGGCCTCCAGTATGCTCGCGGCAAATTCAGGGTCATTGATATGTGCCTCCGATTCAACGCACCGGATGCCTGCGGGCAGGTCGGCCTGAAGCGTTTCTGAAAATACCCGCCTTATCTCCGGGGACTCCAATGGACCTCCCGGCGAATCAAAGGCGGAAAAGCCGCCCATGGGGATGAGGACCGATACCGGACCTTTTGCCATACCGCATAGTTCCGATATGCGCCTGGCAATGGCCTTCATTTCTTCGGGAGCTGTAGCGGCGGTGCTGATGGCCGCATTGTGTGCATGGAGACGCCGGCCGGGAAAGCGCTCCTTTGCCAGGGCAAGGGGACCTGTCACCAGGAAGTCCGTATTGCCCGGAACCAATACCGTTGGGATCCCCTTTTCAAGGGCCGCCAGGCCCCGCCTGGGGCCGGCGTCATAATCGCCGCCGAAGAGGTTATCCCCTATTTCATGGAGCGACAGGTCCACCACCATCTCCACGTCTTCGTCCCGGATCAGCTCATCCATGGCCTCGCCGCCGGACCCCACCGTATGAAAGGTAATGACCTCATTCCCCCTTTTCTCAAAACCCGCTCTCACCCTCAAGGCACATGCCTCGGTCGTCCCGAGGGTGGAGAGGGCCACAAGAGGAGCGGTTTCACTCACATACTTCTTGATTCCCTTCACCATGCCCGCCAATGCCAGGCCCCCCTCCCGGATCACCTTTCTGGTAATCCGGTTGAGACCTGAGAGGTCGCAGACCGAATGGAGCATCAGAATATCCTTGGTGCCCACAAAGGGGCGCGTGTTTTTGGAGGCCATGGTGGAGATCATGACCTTGGGAAACCCGATGGGGAATGTCCGCATGACGGCCGTGCCAAGGGTGGTCCCCATGGAGCCGCCGATCTCTACGACCCCTTCGATCTCCCCCTTTTCGCAAAGGGGGCCGGCGCACCGGATCGCGCCGGTTATCATGACATCCAACGCCTTTCCCTCGTGGCCGATATTCTGGACCTCGCTGAGGATGCTCCCGGCCGCCTCTGCCACACGGTCTCTGCTGATATCCACAGGGAAGGGGCTCTCTCCCCGTATCCCTGCATCCATGACGACGACGCCCAGGCCTTCCCCCTCCAGGCACTCCTTCAGAAACATCGTCTCTTTCCCCTTTGTGTCCATGGTGCCGATGATCAGAACGCGGTGTGTCATGTGTAATGGATTCCTCCTTCTCTATTCGGATTGGGTCATGCAAAAAAAACCATTGTCCGCCTGGCGTCAAATGAATCCTTCAACTCGTCTGCCTCGCTCGATGGTCCCGCTCCCGCTGATACGCATGGATCTGCGCATAAACGGTCAAGGCCCGCTCCACGGTCTGGAAGAACGGGACCCCGGCCTGACAGAGGGGCCTGGAAAAATCCAGATCGAATCCCGGTATATCCACGGCAAGGAACGGCTTCCCCGAATCTCCCCGGGCCTGGATGATGGATGCCACGTACCGGTCATTCAGCTCCGGGGTCATCCCCCGCCCCGCCACCACGACCGCATCCACCCCCGGATCCGCTGCCAGGGTCTGAATGGTCCGTTCGTAGATGTCGATCTCCAGGGAGGGGGTAAGCCCCACATCTATCGGGTTACGCAGACTCGTTCCCGTGGGCGGAACGAATTCAGCCAGGGCCGACCGGGTATCCGGAGACAGCTCCGCCAGCCTGAGCCCGGTATTGCCGCAGGCCTCTGCGGCGGCCACGGCCAGCCCGCCCGGACCTGAGAGAATAGCGATCCGGTCCCCTCTGCAGGAGGGGAGCAGGGAAAATCCCATGAGCATGTCCAGGAGGACATCGAGACCCGTTACAGAGACGGCCCCTCCCTGTCGGACGATGGCCTCCCATATCTCCCGGCTCCCTCCCAACCCCCCGGTATGGGAGGCGGCGGCCCTCCCACCCTCCTCGGTCAGGCCCACCTTCCAGAGGATGACGGGTTTCTTTTCCGAGGCCCCTTTCAGGGCCTCCAAAAAGGCCGGTCCGTCCTTGATCCCTTCCAGATAGGCCCCGATGACGCGGGTTGCCGCATCATCCGCCAGATACTCAAGGAGATGTGCGGCGCTCAGGTCGCATTCGTTTCCCAGGCTGACCACCTTGCTGAAGTGTATCCCCTTTTGGGGGCCGACACGGGAGATGATGTTTCCCAGGGAGCCGCTGTGGGAGATGAATCCCACGGATCCGGGTTGCCGGGAGAGTTCCGGGAAAAAGGAAAGGCCGGATTCGGGAGAGTAAATTCCCATACAGTTCGGCCCGAAGATCCGCATCTTCGACCCCCTGGCAATGGCCGTCAGCTCCGCTTCCAGGGATTTCCCTTCATCGGTGCCGGTCTCCTTGTAGCCTGCGGTAAAGAGCACGGCCCCTTTGATCCCTTTGGCTGCGCACTCCCTGACCACCGGGAGGGCACTGGAGTGGGGGACCAGGATAATGGCCAGATCCACGGGCCCGGGGATGGCGGAGAGGCTGGGGTAGGCCCTGAGCCCGTCAATCTCACGGGCCTCCGGGTGAACCGGGTAGATGGGGCCGGGATACCCCTGATCCTTGAGGGCCATGAGAAAAAGCCTTCCCGTTTTCATGCTGCGAGGCAGCCCCACGATGGCGATCGAATGGGGATGAAACAGGGCATCCAGTTGGGCTATCCGTTTCTGATGCGCGTCCATGTCCTGGCAGTATCTCACGATGATCGTTGGTTAAGCCGCAAAAATGGGCAGCATGTACAAAAGGCAAGGTTCATATATCTCAACAAGGAGGAATTGTAAACACCTGAAGCAATATCTCAATCTTCCCTCCCCCGCCAGTAATTCCGCAGGAGATGCATGGCCTGTACGCTCTCCACCGGGTCATTAAAGACAGGGAAGGTTTTCAGTCGCTTAAACTCCTCGATATGCCGCCGCTCGGAAAAAAAGCTGAGCGCGATCGGTTTGTTGTGCTCTCTGGACATTTTCCCGACAAAATGGAGCATCTGTTCAGGGGTGCCGATCCCGTCCCCGAACATCTTTACCATCTCAGGCTCGTACATGAATGAGAGGACGAGCCCGTCAATATCCGACAGTTCCAGACACTGCTCCATGGTAAATGCCAGGGCCCGGATGTCGTGGACGTCGCCGAAATCCATCGGGTTGGACATGCGGATCACCCCGGCCCTGCGGAACCCCTCGATCTTCGTCATCAGCTCCGGGGGGAGGGGCGGGCAGACAAAGCCGTACCGTTCACAGGCATCCCCCAAAATGACGGCAAATCCGCCGGACATGGAAATGACGGCCAGACGCTCCCCTTTGAGCGGCGGGAGCTGAAGGGCCTTGGCCGCCACGGTCATCTGGTGAAGGCCCTCCACGCGCACGATCCCCACCTGTTTCAAGGCCCCCTCCACGACCGCGTCGTTGTTCGAGAGCGCCGCGGTATGGGAATAGGCGATGTCCGACGCTGCGTGGCTCACATTGGATTTGAAGATCACCAACGGCTTTGGCGATTCCCGGGCCAGTCGTGTCAGCTCCCTCCCATCCTGGATGCTCTCGAGGTACATGTGGATCTGTTCAGTCTCATCATCCTCGAGAAGATATCTGACAAAATCGATTTCATCCAGATCCAGCTTGTTGCCCACACTGATGACCTTTGAAACACCCACATACTCTTCAGAGAAGGAGTAGGCCGACTGGGTGGTGACGCCCCCGCTCTGAACGATGATGCCCACCGGCCCTTTTTTGAAACGCCCGGGCTTCATCGGATTGAACGGCGTACAGAGCCCTGATCCGGGACATATGACGCCGATGCAGTTGGGACCGATAAATCGGATCCCGTGGCGCCTGGCGACATGAATCATCTCTCTTTCCGCCGGATTGCCCGCATCCGTCAGCTCTCTGAAGCCCCCTGTGGAGATAACGGCCCGCAGGATCCCCTTTCGACCGCAGATATCGAGTGTCTCGGCCACAAACCGGGCAGGGACCAGGATCACCGCCAGGTCGATCCCTTCGGGCAAGGACTCCGGATCAGTGATAATGGTCTCTCCACTCACGGCTCCCGGCTCGCGGCCCACCGGATAGATAGGACCCTTGAAACCGAATTCCAGGGACTGGAGGACGATGTTTTTGGCCAGGTTTCTGGGAGTGTCGGCCACGCCGAAGACAGCGATGCCGGAAGGATAGAAGAATCGGTTCATCCTCGATTCCCCATATGGTTCGAGATCTGCCGGGCGGTTTCCACTATCTCCCGGGCCAGGCCCTCTATGTCGTTCATTTCAAGGCTGAAGATGGTGGCGGCGACCCCGACGCAGCCTGCCAGGCGATTCCGGTGGTCATAGATCGGGGCCACGATCCGCCGAACACCCCTTCGCAGCTCCTGGTCCTCAACTGCGTACCCCTTTTCCATAATCCCTGTCAGCTCCTCTTCAAGCCGGTCCATCCGCGTAATGGTGTGCTCGGTGACAGGGGGGAGACCGATGGCCGAAAGAACCTTGTGCCGCTTTGCCGCCTCCATGTGCGCCAGATAGACCTTCCCCACGGCAACTGCATGAAAATAGGGGTAGGCGCTCCCGATGCGCGTGTAGAGGCGGATCCCCTCGGACCCTTCGATCTGCTCGATCAGGATGAGCTGGTCCCGGTCCAGGGTGGAAAGCTCGACCGTCTTGCGGGTCGCCTCAGACAGTTCCTCCATGAAGGACCTTGCCGCCGACCGGAGCCGGATGTTGTCCTGAAGCCGGTTCCCGAGATAGAGGAGCTTCATCCCCAGCCGGTAACACCCCCTTTTGCTGGCCTTATCCACGATCCCCCGGTCGCAGAGGGTGTTCAATATCCGGATGAGCGATTGCCTCGGGATGGCCAGACGCCCCAGCATCTCTGAAAGAGACAGATCTCCTTCACAGACCGCCAGCAGCTCGATGATGTCCAATGCCCGATCCACGGCAGGGGCATGGGGTGACCCTTTTTGAGGCATGCTTTAATACCATATTTGGTAATCTTAAATTTATATATGATACTATATCCTGGCCTTTCCCCTTGTCAAGGGGCAATTCCCGAAAAGTCGATACGCTCCTCCCTCACAGGGCCCATGGCCCCTGCCTCACGCGGTCCATCATCTTATCTCATTGTCATTGCATAATGGGGTGGTTTCCTCTTCCTTGACAGCACAAGGGGGTTTCGATATAGTCCCCCCTGAAACAAGCAAGGGAATCAACTAACGTTTCCGGCAGGGTGGGTGATATGGAGTTTAGGAGAATCTGGGCCCTTCGCGGTCCCAATCGTTGGGCAGGTTTCCCATGTCTTGAGGTGGAGCTTGACCTTGGAACGTTGAAGGACCGCGCCTCAGACCAGATAACCGGTTTCAACGAGCGGCTCATATCCTGGCTCCCGTCGCTCATGGAACATCGGTGCAGCACTGACAAGCGGGGAGGCTTTTTCGAACGCCTCCGCCGCAGTACCGACCTGGCGCATATTCTGGAACACGTCACCCTGGAACTTCAGTCCCTATCAGGGTCCGACGTGCGCTTCGGCCGGGAGCGGAAGACATCTACCGAAGGCGTCTACCAGGTCGTCATCGAATACGAAGAGGAAGAAGTAGCGCGTGCCTGCTTGAGCGTGGCCCGCGAACTCTGTCTGGCCGCGGTGGAAGGCCGCCACTTCGACACGGAAACCGAACTGCAGAGACTTCGCGACCTGGCGTACGACGTCAAACTCGGCCCGAGCACGTGGGCGATCGTCCGGGCCGCCAAGGCCCGTGGAATTCCCTGTCGTCGACTGAACCGGGCCAGTCTGGTTCAGCTCGGCCAGGGCTCCAGGAGCCGCCGCATTCTTACGGCCGAGACCGACCGTACAGGGGCCATTGCCGAGGCCGTGGCCCAGGACAAACAACTCACGCGGGCCCTGCTCAAGGGAGTCGGCGTTCCCGTGCCCGACGGCCGGCGGGTGGAAAATGCCGACGACGCGTGGGAAGCCGCTCAGAGTTTGGGCCTGCCGGTGGTTGTCAAACCCCAGTACGGAAATCATGGCCGCGGTGTCGCAACCAACCTGCACACCGAGGCCCAAGTTCGTCAGGCCTATGCGGCCGCCCGTGAGGAAGGCGCCTCCATCCTCGTGGAAACCTTCGCCCCCGGCCGAGACCATCGACTCCTGGTCATCGGCGATTGCCTGGTGGCGGCGGCCTTGCGAGAGCCGGCACACGTTATCGGAAACGGCGTATCGTCGATCCGCCAGTTGGTGGATGAGGCCAATAAAGACCCACGCCGAAGCGACGGCCATTCCACTTCGCTGAGCCTCATCAGGCTGGACACGGTCGGTCTGGGGGTCCTGTCCGATCAAGGGCTGACGCCCGACTCGATTCCCGCGGACGGCCGGGTGGTGTTCATTCGGCGGAATGGGAATTTGAGCACCGGCGGCACGGCGACCGATGTGACCGATCGCGTGCACCCGGAAGTGGCGGCCCGGGCCGTCGATGCCGCCCGAATGGTCGGGTTGGACATTGCCGGGGTCGATGTCGTGGCGCTCGACATCGGGCAACCCCTCGAGGCCCAACAGGGCGCCATTGTGGAAGTCAACGCCGGTCCGGGCCTGCGGATGCACCTGGAACCTTCGGCGGGCCGGCCCCGGCCGGTGGGAGAGGCCATTGTCTCGTTGTTGTTTCCACCGCACGAAAACGGCCGCATCCCCACGGTGGCTGTCACCGGCGTCAACGGCAAGACCACGACGACGCGACTCATCGCCCACATCCTGCGCGCGACCGGCAAAGTGGTCGGCATGACCTGCACCGACGGCATTTACATCGGCGAGCGGCGCATTGACGCTCGCGATTGCAGCGGACCCCGGAGCGCCCGCTCGGTACTGACCCATCCCCAGGTCGAAGCGGCTGTATTCGAAACGGCCCGCGGAGGGATCTTGCGCGAAGGATTGGGGTTTGATCGATGCGACGTGGGAGTGGTCACCAACATCGGGCAGGGGGACCATCTCGGCCTGCGGGGCATTGACACGCTCGACCAATTGGCCCGCGTGAAGCGCACGGTGATTGAGGCCGTGACCAGGGGGGGAACGGGGGTCCTTAACGCCGACGACCCTCTGGTGGCGGCCATGGCCGATCATTGTCCGGGGGCCGTCGTCTATTTCGGACGCTCTGCCGGAAATCCCCTGATAGCCGGCCATAGGGCCCTGGGAGGCAAGGCCGCCTTCATTGGCGAATCGGCCCTCATGCTGGCCACTGGCGGCCGGGAGGAGATGCTCACCCCGTTGTCGCGGGCGGCCATGACCCACGGTGGGAAGGTCGGCTTTCAGATCGAAAACTCGCTGGCCGGGGCCGCTGCAGCCTGGTCCTTGGGCGTGCCGCTCGACCGCATTCGCGAGGGACTGGAAACCTTTGCCGGGGACATGCACCAGGCCCCCGGCCGGTTCAACGTCATCCACAATGGAGATTCCACGGTCATCATCGACTATGCCCACAATCCTTCGGCCCTGGCCGCCCTGGTGGAGGCAACCGACGCGTTTCCCTTAAAGCGGCGAACCCTGGTGTTCTCCGGATTTAATCGCAGCGACGCTGAAATGGTCGAAATGGGGAGGATCCTGGGGAATGGCTTCGACCGCGTGATCCTCTTTGAAGACCGCGACAACCGCGACCGCCGCGACGGCGAACTCAACGCGCTCATTCACCAGGGTCTGTCCGCGGGTTCGAGGGTTTCCGAAGTCGTGGACACGGATGATGAACGTTGCGCCATCGAAACGGCCCTAAAATCCCAGGGCCCGGACGAATTGCTTGTCATCGGCACCGAGGTCATCGAGGATTCGCTCCATTTCGTGGAACGGTTCTTCGCCGCCAGGGTTTCGACATAACCCCAAGGCGGCCTGACGGCCGCAAACCAGAACTCTCATGCCAGGGCGCCCAGACACGAAGGTTTTTTTCTCTGCGTCAGCTCCAATTGGGCTTATCCGCCGAACGGTGTCTCTTCACAGGAGTGTCCTTTTTCTGATTCCCAACGACTTCCTGTCTGTTTTTAACGGGATCTGCTTCATCAGGCCCGATCTTGGAGGTCTTGGGCCTCGGCGGGTGGCATGCCTCTCTGATATTTGAAGAAAAACAGACAGGTAAGGATCCCTGCAACGGCCAGAACGATGATGATCGGCAACTCGTATCGCTTGAGATCCCCCATGATCGCCTCAATCAGATGTCCGAACAGGTACCCGACCCCCCCTATGGTGGATGCCCAGAGAACCGCGCCCAGGGCATTCAGGGGCAGGAACTTTCCAGGTGAAATTCCAGCCATTCCAATGGCCATCCCTCCCGCGGTCCGTAAGCCCGGTACGAAGCGAACCCCCACAATGGTGAGGGTTGGGTACTTCAACAGCCAATCATGAAGCAGATGCAGCCGCGGCCCCCACATGGGGTGTCTTCTCACAATGGCATTTCCGCCCGCCCTGCCGATGCAGTAGCAAACCAACGTATCTATGAAATTTCCTGCAAATCCGGCCGCAATGACCCAGGGGATCAGTTTGAGGTAACCCTGATGGGACAGGAACCCCGCCATGGTGAGGAGTGTGCCCCCTTCGAGAATCGTGCCGATCATAACGGCGAAATATCCATATTTATCCAGTAGTTCTTCCATGGAAACCCTTCAATCATCCATTCCTGGGTCAACGCCCTATAGGTAGTGGGACAGGATGCGTCGGCTGGAGACATCCATCCGGCGGATATCGGGGATGAGATACCGGATCCCGTGGGAATCGATGATGAGGACGCGGTGGTCGTTCAGCCGATGGATGTCATCCTCGTCATTGAGGGTGAAGCTCGTGGCCCCGCGCTCGGTTTTCACGTGCCACTCCGATGGATCCGCCGCCACCGATATGCTCATCACCTTTTCTATGACCGGGACGAATTCCCGGGCCTGCAGGTCTTCCCGTATGAGCCGCCGGCTCTCCGAAGGAAGGGCCTCCAGATCTTCTATGCAGACGATTTCATGAGCCGCTTGATCGCAGAGTGAAATCCAGTGTTCAGGGTCTGTAAACGGAAACATACGGATCGATTTGATGTCGTCGTACGTCCTGCCATCCATTTCAAGGGTCAGCCGACCGTTGGCCTCGCGGTAAAGAAAGCCCTTTTCCGCCCCCTCCCAGGGAGCGGGTTTGCCCTCGGATGGTGAGGCCGCGCCGGATCGCGTCATATGACTGCGGTTTCCTTTATTCGATTGTGACAAATGATCCTCCTCCCATCAGTTCCCCAGACAATGAACCATTTCCAGATTGGTCCGATGCAGCCGGGCATAGGAGCCCTGCTTTTCAAGCAATTGAGCGTGATTGCCGATCTCGACAATCCGGCCTTGCTCAAGAACAACAAGCCGATCGGCGCGATGAAGCGTGCTGAGCCGATGCGCGATGGCGATGGTGGTTCGCCCCCGAATCAGGTTTTCAATGGCTATCTGAATCTGCTTTTCCGTTTCCACGTCCACCGAGGAGGTCGCTTCGTCAAGAATGAGGATCGCCGGATCGATCAACAGGGCCCTTGCGATGCTGATGCGCTGGCGTTCTCCGCCCGAGAGGAGCTGGCCGCGCTCTCCGACAAAGGTATCGTAGCCATCGGGCAGATTGAGAATAAACTCATGGGCACAGGCGGCCCGGGCGGCCTTGACGATGTCTCGGCGCGTAGCGTGAGGTCGGCCATAGGCGATATTCTCGGCAATGGTGCCATAAAACAAGAATGGCTCCTGCAAGACAATTCCGATGTTGCGGCGATATCCTTCGATGGCAAAGGTTCGGATGTCCGTGCCGTCGACCAGGATGGCGCCTTCCGAGACATCATAAAATCGGCACACCAGGTTCACCAGGGTCGTTTTGCCTGCGCCCGTAGACCCCACGAGACCGATCAATTCACCCCGCCGGATGTCTAGATCGATATGGTGCAGCACCTGACGATTCCCGTAAGAAAACCCCACCGAACGCAATTGGATCTCCCCTCGAAGCCGTCCGGGGACCACCGGGTGGGCGGTTTCCGGCACGCTCGGCACGCGATCCAGGATCTCGAACACCCGATGGGCGCTGTTCGCGGCCCGCTGCACCGCGGAAACCATCTTGATCATGGATTCCAGTCGCGCGTAGAACCTGCCGATGTAGGCCAGAAACGCCGTCAGCACGCCAACGGTGATGTGGTGCTGAAAGACCTGCCAGACGCCGAAGATCCAGACGATCAGCAGCCCCCCGTCCGTAAGGAGGGTGACAATCGGCCCAAAAAAGGACCAGATCTTATTGACCCGGTCGTTTGCGTGGAGCACGCGATCATTGCACTCTTCAAACCGTTCGATCTCCCGTTGCTCCTGACCGAAGGCCTTGACGACCCGAATGCCCGGAATGGTATCTGCCAAGACACTGGTCATCTCGGCCCAGGCCCGGCTCCCTAAAGAAAACCCCCGACGAAGCACTTTGCTCACCCGATGGGTAAACCAGGCAATGAGCGGGAACGGGACCAGTGTAACGACCGCCAGCCACGGGTCGATACTGAGAAGGATCCCGGCGGTCATCATGATCATCAGGATATCGGACGCAAAGTCAAGGAGATACACCGAAAGGAAATAACAGATACGGTCCGTGTCCGAGCTGACCCGTGAGATGAGATTTCCCGTGCGTTTGGAGCCGAAGAATTCCAGGGACAGGCGATGCAGATGCCCATAGGTGATGTTTCTCAGATTCGCGCTGACACGCTCGCTCACCCAGGCCAGGACATAGGTGCGCGCCCATCCCAGCACCCATGCCAACACCGAAGCGCCGGCCAGTGCGGACAGGTACCACCATATCTTGGAGAAGACGACGGCCTCCCCGCTCTGGTAGGGGATAAGGACCTTATCCAGGATGGGCATGGTAATATACGGGGGCACAAGGCCCGCGGCGATGCTCCCCACGGTCAGGAGGAAGCCCAGGACAATCATGCCGGTCCACGGCCGGGCGAAGGAGAATAAGCGCACCAGGGAACGGGTGGCCGGAGGAGCAGGATCTGCCGCAAATGCCCCATTCATGGACGGGTCAGGGATCGCGCCGGCAGGCCACCCTTCCTGCGGACCCTGTGCACCTTCATCTCTTTTCGGTGCGAAGGTGTTTATGGCTTTGGTAAAGCAATCCAGGAACCAGAGGGCACGGGCCTTGTGGCGGATGGTAAATTTCCATTCGTGGATAACATCGCCGGAGCCCTTTTCCCTCAGGCCGAGGGTCCCCACTCCCTTATCTACTCTCATCTCCAGGGACTCGAGGGTATCAAGGGGCCACATGTGAGAAATGCCTTCAGACCCGCTACGCCCGGCGCCTGCTTTGGCCTTGACAAAACGACCGATCTTGACACGGGGGAGGAATGGCGCCTGATGTCTCTTGCGCGGCAGCGCAAGGTCAAGGAGTCGCCCGGTGGTGAGGATGACCCGATGGCGGACATAGTGGAGACGGCGGTCCAGGTCAGGTTCAAACGAGGCCAGCGGGACTTCTTCCGCTTCCAACAGAGAGTCAATTACTCCTTGGAATTCCGATGGAATATGGGTATCTGCGGCTGTCATTAGGGGAGACGTGGGATGCACCGGGCATCCGGATAAGATAAGCCTCTTCTCCTATTCGCAGTTATCCCAGACAAAAGGGATGAAGTCTCGTGGGTGATTTTGGATATGCTCGATGGTTTCGTCGACAACATCCGCCTGAATGACCATGAGTTCTCCCTTGCGTAAGGATTGCAGACCCACGTCGATCGCCTTGGTAGCCCCGAAGATCTCGACGACCTCGCTGGTGCGTCCATCGCCATTGAGACTGCTCATGCCGTGCCTGAATAGTTTAATGATTTCACCCGGGTTGCGGCCACGTAGATAGTGGCCCTCATACAATACCACGGAATCAAAGGCGCGTCCGATAAGCTTGCCTTGATGAATAATATCGCAGTCCCGGCGGTCGCCGGCGGTGGAATAAACGATAGTGCGATGGCTGTGGGGGAATTCCTCAATCGCCTCAATGATCGCCTTCAGGGATGAAACATTGTGGCCGTAATCCACAATTACGGTGGACCCATTGACCTTGAAAACATTAAACCGACCCGGGACCTTTTCAGGATCGGCCTCAAAGGTCTGCACGCCGGCGATGATGGCCTTCAGGGGTATATTCAGGCACCAGGCGGCGGCAATCGCTGCGAGGGCATTTTCAATGAGAAACCCGATGCGTCCGCAATGGGTGAGGGGAATCTGTTCCAGGGAGATCAGCCTCTCCTCATGGTCGCCTTCCGCAAGGAAGATCGCCTTGTCACGGACCATGACCGCCTTGCCGTTTCGTTTTCGATGTTCCGTGATCACCGGATGATCGCTGTCGCGACCAAAAAAGACAACCTTTCCCGGGCAGTAAGACGCCATATCGGCGACCAGGGGGTCGGCGGCATTCAACACGGCGGCGCCGGTGCCGGGAGCAACCGCCTCCACCACCGTTCTTTTTACCATGGCGAGTTTTTCAACCGTGTTGATGTCCGTCAGATCGAGATGATCTCCGTCACCGATATTGGTCACCACGGCCACGTCGCAATAATCAAAACCGAGTCCCTCGCGCAGGATTCCGCCCCGGGCCGTCTCCAGAACGGCGGCCTGGACGATCGGGTTGAGGAGGATCGCGCGGGCGCTCTGGGGACCGCTGCAGTCTTCATTGTCGATACGACGTCCGTCAACGTAAATCCCATCGCTGCATGTCATGCCGACAGTGACTCCCGTCTCTTTGAGGAGGTGGGTGATGAAGCGGGTGGTGGTGGTCTTGCCGTTGACGCCGGTGATGGCTGCGATGGGTATCCTTCCGGTCTCTCCCTCACCAAACATCGTCGAGACGATGGCATCTCCCACGGGCCTCGGAGTGCCCTGGGACGGGTGGGTATGCATCCTCAGACCGGGGGCGGCATTGACCTCCACGACGGCCCCCTTCTGCTCGTCAAGGGGATTCCCGATATCCTGAGCAACGATATCGACTCCCGCCACATCCAGTCCCACGGCCCGCGCAGCATCCTGCGCCGCCCGGGCGATCTCCGGATGGACCTGATCGGTCACATCCACGGCCGTTCCGCCCGTGCTCAGGTTCGCATTTCGCCGAAGCAACACCCTCATCCCTGCCGTCGGCACGGATTCGATCGTAAGCCCTTGCTCCGACAATAGATTTTGAGAAATGACGTCAACGGCGATCCTGCTCAGCGGACGGGCGTGGGAATCTCCCCTCAGCGGATTCGCGTTTTCCCGGTCGATGAGATCCCGGACCGTATGAACGCCGTCTCCCATGACGTGGGCGGGTTCCCTATGCGCAGCAGCCACCAGTTGATTCCCCACGATGAGCAACCGATAGTCCTTTCCAGGGATAAACGCCTCCACCAAGACCTGGGAACTCTCGACCCGGGCGGCCTCATAGGCAGCCATGACATCCTCACGGTTGCTCAGGTTTACGGTTACCCCGCGGCCCTTATTGCCGTCAAGCGGTTTCACTACCACCGGCAGGCCGATATCCTCCGCCGCAGACCAGGCGTCTTCGGCGTCCCATACCTCCCGACCATAGGGCACGGGAACGCCGACCGCCTTCAGCAAGGCCTTGGTAATCTGTTTATTCTGGGCAATCCCTTCGGCAATCGCCGATGTCCGGCTGGTTTCCGAGGCCTGTATGCGGTGCTGGCGCCCTCCGTGTCCCAACAAGACCAGACTCCCGGCGTTCATTCTGCGCACCGGGATTCTGCGCCTTTTCGCCGCCTCCACGATGGCTCGGGTGCTTGGCCCCAGGCAGACGTCCTGGGCCAGGTCCCTCAGTCGATCCATCTCGCCGGGAAGGTCAAACGGCCGGTCGTAAACCGCACCGAAACAGATCCGATGGGCTACCTGCAAACACTCCCTGGCCAGGGTCTCCTCCTCGTAATCAATGACCACCTTGTATAGCCCGTTTTCATCCGTCTCCCTTGTCTTGCCAAAACCGACCGGCGTTCCGGCGAGCGTTTGCACCTCCAGGGCAACGTGTTCCAGGATATGCGCGAGGTAGGTGCCGCGGCGGAGGCGTTCAAAGAAACCTCCCCGCTCCCCAACGCTGCACCGGTGTTCAATGAGCGACGGGAGCCAGGCCATGAGCCGCTCGTTAAAGCCGGGCATTTCATTAGAGGCGATGTCATTGAATTTCTTGAGATCTACCCATGCCTCAAGCACCGGGAAGCTTGCCCAGAGGTTGGGGCCCCGCAGGGCAATCACCCTTCGGATTTCCATAAAATATTTGGTTTCGACTTTTGTTTTTTGGCTTTCCATATAAATCTTTTTATTAAATTATTAATAATAGACTCAAACTAATAAAAATAAACAAAAATTTTTTTGAGGTGCAGGATTATAGTCATGACTTCCTTGATTTGCAAGTAGAATCGGATGCCGTGGGTGCAAGGCGTTTGGCTTGATGATCGGTTTGGGCTGTGCCGGGGTCCCGGTTTCCACACGCCCCGGGATCAGAGGCAAAGACGGAAACAGACCGCACCGCCAAATTCGCCGCCCTCCCTGCAGGGATTGAGGCTCCTTGTCGCGACCACAATATCCTGCCGTCACATATTCCTTGATCCCCAAGGCCTAATCCCCTATAGTCGGGGATCGACAAAGGAACTTTTTGTCACCTCACCCAATGCCGAGTAGGCAGGCGGAGCGACTGCCCTACGAAAACAGATAATTTCTCAGAAATCCCAGTTGAAAGCAGGTCTGTCGTAGGGTCGGCGTCCCCGCCGACCAGGCCCGGTGAGGCGTTTCCTTTCACCTTATATCAAATTTCGAAGTACCGGAGGGCCCTGGAAAGGAGAACATCATGACCCACCACGAGGTGTATCAACAGTTGCTGGCGGTGATGAAAAAGCGGGGGGGCGGCTACTCGGGAATGGATATTCCGGAATTCTACGCCATGGCGGAAGAACTCTTCACGCCCGCAGAGGCTGAAGTCAACAATGCCATGCCGCGGGGGCCTTTTACGGCCAAAGACCTGGCTCGGGAAATGGGCCGGGAGGAAACGGAACTGGAAAAAACCTTGGAGTCCATGGCCGACAAGGGACTCTGCGTGGCCGTCAAAATGAACGGGACCCAGTTTTACCAGAGTGCCCGGTTCATGCCCGGCATACTGGAGTTCCAATTTATGCCGGGAGTAACGACCGAACGGCACAAAAAGCTCGCCCGGCTCATCGCCGCCTATAAAAAGGCCTGCGACCTGAAAACCGACTTGGCGGCGGTCACCTTTCCTCCCACCCGGGTCATCACCGTAGACCGGGCCGTGGCTGCCGGGAATCAGGTCCATACCTACGACCAGGTGGAGACCTATATCGACCAGTACGAGCCCATTGCGGTGACTACCTGCTACTGCCGTCATGCGGCCGTCCTGCGCGACGAGGACATTCACGGGATGCCCCTGGATGTCTGCATGCAGTTCGGCCTGGGCGCCCAGTTCGCCATCGAGCGGTTAGGCGGGCGGAAAGTAACCAAGGAAGAGGCCCGGGAAGTCTTGAAACGGTCGGAAGAGGCCGGTCTGATTCACATGAGCATGAACACCACGGAAGACGTGGGCTTTATCTGTAATTGCGACCGGTGGCACTGCGTGACGGTAAAACAGGCCCTGGCCAAGCCCAAACCCGCCCTGTATTTTTATTCCGGCTTCGAACCCCGTTTCGAGGCCGAGCGCTGCGTGGCCTGCGGGACATGCCTGGAGCGGTGCCCGGGGGAAGCCCTCTCTCTGGGACAAGAAGAACCTCCGCAGGTGGATCGCGACCGCTGTTTCGGTTGCGCCGTCTGTGCGACCGGCTGCCCGTCCGATGCGATCGCCATGGTCAGACGGCCGGGCTTTCCCGAAACCCCGAAAAACGGCAGGGCACTGGGGGAGGCCATCAAGGCGAGCCGGAGCATTGGGGCTTGAAAACAGAATCCGGTTCTGCCGCGCATTGCATAAACGCAGGCAATAAAGGTGCGTGGGAAAAAGTGGCAGGGATAAGGGATGCCTCTTTAAACATCTGTCGTCGTAGCGGGGTAGGGCCGCGACAAGCAGATGAGATTGTTTGGAATAGGTTCTAAATGAGCCTCTGAAACGGGCCTATAACGGATTCTTGGAGGGCAAAAGGGGTGTTTTTCCCAGGGGTCTAAGGCAAGGGCCAAGCGACATTACATTCCAGCATATATCTGAATTATCATTCATCGTCCGAATTCATCACAACCGGGCCAGGGTTTCTCCCAGGCCCACTGACATTCTCTCAAACATACCGACAATAGGGCACCGGGAACACCCTGAAGAACTTGGGCCGGGTGTAGACATGGGAGTGGGGGACCTTTTTAAGGATGAGATCCGAAGCCGGGAAGGTGAAAGCCGCTCACACAGGGATTGACCCTGGCCAAAAGAGTAATGAGGCTTGTTTTTCCAGGCCTGATTTCCGTTGAAATCCGGGGTTGCATCAATTATACAGCAGAATATTTTGTAAAAAAGGGGGTAACTCATGACATCCATACGGGTGAGGGCTGTAAAGGGCATTCAGGCTGGGGATCGGTTCCGTGTGGCCCGGACCTTCACGGAACGGGATGTCATTGACTTTGCAGAAACAACCCGGGACTACAATCCGGTTCATTTTGACAAGCGATTTGCAGCGATCAAGAACTTCAGGGGAAGGATCTGCCACGGGTTGCTGGTGGGGAGCCTCTTGACCGAGATCGGGGGGCAGCTGGGCTGGCTGGCCACGGAGATGAATTTCAAATTCAAAAGGCCCGTATATCCGGGAGACACCATCACCTGCGAGCTGACCATCAGAAAGATGAATGACAGGGGGTTTGGCGAGGCAGAGGTGACCTTCACCCATTCGGACGGCACGGTGGTCATCGAGGCGGAGGTCAAGGGAAATCTCCCCGGGAGCCCTGAAAGAGCGGTCATGAACCGGATGATGGAAGAGGGAGACCCGACCAACCCGATGGGGAAAGCGTGTCAAGCGGAATAAATCGCAAGCGCCTCAGCACGGAGGGGTGACATCCCTGCAAGGCCGGATGCCCCTCTTCAGGTCCGGCGCCATGGCGAATCAGTAAACGTATCATCACACCCTATGGTTGCGATTTCTCCGCAACTTGCCGAGAAGTCAGGCGCCTTACGGGTTAACAGCCTGTAAAAAGGAAAACCCTTTGCCTTCGTGTCTCTGTGTGAGTCCCGCGGGATGGGTTGCGGCCATGCCGCATGAGGAGCGTCTATGAATTCTGAACATATCATCAAGATAGCGGATCAACTGAGCCTTCCCCTCTCGAATGTGGAGGCCGCGGCCCGCCTCCTCGATGGAGGGGATACGGTCCCCTTTATCGCCCGTTACCGGAAAGAGGCCACCGGCTCCCTCGACGAGGTGGCCATCACGTCGATCCGCGACACCATGGCCCAGATGGAGGCCATGGACAACCGGCGGGACGCCATCCTGAAATCGCTCAGGGAGCGCGAACTCCTCACGGAAGAGCTGGAGAAGCGGATCGCCTCGGCCGAGACCCTTACCACGCTGGAGGACATCTACCTCCCCTACAGGCCCAAACGCCGAACCCGGGCCACGGTGGCCAGGGAGAAGGGGCTGGAGCCCCTGGCAACCCTTATCTTCGAACAATCGGACGAGACCGACCCGGTCGCGGCCGCGGCCGGGTATATCGACCCGGAAAAGGGGGTGGCCGACGCAGAGGAGGCCCTGGCCGGATCCAGGGACATCATCGCCGAGTGGGTGAACGAAGACCAGACGGCCCGGGAACGGATGCGGACCCTCTATGGGCAGAAAGGGATCTTTCGCTGCAAGGTGATTCCGGGGAAGGAGACCGAGGGGGCCAAGTTCAGGGACTATTTTGACTGGGAAGAGCCGGTTTCTATGGCTCCGTCCCACCGGATCCTTGCCATGCGCCGTGCTGAAAAGGAGGGCATGATCGACCTGCGGATCGAGCCCCCTGAGGAGGAGGCCCTGGACATTCTGGAGGGGATGTTCGTCAAGGGGGAAGGGGCCGCATCCCGGCAGGTCAGTGAGGCGGTCCATGACGGGTATAAGCGACTCCTCTCCATTTCCATGGAAACCGAGGCCCGGCTCGATACCAAGAAGCGGGCCGATGAAGCGGCGATCGGGGTATTTGCGGGCAACCTGAGGGAACTCCTCCTGGCCCCGCCCCTCGGGCAAAAGCGGGTCATGGCTATCGATCCGGGGATCCGCACCGGCTGCAAGGCGGTCTGTCTCGACCGTCAGGGAAAACTGCTCCACACGGAAACCCTCTTTCTGTTCAAGTCGGAAGGGGCCAAGGAGGCCGCGGGGAAGACGGTCCGGGGACTGGTGGAGGCCTATGGGGTGGAGGCCATTGCCATCGGGAACGGGACCGCCGGGAGGGAGACCGAGGCCTTTATCCGGTCGCTCCTCCTTTCCCCAGATATCCCGGTGGTCCTCGTCAATGAGAGCGGGGCCTCCATTTATTCGGCGTCGGAGGTGGCCAGAGAGGAATTCCCCGATCTGGACCTGACCTACCGGGGGGCCGTATCCATCGGAAGGCGGCTCATGGACCCCCTGGCCGAACTGGTGAAGATCGATCCCAAGTCGATCGGGGTCGGCCAGTACCAGCACGACGTGAACCAGCCGGCCCTCAAGCGGAGCCTGGACGACGTGGTCATGAGCTGTGTGAACGGCGTGGGCGTGGAGGTGAACACCGCCAGCCAGCAGCTCCTTGCCTATGTATCGGGCCTGGGTCCCCAACTGGCCCGAAACATCGTGGCCCATCGCGATAAAAACGGCGCCTTTTCCTCCAGGGAGAAGCTCAAGGAGGTATCCCGTCTCGGACCCAAGGCCTTTGAGCAGTCGGCCGGTTTCCTCCGCATCCGGGACGGGGAGAACCCCCTGGATGCCAGTGCGGTCCATCCGGAATCCTATGGCATCGTGGAGACCATGGCCGTGGACCTGGGTCTCGGGGTGGCGGATCTCCTCGCCAGGGAGGCCCTTCAGGTGGAAATCGATCTGAACCGGTATGTGACCGAAAATGTGGGGATCCCTACGTTGACCGATATCCTGGCCGAGCTGGCCAAACCCGGGCGGGACCCCCGCCGGCAGTTCGAGGCCTTTGCGTTCAAAGAAGGGGTTGAAAAGATCGAGGATGTGAGGCCCGGCATGAGCCTTCCGGGCGTGGTCACCAATGTGACCGCCTTCGGGGCCTTTGTGGACATCGGCGTACACCAGGACGGGCTGGTGCATATCAGTCAACTGGCGGACCGGTTCGTCAGGGACCCGAACGAGGTGGTGAAGGTCCACCAGCAGGTGACGGTCAAGGTCCTGGAGGTGGATCTGGAGAGAAGGCGGATCGGCCTTTCCATGAAACAGGGACCCGTCCAGGCATCTGAAAAGGGAGGGAAGAAACCAACGCCGACGGGCAAAAGGACCCAGGCCGACGCCCCGAATAAGCGTCCGCCGGCCCCTTTCAACAATCCCTTTGCCAAGACATTGAATCGTTAAAGGAATGTGACGCGATCCACCCTTGAACCCCGAACCTCTGAACCCTGAACCTCTGAACCTCTTTTGACATGGAAACCTGGCGACTTTTAGATACCCCCCCCATGACGGCCGCGGAAAACATGGCCCTGGATGAGACCCTGGTGGAGCTGAAGGGCCAGGGGAAGACGCCCAACACCATCCACTTTCTGCAGTTCTCTCCCCGGTCCGTGCTGGTGGGTTTTCATCAATCCGTTTCCGAGGAGATCCGGCTGGACTATTGCCGGGAGCACGGGATCGACATCAACCGCCGGGTCACGGGCGGGGGCGCCATATTGTTTGACGAGAGCCAGCTCGGCTGGGAGGTAATCTGCAACAAGGCCTTTTTTGACGTGAAGATGCCCAACAACCGCCTCTTCAGGCGGCTGTGCGAGCCCGTGATCATCGCCTTGAGGCGGCTGGGCCTCGAATCGACCTTCAGGCCCCGCAATGACATCGAGATCAACGGGAGAAAGATCTCCGGCACCGGCGGGACCGAATCCGACGACGCCTTTCTGTTTCAGGGGACCATGCTGACCGACTTCGACGTGGACGCCATGCTCAAGAGCCTCCGGATCCCCGTGGAAAAGCTCAAGGCAAAGGAGATCGATTCGGTAAAGGAGCGGGTCACCTGCCTCAAATGGGAACTGGGCTATGTCCCGGAACTGGACGCCATCAAGGAGGCCATCCGGACCGGCTTTTCAGAGCATCTCGGGATCCGGCTGGAGCCGGGGAGGCTGACCCAAGAGGAGGTCCGGCTTTTCAGGGAAAAACTCCCCTATTATCAGTCCAAACAATGGATCGACCAGGTGCACACACCCACAGCCCGCCACGAGGTGGTCCAATCGGCATACAAGAACGACGATGGACTGGTCCGGTTCACCTTTGCGGCGGACCTTCAGAGAAACCGCGTCAAGGACATCCTGATTACCGGGGACTTCCTCTCTTTCCCCACCCGGGCCCTCTACGACATGGAGGCCCGGTTGCGGGGGGCGCGGCTCAAAAGAGAGGAACTTGGCGGCATCATTCGCGGGTTCTTTGAAGAGGGGCGGATCCGGGTCCCGGGGATGTCGTGCGAGGACTTTCTGAAGCCGGTGGAACAGGTGCTCCAGAAGATCGCCATCGCCAGGCACGGGATTCCGCTGGAATACTGCAACCTGATCTCCGTGACCAATGGCTCCTTTGAGGATGTCTTGAGACGACACCCGTCGGTCCTCCTTCTCCCATATTGCTCCAAGGATCTGGGCTGCAACCTGAGACACAAAAAGGGGTGTAAGGCGTGCGGTAAGTGCTCCATCGGCGCGGCCTGGACCCTCGGCAGGATGAGCCGCATGAAGCGGATCTGCATCGTCAGTTTTGAGGACCTCCTCCACGAGCTGGGCCGCATGAAAGACAGGGGCGTATCGGCCTTTATCGGGTGCTGCTGCCAGCCCTTTTTTACCAAGCACGTGGACGATTTTGAGAAGGCCGGACTCCCGGGCATCCTCTTGGATATCGACAATACCACCTGCTATGAGCTGGACCAGGCCAGGGAGGCCTATGCGGGCCGGTTTGAGAGCCAGACCCACGTGAATCTGGACCTCCTCAACATGGTGTTGAATGTGGACCCGGATACTTGATACTTGATGCTGGATGCTGGATACTCGAAGTTTGAAGTCACGGGTTTGAAGTGCCTAAAGTTACAGAGGAAAAATTTCGATTTTAACTTTCAACTCCAGACTCCAGACTTTAGTCATTTTAGCTAATTTTAGTTCACTTTAACGAACTTCATGAAACACAGAGATTACGACATCCTGGTAATAGGGGCCGGGCCTGCGGGGAGCGCTGCGGCCCTGGCGGCTGCACGCGAAGGGGCCAGGGTCCTGGCAGCGGAGCGCCGGGAGGAGATCGGGGTCCCTGTCCGGTGCGCCGAGTACGTTCCACGGGCCCTCCTGGGGGAGCTTCCCTTCAGGGACCGGACCTTTGTGGTCCAGTCGGTAAGGACCATGAGGACCGTGCTGCCGGACGGGGGCGTCAGGGAAACCAGGGCACCCGGACTCATCATCCGGCGCGACCTCTTTGACCAGCGTCTGGCCGAGTGCGCCCGCGCAGAGGGCGCGGAGATCCGCACCGGACTCAGGGCCGTTTCACATGAAAACGGGGAGGTCATTCTCAAACAGGCCCGAGGCGGGACGATTCGAACCCGGCCTGCGGTCATCATCGGCGCGGATGGGCCGCATTCCATTGTAGGGAAGTGGATGGGCCTGCGGACCCGCCGACGGATTCCGGGCATCCAGGTCCGCGTGCCGCTGGTGGGCCCTATGGACCATACGGTTGTATGCTTCCATCCGGAAATTTTCGGGGCCTATGGATGGCTCTTTCCGAGGGGGGACGAGGCCAACGTGGGGCTCGCCCTGGCCGGCGGCGATTTCTCGGTAGGCGCCCTCAGGGCTGCGCTCAACGGGTTTGTGGAACGGTGGGTCCATGAAGAGAGGATCCGGGCCGCGCCCCGGAAACCCATGTTCGGATGGATACCGACCGCACCCCTTGACTGTGTCGTCCGGGGGAATATGATGGTGGCGGGGGATGCGGCAGGACACGCCCACCCGATCACCGGGGCCGGGATCAGCAACGCCGTTCTGGCCGGCCGGCTGGCCGGGAAATGGGCCGGGGAGGCGGTCAGAAAGGGGGATCTCTCGGCGCTTCAGGGATACGCGGCCGAACTGGAGGAGGAACTGGGGGAGACCTTGAGACATGGGGACCGACGACGACGGATCCTCGAAAGACATTGGGATCGATTGGCCGAGGTCCTCCCCTACTGCTGGATCGCCTTCCCGGAGTATTTCCAGGGGATCCCGGACCGGTTCGAAATGGAAAAGAGAGGCGACGAAGAACTGCGATGACAGGGCTTGAACAGAGACTCCGGAAGGCCCGGGAGCTTTCCTGGAAGCACTTCGGAAAACAGATCACGTTTTATCTGCCGGGGATGATCTCCTACAACGGGCTCAGGGGGGCCTATCCGGGGATCTCCATCACCGGGGCTCACTGCGCCCTCATGTGCGATCACTGCCAGGCCAAGATCCTGGAGCCCATGCCCGCTGCCGCGTCACCGGATGCCCTGATCGAGATGTGCAGGCGGTTTGCGGAAAGGGGCTGCCTGGGGGTCCTCATCAGCGGCGGGTGCGACAAAAACGGCCTCCTCCCCTGGCCCCGGTTTGTCCCGGCCATCCGGAAGGTGAAACAAGAGACCGGCCTCTATATCTCCATCCATTGCGGGCTTCTGGACCCGGACACGGCCATGGCCTTGAAAGAGGCGGGCGTGGATCAGTCGCTCCTGGACGTGGTCGGAGATGATGAGACCTACCGGACGGTCTGTCATGTGGATTTCGGCATCTCCCGCATTCTCTCGACCCTCGAGGCCCTGAACAGGGCGGAACTCCCCATGGTGCCCCATGTCATCTGCGGTCTGTATCAGGGAGAGATGAAGAGCGAGCTCAAGGCCATCGAGATGCTCGCCCGTTTCCGGATCGAGCAACTGGTGATCGTATCGCTCATGGCCATTCGGGGGACCCCTTTTGAAGGGGTCCCCACGCCCGATGCCCACGAGGTGGCCGAGGTGATGATTGAGGCAAGACGCCTGATGCCTCAGGTGCGCATGAGCCTCGGGTGCGCCAGAAAGCGGGGGGATGAGGAGATCGAACGTCTGGCCCTCGAAGGAGGCGTCAACCGGATGGCCCTCCCATCGGACGCGGTCATTCAAAGGGCCGGAGAACTGGGCCTGGAGATCCGGTATCAACGCACCTGTTGTTCGGTGGGAGCTGATTTTTCCCATAGGGACTGGTGAGGAAGACGGCAAAGGTTAACAGGTTCAAGGTTCAAGGTTTAGATGTCTCTTAACCGCTGAACCGCTATAGGAGGAGAAACGTGACAGAGGGAGAAGAAAGGGGCATGGAAAGCCCCGGCCATCTGCGGATGAGCCTGGCCGCAGCCATGACCCTGGGGTTCAAGCGGGGGCTGTTTTATCGAGACGCGAGGCTCTATTGCATCAACCTCCTCTTGACCTATGCCGATGGGTGCCTTGCCCGGTGCGCCTATTGCGGGCTCTCGAGCAGACGTCCCGGGGCCTACGACGGAAAGAGCTTCATCCGGGTCGCCTGGCCCACCTACCCCTTGACGGAGGTTGTCCGCCGGCTCGTGGAGAGAAAAGACCGTGTCAAGCGGATCTGCATCTCCATGGTCACCCGGAAACGCGCCGTGGCCCATACCATCGAGGTGTGTCGGAGACTCAGATCGGCCGTGGATATCCCGCTCTCCCTCCTCATTGCACCCACGGTCCTGAAGCGGCAGGATCTCCTGGATTTCAAGGATGCGGGTGCGGATATGATCGGCGTGGCCATCGATCTGGCCACGCCCGAGCTGTTCGATCGATACAGAGGGAGGGAGGTGAACGGACCCCATCAATGGGACCGCTACTGGCAGTGCCTGGCCGACGCCATCGCAATATTCGGCGAGTGGAATTCGGGATCTCACTTTATGGTGGGGATGGGCGAGACAGAAGAGGAGATGGCTGGGGCCATCCAGAGGGTGCGGAACATGGGGGGCCGGACCCACCTCTTTTCCTTCTTCCCGGAGCCGGACTCGGCCATGGCCCATGTGCCGTCCCCTCCCCTGGATCAGTATCGCCGCATCCAGATTGCCAGGCACCTTATCGATCATCGGCTTTCTGCCGCAGGGGATTTCTCATACACGCCAGAAGGGAAGATTCTGGACTATGGCCTTGACCCAGCGTCGCTGGAGGAGGTTATCGATTCCGGGGCGCCCTTTCGAACCAGCGGCTGCGAAGGGTATGACGGCGAGGTGGCCTGCAACCGGCCCTACGCCAATTCCAGACCCGGGCCGGATATGCGCAATTATCCCTTCCCCCCCACCCCTGAAGACGTCCTGCGGATTCGACAACAGATGGGCGTATGACATCCCCGAAAACCGTTTCCGGGTATGCGATAATTCTTTATAACCCTTATTTGAAGGAGGAAGCAGTATGCGGAGTCTAAAACAGATCATCTTCAAGCTTCTGGTTTCTGTGGGAATTATGGCCCTGGCCGTACCGGCAATGGCCGCGGATTCCAAAGAGGTCAGCGACCTGATGCGAAAGGCCGAAAGCCTCTACTTCAACGGAAAGGCTCAGGAGGCTGATTCGCTGCTGAAGCAGGCGGAACAGGCCGCCGAGTCCGTCTTGCAGGGAGACAATGAGGCCGAAAAAACCAAGGTCAAACGTCTGGAGAGCAAGCTCAAAACGGTTCGGAAGAATATTGACCGAAAACTCGGCGGCGCTCCCGGCGGTGCACCTGCTGCCACTGCGCCTCAACCGGCCCCGTCCGGCACGCCTGGGCCTGCTCCATCCGGCGAACTGCCATCGTATGTGGCCTCCCAGTTGAAGTCCGTCAGCGGATATCTCGATAATGCGAAGGGTCAACTGGACAAAGGGAGCCTTTCGGGCGCCAAGAGTCAGATGGCCTATGCCGATAAGTTGATCGCCCAAATCGAGGAACGCCACAGCAAGTATAACGTAAAGGATCATCCTGATATGCTGGCCTTGAAAAAGCGCAAGGCAGACATGGAAACGGTCATCGGGGACACGGAGAGCAAAAAGGCGGAAGAGGCAGCGCGTGAGGCGAAGGCCGGCGAAGCAGCGAAGGCCGCTTCAGACGAGTGGATTCTCCGCCTGAAGCCCTATACCCTCGGGGTGACCCAAACCGGTCATGACCCGGAACGGTATTTTATCGGGAGTTATACGGCAGAGGAAAAAGAGCTGGGGAGGCGGACCACCATCTACAGTAAGGTCAAGGCGGATCTGGAGGCGTACAAACAGTCCGGGCCCGGCGACAGGGCGACCGATGCGTTGAAAGATATCATCAAGGAACTGGAACATGGGATACGGACCTTTGACGAATCCTGCGCGAGCATGGCGCAGATGTACTTGGGCGAGGCCGAACGGAAGATGAAGTCCGTGGGGCAGCGAGTGGATGAACAGGCGAAAAAAATCGGATCCAAAGACCTGCCTCTCCCCATGAGCAAGGATGCCTTCGACGACGTCCGCCGTTCCCTGGACAGGGCCGTCGGTCTCCTGGGTAAGGATGACACACGGGTGGTGGCGCTGGAGAAGGAATACCAGGGGTTGGTCGAGAAGAACGGGAAGGTGATTCAGGCGCGGGTGTCGGAAACCCGAATGATTCCAGATAAATTCTCCGGAGGGGAAAAGGGCGACATCAAGAAAAAGGCCGAACAGATCCTGCAGGAGAAATTTGCCGGCATCAAACCGTTGCGGACCACGGTTATCAGTCCAGACTGGAAAGAGGAAAGTGTTGTTGAGTGGACCGATACCACCCATTCGGCCCTCCGGCACCGGGTAACCCGTTCCGTATCGGCCCAGGTTTCCGGCAAACTGAACGGAGACACGAAACTCTATACCATTTACATCGGGAAGAATCGCCGCACGGACGGGAGTTGGGGGCAGCTCCACGGGCATGTGATGTTCACAGACCCGATCTTGGAAGAAAACGTCAATAAGTGACGAATACCCAAGGCGGCCTAAAGGCCGCCTTGGGGGATTTCCGGTATTTTGACATACCATCCTCTTGGAAGGCCATCTTCGATGCCCATCTACCGGATGGCTGCAATCGACAGGGACGATAGGGAGGGAATTTACTCCGGTTGAGCCCGCGTCTTCCTTCTCTCAAAAACCCCCAATCAGGGTCTGAAAAAGGCCGGATTACGACCTCCCTTCGATTTTCCCCGACTTGAATTTTTCCCAGAATTCCGTGTTATGCCCCTTCCAGTCGGAGCCCCACTTCCTGTCAAAATAGGAGGCGGTCACCTGCCGGCGCCACGACTCCCATGGGGATTCCCCCTTGTCCTGGGATTTCAGTATGTCTATCAGGAATGTCGTGATGTTCGGCATCTCCTCCTTGGGGAGGTAGGAATCGGCCCCCCCCTTCATGGACTTCACGAGATTGTCGGGGCTCAATGCGTTGGCGGTCAGCATGACGGCCGTTATGTTTCTCCGTTTGGCAATGTTCAACAGCTTGTACCCTTCAACGCCCATGATATCCAGGATTGCCAGGTCAAATGCCTCTCTTTCCAGGAGTTCCCTGGCTTCCTCAAACGTGGAGGCCCTGGTGACCTCGCACATATCCAGGATCTCCTCCAGCACGTCCAATACGTCTGGTTCATCATCCACAACCAGAACCTTCTTGCCATGCAGCAACGTCGTGTCCGGCATGACTGACCTCCTTGGCTGAGACGGACAGGTTGATTCTGCCCGGCAAATTGGAATACCCTTATGCCCCGTATATATACCAGAAAGGGATAAATGAGAAGGGAAAAGCGCCTGTGGATAAGGGTTGCTGGATACGGGTTGCTGGATACTCGATACTGGATGCTCGTTGCTGGTTGCAAACTCACGCTTTGAGCTTCTTTCCTTGCGCCTACCGCTTAAACCCCTTGAGCATCAGATCGATGATATGATCGGCATCGCTCTTCCCGGACGCTTTCAGGACCCCTTCATTGAAATGCGTCTTGCCCGCTGCCGTCACGGGGCGCGCCTGGGTTGAAAAGATGTTTTCCGGAAACGGCAGATCCCTGTCAATGGCCCATTCAATATCCTGGGGGGATCCGTAATGCGCTTCGATACGGATGCCCATCTTTGCAAGCTCGATCACCTCACTGACGTTGACGCAGGGGATCGCCTGCTGATCCGGAGGCACAGCCTTGACCGCAGTTCCGCAACCGTTGGCCACGAACATCTGGTCCTTCTGTCCGATGATGCTCTGTTTGATGGACAGGGGCCTTTTTGCAAGAATGAAGCTGTCCGGAGAGACCATCCCCTGTACGATGCTTTCCCCAAAGCCCCAGTTGGCATCGATGGTGATTCGAGATCGATCTCCTGTAATGGGATCGACCGTAAACATTACCCCCGCGGACCTGGAGTTGACCATCTTTTGTATGCCGACGCTGATATACACCCCTTCCTGGGGAAATCCGGCCTTCATCCTGTAGACAATGGCCCTGTCGGTGAAGAGGCTCGCCCAGCACTCGTGGGTGGCTGTCACGACCTCGTCGTTGCCCCAGATCCAGAGATAGGTATCCTGCTGTCCTGCGAAACTGGCCTCTGCAAGATCTTCTGCCGTGGCGCTGGACCTGACGGCCACCGGGAGGTCGCTGCTGCCGCACCTCTCACATAAGGCGCCATAGGCCGATAGGATTTCGGCCCGGATATCATCCGGTATGGGCGTGGAGAGAATGGCCTCGCGGATAGAGGTCCCAGCCCTGGATACGGCCTTGAAGTCATCGGGAGGCACGCCCGCTACGCGCTCTCGGACCAGATCCCATAGCCCTGCGCCCTCCATATAGCGCTGAAACCCCCTACTCGTCACGGCAAAGCCAGGAGGGACCCGGATGCCGGCATTCAACATCTCACCCAGGTTCGCATTCTTTCCCCCCACGAGGGGAAGCGCCTTTTTGCTGCATTCTTCAAACCAGAGGATGTACTGATAGTTGGACCCCATGGTGCTCTCCTCCTGCCCGTTCGCCGAATTGTCGGACGGACGTCCCTTCCTTTGATGATGAACCGGCAGGGTCGATCTGGACCCGATCCGATCATCTCCCAAAAGGAAAGAACGCCGTCCGTTTCTCTGTGAAGACCTCAACCGATGGCGCCTATTTATCTAAAATATAGACCACGCCGTTGTCGCCATCCACCTTGATCCGCTGTCCCGTCCTGATCTTGCTGGTCCCCTCGAACACATTGATCACACAAGGGATTCCATACTCCCTGCTGACAATGGCCGAATGGGAAAGGCTCGCTCCCCTGTCCACCACCACCCCGTTCAGGAGGCCGAAGACCGGGGTCCAGCTCGGGGCCGTGGAGGCGGCGACCAGGATATCCCCTTTCTGGACCTCTTCCAATTGTTCTTCCTTCATAATGACCCTGGCCACACCTTCTGAGACGCCCCCGGAACCACAGATCCCATAGAGGTCGGCATTCAGTTCGGGCTTGGGGACCGGCATGGAGCCCACCACCACTTTGAGGGCGATGGGATCGTTGGACTGGACCAGGACCCCCATGGCATCGTCCATGGTAAACCCTTCCTTGAGGATGGCGGGCGGGTTCTCCCTGCTGCACCATTCCTTCCACTCCTTCTTTCTTCTTTCCACGATATGGCGGAGGTTGAAACCGTCCGGCACGAGGGCAACGGCCCGCATCTCATCGGGCATGAGGAAAAAGGTGTCTTCAGGATCATCGATCACCTGGCCGGCCGCCAGCCGCTTCCCGATGGCGAGGCACGACCTGCGCATGAGGGCATGGGTGTGGAGGTCCAGATAGTGATTGTGTTCCTCGCTGAAGGCGCCTGTTTTCTGGGCCAGACCGAGAAGCATCTTGAACCATCCCTGCTGGTCCTCGGGGATTCTCTCAAGGACCTCCTCCGTAGCCTCCTCGCGCCGTTGCGCGAGCCCTTCCCTTTCCATATCCAGGTTGAAATCCCCCCCCTGTTTGAGGAAGAACTTCACACTGGTAATGGCAGGGGTCGGGTCTTCCACCCAGGCCGGGAGGTTGATCTCGGCCATGCGCTGCATGCGCCACCCATCCTCATCGAGCAATATCTTGAGTTGTCCCAGCCATTTCTTTCCGGCCTCGCTTTCCCCCAACGAGGTCAGGGCCTCTCCCGCGCTGGTGTTCAGTATGATGTCGGCAATCCCCAATTCCTCGGCCGTCTTGGAGAGTTTCCACAGCTCCCGGTCCACCTGAAACACCTTGTTGTCATACCCCCTCAACAGATCGTGAAAGGTGGGATGGGTATCATCGATTCCCAAGGCCTCCTTGCAGATATTTTCAAAGAGGATGAAGGCCGTGTCCACCCCGTACATCATGTGCATGTGGATTTCCCACATGCGCCGGCAGACATTGATGGTGTCCTCGAAATTGGCCAGGAGCTCGGCGTTGGTGGCGGCATCCACATCCGTCTCTTTCAACCGCTTGTAGTGTCCAAGCATTTCATTGACGTACCCGCCCCACAGGCCGTCATAGTCGTCGATAAAGGGACGAATGGCCTCCCGGAACCGGATCCCCCGTGCGTCTCGTTCCGCCTCATCCATGACCAGGTTGAGGGTCAAATACCCCCCGCCGTCCTTGAAGCGCCAGTCCCATCCCTTGACCGTGGGCAGGCTCAGTTTCTCGGCCCCGTACTGCATCCCGTGACGGCAGAAATTGATCCAGAACCATCCGAACATGGGGGTCCAGGGGGGAACGGAATGGGTGGCGTCCAAAAACCACGCCGGCGATTTTTCAAGGTCCACCTTCTCATCGAACTCCAGCCCAGGTACCACATCATACATTTTCATTTTTGCACCCTCCTCACTCTCGAGATTGACGGTTTCTGCCAACGAACGGGTCCCCAAAAGCGGTCGCCCTGCCTCAGAACACGCAATACGTCAGCGGCATCGCCTGCAAGACATCTCAACCGATCGCAGAAAGCGCAACAAGAGATGAAACGCCCCTGAAGGGCTCGCCAGGTTGCAGGTAATTTCCGACGTGGATCATCACATCAAGAAGACGCCATCAAGCAGATTCAGCGTAGGCCTCATTCGATTACTCGACCATCGTAAGCGCGTCGGCGTCACACCACAAGACGCACTGGGGATCGGGAGGCTCTCCGCAGAAATCGCATTTCAGCGGGATCGCCGTAACGGGTTCCTTGAATATGGACTTGACCGGGCATGAGGCCCGGCACACAATACACCCGTCAATCTCCTTCCCCTCCACCCGCACCACGTCCTTTGAGTTGCACATGGCCTCTGTATAGGGCCCCGCAATGACGGGGAGACAGAAGTCTTCCCCGAGAAACACCCGTATTCTCGACCTCCGGGGATTGACGGCGTCCGTGTGCTGGAGGGAACAGATGACCTCGCAGAGCTTGCATCCCGTGCATTTGGTATAATCGATCTTTATCCTCACATCCCCGCCCCTTCCTTTTCCAGACCTAACGCCTTCAATTTCCCGGGCGTCGGCACGCCCTCCTCATTCCAGCCTCTCAGGCCGTAATACTCGGTCAACATCCGATCCAGGTGAACCACCTGATTCTTGACCCGGGGCTCATCCGTCATCCGTTTGGGGAGCCGGTCGTCCTTCTTGCTGATACCTGCCCTCAGATTGAATATCCGTTCCAGGTTCCAGATCCGCTCGCCGATCACCGAGAGACCCCCTTCCGTGTAATCGACCCCGGTGGTGATGCGGAGCCAGGAGAGGAGCTTTTCCCCCCACAGGGGGCCATGGTAGATGATCCAGCACAAGACGCCCGAGTCCACCACGGCGATATAGTCCTGGTCCTCCTTGGTCTGCGCCACATGGTGGGCCGGATCCTTTCTCCCCTCATAAAAGGGGAGGGTCGCCTTGGTATGGCACCCGCCCACGTTGTTGGTGGCGTACTGGAGCCCGATGACTTCAATCCCCTGCGGATGCCACGCAGGCATCCCCATCCCTTTTATCCCCATAAACAGCTCGGGGTGACCGTATTTCCGTGCCAGGGCATTTCCCCCCTCGGCCAGCAGATCGCCGAACCCTTCACGGAGCGCCGTCATTCTCATCAACTGAAACATGGCCGCCGTGCTCCCGAACCCCAAAGGGAACCCGACGTCCTTTTCCGGGAGATACCCTCTTTCAGAAAGTTCCATGGCGCAGGAGAGGATGGCCCCCGACGAAATCGTGTCCATGCCCAGTTCATTGCAGAGATAATTGGCCCTGAAGATGTCATCGAGATCGCCGATGCCGCAGTTGGACCCCAGGAGGGCCATGGACTCATGCTCCGGACCTTTGGCCGTGCCCGGATATGCCAGGTCCTGTATCCGGCTCCGTTTCCCGCACGCGAAGGGGCAGCCGAAACATCCCTCATCTCTGACGCGGAGGCTGTCGCGGATGACATCCGGGTCTTCAAATTTGCAGAAGGGTTCAAAATAGCCGGACTGAAAGTTGAGAGCGGCCTGGGTCCCGGTCTTGTTGGCCCGCCCCGGAAGGCTCCATGTCCCGTAGCGGCGCCGCTTCTCCAGTGACTGATTGGCCCGCCCCTCCTCGAAGAACTCCATGACCGCACGCTTGAAGCCGTCCACATCCGCAACGGTCACATCGCCCGTGCCGCAGACCACAAGCCCTTTCAGCCTTTTCGAGCCCATGACCGCGCCCAGGCCGGAGCGGCCGGCCGCCCTGCCCCCGTCCGACATGATGCAGGCGAACTTGACCAGGTTCTCCCCGGCAGGCCCTATGGTCACGATGCTCATGTTGTTGAGTTCCCAGGCGTCGAACTCCCCGCCCATCCCCGACCGGATCAGGCGCTCGGTTTCCGTGGCCCACTTCCCCCAGAGGTGTGCGGCAGGCCTTATCTCGACCCTGTCGTCCCGGATAACCACGTAGACAGGGTCCGGTGATTGTCCCTCGACAATCAACAGATCATACCCGGCAAACTTGAGGTTCGGCCCGAAGTATCCGCCGCAGCAGGGATTGGCGATGGCGCCGCTCAGAGGAGACTTGGATACCACAATATATCTCCCGCCAGCCGGGACCCCGGTCCCCACCAACGGACCGGTCGCGAAGATCAGTTTGTTTTCAGGGCCAAGGGGATCGGTCCTCGGGTCCATCTCATCAAAGAGGATCCTCAGGCCCGCACCCCGGCCGCCGATATAGTCCCTGAGGAGATCGGGCGGGATCTCCTCAACAGAGCAGTTCCCCCGCGAAAGATCGATCCTCAGCAGTTTTCCCTTCCAGGCAAACATGGTAGCCCTCTTTGACGGCAAGTGCCTAAAGTGCCAAAATTATAAATTCCTAAAGTGACAGCGTGATAACCACGCTTTTGAACTCGGAACGCGGAGCTCGGAACGCTGAACGACAAGAAACGAACGCCTCACGCCTAATGCCTTGAACCTAACGCCTCATCCTGTCGCCGCTTCGATCAAGCAGAATGTCTGTTCCTCGCTGAATCCCTTGATGTCCAGGGCGCCGCTCCTGCACGAAGACACACAGAGCCCGCACCCCTTGCAGAGGGCCTCATGGATGACCGCCCTCTGTGTCTTGGGCGTCACCTCAACGGCATGAAAGGGACATATCTCCTGACAGACCCCGCAGCCGGTGCACTTCTGTTCATTCACCGCACAGATGGTCCCGCCCGCCATGATCTCCGTCTTTGCCAGGACGGTCATGGCCCGGGAGGCCGCGGCCCGGGCCTGGGTGATAGTCTCATCCATGAACTTGGGACCGTGGGCCAGACCGGCCATGAAGATGCCGTCCGTGGCAAAGTCCACCGGCCGGAGCTTCATGTGGGCCTCCATGAAAAAACCGTCCTCAGTGAGGGGGACCTTCAGGAGCTGCGACAGGGTCCGGTTGCAGGCAGCAGGGATGGTTGCCGCGGCCAGGGCGATCCGGTCTGCGTCTATCATCAACCGCTGGCCCAGTACCGGCTCTGTTACCGTCACTCTCAGGACAGACCGCCCCCCCGCTTCCACCATGCGGACATCCGGTTTGTCGTCCGCATCATACCGGATAAAGACCACCCCTCGATCAGCCGCCTCCCGGTAATAGTCCTCTCTAAACCCGTAGGTCCGCATGTCGCGATACAGAACGGTGATCTCCATCTCCGGATGGATGGTCTTCAGTCTCAGCGCGTCCTTTACGGCCTGGGCACAGCACACCCGGCTGCAGTAGGGCCTTTCGGGCTCCCTCGATCCCACGCACTGGATCATGACCAGCGTGTTGCACGCGCTGAACGCCTCGGGATGGTCTTCCATCTCCTCCTCTAGTTGGAGGAGGGTGGTCACGCGCGGGTCTTCCCCGTAGCGATATCCCGCAGGCCGATACTCCTCAGCCCCCGTGGCAACGATGATCACCCCGTGAGAAAGGGTCTTGGTCCTCCCCCCTTTTGCCATCCGTATCCTGGAGGAGAAATTTCCCACATACCCGGAGACCTCTGCCACCTCTCCCTCTGTGCTCACCTGGATGCGAAGGTCGGCATAAACATCCCTGATCAACCCCCGGACGTATGCCTGCACGTCGTCCCCCTCCAGGGTAAACCCGATGCGTCGCGCGAGACCGCCAAGGGCCTCCCCCTTCTCAATGAGGTGGACGCCGACCCCCTGACGGGCCAGGGCCAGGGCGCTGACCATGCCCGAAATCCCGCCCCCGATCACCAGCGCGGCCCTGGCTGCCGGATAAGACAATCGGCCCAGGGCATTCAGAAGGCGCGACTTGAAAACCGCCATCCTCACCAGATCCTCCGCCTTCCTTGTAGCCGTCTGCCGATCCCCCATGTGGACCCAGGAACAGTGTTCCCGAATATTGGTCATCTCAAAAAGGTACGGGTTCAATCCAGCCTTCCTGAGTACAACCTGGAATACCGGCTCGTGGGTCCTGGGCGTACATGCGGCCACTACCACCCGGTTCAGGCCCTTTTCCCGAATGGTGCTCACCATGCGGGTGATGGCGTCAATGGAACAGGCGAAGGTATCTCTCTCGGCATGGACGACCCCGTCCAGTCCTCGGGCATATTCAACCACCCTGGCCACATCCACCCCCTTGACGATGTTGGTCCCGCAGTCACAGACAAACACGCCGATCCTTGGCGCCTCCCCACCGACATCCCGCTCAGGGGGATAAGATATCTCTGTCACCAGGGTCCCCCGCCGGTCCGAAAGAAGCTCTGACGCCAATGAAGCGGCGCCGCCGGCCGTGGTCACCGAATCGGGGATATCCATGGGCCCGCGAAAGGTCCCGCACGCAAAGATCCCGTGCCGGGAGGTCTCCAATGGAGAAAACCCGGCGGTTTCACAGAACCCGTGCCCGTTGGTTGCGACGCTGAAACGCTCCGCCAGTTTCCGGTTGCCGTCCGGAGGGGACATCCCGACGGACAGAACCACCAGGTCGAATGCCTCATCCTGTACGCCTGTTCCGTTCACGCGATACCGGAGCACCACGTCTCCGGTCCCGGGCGTCTCCCTCAGAACGGATGCCTTGCTCCAGACGAAGCGGACGCCTTTAGTATTCTTTGCCCGTTCGTAATAGCGCTCGAACCCCTTCCCATAGGCGCGGATATCATTGTGAAGGACAACGGCCTGGAGGTTGGGGAGATGTTCCTTTGAGAGGATCACCTGCTTCATGGCATACATGCAGCAGACGGCTGAGCAATAGGAATGGCCGGCTGTTGCGTCCCTGGATCCCACACATTGGATCCATGCGATCTTCTCAGGCGGTTTCCCATCCGACGGCCTTCGCAATGCCCCCCGGTTGGGTCCCGAGGCGCTCAGAAGACGCTCAAACTCGAGACTGGTGACGACATTGCGAAATCTCCCGTAACCGTACTGGCTCTGCTTCTCGGGTTGAAATGGCTCATAGCCGGGGGCCAGAATGACGCTGCCCACATCGATTTTCAGCCTTTCATCATGCTGGTGGAAATCGATCGCCTGATTCCTGCATGTCGGGACGCAGATCTGACATTCTTTTCTGAGGAGGAACAAACAGTGTGCCGGATCGATCGTAGAGACGGCCGGCACGGCCTGTGCAAAAGGGACGTGAATCGACTTCAGGCTACTCAGGTCCTCGTTATAGGGATCCGGCACATGTATTGGACAATACTCGGAACAGGTCCCGCACCCGGTGCATTTCGCAGGGTCGACATATCTGGGCTTTCGGGTCAGGGTGACCTCGAAATTTCCCGCATCGCCCTCGATCCCGTCCACCTCCGCGTCCGTGATCACGGATATATTGGGGTTTGTCGCACACTCAATGAACTTGGGAGACAGGATGCACATGGAGCAGTCATTCGTGGGAAAGGTCTTGTCCAGCTGCGACATCCTCCCCCCGATGGACGGCCCCTTGTCCGCCAGATAGACCTTGAACCCGCAATTGGCCGTATCCAGCGCCGCCTGAATTCCGCTGACACCTCCGCCTACGACCAGGACTGCGCCGATCTTTGTTCTATCCGATGATGGGATCGTCTCTACTTCGTCCATGGAGTGGGCTTCCTGTGGAATTCAAGTGCCGAAATTCAAAGCGTAAAATTTAGAGCACGGACGCAACGATTTCTGAAATGTCCTTGACCTGGATGACATCTTCCAATTCATTGGTAGCGATACTGTCCCTGAAATTGAGGATACAGTACGGGCAGGCCGTCGCCAGGATATCGGCGTCCCGGGCCACGGCCTGTTCCGCCAGGATGTCGGAGAACCGCTCTCCCTTTTTGGTCTCCATCCAGATCCTTCCACCGCCCCCCCCGCAGCAGAGGCTGTTTTCCCGGGCGTCCACCTCGTCCATCAGTTCCAGACCGGGAATACTCCCCAGCACATATCTCGGTTCATCATATATCCCGTTGTGTCGGCCGAGATAGCAGGGGTCGTGATAGACCACCCGTTTGTTCAGTTCCTTAGTGAATTCGATCCTCCCCTGATCCAGAAGGTCCGCCAGATATTGGGTGAAATGAACCACCTGGAACGTAGCCCCCAAGGCCGGATAATCTTCCTTGAAGGTGGTATAGCAGTGGGGAGAACTAACCACCACCTTCCGGACCCCCGCCTCCTGAAACGCCGCGACATTCCCCCTGGCCAGGCTTTCGAACAGGTCCTTGTTTCCGGCCTTGCGGACACTCTCACCACAGCAGTTCTCTTTGGTCCCCAGGATTCCAAAGGTGACCCCGGCTGCATTCAGGATGGCGGCAGTGGACCTGGCCACGCTTTTCAAACTGGGATCATAGGCCGGCACGCACCCCGGGAAATAGAGGACCTCCATGTTGCGCACGTAGGCCGCTACATCGAGATCAACCGCCCAATCCGACCGGGCAGCCCGTTCACCTCCCCATGGGTTGCCTTTCCCCCCCAGACTCCCCATGGCGCTTCGAAGGCTCGGCTGCGCCATGCTGTACTGGTATTCCAGCAGGATGGTTCGGACCGACCGCATGATGTCCGTGATGGCCACCCCCCGGGGGCATCGACTGACGCACTGGTTGCAGGTGGAGCAGAGCCACCAAGCCTCATCCTCGATGTTGGCCAGTCCGAATTTGGCCTGGCTGATCAGCACGTGCGGCAGGAAGCTCCGAACATGGTTCCAGGGACAGCTCACGGTGCAAAGCCCGCACTGAAAGCAAAGCCGGAAGGCATCCCCCCCCGCATCCCTGATCAGGTCTGATACCTCCTTGATCGGTGCTACCGCTTCCACGGGAAGACCCTCTCAGCAGTGAAGAATGAATAGTGAATAATGAAGAATGACATGACTCCCTCATCAACAAACGTTCGAACGCGGAACTCGGAATGAGGGATTGAAAACAACTCCATGGCCACCTGCGTCTTTTTTCCCTTCCATGCTCCCTGCCCCCTGCTCCCTGCCTTCAATGCATATACCGCCCCCCATCCACCACCACGGTCTGTCCGGTGATGAAATCGCTCTCCGGAGAGGCCAGGAAGAGGGCTGCGCCGGTGATATCGTCCGGGGTGCCCAGGCGCTGAAGCGGGGTCTTGGAGGTATCGTACTTGCTCACATCGGCCAGAGAACGGCTCGATTCGGTGTCGGTGAACCCCGGCGCAACCGCGTTGATGCAGATGTTGTGAGGACCCAGTTCCACGGCCAGGGCCCGGGTCATGGCCAGTATGCCCCCCTTGGATGTCACATAGTGGACAAAGCCGTGGGATCCGGTAAAGGCCGTTTCCGAGCAGAGATTGACGATCTTTCCATACTGCTGCGCCTTCATGTAAGGGTAAACCGCACGGACGCACAGGAAGGCCCCCTTGACGTTCACCGTCATCACACGGTCCCATTCGTCCAGGCCGATCTCGTCGAACGGCTTCCGCACCAGACCCTCGTACACCGCGGCATTGTTGATGAGGATGTCCATATGTCCGAAGGCCGCTTCGGTTGCCTCGGCCATGGCGCGACAGTCGTGCTCGCTGGAGACATCCCCCTGGAAATGTCGCGCCTCGCCCCCTATGTCCTGGATCTGCCGCACCGTTTCCTTCATATCCGCCAAGTCCTTGTCTCTGAGGACGATGTTCATGATCATGACCCGGGCCCCCTCCCCTGCCAGACGCAGCGCGAAGGCCCGGCCCAGCCCCCGCGCCCCGCCCGTCACAATGGCCACCCTCTCCTTCAGCCGCATATTATCAGGCTCCTTTCAAGCTCTGAGCTCCCTGCCCCTTGCTCACTGCCCCTTAAAACTCCGGCCTCCGCAGCCCGTAGTCCTCGGCGATCACCTGGTAGCAGTTGTAGCTGGACCCCCGTCCGATGGCAGGTCCCCCGGCAACGCCCGAGGAGCACATATACAGGCCCTTGATAAAGGTCTTGAGACCGCCGGGCCGCCCCCGGAACCGACCGCTCTGGGAGCCGCCGCAGTTCCCTTCGGACCAACCTCCTTCCCGCATGTCCAGATGGGTGTCCTGAATGTCGATGGGCGTGGCCACCCGTTCTCCGATGAGATTGTCGCGGGTCATGTTGGGGGCGTACTTGCGCCATTGCTCCATCATGGCGTCGATGAATTCATCATGGAGTTGCCGCCATTCCTTCCTGGAGAAGATGCGTGCGGGCGCAGTGAACTCTTCCACATGGATGCTGTGCTTCCCTTCCGGGGCACGGGTGAGGTCCCAGATGCTGTCCGGGGCCGACAGGAGGTGGAACTTGGAGGGCATGCCCAGGAGGAAGATCTCGTGCATGTATTTGTCTTCGGTGTATGCCAGATCCTTGGGAAGACAATAGGTGCGGGGGGTGCGGTTGATGTCCGGATTGTCCTTGGCCGCCTTGTAGTTCGGGAGTTCGTGAACGGCGATGGGTCCCCAGAAGAGCTGGGCCCGGTCGAAGAAATAGGTATCCACCTTGCGCTTCATCGAGGTGTTCAGGTGATCTTCCCCGATCATGCGGAGAAACAACTGGGGGGTGGCATTGTCCGAGACCACCATCTGTTTGGCCTCGATCTCGGTGCCGTCCAGCAGTCTGATACCCCTGGTCCTGCCATTTTCGATCAGGACCCTGTCCACCTCGGAATTGATGAAGTACTCCACCCCCAGTTTCCTTCCGGCCGAGACCAGGGAGTCTGTAATGGACTGGGTGCCTCCCCGGGCAATGGCCGCGGTCTCCCAGCCCAGAACCAGATGGAGCGTGGCAAAGGCATACATGATGCCCGGCACATCGTCAGGGTAGATGCCGCAGGAGGTGAGGAAGCCCCGCATGGTGAGGATCCTCAACTCCGGGCTTTCAAAGACAAAGTGGGCCCATTCCTTGGCGGTCATGAACTGCATGGAGGGATCCAGCCCGCTCCTGGGGTCGGTCATGAGCTTTTCGATTTCATCCGGCACGCCATAGGGCGTGGGCACCGAGTACCTATGCCTGCCAAACGCCGGACGGATGATTTCCTTGTATTTTTCGGTCCAGTACAGATACGCCTCGGCATCGGCCTTGGAAAAGCGGACAATCTGGCCGTAGGTCTTCTTGACATTGGTCTCGCTGTATTCGGTTGTTCCGGTCTGAGGGTCCTTCACCGGAAACCCGGCATAGGCCACATACGAGGTCCCGTCGTCAAATACAGCCGCTTCATTGGTATCCGGAAACGCATACTCCAGACCCTCGTCGCGAAGGTTGAATTCCCTGTAGGCCGGATGGCCGTAAAAGCGCGTGAAATGGGCGCAGAAGTTGCCCCTAAACCCTGGCGCCGGTGAGTCGTCAAAGGACACAGCGCCCCCGCCCAGATGATCCAGCCGCTCGAAAACCCCGACTTTCAAACCGGCTTTGGCCAGATAGGGGGCGATAATTGTCCCATGATGTCCCCCGCCAATTACTATTGCATCGTACGATTTGTCTGCCATTCGTTATCCCTCCTAAGGTTAAAAATGTAATGAGATCTCTTTCAATAAACCGTCTCGGATTTGCAATTCCAAAAAAGGTGACACTCCCATTGTCATGCAGGGTCATAAGGTTGGTTTCGGTTTTACTCCTTCCGCGTTCCGAGTTCCGCGCTCCGCGTTCACTCGAAACCCAAAAGCTCGCTGGTCCTCTCCTTACTTGAGCGCCATGAACACCGCCGCCAGTTTTTCCGCCATCTCTTTGGGCGCTCCTTCCATGAACTGACAATCCCTCCCCATATCCGGGGGGGATGAAAGGGCCGTTATGGCCATTTTCTGAAGGGCCTCCGGGTTTACGCCGATCTCCAAGGCGCTCCATGAAGGGATGGACCGGGCCCCCTGGATCATCTTCAGCATCCGGGTCCTAGAGATGTACCTAAGCTCTCCTACCTCATTACTGACCGTCACCAGGGCGGGCATCTTTGCCTTGACCCGTTCGTAGCCTTCGGGGATGCCCTTTTTCACCACCACGCTGCCGTCTTCGATGGTGATGTCCCGTGCCAGACTGATGCAGGGAAGGCCCAGCATTTCTCCCAGGAGCAAGCCGACCTGGCCGGAATCCCAGTCGCCTGCCTGCCTGCCGGTCAATACCAGATCGTAGTCTCCTATCTTTTGAATGGCTTTTGCCAGGGCCGCGGCAGTGGAATGGCTGTCAAGCTTCTCAAACTGATCGTCCTCTAAAAGGATCAATTCGTCCGCGCCGGCCGCCAGGCTCTTTCTCAATACCGTATCGGAGACTTTTTTCCCCAGACTCAAGACAGTTATCTTCCCACCCATATCTTCCGTCAACCGAACCGCGGCCTCCAGGGCATTTTCGTCAAAGGGGCTGATCACCTGGGGCGCATCGACGATCACCTCCAGCTTCTCCGCATCCACGCTCACGTCGGAAAGGGGCGCCTCCGGGTCCGGGATCTGTTTCGCACATACGATGATGCGTATCTCTGTCATGACAACTCCTCCAGTTTCTCCACCAGCGCGGGAACGATATCTTCATAATCCTCGACAATGCCGTAATCCGCCACCTTGAATATGTTGCATGCAGGGTCCGTGTTGATGGCGATGATCTTCTTGGAATGGACCATGCCCACCAGGTGCTGAATGGCCCCCGATATCCCCACCGCCACGTAGATATCCGGAGAGATCATGGTACCGGTAAGGCCTACCTGATGGTCGGAGGAAATCCACCCCTTGTCCACGGCCACCCGGCTGCACCCGATCATCACATTGCCGAAGGACTTGCGCAGGGCCGCTGCCAGCTCTTCCAGGAGTTCAAACCCGTCGGCCTCGCCCAGACCGGCGCCGCCGGCCACCACCACATTGGCCTTATCCAGCGAGACGGTTTCCTCTTCGACGATTTCGATGGATTCCACGCGGATCATGGATGGATCGATTTCCACTTGAATATCCACCATGTCTCCCGGGCGGTCGCCCGGCTCGGCAGGCGCAAAGACCTTTCCCCTCACCGTCGCCAATTGGGGCTGGCCCGGGCACTTGAACACCGAGATGGCATTTCCCCCTGAAACCGGCTTGGTCCGCAGCAGAAGGCCGTCTTCAGGATCGATGGACAGATCGATGCAGTCGGTGGTCAGCCGGCTGTTCAATCGGCAGGCCAGTCTCGGACCCAGATCCATTCCCACGAATGAATGGCCCATGAGAAGCACCGACGGATGAATCCGCCTGCACGCCTGCTCCAAAGCACCCAACCAAAGATCGGGCTGAAAGCCCTTCAGCAAGGGATGTTCCACCCGGTACACCGTGTGAGGCCCATACGCCGCAGCCTTGTTTGCGGCCTCCGCCACCGAGTCGCCCATAAAGAGGATGGAACACCCGGCCCCGTTGCTCAGCGCGTTTCCCGCACTTAGTAGCTCCAGGGTCCTCAAATCCGGTGATCCGTCCTTGATCTCTCCCAGTATCAATACCTCAGTCATCCTCAACCTCCCGACAATGAAAAATGAAGAGTGAATAGTGAAAAATGGTCATGGGCAGTCATGTGCTCCGCCGTTATGAGGTGGTTATGTATGGTCACGGGGGGCTTCCTTCCTCTGTCGTCGGTCCTCCGCCTTCTCCTCCCTGCTCCCGGCCCCATGCTCCCTGCCCTATGCACTTTGCGCCTTGTGTCCCCGGTTCCGCGCTCCGCGTTCCGAATTCCGCGTTTGAAATCGCCTCCAAGACCAGCTCATTCAAATCCATGATCCGGAAGGGCGGTTTCAGCCCCACGGCCTTGCGGGCATCCTCCAGCATGATGAGGCACAAGGGGCAGGCGGTGATGAGGATCTCCGCCCCGGTGGCCGCGGCCTCCCGGATCCGGACATGACTCATCTTGACCTCGCCCTGAAGGTCCTGCCACATCCTCCCTCCTCCGCCCCCGCAGCAGAGGCTGTCGGCCCGGTGATGGGTCATCTCCCTGAGGCGGATGCCGGGTATGGCGCGGATGATCTCCCTGGGCTCGTCAAAGATCCGGTTGTTCCGGCCAAGATAGCAGGGGTCATGGTAGGTCACCGTCGCTTCCACCCCCTTATTGAATCGAAGTCTTCCATCTGTCAGCAGGTCCCTCAGGACCAGCGTATAGTGGCGGGCATTGAAGGGGGCGTCCGGATATTCATTCCTGAACGTATGAAAACAGTGGGGCGAGGAGGTCGCCACCTCGGTAATTCCGTAAGTGTCAAAAAGTTCGAGGCACCCTTCCCGCTGCTCCTCAAAAAGGCCCAGTTCCCCCACACGGCGGGCAATGTCGCCACAGCAGGGCTCCTTCTTCCCCAGGATGCCGAAATTTACGCCGGCACACTGAAGTACTCTTGAGAAAGACCGGGCGATCCTCTGGGCCGTGTCGTCAAAAGAGGTGGTGCACCCCACAAAATAGCAGAGATCCGCCTCAACCCCCTTTTTGCTGAGGTCCGTCACATCCATCCCGTCGGCCCAGGCCCCCCGTTTTCGTTTGGATGACTCCCAGGGGTTGCTGTACTTGAAGAGCTTCTCAAGGGTCTGGCTTAACAGGGCGGGGACCTCGGTCCCTTCCTCCACAGCCGCAATCCGGTTTTTGGTCACCGCCTCGAATGCGGCGCCGTAAACCGGGCAGACCTCAAGACAGGCACGGCAAGTGGTACAATACCAGAAGACGTCATCCTCCAGGGGGTCTTCATTCCGGCTCATGAACCTGATATCCCCCCATGGAAACGCTTCCCGCCACAATCTGTGCCGCATGGCCTGAACAAACGCCCGGGGGGAAAAGGGTTCCCCGGCCCCTGCCGAAGGGCAGGCCGCCACGCACCGGCCGCACCGCATGCAGCCATCAAAAAAGACGGCATCATTTAGATCGAATTGACCTGCCCCTTGTTCCATGCCCGGTATGGCCGGTTTGGCAGTCCCCTGGACATAGATGGCAGCGGGGGCCCCCAGGATATGAAACAGCTTGGTGAAAGGGATGGCGGCAATGAAGCCCAGGCAGAGAAGGGTATGAAGCCACCACACAGATGGGTAAACAGCCTCGCCCTTTGGGGCTGTGAAAAGGCCGCTCACCCACCAGCCTGCAAAGGACCAGGCACCCCAATCCGGTTGCTGAACCGACAACCTCGCCCCTTCCACCACAAAGCCTGAAAGCACCATCAAGAGGAGCCACAGGGGGACCACCCCATCCTCGATCCGGCGTTCAAGCCGGGGAACGCGCTGAAGATACCGGCGGATCAAGGCCCAGATGACCCCTGCCAGGAGGAGAAGCCCGGCCGCCTCCATGGCGATGGAGAAAATCAGATATGCCGTACCTGCCAAAAACGAAATAACATAATGATGGATCGACAGGATGGCGGTGCCGACAAAAAGCGTCAGGAATCCCCAGAAGATGAAGAGGTGCATCAGACCTGCGGGTCCATCCCCCCGGAAAAGGCGTCTTCCCAGGAGTGCGTCCAGGATCATTCGCTTGAGGGCCTCTCCTGAAAAAGAGATCTCGGGGGCTCTCGCATATGATCTCCATACCCGGACATGAGCTCCCAGCCCGGCCAGAAACAGGACCGTGGCAAGGGCAGCCAGGGCATAGAACACCCCGACAGGGTCGATCTGCCAGAACATGATCCGGTGCGGCGTCACAGAAATCATCCCCTCCCTAATCTCATCCGCAGATTTCGCAGATGACATAGATTCCTGCACCTGATTGCTTCAATCCCTCAATTCTTCCGATCCCCAACCTTCCAAAATTTCTCAATTCTGATGATGAATACTGTTCATTTCTCCCTTGACTTGTCAAAGCATTTATTTTTATATTCCCATAAGGTTTTCTTATGTAATCAAAGTTTTGCTTATAGGGTCGACCATGCGCATCAATCTGAACCAACTGAGGGCCTTCTTCCTGGCCGCCAGGGAAAGGAGCATCACCAAGGCGGCCGAATCCCTCTATGTCACCCAGCCTGCGGTCACCATGCAGATAAAATCCCTGGAACAGGACCTGGAGGTGAAACTCTTCAGAAAGTACGGCAAGAGCCTTGAACTGACCGGGGCGGGGAATGCCCTCTTCGGGTATGCGGAAAAGATATTTGAAATCGTCGAGGAAATGGAGTATGTCCTGAAGGGACACGCAACCTCGGCCCATGGCTCCCTCACCATCGGAACCACCCGAAGTTTCGCCCGGCATCTCATGCCGGGCCTTCTGTCCCGGTTTCAGAAACGGTTTCCGAAAGTGAAAGTGATTCTCAAGGTGGGGAGTTCTCAGGAGGTTGCGGATGGGGTCCTGGACTTCACCTACGACGTGGGGACCATCGGCAGGCTCCCCTATAAAAGCAGGTTGAATGTAATCCCCTATTCGAAAGAGGAGTTCTCCCTGGTCGTTTCCCCCCAGCACCGTTTCGCCAAATGTGAGGCAGTCTCCCTTGGCGAGCTGGAAAACGAGCCGATCATCATACGGGAAAACGGCTCCGGCTCCAGATATGCCATCCTGTCCCTCCTCAGCTCTCACGGTGTGAACCCTTCGGTGCTGTTAGAGGCCGGCAGCGTCGAATTTATCAAGGAATATATCATGAAAGGTCAGGGCATATCCTTCCTCTACAGACCCGAAATCCGGTTGGAGGCCACCTTGGGGCTGCTCAAGCCCGTGCCGCTCAAGGAAGGCCCCATTTTTGTACAGACCGACACCATATTTCCCAGGGGGGCCGATCTCTCACCGCCTGTGAAGGCATTTCTCCAGTTGATCGAGGAGGAGGCATGATGCACCACCCGGCATGTGCTTCAGAGGGTGGAAGGATACTGCAATGGCCTGAATTCATCGAGAGGCTGTTTGAAACGGCCGCTCCCTACCTGGCAATGAGAGGAGATGCGGATCATACGGCAATTTCCCACGGCTACGCCCTGACCCTCTTGCAGCATGAGGGAGGAGACCCGCAAATAGTGGAGCCCGCCGTGATCCTCCATGACGTAGGCTGGTCTGCCCTGAAGCCCGAGTCCATCTCTGTGGCCTATGGCGTCCTGGCAAAGGGCGAAGAAGCCGAACGCCTCAACCGCATTCATGAAATGGAAGGCGCGGCCATCGCTGAAAAGATCCTGGAAGCATTCAACTATGACCCGGGACGGATCGAAACCATCCGGACCATTATCAGCAGGCATGACTCGGGGGAAGACGCCCCTTCCCTTGAAGAGGCCCTGGTCAAGGATGCGGACAAGCTGTGGCGCTTCTCCCGCATCGGTTTCTGGCGGGAGACCGAACGACAGCATCTAAAACCCGTCACCCTTCTTGAGTTCCTGGCAGAGAAGTGCAAGGGGTGGTTCTTTACCCCCACCGCAGTGACGCTCGCCCAGGAAGAACTGGTCGGCCGGCAAGATGAAATCAATCATCTCCCTTCCCGGAGGGAAAATGCCAACCCCCACTGAAGGCACGCACAACAAAATCCCCCTTTTCTCCCTGCTCCCCGCTCCCTGCCCTGCGCTCCCTGGGCACAGGGACTCTCTTTAATAATTTAATTGAAATTGGGCATATCCCATACGGCGCTTGCAAAAAAACTGGAAATGAGTTTAGCCGGAGTCGGCTTTTCAGCGGAGAGCGGAGAATCCGTCTCAAGAAACCCCAATTACTCACTTGGCGCATAAGTTACTGAATTATTATAGGATGTCCCGCTACCCGCTACAATGAATTTCACGACATAAAATATAATGGCATTGATACCGCCATTTTTTATATAAAATGGCGACATGTACGCCAGAATCATTTCATACCCGGATGCCGAGGCGTTCCTCCTTTACGCAGGCGATGAGACCTATTATGAGGATCAGATCCGCTTTATCCCGCTCACGGATTTCTTCAAGGACGCGGCCAATCTCTTTTTTCGCCAGGCCTGAGGAGATCGTGATCTGCCTTCTGCCCCGATTTCCCTTGACTTTCCCTTGAATCTCAATATGATTCCCAACAATTGCATAATGATCCATGTGTCATCAGCCATGACCTACGAACCATCAGACATCATCTTCTTCGGAGCTATGAGTTATCAGCCTTGAGCCGCGTCACCGTCACCTATCCCCTCAAATATCTGATACCATGCTCCTGACCGGCGCTGTTCGTCCTGTCGGGAGGAACCGTTATCAAAGGCATCCGATGCCTCCCTTCCCGTGAAACCCTTTTGCCCTTGTCTCAGGACGGTACCTCAGGTACATGTCAGCTGAATAATGAGCCCCAATATTTAGCACAAACATAGGCAGGCAGAAAAACCGTCTTTCACTTATCCACATCAACGCGCTGTCATTGGGAGAGGGCCAAAAATTGCGAAGAGACAGAATTTCCTTGAGGCGAAACCTAAAAACCGAACAGCGTGCCCATGTTCCCATTTCTCCGTTCAGCAAGGTGTTTGCCAGAGGGGTGTCTCCCTGCCGTCGGTGCGGATCACAAGAAATCCCACATCTCGGCCCATCATGTTCTGGACTCTCACCGCACTGAGCCGACGTCACTTTTTTTCGATTCGAATATCCGAAAATCGGATGATGTGTGACGGCTCCTGGGACCAGAGCGTTACGGCCCCCGAGTGGTGGGTGGAGTCGTGGAATTCGTTGATAAACCTGCTGTTAACGTAGATGGTCACCAGATCTCCTGCGGCCTTGATGCGAACGCGGTCCTCTTGCCGATCGAGGGCTGGTGAACGCTGCCACTCTTTCCACTCCGGATGGAGGAAGTACCAGTTGCCCGAAATGCCGTTGAACACGTTGTAGGTCCCGTCGAAGTTAAAATTAAAGACGTACCCCTGGATGTCCGAAGTACCGCCGCGAAATCGCACCGAACCGCCCTTGACGACGTTCATCCTGGTGCCGACGCCTGCGGCGGCCCAGATCGGCCCGCTGACGTGGCGGACGGTGACCTCGATCTCATAGTCAGTCAGTTCTTCACGCAAGATCAGGTGGCCGCCGCTGCCGTAGAAAGCGCCGTTCCTCAGTTCCCAGTGGCCGTCCAGAATCTCCCAGCGGGAAAGATCCATGTAATCCTCGCTCTGACGGCTCTTCTGAACCTTCTGGACCGGCGCGTCGGCCGGTCGAGGACTTGCAACAGGCGGCTGTAGCGCCCCCTGCGCCAAAAGCTTCTTCAAGTTCTCATCCTTGAACAATTCCACCGCCGCAACGGCGAAAATGGCCCCCGTCTCCGTAGAGATCAGCCGGGCATTGATTCTCACCGTGTCCACCACCTCTACCAGCGTGCCCGAACAGATGGCGTCTACTCCGAGGATGCGGCCGAACGCCCGGGCCGTTGATTCATCCACGTAACCGCTGACGTTGAGCTTGTGCTCATCGATCACCTTGTTCAGCAGGTTGCGCTCAACCACCTGGAACTTGCGGGAAATGAACAGTCGGGTGATCAGTTCTTCCGAGAGGAACTTTCCGAAGTTGGTCACGTTGCCGTCGATGTCCATGAACTCGATCACCGCGATCTTCTGGCGCTTGCCTTCCGTCATCTCCGAGGCGATCTGGTCGGCCAGCGCCTGCATGCCGGAGCTGAAGGTCAGCGGTTGGGCAGAAAGATCGAGCGGAACGGAGAACAACAAGATGACGATGAGGCAAACCCGGAAACCGCTTGGTGACGACGTTTGCTGCATGTGAGTCTCCTTACTGCCTGGACGAAAATCCTGTTCAGGCACAGTTGCGAATTCGGGATTAATGGAGCAATTTCAATCTTAATATAATGGAGCCTTCTGTTTACACTCTTCTTGGGTCTCGATGTTTTCGTTCGGAGACCAATTATCCCCCTCCAATCCATCTAACGCTTTGAGCTATTGATACTCATTTGGCGCATTGCTGACACAATGACTCAAGTCGAGGTCCTATTACTTCACTACAGGACACGATCTAATTAGTGTCCATCCATGAATGCTCAATTATCTGAAATAAATCAAAAAAAAGCGCATTTTGAGGTAAACAAATTCGCTGCAAAGTTGTTATAAAAGGAGTGCAAGCAACTAAAATAACAACAAAAACGACGAAAGAAGCCCCCACAAAATGCGCAAAATGTATCAAAAACAAATGCCCCTCATGATCACCAGCATGGATCATCCGCATGCTGCGAAACTGGAAGGCATCAGCCACATTCTTGATGCCAATCCTATCATATACTAATGGGTTCTGCAAGACCTTATCCGCAACATCACCTATACCGGGGCGGGCGTACACAATGGCATCCACTCAGACGCGGGCGTTCCGCCCGCGCCGGTGATGCCACGCGGTTCGCGAAAAACAATTCTTGATTTGTACATGAAATGGATGTACACTACCGTTATGAAATACGATTGGAATCCAGAGAAAAATGAATGGCTGAAAAAAGAAAGGAAACTTTCTTTCGAAGAAGTGATTTTTCATTTATCTCAGGGCGATGTTTGGAAAGTCGCAGACCATCCGGATCAAAAAAAATATCCAGGTCAAAAAATTTATTTTGTTATTATTGATGACCATATTTACTTAGTTCCACATGTTGTGGGCGAAGGCAATATTTTTCTAAAGACAATCATCCCAGGCAGGAAAGCCACAAAGGCTTTCCAAAGGGAGCAAGGAGAACTAAAATGAAATACGATAGAGAAGAAAAAGATATCTTAGATGCTTACGAAAGTGGAAGCTTGAAACTTTCTACACCATCTAAAAAGGAAATAGAACGTATCAAAACAGCTGCAAAAAATACTTTTAAAAAAGACAAGCGGATCACTATACGTCTTTATGACCATGATTATAAAGGAATTCAAAAGAAAGCAATGGAAATGGGTATACCCTATCAAACGCTTATCTCCGGCATTGTCCACAGATACATCGAAGGTGATTTGAAATCAAAAAACGGATAACATGAGGCCGGACAAAATGTCGGACCTGAGTCCCGGTTACGGTCCTCGGAAATGGTGAGAATACCTACATAGACGTTGATGAAAAGGGTAATATTGTGAGTATGACGATCGAACATGCTGGAGCCAATGCAGGACTCTGGGAGTTTTCGTATCAAGAAATGTCGCGGCAAACAGCATAAAGAGGGCAGCTTGGAGAAGGATCGCCATTCCGCTTCACTTTATTCGCATGAGTAGATAGCTGCTTGAGAGTCCAAAGTTCTCACCTCATGCCGGACCCCGTATCGGGTACGGGGCAGGCTCGATCCGGCGTCCATAACATTTAACTTATCAAGTCCGGAGCATCCGTCCACTAATTGCACGGAAAAGAGAGGAGAAAGGTGATAATGGCAACTTCAAATGGATCAAAAAAGGTCCTGGTAATGTTATCAAGCCCGCGGAAAAAAGGAAACAGCGCAACCCTGGCAGAAGAGATTGCCGCAGGCGCCAGATCAAAAGGCGCTCGGGTGGAATCCCTTTTTCTTCACGCTATGAAAATCGGCCCCTGCCAATCCTGTTATGCCTGTCAGAAGAGCGGAAGCAAGGGTTGCGCCATAGATGACGACATGCAGGGGATCTACCCGAAACTGATTGAAGCCGATGCCTGGGTCATTGCCAGCCCGGTCTATTGGTTTACCATGTCGGCCCAGGCCAAGCTTTTCATGGATCGTTGCTTTGCACTCCCCTGCTACGGGAGTGATCCCTTTTCAGGCAAACGAATCGGCATCGCCATGAGTTATGGGGATATGGATCCGTTTGCGTCCGGTTGTGTCAATGCGCTTCGCACCTTTCAGGACATATTCCGGTATGTGGGATCAAAGATCGTGGGGATGGTCTATGGAAGCGCAATGGAAGCAGGCGAGATCAGATCGAATGAGACGGTGATGAAACAGGCCAAGGAACTGGGGGAAAAGCTGGCCGGGAACTGAAAGACTTCCGAAAGGACCCAAAACACCTACTGCTTGGCCATCAGCGACGGCAGATAGAGGGCCAGGTCCGGCCAGATCATCACCACCCCCAGGCAGATGGCCTGGAGGATCACAAAAGGCCCTACCGATCGATAGATGTCGGCCATGGAAACCGAAGCGGGCACGACCCCCTTCAGGATGAAGAGGTTGAACCCGAAGGGCGGGGTGATGTAGGCCATCTCCATGTTGATGGTGAAGAGGACCCCGAACCAGAGGGGATCGAAGCCGAGCTGGGTGATGATGGGCACGAAGATGGGGGTGGTCAGGAGGATGATGCCGGCCGGGTCCAGGAACATCCCCAGGACAAAGAAGATGCTCTGAATGGCGAGCATAATGATCCAGCGGTTGACCTCCAGGCCGATGACCCATTGCTGAACCATATCCTGGATACCCACAAAGGCCAGGAAATTCGTGAAGGTCACGGCCCCGATAATAATCCAGAAGATCATGGCGCTCAGGTGGAGGGTCTCCATGGAGGCCTGGCGCAGACGCGCCCACCGCAGTTTGCGGTGCAGGGCCGCAGTCAGGATGGCGCCTCCCGCGCCCACCGCGGCCGCCTCTGTCGGGGTGGCCACCCCGGTATAGATCACGCCCAGGACCAGTAATACCAGGCCCACGGGGAGGATCACGCCTTTGAGCGAAACCACCTTCTGTGAAAAGGTGTAGCGTTCTTCTATGGCCGGCCCCAGCACGGGATTGACCCAGCAGCGGATGCCGATATAGACGATAAAGATCAGGGTCATGAGGATCCCCGGGAGGATACCGCCTGCAAAGAGCTGACCGATGGAAACCTCGGCCATGGAACCGTAGAGGATCATGATGATGGAAGGCGGGATGAGGATGCCCAATGCGCCGCCTGCATTGATGCACCCCACGGCGATGACGCGATCGTATTTTCGGTCCAGCATGGCCGGCAGGGCGATGAGGCCCATAGAGACCGTGGCCACCGAGCTGATGCCGGCCATGGCCGCGAACACGGCGCAGATGACAACCGTGCCCATGGCCAGTCCCCCGCGCAGGCGACCCATCCACCGGTGGACGATCTCGTAGAGTTCATCGGCCAGATCGCTGAACTTCAGGACATTGGCCATGAGCACGAACAGGGGGATGGCCAGGAGCAGGAAGCTGGTCCCTTCCCCATATGCCGAGTTGTAAAGGGCCATGAGCCCCTTGGGTCCCCACAAGAAGAAGATGCCCACGGCCGATATGGTCAGGAGGGAAAAGGCGATGGGTACCCCGAGCAAAAGGAGGATGACCAGGGACCCGAAGATGATCAGGGATGAGAGACCGATGCTCATGAACGCCCCCCCTTTTCCGGGATCGAATCCGGAGATGCCAGGACCATGACCGCATGCAGGGCATTGGAAAGCCCCTGCAGGCCCAGAAACAAGGCCCCCAGGGGCACCGTGGCCATGGACGGCCACAGGAGGAGCTCGGCCGCGGATACCGAGGTCTGCCCGGTCTCAATGGCCTCGAAGGTCAGGAGCGTCCCGTACCAGATTATAGGGCCGGTAATGATGAGAACGCAGATCCCGATGAGGATCTCCACCAGGGCCTGGCCCTTCCTGGAAAACCACACATGGAGGATATCCACCTTGGTGTGGCCGTACTTGCTCAGGGTATAGCCGCCGCCGAACATGACCAGGGCGCAGAGGAGATACTGGTTGACCTCATTGGCCCAGGTGGTCGGCTGGTTGAACAGATAGCGGGCCGTCACCTCCAGGAGGACAAGGAACGTGATGACCAGCGTCAAGGGGGCCGCCCCATTGCCGAGCACCAGATTCATTTTGTCTACAAAACGAATGAATGCCTGCATGGCCCTCCTTATTGGATGCGGGGTCGTTTGAAAGACCCCGCCCGATCTTATGGAAAATGTCATTGTTTACTGAACGCCCTTGGAGGCAAGGTTCTCCCTCAGAATTGTGACGAGCCTGGCCGAATATTCCGATTTTTTGGCCTCTTCGTCCCACAGGGGCTTGACGGCCTGGCGGAACCGCGCCAGTTCCTCTTTGGACAGGGTGATAATCTTAACGCCCCGCTTGGCCGCGGCATCGACGGCCTCCTGGTCGAATTGGGGCGTCATTTTAAAGCTCCGCTCCATGGCGGCCATGGCGGCCTTCTTGATCGCGGCCTGCTGGTCCGGGGTGAGGGCCTGGAATGTCTTCTGATTGACGACGATCTCGATGACCCCGGGCGTGTGGAGGGCCGGTGCGGTGATATGATCCAGAACCTCGTAGAACTTGTACTTTTCAATGGTGTACCAGGGGTAATCGGTCCCATCCACCGTGCCCCGCTGAAGGGCCATGTATTGTTCAGCCCCGGCAATAGCCACGGCCGAGGCCCCTAATGCCTTCACGATCTGGGCCTCCATACCCACGGCCCGTATCTTTTTCCCCTTCAGGTCCTCCAGCTTGTGGACGGGAAATTTGGTCATGAGTCCCATGGTGGCCACGGAAAGGGGGGCCAGATAGGTGACGCCGTGTTTGGCCACGGCATCGGCCATGATCTTCATGTAGCCTTTGTTTAAGAGAACGTTGACGGCATCTTCCGGGTCGGACCAGTTAAAGGGAAGCCATTGACAGTTGACCTCGGGCACGAGACCGGCAAAATAGAGGAGCGAGCCCGAATATCCGTCGATCATCCCCTGCCGGACCGAATCAAAGGCCTCATTTGTTTTGACGAGCTGCCCAGGCCAGAAGACCTTGACCTCCACCCCTCCTTTGGTCAGTTCCTTCACTTTGTCGGCAAAGAACTGGGTGGACTGACCCGCATAGGCCGTTTGGGGATAGGCGCACTGGATGCGCAGGGTCTCGGCCATGGCGGTGGCACTAAAAAAGACGACAGAAAAGACCAGACCAACCAACAACACCAGGAATCGCTTCATTGCTCTACTCCTCCTTTTCACATGGGCCGATATCAACCGGCGGTTAGGGGTTTTTCCTCCTTATATGGGTTCAAGCACCGGCCAATCGGATACGGCGCTTGAGGATCTTGCCGGTGTTGGTCTTGGGCAGCTCCGGGACCAACCGGACCACCCTCGGATATTTGTAGGGCGCCACCCTTTCCTTGACATAATCGCGGATTTCCTCGACCGTCGCAGGAATGCCCGGGCGAAGCACGATGACCGCGGCCACCTCTTCGCCCAAATCCGGGTGGGGCATGCCCACCACGGCGCACTCGAGGACTGCCGGATGGACATAGAGCACTTCCTCGATTTCGCGGGGATAGACATTATACCCGCCACGGATGATCATTTCCTTTTTCCGGTCCACGATAAAGATGTATCCGTCCTCATCCTGCCGGGCCAGGTCCCCGGTGTGGAGCCACCCCCCCCGCAGGGTCTCTGCCGTGGCCTCGGGCTGGTTGAGGTAGCCCTTCATGACGCCGGGTCCCTTGACGATCAGCTCGCCTACCTCTCCCGGCGGCACATCCGTGCCCTTTTCATCTGCAATGCGGGCCTCGAAACCGGGGATGGGAACGCCGATGGAGCCGGGCCTGGTGGGTCGCCCATAGGGGTTTTCCACGCACACAGGGGAACATTCGGTCAGGCCGTATCCCTCGTAGATAGTGACGTGAAAGGCCTTTTCAAAACGCCTCAGGACCTCCATTGGCAAAGAGGCGCCGCCGGAAACGCAGAACCTGAGCGACGACCGAACGGGGGGCGTCAGGGCCGCCATCTCGGCCAGGCGGTTGAAGACGGTGGGAACGGCGATCAGGATGCTGCTCTCTTCCGTTTCAATGGCAGTGAAGACCGCTTCCGCCTCAAAGTGTTCCCAGAGGCGTATGGTCAGGCCCAGATAGAGGCTCGCGTTCAGGGTGCTGGTCTGGCCATAGATGTGAAAGAGGGGGAGCACCCCTAAACAGACATCGTGGGTTTCGGTGTAGCGCATGTCGGCCACGGTCCGGGCGTTGCTGCCCAAACTGTGGTGGGTCAGCATGGCCCCCTTGGCCAAGCCGGTGGTGCCGCTCGTATAGATGATGGCAAGGGTGTCGTCGTCCCGGACCTCGCGGAGAGGGAACGGGCCCCGATCCGCGATCAGGCCTTCCAGGGTCTCAAAACCATCGGCCGGGTCTTCGCCGACGGTCAAGGCGAGATGAAACTGCTTGGATTCCAGGACAAGGGGACCGGCATAGGTCAGATAGTCGGCCCTGCCGATGAAGGCCCTGGCCCCCGAATCCCGGAAGATGTGGGTCAGCTCCTCGGTGCGATACAGAAAGTTGACGGGGAGGACGATGGCCCCTAACTTGGCCAGGGCGTAATAGACGGTGATCCAGTCGATGGAATTGGGCATCATCAGGACCACGATGTCCCCCGGACCCAGGCCCCTTTCCCTGAGACCCCAGGCCAGGGCATCGGTGCGACGGTCCAACTCCCGGTAGGTCGCCCGTTGATCGCCGAAGATGACGGCCGGATGGTCCGGCCGGCGGTCGGCGCTGTCGATCAGCAGTTGTGCCAGATTCATAGGGACCTCCCTGTAAGGTTATTCTCCCTCGTTTTGGACGATCAGAGCAACCCCCTGCCCTCCCCCCAGACACATGGTGGCCAGGCCGTAACGGCTGCGGCGCCTTCGCATTTCGTAGATGAGTTTGGTCAGTATCACGCCGCCGGTCGCGCTGATGGGATGTCCCAGGGCGATGGCCCCGCCGTTGACATTGACCTTTCCGGGGTCCAGGCCCAGTTCCCGAATGCAGGCCAGGCTCTGGGACGCAAAGGCCTCGTTCAGTTCCACCAGGTCCATGTCATTCAGGGTCAATCCGGTCTTCTCCAGGACCTTTCGGGTGGCGTAAATGGGACCGATCCCCATGACCGCCGGTTCGACGCCCATTGAGGCGTATCCCGCGATCGAGACCAGGGGCTTGAGCCCCAGTTCCCGGGCCTTTTCCCGGCTGGCCACAATCACACAGGCCGCGCCGTCGTTCATGCCGCTGCTGTTCCCGGCAGTGACCGAGCCGCCCTGCCGGAAGACCGGCTTGAGTTTTGCCAGGGCCTCCAGGGTGGTCTCGGGCCGCGGGTGTTCGTCCATGGCAAACTGGATGGGGTCCCCTTTTTTCTGCGGGATGGGCACCGGGACGATCTCGTCTTTGAAGAGGTTCCGTTCCATTGCCCTGGCCGCCTTCTCCTGGCTTTCCAGGGCGAATTGGTCCTGATCCTCCCGCCTGACCCGCCATCGCTCGGCCACGTTTTCCGCGGTCTCGCCCATGGTGTTTCCGCTGATCGGGTCGAACAGGACGAGCTGATCCATGAGCTGGGCATGACCCAGGCGCGCCCCCCACCGGCCCGTGGGAATCAGGTAGGCTGCATTGGACATGTGCTCCACCCCGCCTGCGGCCAGGAGATCCGCGTCTCCCGCCTTCACGGCCTGGGCCGCCAGAAAGACCGTCTTTAAGGACCCGCCGCATGCCTTGGCCACGGTGTATTCGGGGACCTCGATGGGAATGCCAACATCGATGGCAATGGGCCTGGCCATATTTGGAGGAAGGACGCCCGTGCGGTACTGCTGGGAAAAAATGACCTCTTCCACCTGGTCCGGCCGGATGCCGGCCCGTTGGATGGCCGCCTTTAAGACCAGCCCGGCGATGTCCCGGTCGGTCACCGCCTTGAGGGTCCCGCCGAACCTGCCCACCGGCGTGCGTGCCGCGCTCAGAATGACTGCTTCTCTCATGTTGGTTTTCCTCTTTTTCCTGAATGAGATTTCATCCGTTATCGGCCGGTCCCAGGCGCTCGCCGTCCGGACCGTACACATACCATCCCCGGCCGGTCTTTTTTCCCAGGTGGCCGGCCTTGACCTTGCGCCGCAAGAGGAGGGGCGGGTACCAGTGGGGATCTCCGGTCTCCTGATAGATGGCCATCATGGCCCCGTAGGTGACATCCAGGCCCACCATGTCTCCGGTCTCGAAGATACCCATGCGACGGCCCGCGGCCAGGCGGAGGCCTTTGTCTACGTCTTCTACAGAGGTGACGCCTTCTTCCACCAGGCGCATGGCCTCCATGGTCGAAGGGAAGTTGATCCGGTTGATGACGAATCCGGCCACGTCCCGGTGCACCAGGATCGGCTCCTTTCCCATGTCGAGGACGAACTGTTTCCCGGCGGCAAAGGCCTCATCGCTGGTGGCCATACCTCTAATGACCTCTACAGCGGCCATCATGGGCACGGGATTGAAGAAATGGAGACCTAAGAATCGCTCCGGCCGTGGGATGTCCGCGGCCAGTTCGGTAATGGGGATGGCGCTGGTGTTGGTCGCCACCAGGGCATGTTCCGAAATGACCGGACCCACTCTGGCAAAGACGTCGCGCTTGACGTCGATATTTTCAAAGACCGCCTCCATCACCATATCGGCCCCCGCAGCGGCCTCGATGGACGTGGTGGGTGAAATGCGCCCCATGATGTCATCCAGGGTTCCCGGCAGCTTCCCCTTTTCCAAAAGTTTGCCCACAGACCAGGAGATGCCTTTCATGGCCCTGTTCAGGACCTCCTGCGAAAGGTCGCACAGGGTCACCTGGATGTTCGCCTGGGCGCAGACCTGGCCGATACCGGCCCCCATAAGACCACTTCCCATGATGAAGACGCTTCTTATCACCATAACCTATTTTCCTTTCAGGAGTTCACGTGAAATGACCAGCCGCTGGATCTCGCTGGTGCCTTCGTAAATGCGGGTGAGACGCAGGTCCCGGTAATAACGCTCCACGGGAAAATCCTTCATGTAGCCCATGCCGCCATGGATCTGTACGGCCATGTCCGCTACCCGATTGGCCATCTCGGTGCAGAAAAGCTTCACCATGGATGCCTCTTTGACCACCGCGGTCCCCCGCTGGTCCCTCAGCCGTGCCGCATGGTAGAGCATCTGACGGCCCGCATAGATCTGGGTCGCCATGTCGGCCAGCATAAACTGGATGGCCTGGAATCCCGCAATAGGCTGGTTGAACTGGACCCGCTGTTTTGCATAATCCAGAGAGAGTTCCAGCAGGCGCTGGGCCGAACCCAGGGCGGATGCGCCCATGGTCAGACGACCTTTGTCCAGGACCTTCATGGCCGTCTTGAATCCCTGACCCACCATGGACGATCCGCCGATGACATTCCGGGCCGGGACTTTACAGGCGTCGAAGATCAGTTCGCAGGTGTGGCTCCCCCGCATGCCCATTTTCCGCTCAATGGCGCCCACGAAGAAACCCGGATAGTCCTTCTCTACCAAAAAGGCTGTGATTCCGCCTTTGGCCCGTTTGGTCTTATCGGTGACCGCAAATACGGTGACGACGTCGGCGATATCCCCGTTGGTGATGAAGTGCTTCCGGCCATTGAGAAGCCATTTTTCGCCCTGTTGTTCAGCCGTGGTCTGGATGTTGGATGCGTCGCTGCCGGCCTCCGGCTCGGTCAGGGCAAAAGCACCGATCCACTGGCCCGAGGCCAGGCGGGGAAGGTAGGTCTCCTTTTGTTCCTGGGTGCCGTCGATGACGATCCCCTGGGAACCGATCCCGTTGTTGGTGCCGATACGCGTGCGGAAACAGGCATTGACCTTGGACAGTTCCTCATACACCATGCACTCGCCCAAGACGCCCAGGCCCAGACCGCCGTACGCCTCGGGAATAGAGAGGCCGAAAAGCCCCAGTTCCCGCATGATCTGGACAATGTTGTCCGGGATCCGGTCTTCATCCTCTACCTTCTGGCTGATCGGTTCGAGGTCCTTTTTGACGAAACGCCGGACCGTATCCAGCATCAGGCGTATAGCTTCGGGAATTTCATGGTCCATATCGATATCCTAACCCGGATAAAACGGGATTTGTGAATGTAGTGATTGAGGCATTCAGGGAGTCTCGCGCCAAAAGGGTTACTCCTTGACTCCGATGGAAATTACCCGTACCCGATTACATCCGCTGAACATTGAGATGCCCCTGTCTTTTTGCAATACGCATGCCGTCGGACATATGGCGATATAAGACATCGGAATGATTGACACTATTTCGAGAAATGGGTGGCAGACCAACAAAAGAAGTCCCTCGGGAAGGACCGGTTGGGTGGGAGCGTACAAAATCTTCGACAGGCTGTTTGGGACCTTCCGTGAAATCATACAGGATGTCAGTAGGTTATCGCATTAAAGCCTTTCTCGTATTCCTGTAGGCAAAAATCTACATGTCGAAAATTATATACAAATTGAGACCTCATTCCAGTCCATAGGACCTCATTTTTTGGTAGAGGCCTGTGCGGTGGATGCCCAGGATTCGGGCTGCCCGGCTCCGGTTCCCACCGGCATGACGGAGTGCCCGCTCGATGATACGGCGTTCGGCCGAGGCCATTTCCTCACGCAAGGGCATGGGAGCGCCTTGCTCTTCAAGAATCCTGGGGGTCTCTTCCAGAAGGTCCATGGGCAGGTGTTCTTCCTTGAGGGGTCCCTCTCCGGCCACGGCCGTGGCGCGCTCGATCACGTTCCTGAGTTCCCGCACATTCCCCGGCCACGGGAAGGACATCAATCTGGACATGGCCTCCGGTGTGATCGGACCTATCCGGAGTTTTCTTTCCTTCCCGATCTCGGAGAGGATGTGGTAGGCAAGGCGGCGAATGTCTTCAGGGATGGTCCTGAGGGGCGGCGTTTCCAGGTGGAAGATGTTGAGTCGGTAGTAGAGGTCCTGCCGGAAGAGCCCCTTATGAATAAGCTCTTTGAGATCCCGGTTGGTGGCTGCGATCACACGGAAATTTAGACTCAGGACCCGGGTGCCTCCCAGACGTTCCACGGTCCTTTCCTGAATGACCCGAAGGAGCTTGACCTGCATGGGCAACGGCAGGTCCCCCACCTCGTCCAGAAAGATGGTACCGCCGTCCGCCAGCTCGAATTTGCCGGGCTTGCCCTTCCGGCTGGCCCCGGTAAAGGCGCCGGCCTCATAGCCGAACATCTCCGATTCGAACAGCTCGTGGGGAATCGCGGCGCAGTTCACCTTCACAAAGGGCTTGTTGCGTCGGGCCCCGAGCTGGTGGACCCCGTGGGCGAATATTTCCTTGCCGGTTCCGGTTTCCCCGGTGATGAGCACGGATAGGTCCGATGCCGCGGCCTGTATTGCCACGGCCTTGGCCTGGCGCATGGCCGGCGATTCTCCCACCAACCGTTCCAGTGCAAACCAGTCCGAATAGATGGCCTGGAGTTCTTTCTGGTAATAGTCTAGCCGATCCTCCAGGACCTCCACCTGGCGCACCAAATCCTTGACCTGTTCCATATGCCAGAACATGAGCTTGCCCACGGCCCCGACAACGCTGCCGCTGCGGTCCTTTAAGGGGATGCGGGCCACGATCCGTTCCCTGCCGCCCATCTTCATAACGCGACCCACCTCCGCCCTTCCGGTCTCAATCACCCGGGGAAGGAGGCTTTCGGGATTCATTTCCAGGATGTGCCGACCTACCGCATCCTCCTGGGACATTTCATAGAACTCCTCACTGTGGATGCTGATAAAGTGGATGATGCCCTGTCGATCCACCAGAATCTGGGATTCATGAGGGTTTTCCAGGAGAGCGTCCAACAATTCGGGGGGAATTTTTTTATAAGGGTACGGCATTGATTTTTGTCCATATGGTTGCAGGGCCGTATGAACCGACACCCGGTTCCTCCGGCCCGGCCAGGATGATCTCCCTTTGGGACCGCCGATAACCGACACTTACACGCGAATGGTTCAATCCCGGGCAAAGCGTTCGACCGCATGGGGGACGCTATCTGATGGCAATCTTTCTGACTATACCCAAGATACGCAGGATAGGCAACAAGTCGTTTCAAGTCTGGAGAAAAGGACCCTACGCGATGACGATACAAGCGGTTCTCCGGCAGGACAGACCGCTATCAAGACAAGAGACGCAGAGTGATTGGGATGGATTATGTTGACGACCGGAGATGGGCCTTAAGGAAAAAGAAAGGCAGGGCCCGGAGGGAGGCCCTGCCTTGGGTTAGGGGTTTTGGTTATGGCAAGAGATTTGGGTTTCGTTAAGGGTTGGTCTGTTTGTTACCAGGCCGCCATCATGATTCAATGGATTCCCGAGATGCCGTTATTTTCACTGATGCAACCGCTTCATTTCTGAACTTGTGGATTGCGAACGGAAAAGATGCACGCACATTCGAGGATCCTGTGGTTCGAGCGCCTTGTCAACTTTCTCTTTTAAATATAACCTTTGGAGGCCATGGGCCGTCTCGTGGTTTATTATCGTGTGTTAAAGTTGTCTGTTGGCGCTTCCCACACGCGATCGTTTACTCTTAATTTAATTCATATATCGGCAAAATCAACGGGCTGCTTTAGGAATATTTTATATGCAAAAGTCGTGCGCAAAATAGCGCCAAAACGCTGATAATTTGAAAACATATGTAAATCTAAAGAGTTGAACCGAAACATGCCTGATGGGGTCATTGTCTTGAGACGTTTACGCGCCAGGAAATCGTATATCTGCTGGCATTATTGACGCATCAGCATCCTTCATCTTCCACAATCTGGAAGCCGGATGATGCGGGTTTTTCCGCTTTCGGGGCTTTGGTCTCCATCGGCTCGCTTTTTTTGACCGGTCCGACCGGCCCTGCCGTGGCCCGTTGAGCAGCCATCTGGTCCGGATTGACAATGGCCAGGATGAGCCCCATAAGAATGAGGACCGCCGCGGCCGTCCTCTTGATCCGGCTGGAACCGCCTGGGAGGGTTTCCCTGTCTCCGAACCGCTGCTCCACCTTTTCAACGACCCAGTATGCCCCTACGGCCATCAGGCATACCAACAGGGCGACCAGGCCAGAATGGATCTTAAAGACGTCTGAAAGGCGGACAGGCCCCATGGAACCGGTTTCGTAGAAACCTTTGAGCAGGGGAAAGAGTTCCGCAAAGATGAATGCGCCCAGGATCATTCCCCCGGTAAAGACGAGACCGTCCAGCTTTCCCGAGACCGTGGCCACCACCGAAGTGGTGGGGCAGTACCCACCCATGACAAACCCGATGCCCAGGACAAGACCACCCACGATCTGCGGCCAGATGTATGTGGGGAGGATATAAACCCGGCTGAGATCAATCCATCCGAACACCGAAAAATACAAAAGGCCCATCATGCATACCACAATGGCGGTAAACATAACCTTCAGGACCGCAAAGTCCCTCAGATAAAAGATGGCGGTGAGTTTTCTGGCGTTTCCAAATCCGGCCCTTTCCAGGACAAACCCAAAGCAAAACCCAATTAGGCCGGCGATCTGGAGACTGTAGGAAAAGTCAAACCACCCGAATTTGTATAGCGGTCCCATCACAGCCACTCCTTCCTAAAAAAGTATGCCGTTGCATAAGCGCCGGCAAAGATGGAGAACATAAAGACCCAGCTCCCAAAGGCCATCTCGGACGCCCCGGTCAGGGCTTGGCCGCTGGTGCACCCATTGGCCATTCTGGCGGCAAACCCGGAGAGGATGCCGCCAGCCAGGGAAAGCCACAGCCGGGCGGCGACCCCGATGGATGGACCTCGCACCACCTCTCCAATTATTCTATGGGAGATAAAGGCAGAAAACAGGCCTCCGAGCCCGGCGCCTAAGGTCAGAAAAACCAGCCAGGCCATGAGGGGAGAGCGATCTGTGGAAAGGTATCGTGAGAAATACGGCATCTCCTTTGCGTGATCTGGGACCGCCAGGTCGACCCCGGCGGCCGCAATCCTGGCGAAGGTGCCGGAGGACCCGACCCCCCTCCCCATGGTGTAAAAGGAAAACAGCAGGATAAACCCCAGCAGCACGCCGATAAGGTAGGGGTTGGCATAGCGTTCTGTCATGATAGTCCTCCTTTCCTGGTCGACCCGGTATTCTTTCCAGATGAAAGCCTGTTGAGTGCCCCCTTCGCCATTTCGCCGACCTTCCTGCGCTGGAACCTGTTATCCTCCCAGGTTTGGAATACGGCATCATCTTTTATTAGAAGCACAAGGGGTCTTCGGGCCTCTCGGGCCTTCACGAGGCCCATGATGTGCGCAGCCATTCCCCTGATCACCGGGTCCTTGGATTCAAGGTAGGGTATCAAGTGGAAAACCGAATTTCGAATCAGGTGAGGTCTCGCCCGGGCAAGCCGTGCAATCCCCCAGAGGAGGCCCCGCTGCAGCATGTCATATTCCAGGTAATTGCCGTCCTCCCTGGCGTAGGATATGAGTATGGAGGCAAATTCCTCGGCAAGGCCCTCGTGGCAGGCCAGGATTTCCCCAATCGCCTCCGGAGACCCCCATCCGATTCCCCCAGATTCGTCATTGAGGTTCCACATGAGCCGTCGCATGACGACCCTGGCCGCCTCCCTATCCTCGTCGGCAAGCCGCGCCACGACTCGTCCCATGGCGGTGATTGCCGTCCACCGGAGCCGATCGTCCCCCGCGTAGAGAAACGAGAACAGGGGATTGATCAACCGGCGGGCAGGTATCTGATACAGGGCATTCAATGCCTGTTCCATCCCCATGGAGGTCAGGATGTCCCGAACCCTGGTTTTCAGTCGACGTCCCCCGATTCTTGAAGAATCTGCCCCAGTCCTATTCAATTCTTTTCCCCTGGGACCCTTTTTCACGGCCTGCATAGCGACCTTTAGGCGTTAGGGCGCGTTCTCATCCTCTTCGACCAGGACCATCCCCTCGCCGGGATAGACCCTCCGGTCTTCAACAGGGGGCGCCCCCGCGCCTTCAGGCCAGATCCCGGGCTGGGGATCAGGCCCTTCCCGGGACACGGTCGTCGGTCCTCTGTCCTTCATTTTTGGATGGTTCCGGATGTCCACGCCCGGTACCGGGGCGCTGAACTCAATGGGAATATGGTTGGGATCAAAAGCATATATGGAATGGATGAAACCGTGGTCCATGACCTCGGAGACCCAGATCTCGGCGGCCTCCAGCTTTGCCTTCAAGCCCCACAGGTCCTCATCCGTCTTCACCTCAAATGAGACGTGGTCGAATGCAAAAGGGCCCTTGACAGGGACCCCATGATCCTTTTCAGGGATCTTTTCGACATCGGGCCATTCGAAGAAGGCGATCATATCATGGGCCGATATCTCAAAGAAGTAATGCCGGTATCCCGGCCGTCCGAGCCCTGCCACAAGCCGCATTCCCAGCAGGTCACGCCAGAAACGGATCGTGGCATCCATGTCCCTGGTGGCCAGGGCCAGGTGATTGATGCCGGTATAGGTTGCCATCAGACCTTCTCTTCCATGAGGCGGCCCAGACGGGTCAGGTGGCCCTTTTCTTCTTCCGCAAGATCATAGAGAACGCCCTTGCCCGGATCATCCAGGGTTTTTTCGGAATACCGCATGTAGAGGTCCAGGGCCTGCGTCTCCAGCATCATGGCAACATTGAGGAGATCGGGCGCTGCGGTCATGGCATCCCTGTTTTGATTGAGAAACTCCGCTGTCGTAAAACCGCCTTCCATGATCCCGGCCACGATATCGGCTTCAAATGCCTCCCGGTCGGCAAGTCCTGGGTCCAGGGTGAGATAAAGATCGAAGAGCCGCTCCTTGTGGCGATCTTCTATCTTCGACAGTCTGGCGGCCAGTTCGGCCACGTCCGGGTCGTCTGTCTCCCCACTGATTTCGGCGTAAAAGCCTCTCAGGCCTTCTTCCATGCCGTAGGCGAGGACAATAATCTCCTGGGTTGTCTCATCGCCTCTCATGAAGGACATCCCCATCTCGGCAGGGCCGGCCGCTGTCAGACCGTTCCAGGCCCTGATGCCCCCCTTGAGGTTATAGACATCCCTGAAGCCCTGGCCGGCGAGGAGCTGCGCAGCGGCACGGCTGCGCCCACCGGCCGCTCAATAGGCGATTAAAGGCAGGTCCGGGTCTAATTCTCCAAGCCGATCCGCCAGTTCGGGGAGAGGCACCAGCTTGGCGCCGGGGATCCTCGACTTCTCGTATTCCCCGGGTTGCCGGACGTCGAGAAGGGTATAGCTCCCTTCCTTATGGTCGCGCATAAAGACTCTCGCCGCATCCGCATCCAGATTCTCCACCGGCGTCAGGAACTGTTTCCACTGCATAACTGCTTACCTCCTGATTAAGGTTTTTCCGCTATGATGCCGGCAACGGCCCTCCGTGTCTCCATCAGCCCCTCGTGATACCGGAGACACCGGAAATCACGAAACAGATCGAGCAGTTCATTATATTCCAGTAGGTGATCCGTATTGCGAGGTCTTCCGAATCGGGCCTGATCCACGATAAAGGTTTCGTACACCACCATCCCGCCGCTGCGAAGCCCTTTTCTTATTTCAGGAATCAAGGGACGATGGAGATAATTGAAACAGACGATCACGTCATAGGCCCCCGGCGCGATGCCATAGCCTCCGGTCTCCAGATCGGCCACACGAACGGTCAGGACTACCCCCGCCCTCCCTGCGGCCTTCAAGGCCTCGGATGCGGCCTCCGGCGAGATATCGACCCCTTCCACCTCAAACCCGGCCCGGGCCAGAAAAACCGCATTGCGGCCATATCCCATGGCCACGTCCAAGGCCCGCCCCCTTGGCAACAGATCCACATTCTCTACCAGGAATCGGGAAGGGCCCAGCGCATGTTCGTGCGGGTCGGTCATATGGGTTCAATGCCTTCGGCTGACAGGTGCGGAGCTGGTGAGCGGTTAAGCTGATAAGCTGGTCACCCCATCCCCTATTAGCCGTCAGCCATCAGCTACCTCCCATCCGGCTCCGGTTCAGTTGCTCCACAGCGTCGGCGCCCAGGGTCCCGGATTCGTAGAACAAGAGCGTTTCCGACCGGTCGCCGCATGTCTCGCAGGCGTTCAGGATCGGCGTCAGGAACGACCAGCACAGTTCCACGCTGTCCTGGCGCAAAAAAAGCATCTGATCGCCCAGCATGCAGTCCAGCAAGAGTTTCTCGTACGCCTCCATCAGGGCGTCCTCCCGGCCCTGGGCATATGGAAAATCCATGGCGACCGGCGTGAGAGCGACCCGGGGACCGGGATGTTTGGTTTGAAACATGAGAGAGATCCGTTCGTCCGGATAGATCCCCAGGCTCAGCCGGTTGGCGCTGATATGCTCTCCCAAGACATTTCGGAACACGGAGTGGGGGACCTCCTTGAACTGGATGGTGATATCCGTGACCTTTTCTCCCATGCGCTTCCCTGAAATGAGGTAGAAGGGCGTGCCTTGCCAGCGCCAGTTATCAATAAAAATTCTCATGGATGCGAAGGTAGGGACCAGTGAATCAGGCTTTACCCCAGGCTCGCCGCGATAACCGGGGACCTGTTTCCCGCGGACCACGCCCGGCCCGTATTGGCCGAGAATCAGATATTGGTTGAGCCGCCCCACCGGAAAGGGCCTCAGGCTCCGGTACACCCTGACCTTCTCGTCGCGGACCCTGTCCGCCTCGAACGCCGAGGGCGGGTCCATGGCCATCAGGGCCAGAAGCTGCATCATATGATTCTGGAACATATCTCTCAGGACGCCGGCCTGTTCATAGTACCCAGCCCTGTGTTCTACCCCCAGGGTCTCCAGGGCACGGACCGTAACGCTGTCCACATATCGTCGATTCCATATGGGTTCAAAGATGGCATTGGCAAAACGAAACATCAGGATATTCTGAACGGTCTCTTTTGCCAGATAGTGGTCCATCCTAAAGATCTGATGCTCTTCAAAATGCTCGTGAAGGGTCCTGTCCAGGGCCGCAGCGCTTTTCAGGTCACGGCCGAACGGCTTTTCAATCACGATTCTGGAGCAGCCACATGCCTCTGTCCCCTCGGCTGCAAGGCTGGCCCGGCCGATCATCCCGACGGTCAGCTCACAGAGGGAAGGAGGGATGGCCAGATAAAATATCCGATTCCGGGGCATGCCGGTGTCCTGGACCCCATGATTCAAATAATCCCTCAATGCCGCAAAGGAGACCTCGTCTGAATAATCAATGGTCCGGTAGTGGAGCCGCTCCGCAAAGGCCTTCCATTCCGGATCGCCCGAACCGGCCTTCTCGTGGAAGCCCTCCCGCATCTTTTCTCGGAATCCCTGGTCGGTCAAGTCTGTCCGCGCGCATCCCACCACCCGGAACGGGGTCGGCATCTCCCCCCTGCGAAAGAGATCAAAAAGGGCTGGAATAATTTTTCGTTCGGTGAGGTCCCCTGATGCCCCGATGATAACAAGGGTGCAGGGGTCGGGGCGGTCCGCCCCACGGTAGGTCGCCGCCGGGGTGCTGGCGGCTGTGGTGACGGTCCCTGGCGGGGGTGAATCGGCGCCGACCTTTTCAACTTTTAAGTTATGCAGTCCTTGGGACACCAACGAATTGCCTCCAGAATCTCATCTTCAGGGTATTCGGGAAGATCTTGGATTTCAATGAACCCGGAGGCGTCATTTCTCCTGAAAACAGAGGGGCAGAGTTCCAGGCACGTCCCGCAATCCGAGCACTCGCGTATGTCTATGACCGGAACCCTTCTCATGTCTGTATTCCCTATTTGACCCCGAATCGAACGAATTAAACGAGTAGACAAAGGGAAAGGCCGACCGGCGTTGCCCGGGTTCCCAAGCGCCTTCGTGGATACGAGAGGCAATGCAATTCCCGGCCCCTGATGCTTAGGATGCGACTCTCTTGGCTTTTCCCCCCAGCCTCACACCTTGTGCCTTGCGCCTTGAGCCTGACGCCTCACTCAGGCAGAGCCGCCGCGATTTTTTTCCCCAGTTCACGGCAGGAATCCAGGGCCTTGTCGTCCGGGACATACTGGACCCTTACACCCGGATCAATCATGTCAAAACCGATCTCTTCCAGTTCTTTGGTAACCAGCTTGACCGCCTCGCCGCTCCAGCCGTAGGAACCGAAGGCCGCCCCCACCTTGTTCTTCGGTTTAAGGCCCTTCATATAGGTCAGAAAATCGCTGACCGTGGGGAAGAGCCCATTATTCAGCGTGGGAGAACCTACCACCACGGCCCCTGCATCCAGGACCTCGGTGATGACGTCGCTTCGATGGTTGGCCCTCAGATGAAGGGGGCGGGCATCCACGCCCTCTTCCCCTAACGCATTGACAATGGCCTTGGCCATGGCCTCGGTGCTGTGCCACATGGTGTCGTAGATGACCACGGCCTTTCTCTTGGGTTTCTGCTCGCTCCATTCCACATAGGCCTTGATGATCTTCGACGGATCCGTTCGCCAGAGAATCCCATGATCAGGACAGATCATATCAATGGCGAGTCCCATATCGGTCACCTTATCGACCAACTTGAGGATGAGCGGCGCATAGAGGAGGAGGATATTGGCAAAATACTTCTTGGCATGGGGCATAATAGCGTCCCCAACCTGGTCGTCAAAACGCTCCAGCCCTGCATAGTGTTGGCCAAACCCATCGCTGGAGAAGAGTATCTTGTCCCCATTCACGTAGGTAAACATGCTGTCCGGCCAGTGGACCATCCGGGTCTCCATGAAGGTCAGGGTTCTCTTGCCCAGGTTCAGTTCCCCGCCGTCTTCCACCGGCTGATAATTCCACGCCTGAGAGAAATGCTTCGAGAGGTTCTTGTGCCCCATCTTGGAACAGTAGAGGGGCTTATCCTCCCCAACCTTGTGCATGACCCTGGGGAGGCCCCCGGAATGATCCATTTCCGTATGGTTGCTGATGACATAATCGATCTTTTTCGGGTCGACGATCTGGCCGATATTGTCCAGCAGTTCATCGGCGAACGGCTTCTTGACCGTATCGATCAGGGTAATCTTTTCATCCATGATCAGAAATGCGTTATACGTGCTTCCCTGATAGGTGGAATATCCGTGAAAGTCCCGAATATTCCAGTCAATGACGCCCACCCAGTAAATCCCTTCAGCGATCTCGATCGGTTTCATCGTTTACTCCTTTCCGAACAAATCCTTTGTTGCACCGCAGACCGGACAGGTCCAATCATCCGGAAGGTCGTCAAAAGAGGTCCCCGGCGCTACACCGTTATCCGGATCCCCGTCTGCAGGATCATACACATAGCCGCATACGGAACACACCCATTTATCCATGATACTATTCTCCTTTCAAGTCGTTATCGGTTTGATAAGGTTTTCAGCAGATTCAACACCCGCTCTTCGATCTCGTCCCGGGTCTCCCGCATAAAGGAGATCGGTTGACCGGCCGGGTCTTTCAAATCCCATTTTTCCACGGCCAGGCCGGGGAACAGGGGGCAGGCATCTTCACACCCCATGGAGATCACCAGGTCGGCCTTACCATTCAGGGGTACATCGGCTATGGCCATAGGCCTCCGGTAGGCCATATCCACCCCTTTTTCCGCCATGGCAGCGACCATGAGCGGGTTGACTTCCGCTGCCGGCGCCGACCCTGCGCTGAAGCTCTCCACCCGGTCTCCGGCATGCATCTGGGCAAAGGCTGCGGCCATCTGACTGCGGCAGGCGTTTTCCGTGCATACAAAGAGAATCTTCTTTCTCATCAGCCGGGGGGTTATCAATTCCCTGGCCTTTTGGGCCGCATCCTTCAGGGCCGTGGGATGGGTTTGAATGTCTCCCAAATGCTCAATCTGCCGGTATCCAAGGCTTCCCTCAAAGGTTGCGCCAACTGCATCAAAGAAGTACTTGGCCGTGAGAATGGTGCCCTCGAAAAGATTTTTTCCCCTTGTAGCGCCCACGGCGAGCAGATAACCCTGCCGCCACTTTCTGCCGGGGTCCTCCAACCCGAGGGCATATTTTCTCGACCATAGGGCCTGGGACCGGTCGATCACCGTCTTCATTTGGGCGGTAGGGCCGTAGAAAAAGATAGGCGTTGCCATGACAACGATGTCGGCCTGCCGAAGAAGCGGGTAAAGCTTCTGCATGTCATCATCAATGGGACAGAACCCCTTTTTTTCACAGGTGCCGCATTCCTGACACGGGGTGATGTTTTTCTTGGCGACGTTCACCAACTCCGTACGGGCACCGAGTCTTGCCGCCTCATCCAGAAAGGCCGTAAGCAACAGAGCGGAATTCCCCTTGATCCTGGGGCTTCCCTGCAATCCGAGTACAAGCATCTACGCATTCCTTTCCATGCCGGCGACGGACGCCGGCAGGTTTGAGAGTTGATCGGGCGACCCCATTCATCTACCGCCCCCATGTTCAAGCAACGACAGGGTGGGCGTCAACACAACCGACAGAAGCCATTTTTCAACCCTTCGCGTCTTTGCGCGAGTCCCTCCGCGCTAGAACGGAGACGGCCTCCTTTCGGGGACATAGACATGGGAGATCGTGCCATCGTTCCATTGTTTCGAGACATAGAGGTTGCAGTAGCAGCTCCCGTACTCCTTTACATCGTCTTCCCTGTAAACACATGGGCAGAGGATATCCCGGTCCTTTTCTCGATCGCCTGACGTCAGCCGACAGGGGCAGCACATATACCCATATCGCTTTTTATTGACAATCAGGCCGTCGAGGAGTTCATGCACCTTTTTCTTGTCTTTATTGAACAGGTATCCCTTGGGCTCCTGCGTCTTTTTTAACGTCTCATAGAGCGTTTCCACATCGTTCATAGCCCCAGCGCCTCCCTGATTTCATTCTCCTTGTATCCGACAATGACCTTTTCTCCGATGATAATGGTCGGAAAAGAGCAATTCGGATTCCATTTCTTGACATCTTCCAGTATGGCTGCCCGCTCTTCTCCTTCGAGCAGATCCACATCTGTAAACTCATACTGGACCTGGCATTCATTCAAGAACTTTTTGGTTGCCTTGCAATGACCGCAGGTACTCAGTGAATACATTTTTACCGGATAATCCATTCAAAACCCCCATTTTCCATTCTGACCATTTTTACTCCTCTAAGTCGGACAGCCGTGCATCCTGTTCCCTTTTCCATTCAAGATACGCCCCGTGGGTAAAGCCGACCCCCGGTTGCGGAGATCCGGCTGCATGATCGCCTTTTCGGCAGATGCGGCACCGGGTTTTACTGCACATCTGGCATTGGACACAGTCCGGACAGGGTTCCCTTCCGGGAGGGCTCGGAGTTTCCATGTTTAAACGCCCTGACCCTTTCAAAGGATCGACTGGAGCTGCCGTTCGATCTCTTGTTTTGGAAGCGCGCCGACCATGGTGTTCGCCAGATCACCTCTGTTGAACAGGAGCATGGTCGGGATGCTCCGGATAGAATAGCGCGAGGCGATGCGGGGATTTTCATCCACATTCAACTTGGCTATTTTAACCCGACCTGCATATTCCCGGGCCAGTTGCTCAAGCACCGGCCCCACCATTCGGCACGGCCCGCACCAGGGGGCCCAGCAATCCACAAGGACCGGCATGGAAATGGACAGAACCTCTGAATCAAACGTGTTGTCTGTGATGTCAACAGGTTTGTTAAGGTCCTGCCCGATGGACAGCGACGATTTACATCTGCCGCACACCGCCCTGTCTTGCATTCGGCCCCTGGGGATTCTGTTCTTGGCGCCGCAGTGACCGCACCTTACAATGACGCTGTCCTGATCCATGATTTTTCCCTTGCCGATATTTATGCTTCTTTCTCAAACAGCTCTTTGTCAGCCCCGCAGACCGGACAGGTCCAGTCATCCGGGAGGTCCTCAAATTTTGTCCCGGCGGCAATGCCGTTATCCGGGTCTCCTTCCGCCGGGTCGTACACATACCCGCATACTGAACAGACATATTTATCCATTATTTTTTCTCCTATGTCCCTGAATCCAACGTACACTGGGTAAAATCAATGTCTTTTCCGCATCCGGAACAGACGTGGGGCTTGTCGAACTCATCTGAAAAGATCTCTTTCTCTTTTCCACAATTGGGGCATTTACAGGAAAATGCCTTCAGATTCTTGAATTGCTCCCATCCGGGGCAGTGCTGCGGTGTCGTCGCCATGGTGAATCTCCTTCCTGATGATGTCCATCCAATTTAGCGGCCTAAGATGTTGCCATCTTCTTATTAATATCGCGGCCGTAATCCTGGGCCATTTGAATCCCGCCTCCCAGTGAGGCGGATTTGAGCCTCAAGGGCCCTCCTACCATTTCCATTTTAAGGACGTTCTTCATGGTGTCGAAGATGCGTCCCGGGGCCTCGCCGCTCCATCCAAAGGCGCCGAAAGAACCCCCCACCTTTCCTTCCAGCCCGGTCTTCTCGGCCAGAAAGAGCATGGTTTTCATCCCCTGCATCATCTCCCCGTGGTAGGTCGCAGACCCGAAAACGTAAGCGTCATACCCTTGCAGATCTTCCACCTTCTTTACACCGGTGACGTTAACCACCGTTGCCTCTGATCCGCTCACGCGGATGCCTTCGGCAATCAGGTCGGCAATCTTCTGGGTAGCGCCGGTCCTTGACGCATAGACAACCAATGCCTTTGCCATTACAACCTCCTATCTTTCCTTGACCTCTTCCACGATCCCTTTATGTTTGGTTCCACAGAGGGGACAAAGGATTTCAATCTCCTTTTCATCTCCGATGAACTTCTCCCGCAGTTTCTCGGGTCCCAGAAAGCTGACATCTCCACAGGCGCACTGGGGGCATTCAGCCCTCACACGGTATTTTTTCTGTGACATGACGGTACCTCCTCCACGTTTGGGTGCTGCTAAAGTCTTGGATCCGGACCCGTCTTGCCACAGTCCGGGATATAACAGGTTGTATCCACAAATTCACATTTCTTCTTGCACATGGGACATGTTTCAGGCGGTATGTCCTCTTTGACGATATAACCGCATTCCTTGCACTTCCACTCTGCCATGGTGATCTACCTCCTTTTCGATCTGGTTAGGGAGGCCTGCCTGCCGGATTCCTGAATCGCCTCCTGGAAATCCAATCCAGAGCATCGAGACGGGCCGACCCGCCTTCATCCAAACCCGAACAGGCTAACGTACGCCTCGCGAATAATTGACCATCATCACCCGATGCTTCTGGGTCTCTGAATCGACCCGGTTGAGCCTTTTCGTAATTTCGGGATCATTGGCCTTGATCTTCTTCAAAAAATTTGCCTCATCGATTTCAACCTCTATGGTTGCGCCAAACGAATAGGCCTGGCTCTCAGAGACAGCCGACTTCTTTATATTATCAAGAAGCGTGTTTAATTTCTGAACAATTCCCTTCAGTTCATCCAGATCCGTGTCGATCTCGATCTGAAATGAGTCATCGACCCTTGCCCTCTCACGGATATCCTTGAAAATCTTCTCATGAATAAGCTCCTCTTCCATGATGGTCTTCCAGAATCGCCTCACATGGGGCGTGAAGGTCTCCAGTCTGGATAGGTATTCGTAAACCCTGGCAATGCCTCGTTCAATTTTTGCTAAATTGACCAACAGATTATCAATTTTAGGCGATACCATACTATACCCCCGTCCTTTGAGGAACTCACCCGGAACAGCCATTCCGGTTGGGCCGGACTATCCTTTCCACAAACCGTGGATGTTGCAATAGGCCCGGGCCGTCGCTGCCCCGGCGCTGACTGCGAAGAGGGCTTCCGGTGCATCGCCGGGATTGAGGAACTGCCGGTAGGCCTTGCCATCGGCAATAATCTCTATCCATTCGATAAAGTGTTTCTCCTCCATGGGATGGGCCACAGCACCCACCTTCACCTTGACGCCGTCTGCTCCCTTTTCCACTACGGGCACGTGTTTTTCCTTGGCAGCGTCCACGGTATTTTCCTTCTGAAGCACCATCGGCTTGCCGCAGCATACCAATTCGCCCTTGCCTCCGTGCACCACCTCCACGATATTGCCGCATACCTCACATTTGTAAATCTCGAGTTTTTCTGCCATGTCATTGCCTCCCTGATTAATAGGTTGAATAATGATGATCTCCATCCTTAGTGTATGCTAACCGGCCCGCGAATGCAACCCGCGCCATCTTTCCATCCTGCATCGGTCAACGACGGGCTCCTCCAACAAGAGTTCCCATATCCCCCAATTCCTGAATTCCTAAATCCCTCGATCCCGGAATCCGCCCTAATAATTTTCCCCCAGCAATTCGAAATGCGCCTGAGGGTGTGCACAAGCCGGGCATACCTCTGGAGCTGCGTGGCCTATATGTATGTATCCGCAATTCCTGCACCGCCATACGGTCCCGGCGTCCCGCTTAAACACCCTGCCGGCTTTGATGTTGGCAGCAAGGTCATTGTACCGCTTTTCGTGCTGCTTTTCAGCAACGGCAATCGCCAGAAACACGGCAGCAATGACATCAAACCCTTCTTTCTTGGCCGTTTCCGCAAAGCCCGGGTACATCTCGGTATGCTCATAATTCTCGCCGGCCGCGGATGCCTTTAAATTCTCTACGGTATTCCCGATGACCCCTGCCGGGAAGGCCGCTGTTATCTCCGCCTCGCCGCCTTCCAAAAACTTGAACAGCCTTTTGGCATGTTCTTTTTCCTGGTTGGCCGTCTCCTCAAAGATGGCGGAAATCTGTTCGAATCCTTCCGTCTTGGCCTGGCTGGCAAAATAGGTATACCGGTTTCTCGCCTGGGATTCCCCGGCAAAAGCGGTTAGCAGGTTCTTTTCAGTCTGGCTTCCTTTCAAGCCCATTTGTCGCTCTCCTCCTTATCAAGGGTCTCAGTTGTTCTATTTTCCCTATCTATCGGTCCTTTTTCAGGTCACGATCATGGGAAATCATTTTATACAAAATCCGCCAAAGGGACAGTTGCCATTATCTGGTGTCGATTTCTGATTGTTCCGGATCCCGCGCAATAGCGGGGTTAACGAAAAACCTGATCCCATTTTCATCAACTCCCTTCCGCTGCCACGGATCCCGGTCCGCCCAATGGCCTGAAATTCTTTTTTGAAGCCCCGCAAACCGGGCACTTCCAGTCTTCCGGCAGGTCCTCAAATCGGGTCCCCTTGGGAATCTTTCCCTTTTTATCGCCCTTGTCCGGATTGTAGATATATCCGCAATTTGTAGACTGGCACTGCCACATCTCTTCAGGTGCTGCCATGATTGCCTCCTTATTCAGATAATGAATAGTAACATCTCTTGGGAGAGATCACTTCCCCCTTTTTCTTTAGGAGATTGATCGCCTTGGAAACCTCTTTGCTGTCAACCCCTAACATCTTAGCGATGTCTCCCGGTCTCATGGGCTTTCCTGCCTTCTTCATGGCCCCGATTACTTCCTTTTCCATAATTGCCTCCCTTAATAACGATTGACCCACCGAGTATTACGCATCCAATTCCTCCCTGAGCCAGTCCCGCACCTCATCTTCAACAGCGTATATCCCCCTCCGAACGCCTCGTCCCTGATATACCTGGTCTCTCAGGCCCTTCGGAACCTCAACCCGGGCAAGCTCTACGGCACCCTCCGTGGCCCGTTTGATAAAATATATCACCGGAACATCCTCCCAGGTATTGAGGACAAAGTAATAGGTCTCGTCATTTCTCGACCTGACCATTCGATACCCCCGGCTCCAGTTGTTGCCCCACTCAAGGTAGAGCCTGACTGCCTCCTCAGGGCTCATGTCCCAGTCAATGGCATCTACTAGGTTCCTATTTTTCCGCAATTCCGCTAATCCCATCATCATTTCCGGCTCCTTATCGAACGATGTCCGGTTACTCCCAATTTTGGAAGCCTTCGGCACTCCCTCATTCTTCCCACCAGCCCTTTTTTTTATGGGCGTCTCTCTCGGACTCCGCCAATTTTTTCAACTTGAAAGCGGAATCCCTGAGCACCCCGAACAATACTCCGCACCCATTGTCTTCCCGTACCTCGTCTCCTTCATCCGCCAATTCCAGCATTGTATCCACAAGGCCAAGGGTCTTTCTAATGCTTTCATCACATGGTCTCATCATATCATTTCTCCGGAGTGATCTGATCACTATGAATTCTATAGATAGCAGGTTCCGTGCCAAGTCGCACATCTGAAGTGAAAACATAAAAAAGGTCTTAGATATCCAATAGCTAATCCAACTCAATCCGTTGGGTCCCAATCAGTGTAGCCTGGGAAACCAACATAATGAGACATTATTGTCTCATCAACTGCTTTAGAGCATAACTATCTAATATTATAACATATCCACAACAGACCAAAATATATTCCAGGTCTTTTGACGACTCCGCAGAAACATCGTCACATCGCTGCCTGAGATGACATCTTTTAAAATCAGGACAGAAAATGTTCTTTAAATTAAGTAAATTGAATCAATGATCAACACTCGCTTTGGAAGGGGGCTGGAAACGAACAGTCGTGCAACCTGTGTCTCATGTGTTCAAATGAGACATAAGTGTTTTATGAGACACTATTGACTGCGCAGTCCGGTTGGGTATCGATATGGCTTTATGGTTTTTTCTGGTGGCTATGAACGGATAGCGGATACCCGTCATTACCGAGTGCCCGCTCCCTGGTCATCGGTATTGAATCTGGAGAACAGTCGCGAGGTTATGAATCCGGCAGGTCTGCTAAAAACCGGTACAGAGTGGCGCGGCCCACGCCCAGGAGCCGGGCGGCCTTGGCCTTGTTGCCCCCGGTTTGAGTGAGGGCCGTTCTGACGCCTTCCGGGTCCAGTTTTCTCTTGGGGCTGCCCGGACCGCGCCTTCTTCCTTCCCATTCTTTGAGTTCGAGAGGGAGATGCTCCGGCCGGATCATCTGCCCCCTTGCCTTCACCAGGGCGAATCGGACCGCGCTTTGAAGCTCGCGAACGTTTCCCGGCCAGACATAATCCTCCATGACGGCCATTGCCTCTTTGGAAAAACCGGGGCTTTCCTGCCCCTGTTCCGCCGCCTTGTGCAGAAAGCGGGCCACCAGAAGCGGGATGTCGCTTGGACGCTCACGGAGGGGAGGCATATGGATCGGGACCACATTGATGCGATAGTAAAGATCATCCCGAAAATTCCCTTTCTCCACCTCGCGTTTCAGATTCTTGTTGGTAGCGGCAATGATCCGCACATCTACAGAGATATGCTCCTCGCCTCCCACCCGCTCAAAGGTCCCTTCCTGAAGGACCCGGAGCAGCGTTGCCTGGACCGCCTTGGGCAATTCCGCCACTTCATCCAGGAAGAGTGTTCCGCCGTCCGTAATCTCGAAGCGGCCTTTTTTGTCCCGCACCGCACCGGTAAAGGACCCTTTGACGTGTCCGAAGAGTTCGCTTTCCAGCAGGCCTTCCGGCAGGGCCCCACAATTGACCGGCACAAACGGTTTACCGGACCTTAAGCTCTGGTCATGGATGGCGTTGGCTACCAGTTCCTTTCCGGTCCCGGTCTCCCCTGTAATGCATACCGGATAGTCGTTGGCCGCCACATCCTGGATATCCCTGAAGATCTGGATCATCTTGGGGTCCTGCCCCACGATCCCGAAATGGGTCAGTTCCCCAAGCTGGAGTCGCAGCCCGATCACTTCGGTCAGGTCCCTGAAAGAGGCCAGAACGCCCACAAAAGCGCCGTCGTGGTCCAGCATGCCGGTCACCCCCATCTCGATGCGACGCAATTTCCCTTCCGGCGTGAAGATATTGAGGGGATACGTGGCGTGTTCAAAGGCATCGGGGGGGCCGTTCTTGAATGAGCATCGATCCCCGCAAAACGGCCTCCCAAAGGCCTCGTGGCAGTCCTTTCCAAGGATGTCCTGTCGCTGATAACCGGTAATCTCTTCTGCTGCCCGGTTAAAGAAGAGGATGCGCCGCTCTTTGTCATGGGCAATAATCCCCTCGGATAGGTTGTCGAGGATCCGCTCCAGATTTTCCTTTTCAGCGGCTATGGACTTGAACGTTGATACGGGCATTCATGCATCCTCTTCATGCCTGCTGTTTCTCAAAGGCCTGTTTCACCGCCAGCCCAAGTTTTTCCATTACATACGGCTTTTTGATGTAAGCCCCGGCGCCCAGGTCTCTGGTCGCCTTCACGCGGTCCGTCTCAGAGAATCCACTGGCGATGATGGCCTTCTGGCCGGGATGGACCTTGAGAATTTCTCTGTAGGCGTCCAGACCGTCCATGCCGGGATCCATGATCATATCCAGGACCAAGAGATCTACGGGATGGGCCTTCAAATATCCGATGGCCTCTTCACCACTTGAAACCGAAGCGACGTTATAGCCCAGCTTCCGTAGCATACTGCCGGCGATTTCTCGCTGCTCCTCCACATCGTCCACCACCAGGATGGATTCTCCCCTGCCGGCATATATGGCAGAAGGGACCGTTTCCTCCTCGTCGGCCGATTCCTCCCTGGTTGCCGGAAAATAGAGCTTGAATTGTGTGCCCTCTCCTTCAATGCTCCGGACATCGATATATCCGTTGTGATCCTTCACCGCGCCCCAAACGACGGACAGCCCGAGACCGGTGCCGCTTCTCCCCATATGCTTCTTGGTATAAAACGGTTCAAAGATCCTCTCCAGATCTTCCGATGAGATTCCCATGCCGGTGTCCGCAACCGTCAGGACAACATAGTCCCCTTCATTGACATCCTCATACCCCTGAATCGGCCTGTCGATATAGAGATTTCTGGTGGTCACCGTCACCTTCCCGCCCTCAGGCATGGCCTCCACCGCGTTTGAGACCAGGTTCATGACGGTCTTCGACAGATGGACCGGAGAGCCATGCGTATTCAAAAGTCCGGGTTCAAGATAGGCCGACACCTCCGCCGTACTGTAAAGCGATTTCAGCTTTTCATATTCCGGGCTCATCATATATTCGGAAACAATATCATTCAGATTAACCACTTCAGTAATCGCGACCCCTCTCCTCGCCAGCGTCAGGAGGTCCTGGACAATGGCAGCCGCCTTCTCTCCGGACCTCTGAATCGTCAAAAGGGGCCTTCTCATGGGGCTGTCCTGGGGCAGATCCATCAACAGCAGTTCGGGATAGCTGACAAGTCCGGAAAGGATATTGTTGAGATCATGGGCCACGCCCCCGGCAAGAGCGCCGATGGCCTCCATTTTTTGAGACTGCTGCAACTTTTTCTCAAGCCGGGCCTTCTCTCTCTGGGCCTCTTTCAGTGCCGTGATGTCGCTGGTCACGGCAATGAGACAGTCCTCTTCGCCAAATCGAATTCGCCTGGCGGAAAGAAGCGTGTCGAATAAGGTACGGTCTTTCCTCTTGTAACGGATCTCAAGACCGTTCACCTCTCCCTTTACTCTTAGTTCTTTCAACAGGGTATCCCTGTCGGCGGGATTGACAAACACATCCAGTTCGACAACCGTCCTGCCCACGGCCTCCTCGACGGAGAACCCGGTCATCTTGCTGAAGGCCTCGTTGACCTGCAAGTACCGTCCCTCTTTCAATGTGGTCAAGGTGATCGCATCCGGCGCCGCCTCCAGGGTGCGCCGGTATCTCTCCTCACTGGCCGCCAATTCCTTTTCGGCGCTTTTTTTCAGTTCTTTCTGTGTCTTAAACAGGCCGGCGAGGACCTGATTGAAGGCCCGCGTCAATGTCCTGAATTCGCTGTGCCGGATCCCTTCCGGGTTAAGGAACCGGCCGGTTGGATTGCGGGCGATCTGCTGGGCCTGGTCGGCCATGCTCCTGAGAGGATGGGTGACCTTTCTCGCGATCAAAACGGCCACTAAAAGGGTCGAAAGGAAGATAATGGCACAGAGCGCCGTAAGGATCAGGATTAAGGTTCTTTTCTGGTTATTTAGCGGCAGAGATGAATTGGCGTAAAAAACCCCTGGAAAATCCCCCAGTGCGACAAGTGCGTGTTCTGGGAGCACATCGGTCCACACCTCGTTGGCTTTGTCGTTTCCGGCCGCTTGGATGTTTCCTGAAAACAATATGGCCTTACCGGTACGAAGATCCACCAACGCCTGCTCGGATTGCGTGAAGAGTCTTGGATGACCTGGACCCCGCAAGCGTTCCCAGAAGCGGTTGTCCTCAGAAAGCCTGTAGCAGACGAAGGCCGTGCCCAGACTCTCTTCTTTTCTCATGATGGGAGCGGACAGGAGTGCGAGGAATGCATGGCTGTCAGGTTCCTCGAATCGAATAAGCTGGATCGCCTTCTTCTCTGCAAGTCTTTCTATGTGGGGTTTCAGCGGGGTCAGCCTTTCGGGCAAATCCGGCAAAAGCTTGGGAGATTCCGATCCCTTCAGACAATAAAAAGCCCCGTCTGAATAGGGGTACTGTTTTATCATGACTTCGACAACCTGGTTTTCCACTCCGAGCATGAGGCTTACCCTGATGGTGTTGTTCAGGCTCAACTCCTGAAGCCGGGTATTCAGGTGGGTGATGCGGTCGTGAAGGGCGTTGCTCACTTCTACCCCTTGGGCCTTGATCTGGTTATAGAAGTTCGAGGCGATACTCCTGCTCAGGATACCGTAAAGGATCCCCACGATCAATGCGAGCGACACCCCCTGAAAAAGGATCAGGACGTACACGATGAATCTTGAAAACCGTTTCTCCATATTCATTGAGCCTGCAATCCCTGACCTTTCCTTTTGTCTGCAATGACCTCGTCAGCGGCCAGAAGGACATCCGGCGGGATCTGGATGCCCAGTTGGCGAGCCCGGTCCAGGTTGAAGACAAGGGCATATCTCTCGGCCTCCTCTATCGGAATGCGGCCAGGGTCTTCACCCCGGAGGATGCGAATTGCCATTCGGCCGGCCTGCTCTCCCATGGCATGGAAGTCCACGGCCACGCCGCCAAAGAGGCCCATCTTTGTGAAGGCGTAGTTGATGGCAATCTCGGGTTGAGTTGAATTCTCCCGGGTCCAGGCGAATATCTCGGGGGCCGTGTAGGTATTTCCCTCCCCGTCTTTCAGTAAAAGGGCTCCCGGATAGATCACCCCGACCTCGGGCTCCTGGTTTGCAGCCAGGATCGCCAGCTTATACTCCTCCCAAGTTTGAACGACCTGTATTATATGGGCGCAGGGGAGAGGTTCCTGTGACATTTCGATCCGGACCTGCTCAAGGATTGCCCTGCCGGTAGGAGACAGGTCCGATAGGATCACGACCTTCTTAGTCTCTGGAAAAAGCCTGACATGTACCCGGATGGCATTCACAAAATGGAGTTTTTCATAGACGCCCGTAATGTTGTGCGCCGGTCTTTCTCTGGATTCCATGAATGCCTTTTGCTTGTGGTAGTCCTCGGGCTGACCGTTCAGTCCGCAGAACACGATAGGGGTGGATGTGTCCGCCAGGCTCAGGGCCACGGTCCGAAACGCATTATCGTCGAGGACCACCAACACGTCGGGACGGAAGGACCGGATCCGTTCCATGGCGACCTGCGCCTGCTTGTGGATAAGTTCCTCTGTATTGTTTTGTCGCTTGGTGTCCATGCAATAGGTTTCAATCGTAAGATTTTTCTGATCCTTCAGCCCGGCCTTGTCCAGTGCCGAAACCACCCCATCGTGCTGGGGTTGGCCGCACACATGGTCGAACTCATAGCTGTGCAGGATGAAGACACGGTATGGCGGATCAGGCGGCGTCCCCAATGCGTTGGAGTTGGCGAACCATAAAAAACAAACCATAAGGCATGAAGTGACCACGAATCGCATATAACTGCCCATACGGATTTCCTCCCCTTACTCCTTTTACCTCATCGCTTACACCCTCTTCGGTCATGTTCCAAGCGAAAACGCCCCTGAATGGGGAGTGATACAAGAGGATGGGTATGCATCATCAAGGACCGGAGCTCACTCGTCGGAGGCCAGGACATCTCCGGGGCTTACGTCCTTTGTTCAAGCATCATTCTGGCCTTCTCATGGGCCGAATGCAGGGCCGCCTCCACCTGTCGACAGTGGCGCTCCATATCCCTGGGGCCATCGCTTTCTGGAAAAAACATCGGCCGGTCCACAAAGACAACCTGGCGGGAAAAAGGGATTGGTAGGTAGACCTGATTCCATGTCTTTCTGAAGACAAAACGATGCGAAACGGCCACGCCTACCGGGAACAGAGGCGCACCGGTTTTCTGAACAACACGAATGATTCCGGGCTTGCAAACTCCCCTGGGCCCTTGAGGGCCGTCTACAGCCAGAACAACCGGGCGTCCTTCCCTGACAGCCCTGATGAGGGCGATGAGCCCCCCGACCGCGCCGCGCGTGGAGGAGCCCCGCGTCACCCGGTAGCCCAGGGCTCGGGTTGCCCTCGCCATGATCTCTCCGTCTCTGGACTGGCTGACCAGGAGGGTTGGGCGCATATGACCGAAACGGGGAATCAGCGCCAGTTCATCCCCATGCCAGATGGCAATGCCGCATGGGATATCCCGGGTCTGTTCCACCCCCACCAGGGTTGACCGAACCAGCTTCAACCACACTTTCAATGTCGATGCAGCCCATGTCGGCCAGCGTTCGTCCATCCATTGTCGCCAAGGGGATGTGCCCATGCATTCGCCCGCAATTCTGGAATCAAATGTTCCGGTATCCGGTGTATCCCCTCTAACGCCCCTTATTCCTGAACGGCGTCATGGGGAAAGACCATTTTCCCGGACAAACTCAAATCATACCCCGGCAGGCCGTTTACCAGCTCGCGGAAGGAAGGCTCACTCAGGAAACCCAGGAAAAGCTGTATCCCCCTTTCAAAAAAACGATCCTTCTGGATCAAAAAATCGAATCGCTCCCATCGCAGGGGGATAAAATCGAGGTTCAGGAGCCCGGCCACGGCTCGAATACCGGGTCCGGCATCCACACGGCCGGACAATACCTCGATGCCCACATCAAAGTGACGGCTGACCTCCCGGTCATATCCCTCGATACGAGAGCCGTCGATGCCTGCCTTTCGGAGTCCCGTATCCAGGAGAAGGCGGGTCCCGGTCCCCGCCGGTCGGTTGACGATCCGGATCCCAGGCCTGCCCAGGTCCGGGATATCCTTGATCTTCTTGGGATTCCCCTTGGCCACAAGGAGCCCCTGCTCCCGCTTGCAGAAATTGATGATTCCGGGAACCTGCCCCAGTTCCTCCCTGGCAAAACCGAAATTATACTCCTGCTCATTTTCCTGAAGGAGGTGGCTCGCGGCGATATGACAGAGATTGCGCCTGAGGGCCCGGATACCGCCCATGCTCCCCAGGTTGCCGAAGACGGCCACATGATCGGGATAGATCCGGTTGAACAGGGAAAGGGCCTTGTCCAACAGGATATCGTTGCTGCCGCTGATGATGAGGAGGCCGTGATAGGGGGGGAGGGTATCGACCGTCTTGGGATAGTTGATGGTCTGGTTCTCCAGCCACTGCTCCACCAGATGGCGCGGAAAGAGCCATTTGCCCGTGGCCTTGGTGGCGGGAAGCCCCTTTTCCGCAATGAGGGCGTAGACCATCTTTTCGTTGATGTCGAGGAATCGCGCAATCTCCCGGGTGTTGAACAGGGTCTTGTCTTCCATGTGTCGCATGCCTCCTTTCTTTGTTTAATAGAGCATTTATAGGGAAATATGTCAATAGTATGTTCAAAAAGTTAGGCTTGAGGCATAGGGCGTGAGGGGTGAGGGGTGAGGCGCAACTGAATGGACCGCATTTTCAGTTTGTCGTGTCGCCGTAAGGCGATTTTTCAATGCCTTACGATCTCACTATGAGCCTGTCCTGTCCCCGCGGAAGGCAAAATGAGAATTACTGTAATATGGGTGGGTTGCTGACCCAGGGGCAGCTGGGTGTTTGACGGTGACGATCAATTGACATGTGCAAAAGAGACCTACTATTCAAAATGCTCGGCCCAGGTTGCCGGGGAAATGATCGAGCTTTGTGGTCTTGGATTTTCAATGAGCAACCGATCTCCAGTGACCAGTACAGCGGTTGGCTCTGAGGCCAAGAGCGACCAGAGGTGAGCATCCTTCGGGTCGGGAGAGATATGATCTGTGTTCACCAAGGGCTCCCGCCAAATACCATTGGCCGCGATCTCGCTGAGAAGTTGATCAATCTCCAGTTCGTTGAGACCGTGGAGCCGCTGAAGCCGGGGCCGCAACAGCACATCCCGATACTCGCGCAACAATTCCGCGGAGAGGAGGTAAAACAAACTCCCTTTCAGCATGGCATCCAAAACTCTGGCGGTCGGACTCTCACCTTCGTCGGTGATAAGTCCGGCGACCAGCACATTGGTGTCAATGATAAAGATGCGGTTACTCATTGCGCTCGATGGGCACGGGTTTCTTCGGTGGCCAGGCGAATGGCCATTTTTTCGTCATACCGAGCCTGGGATCGAGCGCGTGCGACCAGTTCACGGGCACTTTCCATGGATTTGATGCCGCGAAGCCGCAGACTCTCCTCTATGATTTGGCCGATGCTGCGTCCTTGTCGGGCCGCAGTTTCTTTGATCGCACGGTGCAGATTGTCATCAAGGGTAATGGTCAGTCGGCTCATGATTATCCTCATATCCTGAATTTTTTGCTCATATTAACACCAAAACACCAATGGGTCAAGGTTCTTTCGAGGTGAGGGCATCCCATTTCTTTGCCTGCCGAGTTCTGCATGATGAATGTCCTAACAACTGAAGATTCAAAAAAAAGCTCGTGGAATGCGCCTGGTGTGAATCCGGCCGTCTTCGCTTTCGGACAGATCCGCATGCACCCTCTTTTCCGTTCGCGATCCGGATGAAGCTGGAGCTTCCAAATCAATGTGTTCTTAAGCTGGAGCTTGGGAACAAGGGGCAAAATATCCCCATAGTCAAATTATCCATCGCTTCGGGAACGCACCGCAAAAGCTCGAATGTTGAAGTAGGTATTGCGGTTGGCCAAGCGCCTGTCGCCGTACCCGAAGTAGAAGCCCCTAGCTGCGGAGGAACCCTTTTCTTCACCCGACCAGACCCACCAGCCAGTAGTTTTCAAAAGAGAGGTCATGTTCCGATCTCCCTTCCCTTTCTGGTATAGATGCGCAAGCTCATCCATTGTCGGCATGCGCCAGTCCCCTCCCAGACGCTGAACCCACGACCGCGCTTCATTCCAGTCCGTGTCCCTGTCCGGCCCTGCTTTCCATTCCAATCCGGTACTCATATCCCTCACAGCCCCATTCGCATACGCTACATACGCCCCATCCCGGTCCGTATCGTTGCTCGTAGAAGGCGATGGAAGCGAGTGCGTCGGCTGTTGCGGCACACTCGCCACTTCAACCCGTTGCTGCTGCGCTTCACGCTGCCTGCGTTCAAATTCCGCTTTGGCAGCCTCAAACTCACGCCGCTCTCTTTCAAGGCGCGCCTGCTCTTCACTGAAGCGGCTATCTCCCGCTTTCGTGGAAAAATAAAAATTCCCCCTCAGCGATGTCGACTCCCAGGGGATTTGCTTGCTATCTGACACTGCCATCACGGCCGAACGTACCTCCTGGAACATCTCGATGACCGTAATATCGGGCGTGCTTATGTGCTCCAAGAGGGCAGAGGTATAGGGGCTGTTCTTCCCCCCGCCGCCATCCAGGGCTGTTTTTCCAGGGGCCGTGCTGTACGCGATCAGAGAACCGGATGGGGCATTCATAAATGCCAGACCGTTTCCCTCCGTTCCCCTGTGCCAGCTTCGTTCAAAGGGATTGTCCCTGCAGGCATCCAAAATCACAATATTGGTCCTGCTCCCTGCGCTTTCCATCTTTGCCAATATCCTGTCGGCACGAACACAGTCGTATTCCGCATCATTCTCGTTGTTCAACTTCGCATCAGCGGGGATCAGATAGTTGTGTCCTTTCGCCTGGACGCCATGACCGGCATAAAAGAACAGACCTACATCCTTCCCCTTCAGCTTTTTTCCAAATTCGTCCATCGCCCGTTTCATGGCCTTCTGGGTGCAGTTCTCATACTTGAAGACCGTGAAGCCAAGTCCCTCCAAGGCCGTTTTCATGGCCCGCACATCGTTCACCGGGTTGGCAAGGCTTCCTCCGTAAGCATAATCGCTGTTGCCGATCAGCAGGGCCAGCCGCTGTTCCGGGGCCGAAAAAGACAGATTCGAGAATAACCATACCATGATAACCAAAAAGGCAGCCACCCAAAGTGCTTTATGTCTCGACATCATGGCTCCTCCTTTGGAAATGCAGGCTGTTTGTCAGGATTTGGAACGCGTCGGCTCCAACCAGATTCAAAAAAAAGACCACCAGTAAGCAGAGGTAGTTTCTGCAAATAATGAGATAAAAGTAAACTCTCTTGAACGGTTACATGGATTTAAAACAACCCGTAAGGCGCTGAAACATCGTTGTCCGGCTCCATGATGATTTGAGTGTAACCTCTATTCGTTGGTCATCCCCTGCAGGTGCGAATTCATCCACACAAGAAGCTGGAGTTTCCAGGAAATGGAGGTTCCCAAGCCGGAGCTTGGTAACCAGAAAAAATTGCTGCAGGACGTTGAGTTCTGGGGAATGCCGACCAAGAGATTCTGCTTGAATCATTAGGCTAAATGTTTCCAAGGAAGACCGGCCGATTTTCATGCAAATTCCGGGTTGACGCCAACAAGGAGACCCTGTATAATTCCTTTTTGCGTAGTAATGGGGGCATGGTTCAGAAGAAATCCGGACCGCATGATGTCATGAAGGCATCCGCCCCACGGGTAATAGACCTATCGTCATCTATCAAGGCCACGAAGGCCGGGGTATCAGAAGAAACCCGGAATTCGTGGCTTTTTTGTTTTCATCTATCGGTATTTGGGTTATGATTATTTTTTTAGAGTGCATGGATAACCATAAATAACTCTAAACAACCTGATCACCTTATTCATTTGAACCCTGACACAAATAGAAAAGGTTCGACAAAACCCTGCGTCTTTGTGGCTTCGTGGCTTTGTGTGATTCGCCGGCAGGATGACATTCCATGGGAGACACGCTCGACCCATCAGGCGTTTTGTTCTTTTTTCGACCGGGCTTCGGGATGCGGCCGGAAGGATATGGCGGGAGATATTGAATGCGATTCGGAATACCCTTTTTTATGAACATGGCAGCACTGGCATTGTTTGTGCTGCTGGCAGGGGGCAGGGAGGCGCCGAGAGCCGCGGAGCCGCCGCCCTCGGTTGTCAAGCAGACCTCCGAGAGGACGGTTGCCACGGATGTGGAGACCCAGAAGGCCGTGGATGCATGGGCAGCAGAAGAAAAGGAACTCTTCGAAAAGATCGACCGAACGGAGCGCGCCCTCAAACGGGTGGTTTGGGAGAGAAAAAAAACCGCGGAATATCTTGAGACTCTGCAAGACAAGATGGCCCAACTGAGGGAAAAGGCCGAGGAGATGAAGCGGATCAATGCGGAACTCCTCCCGATCCTGGACCAGGGGCTGGAAAAGCTGTCTGCACAGGTGGAAAGCGATCTCCCTTTTGAAAAGACCCGACGTCTTCAGCAGGCGGCGGATGCAGGCCAGATCCTCAACGACTACGATGCCGGTCTCCTGGTCAAGACCCGTACCCTGTTCGACGCCGTGGCCCGCGAGGTGGATTTCGGCTATTCAGTGGACATCGAGGAGACCGAGATAGACATCGATGGACGATCCACCCGGGTCAAGGTCCTGAGGGTGGGACGGGTGGGCCTCTATGCCATGAGCATGGACAATGAAAAGGCCTATATCTGGGATGCCGGCCAGAACAGATATCTCCCAGTGGAGGACGGAGTTCGGGAGATCGACCAGGCGGTCCAGATGGTGGAACGGATCCGCATCATCGAACTGACCCGGCTCCCCATGGGAAGACCCGGCCCCCCGGTCAAGGGTGAAGGGGGGCGCCATGAATAGGCCTTTGTGGATACTGGTGCTTCTCCTTGGCCTCTCTGCCGAGGCATGGGCCCAACGTCCCTTTCAAGAGGTCGCACGGGATATCCAGGCCGACTATCGGGACGCGCGCAAGGAACAGAAGCTGACGATCGGGGAAATCACATCCCGTCGCAAGGCCCTTCAGAAGAAACTGGCCGATCTGGAGGCCAGTCTCGAGGCTGCCTCCGGGACCCTTGCAGCGGATCGGGAGCGACTCACCCAATTGACCCAAGAGCGCGATCAGATCACCCGGGAGGTCTCCCTGCGGCTGGCGGACAACAAGGAACTGGGCATCCTGTTCATCAACCATGCCCGTAACTTCCTGGCCCTGGCCGAACGGAGCCCTTACAGCGCCGAGCGGCCCGCCCGTCTGGAGACCCTGCAGGAATTTGTGGATCCGGGACGGCTCTTCGGGTTGAAAGACCTCAAGGCCCTCCTCGACATGGCCTTCGAGGATATGGACGCGTCGCGCGAAAAGGTGGTTTATACGGGATTGATGGTGGATCGCAGGGGAAACGAGACCCGGGGAGAGATCATCCGTTTGGGTCACCTGCCGGCCATGTATTATGCGCAGGACCAGTGCGGTTATCTCAGCCTGAGCCCGGCCTCGGGCCGTCTCATCATGGGTCCGAGCCCGTCCTGGCGGGTGCGGCGGAATCTGTGCGGCTATTTTGAAGGAAAGACCGACAGCGTGTATACCGACATCTCGGGGGGGTCGGCCATTCAACAGCTGGCCCACCGCGTCACCCTGATGGATCAGCTCAGGAGCGGCGGGGCACTTGTCATACCGATCCTCCTGGTGGGCCTGGTGGCCCTGGTCCTGACCATCGAGCGGCTCATCTTCCTGGGAAATGTGCGCCACAATACGGACGACCTCATGACCCGGGTTACCAAACTGGTGGGCGAAGGAGATATCCTGAGCGCCATAAAGGCCACGAATCCGCATCGACATCGCCCCACCGGTCGGGTGTTGATGGCGGGCCTGCAGCACCGGAGCGACCCGAGCGAGGTCATCGAAAGCGCCATGTCCGAGGCCATGCTGCGGGAGACCCCTCGACTGGAGCGCTTCCTGGGCGGCCTCAAGGTCTGCGCTGCGGTAGCGCCCCTCCTGGGTCTCCTGGGGACGGTTACCGGGATGATCAATACCTTTCAGGTCATCACCACCCACGGAACCGGCGATCCCCGTTTGATGGCGGGCGGCATCAGCGAGGCCATGGTCACCACCCAGGTGGGCCTGGCCGTAGCCATTCCGGTGATGATCGTCGCGGCCTTTCTGGGAAGGCGGGCCCGGAACCTGTCCCAGGACATGGAGGAAAAAGGCCTGGCCCTCATGGGGGCACTCCTCCGGCTGCGGAGCAACAGCGACACTGAGCCAGATAAGACAGGTTTATGAACCTCTGAACCCTTGAACCTTTGAACGGCTGCCATATGGACATCTTCAGCGGCTTTTGGAACCTGGTTGAGACCGGGGGGCCCATCATGATCCCCATCGGGGTGATTTCCCTCTGGATGTGGACGTTGATCGTCCTCAAGGCCGAGTGGATCCTGCGGATCAGACGTCGGCCCCTTCTGGTGAGCGATGCACTGAACCGTCTGGAAGGACAGGGTCCCCTCAATGAACAGGCGTGCTGTCCCAGGGCAGACGCTCTGGGCTTTTTTATGGAGCGCTACTTCAGGGGAAAGGCCTTTTTGAGCGGAGAAGCGGATCAGCTCTTTTTCGATGTCGCGGTTCGACGCCAGGTCCAGGGTCTTTATCGCTACATCCCGACCATCATGGTCCTTGCTGCCGCGGCGCCGCTCTTAGGGCTGCTCGGCACGGTCAACGGAATGGTGGAGACCTTTCGCGTGATCGGCATGTACGGCATGGGAAATGCCCAGGCCATGGCATCAGGCATCAAGGAGGCCTTGATCACCACACAGGCAGGGCTCTTGGTGGCCATTCCGGGCCTACTGGCTGGCCAGGCCATGCGGAAGGAGATCCGCAGGATCCATCAAAATGTCCTCGTATTTCAGCAGGCCGTGTCCCAATGGCTTGAAAAGGAGTCGCGGAAATGCTCCGTTTAGGCGGTATTGCTGCAGCAAAAACCCAGGACGAAGACGCCGGCGACGTGGAAATCAACATGATGCCGTTGATCGACATGATCTTCATCCTCCTCATCTTTTTTCTGGTGACGGCCAGTTTTGTTCGGGAATCGGGTGTCGAGGTGAACCGGCCCGAGGCGACCACGGCCGAGAAAAAGGAGGCCGCCGGCATGGTGGTGGGCATCACCCAGGCCGGCCAGATCTTTATAGACGGCGAGCAGGTGGACCTTCGGCGGGTTCGCGGGCTGGTGGAGATCTTTCTGGTTGAAAACGCACAGGCCGGCGTCATCCTCGACGCGGATGAAGCCTGCCCTACCGGCCGTCTGGTGGCGGTCCTCGATCAGTGCCGCCTGGCCGGTGCGGAGAACATCGCCGTGGCAGCCAGGAGGATGGAGTGACCCGATCCGTTCGCACTGTCGGCAGGCCGCTCCGCCTCTCCTTCCTCCTGGCCGGGGCCCTATTGATCAGCATGGGGATCTTTGCCCTGGTGCCCCTCCTGTTGCGCCAGACCTCCTATCAGCCCAATTTTCCAAAGGTTTCCTACGCCCTTCTGATCCCCATTCGACCGGAAATCCCCCCGGATCTGATGACGCCCGAACCAGACCTGACGCCCCCACCCGAGCCCCCGGCCCCGCCTGAACCGGAGATCAAGGCAAAACCCCCGGACATTCCCGATATGGAACCCCCCGAACCGGAACCGCCCGAGCCGAGGGCCGAGATGCCTAGCGAAGCCCTGGAGATGGCCCCTATGGAGATGCCGGACTTGGCGTCCCCTGCGCCCGATCCGCCCCCGCTCCAGACGCCCTCGCTCCATGCCCTTTCCCTGAGTGCCCTCCCGACCCAGTCGAGCCCCATGAACCTGAAGGTGAATCTCAGAGTGGGAAAGGCCCCCTCGCCCGGCGCCGTGGCCCGTGCCCCAGCGCCCCAAAGGCCGGGGACCCGGACCCGGTTCGGCCTGGATGAGGTAGATCAGAGGCCGGTCAGCCTTGCCTCGCTCAAGCCCAACTATCCTTACAAGGCCAAACGGATGGGCATCGAGGGATATGTGACGGTGCAGTTTCTGGTGGACAGCAATGGACGCACGCACGATCTCAAGATTGTGGCTGCCGAACCGGAAGGGATTTTTGACGAGAGCGTGCGCAAGACCGTGCCCCGGTGGCGCTTCAAACCCGGCAAAAAGGCCGGCCAGCCGGTGGACACCTGGGTGGAAATGACCATTCGATTTGAGCTGGGACAGGATGACTAAACTCCGAACACTCCTCCTGATCATGGCGTGCATGGCAAACCCATGGACTGGGGCGGATGCCGCAGAATCCGCCCCATGTCCCCAGGGCCTCCCTCCCATGTCCGAGGCCCTGCATGCCGTGGTCGACCAGGCGGAAAAGAGGTCGGGGGACGGCGACGCAGCGGGTGCGGCCGAGGTTTTGACAGGTTATATCGAGGCCCACCCTGGGGAGAGCCATCCCTATCCCTATTATGATGCGGGGTATTTTCTTCACCAGGCCGGGAAACGGGATGCGGCCGTGGATTGTCTGCAAAATGCGGTCAGGCTAAACCCCTGTTTCCATGAGGCCTGGCAGTTATTGGCCGCCCTCTATCAGGAGGCCGGAGAGATGGCGGAGGCCGCAGAGGCACTGGAAAAGGCCGCGGCCATCACCCAGGACCCTGAAACGTGGCATCAGACTGCGGTCCTCTATCTGGACGCCGGACATCCCCAAAAGGCACTGGTCGTCCTGAAGAAGCTCCATCGCCCCGGGCCCAGGCAGGCCGACGGATATGTGGCCGAGGCCCGTGCCCACCAGGACCTCAAGGATCCTATCAAGGCCGCGGAGGCCATGGCATCCGCCTACGCCATTTCAAAGGACCCCGAACACCTGTATCAGTGCGCCGTTTTCTGGCTGGAGGCGGGGAAACCGGCCAGGGCCTTGCCGCTCCTCAAGGAGTTGACGGACAAGAACGCGCCCGAGGCCCACTGGCTGGTGGCCCTGTCCAATACGCTCAAGGCCCTCAAAAAAAAGGAGGAGACGGCCGAGGCCATGGAGCGGGCCGCGGAGCGCGGCAGAGATCCCAATCTCTGGTTTCATGCGGCCTGGCTCTGGCTGGAGGCGGACCATCCCAAAAAGGCCCTTGGCCTGTTGGAAAAACTGGCGCAACGGAAAGACCCCCGGGTGGAATGGCTCGTCGCCCTTGCCAACGCCTACATGATCCTGGATCAGACCCGATCCGCGGCCGAGACCATGGACCGGGTTATCCGGAAGGACCTCAAACCGGAATATCTTTATAACGGAGGGGTCCTGTGGCTCCATGCCGAACAGCCTCAAAAGGCCCTGGGACACCTCCTTGTGCTGTGTAAACGATCCCCGCCAAAGGCCGAGTGGTTTGTGGCCCTGGCCCACGCCTGGCTCGGGCAAAAGGAGCTTGTGAAGGCGGCGACCGCCATGGAGCGGGCCGCGGCCCTGAGCGGAAACCCCGAACACGCCTACCAGGCCGGGCTGATGTGGCTGCAGGCCAAAAAGGCCGATCCGGCGATCCGTCTGCTGGTCCCTTTGGGCCGTGAACCTTCGCCCAAGGCACTCTGGCTGGCGGCCCTTTCCAATGCCTGGGCCATGAAGGAAGACTTTGAAAAGGCGGCCCAGGCCATGGAGCAGGCCGCGGGCATCAGCCAGGCGCCAGATCACTTCTATTCGGCCGCGGGGCTCTGGCTCCAGGCCGAGAGGCCTCCAAAGGCCCTTCCCCTCCTGGAGGCCCTGGCCAGGAGACCCGGTCCCGAGGCCAAATGGCTGACCCTTTTGTCCGAGACCTGGCTTCGCCTGAAAGACGTGCCCCGGGCGGCCCAGGCCATGGAACGGGCGGCGCAGATCAGCGGCATGCCCGAGCATACCTTTCGGGCGGCCCGGCTCTGGCTGGAGGCGGATCAGCCGAAACGCTCCCTCCCGCTCCTGGAGGGTCTGACGCGTCTCCCATCGCCCCTTGGCAAATGGTATATCGCCCTCTCCAACTGCTGCCTGATGCTGGATTTGCCGGAAAAGGCGGCCGAGGCTATGGAAACGGGGGCTGAGATTACCGGAAAGGGGGGGGACTATTACCGGGCCGGCATGCTCTGGTTGCAGACCGGCGATATCCGGAAAGGGATCGCCCTCTTGGAGATCTCCGTCACAAAGGAGCCGGTGGAACAGAAATGGCGGGTGGCCCTGGCCCAGGCCCTGGTCGATGCAGACCGGGAAAAGGACGCCCTCTCTGTCATGAACCGAACCACCCTGACCGACCCGAAGGCGCCGGCCGCGGTGAGATACCAGGGGGCCCTTGTCTGGCTGCGCCTCCAGAGGCCCGGTCACGCCCTCCCGATCCTTAAGGTCCTGTGCGCGTCCGGGCCCCCAACCCTCGACTGGCTGTCCGCCCTGGTTAAGACCCATGTGGAACTGGATCAGATGCCGCAGGCAGAGATGTCGCTAAAACGCCTCATCGACCTCTATCCGGAGGGCCTTGCCGCGTGGCGGCTGGCGGTGTGGGTGGCCCTTCAGCAGTCCGATTATGCCAAAGCCGCGGCCGCCATGGCCGTAGCCGTCCGTCTTGGACCCCCGGATCCCGGCCAGATGAAGGAACTGGCGGATCTCTATCATATGGCAGGCGTGCCTGTGAAGGCGGCGGCCGCACTTCAAAAGACATGGATAGGAGATCCAACCGCTGAGGACTGGGACCGCCTGACAAGCATCTACCTGAGCGGTCATCGTTACGACATGGCCCTGGCATGCGCAAGTTCGGCGGCCAGGACCCAGGCCACCCCCGAGCGCTGGCAAACCGTGGGCGCCGTTGCCTTTCGCCTTCGACGATTCGAGGAGAGCCATGACGCCTACTGCCGAAGCGCCCAACTGAGCCCGGATGCAGACATCCGTCTCAAAGCCGGATATGCGGCATTGAAACTGAACAGACTGGATGAGGCCGGCCGCCTGTTTAAGGAGGCCCTGCATCGGGCGGGGAAAAACAGCCGAACTGCTTATGAGGCACACCGGAATCTCTCCTTCATCAAGAAGATGATGCCAATTCATGAGCCATCGTGACACCCTCCCTTCATAACTTTCATACTTTTAAACTCAACTTAATTAACTTAACAACAATTCGATGCATCTTCAAGATCACCCCGGCGAAGGCCGGGGTCTGGCGGAACTTGAATCCCGCTGCAGGACTGGATTCCGGCTTCCGCCGGAATGCCCCCTGTCGTTCTCTCAGAGAAAATAAGGTTTAGGTTACGGAAGACCGCTTACAGCCCCATCGGGAGATAGAAAAAATGGTCATATATAACCAATAATCATATATGACCATTTATGCGCCGATCCGCGCTCCCCCCATCACTCGCTGTTTCGAAAATATTCTATTGGAACTCAATGGGTTAGGCTATCTTAAGGCGAGGTTGCCAAGTCCGGCATGAAGCTTGAATTGCCATATAGAGGAAAGGGTGTTGTTGGCAGCAGGCGAGGCGGAGAAACACATGATTCATACGGGTGCGCTGTTACGGTGCTTTGGGGAAAGTAGGAAACACATGATGATCATTCTCAGGATAACAATGAATGCCCTTCCTGAAAAGAAGAAAGAGGTGATGCAGACGCTCCTCTCCATGCTTGAGGAAACGGCAAAAGAGAAGGGTTGTCTGAGTTATGAGGCCTTCTGCGATATCAGAGACCCTAACGTCTTCACGCTTCTCGAGGCGTGGGAAAACCGTGAATATCTCCAAGATCATTTGAACTCCGACAAATTCGGCGTCCTTCTTGGAACAAAGAGTCTTTTGCGAAAACCCCAGGAAATCCAGATCCACGCAGTTTCCCATTCGGAAGGAATGGAGGCCGTCAGGGCCGCCAGGGGTAACAAGTCACCTTTTCACCATGCAGACGCAGCAAGGAGTTACACAATATGAATGTTCTTCTCATCTACCCGAAGTTTCCGGATACGTTCTGGTCTTTCAAATACGCCCTGAAATTCGTCCATCGGAAGGCGGCAAACCCGCCCCTTGGCCTCCTCACTGTGGCGGCCATTCTGCCGGACGAATTCCAAAAGCGTCTTGTGGATGTCAACGTGGAAGACCTTAAGAATGAAGACCTTTCCTGGGCGGATGTGGCGTTTATCGGGGGCATGACCGTTCAACGCGATTCGGCCAGGGAAATTATCGCTCGCTGTAAGGCGGCGGGCCTCAAGATTGTTGCCGGCGGTCCGCTCTTTACCAACGAGTACGACCAATTTGAGAATGTGGACCATTTTGTGCTGAATGAAGCCGAATTGACCCTCCCTCCCTTTCTCTACGATCTGAATAAGGGATGCGCCAAACATGTCTACGAAACGAGCGAGTTCTGCGACATTCGAAAAACCCTTCCACCCATGTGGGAGCTGATCGATTTGAGGAACTATGCCTCCATGAACATTCAGTTCTCACGGGGCTGTCCGTTCAATTGTGAGTTCTGTAATGTGACGGCCCTGTTCGGACATCGGGTCCGCTTCAAAGCGGCGGAGCAGATGATTGCCGAGCTGGACAGCCTTTACCATGTGGGGTGGCGCGGGCAGGTCTTTTTTGTGGACGACAATTTTATCGGCAACAAGGCCTATCTGAAATCCCATCTCCTGCCTGCATTGATCCAATGGCAGAAAGGGAGGAAGCAGATACCGTTTAACACCGAGGCCTCGGTCAATCTGGCCGATGACGAACCGCTGATGGAGATGATGGTCCAGGCAGGTTTCGACACGGTCTTCATCGGTATCGAAACGCCAAGCGAAGAAGGTCTGGCCGAGTGCAATAAACAGCAAAACCGGAACCGGGACCTGATAGACAGCGTAAAGCTCATACAGCGGGCCGGGTTGCAAGTCCAGGGAGGCTTCATCGTCGGGTTCGACAGTGATACGCCTTCCATCTTTCAGCGACAGATTGAGTTTATCCAAAAAAGCGGCATCGTGACGGCAATGGTGGGGATACTCAACGCCCCTCCCGGCACAGGGCTCTTCGAACGTATGAAAAAAGAGGGACGTCTGACCGGGCTTATAACTGGAGATAATGTGGACGGCACCACCAACATCCTTCCCAAAATGGGAATGGACGAGCTGCGTGAAGGGTATAACCGCATGATGCGCCATATCTACTCACCTGAGCATTACTATCAGCGGGCTATGACCTTCCTCCGGGAGTATAAGAGGCCCAAGATCAGAACCCCACTGAGTTTTCAGCGTCTGATGGCCGTCCCCCGTGCAAGCATCCGCCTGGGCATTTTCGGCAAAGAGCGATTCCAATATTGGAAGATTCTGTTCTGGACCCTTTTTCGCCGGCCCAAGATGCTTCCGCTGGCGATTACGATTGCGATCTATGGCTATCACTTCCGCAAAATCTGCAGTTTGAAGATTGCTCAGTAAATCGGAAAAGGGACCCACAAACATATGAAGCGGCCCGGGCACACGATGGCGTGCGGGTAATCACCAGTCAAAAAGGCTTTTGAAATGAAAGGGAGATCCGATGGGAGAAAAGGGAAAGAAGGATAAAGGCAAACGCGAAGAGCAGAAAAAAGGAAAACAAACACTCAAAGAGAAGCGGAAACAAAAAAAAGAAAAGACCAAGTCGGTTTGGGAGAATTGAAAATTCAAGTTGAGGGTTTGAAGGCCTTTTTTCCATAAAGCATTCGGGCCACAAAGCACAAGTGATTCTGGATCAGGAATATCAGAATCAACCGTTGCTATGCACCCATCTCAGCAGAGGACCGCCCAAGACAGAAAAAATCTTTTCTCCTTTCTTATCCTATGATATGAATGATCCCACCTTCGATGTTGCAGTGCTCACCATTGAACTGGATTGTAGATTCTTACAGCTTGATTCTGAGAGAATATCTCTCAGATGGTTGATAACCCTATTGTCACCGGACACATCCGAACCGAATTGAGGAATTAGGGAATTGAGGAATTGGGGATTTTGCATGATGAAACAGCATTCTTAAGAATTCCTGAATCCCTGAATTTGGCCAAATTTCAAATATCTTTGGCTGGGTTTTTCCAATGGATACCAAGCAATCGGCTAAAGACCTCGAACAGGCCGTGAAGGTCTTCGGATACGATACAGGGAAGTTGCGGACCTTCTTGGAAATTTTTGATGGCGTCTTAGGCTCGGTTCGTGAACCCCTGGTGGTGCTGGATGCTGATTTGAAGGTGGTGAAGGCCAATCATTCCTTTTACCGGACCTTCCAGGTCAACCCGGAGGAAACAGAGGGCGTATTAATATATGACATTGGCGGCCGGCAATGGGACATCCCAAGGCTTAGAGAGTTGCTTGAGGATATCCTTCCCCAAAACTCCGAATTCGAAGACCTTGAGGTGGAGCATGATTTTGAAAAGATCGGCCGAAAGATCATGCATCTCAACGCCCGGCGGATCTACCGGGATTTTAAAGAAACCCGGCTGATCCTCCTGGCCATCGAGGATGTGACCGAGCGTGAACATTATAGACGACACCTCGAGGAACTGGTTGAAAAGCGAACGGCCGAAATCAACATGGCCAGGGAAGAGGCGGAAAAAGGCCGAGAATCCGCCGAGACCGCACTCATCGAAATAAAGAAGTTAAAGGACCAGCTTGAAGCGGAAAGGGCGTATTTACAGGAAGAGATCCGGCTGCAATACAACCATGAAAACATCATAGGGCAGAGTGATGCGCTCAATTACGTGCTCTATAAGGTGGAGCAGATCGCCCGGAGCGATACCATCGTCCTGCTTCTCGGCGAGACCGGAACCGGCAAAGAACTGGTCGCGCGGGCCATTCATGGATTGAGTTCACGCAAAGAGCGAGCCCTGGTGAAGGTGAATTGCGCCACACTCCCTTCCAATCTTATCGAAAGCGAGCTGTTTGGTCATGAAAAAGGCGCCTTCACAGGCGCGACGTCCAGACATCTCGGGCGATTTGAGGTCGCCGACGGGGCCACCCTTTTTCTCGATGAGATTGGCGAGTTGCCGCTGGAGTTACAGCCCAAGTTGCTGAGGGTCATCGAGAATGGCGAATTTGAAAGGCTGGGCAGTTCCCATACCATCAAGGTCGACGTGCGCATTGTCGCCGCTACCAACCGCAATCTCGAAGAGGAGGTCAAAAAAGGCCGATTCCGTGCCGATCTCTGGTACCGTCTAAACATTTTCCCTATTACCATGCCCCCTCTCCGGGATCGCCTGGACGACATCCCGTTTCTTGTGGACTTTTACATCGAAAAGATCTCCAAGCGAATGGGCAAGGCCATTAAGGTCATTCCAACGACCGTCATGGATGCCTTGCAGGCGTATCACTGGCCCGGAAATGTCCGGGAACTGGAAAACGTCCTGGAACGGGCGGTGATTGAGTCCTCCGGACCCAAACTGCGCCTGGTGGATGAACTGAAGACCCGCCAAAAGGATTTACCCGCTGCACCCAGGACCCTGGAAGCGGTTGAACGCGAACATATCGTGCGAACTCTCGATCAGGCTCAATGGAAGGTCAGCGGAAGAAACGGGGCGGCCGATATCCTTGGGCTCAACCGCAGCACGCTGCGCGCCCGCATGCGAAAGCTGGGTATCGTCAAGCCATAAGGTCCAAACCGGTTTCACTGAATGCCTGCTTTTAGTTCAAAATGAAGACTGGGTGAACCCAAGGGATATGCCCGGTCAATTACCCAAACCCCCATATGTTTGGGTCGTAAGATTCTGAAATGGAAATTGATGCTCTGACCAGGCGCATTGGCAGGGCTACGTCAGGGTCGTCTGTGCGTTTGCCAGAAGCTTTCCCATGCTCGGCGGCTTCAATCGTTGATCCAACTCATGCACTGCAGGACGTCGAACCTTTCATATGTATGCCATCGCCTTGAAAATGCTCATCGGTGATAGAGGAAAGTACCTGGGCATCATCATGGGGCTTTCCTTCGCCTCCCTTCTAATCACCCAGCAGTCCGCCATTTTCACCGGGCTCATGACCCGCACCTACGGGACGATTACGGATCTCTCCCAGCCCGATATCTGGGTGATGGACCCCAAGGTCCTCTTTATCGACGATGTGAAACCGCTTCAGGACACGGAGCTTTACCGGGTCCGGGGCATCCCGGGGGTGGCGTGGGCCGTTCCCCTGTACAAGGGCCTTCTCAAGGCACGGCTCGGAAGCGGCAACTTTCAGATCTGTAACGTCCTGGGATTAGATGACGCCACTCTGATCGGCGGGCCGCCTGTCATGCTGGAGGGAAGCCTGAGCGACCTGCGCCGCCAGGACGCGATTATCGTCAACGATGTGGGGGCCAAAACCCGGCTGGCAAGGCCGCCGGAGGAACCGGGCGGCAGGCCGATCCCCCTCCAGGTGGGGGACGCCCTGGAGATCAACGATCATCGCGCCGTGGTGGTGGGGATCTGCCGCGTTTCCAGGACCTTTCAGTCCCAGCCGGTGATCTTCACCACATACAACCGGGCCACCACCTTTGCCCCCAGGGAGCGCAAGCTCCTTTCCTTTGTGCTGGTGAAGGCCGAGGAAGGCGTGGATCTCCAGGGTCTGTGCGACCGGATCCAGGCGCGGACCGGCCTGGCGGCCTACACGGCCCGGCAATTCAAGGACCTGACCTATGATTTCTTCATGAACAACACCGGAATACCGATCAATTTCGGCATTGCCGTAGCCCTCGGCTTTCTCATCGGGACGGCCATCGCAGGACAGACGTTCTATAACTTCACCCTGGAAAATCTCAGGTACTTCGGGACCCTCAAGGCGATGGGCGCCACCAACACCGTGCTCTTGCGCATGATTATTCTCCAGGCCCTGGTGGTCGGCGCCATCGGCTATGGAATGGGCGTGGGCGGGGCCTCCCTCTTCGGATACCTGTTGCGGGGGACCGAACTCTCCTTTCGCCTCACCAGAGATCTCCTCCTGGTCACGGCAGGCGCCATTGCAGTGATCATCGTTTGCTCGGCCCTGATCAGCATCCGCAAGGTGATGCGGTTGGAGCCGGCCATCGTCTTCAAGTCATAGGAGCCGCATGAACGACAACGGTATGGCAGTGTATTGCCGGGGCGTCACCAAGTCCTATGTGACGGGACCGACAGAGGTGATTGCCCTCAGGGGGGTGGATCTGGAGGTGCGCGCGGGGGAACTCCTCATGCTGGTAGGCCCTTCTGGGTGCGGGAAGACCACGCTCATTTCGGTCATGGCCGGGATCCTGGATCATGATGAGGGCGAGTGCCTGGTATTCAACCAGGACCTCCGCGGCATGGGGCAGCGGCGGAGGACGCGTTACCGGGGATCCAACATCGGTTTCGTGTTTCAGGCCTACAACCTGCTGCCTACCCTGACCGCAGTTGAAAATGTTTCCGTACCCCTTCTGATTAACGGCGCAGCCCGGTCACAGGCCCATGAGGCGGCCGGCCAACTTCTCGAACAGGTCGGTCTCGGCGACAGGAGCCATGCGCTGCCTGCCCAGCTTTCAGGCGGACAACAGCAGCGGGTCGCCATTGCCCGGGCCCTGGCCCACGGCCCGCGGCTGATCGTGTGTGATGAACCCACCAGCGCCCTCGATGCGGACACCGGACGCATGGTCATGGAGGTTCTGCGAGATAAGGCACTTACGCCGGATCGTGCCCTGATTATTGTCACCCATGATAACCGGATCTTCAATTTTGCCGACCGGATTGCCCGGATGGACGATGGTCAGATCACGGTGATTGAATCGCAGGTAGCCCATGGATAGGAGGTCCCCATGATTCGGAAATACGTTCTCCCCCTGCTGGCGGTTGCCGGGGTCCTCTTTGCCGTCTGGACCTCCGTCCAGAGCGCCAAACAGATGCCGCCGGCAAAACCCGTTGCGGAACCGCCCCAGCCGTCCTTCTCAAACAAGATCTCGGGCTCGGGCATCATCGAGGCCAGCACACGCAACATCGCCATGGGGACCCACATCCCTGGGATCGTGAGCAGTGTGTTTGTAAAGGTGGGGAACCAGGTCAAGGCCGGTGATCCGATCTTTGCTCTGGACGACCGGAAACACCAAGCTGAACTGGCTGTGCGTCATGCCGCGGTCATGGAGGCCGAGGCCGCGCTCAACCGGCTGAGGCAGTTGCCCAGGCCTGAAGAGGTCCCCATTGCCCTGGCCAGGGTGAAAGAGGCCGAGGCCTTTCTGGAAGACCTTCGGCTACAGCTCGACATTGTAGAAAGAGTCACGGACCGAAGGGCCGTGAGCATCGAGGACATTAACAAACGCCGGTTTGCTGTCGCCATTGCCGAGGCCAGGCTGGTTCGGGCGAAAGCCGACCTGGCCCTCCTGAACGCCGGTTCCTGGAAACCGGACATCGAGGTGGCGAAGGCGGCGCTGGCCCGTAGCCGGGCAGAGCTCCAAGCCGCCCAGGTCGAGGTGGAAAGGCTCACCGTTCGTGCGCCGGTTGGAGGCGAAGTGCTCCAGGTGAACATTCGGCCCGGCGAGTTTGCTCAGAGCGGCGTGCTGAAGGAACCGTTGCTCCTCCTCGGCAGTGTGGATCGGCTGCACGTCCGGGTGGACATCGATGAAAACGATGCGTGGCGCTTCAGCCCGGAAGCGCCGGCCGTCGCCTATCTCCGGGGTCACACCGAGTATATGACCGATCTGACCTTCGAGTATGTGGAACGCTACGTGATTCCGAAAAGGTCCCTCACGGGAGAGAGCACCGAGCGGGTGGACACACGCGTCCTTCAGGTAGTTTACAGCTTTCCGAAAGAAAGTTTCCCCGTCTATGCCGGCCAGCAGGTGGATGTTTACATCGAGGATCGGACCCCGAAAGAAACTGAGGGGAAAAATTGAGGGATTAATGGATTGAGGGAATCTTTGTTTTCAGGTTCTACGCAAGTTGAGGAGAAGTTTTGGTGAACCGCCAAGGCGCGAAGGACGCGAAGAAGGCTTGATGGGTTTGTTCTGATCCTGGAAGAAAGATTCAGGATCAGAACAGACCAAGCCCTGCCGGGCGGTAGTCCGTTATTCGGTAACAGCCTTTGCACAAAAAAATCTTTGTGTCTTTGGTGGCTTTGTGTGAATCCCGCCTATATTTGGGGGGATTGGTTGCGGCGGTTAGGCCGCCTTGGGAGAGGAATTCAGGAATTCAGGAATGACAGATGCAGGGATTATGGTTTTGTGGCGTTGCGGAAAATATGGCTTTCTTTTCTTTATCGCGATGATTCTGGCAGGGGCATGTGCGCCGGTAGGTCCCGATTACCGGAAGGCGGATCTCCCCGTGCCTTCGTGCTTCGGGTCTCTGGAGGCGGGGATTTGTACAGGCGAACAGCCGGACAAACAGTTCCTCACCTCCTGGTGGAAGGAACTCCAGGACCCTGTGCTGGACCAGTTGATCGCAGCGGCCATCGAGAGCAATCTGGATATGCGCGTCGCCAGGGCACGGGTGCAACAGGCACGGGCCCTGGCAGGGATCAGCACTGCCCGGCTGTTGCCCGAGGGCGGCCCCCAGGCGTCCTACGATGTTTACCGCCGCTCCGATGCCGCGGTACCGGTCCAGGGCGACGGCACGGCCCCCACGACCTACCGGCGGCGGGGGGAACTCTATGAAGTAGGGTTTGACGCCTCGTGGGAGATCGACATCTTTGGAGGTATCCGGCGCGAGATCGAGGCAGCGGACGCAGATCTGGATGCATCCGAAGAGGCCCTTCGCGACGTCCTCGTGACCCTGCAGGCAGAGGTGGCGCGGAACTACATGGAGCTGAGGGGACAGCAGTTGCGCATGAAGATTGCGAAAAGGGAGCTGGAATCCCGGAAGACCAATGAGATTATCAGCGAATCGCGTTTCAAGGCAGGGCTTGTGAATCACCTTGAAGTCTCAAGGGCCCAGGGAGAGGTCGCCGCGGCCGAATCGAGAATCCCTTCCCTGGAAAATGCCATCCTGGCAGCGGTGCATCGTCTGGGGGTCCTTCTGGGTCGGGATCCCACGAGCCTTGTAACAGAGCTTTCCCAGACAGCCGCCCTCCCTGAAATTCCCGATAACCTTCGAGCGGGTCTCCCCTCGGAGCTTCTCCGGCAGAGGCCTGACATTCGAAAGGCCGAGCGGGAGGTGGCCGCGGCCACGGCGAGGATCGGGGTCTCTACGGCCGACCTGTTTCCACGATTCTCCCTGACGGGATATTTTGGATATCTGGACGACGATCTGGAGAGCCTCTCGTGGCGTTCGGGCCACTTCTGGGGAATGGGTCCCTCTGTTCGATGGCCCATCCTCAACTTCAAACGCATTCTTTCGGCCATCGAGGTCAGCGAGGCCCTGCGTGACGAGAGCCTGTCACGATATGAAAAAACCGTGCTCCTTTCCCTGGAAGAGGTGGAAAACGCCCTCGTTGTTCTCTCCAGGGAGAAGCGGAGGGCCGAGTCGCTGGAGGTCGCCGTGCAGGCAAATGACGATGCCCTGAAGCTGGCGCGAGAGCTTTATACGGCAGGGGCAGAGAGCTATCTGGCCATCCTGGATGCCGAGAGCGCCCTCTTTACCGCGCGGGATGAACTGGCCCGGAGCCGAATCAACCGCGCAATCGGGTTCGTCTCGCTGTATAAGGCACTCGGGGGAGGGTGGCAGGACTTGGAACCGCCACCGGAGGGGGACGGGTTGCAGGGCGAAAAAAATCTTTCCAACATCGCGACGCAGACGGGGGGATGATGCCATGGGACTATCTGTCGGAAGACAGGCGCCTGATTTCAAGGGAGCGGCCTACGATAACGGCTCGATTCGAGATATCGCCCTTCAGAATTACCGGGGACGCTGGCTGGTCCTTTTCTTCTACCCGGCGGACTTCACCTGCGTGTGACCGACAGAACTGGCGGCAGTTGCCGCCAAGTATCCCGCATTTCGGGAGCTCGACACCGCGGTGCTGGCCATCAGCGTCGACAGCCTGGATAGCCACAGAAAGTGGCAGGAAATGGAGCTGTTAAGAATGGTCCCCGGCGGCGTTCGATTTCCCATGGTCTCGGATCCGGGCGGGGAGATCGGAAAACGTTACGGCGTCTATGACGGACATGCTGCGACAGATCAGCGGGGTCGCTTTATTATAGACCCGGATGGGGTAATACAGACCATAGAGATTACGTGCGACATTCTGGGCCGGAACATCGCCGAGATCTTGAGGCAGTTGAGGGCGTTGCAGTATCACCGGGACACCGGTGAACTCATGCCCTGCGGCTGGGAACCGGGAAAACCCACGTTGCCGGGTAAGGATGCGGCCTACCGAATCTTTGGAAAGGTGTGGAAAACCTGGAAACTGAGAAACGCCTTTTAGCCGCTTCATGCTTCATTCCCTGACATCCTGTAACCCCATCCACCGGGCTGGAGTTCCAAAAATGCAGCTTTATCGGCGTTGTTCCATGCTTTCAAACCGTCAACAAATAGCTTCTGAATTTCGTCTATGGTGAGACGCATAGGCAGGAGTAGGCAGGAGGGACGACCATTAATAGGCAGGAGGGACGACCATTAATATTCAAATATCTGAATGCTCCAGTTGGTAACCCATTGCCTTTGCCATCGTCTCTCCTCTCTGAACTGCGCAGCTCACGGCCGCAGGGGTCAAATCGAACTTCCGCGCCAAATCTACCATGCTCATCCCCAACTCAGCCGCAGACCAGTAACAAACCAAATCCCTGGCCATTACCCGATCCCGTTGCCTGCCTTTTCCTTTTATGTAGTCCTTCTCCAAATGGAGTAGTTCCGAAACCTTCCCAACTACCTTTTCATAATCATATCCAAGCCTTTTGAGCGCATACCTTCTGGAAAACTGCTCCTCCGATTCCGAAAGGACATCCATTACAAACTCGCTCTCACCGAGAATTCTTTGATCACTCTTAATTCTGTCCTGTCCACTCAGACGCCTCTTCTTCACTTCATCCCAACCCCCCAGGCTTCTTATCAAACCGCCCCCTGTCAATTCAGGCCGTTTCCCCAGGGCAATCCCCTTTTCCACATAGGCGCGATACGCTTTTCGAGCGGCGCCTACCCGCTTCTCAAAATACCCCAGAACATATTTAATGTCTTGCCATTCCCTCATCCGCTTTCCCATTAAGGCACTGTGGCCACAATACGGATACCCGTCCAGTTCTACCAAATTGGCTAACACTCCGGAGCGAACCGGGTTCAAATGGATATATCGAACCAATTCCAGAAAATAGGCATCCTCCTGGCATACGATCGATTTATATCTGTTCTGGAAAAGCTGCCCATGTCGCTTGTGTCTCCGGTTATAAGATACCGCATATCCTGTAAGCAGCCTTCTCATGAGAGAAGCGATGCCCGCCGGTCCGCTTCTTAATAAAAAATGGGCGTGATTGGATAGAAACGACCAGGCGTAGCACTGGGTTTCCGTTTCAGGAAGAAGCGTGGACAGCCTTTCAACGAAGTTTTCACGATCCTTGTCATCGTTAAATATCTTCCGACGTTCTATTCCTCTGATCATGACATGATTCAAGAGGCCGGGCGTATCTAATCGGGCTATTCTGGGCATGCGATTTCATATAGCTCCAAATACACCTGCTGTCAAGTTATTTTAATATTTACGGTCGTCCCCCATCACCCATCACATCATTGTTATTATGATGTTAGGGGAAAATCACCTCATGTTGAGCAAAGCCAACCACCCATTCAAGTAGAGCCCGCCCAGAATGGAAGAGACAAGGATGACCGAGGCGATCAACTCCTGATGAAACTGATAGCGTTCGCTTAAAACGACCATAGAAATGGCCATCGGCATGGCGCTCATCAACACAACCACCGATGATTCCAGAGATCCGAGACCCAGAACGGCTACCGTCCCAAAGGCAATCAGGGGCACAAGAAGCATGCGCAACAAAGAGATCCCAAAGGCCAGTGTAAGCTGTTTGTACCGGCGGCCATAAAAAAAGACCCCAAGCATGAAGATAGCCACCGTTGCTGTCGAACCCCCGAGCATGTGGAGCGGCTTGCTGATCGCAAAGGGAATCGGAACCTGCAAAAATGAGATGAGGGCCCCAAGGATGATTGAAACGATAAGGGGATTCCTCGTGAGACGCAGGGCGACACGGGAGACCGCCTTGACAACCGATGGCCGTTGTTCCCGGGAGAGCTGGTAGATCTCCAGTATCGAAATCGAAATGATGACGCTGAAAATCGATATGGTGCCGGACGAAAGCGTGCTCAGTCGCTCTCCTTCTGCGTTCGGAAAGGCAAACATGACAAACGGGATGCCGAAGAAGGCGTGGGAACCGAAAACGGATCCCACCACCAGCAGGAAGTACGTATCTTTGGAAAAGCGGAAGAGAAAAAAGAGGAGGGTCAACAGCAAAAATGTAACGACGACGGGAAGGATGCCGGCCCCCACAAACGTGGCAATAATCCGGTCGAAGTGCGTCTCCGCCAGATTGATAAAAAAGAGTGAAGGGAGCGCAAAAAAATAAACGTAGGCACTGAGCGTACGTTCGTCTCCCTCTTTCATCAGGTTCGCCTTTCTGGCCAGGAAACCGAGACCGATGAGGAGAAAAAGAGGGAGCGTTGTCTTCAGAAATATCGCCACCGGGACCTCATATGGCAATTGCTTATGAGTAGCGCGAGACCCGCGCTATTCTATGCTCAGTTTCGTGTCCAGTTGATTGAGATCCAGCTCTTTGCGGCCGTCTTTGCCGAACTTCAGGACGACATTTCTGAAATCCTTCTGTTCTATCTTCTCCTTGACCCACTGACCCCAATCCCCCCTGTGAGACGCAAGAATTGTCTTGAAATTTCCTGTAGCATCAAAGTCCGAGAGGACGTCATCCTCGATCCAGACACAATAGTTGCATTTCTTTTGCTCACCTTCTGACACAACAAAGAAATACTGGAAATGGTTGCTGTTCGGCTTGAGCCCTTCCTTCACCTTCAGATTTTTGTAATGCCATTCCCGTTCCATTCCTCTCCTCCTTCATTAATCGGGCTGATGGCCCATAAGGATCACCGTCAGCATGGTTATTTCTCAAAGACTCAGGACATCTGTCTGCGTTAACGCGAAGCAGTGGATGTCCAACTTTCGATCTGCAATTTCGCAACGGCATTCCTCCAATATGGCATCCTGGGCCTCGTCGCTGCGGTTCTGGTTGTGGTGAAAGAGGCCAAACGTCTTGACCTTGGATGCTTGAGCGAGTCGCAGTGCATCCGAATAGGTGGAGTGTCCCCAGCCCCGGGTCATTTCATATTCCTTCAGGCTGTATTCTGAATCATGGATGAGGAGGTCCGCATCTTTTGAGAACTCGACATAGTCCTCAAAAGACTTTCCATTTCGGTGCCGAAACCCCAGTTCGTTATCCGTCAGGAACACGAAGGATTTGCCGTCTTCCACGAATTTATATCCCATTCCGCCGTTGGGGTGATTGAGGTTGATGGGAAAAATCTCTATGGAATCCACCCGGAAGCTGAGGCGGCAGTCAACATCATAATCGATAGTGGACGGCAGGGTCTCAAAAGGAATGGGGAACAGCGGGGTGCTCATGGCCTTGCCAAGAAGTCTCTTGATGTTTCCCTGGGTGGTGGGGCATCCCATGAGATGGATGCCGGCCTTTTCATGGTAAATGGGTGCGAAAAATGGAAAGCCCAGGATATGGTCCAGGTGAGAATGCGTGAAGATCAGATGGAATTGAAAGCGTCCTTCCTCGATCAGCCGGTTGCCCAGGCGTCGAATTCCGGAGCCCGCATCCACGATGATGATGTCGTCATTTTTGCTCCGGATTTCCAGACAGGTGGTATCCCCTCCGTATTTGACATACTCCGTTCCGGAAACCGGTATGGATCCTCTGGCGCCGTGGCAACGAATGAGCATGAAGCGTTCTCCTTCATCGGCTGTGTCGGTTTGGCGTGTCGCTATTATCAGAAAAGCTCATGCGGCTCTGAGCAGCGAATAGATTTGAACCGGATGGTCAATCCCTTTCAGGGTTGTGGTTCCCCTGTCGTAGACAGGCCACAGACCGTCGATGGTCTTTTTGGTTTCCTCTGCAATGAGGATATCGCCTTCTATAAAAATGATCATCAGACCGTCTCCCGCTGTTTCATTAATATCTCCATGGGATCGGTGAATGGGGTCAACGAAACGGGAAAACAGACTTTCCACAAGGTCATTCAGCCACGACATCCAATGGGCCTGAGCAGAGAACGCCCTTTCCATGCCGGCATTGGATGCCGACATTGTGTATGCCGAGGGGTTCAGAAAAAGCCTATTCGATAATCTCTATGGCATTCGCCCCGCATTCGTCTGCGGCCCGACGCACCAAATCATTGTATTTCTCCGGAATTTCATCCATTTTTACGATGGATTTCAATTCATCTTCATCGTATTCAAAGACCTCGGGGCACAGATCGTTGCAGTTTCGGTCCCCCATGCACTGACTCGTAACCATCGCTTTCATGAGCTTTCTCCTCTTGATCAATCCCTCGGGATAGAAATTTCTTGGCCCTGGCTAAAGCAGGGCGGCCTTTACCGTGTCAAATCCCAGGCGGTCGATCATCTTGCCGAGGCGTTCGCTCTTCTGTGCGTTTTCCTTATAGTAATCGACCACCTGACCAGTCTTTTCAAAGGCCTCCTCATCACTCAAATCCGCTGCCAATTCTTGAGCGATACGGGGATTCATCCCCACGTTGCCGCCGATCACCAGGGTCCAGCCCTTGGGTTTTCCGAAGAGACCCACATCCCGGACCCAGGATTCCGCGCAGTTGATATGACATCCGGAGACCGCCATCTTGAATTTCCCGGGAAGATCCATACCATGGTATTGCGCGTCCAGTTTCATGCCCATGCCCAAAGCGTCCTGCTGCCCCATCTTGCAGAAGGTGGTTCCCGGACAGGCCCGTATGCTCCGCACGCAGAGCCCCACTGCTGCGCCGGGGCCCATGTCTAATTCCTTCCACACCGCATCAATATCTTCTTCCTTCAATCCCACCATGGCGATCCGTGTGGCGCTGGTGATTTTCATGGCCTGGGCATTGTATTTTTCGGCGACATCGGCCAGTTTTCGCAGCATCTCCGGCGTAACCACGCCGCAGGGGATATGCGGTGCGATGGCGTAGGTTTCTTTATCTCTTTGAAGAATGGTTCCTTTTTCTCCAAGCTTAAGCATTGGTTCCTCCTGTTTTTGGATGGTCTCTTCGAACTTGAAGGCACCACTATCCTTTCGATATCATTCTCCCTGGGTGATCTGTTTGTGCTGACGTAACCGGCACTTTGTTTAGTACCTGGTTTTCTGTCACGAAAAACAAGAAAATCTCTTTGCGCCTTTGCGTCTCTGCGCGAGACATTTTCGTTGCGGGCATCCGCGTTAGAAATCCCATATTTGATGATAACATTTTTCTGGAGATAAGCATGAAATAACTCATGCCGGGTGTCAATCAAAATCAGTCCATCACATTCTGAATGGATGGCACTGGGGGCGCCTGTGACCGCTTGTGCCCATCCGGTTGGGGCCGCACAACCACAGCGAAGCCTTTCAGCCGTGCATTCAGCAGCAGGATGATGAGATGGGCGTTGGGATGTCGCTTGAAACTGAGGTTAGTTTCCAAACATGGGTCCGTTGGGCCCCAGATGGCAGGAGTAACAGCCAAAACCCCTGCGGGTCACAAGGCTGAAAGAAGGAAGCCCCAGGGCCTCCGACATGGTCGGCACCAGCTGTTCCAATTTGAGCCGGGTGGTGGCCGGATGTCTTTCGAATTCCGGTCCCAGCAGGACCGCCCCGCTGAGGCGCGGAAGATGGTCGGTGGGCATGCGGAAGATCCCCTTCTCGGCGTTTTGTCCGTGGCACAGCGTACAGTCTATCTCTGCATAGCGATCGGGCCGCCAAAGGCGAAATACGGCGCCTGCGCGAGGGACGATTTCCATCCTCATATGTGTTTTCCGCTGGTCGAGGGTCATCTCCCCCCAGGTGACGGGCTTTCCACCGGGACCGGCGGTGCCAACCGGTTTGGGATAACAGCCGTGCAAAACCATTAAAGCCGTCCCGAAAAAAGCAACAAAGAGGATGATGCGGTGTTTCATGAGGACTCCCCTTCTTTCAAGTTGCTGCCGACTAACACCTGCAAGCCATGATGGTGCAGGCTGCTTTCCAGCCTTTCAGATACAGACTGCAGGGTCCTATCACCTGCTGAGAGGAGTACACGAAACCCGCCGGATTGTCAAGAACGCCCCCTTCTGATCCCCCATCTGAACGATATTAGTGTGGTGGCCATATTTGACCATTCGTCATATATGATCACTATTTCACGTCAAACCAGACCCCTCCGCCACCTTTGGACTCTTACTATTCATTGTCACATCAATAGGTTGAATCAAATAAGCCTGCACGGATCCACCCTGGCACGAAGCTTGGATATATCTAAATAAAGCGCGGCATTTTAGTCTGCTTTAGACACAGTCAAGAGGAGACCCCTTTAAATTCGATTCGCTACCTATGGAGGACGCTATGAGAGATGATCATAAGACAAACAAGGGGTTCCACCATGACGTCGAGGAATTGCGATCGCAACATGCTGATCTGAAAGAATCAATAGCCGGGAATATATTGGCCGAGCTTGCGGCCGAGGAGGCCCGTCGCTACGCCGAAAGTATTGTGGATGCGATTCGAGAGCCCCTTTTGGTCCTGGATGCGAACCTGAAGATCATCTGGGCGAACCGCCCCTTTTACACCACCTTTGAGGTCATTCCCTCTGAAACGCTCGGATGTTTCATCTATGACCTTGGAAACAAACAATGGGACATCCCCCTGCTTCGGGAACTGCTTGAAGAAATCCTTCCTGAAAAACAGGCATTCGATGACTTTGAGGTTGTCCATGATTTCCCGGACATCGGCCATAAAGTCATGTTGCTCAACGCCCGCCGGATATTTCGGAAAGACGTCAATGCCAGGATGATCCTTCTCGCCATTGAGGACATCACCGAGCGCAAGGGAGTGGAAGCGTTATTAACCGAGTCTGAAGAGCGCTTCAGACGCCTTTTTGAGACTGCGAGCGACGGGATCGTGCTTCTCGAAAAAGACGAAGGGAAGATCACCCATGCCAATCCGGCCACCGAGAAAATGCTGGGATATACCCGAGAGGAGAGCATCGGGAATAAGCTTCAGGACATCGGTATTTCACTCGATCTGGGTGATTTCCAGGCGACAATGGAAAATTTGAACAAGACTGGGATGATTAAGTACGATGATGTTCCGATAAAAACCAAGGCCGGACAGCACATCGATACGGATATCTATCTCGTCGACAGGGCAAGGTTGGTGCAATGTAATATCCGCGACATCACCGAGCGGAAGCGGGCGGAGGAGGCGCTCAGGCAAAGCGAAGAGAAGTACCGTTGGGTGTTGGATAATATGGCGGACGTCATAACGGTCATGGACATGAATCTGCGCTTTACCTATGTCAGCCCCTCCATCATGCGTTTGCGGGGATACACGGCTGAAGAGGCCGTGGCTCAGACCTTTGAACAGGTCATGACGCCTGAATCCTTGCAGATCAGTGCCAAGGTCTTTGAAGAGGAAATGAAATTGGAAGCCAGTGGTACGGCAGATCCCGGCAGAGTCCGCATCGTGGAAGTGGAGCAATACAGAAAGGACGGTTCCATCGTTTGGATGGAGAACGACCTGTCATTTATGCGGGACGAGTCACAGAAGCCCGTGGGCATCATCTCAGTGTCCCGCGACATCACGGAGCGCAAGCGGGCAGAGGAAGAGATGAAGCAGATGAATATCTTTCTGAATGCGATCATCGAGAATATTCCGAACATGATCTTCCTCAAGGATGCCAGGGACCTCCGGTTCGTCCGATTCAATCGGGCGGGTGAGGAATTGCTCGGTCAATCCAGGGATGACCTGATCGGGAAGAGTGATTACGATTTCTTTCCGAAGATGCAGGCGGACTCCTTTACGGAGAAAGACCGGGATGTTTTATCCGGGCGAAAGCTGATCGATATTCCTGAAGAAACTATCCAAACCCGCTGGGGAGAAAAAATCCTTCACACCAAGAAGCTGCCGATCCTAAACGAGAGAGGAGAACCCTCGTTCCTGCTCGGGATTTCCGAGGACATCACCGAGCGAAAGCGGGCGGAGGCCGAGAAAGAGAACCTTCAGGCCCAGCTGATGCAGGCCCAAAGAATGGAATCGGTGGGACGGCTGGCCGGGGGCGTGGCCCATGATTTCAACAACAAGCTGAGCGTGATCCTGGGATACACGGAACTGGCCATGGAGTTCCTGGACAGGGCAGACCCGATCTACCAAAACCTCCAGCAGGTCATGATCGCAGGGAAGCATTCTGTGGAAATCGTGCGGCAGCTTCTGGCCTTTGCCAGAAAACAGATCATCGCGCCTGAGGTGCTGGATATTAATGAGACCATGGGAGGAATGCTCAAGATGCTCCGGCACCTCATCGGAGAGGACATTGATCTGGTGTGGTCGCCGGGCCATGGTCTTTGGCAGGTCAAGATGGACCCGTCCCAGGTGGATCAGATCCTGGCCAACCTGTGCGTCAACGCACGGGACGCCATTGAGGGCGTGGGCAAGGTCACCATTGAAACACGAAACACGGTCCTGGATGAGACCTGCTGTGCCGAGCATGGGGGAGCTGCCCCCGGCGAGTATGTGACGCTGTCGGTCAGCGACAACGGCTGCGGCATGGACAGGGAGACCCAGGAAAACATCTTCGAGCCCTTCTTTACCACCAAGGAGGTGGGCAAGGGAACCGGCCTGGGGCTGGCCACGGTGTACGGGATTGTCAAGCAGAACAAGGGTTTCATTGAAGTGGCAAGCGAACCGGGCAAAGGGACCGCCTTCAGGATCTACCTGCCCCGGCACGGCGGGGAAACCGAAGAAGAAGTGGAAGCGGTTGAGGCCGAAGCACCTCAGGGTCGCGGCGAGACCATCTTGGTCGTGGAGGATGATGTGTCGGTATTGCATCTGACCGAAAGGATCCTCGACCATCTGGGCTATGCGGTGCTGACGTCAGCAAGCCCGGCGGAAGCGCTCACCATGGCCAGGGAATATCAGGGCGAAATCCACCTCCTCATGACGGATGTGATCCTCCCCGAAATGAGCGGGATAGACCTGGCCGGGGAGATGTTGAAGATCCGCCCCACCATCAGGACGATGTTCATGTCGGGATACACGGCAGACATCATCGACCGCCAGGGGGTGCCGGACAAGGGCGTGCATTTTGTCCAGAAGCCCTTTACTTATGACGGCCTGGCCCGGAAGGTGAAGGAGGCGTTGGGAAGTGAAAAATGAAGAGTGAAGAGTGAAGAAGGAGAAAGAAACGCGGAACGCGGAAGTCGGAACGCGGAACTGGGTGAAGAGTGAGAAATGAGAAAGGAGGGAAATGAACCCATGGGTGCTCCGGAAAGCAACCATTTTCGAAAGCATTGGCTGATGAGGGTGTTGCTGGGCAAAGCCTTCATCATCACTGTCGCCCTTACGATTACCTACACTGTGGCCGGATTTTTCCTTGCACCTTATGTGATCGAGCGCCAGGCGACACGGTTTGCCCAGGAATCCCTCAAGTGTCTCGTGGTCATGGAAGAGGTCCGGGTAAACCCGTACGCCCTGACCCTCGATATCCGCAACTTCGACCTCAAGGAGAGGGACGGGTCCCCGCTACTCGCATTCAAGGCGATTTTTATCAACTTCGAAATCTCCAGTCTCTGGCGCTGGGCCTGGACCTTTGCGGATGTTCGCCTGGAAGGCCCCGCCGTGAACCTGGAAATAAAGAGCGGGGGCCGCATCAACTTTATTGATATCGCAGACCGGATCCCAAAGAAAGAAGATGAGGGGAAACCTTACCTGAAGGAAAACTCCGAAGGAGAGGTGCGCCCGCCGCGCGTCATCTTTGAGCACATTGCATTGAACCAGGGGCGACTCGTTTTCACGGACCGATCCGGCCCGACCTCCGGCAGGATTGCGCTTGAAACCATTGGCCTGGAGCTCAAACACCTGACCACACTGCCGGACAAAAAGGGAATCTATTCCTTTGAAGCAACCCTCCCCCACGGCGGAAAGCTGAAAGGGGCCGGCGATGTTTCCCTCCATCCTCTCTGGTCCGAAGGCTGGGTAAAAGTGGAGGGATTCAAGACCGTTTCGGCATGGGAGTTTTTGCAGGATGAAATCCTGCTGGACAAACCGCGGGGTGACGTTGACCTCGAAGCCCGCTACCGATTTGCCAATGACGCAACATCGCCGTCCCTTGTGATTGAGGGATTGAAAGTGCTTGTCTCGGCCCTGGAACTCAAGGCCCGGGGGGAGCAGGAGTCGATTCTCTCCGTGGACACCATTCGTCTCAATGACGGCCGATTTGATTTGGCCTCGCGATCGTTCCAGGCAGGAGACTTGGCCTTCTCCCGGGGTCGCGCGACAGCGATCGTTGACGAACAAGAGCGATTCAACTGGCAGGAGCTTGTAAAGGTCGGTGGAGAGCCCCGGTCTCCCTCCCGTAAGGCGGAGGACTTGGAAGGACCGCCCTGGCGTGTGGCGCTCAGGACCCTCAGCTTTGATGATTTCACCGTGGCCTACAGTGATCGCAGCCGGTATTATCCTGTTGAAATAGGCGTTTCCAGACTCGGTGTGAAGTGCAAGGCCGATCTTTCCTTTATGCCCGAGAACGTGGGGGTCCTGGCAGAGAACCTGAACGTCCTCTTCGAGAGCGTGTCCTTGAAAGAGGTGGGACAGAAGGGGCCCCTGGTCACGCTGAAACGTCTTTCCGTGGAGGGAGGCCGCATAGACCTTGAAACCCGGCAGGTGAGCCTGGAGCGGATCATGATGGAAGGCGGGCATGCCGCCATGGTGCTGGAAGAGACCGGCGCCGTAAACCTGGTGCGCGTGTTCGGAAAGAGAAATGTCGGGAAATTCCTGGAAAAGATTGAAGGGGCCGTGGAAAAGGCGCAAGCAGAGGGAAGGCCCTGGTCCGTTGCCGTCGGCGCAGTGGAGGCGGCCGGGTTGAGCGTCGCTTTCAGGGATCAGACGCTTTCCCCCGCGCCCGCTGTGAACCTTCAAGATATCACGCTGAAGCTTACCGATTTTCACAGTGAAGGCAAGGCCGCTGCTCCCTTTGAGGCGTCCCTAACGGTACGGGAAGGGGGCGCCGTGAATGCCAAGGGACACTTCACACTCGCAGAGAAAAGCGCCGAAGCAACGGTCCATGTGTCGAACCTGGCCCTGAAGACGTTTCAGCCCTACGTGGCACAATACGCCTACCTGAGCGTGGATGCGGGGGATTTCAACGCTGCGGGAAAGGTGAGCTACGGTGAGGGAGAAAATTGCCCGAACCTGCAATTCCGAGGCGATGCGCACATCGCCGATCTGCTCGTTACAGAGTTGGGCGCCAAGTTGAAAGCCGAGCTGGACACCACGCAAAAGTTTTTTGCCTGTCAGGCCTTGAAGGCGAACACTATCAAGCTGGGCCTTGGGCCTGAAGAACGGCTTGACATCGGAGAAGTCCGCCTCATCGAGCCCTACGGAAAGCTGATCATATATGAAGACAAGAGCCTAAACCTGAAAAAGGTGCTGCGGCATCAAGGGGAAACGGTTGAGGAAACAAAGCGGGTGTCCCAAGCGGAAACTCCCGGCGGGTTTCCGGTGGATGTTCGGAGGATCCGCATCGAGAAAGGCGTCCTCGATTTCGCAGACCTGAGTCTCCGCATACCATTTGCCGCAAAGATCTATGAATTGAAGGGAGCCATCGTCGGGCTCTCCACCAAGGAAGGCGCGCGGGCGCAGATTCAGCTCGAGGGCAGGGTGGATGAATACGGCACGTCCAGGATCCAGGGGCAGATTGAGACGCTCAATGCCAAGCATTTTACCGACATCGACATGATTTTCAAGAACGTGGAGATGACCAACCTCACCCCTTACACGGGGAAATTCGCCGGGTACAGGATCGCCTCCGGAAGGCTCTCTCTCGATCTTCACTACCTGATCCAGCAGAGTGAACTCAAAGGGAGCAACCAGATCATCCTGGACAACCTCACTCTGGGCGAGAAGGTGGAAAGCCCCGATGCGCCCAACATCCCCCTCGAGCTTGCCGTTGCGCTCCTCAAAGATGCCGATGGCCGGATCGACATCGGGCTCCCGGTGTCCGGCAACCTGGACGATCCTCAGTTCAGCTACGGGGATCTCATATGGAAAACCCTTATCAATTTTTTCGCCAAAATCGTCACGTCCCCTTTCAGGGCACTGGCCGGCATGCTCGGAGCGGAGAAGGAGAATCTCGAGACCATTGAGTTTGAGCCGGGCAGGGCCGTGTTGCCTCCTCCTGAGCAAGAAAAAGTGAAGATCCTTTCAGAAGCCCTTGCCAGGCGCCCGCAACTTGCGCTGAAAATCCGGGGCCGGTTTGATCCGGTTGCAGACGGTGAGGCCCTGAAGTCCATGGCGATCCGGCGTGAAATTGCCGGGCGCGCGGGTAGAGTGGTGGGTCCCGACGAAGATGCGGGACCAATGGATGTGAGCAATCCCCTGGTCCAGCTCGCCATCGAAACGATGGTCACCGAGCGAATTTCCGCGGATGCGCTTGCCACGGCCAAGGAGCGTGCGGCAAAGCGGGAGGCTGTGACGGACAAAGAAGCAGGAAAGGCTGCCGTGCTCCCGCCAGACCCGTCCCGCGAGCTTTATACCGGCCTGCTTCAAAAACTTGTGGAAGCGCAACCGGTGACGGAAGTCCGGTTGAACGAATTGGCCCGTGAACGGGCGGAAGCGATCAAGCAGGAATTGGTGGCAACGGGGACGATCGATGAGAAAAGGCTGACGGTCCTTGAACCCTCAGCCACTGAAGAAACGGACGAGAAAACCGTATCTTCCGAGCTCACCCTGGATGTTCGCCGTTGAGATGTCCCAGACCCGGAAGACGGCGTTCACTACAGAGGATCTCACTTTACCCCAAAGATGCCAAGGTCGTGGCCATATTTGACCGTTTACTGTTTTTTCATTCCGCCTCTTTGCGTACGGTTTCAGGATGCCCCTGACACACATAGGCGCCCATCCGCTTGATATCTAACCATTTTGTTTTTTTTTGATTTGCCAAGTATTGAATTTTTTGATAAATAAATGTTCCGGGAGGTGACGATGGTTAAGAAAAAACATGATGTTGCCGTTTTTGAAAAATGTTTGACGGGCATCAGGGGGCTCGATGAGATCACAAAGGGGGGGCTTCCGAGGGGCAGGCCCACGCTGATCTGTGGCGGTGCGGGCGCGGGCAAAACACTTTTCGCCATGGAATTTCTCATGCGGGGCGCCATGGATTACGGAGAACCCGGGGTCTTCATGACCTTCGAGGAGACGCCGGAGGATCTTGCGAAAAACTTTATGTCCCTGGGTTTTGATCTCCATGAGATGATGGCGCGGGGTCTCATCGAAACGGACCACGTCCGCATCGCGCGAAGTGAGATTGAGGAGACGGGTGAGTACGATCTGGAGGGATTGTTCATCCGACTGGGGAATGCCATTGATTCCATCGGAGCGAAGCGGGTTGTCTTGGATACCATCGAAGCCCTGTTCTCCGAGCTGCCGAATGCCACCATCCTTCGGGCAGAGATTCGTCGGCTTTTTCACTGGTTGAAAGAACGTGGCGTGACAGCCGTCGTTACGGGGGAAAAGGGCGACAAGACGCTGACACGCTACGGACTCGAAGAATATGTCGCCGATTGCGTGATCTTCCTCGATTTCCGCATCGTGAAACAAATTGCGACCCGCCGCCTGCGCATTGTTAAGTATCGCGGTTCATCTCACAACTCCGACGAGTATCCCTTCCTGATAGGCGAGAAAGGCCTCTCGATCCTGCCCATCACCTCCATCGGGCTCGACTACCCCGTTTCCACGAATCGCATCTCCACGGGCGTTTCCAAGTTGGATGCCATGCTTGGCGGCAAGGGGTTCTACCAGGGCAGCACCATCCTCGTCTCCGGCACGGCAGGCACAGGCAAGACAAGCCTGTCGACCACCTTTGCCGACGCCGCCTGCCGGCGAGGCGAGCGCTGCCTCTATTTTGCCTTCGAAGAATCGCCCAGACAGATCATCCGGAACATGGGCTCCATCGGCATGGATCTCAATCGGTGGGTGAAGAAGGGGCTTCTCAAGTTCCATTCAGCCCGGCCCACGCTTTACGGCCTTGAGATGCACCTTGTCACCTTCCACAAGGCGATCGAGGCGTTCAAACCCCAGATTTTCATTGTGGACCCGATCAGCAACCTGATCAACGTGGGAACCGCATCCGAGGTGAAATCCACATTAACGCGCCTTATCGACTATTTGAAGATGCAAAAGATCTCCACTCTCCTTACCGACCTCACCCATTTCGGCAGCAGCCTTGAACGCACAAGCGAAGAGATATCTTCGCTGATCGATACGTGGCTTCTCCTGCGGGATATCGAACTCAATGGGGAACGAAACCGGGGGCTCTACATTTTGAAATCCCGCGGCATGCCCCACTCCAACCAGATTCAGGAGTTCCTCCTCTCGAACCAGGGCATTGACCTTGTTGACATCTATACCGGCTCCGGCGAGGTATTGACCGGCAGTGCCCGGGCAATCCAGGAAGGCAAGGAAAAGGCCTCTGAGCTGGCGCGCCACCGTGAGATGGATCACAGATTCCGCGAGCAGGAACGAAAGAGAAAGGCCCTGGAAACAAAGATCGCAGCCCTGAGCGCCGAGTTGGATGCGGAATCCGAAGAGCTGCGGTTGATGGCGGAAGAAGAGCGGCGAAGGCAATCTGCCCTGGCAGACAACCGTTTGGAAATGGCGCATCTTCGCAAGGGGGGACCTTCGGCAGCCCGACGAAACGCTCGAAAAAGAAGCGGGAAAGGAGATTAGGATGAAAGCCGTCTCGCCAGGAAAGGGAAAGCAGGCAAAGACCGGTTCGACGGAAGAGACTTGGAATCTCCGGTTATATGTCGCCGGCCAGACCCCGAAATCGATTACGGCCCTTGCTAATCTAAAGAAGATCTGCGAAGAGCACCTCGCGGGGAAATACAACATTGAAGTGATAGACCTTTTGCAGAAACCCCAGCTTGCCAAAGGGGATCAGATTATTGCCGTACCGACACTGGTAAGGAAGCTTCCGGAACCGCTTAAAAAGATCATCGGAGATCTGGCCAACACGGAGCGCGTCCTGGTGGGCCTCGACATTCGTTTCGGCTCCGGATGATGAAATCAATTTTGGAGTAACAGAGATGGCGGCGAAGAGAGGAAAGACCAGCGCTGAGGCACTCGAAAAGGCCCCAGCGGGGCGCGAGAGCGAAGCGTATGTTCTCCGGCTGTATGTTACCGGGTTGACCCCACGGTCAACCCTGGCCATCGCCAATGTCCGGAAAATCTGTGACGAACACCTGGAGGGCCGTTACGAACTCGAGGTGATAGACCTCTACCAACAGCCCAGGCTGGCCAAGGGAGACCAGATTATTGCAGCCCCGACGCTCATCAAAACGCTCCCCCTGCCGCTCCGCAGGCTCATCGGCGACATGTCGAATACGGAGAAGGTTCTTATAGGCATGGATCTGAAACCCCGGACATCCTGAGCGTGCATCCATGAGCAAATCGGATAAAATACGCCAACACCTTTTGGATGAGTTGCAGGAACTCACATCGCGGCTGATGGAAGCTGAGGAAACCCTGCGCGCCATCCAGGGCGGCGAGGTGGATGGCCTGGTTGTCTCAACCGCGGAAGGAGATCGCGTCTTTACGCTATCGGGCGCCGATCATCCTTACCGGGTCATGGTCGAAACCATGAACGAAGGGGCCGTCACCCTTGCCCCCGACGGTACGGTCCTTTACTGTAACCAACGTTTTGCAGATATCGTCAACGTGTCTCTGGAAAAAGCGATAGGCTCTTCAATCTACCGATACGTTTCATCAACAGACCTTCAGCTGTTTGAGGCATTGATTGAGCGGGGGTTAAAGGGAAACAGCAAGGGGGAACTGGCGTTAAAGGCCGCAGGTGAAATTTCCGTACCTGTCTTGCTTTCCATAAGCGGCCTTCGGAACACGGATATGCCCGGTGCGGTGTGCGCCGTCATGGTGGACATCACCGAGCGCAAGGAGATGGAGGAGGCCTTAAAAATATCCTACAACGAACTGGAACGGCAAACCGTCGAAATTCGGGCGGCTCTCTCTGAAATCAAAATATTGAAAGACCAGCTCGAGGCCGAGAATATTTACTTTCGTCATGAGAGCAAAATGAGACATCACCTCGACCATATTCTCGGGGAAAGCGATGCGCTCAAGTATGTTCTCTATCGAGCGGAGCAGGTCGCTCCTGCGAACACAACGGTCCTCATCCTTGGCGAGACCGGTACGGGAAAGGAGCTGATCGCTGCCGCCATCCATAACATGAGCCCTCGCAAGGATCGGCCCCTGATCACCGTCAACTGTGCCGCCCTGCCGGCCAATTTGATGGAGAGCGAATTGTTCGGCCGGGAGAAGGGGGCATTTACCGGGGCCGATACCCGCCGGGCAGGCCGGTTCGAGGTCGCCAACGGTTCCTCCATCTGTCTTGACGAGATCGGGGAACTGCCGCTGGAGCTGCAGGCAAAGCTCCTTCGGGTCATCCAGCATAATGAGTTTGAGCGCCTGGGCTCATCACATACCATCAAAGTGGATGTACGGATCGTGGCGACGACCAATCGAAACCTTGAGGAAGAGGTCCGCGAGGGGCGATTCCGGAAGGACCTTTACTACCGGCTCAACGTTTTCCCCATCACTGTCCCTCCCTTGCGGCAGAGGAAAGAAGACATCCCGTTGTTGGTCAAGGCCTTCCTGTCGCGATATGCCAGGAAATTGGGGAAACAGATCACGTCGATCCAGAAAGAGACGATGAAGGCACTGCAGGATTACCCGTGGCCCGGGAACGTCCGGGAGCTGGAAAGCGTGCTTGAACGGGCCGTGATCCTGTGCCCCGGGCCGGTGTTGCAGTTGGCGGATAAACTGGAGTTTTCCTTCCTCTCCCCGTCATCGGGCGTAAGAACCCTCGAAGAGGCGGAGCGAAACCAAATCCTCGCGATCCTTTCGGAATGTCGATGGCGCATTGAGGGAAAGGACGGGGCCGCGGCGATCCTGGGTCTCCACCCGAGCACCTTGAGGGCGAGGATGCATAAGCTCGGGATCGTCCGGCCGGAGGCCAAGGAGCTATAGGATTGGCGATTGTTGATTTGTGATTGGTGATTGAATAACGATCCAAAAACAACTGGTTGCATAATCGGAACCCCAAAATGTTTTCCTTAAAGGCTATAGATTAAGATCCGGCTCTCCTCAAAAGTTCCCTCAATATGTGGAGGTTCCACCAAATATTGAGGCCAAACCCATCGGTTCACCCTTCCCTATGCTTCTCCCCCATTCGTATAATCAACTGTTATTATAGGATGATTCCAGATTCTCTCCTTTTCCGGTTCTTGGCAGGCCACTTGCAATAAATATGTCCACGATCCTGGTCATCATACGAATGACCGGGCCAACGTACCATCACTCAAACCGAACTGAGTGTACCCTTTTCTTGTTTCGGCCCCCCAATGGCCAGTCATCGACGGGTGGGTAGGTGCGGATTCATCCGCAGATTCTAAGGGGGCAGTCATGGGCGTGCGAATGAATTCGCACCTACAGGCAAATATCCAACGAGGAAAGGTTACACTCAAACCAAATTTTGAAAGGAGGAACACCATGAAATCAAGCACGAAGGACCAAGCGGAAGGCACGTTTCACAAAGTGAAGGGTAAGATCAAGGAGATCGCCGGGAAGGTGACCATGAATGCTGACTTGGAAGCCACAGGCAAAGAGGAAAAGCTTGCCGGAAAAGTTCAGGAAAAAATCGGCGAACTCGAGAAGGTCCTGGGGAAGTAGAAAGGATTCGTGGGATGGGAGAGAGCAAGAAAGAGGCGAAAGATGATGCAGTTCCGAACGCAGGGCAAGCCATATCCGGACGTATCCTGGTGGCTGAGGATAATAAGGCCATTAAGGATATGGTTTCCAGATTCCTTGAGTTCATCGGATTTGAGGTTGCTCTTGCCGGCAACGGTCTCGAAGCACTCTCTCTGTTTCTCAATGCCTCTTTCGATCTGGTTCTAACCGACCTTGACATGCCGGATATGGACGGTTGGGGTTTGACAAGCTGCATTAAGGAAAGGTCGCCTGATACTCCGGTTGTATTGATGACGGGGGAGGATAGAGAGACCGTTTTGAGGAACGTAGAAAGATGGCCTGTTGACTCCGTCATATTCAAGCCCTTTGCGCTGGAAGATCTTCAAAGGACAGTCCAAGGAGCCCTGGAGTTGAGGAGATAACCATAAGGTGCCTTTCGTGCCGCCCAAAAATCAATGTGGCCGCCAACCGGATAAGATGGACCCAATTGGAGGGAATCCACGGACCCACCTCTACTGACTCAAACAGCAAGAGAAAAACCTCATGTGTCATCCCTGCCCAAGGTCCGCCAAGACACATAGACCCCTGATCGTATTCCGTGGATTGGGGAAATCCTGGCTCATGCAGAGCTAAGAAAGGAGGACAGATACCATGCAAATCAGTATGTCGCCACAGCCAATCGTTGCTCTCATCGCGGGAATTGCGATTCTCCTTGTCCCAAGGCTATTGAATTACATCGTTGCCATCTATCTCATTATATTCGGCATTCTCGGGCTGGTCCGAATTTAGTTGAAGACGCCGTTTAATAAGTAGTCGAACATGTTTTGGACCCTATTTGTGATTGTCATGATTCTGTGGGGGATCGGAGTCCTGATTTTTCAAGTCATTCGAGATCGGCGTCGAAACATACAGGGGCGCGGTTTAGCTGAGGGGTTTCGTTTATTCCCAAAAGGGCGTCGAGAAATCGAGTGAAATGGTCAGCGGCATCGATGGGGTCAAATGATACGCGGCAAGAAAGAGGGGGTCACAAATGAAAAAAATAAAGATGATAGGACTGCTGGTGTGTTTGTTTTCTGCAGCGGCCATGGCGGTACCTTCATCGTCAACTGAGTACGGCCCAGCCGTAGTAGTTGGCCGCGTATATCGCATTGAAGGGGACCTGCTCCGTTATGTTCCTGAGGAGAACGACTGGGTGGCCCTGGTCAAGGACGCACCTTTCGGCACAGGGGATACACTATTTTCAGGCAGCCGGGGAATGGCGGAGCTGATAGCCCCCAACGGGACCTGGATCAGGGTTGGGAACAGCACACAGATCCAGTTCATCGCCCTCGATACGGACCTGTCCGAAATGGACGTGGCTGCGGGTGTGGCCCGGTTCCACAATAAAGGCGCCGATACGGTTATCAAGGCGACGAGTCCCTTCGGGTACGTTATGGGTGATCCAGGCACAGTCTTCGACGTTTACGTGGGTGAGAACTCCGTCGAAGTGGCCGTGGTGAGGGGAGAGGTAAGTTTTGTGCACTCGGCAACCGATGCCAGGTACGAGGTCTCGGCCGGCTCGCCGTCCATCCTCGCGGACCAGAGTCAGGTGTCGTCAGGCGAGGCGATCACCGATCCCGACTGGGACCGATGGAACCGTCGCCGTGACAGCTTCTGGGCGACGAAGGCCAGGGTGAGGGGACGATCGGCAGAATATCTTCCACCCAACCTCCGGGACGAGGCGTACGCCCTTGAAGAGAACGGAAGATGGGAAGATGTCTCCTATGAGGGTAAACCGTGCAGGTTCTGGCGGCCTAACAGAGTAGCCGTGGGATGGTCGCCTTTCACCGCAGGCCGCTGGACCGACTGGTATGGAGACCAATGTTGGATCCCGGATGAGCCTTTCGGATACCTCACCCACCATTACGGTAACTGGGTCTACGTGAGGAATTACTGGTATTGGGCCCCGCCTGTGGCGAGCGTGCGCGTCGGTCTCCCCTTCCTCAACACCGGTTTCTTTTGGTATCCAGGAAGGGTTTCATGGATTCACCGCGGCGCCTATGTGGGATGGGTTCCCCTGGCGCCGCGCGAGATGTACTACAGTCATCGCAACTGGGGAGGTCCTCATACGGCGGTCGTAACCAACGTCAACATCGCGCAGATCAACATCAACATCCGGAATTATGCTTATGCAAACCATGCCGTCGTGGTCAACCAGAAGCATTTCTACCTCGTGAAAAATTACAGGGATTTCCGGATGACCAACATGAACCGAACCGCCATCATCAACAACTACCGTGCGGCGCCGGTCGTCAACAACACGGTGATCAAAAATTACACGGCGAAAGGGGAGCGGTACACCTATACCAATGTTGCGGTGAAAGAGAAGCCTCACAATACCGTGATCCATCGAATCCAGCATAATCGGGCCATCATCCAGGGGGGCAGGAAAGAGAACGCTGCCGGGGTCCGGCAACGGGCGAGGAGTGTCAAGGAAGGGAGGGTCAGCCGAGAGGCCAGGATCCAACCACCCAAGAGCACGAACTATATCGTGCCGGCCAAAGAGGTAAATCGACCGAAATCGGAAATACAGCTTCAGCAGAGGGAGATCAGTAGTAGCGGAAGAGGTGCACAGCAAGCTCAGCCCGGTCAACCCAAAAGACCGGAGCGGGTGAGTCCTGCAAAACCTGCTCAGCCTGGGCAGCCTGCTGCGCAGCCGGAGCGGGTGGCGCCGGCAAAGCCGGGTCAGCAGGGGCAGGCCGGTCAACCTGAAAAGGCACAACCTAAGCGAGGGGCGCCGGAAAAATCGGGTCCGCAGGGGGAGAAGCGCGATCAACTTGAACAGTCGAGTAAAGGTGAACACAAACGTTGACCATACGGGATGATCTGATCGTTACCCTTTCCCGGACGGGACCTCTTGGCCAAATATAGACCTGGATCGTTGACTTCGGAGAGACGCATTGGAAGGGGAAATGCGTAAATGGGTCATTCATGGGCCCAAAACTAACGCAACCATTTGGGCCCTTGCCGGACACGGTGAGGTGTCTACAGAGAGGAGTACGAGATGAATGCAGTCAAAATTCTGGCAATTGTTCTTATCATTGCCGGCATCCTCGGATTGGCGTACGGCAGTTTCAGCTACACCAAGGAGACCCATGAGGCCAAGCTGGGACCGATCGAGCTGTCGGTAAAGGACAAACAGACGGTCAACGTGCCTGTGTGGACCGGCGTGGGGGCGATCGTCGTTGGCGGCGCGCTCCTGTTTTTTTCGAGAAAGAAGAAATAGCCCCAAGAAGGTTCAGATGGATAATCGACAATCAAGCATGGCAAACCTCTGCAGAGACTCACTTCCACAGTGAGAGGACCTCCCGAAAAAGCGGTCTATTCCATCGCAAAATGAGAATTGCTGGCCTTGACTTATCCGGAAGTGAGGTGTATCCTGTATTTTCAGTAGGATAGCTGCGCTGTTTGTCTTCTTTAAACCCTTATCCCGGGCCGATCTGAGGCGATGCTCTATACTGAATAGCGTCCTGTCTGGAATCGTGCATAGCCCCATCCAAATGGGATCAAAGCCGTACCAGGGCAGACCCGAGAGGGAAAGCGGATGCAAAATGTCTTTATCCGGCCCCAAAACCCCGTTCCTCCATACAAATGGAGAGCGGGGTTTTGTATTCTGTGGCCTGGGAAATGCGTATGGCAAAAGAAATAGTGTTTGAAAAGCGGGTAAGTCACCAGAATCAACAACGTTTCGGAGATCCCTGCTATGAGTGACGTTCAATGATAATAGCGCTTACCTCATTCAAGATATCTTTTAAGGACGGCATTATTGTGGGGGCTATCTTGTCAGGCGTGTGTTTGTGATGGGGATGCGAGCCTGTTTCAGAATGGTGAGGAGCATTGTCATAACGGAACAACATCTGGCCTTTGTGATCCATGTAATGGAACCTGTATTTGTCGATTGACAGGATATTGCGGGATTCAGTGGCAAAAATGGCGATTTCCAGGATTGATGAGTCTATGATGAGAAGGTGGCCTTTCAGATAGACTGTCTCCAGAGCAGGCCCAAAGTGTTTTTGAATATTTGAAGAAAGAACGATAGGGGATGAGGCAACGGACTTTTCGATATCCTGGACGAATTTTTGTATCACTGGATTGCTGATCGTATCGCGGACTGGGTCTTACGCCACCGATCAAGGAGGTTGGCAAAGGCGTACCAGTCAAAATAATCGGCCTCGTCTCCCATTTCCCCAGACTCAAACTTTTCCAGGAAGATTTTGGTGGCGAGATGGTATTTTTCCTCGAACTCACCCAAGGCTTTCTTGTAATAGGCCATGGCGTTTGAATACAGAACATATTCACGCTTTAAGGAAGTCTTTATTCGTTCAGCTTGTTCCATAAGAAAATATTAGATGAATCGGACATGGAAAGTCAAGTGGTTTAGACATATTTTTAGAAAAAAGTCCAACGTCCAAGGTCCGATGTCCGAGGTTCAATGATTAATTCAGAAGACCTCTGGGGCTCTGCGAGAGACGGCTGTGGGGAGTCTGTTTCAGGTCTTTTTGCCGTTGTCGGCCGAAGAGATCCCTCAAGGAGATTGAGAAAAATCGACGGATCCTATACGACGATGCCGCTGCAAATGCCTGTCTGAGATTATTCCGGGAAAATGGGTTTTAACTTGAAGCGACTTGATTTCATACGGTTCTCAGCTTGAGAAAAAGGGAACGTCTAAAGGGCCATTTGACATGCTCGTCGCAGCCCATGCCATCAGTCTGCGTATAATCCTCATTACCAACAATGTGAAGGAGTTCAAGCGGATCAAGAAACTGAAAGTTGAAAATTGGGCACTGTAAGTGAAGATGGGGCTATTTCGGGCTCCATTGAAGTGGAAGATATCTTGCAAATGGACAGGGAGCATTTGCCATGAGCCACGCCTTTCAGAAAACAGACAGGGAAAAGCACAACAGCAAAAACCGCCGTCCTATCATCTTTATGTCTTTGGTTTTGTTCCTGACGGTGATGGCGCTGGTATGGTTCGGATACTCTTCGTGGCGCGCTTATCACACGATGAAAGCCGAAAGAAAATACCAGTCCAAGATCATGGAACTTCGCAGCGACATCATCCACATGGACGAGGTATTGACCATGTCTGCGCGCCTGGCGGCAGCCACGGGCGACCTTTCCTGGGAGCAGCGCTATCGTATTTTCGAGCCTAAATTGGACACAGCCATAAAAGAGGCTGTGCGGCTTGCCCCCCAGGCCTCTACCCGGGCCTCTGCAGAAACCGATGCCGCCAACAGCCAGCTGGTTGAATTGGAAAACCGCGCCTTTGATCTTGTTCGCCGTGGGCGCATGGACGAAGCCGGTCGCCTCTTGTTCAGCGACGACTATGAAGAGCAGAAAAGGATATACGCCCGGGGGATGGCTGAATTGGCCGTCGGTCTTTCTGCGGCTGCCGATGCCGCTCTGGCAGGTGAACGTCGCAATGCCTTGCTGCACATCGGGCTGGTTTTTGTGTTTATTCCGCTGTTGATTATGGGCTGGTTTGTTGTCTTTCGAGTTGTCAAGAACTGGGACCGGACCCTCGTCAGCAAAACAGAGCTCGAAAAAGAGATAGAGGCCCGGAAACGTTCAGAGGAAAAGACCCATTTCCAGAAAACATACTTCGAAACCCTGTTTCAAAACCTGCCGGATGGCGTGGTCATTGTTGAGAGTGACGGGCATATTATCGAGATTAATAAAGCATTTACGGAAATGTTCGGTTACACTCCGGCGGAAGTCAAAGGCGCGAATCTCAGAGAACTATTAGCGCCGCCGGAGCGGAGAGAAGAACCCCATGCTCTATGGAAGCGCATTTCAAGCGGCGAATCCGTAAGCGTTGAAACCATCCGCAAACGCAAGGATGGTTCCGAGTTTGACGTCCATTTCCAGTCGGTGGCCGTATCGATCAACAACCAAGTGGTGAGACACATTGTGATTTACCAAGACATCTCGGAGAGAAAAAGGCATGAAGCTGTTTTAATGCAATCCCGGTCTCAGGCCCAAAAGGGGCACGCCAGGCTTTCCGCGATGATTTCCACCATGAATGAGGGGGTGATTTTTGCCGACAGTCGGAACATCATCACGGATGTCAACCCGGTTTTTTGCAGTTTTGTCGGCAGAGAACGCGATGAGCTGATCGGAAAAGGGCTGGAGGAATTTCATTCCGGCGATATCTTGAAAAAAGTAAGTGATCATATTACCGCCTTTCGGACAAATACCGATTCAAAGGGGATCGAAATACAGAGAAAAATAGGGGCGTCGGAAGTGATTCTGCGGCTTCAGCCGATTTACCTGCCCAATCATTACGAAGGCGTTCTTTTAAACGTTATCGACGTGACGGCTTTTGTTGAGGCCAGACAGCAGGCCGAGGCGGCCAACCTCGCCAAGAGTGAGTTTCTTGCCAACATGAGCCACGAGATTCGCACGCCCATGAACGGCGTCATCGGTATGACCGAGCTGCTCCTGGGGACCGATATCACGAAAGAGCAGCGTGATTACCTGGAGACGCTCAACACCTCGTCGGAGTATCTGCTCAATCTCATTAATGACATCCTGGACCTTTCCAGGATCGAGGCCGGCCGGCTTGAACTGGAAGAAATCGACTTCGACCTGCGAACCACACTCGAAGGGGCGGCCCGGGCGCTCTCGCCCAAGGCCCATGAAAAGGGCCTGGAACTGATCTGCCATATTCCACCCGATGTCCCGACCGCCCTGATGGGAGATCCCGGCAGGCTTCGCCAGGTTATCCTCAATTTTACCGGCAATGCGATTAAATTCACCGAAAAGGGGCAGGTGGTCATTGGGGCAAAGACCGAAAATGAAGAGGAAACATCCACGACCTTGCATTTCACGGTTGGCGATACGGGCATCGGCATTCCCCCTGACAAGCTGGAGATGATCTTCGAGAGTTTCAGGCAGGTGGACAGCTCCATCACCCGGCGATACGGTGGGACGGGCCTGGGCCTGACCATATCCAGGCAGATCGTTCGGATGATGGGCGGCAGGGTTTGGGCGGAAAGCGAACCTGGAAAGGGAAGCGTCTTTCATTTTACAGTCCCCTTTACCCTCAGCCGGGCCGAAATCCGCAAACCCGTATCTCCTGATGCCATCGACATTGCCGGTATCCGTGCGCTCATTGTGGATGACAATGCCCTCAATCGACAAATATACAGAGAAATGCTCTCCAAATGGGGGCTCATCCACGGCGAGGCACGGGACGGAGAAGGCGCCATCGAAGAGATAAAGCGGGCATTTGAGTCGGGAGAACCCTATCGTCTCATGCTGTTGGACTTCCAGATGCCCGGGATGGACGGGTTCGAACTGGCGGAAAAGGTCATGGAGAGCCCCTATGGAGCGGGCCTGGAGATTATCGTGTTGACTTCCGCAGGCCAACCGGGAGATGCGGAACGATGCAGAAAGATGGGTATCTCAGGCTACCTGCAGAAGCCGGCCAGAATGGCGGAGCTTTTGGATGCCGTTTTGATGGTTCTCGGCCGTCGTACGGATGAGCCGCCTTCCCTGGTAACCCGTCACAGGGTTCAGGATGCCCGCATGAGATTCCATATCCTCCTGGCTGAAGACAATCCCATCAACCGGAAAGTGGCCTTCGAGGTATTGAAAAAAAGGGGTCACCGGGTGACGATGGTCGCAAACGGCCTTGAAGCCTTGAAGGCATTTGAACGGGAGCCTTTTGATTTGATTCTCATGGATGTCCAGATGCCGGAGATGGACGGGTTTGCCGCAACCGGGGAAATCCGAAAATTGGAGGCGAACCCTGGGTCTTCAATCGCCAATCGCCGATCGCCAATCCCCATCGTGGCCATGACGGCCCATGCCCTGAAAGGGGATCGTGAAAGATGCCTCGAGGCCGGAATGGACGACTACGTGTCCAAGCCGGTCAAGGCGGAGGTTCTTTACAGGGTCATCGAAAACCTGGTAAACACCAGGCAAAAGGACGATGAGGTTCTTACCACGGCTCTCCGTGTTCCCCCGGACCTGCCGGAGGACAGGCCCGTTTTCGACCTATCCGCAGCCCTGGAGGCGGTGGCTGGAGACCGGACGCTTTTCCTGGAAATCGCCCGGCTTTTTCTGAGCGAGCTTCCCCAGGCCGTGAGCGACATCAAGGAGGCGGCCTCGAACAGCGACGCCTCTCGCCTGGAACAGGGGGCCCACAAGCTGAAGGGGTCCCTGTCGATTGTGGGCGCCAAAAGGGCCTTTGATGCGGCCTATGGTCTGGAGGTCCTCGGCAGGGAAGAAAAGATGCAGGAGACGGAACATGCAGTGGATGTGCTCTTGCAGGAGCTTCAAGACCTGGAGTCCGCCCTGCGGATCAGCCTCAAGGAGGTTGACGCATGAAGATCCTGATCGTCGAAGACGATCCCGTCTCCATGAGAGTTTTCGCCTTGACAGACAGGTGACCTCAACGTATGGTTTGGGTATCGGAAGATGAGTCGGGAAGAGCGGCATCTGAAGTCATTTTTTGGCGTCTCAACACACTGTTCCCTTTCAACACTGTTAACGGGCTATCATCCATATGAATATATCCGACTCGCCCATATGTATCCCCCCACAAAGGATGCGGATGGGGGAAATCCTGGTAAAATCAGGGCTCATCGACAATGAAACCCTCGCCAAGGCCCTTGAGATTCAGAAATCTCAGAAAAGGCGCCTGGGCCGGATCCTCGTGGATATGGGGGTGGCTGACCAGGTGGTCATTGCCAAAACCCTCGCCAGGCAATTGAAGATACCCTATGGCCGCCTTGAGAACAAAAAAATAGCCAGAGAGGTGATCGACCTGGTATCGCCCCATCTTGCCGAAAATCATCTGGTCATCCCTATCAAAAAAACAGGAAACCGCCTCCTTGTCGCCATGGCCGATCCCCTGGATCTGGACGCCCTGAACGACCTTCGCTTTTTTACCCAGTTATCCATTGATGTGGCGGTTGTCCCTCAAGAAGACATTTTGGATGCCATTGAAAGACACTATCCGAAAGTGGATCTTAAAAGAGACCTGGATTCCGGCCTGACCATACACGGGGACATAGAAATTATCCGGGAAAAAGATCCGGACGAGAAAGAGGCCCAAGAACTACTTTCCCTTACGGAAAAGCCTCCCATTGTCCGATTCACGAATTCAATACTTGCCGATGCCATCCAACAGAAAGCAAGCGATATCCATATCGAACCGCAGAAAACGTCCATTTTGATTCGGTACCGGGTGGACGGCATACTCAAAGAAATCATGCGGGCGGACAAGCATATTCATGCGGGGGTCGTTTCCAGGATCAAGATCGTATCGAACCTGGATATTACCATCAAACGGAAACCCCAGGATGGGAAGGCCCAGGTGAGATATGGGGGCAAGACGTTTGACCTCAGGGTCTCCACACTCCCCACATCCTACGGTGAAAAGGTGACGATCCGCATTCTGGATCCCGCTACAGCGGCCTTGAACCCCGAAGATCTCGGTTTTTCAGAGAGGGATCTGAAAAGCCTTTTGGAGGCCATTCACAGACCCCAGGGGATTATTCTCGTGACCGGGCCTACCGGGAGCGGAAAATCGTCAACGCTCTATGCCTGTCTCAACAGTCTCAAATCCCCGGAAGTCAACATCGTGACCGTTGAGGATCCGGTTGAGTATGATGTGGCGGGGATCAATCAGGTTCAAATCAACCCGGCCGCCGGGATCACCTTTGCAGGGGGGTTGAGATCCATCCTCAGACAGGATCCGGATATCGTCATGGTGGGCGAAATAAGAGACAGCGAGACCGCTGTTACCGCATTTCAGGCCGCACAGACAGGGCATCTGGTCCTTTCAACGCTCCACACGAATGATGCCCCTTCTGCTGTCATAAGGTTAATGGACCTGAAAATCGATCCATTTCTGGTCTCTGCATCGCTGCTTGCCGTCATCGGACAGCGGCTCGTCAGGAAGGTATGCCGGGAATGCAAGGCGCCCGAGTCGTTGCCCCCCGAGCAGATGGAAGCGATCCGCCCGTATATGGGTCATGACTCATTGGGCGCCTTCTGGAGGGGAATCGGGTGCGAGGCATGCCAGTTTACCGGATATTCGGGGCGCTTGGGCCTGTTTGAGATCTTGATGATAACGCCTTCTCTCCGGCAAAAAATCTCTACGCATCTCTCGTCTGTGGAGTTGAAGGAGGCGGCAGAGGCTGAAGGGTTCCGGACCATAACGATGGACGGAATAACAAAGGCCATGCAGGGGCTCACGACCATTGATGAGGTGTTTCGCGTCGCCCCCCCTGAGGCAAAGCGATCGGTGACGGCGCCCTTCCTTGAGACTGCTGTTGAGGAAGAAAGCGCACCGGAAGAGCCCTATTTTGCAGAACCAGCGCCTGCCGTAATGAGTGCCAGCCCCAAGCGGATCCTCGTTGTCGATGACAATGCGGTCATTCGTAAACTGCTCAGCCATCACTTGGAGGCGGAAGGCTATCTGGTTGTCACAGCGGAAAATGGGCTGGAGGCCCTTAAAATGGTGGCCAAAGATAAGCCGGATCTCATTTTGTCGGACTTCCTGATGCCGGAGATGGACGGGCTTACCCTGGTAAAAAAACTGAAGTCCCAGTTGGCCACGCGGTTTATCCCTGTGATCATGCTCACAGCCAAAGATGAGGTGGAATCCGAGGTAGAGGTCATTGACGCAGGGGCCGACGACTACCTGACCAAACCGGTGGCTCCGAAGCGATTGCTGGTCAGGGTCAACCGACTCCTAAACAAATAGAGGCATCACTTGTCCAGTTCCGCCCCGATGCCGGGGCCGCAACGATCCTGGGCCTCCACCCGAGCACCTTGAGAGCGCGGATGCATAAGCTCGGGATCGTCCGGCCGGAGACCAAGGAGTCAGATTAACAAGCTGTCTGACTTTCCTCAACGCATCCCTCAATATGCGGAGGTTCCACCAAATATTGAGGCCAAACCCATCGGTTCACCCTTCTCGACGCTTCTCTCCGATTCATCCGACCTACCGTTATTATAGGATGACACCCTTGTATAAAATCACAATTGCTGTATGGCTCGCTTTTGGACAGCATGCTGAGTTCAACGCAGCCTGAATGTCCAGTTGATGACCGGACCCTTAAAAATCATATGGTTACCTGTCCAAAAAGGTGGTGATCAATTTTCATGCCATGGCCGGAATGAGAGGAAAACATCTCTTGGCGCTTCCAAACGCTCAGGAGAGAAAGCGCTCATTGGAATGCTTCTTGCATTTGACAGAAGTACACTGCTGAATAAGCAGTTTCTTCATATTCCACGTGACTCCTCCTAAGTGGTTTACGTGGACTCTCTCCTGCAGGGCGGGGCATCGGGCCCCGCCCTCATTTTTCTTATTCGTTACCTCAATATGTTCAAAGGCGGGACGTACCCGCAACCCAGTGTCGTCCCTTAGCTCGAAGCCAAAAGCTGAAAGCTGAAAGGCGACTGCTGGTCGAATATTCCTTTGAGCTTTGACCTTTGAGCTTTCCGCTCTGAAGACTATTGCTCTTCTATGGTGCAGGAATTTTCTTGTTTTGGCGACAGAAAACTTGGAAATGAGGCACTAATCGTATGTTGAGGTCATTCTTGTCCAAAACCGGTTTTTCCTTGGACAGCACCCGGAGTATGGGGGATGAAAACAAACGCTGCATTCTCGAAGAATGGGGTACACGGGAGAACCTTGATGGCCACTCAAGTAGGAGCGTTTCATGGTACTTCGGGGGGCGATGAACCTTCTCCAGGAGCTCTGTGAAATGGTGTTCCACACCGTAGCAGCGGGAAGAAAGAAGAAAAAGCGCGGCCCTGACCTGTCGTTTAAGGAGCGGGATGACTGGGCCCCAGTCAATAAAAAGGAGGGGAGTGATGGACAAAGCATGCAAGCCTCTTCAAAGAAGGGGAGAGAGGAATGTCTTTTGCCCTCTTTATAACCATTGTTTGAATCATGCAGTCAAGGAGTCCTGGGAATATTGGACCTGTCGTGATTGCCGGCATAAGCTCGATAGGGGAGCCAGGCCGGAGATGAAGCTTATGGCGAGCGACTCAACTGAATATTCCGTGTTCATTTGGACTGAATCACCAGGCATTTATGCTGGTTATTCAACTGGAGGAGGTCGTCGCATCCATTGATCTCAACCCGGTCATATGTTCCTCCAAGCACTGCATTGTTGATGAAGCCAGGATCATGCTCCAAATGGATCTGCGAAAACGCGGATGCCGAGCCGACCAAGATCTATGGAGATGCTTAAGGGCAGGAACCGGCGTTTCCGTACCGCCATTCCGGCTGGTGTGTCTCGCTGTTTATGCCGACGCACCGGTCGGTTCGGGATACGGAACAGGATCCGATTCGTTGCCACACTGGATCACTAAAGGGCGTTGGGTTGTCCGCCGCTAAACGAATAAGGATCAGCAATTCCCGTTATGAAGTGGACCTGGAATCAAAATTCTGTGTGAGTGGCATCTTGCCACGACTTTTCGCGGCTGGAAAGCCGCTCCCACAAGGTTATTTTTCCAAAATGAGAATTGCTGACAAAGGATGTCACTCGTGAATGCAAAGCCATTACTATTCTTCGTTGTTATTACCGCGCTGCTCTGGTCGTTCGCTGTTCAAGCTGCGCCGATTCATGTCCGGCTGATGGAGGGAAACTTTCGAGGTTTCCTTGTTCTCCGATCTCTTGACGGGGCGGCGATCGCCTACGGCGAGGTCTGCCAGAAGGCGACGGGCGACCTGGTCGAGTGCCGCACGGTCCTGAGATTCACAGATGGTTCGCTTTACGATGAATCGGCCACATTCTCGCAAAAGGGCGTTTTCAGGCTTGAGGCCTACCGTCTCGTGCAGCACGGACCCTCCTACCCGACCTTGGAGGTGTCGTTCGATCGCGGGAGCGGGCAATACAAGGCCCGAAGCCAGGCGGAGAAGGACGACAAACAAGAGGTGGCCAGCGGAACGTTCGAGATGCCGGCCGATCTATACAACGGCATGGCGCTGGTACTGTTGAAGAACCTTCCAGGCGGCGCCGGTGCGACGGTGCACATGGCTGTCTTCATGCCGGAACCGCGACTGATCGAGATGGAGTGGAGTTGGGAGGGAGAGGATGCGGTGATGCTGGGCGGTAGTCCCCTGAAAACCATGCGCTCGCTGGTGAAGCTGGAGATCGGCGGGCTCACCGGCGTGATCGCCTCGTTGCTGGGAAAAAGCCCGCCTGACCTGCGCTACTGGCTCGTCACAGGGGATGTTCCCGCGTTTGTGAGATTCGAAGGCGCCATGTTTTTGAACGGACCCGTATGGCGGCTCGAGTTGACCACGGTAGAGTGGTCCAGGTAAGTTACCCTTTTATACAGAGTGGAGAAAAAAAGTTCCCTCAATATATGGAGGTTCCACCATATATTGAGGCCAAAACAACCGTTTCACGCTTCTCTACGTTTCTCCTCCATTCATCTAATCTACCGTTATCTATACATTATTATAGCTTCCTTGCCTTCCCCGGTTGTTGGCAGGCCACTTGCAACCACCATTTGCATGATACTGGTCATCATACGGATGAAGGTTCTTCCTGAGAAGCGCATGGAGCTGTCTCAGGCGATCACTTCCCTGATCGGTCCCATACGGACGGAGAAGGGATGCCTGCGTTGCGACTTTTGCCGGAGCATGGAGGATGAAAATGAACTCCATATCCTCGAAGAATGGAATACCCGGGAAAACCTGAACAGCCATCTGAAGTCCGATCGGTTTCGCGTACTTCGCGGGGCGATGAACCTTCTCCGGGAGCCCTACGAAATGGTGTCCCACACCGTGGCAGCGGGGAAAAGGGAAGTGTGGTCCCAGTAGTGTGTTGCTTATGGGCAAACAAGTCGGCCTGAAATCGAAATGCAGTCTTTTCTGTGTATTGCGGGAAGCAGGGAGACACTCTTGAGAGAGAGAAGGGAGGATAATCATGTATCTTTCATTAATCATCACTTTTTTACTTCTACTGGTGATCATCGTCACTGCGATACAGAACAGTATGCCTTTGGATTTCAAGTTTTTCGCCTGGACCTTTCAACTATCCATTACGGCCTTGATTGTTTATTCCTCCCTTTTGGGTGGAGCCATCGTGGCAATTCTGACCCTGCCAAAGCTGGCAAAGAAATCCCTTCATGCAAGGAGCATGAACAAAGAGATCCATAAACTAAGGGAAAAGAGTGCAGGATAGGGAGGTTTTTAAAGGAGAACTCAAAAATGGAGGTTCGAGATGGAGGAGAGTACACTAACAGAGATCGGCAGAGTTGCCAAGAAGGCAGTTATTGGAACGCTCAAGGGTACCGGGGCGAAGGCTGAATCCATTGCGGAGACGAGCGCTGACCTGGTCAAGGCGACGATTGAGGGAGTGGGAGATTTTACGGTTGCCATTGAAAGAAGGGTGGGAGAAATTGTCGCAGGGGCAATCGAGGGCGCAAAAGAGATGGGTGAGGACGTGTTCATGACCATGAAGTCCACTGTCACCGGAATTGTGAAAGCAGGTTCAGATGTGGGGGCAGATGTGGCCAAGACTGCTGTTGCAGCCGCTGAGGGGGCCATCCAGGTGGCAGGCAAGGCCGGCGCCGATATCGGCAAGGCAACCAAGGAAGCGGTCACGGGGGCACTTGAAGCGGGTGACAGAATCGGGACACAGGCATCCAAGGCGGTAAGGGAAGCCCTGGCAACGTCAATCAAAGGCGCCAGAGACGTGATCAAAGGGCCGCCCGGATAGGTTAAGGTTAAGGGCTCACGCTTTGTCATTTCCTGAGTCTTGTTTGAATCCCAGGTGCGGCTATTCCGCCATGGGAATAATAGGCAAATCAACCATAGCGACAGGGGGAGTTCAAATGAAAAGCGGCATTTTCGCAAGGGGATTACTGGCAGTCATATTGATGGTCCCGTGGGCGTTGTCGGGTTGCGGGGAGAAGGACCAACCCCAGAGCAAGCCCGGGACCGTATCCGGGGAGGATGTCAAGAAGGAGGCCAGGGAGGCCTACGAGGCAACCAAGGCCTACACCCAGGAGCAGATGCAGGCCGTTCGAGAACAGGTGGAGACCAAACTCGATGAATACGGGAAGGAAATTGATAAACTTCAGGCAAAGGCGGAGAAGCTGGGAGGGGACGCCAGGGCGAAGGCGGAACAGCAATTGACGGCATTGCGTCAAAAGCGGGATGCAGTCGCTGAAAAGGTGAAGGAGTTAGGTTCTTCCAGCGGAAGCGCGTGGGAGCAACTGAAATCAGGCATCGATGCGGCAATGGAGGAGTTGGCCAACGCCTACAAAAAAGTTGTGGCCGAGTTCAGCAACTCCTAAAAACAACGACTTTGGCTTGAGAGTTGTCTCACACGCATTTGGACTCCCGTTATTCCTACGAAAGCCGGAACCCAGTTTCGTTTTCGATGCCGCATGATGTTCAATATGTCAAAGCTGCTGTGAGACCGTTCATTTCAGGCTTATTCATTGAAACTTCACATTCAAACCGAAATCGAAAAGGAGAAACATGATGAAATCAGGCACACGGGATGAGGCAGAAGGCAAGATGCACCAAGTCAAAGGCAAGATCAAGGAGATCGCAGGGAAAGTGAGCATGAATCCTGACTTGGAAGCCGAAGGCAAGGATGAAAGGAGGTCCGGCAAAGTTCAAGAAAAGATGGGCGAGATCAAGAAGGTCGTTGGGAAGTAGCATTCATTGTGACAGACGGACTCTCAGAATGAACGTATTGGAATCTAATCCGAAAAAGGAGGACAAGGTATGAAAATGAGATGGTTGAAAATGGTTCTGCCGGTCGCTGCAGGTGCGTTGCTGATCGGCTGCGCTGCCCCACAGGCGGTTCCCACATTTACCCCCCAGAATCTCAACCCGATGCTCCAGTCGGGGGATTATGTGCAGAAGGTTGACAATTTCGTCGTCATTGTCGACAAGTCGGGGACCATGGGTAACCCCTATAAGGGAGAGCTGAAGCTGGATACGGCCAAACGATTGGCGTCTCGAATGAATCACACCATTCCGGACCTCAAGATGACCGGGGCCCTCAGGATCTTTGGCAGGACAGCCGTTTTTGATAATGAGCTGACCAAACTTTATTGGGGCCCGGCCCCATATGAAAAAGGCGCCCTTGACGCAGGGTTAAACAAGATCGGTTTCAGCGTCGGCGAAAGTCCGCTGAATCTGGCCCTCGATGCGACGGCCCAGGACTTTAAATCGGCCCAGGGCGATATCGCGGTGATTATTTTCACTGATGCCGACAAAGATGTGATGGTGTATGACGCGGTTAAGAAGTCCGCGGCAAACTTGAAGGCGCAGTACGGAAACAGGATCTGTTTCTATGCCGTACAGATCGGTGTGAATCCCGACGGTAAGCAGCTTCTTGAGCAGGTCGTACAGACGGGTCAATGCGGATGCTACGTAACCGGGGACCAGATTGCCTCCAGCGAGGGGATGGCCGATTTCGTAAAAAAGATCTTTCTGAAAAAGGCCCCGCCCAAACCCGCACCGGTAGTCGTTGAAAAGGGCGTCGTCATTCTGGATTCCGACGGAGACGGGGTGCCTGACAGCCTGGACAAGTGCCCGGGAACCCCCAAAGGCGCCAGGGTCAACAAGGACGGGTGCTGGGTCCTTGGGGATGTGCTGTTTGATTTTGACAGGTACAACATCAAACCCCAATTTTATCATCTTCTGGATGAAGTCGTTGTTGTATTCGAGAAGAATCCGGGCCTCAGGGTGCGGATCGAAGGGCATACGGACAATATTGGTACCGCCGCCTACAATATGAAATTGTCTCTGAAAAGGGCCAATTCCGTGATGGAATATCTGGTCAGAAAAGGCATTGCCAAAGATAGACTTTCCATCGAGGGATTCGGGGCCACCCGACCGATCGCTGCCAATTCGACAGAACAAGGCAGAGCCCTCAACCGGAGGGTCGAACTGACGCCCATTCATTAGGAATTCATCAAATTCCGCACGTGGGTGTGCAGCATATCGCCGGGGTTGAGCAGAAAACGCTTGACCCCGGCCATCCAGGAGAAAGGAGCAGGATATGCTTTGGACCATATTTGTGATTCTTTTAATTCTATGGGGAGTGGGATTGCTCACCGGCTACACGATGGGCGGCGTCATCCACGCCCTTCTGGTCATCGCCATCGTCGTGGTGGTAATCCAGGTTATTCAGGGGCGACGACGCGTGTAACCTTTTGGACCCTTGCCGGGCAAGGCAGGGTATTTATGGAAAGGAGTAACTGACATGAAAAAAGGGAACAGGTTTATCGGGTATTTTGTCCTTCTGATGGTGATCGCCGCGTTTTCGGCCTGCGGATCCACGTCCAAACAGACAACTCCGGGTGAATACGTGGATGATTCGGTCATCACTACCAAGGTCAAATCCCTGCTTGCAGGGGATGATTTTCTCAAGTCATTCCAGATCGGTGTCGAAACCCGCAAGGGCATCGTTCAACTGAGCGGCTTCGTCAATTCACAACAGGCGGTCGACAAAGCGGGTCAAATCGCAAGGAGCGTTCAAGGGGTCACATCCGTAAAGAATGATCTGATCGTGAAATAGTCAGATCTTGTTCTTTCCCGGGGGGATTCCGTTGCAGCCATGGAGGATTTGGGCAACGCTCATAAAAAGGCTGTGGCGGCGTTCGGTAAATCCGGAGAACATCGATGGTATTGTGGTCCGGTCAGAGAACCCTCTGCGAAAGGAGCGCTGTAATGTCATTCATAGAAAACCTTAAAGCCAAAATCAAGGCCGACGGACTCTTGCGAAAACTCGCTTCCACCATGAAGGAGCCGCCCGGAAAGTGGTGGGTGGACACGGTCCTCATCCAGGAACTTCTCGATATGACGGATTTTGAGCACAAGAAGTTCAGGGACCTTCAGCTCTACGTCCGTCCCATGGAAGGTGAGGTCATGGAGGTGTTGGTTTTTGACAATGAATTGGCTATCTACCACACGACCGTGGCGGATGTGGGCCTTCGCAAAAGCCCGTTCTGGCAGGAAATGATCAGCATTCGAAATATCAAGAAGATTATGAATCATCATGATGTGCTGGTGAGCACCGGAAAGGCGTCACTGAAGAGAATACATGCCAATGCCCTCGCCCTCCTGGATCTCTCTTATACGGGGGATGACCTGGCCCTGCTCCTGGAGAAGGCTCGCAGCGGCCTGGAACGGAAATCCATGGAGGAGATAGAGGAATCGTTGGAGCTGTTTGTTGACTTGCTGGATTTTGAGCCCTTGTTCCTTGAGGTTTTGGAGAGGAATTTGCGGATTTTTGCCAGGCCCGTGCATAAGAAGGGACCTCTTCCTGCATTCGAGCATCTCATCCTCTTTGATAAAGAAACCCTGTCCCTGGGTCTTAAAAAAGGAGCCTTTTCGCCGGAGGACGATCTGGATCTTGCGTGGGTCATGCAATATGTCCGAGGCAAGAAATCAGCCGACCTCAAGGGCATCGACGTTTTTAAGTTCCTGGCTGATCTGGCGCTCGAGAAGGACCAAGGACTCCTTCACCTCTCAAGCGAAGCGCATCTATGAATTATTGGCCGCTCACTTCCGGCGTCTGATCCGATCATCGAAAAGGACAGACAACCTCCTTCGAAATCGACCCTCCCGGAAAATGGACTGCCCCCTGCAGCTGCAAAACGATTTATCGCAAAATAATTTGGGGCAAAATAATTAAACATTAATAATTTAAGCATATCACCTCAATATTCAGCGGACAAAGCCCTGACAGGTCATCCCGCCAGGGGGGATGTATGTAGATTTATTTATATTATTAATATAAACTAATAATTATTAAGGGAGATCGTATGAAATTATTACTTACTTCCGTATTCGGGCCATATGGGGTGGATGACGAATACGGTGAAAAAGAAAACAAGATGGAACTCTTTCACAATCAGGTGACCCGGGAGCAGGGCATCTTTTCCTACCGATTCAATCATGGAAGCCAGGGGCTCTATTTTTTGGCGGAAAACATCGACATGCCCACAGCGATCCTCGATTTTCCTACCTTCAAGCGCTTCAAAAAGGAACTGAAAAAGGGATATGACTACATCGGAATCAGTTTTATCATACCCAACTTCAAAAAGGCAAAGGCCATGGCGCGGGCCATTCGGGAATTCGCGCCCGAATCCAAGATCATTCTGGGGGGCCACGGGGTCAATATCCCGAAGATAGAATCCATGATCGATCATGATTTTATCTGTCGCGGCGAGGGCGTATATTTTTTACGGGAGCTTTTTGGAGAGAAGGCGGACACACCCATCCGGCATCCCCTTGAATACAGCTCTTTCAACAGGCAGGTCATGGGCGCGCCGTGGGCATCCGACTCCGGCATTCTGATACCGGGGGTAGGATGTGCCAACAAATGCCGCTTCTGCGCCACCTCCCATTTCTTTGGCAGCTACATTCCGTACCTCAAGACCGGTCAGGAGATCTTCGATGTCTGCTGCCGTTACGAGGATGAAAGGAATATAACCGACTTCGGCGTACTGGATGAAAACTTCCTGAAAATGAAGGACCGTGCGCTGGACCTGCTGGAGCTGATGGAACAAAACAATCGTCGCTTCAATTTTTCGATCTTCACGTCCGCAGAGACCCTGAAAGGCATCGGCGACCTGGATATCCTGGTACGCATGGGGGTGACATTTGTATGGGTCGGCGTTGAGTCCAAGAAAGAGATCTATGCAAAAAACAAGGGCACCGATTTTCAGGTTCTTTTCAAGGAATTGAAAATGAGGGGGATCAGTGTCCTGGCGTCATCGATCCTGTTTCTTGAGGAACACGATCAAGATACGATCTGGGAAGACGTGGATTTTGTCACCTCGCTCAGTCCGGATTATATCCAATTCTCCCCTCTGGGACCGATCCCCGGGACAAAACTGTATGACGATTATGAAAAGCAGGGGAAACTCATAAGAACGGTCCCTTATCAATCCCAGCACGGCCAGAAGAAAATCTGGTTTCACCATTCCCATTTTACAAGGGATGAATCCGAGGAGTTTCTGCTGCGTGCCTTTGAAAAGGATTATGCCAGAAACGGCGCTTCCCTCTTGCGGACCATAAAAACAACCTTGGAAGGTCATTTATATTGCAGGAACCATCCGGAGGAACGCATTCGAACACATTCCAAGGATTATGAAAAGCGGCTCGACATGATGCGATATTTTCTCAAGGCATCGACCCTTTTTGTGGAAAACCGGCAGAGCAAGGTCCTGCTGGGGGAAATCAAGACATCCTACCGGTCACAATTCGGCAGGATGCGCGTCCCCGGGCTTCTTGCCTCGCTCCTGGTGGTTCTCTTCAGTGTTAAAGAATACCTGAGATGCCGATTTATTGGGGACCTCAGAACGCCGAAAACATCCTATCGCCGACTCTACAAGCCTGGCACACCTACGGCTCAACCGGCCGGGTCCTCGTACGCCCACCTGGCTGTGCCAAAAACGCCTTACCCCTGGGTGCAAAGGCCCGCGCCTCAATGCGTGTTAAGCGTGGAACATCAGGCCGGGCAGCGCCACACATCTTCAAGATTGGTATAAGAGGCTCACAGGCACCGGCCAGGCAGGCCTCAACTCCCAAGATCATGAGACTATGGTCCCCGGCTTCCGCGTTCCGAATTCCGCGTTCCGAGTTCGCAAAAGGGAGTTTGCCCGTCACGGGCTTGTCGGGATGAAAAACTCGCGCCTAAACTCACAAGAAAAAAGGTGCCGGATTTTAGGGGTTGAGTTCATGCCCCCATGGGAATAGAATCCTGGATGAAAAATCCGGCACAGCTGCGTTCAGCGGTATATATCTTTGACAATGATCCGGGGGAAAACATTGAATCGCTTTGTTCTTGGAATCGATATCGGGTCCGTTGCCATATCAATGGCTGAAATCGATTCCGAAAGAGCCGTCTGCAAAACCGACTATCAATTTCATCACGGCAATATCGCGGAGACCTTCGCCGAAATGATGCGTCATGTTGATTTGGGGGGGATCTGCGGCATCGCCGCCACATCTTCAACCCCTTCGGTGATCAAGGCAACCCGGCGATACGACAACCGGGTCGCCGTAATTGAAGCGGCCCGTCACTTTCACCACAAAATCGGCGCCATTCTGATTGTCGGCGGTGAGGCATTCGGCCTGATCGGTTTTGACGGGAACGGCCGCTACCGCAGTTTCAGAACCAATACCTCATGTGCTGCCGGGACAGGGAGTTTTCTGGATCAACAGGCGCGACGGCTGAATCTCGAAAGCGCGGAGGCGTTGGGTGAGAAGGCCTTCAGCAACAGGGGGATCGTACCGAAGATCGCCTCACGGTGCGCTGTTTTTGCAAAGACCGACCTGGTCCACGCCCAGCAGGAGGGATATACCCTGGAGCAGATCTGTGACGGGCTGTGCTGCGGGCTTGCAAAGAACATCGTGGACACCCTTTCTGTGGACAGGGTCCTGTTCGATCCGATCCTCTTCACGGGGGGCGTAGCCAGAAACCGGGCCGTGGTTGAACATATCCGATCCATTAGCGGAAAGGAGATCGTTGTAGACGAAACCGGCGTTTACGGGGCTATCGGCGCAGCATTTCTCATGCTCGCCGAACGCCGCGGAGACGACGTTTTAAGAGTCACGTCGATGGATGACATACTGAGCCGCAAAACCGTCCGGAAAAGGTATTTCCATGACCCGCTCACATTGATCCTTTCCGATTATCCGGAATTCAAGGGTGTTGAGACATATGAATATGCGGACTGCAACGCCGGTGTTTCATCCCCTGTAGAGGTGGATATTTATGAGGCCCTGGCGCCTGCATCCCACCAAGAGATGATCCTGGGTGTGGATATCGGCTCCACAAGCACCAAGGCCGTTCTCCTGACCGAGGACAACAGGGTCCTGGCCGGTTTCTACACAAACACTGCCGGGAGACCGGTGGCCGCGGTTCAGCGGCTCTTTTCATCCATTGATAACATGGCTGAAAAGAAGCACATCGGGTTGCGGATTATTGGCGCTGCAACCACCGGGTCGGGGCGGAAATTCGCAGGAAAGATCATCGGGGCCGACATCGTCATTGATGAGATTACGGCACATGCCAGGGCCGCCTGCGAGATTCATCCGGATGTGGACACGATCATCGAGATCGGGGGGCAGGATTCCAAGTTTACCACCCTGAAAAACGGCCAAGTCACCTTCTCCATCATGAATAACGTGTGCGCCGCGGGAACCGGGAGCTTTATCGAGGAGCAGGCCCGGAAGCTGGGGTGTCCATTGGCGGATTATTCTTCGCGGGCCGAGGGGCGGAGGTCCCCCATTGTCAGCGACAGGTGCACCGTGTTTATGGAAAGGGACATGAACCATTATCTCTCCCTGGGCTACAGCGTGGATGAGGTGCTTGCCTCCGTGCTTCATGCCATCAGGGAAAACTACCTCACCAAGGTAGCCATCGAAGGGAGCATCGGAAACACCATCTTCTTTCAGGGGGCAACGGCAAAGAACAGGGCCCTTGTGGCCGCCTTTGAACAACGGCTTCGAAAACCGATACATGTCTCCAGATACTGCCATTTAACCGGGGCATTGGGGGCCGCGCTTATTCTCAGGGATCAGGGGATCCGGGAAACAGGCTTCCGCGGCATTGCCCTCCACAAGAAATCGATCCACGTAACATCGGAAGTTTGCGAACTGTGTACGAATCACTGCAAGATAACGGTGGCCGACGTGGGAGGTGAACAGGTCGCCTTCGGATTTCTGTGCGGCAGGGAATATGACACAAAGCAATACGTCAACAAAAATTCCTCCGGCTTCGATCTGCTCAAAGAGAGAAAAAAGAGTTTCTCCTTTAAGACCGTTCAGGCGTATTCCGAGGAGATCGCCGTCGGCCTCCCCGCGGCCCTCCACATCTTCGAAGATCTTCCCTTCTGGAAGCGATTCTTTGATGAACTTTCCATCAAGACCGTGACGAGTGAAAACTACAGCGATGCCCTGAAGGAAGGAAAACATATTGCAAACGCTGAATTCTGTGCCCCCATGGCAGCCCTTCACGGGCATGTCCGTTATCTGATGGACAGAGCGGACTATGTCTTTCTTCCTTTTTACTTGGAGAATAGGTCTGGTGAAAAGGAGGTTCGCCGGCAGTATTGCTACTACACGCAATTTTCTCCTTCCCTGATCTCCGTTTCAGGCAACGCGAATGCCGGGGAAAGGCTGCTCACCCCCCTGGTCCATTCCCTTCACGGTTCACTCCATACAAAACGGGAACTCCACTCCGTGCTGAAGCCGATCACAAACGGCCGCATCGGTTTTCTGGACGTTTCCAGGGCCTATGACAGGGCCTGTGAATACAAGGCGTCCTGTCTCGATCAGTTGAAGGGAGTATACGAAAGAGAAGCGCGAGAGGGAAGGGACCTGTGCGTGGTCCTGCTGGGAAGACCCTACACGATTCTCTCCAGGTTCATGAACAAGGGGATTCCGGACATGTTTGCGTCCCTCGGCATCCGAGTCTTCTTTCAGGACATGCTATCCGGTTCCAGTGAGGCAATGGAACCGATCCGCAGTCTCTTAGACGAGATACACTGGCATTACGCATCGGAAATCCTGAAGGCGGCCCAGGTAATTGCCCGGTCCCAGGGGGTGTACCCGGTTTTGGTAACCTCTTTCAGGTGCTCGCCGGATTCCTTTGCCATCGACTATTTCAAGAAGATCATGGAGGCACATGAGAAGCCCTACCTCATCCTTCAATTAGATGAACACGCGTCGAGTGTCGGGTATGAGACACGGATTGAAGCCGGCATTCGATCTTTTGAAAATCACTTTGCCGCAAGGCCTGGAAGCAAGGTCCCGGCTTACACGCCGGCGCTCTTGCCGGCAAAAGAAAAGGGCATTTCCGGCAAGACCTTGGTTATCCCCAACTGGGACGACATCACCCTGAAATTGATGGTTGCGAATCTTGAAAGAGAGGGCATCGATGCGCGGTTGATGGAGGAATCCGAAACAGGCATCCAGGAAAGCCTCCGGTACAACACGGGCCAGTGCATCCCTTTAAACATCATTGCCCAGGAATTTGTCGATTATGTGAAAACCCATGACCTGAATCCCGAAAAGACGCTCCTCTGGATGGTATCGTCGCAGATTGCCTGCAATATCGGTCTGTTCCCCCATCACCTGAAGCGACTCTTATATTCCTATGGCAAGGGGATGGAGAAGGCGGGGGTCTATGTGGGGGCCATGTCATTCATGGACATTTCGTTGCGGCTCCCCATCAACGCCTATTTTGCATATCTGTTCGGGGGTCTTATACGAAAAATCGGATGCAGGATCAGGCCCTATGAAAAGGAGAAGGGGATAACGGACCGGGCGGTCAAAGAGGGCGTAGACGTCCTGGCCGATGCCTTTCTCGGAAAACAATCGAAGGAAGAGGCCCTGGCCCAGGTGATCTCCTCTTTTCAAGGCATTGAAACATCATCCGAACAAAAGCCCAAGGTGGCCATTTTCGGAGATTTGTACGTGCGGGACAACGATGTGATGAATCAGGATCTCATCCGTTTTATCGAACAACACAACGGCGAAGTCATTGTAACCCCCTACAGTGACTATGTGCAGATGATCGCCCGGGCCTATCTCAAAAAGTGGTTTTTTGAAGGAAGGTATCTGGAGGTGCTGTCTTCAAAGGCATTGCTGGCCACCGTAACGCGGATGGAAAGGATATATCAGAAGCACTTCGACAAAATTCTGGGAAGCTCTGCGCCTCAATACGATGAAAGTCCTGAAACTATCCTCTCCGAATATCGTGTCAGGATGGAACACACGGGCGAGTCCATGGACAACCTGCTGAAGATATTCTATATCAAAAAACACACCCCGGATGTCTCCCTGTTTGTCCAGGCAAGCCCCGCATTCTGCTGCCCTTCTCTGGTCACCGAGGCAATGGCGAAAGATATAGAGAAAAAAACCGGGGTCCCCATTGTATCCATCACCTATGACGGGACCTCCGCGAACAAGAACGAAGCCATCATCCCTTACCTAACCTATTTGAACAAAAGATAAAACCGGATACCGGAGTTTAGCTCCTGAAATCTCGAACCAACCGGTCCGATTTGTGGCGGTCCGGACCGTCAGGGCGAAGACGTTGGGTTCATCTGAAAAACCCGTGCAGGAGGGAGAAACTCTGGCCCCCGAGGGGGCCGTCCCCTTAAAGTGGGCCTCCTCACGGAGGGATGCCCTTCTCGTCATTAGATGAATCAACAAATTCGGGATAGAGCTTTTCCATACATGCCGGGCAGATGCCGTGGCTGAACTGGATATCGGCGTGCTCGGCCAGATAGCCCTCCACCTGCTGCCAATACCCTTTGTCGTTGCGGATCTTCTTGCAGCTTGCGCAGATGGGCAAAAGGCCCTTCAACGTCTTGATATTAGCCATGGCCGCCGTCAGTTCCTTGATGAGCCGGTCCCGTTCCCGCTCGGCCCGAATGATCCTCACCATGGACTGGACCCGGGCCAACAGCTCCCGGTTGGAAATGGGTCGGGTCACATAGCCGTCCGCCCCGATCTCCAGACCTTCCGACTGATCGTCGGAATCAATTCTTCTCCCTGAAAACATGAGCACATAGGTCCCCTTCAAGGCGTCGTCCGCTTTAATGCGTCGGCATACCTCATACCCGTCCATGTCCGGGAGCATCACATCCAGCAGAACAAGATCGGAGGCCTTTTCCCGCACCGAGTCGAGGCACCCTTTGCCTGTTTCCGCCTCTGCAACCGAATAACCGGCCGATTCCAGGACACGGGCCGTTATCAGACGGATATCCGGCTCGTCGTCAACGACCAGGATCTTCATTTCGCTATTCATGCATTGCCTCCAGGTAAGCTTGTGCATCACCTCTTGATCACATAAGAGACCGGCCCCTTAACGTTACACACGGGATTTACGCGGCCTTATCCATAGTTAAACAGTGCGTCCAGCCGATCGAATGAAAACCCTTTCTCCCTGAACAGTCTCAGACAGGCCGTGACCGGCTCGGGATCATAGAGAATTCCCGCATTATCGGCTATCTCCACCAATGCCCGATCCAGCCCGATGGCCGGGCGGTAGGGCCGGTGAGAGGCCATGGCCTCCACCACGTCCGCAACGCATACAATGCGTGCTTCCAGAAGGATATCTTCACCTTTAAGACCCTGGGGGTAGCCGGATCCATCCATCTTCTCATGGTGCTGATGCACGATCTGTGCGATGGGCCAGGGAAACTCGACCTCTTTCAGGATATCGTATCCCACCTGGGGATGGGTCTTGATGAGGGCCAATTCATAATCGGCGAGACGGGTGGGCTTGCTCAGGATGCCGGCCGGAATGGTTATCTTCCCCAGGTCGTGGATCATGCCTGCCAGACGGATCCCCTCTATCCGATGCTCTGACAGCCCCATTTCCCTTGCTATGGCAACGGACAGGACGGCCACCCGATGCTGGTGTCCCGATGTGTACGGGTCCCTCGATTCAACGGTCAGGCCCATGGCCCGGATGATCCCTTCCATGGCCCTGCGCAGACTGGCGGTGCGCTCCGCCACCATCTGCTCCAGGTCCCGGCGATACCGCCGGTTGGCGATTTCAAGGTCCCGCCGGCGCAGGCTGTTTCGGACATTGATCGATACCTCGTTTATGTCCAGAGGCTTGACAATATATCCGTATATCCCCGCCTCAATAGCGCTGTCTGCAACCTGGGGGTCGTCTACGCCCGTCACCATAATGACGGCAGTATCTTTGTACCCCGAATCGATGTGTCGGGCCAGGCTCACGCCCGATTCTCCGGGCATGTTCACATCGCAGAGGACCAGATCATAGGCCTGTCTTTCAAGGCAGTTCCGGGCCTCCCTGGCATCTGCGCACAGGGTGCATGCGTATCCCTTCCGGCTCAGCATTCGGCTCAGCATGCGCCGGATCTGTTCTTCATCGTCCACGATCAGGATCTGGGGCGCCCTCGGATTGTTGATTGCTGATTGATGATTGTCCATTGACAAACCTCTCAAACGCGGAGTTCGGAACGCGGAGTTCGGAACGCGGAACGCGGAACGATGTCTGGTTTTTTGTTCTCTTCGGTCATATTCAAATCTCCCTTGCCTAAATGTGCAGTTGCAAACCGGATGCTCAAAACCCAGAAGCACGCAATGACAGACATCTCCTTCCCTTCCAAGTTCACTTCCGCTCTTCACTCAGCTCCGCGTTCCGCGTTCCGAATTCCGCGTTCATCACGTTCCCAATGCTTTCTTGACCTTGCGGTATAACGATTCAGGGGTAAACGGCTTCTGAAGAAAGTTCGCGTCCGATTCCACGGCGGCAAGATGTGACAGTTCCCTGTCAGGAAAACCCGACATGTAAAGGATCTGGATCCCCGGACGGAGGGTCCGAATGCGCTCGGCCAGTTCCTGGCCCCCCATTCTCGGCATCACCACGTCGGCGAGCAGAAGATGGATCTCCCCTTTGAATCCCTCGCTCACTCGAAGGGCATCCTCGCCATCGCCGGCGGTCAGGACCTGGTACCCGGCCTTCTCAAGGGTCCTGTGGGCCAGCTCCCGAAGCGGTGGATTGTCTTCCGCCACCAGCACCACTTCGCCGCCGGCCTTTGTATCAGCCGTCTCTTCTTCCAATACCGTCCTCGGGACGTCTTCGACCCTGGGGAGGTAGATCTTCATGGTCGTTCCCATGTCGGGTTGGCTGTAGGGCCAGATATACCCCCCGCCCTGCTTCACAATCCCGTACACCGTGGAAAGCCCCAGCCCCGTCCCGGCCCCCCGTTCCTTGGTGGTGAAAAAGGGGTCGAATATCCGCTCCCGGATGGCCTTATCCATGCCGGGTCCGGTGTCGGTCACCGCCAGCATCACATAGGATCCAGGCTCTCCGGCTACGTCATGGGCATGGAAAAATGCCGTGTCCAGATCCACATTGGCCGTCTCCACGGTCAGGGTCCCGCCCCCCGGCATAACGTCCCTGGCGTTGACCGCCAGGTTCATGATCACCTGCTCCATCTGACCCACGTCCGCACGGATCTTCCACAGCCCCGGCGCCCGGATCATCCGCAGCTCGATGCTCTCCCTGACCAGCCGCCGAAGGAGCTTGTCCATATCCTCAACCACGTCGTTGAGGTCGAGGATCTCCATCTGACGAGGCTCTCTTCGGCTGAAGGTCAGAAGCTGCCGGGTCAGCATCGCCCCCCGCTCGCCGGCCTTTCGAATTTCTTCCATATCCTCGCGGAGGGGATCGTCTTTCGGCAGATCGGCCATGGCGAGCTGGGCATTGCCGATGATCGTGGTGAGGAGGTTGTTGAAATCGTGGGCCACGCCCCCGGCCAAGATCCCGATGGACTCCATCCGCTGGGCCTGACTGAGCTGGGCCTGCAACTTGTCCCGCGCCTCTTCCGCCCGCTTGCGATCAGTGATATCCGTTATAAAGTTGAGCGTTGCCGGTTTTCCTTCCCACTCGATCAAGACGATATTGCTCTCCGCCCACCTGACCGCGCCCTCCATGGTGATAACTCGAAAGGGATATACCTCGGGCACGGCCTCGCCCGTCAATCGCTTTATGTGCCGCTCGGCCAGTGTCTCCCTGTCGTCCGGATGGATGTAGTCAGCAAAGGACTTCCCGATCAATTCCTCAGGAAGATATCCGGCAATAGCCGAAATCCTGCGGTTCACAAACTTGACTCGGTTATCCTGGGCCACCAGGACCACTTCGCCTGCATTTTCGACCAGCACTCTATATTTTTCCTCGCTCTTTTTGAGCGACTCTTCCGCCTGCTTGCGCTCGGTTTCATCGCTGTAAAGGGCGACGATCTCGCCGGAGGGGAGTCTGTAAACAAAATTGTCCCTCCATCCCGACAACCGGCCATCCTGATAAAGGCTTATGGGAAAGTTTTCAGAGGCCCCTGTTCTCCACACCCTCTGAAAGACCTCGAACAGGCCGAACTCCTTGATCCCGGGGAATATCTCGGACACACGGCGTCCGATCACGTCTTTACGGTCAAGGTGGTCCATCCGCTCCCCGGCCGAATTGAACTCGATAAATACGAAGTCCTCGCCATTGTCCACGGCCTCGTATATCGCGATGCCGTCTCGTGTGTTTTCAAATATCCCTTTGTACCTGGCATGACTGTCGCGCAATCCCCTTTCCGCCTTCTCGCGTTCCCTGATTTCCCTAACCAGATCGGCGGTCCTTTCTTCGACGCGTTGTTCCAGTTCATCATGGGCCTTTTGAAGGGCCTCCTCCGCCTGCCTCCGCTCGCTGATCTCATGCTTCAACCGCTCATTGACGATCGTCAGTTCCCGGGTCCGCTCGGCCACCAGTTTTTCCAGCCGGTGCTGAAAGAGGCTGCTGATCCCTTCGCCCAGAACCACTCCGCCGGCGCGTATCCCCCTCACAACGCTCGCCACCGCCACAAGAAAATAGACGGCCCCGAGATACTGGGCCGATCTCCCCAACCATCCCATGGGACCGCCCACGGTTTTGGGGACGAGCACGCAGAAGAGACCGATGGCTATCAGGAAGAGGCCGAGACCGTACCAGAACTGAAAGGGGGCCCGCGAGCGGAGGTACAAAAGACCGACCAGCCCGGCAGAGGCAGCGAACAGGCCGACGGCGCTCCCCAGCACCACCTGCCGTATGAGGGTGGTGCCCACGCCCTGAACAAAGAAGACCGGCGTGAAACCCTTGAGGCCCGCCATGAACCACAGTCCCATGACCAGGACCATCCCGAGATAAAGGCCCGCCACAATGATCCGCGTGCGCCTCGGGCTGGATTCCGGCTCGATGCCGGTCAGGACAATTGCGGCCCCGGCGCAGTGAAAGGCCCCAGCCAGGAAAAAGCCCATATTGTAGAAGGTGACGGCCTTGTTGGGACCGTCTGCCTCGCCGATCAGAAGGCCGGTCACGGAGGCGCTCAGTCCCATGAGGAAGGCCCCGCAACTGAGGCCCAGAAGGCCCATGGAGCCGCTGCCCAGATAGGCCTTGATGGTGACGTAGACGATGACGGCAGGGATCAGCGAGAGAAAGACCCCGTTCAGAAGCGTGAGGAGCCAGGGGGGCTCGAACACGGCCTCGGCATAGTCCGTGGCCATGAAGAGCCCCAGCAGGATGATCAGCACGGGAATGGGGAGTGCGGCGAGCGCCCTCGCCACACGGGAAGCCGTTTTACGATGCCCTAACATCAGACTGCTCATGCCCTTTCATCCTCCGTTGTCCCCAGATGGGTCTTCACTGGCACAAAGCTCCGGATAATGCTTCTGCACGCACTCGGGGCAGACACTGTGGCTGAACTGGGCATCGGTATGCCTGCTGATATAAGCCTCCACCTGATTCCAGTAACCCAGGTCGTCGCGGATCTTCTTGCAGAAGGAGCAGATGGGAAGGATGCCCTGGAGTGTCCGGATATGGTCGAGGGCCTGGCTCAGCTCCCGGACCTGCACGGCCAGTCGCTCCTGCATCTCCAGTACCCGGACCCCCACATCGACCCTCGCCCGGAGTTCTCCGGGATCAAACGGCTTGGTCAGATAGTCATCGGCCCCGGCATCGAGCCCGGCGATCACGTCGTCCTTTTTGTCCCTGGATGTCAACATAATCATGTAAGGCCGACCTTCTGCGTCTGTGACGGGGCCGCCGGGAGGCCCTGCCCTATCCCGGACCCGGCGCACCAGCTCCAGGCCGTCCATTTTCGGCATGATCCAGTCCACAATGACCAGAGTGGGTGCCTCGGGCAGACGGAGAACGTCCCAGGCTCCCTCCCCGTCCACGGTTTCCACCACTTCGTATCCACACTTGTTCAGAACCGACCGAAGGATCATCCGTGAGGTGGCGTCATCTTCGGCAACAAGTATTTTCATTCCACAGATCCTCTCCTTCTGCATGCGGTGTTCGGAATTCGATTCTCCGCATTCGCACTTCCGCATGTTTTTCGAACTCGGAACGCGGAGCGCGGAGCGCGGAACAAAAAACCCGTAGCAACTTCATGACCACTTCATGACTATTCATGAACACACATGACGGCCGCAGGCCGCATGACAATCCTTATGTCACTCCCCATTCAGCTCCGCGTTCCGAGTTCCGCCTTCTCCATCGCGTCTTTCAACCGGCTGAACTGGGCCTCCAGCTCCGTCATCAGCGACCGAGCCCCGGCGAAATCCCCGGCCTGGGCTGCCCTCTCCACCCGAAGGGCCGCTTCCCGGAGACGTTCCCCTCCCACACTGGCAGAGGCGCCCTTGATGGTATGGGCCTGACGGTGTGCGGCCGCTGCGTCCCCCGATTCAAGAAAACCTTTCAGGGCCTGAATCTGCCGGGGGATATCGTTCAGGAACCCGTCCATCACCTCCCTGGTCAGGTCCGGATCGCCCATCAGCCGCCCCAGCAACCCCTCCCTGTCAAATACAGGAAGCCGCCCTCCAACCTCCGGCCTCTGACCCCTGAATTCCGGCTCGCGATCTCCGGCATCCGTCCTCAGCCACCGGTTCAGCACATCCGCCAGGGCCCTGGGGTCGATGGGCTTGGCAACATAGTCGTTCATTCCGGCCGAAAGGCACCTTTCCCGGTCCCCTGCCAAGGCATGAGCGGTCATGGCGATGATGGGGATGGATTCAGAGGTCGGAGGTCGGAGGCCGGACGTCAGAGGTCCGACCTCGTCCTTCCGCGTTCCGCGTTCCGCGCTCCGAATTCTTCTTGTCGCCTCTATCCCATCCATCACGGGCATCTGAATGTCCATCAGCACCAGATCATAGGACGTGCCTTTCAGGACCTCCAAGGCCTCCATGCCGTTTCCCGCCACATCGGCATGGAACCCCAGCTTCTTGAGGATGCCGAGGGCCACCTGCTGGTTGGTGAGATTGTCCTCCACTAAAAGGATGCGGGCTTCTGCCGCACCTTCGAGCCGTTTCTGTTCACGGACCGAATGGCGCGTGACCAGGGAGTCATGCCCTGCGGGAAGACCGCCGAGGACCTGGCTCAGCATGTCAAAGAGGTCGGAATGCCTAACAGGTCTGGGGAGATATCCGGAGAAGCCCATTTCCCGGAACCGGCGGGCCTCGCCCCTGACCCCGAGGGAGGTCAACAGGATCAGGGGGATCTCCGCCAGATGGCGGTCGGCCTTGACCGCACGGCAGAAGCCCTCGCCGTCTACGTCAGCCCTCTGCATGTTTACCAGGACGACCTTGAATGGATCTCCCTCTTCAAGGGCACTCGAGAGGGCCTGGAGTCCGGCCCGGGTGTCCTGGGCCTCGACCGGCCGCATGTCCCATGCCTTCAGGCGCTGGGTGAGGATCTCCCGGTTGCCCGCATGGTCGTCCACGATGAGGACACGGACCCCATGAATATCCGCGGGCGGGGGCGCCGGGAGGGTTGTCCCTTTGATCTGCTTCTTAAAGGGCGCGGCAAACCAGAATGTCGAACCTGTTCCCTCGAGGCTCTCCACTCCCATGTCCCCTCCCATCCGCTCCACCAGTTGCCGGCTGATGGCCAGCCCCAGACCCGTCCCGCCGTAACGCCGGGTAGTGGAGGCATCTGCCTGAGTGAATTTGTCGAAAATGATGGAAAGCCTCTCCTGGGGAATTCCGACCCCCGTGTCCTGAACAGCCACCCTCAGGACCACGGCGTCTTCGCTCTCTGATTCGAGGGATGCCCGGATGTTCACTTCGCCATCCTGGGTGAACTTGATGGCGTTTCCGGCGAGGTTGGTCAGGATCTGCCGCAGACGTCCCGGATCCCCCTTCAGCAGGGCCGGGACCTCCGGGTCGATCCCGCAGGTGAGCTCGAGACCCTTTTGGTGGGCCTGCACGGCCAGGGTCGAGGCGAGATCGTCCATCAGGCTCAACAGATCGAAATCGAGCGTTTCAATCTTCAGTTTCCCTGCCTCGATCTTGGAAAAATCGAGGATGTTATTGACGATGGAAAGGAGTGCCTCTCCGCTGCTGCGCACCATGTCGGCATAACGGCGCTGCTCTTCGTTGAGGTCCGTATCCAGGAGAAGTCCGGTCATGCCGATCACCCCGTTCATGGGGGTCCGGATCTCATGGCTCATGTTGGCCAGAAACTCGCTCTTGGCTGCGTTGGCGGCCTCGGCCTGAACCGCCATGTCGTTGGCCCTGGCAATGGCGTATTCCAGTTCTCTCACATAGCTGCTGATTCTTTTGCGCAGGTCATTGAAGTGGTCAACGAGGAGTTGCAGCTCGTCCTGGAACTTCGAACCGCGCTCCAAAGCAAAGTCATGGCCGAACCGAGAGGGATCGTCGGACTTCATGAACTGGGCGAACCGGTACAGGTGCCGGCCAAAGGCCATGTGAAAGGCCCCTGCGATGACGCCGGCCAGGATTACGGACAGGAGAATCTGCAGGGCCAGCAGATAGAGGGCGGATGTGAGCACGTCGAGATACAACTGACGCTTGCTGATGAAGAGGGAAAGCGAGCCGATAGGGATGGACGCATCCTTATGAACATAGGTCAAGTCCCTGGAGACGATTTCCATGGAGGGGCTTGCTTCCCTGCCGGACACAAGGACCTGTCCCGCATCATTCCTGACTTCGACTCGGACGATGTATCGGAAGCGGGCAATCCCGTTGATGATTCGCTGCACGTCCGCATGGTCTGTGATCCACAGGCTCCCGATCAAGGCAGGGATGTGGGTGTTGGCAATATTCTGGAGTGCATCCTCCAGGTAGTCATGCTCGCGATGGTGCGCGACCAATGAATAAATGGCCGTAACCATCAGCACGATGGCCATGAGACAGACCCAGGCATACTTGAAGAACCGCCACGTGCTCGAATCTCTCCAGGGAATCATGGTTGTCCTCTTGTCATAAAACCCTCACGGATAAACTCCCGTTTTAGAACGCGGAACGCGGAGCTCGGAACGCGGAGCCCGAGGACCATAACCCCATGCGCTTTGAAATTCGGGCTTTTATAAACCATTGACGGGCGTGCTGATTTCATCCCCGGGATCCCCTTTTCCCTTGGCCATGAACAGTTACGGCTTCTCCATCGTCACATGGGAGGTGGCTTCCCTGACGATCCGGTCATAGGTGCCATCCTGCTTCATCTCTCTCAGGGCCTTGGCCACCGGCTCTGCCAAGGCCTCATGTTTCTTGTTCAGATACAGGAACATCTCTTTGCTGGCCAGGGGGGGCTCCAGATGCCGTATGTCCGTAAAGCCCCGAAGACTCAATTGCTCGTATCCCGTCAGTTTGGCGTACAGGGCCACGTCGATGCGGTCTTTTTGGAGCATGGTGAACAGCTCGGTTTCCGTGGGCACCAGGGTAACGTGTGGGAAGCCCTGGGTGTTATTCTCAAGGATCTTCCACCCCCGGACAATGCCGATATGGAGGGTTTCGATGCTTTTCCAGCCATCCACGGGATAGGGTTTTTTGGCAAAGGCGACAAAATGCATGGTCATGTTGGGTTCGGGGACCCGCACCAGGTTAGGAAAACTCCGCTCCATCCCCTCGACCCGGTTCAGCTCCGCATCCAAAAGACCCGCATTGACGTCCACCAGGGACCGCTCCGTGGGGGTAAACACGATGTTCGCACGCAGCCCGATCCTGCGGAAGGCCTCCTTGATCAATCGGTCCAGCATACCGGTCTGCTCCGGGTTGGACAGAAGACTTTTGTAGGAGGTGCTGATGGTGAACACGCCCTCCCCGGCCCCCCAAACGCCGGGGACCGTGCCGACGACCATTGCAAGCACGCATAAGACACCTATGAATTTCGTCATGACACCCTCCTTTCTCGAACGCGGAACTCGGAACTCGGAACGGTTACAGGGCTTTTTCACGCTTCTGCCTTGGGGGCCACCACACAGCCGATGGCCGCGCGCAGATCCTCGAGGCTGTAGGGCTTGCCCAGAAATGCCTGGGGCCACTCGGCATGCTCACCCGACATGACGCTCGCTTCGTCGTATCCGCTGGCCAGGATCACGGGGATATCCGGCTCTATTTTCCGTAATGCCTCCAGGGCGTTCCATCCGTCCATGCGGGGCACGCGATCCAGGGCGGCCAGGTATTCCTTTTCATCGAAACCGTATTTGCGGGCCTGTTCGCGAAAGAGGGGATAGTCCGGCGCTTCATCGCTATAGAGGAACTGGCCCAGGAAGAGATTGCCCGCATGCCGGCCGCCTACCATGATGGGGGTTGCCATGTCCCACATTTGGTTCTTGCAGCGGTAGATCTTGAACGTGCCCGGCTCAACCCCCTTTGAAAGAAGGGTGTCGCTTTCGACGCAGTGCCGGGCGGTTTCAGGGTGCACGCGATGGAATTTGGTGCAGATATCCTGCCAGCCCGTGGCCACCAGCACTTTACCGTGAATATCAAGAACCGCCACGCCGATGCCGGTGAGGCTGAAGAAATCGTCCATCAAAGACTGAATCGCAGGCGCATCCAGGATATGAGCCAGGTCCATTTCCCGGTCATCGTCCTGAACCAATGATTTGCCTTCATCGCAGGTTTCTTTTTCCATCAGGCCTCACCCCTGAACGCGGAACGTGGAAGTCGCAAGTCGGAACGCAGAATGCGAAACGAAAGGAGTCGAGAGTTCAGGCCTGCTCGCCAATGCCTCTGAGCTTGGCAAGCATTTCATGTTTGCTGAGGCGGTCACGAAGAAGCCTGCAATTCATTGTGTGTCAGGCGTTGGCAGGCGGGCGCCAGCCTTGTATTTATAGAACCCTAACGAGCAAGCCCCCTTTTGCGAGTGCAAAACGCGCCCGCCCCGTTTCACAACCGCTCTGCGGACTGGCCGGCCTGAACACAGAGTTCAACAAATCGGCGGGAAAAACCGCCTGTCGCCATGGTGCGATCAAATTCCTTCAACCATTTCCGGATGTAGTTGCTATCAAAATCCGGATTCTTGGCAAGTATGGTGACACCATCTTCAAGGTCTCGGGGGCGACCGGCAAAGATCTTGTGAATAACCACGTCTTCCAGGGAGGCAAACATGACGGGCGTATCGTCGAAAAAGATGGGCCGCGCCCGCTCAATGGCCTGTTTTTCGTAGGGAGTAAATGAAAAGATCAGGTCAACGCGTATCCCCGTGGCGCTGTCCCTTGCAGGCAGAACGAAGGTCCTCTCTATAAACGCCTCAATGTCCCTGGGAATGATTTCCAGGCCCATGCCGCCAACCGCCGTGATGACCCTATCCATTTCATCGACGCTGACGCCGAGAGTGACATCAACGTCTCGCGTCAGGCGCGGGGAGCCGTATAGAAGCACCGCCTGTCCCCCGATTATCATGTAGGGCAGACCGGCGCTCGACAGGTCCCGGGCGATTCTGATGAGGAGGGTTTTAAACATGGTTGAGTATCCGGGCGATCCTCAGGTCAACCTCTATGCCTTCGAGAGGGTCTTTCGGCGGCAGCACCCCGAGAAAGACGCCCTCCTTCCACATCTCTTCAAACAGGCGCAGGGAATCAAAATAGTCCGTTTTCTCCTGTCGAAGGTATTCCCTCTCAAACTCAGTTAGGAGTTCGCTGTCCCTTATCATGAATCCTCGTCCCACCTGTTGGAACTGGTTTGGAAGCAAGGGAAAAATGAAAGTATATTTAAACAGATAAGCCTAAAACTGTCAAGTGACTTGGCCCGAGCCACACTCTCTAACCTCAGATTCCGCCGATTACGCATGGCCTTTTACCATTTTGCGTTCCGCGTTCCGACTTCCGCGTTCAGCGGTCTTCCTTCTTCACTCTTCCTTATTCACTTTTCACTTCCTATCGCCTCCCTCACCTTCCGGGCCAGGCCTTCCTGCGTAAAGGGTTTTTCGATAAATGCCACCCCTTCATCCAGCACCCCCTGGTGGGCGATGACATTGGCCGTGTAGCCCGACATAAACAAGGTCTTAATGTTCGGTCGGATCTCTCCTATTTCGAGGGCAAGATCCCTGCCGCTCATCTCGGGGAGGACCACGTCGGTCATGAGGAGGTGGATCTCGCCGGCGTGCTCCCGCGCCATGGCGACCGCCTCTGCCGGCGTCGCTGTCGCCAGCACGGTGTAACCCATGTTCTCGAGGACCCGTTGGGCCAGTCGCAACACCGACGCCTCATCCTCCACCACCAGGATGGTCTCCCCGCGGCCCGGGGGGATTTCCGCCTCGACTCTTTCCACTTTTTCTTCTGCTTCCTCGCTGTGCCGTGCCAGGTAGATCCTGAAGGTAGTCCCTTTGCCCGGTTCGCTATATATATTGACAAATCCCCGGTTCTGCTTGACGATGCCATATACGGTGGAGAGCCCCAGGCCTGTGCCCTTGCCCACCTCCTTGGTGGTGAAGAAGGGCTCGAAGGCATTATCCAGGGTCTCCTTGTTCATGCCGGAGCCGTTGTCGCTCACCGCCAACATGACATATTCGCCGGGTGCGAATTCCGGGCGGTCGGCACAATAATTTTCGTCCAAAACCACGTTTTCCGTTTCAATGGTGACCTTGCCCACCCCTGAAATGGCGTCCCGCGCGTTGACGCACAGATTGGCCAGTATCTGGTCGATCTGGGACGGATCCATCTTGACCTGCCAGAGACGCGTATCAGGCTCCCAGGACAGATCGATGTCTTCCCCGATAAGCCGTCTAATCATCTTGAGCATCCCCTCCACGGTCTCGTTTAAATCCAGGGCCTTCGGGGCAATGGTCTGTTTTCGTGCAAAGGCCAGGAGCTGGCGCACGATCTGGACCGACTGTTCCCCGGCCTTCATGACCTGCTGGAGATTTGCGTAGATCGGGTCTGACTTGCGCAGTCCCTCCATGGCCATCTGGGTGTAACCCAGGATCACCGTCAGCTTGTTGTTGAAATCGTGGGCCACGCCCCCTGCCAGCCGGCCCACCGACTCCATCCTCTGGGCCTGCAAAAACTGGCCCTGTAATTTCTCCTGTTCGGCCTCGGCCCGCTTCCGTTCGGTGATGTCTGTGTTGAATCCGTGCCAGAGGATGCTGCCGTCTGCCAATTTCTCCGGTGACGACTCGCCATAGAGCCATTTGACCGGTCCGCCGGGAATCTGTACCCGATATTCACATTGCCAGGTGGTCATACGTTCGGCAGACAAGTCAATTGAATCGGTTACCCGGCCCAAATCCTCTCGCAAAATCACCCTGATTATTGGAGAGAAATCTTCCTTCACGTCTTCTGGCGAACAACCGAAAATGTCCTTGATGGCTTCGGTGGTGAACGGCAGGCAATAGGTTCCGTCAGGCCTTCTCATGAACTGATAAATCATTCCGGGGATATGTGCAGACAGTTTCTTGAACCGCTCGTCACGCTCCCTGAGGGCCGACTCTGCCTGTTTCCGACCTGTAATGTCCCGGATGATCATGCTGGATCGCTGCTCGCCATTTTCGTCGGTATACATGGCGGAACTTATTTCCACTGGGAATCGGGTGTCGTCTCCCCGGATCATGGTTATCTCGCCTTGCACCTTGCCCTTCCGAGCCCGTTCTTCAAGCCCTTTCTGTACAAGGGAATCGGACACGTCCACCAGACCGTTGCGACCCACTTCTTTGATCTCTTTGACTGTTCTTCCAAACATGGCGCAGGCCGCGGGATTGGCATCGAGGATGGAACCATCGGGCGCAGTCAATAAAAAGGCATCCAGTGAATGATCGAAGAGAGAGCGATATCGTATTTCACTTTTTCTAAGGGCCGCCTCCGCCTGTTTTCGCTGGGTAATGTCTTCCATGAAGGACATGATCCCGATGACGTCGCCTTTCGCATTGTAGATGGGCGCAGCGGAAAGGCTGGCGTCAAAGAGGCTCCCGTCTTTGCGTCGCCGGACAACCTCCACGTCTGAGATTCCGCCGTCTTCCATGACCCTTTTGCGCAGGGCTGAAAACTCATCTTGCTTATCTTTGGGCACGATGGGAAGGGGCTTGCCCATGACCTCCTCGGCTGTCCACCCGAAAATTTTTTCCGCGGAGTCGTTCCAGGCCTGCACATTCCCCTCCGGGTCAATGCTGTAGAGGGCCACGGGCGAGCAGGCGATCATGGCCCGCTGGAATTCCACGCTCTCCCTCAGTTCCCGCGTCTTGGTCGCCACCTGCCTGCGCAGGGTCCACAACCAGAGGAACACCGCCAGGAGGATGACGATCAGGGGAATCAGGACCATGGCCGAGTAGCGGAGGGCATTCATGAGGGAGGGGGGCCTCTCCTCATAGCTGCCCAGCCATTTCTCATAGATGCGGCGGAATTCACCGCTTTCCTGCACCACCTTCAGGCCTTCGCTGAACTGGGCAAGAAGGGCAGACTGCCCGCCTGGCACAGCATAGCAGTACTCTCCGGAAAATAAGCTGCGGCCGCCCAGTGTCAGGTTTTTCCATCCATTCTTTTTGATCAGATACAGGGCGCTGACCCGCAAGGCGAGCCCGCAGTCGTACCGGCCCTCAGATACGGCCCTGAGCACGTCTTCCTGGGTTTCAACCACCCATACCTTGGAGCCCAGCCCCTGTTTCACAAGGAAATCATGGATCATGTCCCCGGCCTCCGTTACCAGGCTTTTTCCACCGAGGTCCTCCACGGTTTCCGGGGGAGGGCCGCTCCCCTCTCGCACGACGCTCACATAATGGGAGACCAGGTAAGGCGGGGAGAAGTCCATCGTGCGGTCCCGCTGCGGGGAGTAGAAGATCCCCTGGATCGCATCGATATCCCCTCTTTTCAGGCCTTCGAGGACCTTTGTCCAGGGCCCCAGACGAATGCGAACCTCCATGTCCATCTGCCGGGCAATGGCCCGCGTCAGCTCCACTGTGAATCCAGCGGGCCGTCCCTGTTCGTCGAGGTACTCGAATGGCGGGTAATTATGATCGCCGGCGATAACGATGTGCCGGTCGGTCGGAAGCTGGAGGGCCGCAAACCATTTGGCATGCAGATGGCGGTAAGTGCCATCCGCCATGACGATGGAGAGCCCCTCGTTGAGAAGGGCCAGGGTATCCCGGTCCCCTTCCCTGACGGCAAAGCAGAAGTCCTGGCGGAATCCCTCAATGGGCCGATCGAGGACTTTCAGGTTGGAAAGCTTCATTTCCTGGATAAGGCGGAGGGCCACGAGCCGCTGGATGACCACGGCGTCGTATTGGCCTTGGGAAAGCTGCCGCAGGGCCTCCTCAAAGGTGGGGGTGGTGTGGATCTGAATGCCGCGCTCCTCCCGTCGCAGGAACTCCTCTGCATTGTCACCTTCCATAACCACGACCTGTCGACCCCTCAGATCGCCCAGATCATGGATATCGTGGTTGTCTTGCCGAACCACGATAGCGCCGTGCAGGGTCATATAGGAAAACGTGAAATCAAACAGGCGTTCACGTTCCGGGGTCCGGCCCACCAGAGGAAGGGCCTGCACTTCCCCCCGTTCCAGCCACCCGCGGACCTCGGTCCAAGGCCCGTTGCGAAAGACGACCTCACGATTCATTGCCTTCAGGGCCGCCCGCATCAATTCCACTGAAAACCCGTCGGCCCTTTCATTGGCATCGACAATGGAAAAGGGAGGGTAGTCGATCTCGGCCGCGCTCCGGATCGGGGGGGTCTCGGCCAAGGCCCCAAACGGCACAACCAGCAGGCATGCCAGGAGAAGCGCCAGTGCAGCGTGCAGGGGCGAACGCGGAGCGCGGAGCGCGGAACGCGGAACGCGGAACCGTTTGAGCAGGGAGCAGGGAGCGTGGAGCTTGGGGACCGATTTCATGACCAGCTTATGACAATCCATGACTACCTCATGACCATCCATGACCACATTCTGAACGCGGAAGTCGGAGCGCGGAACGCGGAAGAAACGACTTCAAGGTTACCCTCGGCAATGAAGAAGTATGATTGAAGAGTGAAGCATGGAAAATGCCCTCCACCCGTACCAATTTCGCTTTTCCTTCTTCCTTATTCATGCTTCATTCTTTGGTGTCCCCAGGGCCGCGGCCACCTTTTGCCGAAGGGCTTCAGCCGTAAAGGGCTTGGGAAGGAATATGATCGCCTTTTCCAGTATCCCGTGATGCGCGATCAGGTTTTCTGCATGCCCGGACATGTAGAGGACCCTGGCCCGGGGATGGATCTCCCGAATTTTTTCGTACATATCCGGACCTTTCATGCCGGGAAGGATTATATCGGTCAGGACCAGATGGATCGGCGCTTCATGACTGCGGGCCTGATCCATGGCAATCTGGGGAGCGGGGGCCTCAAGCACCTCGTAGCCGCTCGCCCTGAGGAGTTTGCCGGTCAGCCTCAGCACCGGGGGATCGTCCTCCACCAGCAGGACCGTACCCGTGCCCTGAATGGGGAGAGGCTTCTCAACGACCAGGCGTTCGGTTTGATCTTCCTCAAATGTCAGCGGGATATACACCTTGAAGGTGGTCCCCTCTCCCGGTTCGCTGTAGACCCAGATGTCGCCGGAATGCTGCTTGACAATGCCGTAGGAGGTGGCCAGACCAAGACCGGTGCCTTTGTCGCTGTCTTTGGTAGTGAAAAAGGGATCGAAGATCCGATTCAGGGTCCCGCTCTCCATGCCGACACCCGTATCGGCAACCGTGATCATGGCATAGGGGCCGGGGACGACGCCTGACTTCCTTGAGCAATAGGCCTCGTCCAGGTCCACGATGGCGGTCTCGATGGAGAGGGCGCCGCCGTCGGGCATGGCGTCCCTGGCGTTGACGGCCAGGTTCATGAGCACCTGCTCCAACTGAGAGACATCGGCTTTCACCCTCAGCGGGTCGGCATGAAGGACCATTTTCAGGAGCACATCCTCCCCGATGACCCGGCGCATCAGCTTTTCAAACCCGCGCACCACGCCGTTGATATCCACCACCTGCATTTCCAGGACCTGCTTGCGGCTGAAGGCCAGAAGCTGCCGTGTCAGGTTCCTGGCCCGGTTGCCTGCATCGCAAACCTCCGTCAATAAAGAATGATGGGGATGATCCGGATGGAGATCGTGCAGGGCCATCTCCCCGTAGCCCAGGATCACGGTCAGCAGGTTGTTGAAATCGTGGGCCACGCCTCCGGCCAGTCTCCCCACCGCCTCTAACTTCTGGGCCTGGAGGAGCTGAACCTGCAACCTTTCACGCTCGGCCTCTGCCTTTTTGCGATCGGTGATCTCGGCGAGGAAGTTGAGCGTTGCGGGTTCCCCTTCCCACTCGATGCGGATGGCATTAATCTCCACCCACCTGGTTTGACCCGCCCGGTCGACAACCCTGAAGGCATAGACCCCGGGGAGGTCTTCGCCTTTGGATCTCTTGACGTGTCTCTGGGCTACGATGCCTCTGTCCTCAGGATGGATGTAGTCGGCAAAAGTCTTTTCCATCAAGGCCTCGGGCAGATACCCCAGAAGATCAAGAACCTTGCGATTGACAAATCTAATCCGCCCCTCCTGTGCCACCAGAACGACTTCACCCGCATTTTCGATAAGCACCCTGTATCGTTCTTCACTCTTTTTAAGCGCCTCCTCAGCCCGCCTCCGCTCGGTGATATCCTGAACCGTCCCCATGGCACAGATCGGGATTCCCTCGTCGTCATAGAGCGTCTGGAATTTCTCATTGACATATTTGACGGTCCCGTCCTTGAGCAGCAACCGGTATTCGATGTCGCAGGCCGTCTTTTTGGACAGCGAATCCCTGTGGGCCTTGGCCACATCGGCCCGGTCATCCGGATGGATCACCTCCATGGTCATCAAGGTCTTGTACGACGGACCAAAGGCCCGGGGCTTCACCCCTAAGATGCGGTAGATCTCGTCCGACCATTCCAGCGAATCGGTCTTCAGGTCCAGTTCCCAGTGCCCGATATGGGCCAGTTCCTGGGCCTCTTTCAGCCGGCGTTCGGATTGGACCAAGGCCCTCTGTTCATCCTGAAGTTTTTCCACGGTCTCGGCCAGCTTCCGGGTGATGCTGCTCTCATACATTTCCAGCAGGGACTCCTGATCTTCCAGCGGACCCTCAGGGACCGGGAGGATTCCGTTTTGGTGTTCCTTCAGCACATCTTCAAGAATCTGTAAGAACTGATCCCCATCGATGGGCTTGACCACAAAACGCGAGGCCCCGAGACCCATGGCCAGTTTCCGGTCGTCCTCGTCAACAAAGGTGGCCGTATAAAAGATAAACGGCAGATGGCTCAGGGCAGGGTCCTTCTTGACCTTGCAGCACAATTTGAATCCGTTCATAACAGGCATCATGATATCGGAAATGATGACATCCGGCGGGTCCTCCCGGGCAAACCGCAGGGCCTCCTCCCCGTTCTCAGCCGACATGACCCGGTGACCCCTGGATGATAGAAGCTGTTCCAGCATGTAGCGGCTCTCGGGTTGGTCTTCAACGATCAGTATTTTGATCATACAGGGCCTCCTCTCTAAGGTTACGGCAAGCACGTATCATCCTCATATTCAGCAGATAAAACCCTTAGCCCAGGCCAACAAAGATGTCAATGAGGTAGAGAAAGGATATTCTCCCGCAATTCCTCAATTTTCATTCTTATCATCAGATTACGCAGATTATTGCAGACTCTTCCCGGGTTCAGCACTCCGACTTCCGCATTCCGCGTTCAAAAGGCGGTCACTCAGCTGTCTTTTTAATTCCCTTGACATGGTGGCAAAAAGTGATATCGTATTATCCATGAACCGCAAACACCTCAAGACCCTGGCCGCAGTTTTTGCCGATCCGCTCGCCGGAAATATTGAATGGTCAAAGATCGAGGCCTTATTCAAGTCTGTAGGCTGTGAAATCATCGAGGGCAGCGGTTCCAGAATTACCGTTTTACATCAGGGCCGAAAGGCGGCCTTTCACCGCCCGCATCCTGGCAAGGATGCTTTGCGTTACCGCGTTAGCGCAGCCCGCGATTTTCTTAAACTGATAGGAGTTACGCCATGAACAACGCCATGACCTATAAAGGCTATACCGCCCGCATCGAGTTTGACGCCGTGGATCGTATTTTTTTCGGCCGTCTATCAGGCATACGAGATATTGTCACATTTCACGGCGAAACCGTGGACGAACTGGAAACAGCCTTCAAAGAGGCGGTCGATGATTATCTGGCTACCTGCGCCAAACTGGGAGATGCGCCGAACAAACCCTACTCCGGAAAACTGACGCTGCGGATTCCACCGGGCGTTCATGCGGCGATTGCCACCGCAGCCGAGACCAGCGGCAAAAGCCTCAATAAATGGGTTGCGGATACGTTGTATCAAGCCAGCCAAGCGACATAACCACCGGCTGAACGCGGAACTCGGAACTGGGAACGGTTCGAGCGCGGAGTACGGAGCGGGGAGCTTGGAGCCTCTAACTCGGCGCATTGAAAACGACCCCATGACCACCCTTGATAATGAATACTTATTACTGAAGAATGAAGAATGGAAAAGACCCTCCGCCTATTTTTCACTCTTCACTCATCCTTCAGCTCCACGTTCCGACTTCCGCGTTCCGCGTTTTGTTCCCATTTTTCATTCCTCACTCTTCACTTTTCACTTCCCATCGCCTCCCTCACTTTCCGGCCCAGGCTGTCAGGCGTAAAGGGCTTGCCGATGAAATGGATCCCCTCGTCCAGTATACCGTGGGGGGCGATCACATCGGCCGTGTAGCCGGACATGTACAGAATCGGGATGCCGGGACGGATCTTCGATATCTCGGTGGCCAGCTCTTTTCCACTCATGTCGGGGAGGATGACATCGGTAATGAGGAGATGGATTTGCTCAGGATGTTTCCTGGCAATGGTGAGCGCCTCCTTCGGGTTCGACGACGTTAGCGCCTCATAGCCCAGCGCCTCCAGGGTCCTCCGAGTCAGGCCCAACACCGGCGCATCGTCCTCCACGATCAGGATGGTCTCACCGCGACCCCGAGGTATTTCCGCCTCGACCACTTTCCCTTTTTCTACGACGTCTCCTCCGTGTCTCGGAAGGTAGATTTTGAATGCGGTCCCTTTGCCCGGTTCGCTTGCTACATCAATGAACCCGTTATTCTGGTTGACAATGCCGTACACTGTGGCCAGCCCCAGGCCGGTCCCCTTGCCCACCTCCTTGGTGGTAAAGAAAGGCTCGAAAATGTTTTTCAGGGTCTCTTTGTCCATGCCGCAGCCGTTGTCGCTCACCGCCAGCATCACATACTCGCCTGGCACGGCGCCCACATGCTCTGCACAGTAGGCCTCATTCAGGACCGTGTTTCGGGTCTCCATAGTGACCTTCCCAGCGCCCTGGATGGCATCCCGCGCGTTCACGTACAGGTTGGCCAGGATCTGATCGATCTGGGACGAATCCATCCTGACTGGCCACAGGTCTGTTGCCGGCTCCCAGGCCAGAGCGATATCCTCGCCGATGAGACGTCTCAACATCTTGAGCATGCCTTCCATGGTTTCATTGAGATCCAGGACCTCGGGCGCGATGATCTGTTTCCTGGCAAAGGCCAGAAGCTGCCGAACGATGTCAACGGATTGTCTCCCGGCATCCATGACCTGCTGGAGGTTTCCATACAATGGATCGGCCCTTTCCAGATCCTTCATGGCCATTTGCGCGTATCCCAGGATCACGGTCAGCTTGTTGTTGAAGTCATGGGCCACACCGCCTGCCAGGCGGCCAATGGACTCCATTTTCTGGGCTTGAAGAAGCTGGGCCTGAAGCTTTTCGCGCTCCGCCTCGGCCTGCTTCCGTTCGGTGATGTCCTCAGAGATGCCCAGCAGGTATTCGGGTTCCCCTTTCTCATCTAAAATCGGGACTTTCTTGGTGTGCAGTATGCGTTCTCCCTTATTGCGGGTCTGCAGAAGCTCTTCGGGTATATCCATGATTTCCTTCCTGCTCAAAACCTCCTGATCCTTCTCCCTGAAGAAATCTGCCTGTTCCTTCGAAAAGAAATCATGGTCGTTTTTCCCCAGTAGGTCTTGCCTAAAGTAACCCAGGAGATCCTCACCCGCCAGGTTGAACCGGACAAAGCGAAGTTCCTTGGCGTCTTTAAGGAATATCATGTCTGGGATATTCTCCACAATCGAGTCCAGAAACACATTTGTGCGGCGCAGTTCCTCCTCCCCCTGCTTGCGCTCCGTAATGTCAATGATAGCTCCCCTGAGTCCCACAGGTTTGTCATCATGGTAAATGACGCTTGAGATGATAATGGCAGGAAATGTGGACCCATCCAACCTCCTCAACTCGTATTCAGTACCCGCTATTTTTTCCCCCTTTAACAGCCGTTGAATGTTCTCAGCAGATTTGGCAACTCCTTCACTTGAAAGCAGCTGCCATCCTTTAAACCCTTTCTCTAAATCCTCTTGGGTACCTCTGAAGATGTCATAAACAGCGCGGTTGGCATTCGTAATATTCGCTTCAAAATCCATCTCATAGACTGGAATTGGCAAAAAATCATACAGCTCACGATATTTCTTCTCACTCTCTTTAAGGGCATTCTCCGCCCGCTTACGTTCGGAAATATCCCGGGCTATCCCCTGAAGGCCCACGGGATTACCTTCTTCATCTAAGTTCAGCCTGCCGTGGACCTCGAAGGGAATCGCCTCGCCATTCCTGTTCAACAACACGACCTCAACGATAACGCCGGAACTCCGAGGTCCTTTGGCCAATTCAGCCGCTATGACCTCTGACACCTTGGCAAAGTTCTTCTCGTCGCAGTGCTCCGGCAAACGGCTTCCCACCCATTCTTCCGGTGAATATCCGAGCGAGGGTTGGATAGCCGGGTTGACATACGTGAATACAAGATCCATGTCCGTGGCCCAAATGACATCCAGAGTATTTTCGGCCAGCAGGCGGTATTTTCGCTCGCTTGCCCGCAAGGCTTTCTCAGCCTCCCGCCGGGCTTGGACTTCTACTTCCAATTCCAGCATCTTTTGTTCAAGCTTTCTCACCAGCCGTTCGCTATAAAGCTTGAGCATTTCCTCTTCATGTACCGGCGGCGGTGCTGGGGTACTATCACGGTCTTTGACGGCCGCCATCACATCCTGCACAGCCTCCATGAGCGCGTCCGGATCGCAGGGCTTCTGAATGAACCGGTCCGCGCCGACCTTGATGGCGAAGGCCTCATCCTGGGGACCGGTATAGGTGGCGGTGTAAACGATGAAGGGGATATGGCGCAGGGATTCATCTGCCTTTACTTTTCGACACAATTGAAAGCCGTCCATGACCGGCATGAGGATATCGCTGATGATCAGGTCAAACCTGCCGGATTGAAGCCGTTCCAGGGCCTCCTGGCCGTTTGCGGCTGATGTGACCGCATGCCCGCTTCCCTTGAGCAGGACCTCCAGGAGATACCGCCCTTCCTCCCTGTCATCTACGACAAGAATGTTCATGAAAGCGCTCCATCAAATAAAAGGTTCACGCCTAAACTCCGATCGAGGCGACTGCATGTCTCAATTTCTCAATCCCCCGATTCTTCACTTCTCATTCTTCATTATTCATTTAAAAAAACCCTTTCACCTGCTCGACAAAGCTGTCGGGATCGATCGGCTTTTCAATGTACCCTTCGCAGCCGGCGGCCAAAACGGCTTCCCGGTCCCCGGCCATAGCATAGGAGGTCACCGCTACAATAGGGATCGACTGGGTCTCCCGGGCCTGCTTCAATCTCCCGGCCACCTCATACCCGTCCATCACCGGCAACTGGATATCCAGAAGGATCAGGTCAGGGCGTTCGGCAACGGCCAAATCCACCCCCTCCTCCCCGTTCCGGGCCTGGACCACGTCATAGCCCTGTTTTTCCAGAAGGAACGTGGTCAGATAGAGATTTTGTTCATTGTCTTCAACGATCAGGATCTTCTTTTTCATCATTTTTTTTCTCCGGTTTTAACGGGAGCATGAAGGCAAAGGTCGAGCCCCTCCCCGGTTGACTGTCAACGCGAATCGTTCCATCCAGCATGTCGAGGATCCTTTTGCATACGGACAGCCCCAGCCCGGTCCCTTCGTACCTGCGGGCAGTTCCTATATCGAGCTGCTGGAAGGGCCTGAAGAGCTTCCCCATATCCTCTGCACGGATGCCAATGCCTGTGTCTGTCACGCGAACCTCAATGGCCGAATCCTGTCTTCGGCAGGCGATTCGAACCCCGCCCTTTTCAGTGAATTTGATCGCATTGTTGGCCAGGTTGATGAGGATCTGGCGAACCCTGCGTTCGTCGCTCACCAACAGATCCACATCCGGGTCGACCTTCGCAAACAGGGACAGCCCTTTCTGCTCGGCCAGGGGCCGAAGCGATTCCACCACCTGGTCGACGACCTGAGGCATACTGAACTCGTCTTTGGTGATCTCCACCTCGCCTGCCTCGATCTTGGAGATATCCAACACATCGTTGATCAGGTTGAGGAGGTGCTGGGAACTCCCCTTGACCATCTTCAACTGTTTTTTCTGCTCCAGATTCAACGGACCGGCCAGTTCATTCAGAATGATGCCGGTGAACCCGATAATGGAGTTGAGGGGGGTGCGCAGCTCGTGGGACATGCTGGCCAGGAAGGCGCTCTTGACCCGATTTGCGGATTCGGCCGCCTCCTTGGCCTCCACCAGTTCTTCCTCGATCTTGCGGCGAAGGCTGATCTCCCGGGCCAGACGACGGTTCCAATACAAAACCGCAGCGAAGATCAGCATTGCCCCGATCAACACCTTCCACAACACGGCGTAATTGAATTTTCCCTCGTAGGTCACGGAGATCCAGCGTTTGAAAATGGCGTTGCGATCCTCCTCCGTGATGCTGTTCAGGGCCTTCTGAATGATGCCTGCCAGGATGGGCTGATCTTTGAGGACCGCGACAGAGATGTGATAGCTATAGGGGGTCTCGCCCGAGACCTTGACGCCGGCGATGCCCTCACGGCCGATGACATGGCTGATGGCCGCGAGGCTGTCGATAAAGGCATAGGCCTTTCGCCGAGTTACCTCGGTGAGCCCTGTTGTGACACTATCCACCAGAAGGAGATCGAGTTCCGGGTGCTTGTCCTTCAGGATGTCATGGCTGGCGTATCCGTTCACCACTGCGATCTTCTTTCCCCGCAGATCTTTCATATCGCCGATGTAGGGGGCCCCCTGATCGGTCACGATCACCATGGGAAACCGGAGGTAGGGCTCGCTGAAGAGGAGAAATGTCTCCCTCTGTGGGGTGCGGGTCGCAGAGAAAAGGATGTCGATCGATCCCTCCCTGACCTCGTCCAGCGTCGTTTGCCAGCCCTGGGGTTTCGTCGGTCGAATGTCAATGCCGACGATGGCGTTGAGCTTTTCCATAAAATCCGCCGACATGCCCACCAGCTTCCCTTCCTTGTTGACATATTCGACCGGCGGCCAATCGGGATCATACCCCAGACGCAGGACCGGATGGTCCCTCAGCCAGGCCCGTTCCTGGGGCGTCAGGTCGAGGGAGGTCCTGGCATCCTCCATGACGTCGAGCCACTTTCGATGAATGCCCCGGACCTCCTCGCGGGTGATGGAGGCCAGGGCCCGGTCCAGAAGCCCTGCCAACACAGGGAAGTCCCTGGGCACGCCGATGCACAGGACCACCGGGGGCTTGTCCATTCTGCCCATCACTCGAAGGTTGGCCATCAACTCCTTCTCAATCAAATAGGTTACGGCCGCCCGGTTCCCGGCATAGACATCGGCCTCGCCCCTGGACACGGCATCCAGGGCCTCGCTGGTGGACCCATACTCCCGGGTCTTGACCTCGGAAAAATTATCGTGAAAATACTGAACGTTATAGTAACCCCGCTCTAAGGCCACGGTCTTTCCATTCAGGTCCTTTTCGGACGTGTAATAGGGCCCGTCCCGACGGCCGACAAGGACGTGGGGGATGGTGAGATAGGAAATGGTGAAATGGAAATGGGGCTCCCGATCTTTCGTCGGGGTGATGTCCATCAGGGCATCCAGTTCACCTTTCTTCACACGATCGAGGTTTTTGTCGAACGAGTTGGGCTCGACGGTCAGGATGCCTTTCAATCGCTGGTTGAGGGCCTCGACGAAATCCACGCCGATGCCATGGACCCTTCCGGTTTCATCCACAAAATTCATGGGGGGCCAGTCATTCATGATTCCGATGCGGACCTTGGGGTGGTCCTGAAGCCAGGCCTGCTCGGCCTCCGTCAGCTCAAAGGGGATGGAGGGGTGTGCGACCGCCTCCACGCGGGCGATCTCGGGAATGCTCCAGCGCTGAAAGATCTGCAACCGTTCCTGCTCAGACAGGGAATTGAGGGCCTTGTCAAGGATGGCGGCCAGTTTGGGCCAATCCTTCCGCACCCCGAAGCGCTCGTCCGAAAGCCCCTGGGCATAGAGGGCTGCAAACTTAAGGTTTAAGAAGCCCTCCTGGGAAATGAGGTGGTGGGCCATGCCCATGCCCACCACGGCGGCATCGGCCTTGCCAATGGAGACCGCTTCGAGGGCCGCCTTGAGGGTATCCACCTCATGGGGCGTGACCGTGGGGAATTCCTCCAGGACCTGGGCTGTGGTGGCGTATCCCTTCACCAGGGCCACGGTCTTCCCCGCAAGCTGCTCTCGGCTTCGAATGTCGCTGTCCTTTCGGGTGATGACGTACTGGGCGATGGAGAGATAAGGCCTTGTAAACTCGAACCACTCCCGCCGTTCGGGCCGCAGGACCAGGGTGGCGATGACATCCACCTCCCGTTTCTGGGCCGCGGCATAGAGACGGTCCCATACCCCTTCGGGATAGACCTTGAGTTGTATGCCGACCCGCCTGGCCAGTTCACGGGCCATATCCACGGCAATTCCCACAACCTCTCCCTGGCCGTTTCTAAAACTGTAAGGCGGATAATCGCCGTCAAAGGCGATCGTGATCTCGGGGTGGTCCTTCACCCAGGCCTTTTCTTCAGGGGTGAGCTGAACGGCCGACGGTGCCCCCTCTTCGTCGAGATCGACCCATTTTTTCAGGATGTGGCTGATCTCGTCCCGGCGCAGGTCATCCAGAGCCTTTTGAAGGATATCTCGCAAAACGGGCCAGTCCTTGCGGACACCGATCGCATTGACGGAAGCGCTTTCCCGGATCTTGCCGTGGACCTTCAGGTTAGTGATCAGTTCCCGTTCCATGATGTACATGGCCACGGCTCGGTTCCCGATGTAAGCATCTATGTTCCCTTTGGAAACGGCATCCAGGGCGTCGCTGGTGGTATCGAACAGATTCACCCTGATATCGGGATATTTCTCCTGGAGCACGCGTTCAATAAAGAACTGACGTTCCACGCCCACAGTTTTGTTTGCGAGACGAGAGAGGTCCTCATAATAGGGCGCATCTTTTCGTGCGATAATGCTGTGGGGGACTGTTAGGTAGGGCTTTGTAAAATGGAAGAAGGCCTCACGGTCCGGTCTTGGGGTGATGTCCATCAGGGCATCGATGCGCCTCTCCTTGACTCCCTCCACCATCTCGGTCCAGGGGAGGGGCACGATTTTCAGTCGGCCGCCCAACCGTCCATTCAAGGCCTTGATAAACCCCACGCCGATCCCCTGGGGCGTTCCGTCCGCGTCGGTGTAATCCATGGGAGGCCAGGCCTGATTGATGGCGATGGTGATCTCGGGATGGTCTGCCAGCCAGGCCGATTCTTCGAAGGTAAGAGACAGACCCTGGGCGGCAGGACTGCCTTGTTCGTCTCGGGAGACACTGGGGTTGATTTGAGAGATGCCGTCTTTGAGCGGAACCGAGGCGATGGAATCACAGACCGGCTGCGACGGAATAAAGAACACCGCCAACATGACGAATATCAGCGGTTGCAGAAAATGGTGAGCGTCCCGGTTTGTTTTTTGGTTCATAGACCTCACGCAACAACACGTCTCAATATGGATGGTGGAATACAGGCTTAAAGCCCGGACTTCTTACGAGACCATAGCACCGTCTTTCTGCAGCGGGTGCTGACCAGTCCCTTTCTTAAAACCAGGCTAAAGGTGGTTCTGCTTTTCGTGAGTGAGGCTACGTGACGTGTTAAAAAATCCCTTTTCTGACAGGAGAGTATAGATCAATCGTTTGGGCATGTCAAGATTCGGCCGGGCGATGGATGCATGACTGAAACGGATCCGATAAAGAAAGAAAAGGTGTATTGCGGTCCTGGTTTGTGCTCCTCTATTAGACGCCAGGCCCGCAATACGTTCCGTTATTACCTCGGGATGTCCCCAGGAATCAGTTCACCGTGAACTCGCGCTAAAATTCATTGACGTCGTCATCCTCAAAGGGGATGACCTCATCGGCCACCACGGCAAACCCGGCCCCGGCCCATCCGGCCCTGGCCGCCTCCACCGCCGCATTCAGGGCCAGGAGGATCGTCTGGAAGGCGATTTCATCGATGGTCTTGATGATCTTCTGCGTCTCCTCACTGGCTGTGGAGATCTCTTTCATGTATGTGGTCGGCTTTTCCATGGAGGCATACGGAACAACCTCTGATTTTGACGCCTCTTTCCCTTGATAGACATGCCGAAGGGCCTCGAAATCAAAGGCCACGATAAGATCCGCCAAAGGATTTGCCCTCCAGGGCGGTACTTGACGATGGCTGAATGGACGGATCTTTTTTTCTGAACTTGGGTGTCTTTTTCTGTTATAAAAAGCGCCAATGGAGATCGGACATGGGCGACGCGATAAAAAA
>Ga0209164_1000177_pt1 | contig 202106 bp, 174 predicted proteins | sample MTBNYHSulfiMetaG_FD_187458 | JGI IMG/M metagenome (GOLD analysis project Ga0209164, IMG submission 187458) | Enrichment culture microbial communities from rom New York Harbor, USA that are MTBE-degrading - MTBE-NYH (New York Harbor Sulfidogenic)... | ecosystem: Environmental > Aquatic > Marine...
GCTGATCAGCAACCTGTTTTTCACCACGCCTCCGGCCGGCAAGAACCGCCGACCAGCCGCCCATGCTCCGTATTAACCCCCCGCCAACCAATTCCGTCCGCCGGCCCTGATCGATGCCTTCTTTAACGTAATGATTCGGCATCAAAACCCAGGCATAGATTTCCATCGCGCCCTTTTGGACCAGAGCCGACAGACGATCTATAAAATCATTACGATCCCCATCACTGCGAAATATCTTTCTTCTCTCAATTCCCCGGCCTATAACATGGTGCAGCACACCAGGGGCATCTAACCTTGCTAATCTCGGCATATCCTGTAACAATCATATTGAAGCGTAATCGTTAAGCACTTTCTGCACGAACGTCCCCTATGCTATAATGGAAGCTGTGTGGCGCGGCTGTTTTGCGTCCGCACCAGCGGCGTGTTGGCATTTTCAATCATAAATTCTGAGCTTCGAGTGCTTGGCAATATGGTCGAAGTCTCGGTCATTGTGAAGCAGGTGGATATCGTACTCAATGGCAACTGAAGCAATCATGCAATCAACCGGTTTCCGGATTGTAATACCCTTCTTTCGAAGGGATCTGTAAATCTCCGCCGCTCGTAAAAATGTTGCCTGCCGCATGGGCAGGACAATAAGATCGCCGAGATATTCCTTTGTTTTGATAAAGTCTGTGTCAGATAGGATTCCCTGGAGCACCTCCGCCAGGATAACTCCACAGAGAGATAAATCCTCTTCATTCTCTATCAACTCCTGAAGCGTTGCCACATGTGGTTCGTTACGGCCGGCAAAAAAGTCGATCCAGATGGTTGTATCGACAAGCACCATCAATCACGCGCCTCCCGCCATTCGGCAAGGTTCCCCTCCCATTTGATAGTGCCCTTAAGTTCAAGCAAGCGCTTCTGACGTCCACGGCGGCGCACCTCATGCAGTGCGTAGTCAATGAGAGCACGCCGTGTCCGGATTCCAGTCAGTTTTTGACATTCATTGACCAGATCATCGTTAATCACCACGTTTGTTCTTCCCATGTGATCACCTCCAATCGAATATACACATAATAAAGTGTTTTTTGTGTATTTCAAGGAAAAAGGTCGTTTATTGAGATGAATACACCAGCAAAACCCATAAAATTGCTCGATCAGGTCAGAAATGCCCTTCGAGTGAAGCATTACGCATCGAAGCCCGATCGACTGAACCGCCTTGTTTCCATATGGACAAAAACCCGGCGGGTTTTACAGCCCCCTGGACGCCATGGAGTGAGTTTTTGATTATATTTAAAGGGTTGTTCGTATTTTGCAGCCGCTGTCGTCTCACGACAATACGGCAGTTGGAAACTTCAGCACGAATTTCATGGCGGGCGTTCCGGTAAAGGTCGGTGTACGGTAAAAAATTTTTACGCTGGAACTTTATCGATTTCTTATCATGATCGCGTTAAAAAATCAAGAAATGGTTGAATTAATGCTCAAATCGGTTGGGTTATCTTTTCCGCGTTTCGCCGTCTGTAATAAAGAAAGGAAATCTAAACAAAACAATTTGCCCCTCCCTGATCATGAGAACTTCTTTAAATCATTAGGCCCATAGGGACCTGGCTCCTCTTCAATCCCCCGCATTGCAGATTCCAGTGCAAATCGTGACCACTCAGAGTCTTCCTCTCGCACTCCTTTCTTGGATTGCCGAGCGAAATCCCTTTGGCCTCGCCGTTCGTTTTTACCTTCGTTTTTACCTTCGTGATATTGAATTCAGATAAGGATCACATCGCCGTATTCGTGCTGCTTGAAAGTGCCGCGCAAAATGTCATCGGCAACCTGCCAGATGAAATTGGCTTTATCCTGGAAATTGTTCATGGATTTTCCGTATCCGTCGCAAGTAGGTGAACTTTTCCCGCCTGTTTTAATGGGAATACTATCAAAATCACAAAGAAAGTCAAGAAGATATACGAGGAGTCCTGCCCCTGGCCCTGATTGGCCGACGCGAACCGGATGAGATATCGGACAAATCAACCATTGCAATTTTCATGGTTTTGTCCAACAATCGTGTCGGAAAGAGGACATGGAAAAGCACAAGACCATACGAAAACCGCTAAGGAGGCCCCATGGCCACGGATCAAGCGCTTCCCGAAAGCATCTTAAAAGCGATCGGCACGATACAGGAATTTATAAAAAAGGTCACCTGGCAGGAAGCAACACCGGATGAGATTGCCAAAGCATTAACGCGCTATTTTGTTCTTAATGAAATCAGGGAATTTATCGAGCTTCAGCGTTTAGATTCGGATTGAGAAGAGATGAACCGGCGGGAACAGACATACCTTTTGACATTTCTTTGAAAATTCATAATATAGCGCTTTATATACGATGTTTAAAACATTTCAGGACATCTTGCCGTTTGTCGAAAAACCAAGCCGTTACCTGGGATCTGAAATCAATGCCGTAAAAAAGGATCCCGGCCGCGTCCGCCTGACATTCGCCCTTGCCTTTCCGGAGCTTTATGAGATCGGCACCTCTCATTTCGGCCTCCAGATCCTTTATCATATACTCAACAGTCAGCAGGATATACTGGCGGAAAGGGTTTTTGCCCCGGCAGCCGATTTGGCGGATCTTCTGAAATCTTCGAATCTGCCGCTGCCGTCGATGGAATCCCGGACTCCGCTGAACCGGTTTGATATCGTCGGGTTCAGCCTGCTTTATGAACTCAACTTCACCAACGTGCTTTACATGCTTGATCTGGCCGGGATTCCCTTTCTGGCATCGCATCGAACCCTTTCGGACCCTATCCTAATCGCAGGGGGGCCTTGCACCTGCAACCCGGAACCGATGGCAGAGTTTTTTGACGCCATCGTCGTCGGTGACGGGGAAGATGTGGTCCTTCAAATGGCGCGGACATGGATCGACTGGAAACAAGACGGGAGAAGAATAAAAGAGGATCTTTTTCGAAGCTGGTCTGAAATTGACGGAGTCTATATCCCCTCCTTTTATCATGTGCGTTTTGACCAGCAGGGCTTCCAGCACACCGAACCGGTGAATGAAAAAACCGCCTCAAAAATTACGCGGGCCGTTGTTGCCGACCTCGATCAGGCACCTTCTCCGGTCTCCCCGGTCATTCCCTATGGAAAACCGGTTCATGACAGGCTTCGGATCGAACTGGCCAGGGGGTGCACACGGGGCTGCCGGTTCTGCCAGGCCGGCATGATTTATCGGCCCGTCCGGGAACGGTCGGTCGATCGTCTTCTTGATATTATAAAAACTTCAATAGAAACTACAGGTTATGAAGAACTTTCGCTTCTTTCCCTGAGTACCGGAGATTACACCGGCGTCACCGGGCTTATGGAAAGGCTGATGCCATATTGCGAATCCCAACACATTGCCGTCTCCCTGCCTTCGATTCGTGCGGGCACCCTGACGCCGGAGCTCATGAAATCGATCCGGCGCGTCAGGAAAACCGGATTCACCATCGCGCCGGAAGCCGGAAGCCAGCGGCTTCGAGATGTGATCAATAAAAACATAACGGAGAAAGAAGTCATCGACACGGTTGCGGATGCCTTTCATCTTGGCTGGCAGCTTATAAAACTTTATTTTATGATCGGCCTTCCGACAGAAACCGACGATGACCTGCAGGCCATTGTCGATCTGGTGGAAAAACTCCGAAAAATCAAAGGACCGCGCGGTCGATTGAACAAGATAAACGTCAGCTTGACGACGTTTATCCCCAAACCCCACACGCCGTTTCAGTGGGCGCCGCAATTGTCTCCGGCCGAATCCATGGAGAAACTCTCCTGGCTGAAAAACCGGCTGAAAAAACCCGGCGTGCATATCAAATGGCAGCATCCCGAAACCAGCCTGCTCGAAGGTCTGTTTGCAAGGGGCGACAGACGTCTCGGCCGGCTCCTTCTCGATGCGTATGCCAGGGGCTGCTGCTTCGATGGGTGGAGCGACCGCTTCAATTATGATGCATGGAAAGAGGCTTTTCGAACCTCCGGTATCGACCCGGACTTTTATATCAAGCGACGGCGTCGCCTCGACGAACCCCTGCCGTGGGATCACATCGACTCGATGGTGACAAAGGATTTTCTGATGCGGGAATGGGAAAAGGCGGTTTCAGCCGGACGTACGCCGGACTGCCGGCACGGCAATTGCAGCTCGTGCGGAGTGTGTGATTTCAAAAGGCTTTTGCCCATCGTGCATAAGCCCGGCGAAACGGTGACCGGACATACGGGACCGGATCCGGTCCCGGCGCCTGTTTCCTACCGGCGCCTTGCCATGTCCTACGTCAAGAAAGACGATGCACGGTTCTTCGGACATCTTGAAATGGTCAATATATTTCTGCGCGCCTTTCGGCGTGCCAAAATTCCGGTGGAATTCTCCAGGGGCTTTCATCCGATGCCGCGGTTATCCTTTGAAGACCCCTTGCCGATCGGGATGGAAAGCGTATCCGAGCGTTTTTATATCATGGCGGCGGAAACGGAAAACCCGGAAACGGTTGTCGAAAAATTAAATGCGCATCTTCCGGATGGTCTTCAGACCAAAGCATGCCGGATTGTATCGCCGCAGTTCAAACCGGTTCGGCATCCGTCCACCTCCTACACGGTCGAAACAAAAGATGGTCTTTTTGATAAAAGCGCGCTAAAATATTTCAAGGAAATTCATAGATTTCCAATGATACGCGAAGACAGAAAAAAGCAGCGCACAGAGGTGGATCTTAAATCGGTGGTCCTGGATATCGGATGGATTGGGCCAAATGCGCTGAAAATGACTCTGAAAAACGCACCCGGTCTCTCGATCAGGCCCGCGCAGATCATTAAAGCGATTTTCAGCCTCTCGGACGACGACATGAAACGCACCAGAACCAACAAAATCCGGGAGTCAACCGAATAAAAACACATGGACAGGCAAAACACAAAAAGCGGGGGATGGAATGGACAAGAAACTCGTCATAAATGCAACTGAACACGAAACGCGTGTCGCCCTGCTTGAAGATGCTACCATCGTGGAACTTTTCATTGAACGAAATGCGGATCTGGATATCGCCGGAAATATTTACAAAGGCAAAGTCCAGCGCGTTTTGCCGGGCATGCAGGCTGCCTTTGTTGATATCGGTTTAAAACAGGCCGGCTTCCTGTATGTTAATGATCTCATCAACAATTCAAACGGATTTGATCAGGTTTTTCCGGATGCCGGCACCGATAACGACGACGACACCTCCGTGCCGTCTAACCACACGGTTGTCCGCCATGATCGTCATATCGAAGAGTATCTTACAGAAGGCCAGGAAATCATGGTCCAGGTTGCCAAATCCCCTATCGGTACAAAAGGTGCCCGCATTACATCCAATATATCACTGCCCGGTCGCTTCATCGTCCTCATGCCGGCATCCAACCATATCGGGGTCTCCCGCCGCATCGAAGACGAAGGGGAAAGAAATCGCCTCAAGACTCTGATCAGCTCATTGAAATCCGACAATTTCGGCTATATCGTCCGAACTGCAGCAGAAGGGATTCAGGAAGAAAAGCTTTCCAATGAAATGTCTTTTTTTAAAAACATCTGGGAGAATATTCAGCGCAAACACAAATCGGCGCCGGCGCCTTCCCTGCTGCATCAGGAACTTACGGTCAGCCTTCGGGCTGTTCGGGATTTGCTTACAAATGAGGTGGGAAAATTGGTGATCGATTCCAGAGCAGGCTATGAGGCCATTCTTTCGTTTCTCAATGGGTTCACCCCGAGCCTCAAGGATGCTGTTGAACTTTACGAAGGAACGGAACCTATTTTTGATGCATTCAATCTCGAGGGAGATATTTCCCGCGCATTGAAACGAAAAATATGGTTAAAATCCGGAGGATATATCGTTATCGAACCCACAGAGGCTCTGGTTGCCATCGACGTCAACACGGGCCGATACGTCGGAAAGCACAATCTGGAAGAAACCATTTTAAAAACCAATCTTGAAGCGGTAAAGGAGATCGCCTATCAAATCCGTCTAAGGGATATCGGGGGCATCATCATTATCGATTTTATCGATATGGAAAAAAAGCAAAACCAGGAAAAGGTCTTCAATGCACTGAAAGACGCGCTTAAAAAAGATCGAAGCAAAACCCATGTGCTGCCCATGTCCGAAATGGGCCTGATCCAGATGACGAGAAAAAGAATTCGTAGGTCCCTGACAAGTATGCTCTGCGAGCCTTGCTTCTACTGTGACGGGGAGGGGCTTCTTTTATCCAGACAGACAATTTGCTACAATATCTATCAGGAAGTTCTCAGGGAAGCCCAGGATATGATCGGGGCGCAACTTACCCTCAGGGTAAATCCGGAAATTGCTGAACTTCTACATGGGGAAGAAAACCAGATCATCCTGTCCCTGGAACGCGTTCTGGGAAAGCAGGTGGTAATCTATCCGAATCCGCAGTTTCATCTGGAAGAATTTGATATTTACGAGGTGCTCAAAAATTAAGGATATGCGGTATCGACCGGCCACATGAAAATCTTTGTTGACAGGAACCATTTATTTACGTTAAAAAATTAAGTTCTATATTTAAAATGGGAAGGCCCGCGGGGCGGCAATTCGGCGTGAATCCGGCGAAAGTCAGACGGTCAACAAAAGAAAGAATGCGGGTTTCCGATGACAAGACGGGGCGTATTGCCCCTGAAACCGGTTACAACCAATTGCGGATAATCAAGCTGGATTAAGGGGTTTTGGATAATGAAACGAACATACCAACCAAGCAGGTTGCACCGTGCGCGAACGCACGGTTTTTTAAAGAGGATGTCTACGAAACAAGGCAGAAGAATAATCAACCGACGTAGAGCAAAGGGGAGAAAACGTTTAGCGCTTTAACGGCCGACACTTTTTTAAAACCAAAGGGACATGATGGGCAGGGATGCCGCAGAAAGATGTTTCACGCGTGATTTCTTTCACCAAGGCGGATCGTATAACCAAACGGTCGCAATACATTCGCCTTTCCAAATGCGGGAGAAAAACCGAAGACAGTTATTTTATCGCATTGTTTTGTCCGGGTCGATCGGACAGAACACGCCTTGGTGTCACGGTAACGCGTAAAGTCGGACGGGCTGTCACTCGTAACAGGATCAAAAGGCTTTCTCGAGAATATTTTAGAAAAAATCGACACCATATCCATGCCGTGGTGGACATCAGCATCATCGCCAAGAAAGCCGCTGCAGATCTGACATCGGAGCAGGTCTTTTCGTCTCTGGAAGGTCTTTTGAAAAAAATTTCGGGAAGGACGGGCGATTAATACCCTATTAAAAGCCATAACGATCTATTTGTTGAGGGGATACCAGTTATTTCTGTCCCCCCTTTTCGGGCCGACATGCCGCTTTCACCCTTCCTGCTCCGAGTATGCATGCGAAGCTATTGAGCGCCACGGTCTCGTGAAAGGATCTGTCCTTTCTTTCAATAGAATTTTTCGCTGCCACCCGTTTCATCCGGGTGGTTTTGATCCTGTTCCATAACATGCACACGGGGCACCGAGCCGGCTTGACGTGCATGTCCGAACATAAGACCGTCCGACGGTACCGTTTTATCTGAAAGCCCGGGTTCTCATAAAGTTCAGGGTAGTTCCCCGCCAAAAACGGCTGACGCCACAATCAATCCCTCCCACTCGGCTGGATGATCGCACAAAAGCCCTATCGCCTGAATATTTTTCCGGTTCGCATGCGATGGAATTTACTCCGGAAACCGGGCTGCGGCTTACTTAACATCCTGATTATACTTAATAGGGCGGCACCCATCGGCTCAAGCCGATGGCTTGAGGGTTCAGGATTCAAGTGATCTGGGGAAACCATTTCTTCATTCATCTTAAACCCTGGAATTTTCGACCCCTTCGACCCCCTACGGAACAAAGGATGGCAAAATCCGGTATGGATCAAGAGAAAATAGGAGTTAAAAAATGGAACAGGGCCGATTAATTCTGGCAATTGCACTGTCGATTGCGGTGTTTTTGTTCTGGGAGATGTTTTTCGACAAACACAACGGGGTTCAACAGCAGGAAAAAACTTCCCGCACTCCGAAGCTTGAAGAAAAAATGGAGAAAACACCGGCTATTGAGATCCAGGAACAAAAACCCGTCCCTGTGGATCCTTTCAGCCATCCTGCGGGCGATGCCGAGGGAACCGGAAAGCAACCAAGGACGATAACCGTCCGTACCCCGAAATACTCCGTAAAAATTTCTGAAAAGGGTGCCTCGTTTTCGAGCTTTATTCTTGCCGATTATAAGGAACGGGTTGAAAAGGACTCTCCTTTAAAAGAGCTTGTCCCAACGGGTATTGCGGGCAGGATCATGGAGTGCGATTTCAGCAGGAATCGCTTGCCCGAGAATGCACTCTTTGTCACCCCGGAAGCCGGCGATTTCATTGATGTCATCGGAGGCTCAAAGACCTTGCTGTTTTCCTGGAGATCACCGGAAGGGATTCTTTTAGAAAAGCAGTTTACTTTTTCATCCGACACCTATCTCATCGGTCTTACCATCACGGTCAAAAACGGGGGTATCGGGGTTTTCGAAGACGATCTGATCGTGTCTCTATTCGGAAAGACTCCGGAAAATTCGAACACGTATGGTTTTGAAGGTCCGAGCGCCCTCATCGACAACCATCTGCATCAGATCAAGATTAAAAAAATCAAAGAGAAAGACGTTTATAGCGGCAACCTGCAGTGGCTCGCCGTCGAAGACCGCTATTTCATTTCCAGCATCATTCCGGAAAAGATGGAAACCGGTCGCATGCACCTGGCACTGCCCTCCGCCGATACCCTGGCCAGCCACCTTGTTAAACCCTTGACTCCCATCGAACCGGGGGCATATCGTGTTTCAAAATTCAACCTCTTCTTCGGCCCCAAAAGCCTGAAAATCCTGAGCCGGCTTGACAACGGGCTCGACAGGTCGATCAATTTCGGATGGTTTGATTTTATCGCCAAACCCTGCCTGTGGTTTATGAATTTCCTGCATGGTTTTATCCCCAATTATGGCGTGGCAATTATTATATTAACCATGGTGACGAAGGCCCTTTTGTGGCCCCTTGGCAACAAAAGCTATAAGTCTATGAACGAAATGAAAAAGATTCAGCCTTTGATGGCGGAGGTCCGCGAGAAATACCGGGACGACAAAAAGAAGATGAATGAAGAACTCATGAAGCTCTATCGGGTTTACAAGATAAACCCGATGGGCGGCTGTCTTCCCATGATCGTCCAAATTCCGGTATTCATCGCGCTTTACCGAATGCTTTACGAAGCGATTGAACTCCGCCACGCCCCTTTCATGTTGTGGATAAACGACCTGTCCGCACCGGATCGTCTCTTGCGCTTCGATTTTTCCATTCCATTCATGCAGCCGCCCTACGGAATTCCTGTGCTGACCTTGATCATGGGGGTTACGATGCTGGTTCAGCAAAAGATGTCCCCCCCTCCCGGGGACCCGGGACAGGCCAAGATTATGATGCTTATGCCGGTTATTTTTACTTTTATTTTTATCAACTTTTCATCCGGCCTGGTACTGTACTGGCTTGTGAACAATGTCCTGTCCATCGCCCAGCAGTACTATATTACAAAAAAACCAGCTTAATAATGGAGGTCATACATGCCGCGATGGTTGGAATTTGAGGACAAAAACGTCGAAAAGGCCGTTAACAGAGCTTGCGAAGAATTGCACATACCAAAAGAAAAGCTCAAGCACGACGTGATTTCGTATGGATCCTCCGGCATTTTTGGTTTGGTAGGCACCAAAAAAGCGCGAATTCGAGTTTTCCTCACCGATTCCGAATACCCGGAGCCTGACATCGGAATAGAAACGACCCCCCGGGATTATTCCGCGAAAGGGATTCCTGAGAGCCCTGCTCTACCTGTACCGGCGGACATTCAACCAACGAAACCAGAGGAACCCGGAGAGGATCCGGAGGCGGTCGGCCGATCGGTTCTTGAAAAAATACTCGAGTATTTGTCTACCGACGCTTCGATTTCGATCGAAAAGAACTCCGAGCACATTTTGTTCAATATCCAGGGGGGAAACACGGCGATTCTGATCGGCAAGAAAGGGCAGACACTGGAAGCGGTTCATTATCTAGTCGAAAAAATTGTGAATAAACATTGCGGGGATAAGATTCGTATCAAAATCGATGTCGAAGACTATCTGGAAAACCGAAAGAACAGCTTAAAGCGCCTGGCGGAACGGCTCGCCCAAAAGTCCAAGCGTACAGGAAAACCCATGACCGTCGGCCAGATGAATGCCCACGACCGACGCATTGTTCACCTGGCCCTCAAAGACGACAGCGAAGTGAAAACCCAGAGTATGGGAGAAGGGTATTATAGAAAACTTGTAATCTTTCCCCGGCGACAGGGTTCACAAAAGAGAAAATGATGTGGAAACGAAGCGATCGGTATTGTCACACCCTTTTCCAGCCAAAATGCCTGTCGATTGCGATACAATCGCGGCCATAGCTACGCCTGTGGGCAGCGGCGGCATCGGAATCATTAAAATTTCCGGTAAAAACGCTCTGACCGTCGCCGCCGCCATTTTTCGTAAGAGCAACACATCAAAAGGCGTGCGGCACCGGGTGGAAAAATTGTTCGAATCGCATCGCCTGTACCATGGCCATATTATCGATCCTGACAATCAAATGCCCGTCGATGAAGTGCTCCTGGCGGTGATGTTGGCCCCGAGAAGCTATACCCGGGAAGATATCGTTGAGATACAGGCCCACTCCGGAACGGTGGTACTCCAAGCCATTTTGCAGCTTGTTTTGAAACACGGCGCCAGGCTGGCGGAGCCGGGGGAATTTACCAAGAGAGCTTTTTTAAATGGACGCATCGATCTGACCCAAGCTGAGGCGGTGATCGACGTCATTCATGCACGCACCCAAAAAAGCCTGCGCGTTGCTGCCACACACATGTCGGGAATCCTGGGAACAACCGTCCTGAACATCAAAGAGACGCTTGTGAGGATTCTTTCAGAAATCGAGGCCGGAATCGATTTCCCGGATGACATAGGCGATTTCCCGGACATGAATAAAACGACGGAACTTCTGCAGACGGGTGTTATCGACCCGCTTCAAACGCTTTCTGATCGCTACGATTACGCGCATGTTTTACGGGACGGCATCAAACTCATCGTCGTCGGTAGACCCAACGTGGGAAAGTCCAGCCTCATCAATCGCCTGTTATGCCGGAATCGAGTAATCGTAACATCGGTGCCGGGAACAACCCGGGACGTGATAGAGGAACCCGTAAACATTCATGGAATTCCGGTGATACTAACAGATTCCGCCGGACTTCATCAAACAGACGATCCGGTGGAAACCGTCGGAATTAAAATGACACAGAAGCACATCGACCTGTCGGACCTGGTGCTGTTTATGATTGAATCCTGCAATTTTATTACCGAAGCAGACCTTGAAATCTATGAAAAGATCAAAGACCGTGCGGTCATACTCGTCTTGAACAAGATTGATCTTGTAGACGCGGGGTACCAGCCGGTTTTACCGGAAGCATGGCATCGCCTGCCGAATGTCAGGATTTCAGCCCTCTATGATCAAGGGCTCGATCAGTTGAAAAATTTGATTTCCCGCTTCGTTTTGGGAGAAAAAGCGGAAGAGCCGGAATCCGACATCATCCCCAACCTTCGGCATAAAATCGCCGTAGACCGCGGCCTTCTGGCAAGCCGAACCGCCCTGGAAGGAATTCGGTTTGAATCCCCTCTCGAGTTGATTGCCATCGATATACGGGAGGCTATAGATTGCCTGGGAGAAATTGTGGGCGATACCGCCAAAGAGGAGATACTGGACGAAATCTTCAGCCGCTTTTGCATCGGAAAATAATGTTTCACGTGAAACATTACAGGAAAAGGATCTCTCGGATGGACATTGATTTTACACCTTATTTTATAAAATACGAAAGCCTTGTCGCAATCGCGGACGGCATTTTTGCCAAAATGAAAAAAGAGTATCCTCAAGCCGTTACATGCGGACTCGGATGCGCGGATTGTTGTTATGCCCTGTTTGATCTGTCTCTGATCGAGGCTATTTATATCAATCATCGGTTTCATCGCACGTTCTCCGGAGCACAAAAAGAGCGGTTGATCGAAAGGGCGGGGATAGCGGATCGAGCAGTTTATAAATTGAAGCGTCAGGCATTTAAAGCACTTCAGAAGGGTAAGTCCGAAAGCGATATTTTCGAACAGATTGCCGAAAAACGCATCCGTTGCCCGCTTCTGAATGAGGATAATTTGTGCGCCATGTACGAGCATCGTCCGATCACATGCAGAATCTATGGCATTCCGACATCCATCGGCGGAAAAAGCCATACCTGCGGCATATCCGGCTTTATGGAGGGCCAGCCGTATCCGACCATACAAATCGATGTCATTCACAACGAGCTTTATACCATCTCCAGCGAATTGGTACGGGCGATCCGCTCCAGGCATCTCAAAATGGCGGATATTCTCGTACCGCTGTCCATGGCGATTCTGACCGACTATGACGAGTCCTATTTGGGCATCGGAGAACCTGATGGCGCAATGAGCGATGAGAGGGGCAAAAAGGAATGACGGGGAAATTATCCGAAGAAGAACAGGCAAGAAAAAAAACCATTTTTGATGGCATGTCTTCGAGGCGGCAACAATACATACTCAAAAAGGGGTATGACGAATGGAATCCTTTTATGGAGCCGAAAGATCCCATAGATATCCGGACGGACAAAACCCGCCGAACCTCCAAGATGTTGATCAGGGAATTTCTCCAGAGCAGAAACCTGGAGACATATTCAAATGAATACGGCCGCGGCGTTGTGGAAATCTGCATGGGGATCATCAATGGCGATGATCGTTTTCGGGGCATGTATGAATTTTCATGCTGGTACCAGGAGCTTCTGAAACTCGAAGGAGATCAATACTAATCCGAGCATTTTATTTTTAGAAGATGTTTTCAAGTCACGCTTCAAGAGGAGCGGCTTTTCCGTCCTCGGAGTAGTAACTACCGCGATGCCAAACGGTTTTTCCACCATTAAATCGGCTGCGCTGCAAACCGTAATGGATTCCTGCAGCCGGGTGACACCTCTCGAACTTGAAAATCGACTTCTGGCACACCACCCCTTTTGTCGACGCGAAATCAAACGATGCGTGCGTGAACTCGTTTCAGCGGGAGAACTTACGTATACGTACCATTTCGGCTGCTCTTTTCTTGAAAGATCCTTCAACAGGCCGGTGCGTATTTCCCGCCGTATTGTGCTGCTTCCTTTCGGCACCACCTATATGGGAAAATCCGACGACGTTCTCGTTCACCTCCGGTCCGGAGCGGCATTCGGCCTTGGAGACCACCCGACGACCCGACTCGCCCTTCGCGCCATCGACGATGTAATGATAGAAAAAAAACTTCTCTTTCAGGAAAGCCCCGTTCACGTACTGGATATTGGAACCGGCACCGGCGTGCTGGGCATTGCAGCGCTTAAGCTCGGTGCCGATCATGCGGTTTGCATGGATATCGATCCTTGCGCCATCGCCGAAGCGAAAACCAACGCCCGCATCAACTCCCTTTCCCACCGGATCCGCATCGATTCCGGTACGTTGAAGAACATCGTTGAACGGTTTCATCTCATCATCGCGAACCTGCGCTATCCCACTCTCATGTCTTTGTATCCCGATGCGGAGCGACTCCTTCATGACGGCGGCCTTGTCGTGCTTAGTGGATTTAAAGATATTGAACAGGACGATATCGAAAATCGATATATTCGGGGGGGATTTAAAACTTGGCGGTTTGATTTGGAAAAAACCTGGGCTTGTATAGTTTTTATCCAAAGGGAATTCAGAGGTTCAAGAGGTCCTGGATTCAAATGATTGCTGAGCAATTCTATTGTATTCGGTCCACAATTCGGACTTCGTGAATATAGACTCCACTTGGTACCCGATTTTCTTGATGTTTTCTCTACCGCCCTCTTCCCGATCAACGAGTACAATCACTTTGACAATCTTTAATCCGGATTCCTCAGCCTTTCGGATTGCTTTAATAGCCGATCCGCCGGTAGTTATCACATCATCTAAAATAACCACCCGGTCTCCGACGGAAATACCGCCTTCAATCCACTTCATTAAACCATGCTTTTTAGGCTCTTTACGGACAACAAAGGAGATCAGCGTAATTTCCTTTTGCCCTGCTATTACGGATGTAGCCAGAGCAATCGGGTCGGCGCCCAGCGTAAGCCCTCCAATTCCTGCAATATGGAGCGGCTCAATCATGTCAAACAACACTTCGCCGATTAAAGCCGCTCCATGAGATAAAAGCGTGGTCATTTTACAGTCAATATAGAATTGACTGACACCGCCGGAAGCCAACGGAAAAATTGCTTCCCGGCTATATTTGAATGATTTTTCCGCCAGCAGTCTTTTCAATTTGTCTCTCTTACTATACATTGCGCCGCACGTTTCGCGTATTTCCCGTATCGGTTCTTCCATCAGGTTGTCGCACATTCCTCTCCTATGGCCTGCTTGTGGCCCACATATGCAGAAAATGGTCTTGTATGTCAACAGCTATCTCGAGGCCTTCTGGCTGAATCCAATCGAGTCCGATTCCTCATTCCGATTGTACGGGGTTTGAAAAACGTCCATTCTTCTCAAACACAAGCTTTCCACCGCAATAACCCGCGATGACGGCGGCCGCCAGAAGGACCATCTGGAGCAGCAGAAAGGCCCATCGCCCTTCGGAGGTGGTGACGATGTTGGCGTCCAGCATCCGCCAGACAACGCTCACAACGGATGTGAGCAGTACGGTGCCGCCGCAAATCATTTTGGTAATGAAAAGCGTGTTAAAAACCCCGCCAAATCTTTTTTTCCAATCTACGTAGCCGGAAAAAAGCACCACCGGCATAGCCAGCATGACGAAAATCATGTTGTAAAAAGCCGCGATCCCCAAGCCCTCCAGGCGCAAAAAGGAGGCCAGGAAGACAAAAAAAACAGAAAGAGGAAGAACCCCGTTTGGAATATGAACGGATATCGGGTGAACATGATATTTCCATATCGCGCGGGCCAGACTTTCAAAAGAGACCGAAACGCCTTTCGGTCGCGCAGATTCAGAAGCAATAATTCCCTCCTCGGCAACGAGCACAAATTGGGTCCGGTCTGCCCCGCACTTCGGACATTTTTCAGGCGGTTCGTCCCCTTCGTGGATATATCCGCAAATTGTACATTTCCATTTATTCATGCCCTTGATCCTTTCACTCGGTTTTTCAAATTCGGCCGGTTTTCTTTGGTCGCCAAGCGAATGATATCCGTATGCTCTTTCAAGGCACCAAACTTTTACCTTTTTCCTTATTTTCTTCCGGAAGATTTTCCTTCCGAATATCTTTTATATAATGCTCCCATTCCATGGGAAGCAGGTGCTTTTTGTTGCTATTGCATTGTTTACAGGCCGGAACGACATTGGATTTCGTCGTCTTGCCGCCGCGGGACAGCGGTACAATATGATCCATGGTCAACGCCTTTGGAGAGGTTGCGCGTCCGCACCAGTAGCAGAGACCCTTGGCCAGGCGCCGTTTCCACCATTGAGAATCTCTCAGTTCCCTGGCTTTTCGACGTTCCCGTCTTATCTGTTCGTCGTCAAGATCGATCGCAAACGGTTCCATGAAACGTCCGTTTTCCCAAACCGAGATGGCTCAGCCAGTTGTTGATTTCCGACTCAAGCACCTGATAAAATACAAAAGATCCACCCAGACCTTCCCTTCCGAAGAAATAATTTATTTCCAGAAAAAACGGGGGAGCCGTGGGGCTTTTCGAAGAAAAAAGAAGATCGAAACCCGCCAGGTTAATTGATGTTTTATTGCAGAACGCTTCGACAATCCTACACGCATTCTCCTGCAGATGCGGATCGGTTTCGCTGTCGATTACGGCACCTTTTGAGACCGAAGCGTACAGACTGTTTGGATCACGTTGAATTCGCCAGTACGAGCAAATTCTCCTTCCGACAACAACCACGCGTATACTTCTATTTTCCGAAAGGATGTATTCCTGTAACAAAAAACCCTTTGCGCCGCTTCTCTCACATGCTTCGGCTTTTTTAAGCACCTCGTGAAAAGTCCGACTCGAGTCGATGAAAAAAACGGTATCTCCTCCTCCTCCCCAGTCGAACTTGAAAACAAAAGGGAATGGAAACGGCGCCTCTCCGTATTTGCCGAACCGGACGTAATAATCACAGATGCATCGAAAAGTCAGGGTGTTAGGATGAAACGCCTTTTGTTTTTTAAACAGCTCGATCTGCCCGATTTTTCCCTGGTATATAAACCGTGCATCATAATTTGGAAAAACGTGGAAACAGTTTCTCCGTGCCATTTGATAGAGTGGTGCCCTGCAGCCTTGAGGCAGAATCACCGCCCTTGCGTTTTTTATTGCCGCCAGATCGCCGAAACCCGGAGCTCTCCCGGCACAAATGAGGTTTTTGTCTGCTTCAAAGCAGGGATGGTAAGAAAGAATCATCCGTAGCCGAACTTTTTCAATGCCTTGCTATCTCTAGTCCAGTTTTTCTGAACTCGAACAAAGAGTTTTAAAAAAACTCGCGTCCCGAGCATCCGTTCCATCTCTTTTCTGGCTTCTTCTCCGATTTTTTTCAACTTTGCGCCCTGCTTTCCGATGACGATCCCTTTTTGTGATTCCCGCTCCACGTGGATGCTGGCATCTATCAACACAAGATTCCGCAGCGGCTCTTCTTTAAACAAATCCACAGTGACTACGGTGGAGTAAGGAATTTCCTGGCCGGTAAATCGAATGACTTTTTCACGAATCATTTCTGCAGCGATAAAGCGTTCCGACATGTCCGTAAGAACGTCTTCCGGAAACATCGGATCACCGACGGGCAAACGGGTCTCAATTTCTGACAGCAGAACATCCAATTGCAGTCCCCTTTTGGCAGAAACAGGCACCACGGCATCAAAAGGGTACATTCCGGCCCAGTTATCGATGACCTTGAGAAGTGTTGGTTTATTCAATCGGTCGATCTTGTTAATCGCCAACAAAACCGGCTTGTTGTGCATCCGGAATCGATCGATCAGCATCTGCTCCGAAGGCCGATCCGGGCTCACGGCATCGACAACGAAAAGAATGGCATCCGCACTGCCTACTGTGGACAGAGCGATATCGACGATCCGGGTGTTCGAACCGCAGTTCCCTTCCCGTACGCCGGGTGTATCGATAAAAACAAACTGGGAACCCGGTCGGTTTAAGATTCCAAGGATCCGGTTGCGCGTCGTCTGACCCTTTTTCGAAGTGATCGAAACCTTTTGTCCCAAAAAACGGTTGAGCAGCGTGGATTTTCCCGCGTTACACGCACCGGTGATGGCGATGAATCCACACCGGATTTTTCCCGACCGGGGTTCAGAAGACAAACTATTCATGAGTGCATAAGGAGTTTTTCAATGGCCGCCCAGAGCGCCTCTTTTCCTTCCTTCGTCTTTGAGGAGAATAGCGTCAGTTCAGAGGGATGCACGTGAAGAACGGCGGCAATTTCTTCAAGCCGTTGTTTTTTTTCCCCAACGCCAAGTTTGTCGGCCTTTGTCAGGACGAAAATTTTCCCCACGCCCGATTGATCCAGCCATTTTGCAAGTTCCCTTTCTTCAGGGCCTGGAATTCGCCGAATGTCCAGAACCAGCACGACTCCCCTGAGGTTTTTACGAGTGGAAATATACCGCTCAACCATCGGCTTCCAGGTAATTCTGACGGCCTCGGGGACCCGGGCATATCCGTAGCCGGGCAGATCAACCAAAAAGAAGGCGTCATTGATGACAAAAAAATTAATCTGTTGGGTTCGACCCGGAGTCGAACTGGTTTTTACAAGGTGTTTCCGATTGACAAGCGTGTTGATCAGAGATGACTTTCCAACATTGGACCGCCCCGCAAATGCGATGTCGGGTCGCATATCTGCGGGAAACTGACCCGGTTTGACGGCGCTTTTAACGAACAGTGCGGACTTGATAATCATGCAGATGCCGGAGACACTATCGACGCATCGGTTTTTAGGCCTTCCAGATACTTTTCCAGCCGATCCATTCCTTCGGCGATGTTTTCCATGGAGTTTGCGTAAGAAAATCGAAGATACCCTTCCCCGTTTTTTCCAAAATCAATGCCCGGCGTCACGCCGACATGGGCCTTTTCCAAGATATCGAAAGCAAGCCCGTACGAATCTCCGGACAGGTGTCGGGCATTGGCAAATACATAAAATGCACCGGTCGGCTCGACAGAGATGCCAAAGCCGAGCTCTTTCAGTCGCCGAATCATGAACTTGCGCCGCTGATTATATATCTCTTTCATCCGCCGCACATCTTCCCCTGCCTCCTTGAGTGCGGCGATTCCTGCTTTTTGGACCATTGAATTGGCGGAAATAAAAAAATTCTGTTGAACTTTTTGCATAGGCCGAATGAAAGATTTTGGCGCGATCACATAGCCGAGTCGCAGGCCAGTCATGGCGTAAAGTTTTGAAAAACCGTTCAAGACAAAGGCATTGTCGGTAAATTCTAGAATCGAATGCTCTTTTCCTTCGTAGACAAGGCCGTGATAGATTTCATCTGAAATAATGGTCGGTGAAAAAGAGGCGATCTCCCGCATTCTTTCTTCAGAAAGCAGGTTTCCGGTCGGATTGGACGGCGAATTGATGAAAACAGCCCGGGTTTTGCTGGTGAGTCTTTCCTTTATGCTTTCCGGACGAAACTGGAATCCGTCATGTTCATACACCGGCACGGTCACCGGTTCGGCTTCCATAAATTTGATGAAATTAGGATAGCAGGCATAATGGGGATCCGAGATGATAACCTGGTCTCCTTTTTCCAGCAAAGCCGAGAACATAACAAACATAGCCGGCGAAGTGCCGGAACAGATGAGAATCCTGTCCGGATCGATGGAAACCCCGTAATTATCGAAATAGGATTCACAGATCGCCTCTCTGAGCTGGAGAACCCCCATGCTGTGGGTATAATGGGTATGTCCGTCATCGAGGGCCTTACAGGCGGCGGTCTTAATGCATCGTGGAGTGTCAAAATCGGGTTCTCCCACCTCCAGATGAATGACAGGAATCCCCCTGCTTTCCATTTCACCGGCCTTTTCAAGCACATCCATTACGATAAACGGGGTGATTTCTTCTGTTCTCCTGGTCGGCATATTATACAACCTTATTCAAGGGATACTCTATGATGCCTTCCGCACCCGCTTTAAGCAGACGGGGAATGAGATCTCTGACCACATCCGTATTTACCACGGTTTCCACTGCATACCAATCCGAGTTGTAAAGGGGGGATACAGTCGGCGCATTCAGACTCGGCAGCAACAAAACGACCTGGTTCAGGTATTTCTCAGGAACGTTCATTTTGAGCCCGACCAGCGTTTCCGCCAGCAACGCCCCCTTAAGCAACAACGCGATCTGCTCGATCTTCTCTCTTTTATCAGAATTTTTCCATGTGTTGTGATTGGCGATCAACTGGGTATTGGTCTGCATAAGTTCGTGTATGATGCGAAGGCCATGAGCCTTTATGGTGCTTCCGGTTTCCGTGACTTCTACCACCGCATCGGCAAGTCCGGATACCACTTTGGCCTCTGTCGCACCCCAGGAAAATTCCACCTTTACGGCAATGTTTCGCTCCGCAAAGTATTTCCTCGTAAATTCAACTAGTTCGGTGGCAATTTTTTTCCCGTTTAGATCTTCGAGGTGTTTGATTGATGAATCATACGGGACTGCGAGGACCCACCTTGCGGGCCGGTTGCTAACTTTTGAATAGACGAGATCCGAGACTATGTGAACATCCGAATTATTTTCGGCGATCCAGTCCTTTCCCGTAAGCCCGGCGTCCAAAGTGCCGCTTTCGACATATCTCGACATCTCCTGGGCTCTGCAGATGGCGCATTCGATGGTCTCGTCGTTAATTTCAGGAAAGTAACTTCTCCCGTTTACATTGATTTTCCACCCACAGCGTTTGAAAAGTGCAATCGTCGCATCCTGCAGACTCCCTTTAGGGATTCCCAGCTTTAAAGGGGTTTTCATTTCCCATAAACCTCCTCAGGATCAAATATCGGTTCACCGATGACCGTGACCGATCCGTTTTCAACTTTTTTATAAAAACAGCTTCTGTATCCGGTGTGACAGGCGGCGCCACCCACCTGCTCGACCTTCAGCAAAACGGTGTCTCCATCACAGTCTATTCTGATTTCCTTAACAATCTGAATGTTTCCGGATGATCTGCCCTTGACCCACAACTGCTGACGGCTGCGACTGTAATAAGTTGCCCTGCCGGTTGAAAGGGTCTGTTCCCAGGCGGCTCTGTTCATGAATGCAAGCATGAGCACTTCTCCGGATGTAAAATCCTGAACCACAGCCGGAACCAATCCCCCCAGCTTGCTGAAATCCAGATCGATCATCGCCAAAATCCCTTATCCATATCCACTTCGTTTGCTAAAATTGAATATTTTAATTTTTATATATAAAAAAGTCAATTTGTTTTTTACTCTTCCTGACTTGCCTGGAACATCAATATCTGGTAGCATGATATATAAGGCGCTTTCTCCGATTGTTTCAGGGCCGCGCACATAGGTGGTTGACATGTTTAAACGAAAAAGAAGGTCGAAAATATTACGGGACCGAACCGGATGGCTTGCGTTATTTATGCGTTGGACACTGTGGTTCCTTTTGCTTCTGGTAGCTGCAGGAGGCCTTGCCATAACGGCAACGTTTCTTTACCTGAACGAAGGCCTGCCGAAGATTTCCTCATTGAAAGATTACCGCCCGCCGGTGGTAACGACAGTCTATTCCGACGACAATCGAAAAATTGCAGAATTTTATAAGGAACGCCGGATTGTGACTCCACTGACCGATATGCCCGGAATGCTCATCGACGCATTCATCTCGGCGGAAGACTCCCGATTTTTTAAGCACAAAGGAATAGATGTGTTGAGCATCCTTCGGGCTTTTTTTAAAAATGTGGGAGCCGGAACGATCGTTCAAGGGGGCAGCACGATTACCCAGCAAGTGACACGATCCTTCTTTTTAACGCCTGAAAAAAGCTATATTCGTAAGATGAAGGAAGCCATCCTGGCGTACCGTATCGACAGGAGATTTACCAAGGAAGAAATCCTCTTTCTCTATCTGAATCAAATCTATTTGGGACACGGTGCGTATGGCGTGCAGGCCGCCGCAGAGAATTATTTTGCAAAATCCGTCAAAGAGCTGAATCTGGCCGAGTGCGCGATGCTCGCCGGCCTGCCGCAGGCTCCAAGCCGGTATTCCCCCTTTAAACACCCCCGGTCTGCCAAAGAGCGACAACAATATGTTTTGAACCGAATGGTCGAGGAAGGATATATTACAGAGGCCCAGGCTATCGCGGCCTTCAACACCCCGCTTCATATCCAACCGAGGCGAAACTGGTATCTGGAGGAGGTCCCGTTTTACACCGAGCATGTGCGCCGTTATGTGGAGCAAACATATGGGCAAGATGTCCTGTTCCACGAAGGTTTAAAAATTTATACAACCGCCAACATCGAAATGACAAAGATCGCGTGTGAAGAAATGGAAAAAGGGGTGCACGCGTTGGAAGAGAGACAGGGATTTCAAGGGCCCCTGCGGAATCTGGATGGCGATCAAATGGAACAGCGCCCGATTGTCCAGGGAGCCCTCCTGTGCATCGAGGCGAATACCGGCAACGTCAAAGCAATGGTGGGAGGGCGTAATTTTAAGGATAGTCAGTATAACAGGGCCATGCAATCAAGACGCCAGCCCGGCTCTGCGTTCAAACCCGTCATTTATGCCGCAGCGCTCGACAAGGGGTATACTCCTGCCACGATTATCGTTGATTCCCCGATCGTTTTTCAGGGTCACGAAAAGAACGCCGTTTGGAAGCCAAAAAATTACAATGGAACATTTTTAGGCCCCACACTTCTCCGAGATGCACTGGCCCACTCGCGCAATATCGTTACCATTAAGATTCTTCGGGACATCGGCATAGATTATGCGATAGAATATGCCAGAAAACTGGGTATCACTTCGGATCTGGTTCATAATCTATCTCTTGCGCTCGGCTCCTCAGAGGTCTCACTGTTTGAACTCGTCAGGGCCTATTCGGTATTCGCCAATCAGGGAGCTTTGATCGAACCGGTGTTCATCAAAAAAATAGTGGATCGAAGCGGAAGGGTCCTGGAAGAAGCCCGGCCAACTCAAAAGTCCGTCATTGATTCAAGCACGGCTTTTGTCATGACGAGTCTTCTTGAAGGGGTTGTCAAATATGGAACCGGCCGGCGCGTCAGCGCCCTTAACCGTCCGGTTGCCGGCAAAACAGGAACCACCAATGATCTCCACGATGCCTGGTTTGTTGGCTACACGCCGGAATATATCACCGGCGTTTGGGTTGGGTTTGACGAGGAATCCTCTCTTGGAAATTCGGAAACCGGTGCAAAGGCTGCAAGCCCTATATGGCTCGGGTTTATGCAACGCGTGCTGGAGGGTAAACCGGCTCACGTCTTCAGGGTCCCTGAAGGGGTCGTATTTGCGAGAATCGATTCGCAGACCGGTCTTCTTCCCGGCACGGAATCCAAAGAAACCGTTTTTGAATGTTTCAAGGAAGGAACCGTACCTTCCGAACCGATCAAAAAACCGGATGCGGTCATAGAACCGGAGGATTTTTTTAAGCTCGGCCTGTAGCCACCTAAAAAGAATAAACGGTGGCTGGGTTTAGCGATTCTTTCGACTATTGCAGTGCCTGGATGGAGTTTGAGCTTCAGATCTCTTTCGGCCCGCCGGACTTGATGGCAGCCGGTACTCGACCTTCAAAGCCTTTATAGTTATCAAGGAACATATTGGCCAGCTTTCGCGCTTGGACGTCATAGGCTTTTGGGTCTTTCCATGTTTGTCTGGGAATCAAAACGCCGGCTGGCACATCCGGACAATTGCACGGGACCTGAAGCCCGAAGATCGGGTCCTCGATGTATTCCACTCCGGATAATTTTCCGCTCAAAGCGGCGTGGATCATGGCCCGCGTGAGGGAGATTTCTATTCGATGCCCGACGCCGTAAGGCCCGGAAGTCCACCCGGTGTTGACCAGCCAACAGGAAACCCTGTGCTCGGCGATCTTGGATCCGAGCAGCCTGGCATAGACACTGGGGTGCTGGGCCATGAAAGGCGCTCCGAAGCATGCACTGAAAGTGGCTTTGGGTTCGGTGATCCCGCGTTCGGTCCCGGCAACCTTGGCCGTGTAACCGGAAATGAAGTGGTACATGGCCTGCTCCGGGGTAAGCTTTGCTATGGGTGGAAGAACGCCGAAAGCATCGGCTGTCAGGAAAACGATATTGCGCGGATGCCCTCCAATTCCCTTCCGGGTTGCATTGGCAATGTGCGAAATGGGATAGGCGGCCCGGGTATTCTCGGTAAGCGTATCATCGTCGAGATCCAGACGTCGCGTGCTTGCATCTATACCGACATTCTCCAGTATGGTTCCAAAACGCCGGGTCGTCTGATAAATTTCCGGTTCGGCCTCGGCCGATAGATGAATAACCTTGGCATAGCACCCGCCCTCGAAATTAAAGATCCCATTTCTGCTCCAGCCATGTTCGTCATCACCGATCAATGTTCTGGATGCATCTGCGGAAAGCGTTGTTTTTCCGGTCCCGCTCAGACCGAAAAATAGTGCCGTATCCCCTTCAGGACCATAATTGGCAGAACAGTGCATCGGCAACACATCCTCAAAAGGCAAAAAATAATTCATGGACGAAAAGACAGATTTCTTTATTTCACCGGCATACTCTGTACCGCCGATTAAAACCAGGCCTTTGTCGAAAGAGACCAGAATGAATACGTCGGAATTGGTCCGGTCATACTCCGGATAAGCGTGAAAGCCCGGACAAACAATAACGACAAGCTTTGGCTTGTGAACGGCCAGCTCTTCCGGCGTGGCCTGGATGAAAAGATTGCGGGCAAAGAGGCTGTGCCAGGCATATTGGCTGATAATGCGGATCGGCATACGATATTCCGAATCCGCGCCGCACCAGCAGTCCTGCACAAAAACATCCTTGGACTGAAGGTAGGAAGCCATTCGACGGTGCAATTCGTCGAAGCGATTGTCTGGAAACGGCCGGTTGACTTTTCCCCACCAGATTTTATCTCGGCTGCATGGTTCATCGACGATGAACTTATCGTCGGGCGAACGGCCGGTAAACATGCCGGTGCGCACGACCAGCGGTCCGAGATGGGCGATGATGCCTTCGTTGTCTTTCAATGCCTCTTCATAAAGCGCCGGTGTGGAAAGATTCCAGTAAACCGTCTTGAGATTCAAAAGACCATGGGTATCAAGACCGATTGCGCTGTGACTGCGCGGACTGAATTCCTTCATGGGGTTTCCTCTTTTAAGATGCGTATCATTAAAAATCTCTTTTATTTATTATATAAAGACGATTTCGGCCTGTCAATCCGACAATTTATTTAAATTCAACGGATTCCGTCTGTTTCATCCGGGCCTGCGCTCTCCTCAATGGCCTTTTTGGATTCTTTTCTCTTTGTGGTTGCTTCCGGAAGCACATCCTTAAACGTTTCTCCATAAATCTCCCATACCGTAACAAACAAGGCCGAAATGATGGGTCCTACAATAAATCCAAGGATTCCGAAAAAAGCCAGCCCTCCCAACGTACCGAAGAGAATCATCAGATCATGCATCATGATGTCCCGACCCACCAGTCTGGGTCTGAGAAAATTATCCAGGCTGCCGACCAGCAATCCACAAAACACAACCAGACCCAGCGCCTTTACATAATGTCCGCCCACCAGCAGGACGATGGAAGCCGGAACCCAGACCAGCCCCGAACCAACGGCCGGTATAATGGATAAAACCGTCATGATGGTGGCCCAAAAGGCCGCTCCATTAATTCCGACTACGGCAAAGGCCGCTCCGGCCAACCCACCCTGTAAAAGACCGATAACGATCGTCCCCTTGAGCGTTGCCCGCGTAACGGAGGTAAATTTCTCCAGCATCCGCCGTTCCTCATGATCCTTCAAGGGAAGATAGTAAAGAATCCTGGCCAACAACCGTTCTCCGTCCATCAAAAAGAAAAACATACTGTAAAGCAAGATAAAAACCAGGAAAAGAAAGTTAATCGTCCCAAAGGCGGCGGAGGAAAGGTTGTTGATTAGAAATCCTGTGGTACCAGCGACAAGCTCTCCCGCCTTTCGTAAAATCGGTTCTTTATAGGATACAATATGCTCCGTGTAAGGAAGCGCGGCCAAAAGGTCCGAAAGCGCCGTTGGTTCCGCAATCTGTCTTTGAATCCAGGGGGTTATGGATTGACTGATTCTTATGGCCTGAGCCATAATGATGCCGATCAACATGCCCAGCGGCAAAAGAATGACCAGCACGAGTATAAAAATCGTGGCAAGAGAGGCTATGGCACGCCGGTTATTGACAAGGTTTTTGATGCGTTCGTATAGCGGAAAAACCATGGCCGAAAAGATTCCGGCTAAAAAAACAGCCATCAGAAAATACCGGATCATGGATAAAAAAAGGGCGGATATGAAAAAAACCATCAGCAACAGGGTGGTTTTGTTGACGGTGTCGTTAGACACGCCGGAATCCCTTCATCAGTGGCCACTGGATTAAAATCCGTTGGTTTGTCATGCCGGATTTGATCCGGCATTCAAAAGCCTCCATAGTCTCATTTCCTGGATTCCGGTTCGTTGACCGGAATGACGGACAAGCCGCTCGAGTTCATAGATCCTTAATCAGACGATTTGCAGGCGACATCGCCTGAAACTCTTCAAGTTGCCTTATCGTATTTTCTATGACCTGCCGTTTATGACGGTCGCCCCTCGGTATCTCGTTAATCCCCTGCTGGTTCAGCCTGTCGAGAACATAGGTTATGCTCCACCGGTTGATGTCGCTAGCCGGCTGATAAGTCAACTCCTCCCCTTTTCCGTCACATCTATGGGAGATCAGCCCGGACGCTATCAAATCTTCAAGGATGCAGGAAACCGGGTGAACGGGCATGTCGATCGCGCGCGCGATCTGAGCCGCGCACAGAGGCGCCTTTTCGTTGGCAAACCGCTCTACAATCAAATGAACGATCTGCAAGGAGAGCAATCTCTTGAATCTATGGCTGATATGGTCGATATCATAATTAAATTCCAAAGATTCCAGGTTTTGATGGGCGTACGCATATTCACCGCCGACCAGCAGAATGACCCAACCCATGTTCAGCCAGGCCAAAAAAAGGGGGAAAGCCATCAGGCTCCCGTATATCGGATTGTTCACGGTAACATGGACCTGAAATTCGATGAATCCCCACTGTATCAGCAAATAGGCCGTACCGGCCAGAAAGCCGGCCAAAAATCCTGATCCCGCTTTTACGTGCGTGTTTGGTATCATGATATAAATAAAGGAAAACAGGGACCAGACCACAATACAGGGCACCACCTTGAGCATAACGAGTATGTACGGGCCCAGGCCGGCGAAGACCGGTAAGTTTGATGCAAGCGATTCGAGCTGTGAAGCTATGAAAGCCGGAATACTGCTGTAAATCAGAAAAATCAGAGGCGCTATGAATAAAAATGAAAGATAGTTACTGATCTTTCGTTTCCAGGGGCGCTTTTCTCTGATCCGCCAGATTTCATTTACGGACTTTTCCAGATGATTGAACAGCTTGATCGCCGACCAGAGCAGAACGGCAACGCTGAATCCGGCGATAATTCCTCCACGGGTGTTTTCCAGAAGCAGTTGCGCGTAATTGGCTATCCTGTTTAGAATTTCTTCGCGGACCGGAAGTATGGATAGAACTTCGCTGTGAATTCTCTTTTGCAACCCGAAACCTTTGGCTATTCCCAGGACCAACGCCAAGACCGGGCCTACGGAAAGCAGCGCATAGAAGGTGAGGGCCGAGGCGCGCAGCAGACAGTTATTTTCGTTGAGACCTCGAAAGACGAGCAAAAGAATCCGGGCATGCCGGATGAAAAGGCGTTTATTGGGAGAAAGCTCGCGTAAAGGCAATTGCCAAAAGTCGTGGATCAAACGGTTGATCTGGGGTTTGAAGCGCATCGATTTTGAAATCGGTAACCGTTTAGAGTAAAGCCAACCTGCTACGATAGGATCAGATATCCAGCATTCTTACTTCCAGCGCATTATTCTGAATAAAATCTCTTCTCGGTTCTACCTCATCGCCCATCAAAATGGTAAAAACCTCATCCGTTTCAACCGCGCCCTCCACCTTTACCTGAAGAAGGGTTCTTTTCTGTGGATTCATCGTGGTTTCCCACAACTGATCCGGATTCATTTCGCCGAGACCTTTATATCGCTGGACGACAAGCCCTTTTTTTCCTTCATCGATCATAAAGCGGAGCAGTTTTTCCTTATCTTCGACAACCACCGACTCTTGCCCGTCTTCACTGGAAAAAACTTCGAAAGGCGGAGAATCTATCTGAAATATTTTATCGGCCAATACGACGCATTTTTGAAAATCCTGGGAATGAATAAGACCTCTTCCGATCTTAATCATAGAATCGCTTTGCTTTATTGAGGAGCCGATATGATTTTCACTTCGGCTGACTGTCATTTCAAATACATTTCTTTCGGCGTTCCATTGGATTTCACCGATGGTGTAACCGTTTTCCGAAAGGAAATTTTTTGTCTGCCGCATTTTCTCCCTGTTTTCAAGAAACGCCTTATCATGGAGGCCATGCTTCAAAAGGAGTTCAATAAGTTTTGGATCGGCTCCACGGCGTTCAAATTTTAAAAGAATCTGTATATATTCAAAAAGATTACAGATAAAAAGGTAAAGATTATGCGCGTCGATCATCCGTGTGGCGGTCTTTACTCTTTTTTTTGCACATATCCGCTTTAACAGATGATCATTTAGTTCCCTCTCGTTTTTGAAATATATTTCGGATTTTCCTTTGCCCACTTTAAGTAACGGGGGTTGGGCGATATATAGATATCCCCGATCAACGATTTCAGGCAGCTGTCTATAAAAAAAGGTCAGAAGCAGGGTTCTGATGTGGGATCCATCCACATCCGCATCGGTCATAATGATGATTTTTTGGTACCGTATTTTATCGATGTCGTACTCTTCTGTTCCAACGCCCGTACCCAGAGCGGTAAAGATATTTTTGATTTCTTCGCTTTTCAGTATCTTGTCGAAACGCGCTTTTTCAACATTTAAAATCTTTCCTTTCAAGGGCAGTATGGCTTGGAATCTCCTGTCTCTTCCCTGTTTTGCGCTTCCTCCGGCGGAATCTCCCTCAACGAGAAAAAGTTCCCTTTCAGCGGGATCTGCCGCCTGGCAATCGGCCAGTTTTCCCGGAAGCGTGGCTTCTATAATGGAATCCTTGCTTCTAGCGATGTCCCTTGCCCTTCTGGCTGCATCTCTTGCGCGTGCCGCATCAACCGTCTTTGCAATGATTCTTTTTGCGACAGATGGGTTTTCTTCAAAATAGATGCTCAGTTTCTCATTCACAAGGGATTCGACAAGACCCTTGACGTCGCTGTTTCCAAGCTTTGTTTTCGTCTGTCCTTCAAACTGAGGATTTTTTATTCTGATGCATATAATAGCCGTAATGCCTTCCCTGACATCATCTCCGGATATTTTTTCTTTTAAATTTTTCGGTAAATTTCCGTTTGTTGCATATTGATTGATCGTTCGGGTCAATGCAGCCTTAAAGCCGATAAGATGAAATCCTCCTTCGACCGTATTGATATTGTTGGCAAACGAGAAAATTTTTTCCGTGTAGGTATCGTTGTACTGAATCGCCACTTCTATATGTACATCGTTTTTAATACCTTCCATGATTATCGGTTTATGCAGCGGCTGATGTCTTCTGTTAAGATATTCAACAAAGGACTTTATCCCTCCTTTGTATTGGAATTCGTCTTTTAGATCCGAGCGTTCATCCTCGATAACGATTTTCAACCCCTTGTTTAGAAAAGCCAGCTCTCGCAATCTACGGCTCAGGATCTCATAATTGAAATTATCCGTGGTCAATATTTCTGTATCTGGTTTGAAATGGACTTTCGTGCCTCGCTTTTTTGTTGTGCCGACCACCTCGAGTTCACCGGTTTTTTTACCTTTTTGGAAAGTTTGCGCATAGATTTTACCGGCTGAATAGACCTCTACACGCAAAAAACTCGACAGTGCATTGACTACGGAAACTCCGACACCGTGCAGTCCCCCGGAAACTTTGTATGAATGGTCATCAAATTTTCCTCCAGCATGAAGTTTGGTCATGACGACTTCGACGGCCGGTACTTTCTCCGTCTTGTGAATACCTACCGGAATTCCCCTTCCATTGTCCTCGACGCTGACGCTGTTGTCTGTGTGAATCGTCACCCGTATAAAATCACAAAAGCCCGCCATGGATTCATCGATGCTGTTATCCACCACCTCGTAGACAAGATGATGAAGCCCCTCCACATCGATATTTCCGATATACATGGAAGGTCTTTTGCGAACAGCTTCGAGTCCTTCGAGTATTTTTATATTATCTTCGTTGTACTGTATTTTTTCTGAATTCATACTTTCATCGGCATAATGACGCTTATAAAATTTTTATTCTCTTTCCCTTCGATGAGACAGGGTTTGTCTGCACTGGAGACAAACAGAATGACGGCTTCATCCTCTATGACATTGAGCGTATCGATAAAAAATTTTGGATTAAACGCCATTTCTGTTTTATCACCACCGAAATCGATAGACATCTCTTCCTTGGATTCACCGATATCGGGATTTGTTGCACTTATAATCAAAATGTTCTCATCGAAAGTGAAAAGGACGCTTTTGTAGGTTTCTGATGATAAAATGGACATTCGTCTCAACATACTGAAAAATATTTTCCTGTCCAGCGTAATCAGATGACCGTTACCTTTTACGATGATATCCTGATATTTTGGAAACGCACCTTCAAGAAGCCGTATGACAATCGTTTCTCTGCCCTTTTTAACAATGAACTTGTTTTCTTTCACACCGATTTTCACAGTACCTTCACCGTCGAGAAATTTGGCGACTTCGGATAATCCCTTCTTCGGAATAATCAAGCCTTTTTCCATCAACCCTGAAAATCCTTTATCAGAAGCATAATCCACGAGACAAAGGCGACTGCCGTCCGTAGACACCATTCTAAGAATCCTGTCCCCTTCGATAACTTCAAAAAAAACCCCATTGATTTGAGGACGTTTATCATCAGAGGATCCGGAAATTATAACCGTTTTTTCGATCATTTTACTGAATGCGCCTTGGTCGATTTCAAAAAGCGAGAGCGAATCCATGGATGGTATTTCCGGAAAATCCTCCGGATTCATTCCCACGATGTGATATTGAACTTTTTGATTTCCTATTTTGATCCAGTGGTTTTCAATCTCCTGAATCCAAATTTCCTCGCTGGGAAACTCTCTGACAATTTCATAAAATTTTCTCGAGTTAATGACAACTGCACCTTCTGATTCGATGGTTGCCGCATAAAAGCCTTCAAATCCGGATTCCAGATCTGTTACAAGTAATTGGATATATTCGTCTTTCGTTTTAATGAGTACGTTTTCGGTGATGGCCAGATTGCTCTTCCGTCCGGTCAATCCCTGTACTTTTGCCAGAATATCAAGAAAATCGCTTTTGTTAATTTTAATGTGCATGTTCTTATTCCTTTTATGCAGTTACCATGCAATTATTTTATAAATTAAAAACCATCATAATAATAAAGACTGTCCATGTGTTAATATTTTAATAATTATTTGAAACTATTATAAAATAAAACAAAAAAGATTGTTAATGGAGCTGAAACAGCGTATCAACAACCGCGTCGTTTTCCAGACAGGGTAAATTATTGTTCATAAATTACACAGTTATTGACAACCTATCAATATGTGGTACATCTAATCAAAAATAACGAATATATATAGTTTTTTTTTGTCAAAATATCAAGCCCTATTTAAACTATAACCGAGGGCACATGTTGCACGAGGGATTCCACAACAATATGATATCCTGGTTGTCATGAGATTTATCGCAGACTTTCACGTTCATTCAAAGTATTCCAGGGCTACGGCAAAAAATCTGGACCTGGAGAATTTATATATTGCAGCTTGCCGGAAAGGAATAAGCGTCGTCGGTACGGGGGATTTCACGCACCCCGCCTGGTTTTCAGAGATAAAAGAGAAGCTTGAACCGGCGGAAGAAGGGCTCTTTCGACTCCGGGAAGATATTGTTCGGTGCTGCAATGAAGTTATTCCCGAGTCATGCAGAAGAACCGTCCGTTTTCTGCTTGTTTCGGAAATCAGCAATATTTATAAAAAGAAAAACACGACGAGAAAAAATCATAATCTTTTGTTTGTCCCGACGGTTGAAATTGCGGCGCGATTAAATTCAAAACTTGATAAAATCGGAAATATAACATCAGACGGCCGGCCCATACTCGGCCTTGATGCCAGAGATCTTCTCTATATTCTTCTTGAAACATCTGAACAGAACTATCTCATTCCGGCGCATATCTGGACCCCGTGGTTTTCGCTGTTGGGTTCTATGTCCGGATTTGATTCTTTAGAAGAGTGTTTTGAAGATCTTTCCCCGAGGGTGTTTGCCGTGGAGACAGGCCTTTCTTCCGACCCACAGATGAACTGGCGGGTATCCGGACTCGACGGCCTGACGCTCATATCGAACTCGGATGCCCATTCTCCTATGAATCTAGGACGTGAAGCCAATCTTTTTGATACGGATTTGTCCTATTCGTCTATAAAATCCGCGATGAAGACGGGTGATCCAAAGGCGTTCATAGGAACATTCGAATTCTATCCGGAAGAGGGAAAATATCATCTGGATGGGCACAGAAAGTGTCATGTGCGGATGTGGCCGAACGAAACTAAAAAATGTGGCGGAAAATGCCCCGTATGCGGAAAACCTCTTACTTTGGGTGTGCTATACAGAGTGGAGGCGCTGGCTGATCGGTCATCCGGAGAGCGGCCGGTAAAAACATTCCCGTTTTACAGCATGGTCCCCCTGTTGGAAATCCTTTCGGAAATTTTTCGGATTGGCTCTGGATCCAAAAAGGTTCTGGCTGCCTATCGAATGCTGACGGAAAAGATAGGACCTGAATTCGACATATTATACAAGTTCGACCGGAAGGTAATCGAAAAAGCCGGAATACCCCTGCTCGATGAAGCGATAGAAAGGATAAGAAGAAAAGAAATTCATATTCATCCCGGATATGACGGGGAATATGGAAAAATAGAAATATTCAATGAAAAAGAAAGAGAGGTTCTTGCAAGACAGCCATCGCTTTTTGCCGTTGCCCCCTCGCCGTTTCCGGGAAATAACGAAAAAGAAACCAAGGAGAGAACCTCGGGCGAAAACGAAAAACAAACGCCGGATACAAGCCGGAATGATCCACGTGAAAGACCAGACCGGACGGGTCGGACGGAAAGCGAAAGGAAAAACATCAACCCGAGCAGCCCATCCCCTCCTGTAATTCAAGCTCTCAGTGACGACCAGCGAAGGATTGTAGAACACCCGGACGGGCCCATCATTATCATTGCAGGACCAGGGACCGGCAAGACCCGCACGATTACCTCCAGAATCGCCTACCTGATCGCGGAAAAAGGGGTGCCGGCGGAAAACATTTTGGCCCTTACATTTACCAACAAAGCCGCAAAGGAAATGGAAGAGCGAATAAGAAAACTGCTGAAAAAAACAGAAGGGCTTCCCTTTGTTGCGACTTTTCATTCCTTTTGTCTGAAGATTTTAAAGGATCAAAGCAGTACCTGCGAGTATCCGGGTATCATTGACGACGAGGAGCGAAAGTTGATAATCATGGAAGCAGTACGGCATGTCCGGAAAAAAGATAGTCTCTTTTCATTGTCGTTCGGCGATGCAGCCCGGGCAATTGCGACCGCAAAACAGCAACTGCTTTCACCGTCAAACGATCTTTCCTCGGTTTTCAACGGAAAGCAAGTGGATTGTTTTTCGGAGATATATCGGTTTTATCAGGAACGACTGGCCTCGCAGGAGTTGATCGATTTTGAGGACTGCATCATGAAAGCCGTTGATATTTTAAGAGAGAATGCGGATGACTGTAGATCCCTTCGAAAAAAATATCGATTTGTTTTCGTCGATGAATATCAGGATTTAAATCAAAGCCAGTATGCGATTGTTCGCGAACTGGTCCCCCCCGACGATTATGCCGCAAATATTTGTGTCATCGGAGACCCCAATCAGTCCATATACGGCTTCAGGGGTTCGAATATAAAATATTTTGAGAGATTTGCTGTGGATTATCCACATGCCGTCGTTTTCAGCCTGACCCGCAATTACCGGTCTACGAAAACCATCGTCGAGGCGTCTTGCCAGGTCATCGCAGGCGCTGCGGCACGTGGTATGTGTTCTCAAATAGAAGGGGAGGGAAAAATCAACATCATCGAAAGCGCCACCGAGAAATCGGAAGCCGTGGCCGTCGGAAAGATCATAGAAAATTTGATAGGCGGAATCGGTTTTCATTCCAGAGATTTTGATCGAATCGACGATTCATGCGATAGAGACGCCAGGGGGTTTTCCGATTTTGCCGTACTCTATCGGACCGCTCAGCAGAGCCGGATTTTTTCGAAGGTTTTTGAGAAATATGGAATCCCTTTTCATTTGGCGAGCAAATCAAGGTTTTTTGAAGGACCGGGCATAAGCGAGCTGCTCTCTTTGTTGAAGCTGATCCATGGCTCCCCCGGCTTTGTTGATCTGGCGAAGGTGATACGGATGAACGGCGGATACAAAACCGGAAGAAATACACTGGAGGCATTGAATCGGTGGGGATATACGAACGGTTTTACGGTCCATGCGCTCATTCACAACGCGATGAGGTTTCCTGTTCCGGGGATCCGTCCGGACCTGCAAAGAAGGATTGTTGAATTTTTTAAAGATCTTAAAAAAATAGAACGGGAAACCGAGAAGTTTTCTGTCGCTCAAAAGTTGTCGTTTTTGCTCGAACATCCAAATTTTTCCGGAAGCTTTGACCCGATTACCCAAGAGGTACGGGAAAAAATATTCGACCTCGCCGAAAATGCAGGAGCCGGAGCAAATGATTTTTTCTCTCAGGTTTCGCTCCAGTCGGACACCGATCTGGTGGATCAAAAATGCGACAGGGTATCCCTTCTGACAATGCATGCCGTGAAAGGACTTGAATTTCCGGTCGTTTTTATCGTTGGGTGTGAAGACGGCCTGGTGCCTTTTAAACCACCCGATGCCGATTCGCAGGATAAGCAGGAAGAACGGCGCCTGTTTTATGTGGCCATGACAAGGGCAAAGAAAATTTTATACATGACGTATTCAAAAAAAAGAAAAATCCGCGGCAGGCAGGAAAAAAGATCGTTATCCCCGTTTGTAAAGGACATCGAAGAGCGCCTGAGAAATCATATATTATCCTATGGAATAAAAAAAACCAAAAAAGAAAGACCGCCGCCCTGTATGCAACTGCCGCTTTTTGGCTAAACAAGAAAAAGATGAAAATGGGCATCACCGGCATTGCCGACGGGATGGGCTTCCTTCGTCCCGAAAAAAGCAGGTTCTTTCCATAGAACGGGGCTCATCTCCATCCTGGATTCCCATGGACAGGAATTCGGCCAGTTCTTCAAACCAAAAGATTTTTGTTGATTCCCACATCCTTTTTCTGTTATACATTACAGGCGATTACATGGTCGTGGCGCACCTCGCCCTTTAAACAACGGACAGCCGGTTTTCAGGTGGAAGAAGGATGGGTTTTGGATCGGGGCTTTTGGGGCAAAGGAAAAGGTGTTTTTCGTTGAGCCATGATGAAGATGCCAGCTAAGAAAATCCTGTTTTTCACCGCATGGATTTTGATGCTCACCGTGTCAGCTTCACAACAGGTGATGGCGGACATTTACATGTACGTCGACGCCAACGGCGTGTATCATTTTACCAATGCACCCACATCAAGCAAATACAGACTGTACATAAACGAAAGATCCCATTTGATCTCCCCGGGCAGATCTACAAACAAATACGATAAAATCATCACAAAGGCGTCCCAATACCATGGTGTTTCCTTTCCTTTAATAAAGGCGATAATCAAAGCCGAATCCAATTTTAATCCGCAGGCTGTCTCAAAAAAGGGCGCCATGGGTCTTATGCAGCTCATGCCGGAAAATGTCGATCTGTTGAATATCAAAGATCCCTTCGATCCTGTAGAAAATATCATGGGTGGGGCAAAGTATTTCAGAAAACTCCTGGACAGGTTCGAAGGAGAGCTGAGATTGAGTCTCGCCGCTTACAACGCAGGCCCGGAGGCGGTTCAACGATACAATCAAATCCCGCCATACAGAGAAACCGAGGAATACATCCGAAGAGTCTTGAACTATTATCGCACCTATAAAAATTGACACGATCCGGGTTTTGAAACAGGCTATCCGGTTGCTCTTGATTGGGAATCCTCCGGAAAGAGCACCACTGCAACTCGTGTGGGAAGGTAGAGGCTGAGAAAATGCCGGTGGTTTTCCGGAAGGGTGAAATGATGCTGGTGTGGAACCAGTCGATTATGCCCGCCGTATTCCGGTAAATCGCTGTGAAAAATCATTCTGTATTTTCCGGGAGGCGCTTCGATGCGGTAATCATCGTGGGAACGTATGGAGTGAAAATTGAATATAAACAACAGTCCGCCACGCTCAAAGGCGAGCACCTTGTCGTCATTGTGATCATGGAGTAATCTCGGATCCGACGATTCCAGCAGCCTGAAACGTTTGGTCAGATCAAGCATGTCCCGGTCAAAACGCGCCAGTTGCCGGTATTTGAGGTTTGGATCGTCGACCAGATGCCACTGGCGTCGCGCATGGGAAAAAGACCAGTCGTTTCCAGGTCTTGGAAAGTCGATCCAATCCGGATGGCCGAATTCATTGCCCATAAAATTCAGGTACCCGCTTGCTGCGGTTGCCAGGGTAATGAAACGGATCATCTTGTGCAGGGCGATTCCCCTGCTAACGGCAAGATTGTTGTCCTGTAATCTCATGCACGTATACATCTCGGGGCCGATAAGCCTGAAAATAAGAGTCTGATCGCCCACGAGGGCCTGATCGTGAGATTCGGCATAACTGATCGTCTTTTCTTCCTTTCGCCGATTCGTTAATTCATGCCAGAGTTCTCCCATGCGCCATTCTTCATCTTTATGGTCCTTCACGAGGCGGATCCAATAGTCCGAAATCCCCATGGCAAATCGGTAATCGAAGCCGATGCCGCCTACGGACGGCGGTGCGGCAAGGCCGGGCATGCCACTGACATCCTCGGCAATGGTAAGGGCATCGGGGCGTAGCGCATGGATTAGTTTGTTGGCCAGCGCCAGATAGATGAGTGCGTTTTCATCCACGGTTTCATTGAAATAATCGGTGTAAGAGGTGAACGCCTTTTCCAACCCGTGGTGGACATACAACATGCTGGTTACCCCGTCAAAACGGAAACCATCCAGATGATATTCCTCCAGCCAGAAACGACAGTTGGAAAGAAGAAAATGGAGGACCTGAATCTTTCCATAGTCGAAACATCGTGAATCCCATGCCGGGTGGATGCCGCGGCTTCCGGTCATAAAATATTGATACGTTGTTCCGTCGAAGCGGCTCAAGCCTTCGACCTCATTGGATACGGCATGGCTGTGGACAAGATCCATGAGTACTCTCAGGCCTGCGTGATGGGCTGTGTCAATCAACTCCTTGAATGCATCCGGGGTTCCGAACCTGGAGGAGACCGCGAAAAAATTCGACACCTGATAGCCGAAAGATCCGTAATACGGATGTTCCTGAATCGCCATCAACTGCAGGGTGTTGTAGCCGGCGTCAACGATTCTGGGAATAATCTTTTCTGAAAACTCTTGAAACGATCCGACCCGTTGCGCATCCTGAGCCATACCTACATGGGCTTCGTAGATGAACGGGGGCCCTTCCGGGCATTGGAAATCGCAGGGTTTCCACTGGTAGGGCGACGGCGGATGCCAGACCTGCGCATTGAAAATAAGCGTACGGGGATCCTGAACGACCCGCTTGGCATAGGAGGGAATGCGGTCGCCCGCGCCTGACGGCCAATGAACCCGCAGCCTGTAAAGATCACGATGATTCAAGGCCGTTTGCGGCAGGTTGATTTGCCAGACTCCCTCTTTATCAAGGCGTTCCAGGGAAAACCGTTTGTCCTCCCTCCATGCGGTCAAGTCTCCAATCAGAAAGATTGCCTGGGCATGGGGAGCCCACTCACGAAAAATCCATTCACCACCGCAATTGTGGAGCCCGAAGTATTCATGGCCCGCTGCAAAATCGCAAAGGCCGGTTTTTCCCCGAGTGAGACGGCGCTCTGTTTCCTGAGTTTTCACCAATCGCCTTTTCAGAACCGTTTCGTACGGATGCAGATAGGGATCGATTGTAAGAAGGCGTTTCAGAGCGTCCTCGGACATATTCCGTCTTCCCGTGTCGGTGCGGTGGGGTCGTCAAAATCGCTGGCTGATCAACGGCCGTTTGAGCATTTCTTCATAAAGATCAATATAGCAGCGCGCGGTCACTGCATGGTTGAAGCGTTCGGCACCCTGATCCATGATGCGGCTGATTTGAAGGGCCCTTATATCCGCGGGGAGAAGGTAAAAATCCATGGCTTGGTCGATGGCCCAGAAAAGCCCCGTGGAGTCAAAGATTTTAAAGAGAAAACCGCTTCCCGTGTTTTTCTCCACGTTCATAGGGGATATGGTATCGTGTAATCCGCCGGTGTCGTGTGCAACGGGAAGAGAGCCGTATAGCTGGCCGATCATTTGAGGTAAGCCACAGGGTTCAAAGAGAGAGGGCATCAGGATGAAATCAGAGGCGGCATAGGCGATGCGGGACAGTTTTTCATCAAAATCGCATACCGCCACCCGGTCTTTAAACCCATGAAAATCGGCGATCGCACGAAAGTGTTTCTGGTATTCACCGTTTGCGACAAAGACCACCTGAAGGTTTTTTTCCCAGTATTTGGAGATGACATGAAAGAGGATTTCGGCCAAAAGCTGACATCCCTTCTGGATCGTATCAAGGCGGGACGGCCAGAAAAAAACAGGAGACCGCTCGTTTTGAATCAACCCCAGAAGCTGTTGAAGAAACCGTTTGTTTTCAAGTTTTCCCCTGACGTGATCTTTTGCACCGTATTGGCAAACAATATTATTGTCTGTTTTGGGATCGTAAGAGGGGTCCGGCGCATTCAGAATGCCGACGGCGCAACCGGCATGCCATTTGCTCGACAGCTCCATACGGATTTGCGGTTCTACAAAGTTGTGGCGGCCCTCAACAACTTCTGCCAGAAATGTCGGGCTTACCGTATTGACATAATGGGCGGAAAAAATACCGCTTGTTAAAAAATCAACCGGGTTGGATTGCCTGGTTTTCTCGTATTCATAGGCCATTCGCTCATAGAAAAGATGTTGCCAGAAATACGCCGCATCAATGCCCCTGTCCTCTATACGGGATAATGTGCATTTGACCGTGTGGACATTGTGAACGGTAAACAGGCAGGGCAACCCCATCTCCCTCGCCATGGCAGGTATCAACCCGGTCATCCAGTCGTTGCAGTGGATCAGGTCCGGGCGTACATCCGGAACAATGTGGTTGATCACTTCCCGCTGAAACGCGAGGGCAATCTTGATGTTCTCTTCGTCATAATTGGAGTAGACGCGGTCCAGATAAAAAAAAGCCCGATCTTCAGCCAGGTGAATCCGTTCCTCCGGCATTTTGCGTTGAATGAGCTGCAACTCTTCTCGCAAAATCGGCCACAGCGGTCCCATGTATTCGTTGAAAATGGCGCGATAGTTGGGAAGCGTAACGTGGACATCCGCACCTTGATCGAAAAGCGCGCTGACTAGTGCCGCCGACACGTCCGCCAACCCGCCGGCTTTGGCAGAAAGGTAATTGGCCACGTTGCCCATGCCCTGAGGCAGATAGGTGACTTCAGGCGTAACGATCAAAATCCTTGGATTTCTGGAAGCCATTACCGTTGCGTCCTTCGATAAGGGTTGCGGTGCCGCAGAGGCGAGGAGCATGCTTATGGTTATTCAGCCCAGGTGAGGAGATCCGGCGTTTGCTTGATCCAGTCATCTCCTCTGGGTGTCGCCCGTGCGGTAAATCCATATCGTCCGGCCGCCTCACAGGTAATGGTGCAGGTATAAACATACTGCCCGTTTCCAAGCGAATCCTGAACCGACATGGGCAGGCTCTTGCTGTTTCCCAGGGCGTCTAACGAATGGATCTGTCCAAAAAACAGATCCACATCCACTTCATCGGGGGACAACTCTCCCAGGTGGACATGGGCGGTGATCGGGATGGTTTGCCCGACTCGAAATGCGCCGCTCACAAGCCTGGAGGGAGAGGAAATACGGACGTCGCTCCAGAGGCTTTTTAGCCTTTCACGCTGGGCAACCTTCCGGCGGGCTTTTTCGGCGGAATTTTCCACCAGATCCGAAAAATGTCTGTCGGCATTCAGGTAAAATTTTGTTTCGTATTCTTCCAGCATCCGGCGGCTGGAGAAATATTTGAAGCCCAATTTCATGGATTCCTTCATCATGTTGAGCCATTTTTCCGGCACACCGCCGTTTTTTCTATCATAAAAACAAGGAATCACGTCGTTTTCCAGGATATTGTACAATGCCTGGCTCTCGATGGCGTCCTGGTAAGCAAAATCGCTGTATTCCTCCCCCTTGCCGATTCTCCATCCACGGTTTTCGGCATATCCTTCGCACCACCAGCCGTCGAGGGTACTAACGTTCAGGACTCCATTGACCGCTGCTTTCATGCCGGAGGTGCCGCAGGCTTCGAAAGGACGGCGCGGGGTATTGAGCCATACATCGGCACCCTGCACCAGATGCCGGGCAATATGCACGTCGTAGTCTTCAAGGAAAATGATGCGCCGCCGGCTGTTTGTTCGGCGCGCGAATTCGATAATGCGCCGAATGATTTCCTTGGCCTCATTGTCTTTGGGGTGCGCCTTCCCCGAAAATATGAACTGAACGGGGTATTTTTCGGAATTCAGGATAGCATCGAGGCGATCCGGATCGTGAAAGAGAAGATAGGCCCGCTTGTATGTTGCAAACCTTCGCGCAAATGCTATGGTCAAAGCATCCTGGTCCAACACCGATGCGATGTCATCCATAACCGTCGATGGGGCATGCCTGCGTTCGTACTGTCGAATCATTATTTCCCGACAGGTTCTGACGAGTTTGGATCGGCACATTTCGTGGGCCCGCCACAGCTCTTCGTTGTAAATCTCGTCGATTCGGTGAACGGGTTCAGACTCTCTGGGAGACAGATACCAATCCGGACCGAGATACCGTTCAAAAAGTTGGGAGATTTCCAGCGAAATCCATGTGGGCAGATGTACGCCGTTGGTGATATGGGATATGGGAATTTCCTCTTCCGGACGTCCGGGCCAAAGAGGAGTCCACATGCGCCGGGCGACCTTGCCGTGCAGCCGGCTGACGCCGTTGCAGAACTGAGAAAGCCTCAGTGCCAGAACGAACATGGACAACGGGGAGTTACCGTCAAAACCCGTTGGCTGGCCCCAGGATATGATTTCATTGACCCCGATGCCGAGCTTTTCCCCGTAAGGGACCAGGTACGGTTTTACGAGATCCACGGGAAATTCGTCATGGCCGGCGGCAACCGGCGTATGGGTGGTAAACACCGTGCTTCTCGGAACGATTTCAAGGGCGGTTCCTAAATCTACGGCATAATCGGACATGATCTGTGCGATGCGCTCGATCGTAGCAAAGGCGGCGTGGCCTTCGTTCAGATGGCAGACGGTCGGCGATTTTCCCAGAGCGTGCAGCAGCCGCATGCCGCCGATTCCAAGCAGTATTTCCTGGGCCAGCCGTATCTTGCCTTCTGCCACGTAAAGCCGGGAGGTGATCTCCCGAATCTCGGGTGGATTGTCGAGAGAATTCGTATCAAGTAAATATAAAGGGATTCGTCCGATGCGGATCTTCCATGCCATGGCGCGGATATCTCCGGAAGGTCCCGGAATCGAAATCAGCAAATCCTCGCCGTTGCCGTTTGTAACCTTTTCAAGGGGAAGGCGGTAAAGGTCGGTTTCAGGGTACTGCTCCTGCTGCCACCCTTCCTGGTCGAGAAGTTGCTTGAAGTATCCCTGACGGTAAAGCAATCCGACCCCTGCGAGCGGAAGCCCTAGGTTGGATGCGGCCTTCAGGTGATCGCCCGCAAGCATTCCCAACCCGCCGGCAAAAATCGGAAGGCTTTCGTGAATTCCGAATTCCATTGAAAAATAGCCGATGACGCTTTTGGATCCATAGGGGCTGCCGGAGGGCAGGGGGAGGCAAACGCGTTTTTCAAACCGATCCTTTACCCGTTGCTGGTGTGCCAGAAAGCTGGTATCTTTTGATAGCTCTTCGAGGCGTTCCTGGGAGACGGAGGTCGAAAACAGCAGGGGGTTGCCACCCGTTTCCGCCCACAGGCGGGGATCGATGCGTCGAAACAGTTCGATGGCGTCCTTGTTCCAGCACCACCAAAGGTTTCTGGCCAGTGTTTCCAGAAAGGATATCGGCTCTGGGATGGCCGGAAAAACCTGGAATGTTTGTAGTCTGTTCATACTTTGGAGCCTTTTCTGAAAACCGTTGCTGCCGCAAGTCGTGCTTCGTGCCGTTTTCCGTGCCTTGTATTACTTTTTTGATCGGTCGTCAAGCTGCAGCAGCACCCGAAGCAGTTCGCTTACACTCCAGGCCTGTGCATCGCATCCCCTGGGCGTATGCGGTGCATCGCCGTCAAGGATTTCCGGCAGGTGGCCGACGCATCCCTGATTCATGAGATCCAGGCCGCTTAAAAGCAGCGCAAGGGCGGTCTCTTTTCCGCTCGGGCCGAAAACCCGAACCCAGGCCTCGCAAAAGGTGGGCAGAAGCCATGTCCATGCTGTCCCGTTGTGATAGGCTGGTTTTCGTCTGGTATCTTCATCGCCCGCATATCGCCCCTGGTACGGGTGGAGCGGATCGTTCAGGAGGTTGCTGTTGAGAAGAATTTTCAGCGGATGCTTCACCGGGCGGGCGGCAAGGCTTCGGAGTGCTCCCGGAACGAGAAGTTCTTCACACGACGAGACGATACCGCGTAGAATGACCGGATCGGTCACAGCCCCAAGGGTTATGGCAAAGAGCTGATTCGGTCGAAGGGCATCGTCCGGGACCCCCTTATGCGCGGGCTCGCCGAATTCAGCATGAAGGCAGTCTGCGAGGTATCCCTCCTCTTCGAGCCAGAAAAGATGCGATATGGATTGACGGACCCGGTGGGCCAGGGCCATCCATTTTTTCTTCTTCTCCGCTGAATCGATCCTGGCGAGAAAAGAGAGGGTAAAGAACCAGAGGCTTTGAATTTCAATTGGATATCCCTCACGCGGCGTTCCTGCCGGATAATTGGTGTCCATCCAGGTAAAGTGAGCGGGGCTGAAAATAAGGCCGGATTCCGGATCCATTTTAATGCCGTTGGGTGTTCCTTCTATCATGTGGGTCGCGATCGAAGACAGGATACGGCTGACGGATCGCCCGCTGCATGGAACGTGCAGGAATTCGCGGCTTCCTTCTGCGTCGAGAAGATCCGCACAGGCCACACAAAACCACAAGGGGGCATCGGCCGTATCGCGGTTTTGTGTGTCGTCCCCCCGGATCATGTTCGGTATGGTTCCCCTTTTTTCAAAGCCTCCGAACAGCGTCAGGATTGCACGGGCGGCAGATAGCTTTCCGGCCGCGATCAGGCCGCGGGTAAAGATGAGAGAATCCCGACCCCAGTCCAGGAACCACGGATAGCCGGCGATAACGGATTTGAGCTTTTCCCGGTCCACGACATAGTGTTCGATGGCGTCTTTCAGGGCTTCAATCAGATCCCGGTCGCACGCCGCATCAAAAAACGAAGAAGGCGACCGTGTCCCATCGGGCCACGTCGCCGCTTCGAAGTCTTTTTCAGAGAGCATGCAAGCGGTCAGCTCCACCATGTCGTTTCCTTTTAAATCCACAAAGAAATATCCGGGACTGAACAGATCTGAATAGGGGTCCAAGCCGCGTTCTTCTTCCAGCACACGATGGACCATATAATACCATTCGGGTTCCGAAACAAACGTTCCCCGGCTTATGTCGAACATGTATTTTCGTTCGGGGTGCGGGAAGAAAGAAAACCCCGACCCCCCGGCCTCGAAAGACCGCGGCCAGTCGTGTTCCGGACCCAGATATGCCTTGGTTGTTTCGTGGAAATGCCGGTCTTCTATGTCCGGCCGCAGGATCAACCGGACTGGCTGTGCGTCAGGCAGATGTCCGCCGATATCTTTTGCGCGTTTCCTGAAAAATCGAATTCGGACTGCGTTTTCAGCCTGCGCCATGTCCACGGACACAAACAGGGTCGTGTGTTCTCCGTTTCCGCTTGGCACCTGAAAGCGCCAGTTTGCCTGGGATCCAGGGCCATAACAGAAAGCGTCGAAGCAGTCACTGCAAATTTCCTGGGAATATCCCTGGTAAACCAACCAGGCCCGGCAGCGGGTAAAGACGATCCGACGCTCGTCAGGAAAATCGGGGTTCGGGTTACCGGCAAGCAACGCATCGTATTTGCTGTACAAGTTTCCCCAGAGAACGCTGGCCCGGCACACGGCGCCACGCCGATTGGTACTCAAATGCAGCAGAGGTCGACGCAGGGCTTCGGTTCGATGATATACCTTTTGAACGGAAGCGCTAAAGGGCCTAGACAAAAACATCAGCAGTCCATCGGCATGCTGGCAACGAGCGGAACCGAAAACCGAAAGTTGCAGCAGGAATTCTCCCTTTGACGCCGGCATCTGCAGAGGGGTAAAGAGCGCGAACGCCCGGCCTTCGGATGAAAACAGGCTTTCCTCCTGGGCCACACATCGATCTGCGTTCATGATTCTTGCTCGAAAAGGCGATTCGGCATATAGCAGCAAAAAATGTTCCGGCGGGATCATGACGGTGCGCTTGCTGTCTCTGGGCCACTGCCAGACGGTCACCCGGGATTCGAGGCTGTAAGGGTTTAATCGACGGCAGAATTCGACGGGATCCCGTTCCAGCTCGACTGCAGCCTGGTCGGGATCAAAATTATCAATTCCGCAGGTTCCCTTATAGGTCCGAAAGACTTCCATTGCTTTGGCCCGAAGGCGCTGGTGTCGAATTCGAAGGGGAATTTTTGCCGATGGCGGTTTCTGGAGGGTAAAAGAGAGCCTATCCTCCGGGTCTTCGGTCAGACAGAGCACCTCGGCCGGTCCGAGAGGGCATACGGTTCGACTGTCTACTTCATGGATGGCAACTTCTTTTTCGGACAGCAGATCGATGAAACGGGGGCCGGTCATTCCGGTTTGCTCTGCATGCCATGATCCTTCGACGGATTTTTCGTCATCGAGGTTCACGAGAATGAGGAGCCGTTTTCCGGTCGGTATATGATGGCGCAGAAGCGCGATATGATTGCCTCTGCCGCCTTGCACCAGCGTTAGCTCGGAGTCGCTGTGAAAGGCGGGATGATTTTTCAGCAGGATGGTGAGTCGCTGAATGAAGTCGACCTGATTCTGCTCAGCGCCCCAGTTCAAGGAGCGTGCATCGTGGACATCAATTTTTTCCGTAGCAAACCATTCCACACCGTTGGCAAAGGCGAAGGCGCCGCTGGAAGAACACAGGGCACACAGGGCGGTGCGCATTCGGGCATAGGCCGGTGACCGGGCGGCAAGCCTGTTGTTGTCATGGGTTTCGGCGAAGTGGACCGTCAACCCGTCCCGGCAGGAGATGTCAAGAGCTTCGGGAAGATACGATTCGATCTGTTTTCTGTCGTAGTTCTGGAAAAGCTCCGAATAAGCCCAGTTGAAATTGCACAGATTCAGAATGTCGCGGGTGACGGAGATCTTTCCCCCGAGGCCTTCCAGGAAAAAAAGGGTATCCGGATATTGGTTTCGAACCGAAGCGACGATATATTTCCAGGCTGCCAGGGGGATCATGTACCCTGCATCACATCGGAACCCGTCGACCCCGCGTCTGCACCAGACGAGAAAGACTTCGGCCATGTATTTCCACAGGGCCTTTTGGGTATAATCGAGCATGGTCAAGTCTTCCCAGAGTACACCCCAGGCACCGGGGACCTCGATTCGACCTTCCGGATCCCGAACGAGCCATTCCGGGTGCATCTCGTGCAGCCCGGCAGCCCATCCGGTGTGATTGATGGCGATGTCGATGATTATTTTGGCGTGGCGGGCATGGACGGCATCCACCAGCTCGATGAATTGTTCCAGGGGGGTTGCGCGTGGATCGAATTGGGCAAGGGCCGGGTCTATGGCCGTGAAACTTAGAGATGCGTATGGGCTGCCGAATCTTCCCATCCGTGCGTAGGTGGTGGGTGTCGGTAGGATGGGTAAGAGCTGAAGGATTCGACACCCGAGTTTTCCGATGATGAAATCCAGTTCGCCGATTACATCGCGAAAGGTTCCGGAAGGGGGAATGACGGCATATCCTTTCTGGTCCAAAGCCTGAATCGACAATTGTTCGTCAGGGCCCGGTTTTGCGGTGCCGCTTTTGTTTGGGCCGAACTGACGAACAAAGGCATTGTAGATGATGTTGGCACAGCAGGTATCCGCGGGTTCAACGTTGATACTCACATTGAAACCCTCCGGCCATATGGGCTGAAGAGACCCCTGTTCCAGAAAAAAGCACTTTGCCTCAAAGTGGCCGACTTCACAAAGAGGAACGGTCACCTGAAACGTCCGGTCGTCTATCCGCTTCATCGGGATATCGAACCAGTCTCCTCCGAGCGGCGGCAGATTGGCATCGACCCCATTGATGATTTCTTGCCTGGTGGTGTACGCGTGGCCGAAATTGGAGCGAAGCCATGCACTGCCCGGCTTCGCACTATGAAGCCAGAGGGTAAAAGTCTGTGTGTCTCCCCTGAACTTAAGAAGGCGGGTGCCGGGTTGTGGTTCCTGGGACGTCGTATCGTATGCGCGCATCGGTGTCGTCTCTGGTCTGTATGCTTTTTCTGAAGAGGGACTATTAGGTCAAGTGTTCGTGGTTGTCAAATAAATCAGGATATTCTCGGTTACTCAGGGAATTCGCCGCAGGCGAATTCCCGTACCGACGCTTTTGGAGATGGACCTTCCCTTCCCCCCGCCGTATTTCCAAGGATTGGGAGAGTCGGTTTGTGGGTGTGGGAGGTATGCGCACCGAGACAAATATAGGACCCCTGACCTTAATAGAAGCTGTTTCAAAACCCTGGATCAGGTTTGAGGGCAAGGCGCAGATTGACGAAAAATTTGAAATAGCTTCTAACAAGGTTCATCTCGACGGGGTCGGACCGTGAGCACGGGGCATGGGGACTGCCGGATCACCCGGTCAGTGGTTGAGCCGAGGCACAGGGTTTCAACAAGGCTGAGCCCGCGGACACCCAATACAATCAGGTCCATGCCGTGCTGTTTGGCGTAACCGATGAGCTCCTTGTAGGGGAGGCCCGCCAGCAGGGACCTTTCCACCCTGCGCCATGGCCCTTCCTTTTCAGGGATCAGGCCTTCCAGCCTTTCTTTTAGTTTTCGTCTCAGGATCCGCGGTTCGGATTCCTTCATCCCGATTCCGGACTTTTGGAGATTTGTGTAAACAGGCGGGGCAATAACATGAACCAGGTGCAGCTCGGATTCAAACCGCCCGGCGAAATCGGACGCATATTGAAGCGCAAGCGTGGAGTCCGGAGAAAAATCGCATCCCACAAGGATGCGTTTGAACACAAATTTTTCTTCCGCGGGATCGAAAGCCGGATCGATGGGGTTACGCACGACCAGAAGGGGACAGGAAAGCGTCCGCATCAACCGTTCGGTGACCGATCCTAGAATAAGGCGCTTGATGCCGGAACGACCGTGCGTGGCGGCGGCGACCATGTCGATCTTCTGGACGTTAACGATGCGGCTGATTTCATCGGCCGTGTGACCGACCAGAATTAGGGGTTTCCACCGGATATTGACGGAACCCATGAATTCAGAAATCTGGTTGTGGGCGGCAAGGGATATTTTTCCCTGAAGTTCTATCGGATACAAATGAACGTCGCCCGTAATGCTGGTTGTGGGCAAGTCAATGACATGACAGATGAAAAGCGTGGCATCGAAAGAACGGGCCAGAGTGATTCCGTAAGGAATGGCCTGATTGGATAAATCGGACAGATCCGTTGCACACAGAATACGCTTCGGCTCCACACGGTTTAACATGTTATCCCAGCGGGTGCGGGATTCGAAGGGATTCAACGATTCAACAGAGAAAAAACCGGGGGCTTGCATGCAGTATCTTCTCCATTTGCATGTCGTCAGACTGCAATAGTCGCGTCCGGTTTGAAAACAGGCCACCTCATTTTCCGCGCGCTGGAGGCTTCGTATAAGACGTACGATATCGACAGGATTTTTATGGGCGTTGGTGATAGCAGGTGTTTTCAAGGATTTTCTTGTCTCTGCATGTGCGGCCGTCTGCTAGGAATCATCGCTTCGGGAACTTCGTCAGCCCAAGCATTGTGTAAGAGCATGTCTTTTCCGATTGAGCGATCTCAAACAAAAGAAAGGGCGGCTTTCAGCGCAACAAACCGCCCTTTCGCAGCCGGGCTGGCATCGTAGTTCGAGCGACTTCGGCGCGATGCGTATTAGAGTTATACTTGATCTCGATTGCAGCATCAATCTGCGGGAGAAAAAAGCCTGCCGTCGAGAAGGATGGAGTAACGATTTTCAGCCGTATAATCGATAGCCGTCGAGAGGCTCACCCGGGGTATGGAAAAATAATAATCCTGTACTGCATGCAGGATCCTGCAATCCTTCAAGCATAAATCCTTGGGCCCATTTTTTTTAGGACAATTCAGGCAAGGGGAAGCAATCATTTTTTCGCCTCCTCATGTATCCTCTCGCATAAAAGCCATTTGTAACCGTTGAGACCACCGGCAATTTTTTATGAAAGTCTCATCGACTCTATTCTTCTTCATGTGCATACGGCTTTGCTCCCAGTGATTCAGCAAACTTCTCAAAACCTTGAATCTTAAAGGAGACTTTTAATCTTGTCCGAAACAAAATCCGTCCTTCGTCTTCCAATTTCAAATCCATTCTTGTCACCTCGGCTACTCGTAAATCCGTGAGGGTCTTGCTGGCGCTTTCAATCGCCGTTTTGGCTGCGTCTCCCCAGGACGTGTAGCTGGATCCGACAATTTCGATAACCTTGTACGTCGACATGATGCACCTCCTCTTTTCAGGATAGCAAGAGAGATATGGACGGAACAACCCATTCAATTTAAGCGCTGTTTTCTAATTATAGATTTTTATCGCGGGTATCCATAGGGAGAGAACTTCATTTTGATAGGGAAAAACCCATTGGTGACAGGAATTTATCCTGATCGGAAAAGACAATCCCGCCGTTTATTCCTTCCACAGATCCACGTCGATCAACCCGAGACGCGCGGCATATCGCACCAGTTCCATGGCGCTGTGAATCCCGAGCTTGTTCATGATATTGGATCGATGGTTTTCTACGGTTTTGGGACTGATGAAAAGTTTTCCGGAGATTTCTTTGGCGGAAAATCCCTCGGCAAGGAGCCGCATGACTTCTTGCTCGCGGGGGGTCAGGGAGGAGTATTCCAAATCGGAAATGCGCGCCTCTTTTAAAGGGATTTTTATCAGACTTTCTACGACCTGATGGGATACGGAGCTGTCCAAAAAATATTCGCCTTCGGCAACTGCGGATAGACCCTGGAGCAGCCGATCCGTTGCGGATTCCTTGACGATGTAGCCGGTTGCTCCTGCCTGAAACGCTTCTGCGATATAATCGATTTTCGAATGCATGCTTACGATGACGATCCGCGTTTCCGGTGAGAGGCTGCGAATGTCGCGAGTCAGTTGAAGCCCGCTCATATCCGGCAGGGAAATATCCACAATCGCCAGATCCGGTTTGAGCGCTTTAACCTGATTCATACCATCCTTGGCGCTGCCGGCTTCCCCGATCACGTCAAACCTGCTTCCACGGGCGATAATCGATTTCAATCCTTCCCGGAAAAGCGGATGGTCATCGATGATCAGCACGGTTTTTTTATTTGGCATAAGCGCGCTCCTTGAGGGGAATTTCAATAAGAATTTTGGTTCCGTTCCGGGGACGGCTCGCAATTTCCATCTTTCCGTGTAACAGTTTCGATCGCTCTTTCATGTTTTGAAGCCCCATGCGCCCTTCGTGTACGGATTCAGGGATCCGCATTTCCATGTCGAAGCCCTTGCCGTCATCCTCCATTCGGAGGATAATTTTTGGATACGACGCCACCAGTCGGATGGTCACAAGACCGGCGTCGGCATGCTTTCTGACGTTGTTCAGGGCCTCCTGGATCAATCTGTACAGGTTGATTTCCGTATCGAAGTCCAGCTCGATGTCATCCATGCCGGCCGAATAGAAATCCACCCGTATGCCGGTCTTTTGGGAAAAATCCTCACAGTATTGAAAAAGCGTTTTTATCAAACCCAGTTGATCCAGACCGGGCGGGCGAAGTTCGTATGACAGATCCCGGACGGCTTCGATGGAACACTGCAGGATCCTGCTCAGCCTGGAGGCGCGATTCCGCAATTCATCCAAGGATGTGGACCGATTGTCAAAAAGCGTATCAAAACCGATTTTTAGGGTTGAAAGATCCTGTGCCACACGATCATGGAGTTCACGGGATATTTTTTGCCGTTCGATTTCCTGAGCTTTGAGAAGATCGTGAGTCAGATGCCGGATCTGTTCTTCAGCAAGTTTTCGGCGGGAGATGTCCTGGACCTGAACCAGATAGCCACGGAAGGCGATGTTGTCGGTGTGAACCAGCGGCGTGATCTGCACATCAAGATGAATGATTCCCGTTTTAGAGCTTTGGAACGAGGAGCGTTCTTTTAGTTTGTTGAAATCAAGGCAATATTCATATCTTACCGGCGTTACATGCCGCAGATGATCTTTGACGGCGGGCAAGATGAAAGGCTCGTCGAGGAGTTTGGCGCGCTTTTCGTGGGAAAGGCGAGTGGTACCGAATATCTCCCTGTAGGCCGGATTGGCATCAATCACCCGTCCGCGTTCATTATAAATCGCGATGCCGATAGGCGATTCCGTAAAGATACCCCTGAACATTTCTTCTCTGTTTCGCAGGGCGTCTTCGGCTCGTTTCTGATCGGTTATGTTCCGTGCAATTTGAAAAAATGTGCGGACTTGTCCAGCATCATCTTTAAGTGGAACAATATAAATATCCCAGTAGCTGTCGCCCAGAATGCCGGCGGCTTTTGGTTTATAAATGACCGCGCGTTCGATTTGCCCTGTTTTCATGGATGCCAGATTGGGGCACCCTTCGCAGGGCCGCTCTTTTTCGACAAAAACCCAGTGGCAGGTTTGCCCGATAAGAGAGGATGCGAACCCGGCCGAATCCATGCAGGTCTTGTTTGCCCAGAGGATTCTCAGCCTGTCGTCCACATGGCGTATCCGGTCGAGAGAAGCGTCCAATATGGAACGCTTGTGCGATTCACTCTCTCGAAGAGCCGATTCCATCTGATTTCGTTCGAGATCCGACCGCTCCAGTTCCAGGATTCGGCGACGCAATTGAGTTAGCTCATCGATGAGTTGCGACTTTGTCTTTTTTTTGCCCATTTTTGATGAGCCCGTAGAAAAGGTTCCATTGATAAGGCGGTCAAAAAAGGTCCGGGCGCATAAAATTGAAATTAAAACCGCAAATCCCTGTCCACCACCGACCCTTGCCTGAGAAAGACCGGTGCCGCCGACCGGTTTACGATGGTAACCGCCCCTTTTACGGCGATATTTCCCTCGAAAAAAACATTTCCTTCGATGGAAAGAGCGCTGCAACCGATCAGGGAAGGCGCTCCATATTTGAACCGGTCGTTGAACATATCGATATTTCCGTAATACCTGGGATCCAGTTTGATACTGCATGTTTCGAATCGCCTTTCAGGATTCGGAACGAGCGTGTGTTTTTCCGAAAAACCGTAAACGTCGGAACGAACCAGCAACAGGTCATTGCATTTTTTTACCGGTATGAGTCGCGACCGATGAACCTTGACGGCCGTGGCACCCTCAAATAAGGAAATCGCCGACCCCATGGCGGTTTCTATTTGAAACACCCGGGGGCTGGTTTCGTCTCTTGGATCTAGGAATTTTGGATTGAGAATCAGTGATAGATAAATCGCTTTATTCTTATCGATCAGGTTCTTTAAAAACCTCAGATTAACCCAGATATTATTCGTATTGAAAAACTTGAACAGACGGATATCCTCAAACGCATGACGCTCATCTTCCGGACATTGAGCGATTTCACGCAAAACCAACCGGCCGTCTTTTCTGCGCGCAAGATGTCCGCCCTTCATATCTGTCGGCGTTCTTTCGGCCACTTCCATCATGAAGGGAAACTCGTTTTCGACAAAGTAACCCAAAAGCGACTCGTCGATCGTTGCGCCCAGGTTGTCCGAATTTGAAATAAAAGCATACTGGATGTCCTCTTCCAGGAGGCGGTCGAGCGTGCCGGATGTATGAAGGGCCATGTAGATATCCCCGTGCCCCGGCGGGTTCCATTCCAACATCGGATTTTCAGGCCAGATGGCCGGAGAAAGCCCCTTTTTCAGAATTTTTGGATATTTGTACTGCAAAAACAGCAGTGGTTCCAGGGAAAAATGCAAAAGATCCAGGGCCTTTCGGGTGTCTTCATCCGTATGGAAGCTGTTCATGAGCGCCAGTCGAATTCCGTATGCTTCGGCCTGCCTGACGATAATTTCGAGGAACGATTTTCCGTTTTTCACTTCCAGAAGGGATTTGGCCTTTGTCAGTCCCATGCTGGTTCCAAGGCCGCCGTTGAGTTTTATCATTACCGCATGCGGCAATGCACGCCTGCCGGCGCTTTCATAGCCGATCAGGCCGCTCGGATTTTTTAACTCTTTCGGATCAACGGCGGTAATGTCCCTGTTGCACAAGGTGCCGGTTTCACCGGCGGCGACTTGACGATAGTAAAAAGAGAAGGTGTCTACGATGACAGATGGAATTCCTTCGGAGATCATTTTTGTCCGAAAGGCATCCAGGTGAGCTGGATCAGTTGACGCTTGCATTCCAAAACCTTTCTATTTTTCCCGATGATCCGCGGCTTTCGCAGGATCGATTTTCAATTCATGTCGGCTTGAAATCGTCAAACAGCTTGTCCTCTTAAAGAACGTCCGGCAATTTATTCGATAACGGAACGGTTCCACGCGGATTGCGATGTAGACCGGTTCCACAGGATCAATCCGGTTTCTTCATCATATATTCGTTCCAGTGGTTCTCCAATCAATTCCTGAAAATCGATCTCTGCAGCGAAAACGATGCTTTTCGAAAAAAGACGGCCCCCGATCAGATTTCCTCCGTGGTTTCCAAGTATGGCATAAGCCGTTACAAAAGGCTTTTTATTCCACAGCGACACGTTTCCTGTGCATGAAATGATTTCATACCGGGTGTTTTCTGAAAATGTAGCATATACTTTTTGTTTTTGATCATATACGGCGAGCGTTGCAAAGGATATGTTCCCGGTCAAAGAAAAAGACGCCGTCTGGATCGAAAAGCTTTTACAAAACGCTGCGATGGTTTCCAGTATATCTTTGCCGTGTGGAAGGGTTCCGAAAAATCTTCTTCCCGGTTCGTATTGTCCCCAGCCGGTTGATTCCATTCACACCTCCTTTCCGTAGACTGGAGACACCGATTCCGTGTGGGAAAAGGCAACTTTCGCAGAGTCTGTGGGCGAGTCTACAATAAAAATCAGCGGATCGGCGATGCCTGCTGTGTTCGGGTCGAAAAGCCTTCGAACAGCTTAATATTGTATGTCAAATCAAAATGTTATTTATATGACAGAATAGTTTACCGCATACACCAGTCCTGTCTGCTGTGTCAAGAAAGAGAATCATAATGCCCGACTACCGCCGAGTTTCTTATTGGTTGACATCATGAGGTCTGTTGTATATCACGGCATCGCAAGGTTTTTTACAACCCACCATCTGATTATTGATAATCAGGTGAATTTTTCCAAGAAGGATAACTATGGATAACGAAACCATATCGGAGGATTTGGGCGTCATTTCGCCCATTCGAGTGGGGCTCGACCACACATTCCGGTTTAAATGCCACGAGCACATCCATTGTTTCACAAAATGCTGTAGGGGAATTAATATCATCCTGACCCCCTATGACATCATCCGGCTGAAAAACCGTCTTCGGCTTTCCTCAGAAGAATTCCTGACACTGTATACCGTACCCCGGTTGTTGGAGAAGACAGACCTGCCGATGGTCACGCTGAAGCTATCCGACGATGCTGAAAAATCCTGCCTTTTTGTCAGAGACGAGGGATGCATCGTGTACCAGGACAGGCCCACCACTTGCCGCTATTATCCTCTGGGCGTGGCTTCACTCAGCCACAAAGAGGATGCGGATAAAGGCGACTTTTATTTTTTTGTACATGAACCCCACTGTTTGGGATTTTTAGAGGATAAAGAGTGGACCGTTCGAGAATGGCGAATAGATCAGGGCGTGGACATCCATGACGAGATTAATGCCGAGTGGACCGACCTGATCGTCAGAAAACGCTCCTTTCCTCCGAACATCAAGCTGACGGAAAAAAGCAAACAGTTGTTTTTCATGGCAAGCTACAATATCGACAAGTTCAGACAATTTATTTTTGAAAGCTCTTTTTTGGATCGTTACGATGTGGATGAAAGAACCCTGGAAGAGACCCAAAGAGATGACACGGCGCTTTTAAAATTCGGCATGAGATGGTTAAGGGGGGTGTTTTTTAGAGAGGATTCACTCAAAACAAAAACCAGGGCCGCAGACGAACCGCTGCACCCCTTGGATTAGAAAGGGATTTGTCCCCCAATTAACAGGGAGTACAATAAGATCAGGGAAGGGACAAACCCTTCCCCTGCGGTTTCTCAGAAAACGTGCTGGTTTATGGATGGACTCCAGTTAGGGATGCGTTTTCAGTATGCGTTGTAGAACAGGTCCTTGTGAACGGAGGGATCATTTAGCCTGGCTTCCACGTTGACATGAAAAAAGTCGGCAACCGGTTGAAAAATTTCCGGGTTTTTTGCATGGACACTTCGAGCCGCCGCCAGCACCTTTTCCATCCCGGTTTTCGTCATTTTCCCCAGGGGCTTACGGCACCTGCCGGAGGGCATGCCGAGAATCGACATCAGGGTTTTAATTCCCAGCGGATTTCTGGCCCGACAGACGACCTGGCCATAAGGCGTCGGTTCCGAGGTCTTCACCGTTACCAGGCCGAAAAGCGGGTCCAGTGCGTCCGCTAGTGGTTTCGCCCCCTCATGATCCCCTGCGGCGAGACGTCGGATCATTTCCGTGACAAAGCCGGGAGCCACATTTGAAACGACGGAGATGACTCCGGCGGCTTGTATACCGGGATCCGTCATCATGTCGAAAGTCATGCCGTCATCACCGGACAGAATGGTAAAATTCGGACCACAGCAGGTGCGAGTTCGCCGCATGTTTTCGATGCTTGCGGTCGCCTCTTTGACGGTGTTGACGTTTGGGTGCTCCTTATGAAGCAGGGCGAGATCCTCGGGCAGCAGCTGGCAACCCGTTCGTCCGGGAATGACATAGGGAATAACGGTGACACCGGGAAAGGAAACAGCTACGGGAGAGATATATTCTTTTCGGATTTCAAGCGAGCTGGGGCCATTGTAGTAGGGGTCTACGAGCAAAACGGCCTGTACGCCGACAGCGACGGCGTGGGCTGTGGCCGCAAGGGCCTCTTGGGTATTGTTGCTTCCGGTTCCTGCGATACAGGCACAGTTGCCCAAGGTCTTTTTTGCCACCGTATCGACAACCCGGTTGTGCTCCTCCCAGGACAGCGTCGGGCTTTCACCGGTGGTTCCGACGGCCAGAATGCCGGTTATCTTGTTTTGAATTTGAAAATCGATCAACCGCTCAAGACCTTCATAGTCGACTGAATCGTCGTGAAATGGTGTGACAAGTGCTGTGCAGCATCCAGCGATCATACGCCCCCCCTCGTGTTGATGATTTTGTTTTCTTTACAAATTCAGCTAAAAACGTTAGAAAATCGGTGCTGCTCTGTCAATAAAAAAGTGCGCCACCAGAGGTGGTGTCTGTCGACAGGCCCCATTTTTTCTTGACAACAGCTTCGCTGCCGGTTTTATGCGGAGGCCGGTGATTGGAAGCCAAATGACTCAAAGAAGGATTTGAAATATGGAACAAGCGAATAACATTGAAGATTTTATTGCAAAGCAGCGGGCTGCAATCGCAATGAATCCCGATTGCGGAACCAGCCACTATAACCTGGCAATCGGGTTGCTGGGATTGAAAAAATACGACGAAGCCGAAAAGGAACTGAAGGAAGCCATCAGCTGCAGCCCGACACTTGCAGAAGCCTATGTTCAACTCGGCGGAATCTGTTTGCAACGGGGAGATCTGGACGGCTGCCTGGCTTACAATCAGCAGGCCGTTCATTCCCGGGCGGGATTTGCAGAGGGATATGGCAATATCGGATTCGTTCATCTTCAAAAAGGAAATATCGATAAGGCCATCGAAGCTCTTGAAAAGGCGATTCGATGGAATCCCAACTTCATTCAGGCCCAGGCAACCCTCGCAAATGCCTACCTGATGAAGGGGGAGGCAGACAAGAGCATTGACCTCAACCTGAGGGTTTTGAGACAGGAGCCCGCTTTTGCGGTCGCCCATAACAATCTTGCCATCGCATATCTCGAGAAAGGAGAATACGAGTTGGCTGTGGGACATTTTGATCAGGCGAAGGCACTGGGATACGATGTAGCTCCTGAGATTCAAAACGAAATCGAAAGGATCAGAAAAAACACGGATTAGATTTCGCGGACCCAAGGGATGCCGTTTCGACAACTTTTCCGTGAAAAAAGAACATGGTTCGTCCTTCGAAATTTTCCTTTTTTCTATCTCCCGTCGACCCTGTGAAAAAGGGGGATGCCACATGGCGGAAACCGCTTCCGATGAGCCGCCAATCGTTTTTATCTCCTTCGATGCTGACGCAGGGCCCGATCTTCACATATGGCGATTACTTTGAAACCGTTGTTTCATTTCTGGAAAAAGACGACCTTGCGCTTTTGACATATGGCGCATCCCGACAAATCGGCCGCCGCGTTAAACCGGAAGATCTTCGGCAGATCCATATTTATCTGGAAAAACACGGGGAATTTTATCATCCCGGTCGGATTGAAATTGTCCTTTCGGACTGTTCCCTGTCGATGGTCCTGAACGTGGCCGTATCTAAAACCGGAAAATACTTTTTGCCGCGTGAATACCGCGTGCTTCGAATGCTCGGCCGCCGGATGCCCTGCGGGTATCTGCCGGAGGTTTACGGTCTGGGCGTAGAACGGCAGGCCGCCATGTTTTTGGGGCAGTGGTTCGATGCGTTTCATGAGTTTCATCTTGGCTTGGACAAAAAAGACGGGATGAAAAAAATACGTGTCTGGGACACAGCAGCCGGGACCTCTTTTCTGTCTCCGGATCAGGCCCGTAGCCTGTATCGAGAGGCCGCTTATGTACTTACCTGCTATTTCGATGTGGCGACCTGCGAGCAGATACTGGCATGGTCCCATGCGGCCGGAGATTTCGTTGTCAACCATACAAACGATTCGATACGATTGAAGCTGATTACCGCCAGGGGATATGGTCCGCTTTTGAACATCGAGCATCGGGATGCAGGGTCGACCCTGGAGGCCCTTGTCGTTTTTTTGTTCGACCTTTCTCTGCGGATGCGACTGGATCGGATGGATGGCGTATATGACATGGCTTGGTCCGAAGATGCATCGGTCGAGGCGACCTTACACGGATTTTTTCAGGGCCTTGCAGAAAAGCCGCCGGATGACCTTTTCGGCGATCCGCTGGATGTCTGTTTCAATGGGTATCTCGCCCTGTGGAAGAAAAAGGAGCTTCTGGATCTGTGCCGGGCGGTTGCGGCCGCGGGCTGCCTCAAGGGCCTGGAGGGCCCGATGGTCGACGAGGCCCTGGAGCACCACCTGGAGCTTTTGTATGGTGCGATTCATCGAATGCCCCCGGTGGATACAACATAAAGAGACCTTAGTATGTGTCGGCACAATATACGGTAAATGAATCCGGATGCCGGATTTAACATCTTGAAACGAGGCCTTTTTTGTTGACAACAAACAAGTTTAATTTTATAGATAAAACCTTTAAATCCAGGTCATCCGTCTATCATACAGGATATAAAGGAAAATTTAAGAAATAGGAAAATATTTTTATTGAGAGGAGGTGGCTCGTTAGATCACAAACGTGTCAGGTGCAATTTTTTGATTCTGAAGGAAGTAATTTTCAAAAAATGGAGGTAAAACAATGGCAAAACATAAGACCCCAATGTTGGATCAACTGGAAACCGGCCCATGGCCGAGTTTCGTATCCGACTTAAAGCGGGAAGCCGAATCCAGAGCCAAAAATGAACGAGGGATAGAATACCAGATACCGCAGGATGTATGTGAAGACCTTCTCGGCGTGCTCGAACTTTCCTTCAAGCATGGAAGAACCCACTGGAAACACGGGGGCATTGTCGGTGTGTTCGGTTATGGAGGCGGCGTTATCGGTCGGTATTGCGACCAGCCTGAAATGTTTCCCGGTGTTGCCCATTTTCACACGATGCGCGTCGCTCAGCCGGCCGGAAAATTCTATACCACGGAATATTTAAAACAAATCTGCGACCTGTGGGAATTCCGCGGCAGCGGAATCACCAATATGCACGGCTCGACCGGTGATATCATCTTTTTGGGCACCACCACGCCTCAGCTGGAAGAAGTTTTTTATGAGCTGACCCACAGACTGAATCAGGATCTCGGAGGTTCGGGTTCAAACCTGCGGACCCCTTCGGACTGCATCGGCGAGGCGCGCTGCGAATGGGCTTGTTACGACACCCAGGCCCTTTGTTATGATCTGACCATGGAATATCAGGACGAACTTCACCGGCCGGCGTTTCCCTACAAATTCAAGTTTAAATTTGATGGATGCCCCAACTGCTGTGTGGCATCCATCGCGCGGGCGGACATGTCCTTTATCGGAACCTGGCGGGACGACATCAAGATAGACCAGGAAGCCGTTCAGGGCTATATCGGTGGAGAATTTGCGCCCAACGCGGGTGCACATGCAGGGCGCGATTGGGGTCCTTTTGATATCCAGAAGGAAGTTATCGGCCTTTGTCCGACTGAATGTATGCGGATGGAAGGAAAAAAACTGCTGATCAACAACAGAGAATGTGTCCGCTGCATGCACTGCATCAATGTCATGCCGAGAGCGCTTCGGATCGGAGATGACCGAGGATGCTCCATCCTGGTCGGCGCCAAGGCGCCGATTCTTGACGGTGCACAGATGGGGACTCTTCTGGTACCTTTTATCAAGGTCGAAGAACCCTATACCGAAATCAAAGAGACCGTCATCGAGCCGATATTCGACTGGTGGATGGAAGAAGGAAAAAACCGGGAACGCCTCGGCGAACTGATGAAACGCCAGGGTTTCCAGAAACTGCTCGAAGTTACGGGATTCGATCCGGATCCGAGAATGGTTCAGGAACCGAGAACCAACCCGTACATTTTCTGGAAAGAGGAAGAGGTTCCGGGCGGATTCGAGCGAGATATCAATGAATTCAGAAAATATCATCAAAGATAGGGAGGAGAAGAGCAATGGCATTTATATCCTCAGGATACAATACCGATAAGCCGATGGAAGACCGTATCACGGACATCGGACCGAGACATTTTGAAGAATTCTATCCCCCGGTTATTTCAAAGAATAAAGGAAAATGGCTTTATCATGAAATCCTGCAGCCGGGCGTTCTGGTTCATGTGGCGGAGTCCGGCGATGAGGTTTACACGGTCAGGGTCGGCGGTTGCCGTCTCATGAGCGTTTCTCATATCCGTGAGATCTGCGAGATCGCCGATAAGCACTGCGGGGGTTACGTTCGCTGGACCACCCGGAACAATGTAGAATTCATGGTCGACAGCAAGGAAAAAGTTCAACCGCTGGTAGACGACCTGGAAAGCAGAAAGCAGCCCGGCGGTTGTTATAAATTTCCCGTCGGCGGCACGGGCGCCGGTGTAACCAACATCGTGCATACCCAGGGCTGGATCCACTGTCACACGCCGGCGACGGATGCTTCGGGTCCCGTAAAAGCCACCATGGATGTTCTTTTCGACGACTTTAAAAATATGCGGCTGCCGGCGCAGCTGCGCGTCTCTCTGGCATGCTGTCTGAACATGTGCGGTGCGGTTCACTGCTCGGACATCGCCATTCTTGGATACCACCGAAAACCGCCCATGCTGGATCACGAATATCTGGATAAAATGTGTGAAATTCCGCTGGCTATTGCCGCCTGCCCGACCGCGGCCATCAAACCGTCAAAGATGCAGATAGCTGACGGCAAGACGGTCAACAGCGTCGCCGTCAATGTGGAGCGGTGTATGTTCTGCGGAAACTGCTATACCATGTGTCCGTCCATGCCGCTGGCAGATGACGTCGGCGACGGGATCGTTATCATGGCCGGGGGCAAGGTTTCCAACCGTATCAGCGCGCCGAAGTTCTCCAAGGTCGTGGTTGCTTTTCTCCCGAACGAGGCGCCGCGCTGGGAATCGACCACATCGACCATCAAGAAAATTGTCGAAGCCTATGCCGCGGATGCTCGAAAATACGAACGTGTCGGAGACTGGGCAGAGAGAATCGGATGGGAAAGATTCTTCGAAAAATGCGATGTCGAATTCACCCATCACCTGATCGACGACTTCCGCGATCCGGCTTACTTTACCTGGCGCCAGACAACGAACTTTAAATTTTAACAGTTGTGCAGCAACCTCCTGCAGGGACCGCTTTTATGCGGTCCCTGCAGGAAAAGAAAGCAGAAGGTATAACGATGGAATACGAAGAAGCAAAACAGAAAATAGTGGAAGCCCTGAGCGCGAAAAAAGGGAAGTCGAAGTTTTATTTCAACGACTTGGCCAAGATCCTGGATGAAAAACCGAGAGATGCCAAAAAACTCATAAATAAGATGGTTACCGAAGAGGTGCTCGAATACTGGTCAAGCGGCAGCACGTCCCTTTACGGGCTCAAAGGGGCCGGCAAGCAGGCAGCCACCGAAGAAGGTCAAGAGTAGCGTTTAGAACACCGTCAAAGACAGTTATCCTTGTCTTCGGAGATTTTTCCTTTCTTCTTTTGAGAAGCGGGGTCGTTGGGCTATACATTGGCTTGGCCCCATCGATTTCAATGCTTCAACCGCCTCTTCTTTTTGAACCGAAAGACATCGCTAGAGCACCGTGTCCCGATTTGTGCAGAACCGCATAGCGCGCGATCGAATCCAATAAGGACCCGTTCCTTACATTACATTTCCATACGGCCAGAGGGGATGGTTTTTCCCAGAATAATAATATCCGCATTGAGAGGAGGTTCTGGAAAAACCATTCTGTCCATCGGGATCATCGCCGCATGGAGATCGACCGGAAACACGGTTGCGCCTTTCAAAAAAGGTCCGGATTATATTGACGCAGGCTGGCTTGCCCTCGCGGCAGGCCGGCCTTGCTATAATCTGGACGCCTTTCTGATACCCGAAGAAACGATCGTAAACTCCTTCTTCTTTCACAGGGTCGGCGGTGACATTGCCGTGATAGAAGGAAACAGGGGTTTGTTCGACGGAATCGATGTGCAGGGGCGCACCAGCACAGCCGAACTCGCGAAATTGCTCAAAGCTCCCGTCGTGCTATGTATAGACGCTACCAAGACCACCCGGACCGCGGCGGCGATTGTTTCAGGATGCCTCGGTTTTGACGTAAGCGTTCCGATCAAGGGCGTCATCCTCAATCACGTGGCCGGAACTCGTCATGAAAAAATCCTTCGAAGCAGCATAGAAACTCACTGTGGCGTTCCGATCCTCGGCGCCGTCCCCAAGCTTACCGCGCAATATTTTCCCGAGCGGCACATGGGGCTGGTTCCTACCGCGGAGCACGCCTGGGCTCAAGAATCCATTGAGGCCGCCGGCCGGCTGGCTCGCGACTATCTGGATTTAGACGGATTGATGGCTGTGGCGATGGAGGCGGAGCCATTGATACCGCCGGCCGGAAATACGATGTCCGGGGGGAGACCTTCTGAAGATTCGGGCAGCCGGCGCATCACAAAAGAAAAACACCAGAAGGTGTCAAAGTACGATGTGCAAGAAAAGGCGCCAAAGATCGGCGTGATCAAGGATGCCGCCTTTCAGTTTTACTATCCGGAAAATTTGGAAGCGCTGGTCCAGGCCGGTGCCGACCTGGTTTATGTCAGCCCCCTGAAGGATCGCTTTCTTCCCCAGCTCGATGCGCTTTATATCGGTGGTGGATTTCCCGAAACGCATGTCCAGGCGCTTGCATCGAACAAAACGTTCAGAGATGATTTGAGAGCCCTGGTCGACACGGGGTTTCCGGTATATGCGGAATGCGGCGGGCTGATGTACCTGGGACAAACCCTGGTGGTCGACCACACGTCCTATCCCATGGCCGGAGTTTTTCCCATCGTCTACGATATTTCCAAAACCCCTCAGGGCCACGGGTACACGATCATCGAGGTGGACCGACAAAATGCCTACTACAGTATCGGGACGGAGATCCGGGGGCATGAATTTCACTACTCCAGTGTTTTGAAATGGGGGGGTAAAGACAGTGATCTGGTTTTTCGAATGTGCCGGGGAAAAGGACTTCACAACCGGCGTGACGGAGTGTGCTACCGAAACGTGCTGGCTACCTATACCCACATTCACGCCCTCGGCACGCCCGGGTGGGCTCAGGCCCTGGTTGGGAAGGCGAGGGTTTATCAACAGGCAAAAAAAGAGGGCAAGCCCTGTTTTTAGGTGCCTGCCCTTTCTTTGTCGCCCGAATTTATTACATCAAAAAACTATTTTTTCGGATGGCAATTTGCGCATGTGGTGGGTGCGGCTTTTGTTTCGTTTTTCTTGTTATACGCTTTGTGACAACCACGGCAGTTTTCATGGAGCGCCTCGGCATGATAGAGGAGTTCCTCTTTTTTCGAGAGTTTGGGTGCGTCTTTTCCCTTCGGTTTTTCTCCGGGCTTGTTGTGACATTCGAAGCACTTTTGAACGGGATCACCCTCCTTCAGATTCTTAAGCGCGTTTCCTTTGGCGTCGTGGTGACAGTCTCCGCATTCGCCTTTATAGTCCGTGACATGTTTTTTGTGTGAGAACATGACGATCCCCTTGGTATGGGGATATGCCTTGCAATTCATCGGGATGACTTCAGGCGCCGCTACACCGGCATAGATTGCCGCTGCAATAAAGAGGGTCGCCAATCCAGTAACCGCCGACAAAAGCATTAAAGACCCTTTCTTCATATTCATTCTCACCCCCTTTCACTTTTTATCTGTTCTTTTTCCTGGCGCTTACGGCCTTTTCTATCAACGGATCAAACCCCTTATCGGTCAGGCGGCATTTACCCCTTATCGTCCTCCTGTGCCCCGACCGAATATCTCTCTTCCCTTGAGCGGGTTGTAAAGCTTTGTAATAGCGACTTTCATGACCTCTACAGTTTTCATGTTCAAAATGATGCTGAAAAGCTGATTTTCGGCCTCTTGCGGCAGAAAACAAGCGTTGTTGCCATCAAAGGTAAGGTTCTGAAAGCCTTTTAGAAGTTTTTTTTGGTCCTTTGCCGTCATTCCGACCTGAACCACTTTTTTCCCGCTGGTCTCCTGAACATGGCCTGAAAGCCCGGCCTCTTCAATCTTTTTGAGTTTTTCGTCATCCAAAACGACATTGATGTAGTAATCCGCCATTTATGCACCTCCTGTTTGATAGATACAAAAGCCTTATGAAAAAGTGGGCCTTCTTATGTGCGTTTGGTCGATAGAAGGCAAAAAACGCATAGAAAATCGTCTGATAAACACCCCCGCGCTTATATTACGACCTTTAACCTGTGTCAAGAGTCTTGTCGCCGCTGAAACTAGGGATCCGAATCCCCGGAAGGTTTTTTCCCAAACACCTTCGCACCCAGAATGCTCAATTCATACAAAGCCATCAGCGGTATCGCAAGCATGATTTGGGAAATAACATCCGGGGGCGTCAAAACGGCACCGGAGATAAAGGCGATAAGAAGCGCGTATTTCCTATTCTTTTTAAGAAAACTCACGCTAATTAGGCCGAGTTTTGCCAGAAACGTAAGAACTAGAGGCAATTCAAAGCTGAGGCCGAAGGCTAAAAGCATTTTGGAGGAAAAAGAGAGGTACTCCTTCATCGACGGCAGCGGTCGAATCGTTTCCGTGGAAAATCCGAGAAAGAATTTGAACCCGAAGGGAAAAACGACAAAATAACCGAACAGGGCCCCGCCGATAAAAAAAAGGGAAGAAAGAGCGACTACCGGAAAAAGAACTCGTCTTTCTTTTTGATATAACCCGGGTGCAACGAAGAGCCAGAATTGATAGAGGAGAACCGGAGCCGCCAGCATGATTCCCGAAAGCAAAGAGACCTTCAGGTAGGTAAAAAAGGCTTCAGGCAGACTGGTGAAAACGAGGGCGGCTCCTGGTTGCATGACCGAAAACAAGGGTGCCGTCAAGATTCCGAAAAGCTGTTCCTTAAACCCGTAGGAAGCCGTAAAGCCTACTCCTATGGCGACAAAGCAGATGATCAGCCGCCTTCGGAGTTCTTCCAGATGTCCGGTAAATGGCAGCTTTTCATCTTCACGAATCATCAGCGGATTCCGTATCCTTTTCCCCTTCGGGTTTATCCAATGAGGAGAGCGCCGGGATTTCATCCCCGGGGTTTTGTCGAGAATCGGCGCAGGGGGACGTCGGCTTTCCCTCTCGGTGGATATCGTCGAAGGCCTTTTTAAGATCGCCCATCTGCTGATCGATTTCGATGCTTTCCTTGAATTCCCGTGTCGCTTTTTTGAATTCACCAAGGGCTCGGCCTAAGGATCTGGCAAGATCCGGCAGTTTTTTGGGGCCGATGACAATGAGTGCAACTACCATAATCAGGATGAATTCGGGCATGCCGATACCGAACATGGGCTTCTCCGTGACGATACGGGTGAAAAGGCGTTGGGATCAATTTTTTTCACATCAACTTGATATCATTTCATAAATATTTTAAAATAGCGCCAATGGAACAGCATGTCAATCACTAACCGGCCTATTTGATGAAAAACCCATGTCAGTCTGGTTTGAGGGCATCCGATTTTAAAACGAGAAAATAGAGGCTGCCGCCGTGTTTCATGTGACCGGCTGAAATTTCGGCATAAACGCCGTTTCCCCAAAACAGATCGACTCTACCCGGACCTTGAATAGCGCCGCCGGTATCCTGATTCAACACAAAACGGGAAAGAGGCACCCATCGATCGATCCGGCCGTCTCCGTTTACCAGGGGCTTTTGCGTTTCAATAAATGCAAGCGCTCCCGGCGGAAAAAGACGCGGGTCTGTGGCGATGGACCGACCCGGAGTCAATTTTTCATCAAGGGAGCCTATCGGGCCGTCCGGTTCAATTTTAAAAAACACGTAACTCGGATTGTAGCCGAGAACATCGGGAATTTCTTCCGGATGCTGTTCCAGATAGGCGCGAATGCGTTGCATGGACATTTCGTCCTTAGGGATCTTGCCTTCTTCGATGAGAAGTTTTCCGATACTGCGATACGGCAGGCCATTTGTCGTGTGGTAGTGAACATGGCAGATTTCTCCGTTTTCCAGGTATATTTTTCCAGAGCCCTGGATTTGAAGAAAAAAAAGCCCGATGCGATCCGCCACCCATGCGATAACTTTAGCCTTTCCTTCGATAGCATCGTGGAAATCGATCGATTTTCGATCATGATAGGGCAAAAGTGTCTCTCCGGTGAATCGTGCAATGATCTTTTCCCCCTGGAATTTGGGGGAAAACGAAGAAAGATCGACGGTCAAAAGGTCGTCCGGTCGTCCATAAACAGGGAATCTATAAGTTTCTGTTTTCTTTTTACTTCCTTCTAAAACAGGTTCATAATAACCGGTAAACAGCATGGTTCCCCTGCCATCCCGACCCACTGAATGGTATATTCGATACCTTTGTTTTATAAATTCTTTTAAATCTTCCGTCGAGGGGTTGGTCGCGATATAGTCGAGAAATCTTTCATGAGATACGACCATGTGCCCGGTTGTATAGGCATCGTTTCCGAAAAAAAAGATTCTGGAAGGCGGAAGCCTTCGTAAATAGGAAAGACTGCGGGAAACAGCCGTTGCCAACCCATCGTAGGCCATATCGTCAAAACACCTCGGAAACTCGGCAGAAACGATCGGCCGCAACGTCTGGGGGCGAGATGGGACGGTCGGTTCTTCCAGGACCGCACAACCGGACGACAAGATCGCAAAAAGGATGCAGAAAACGTTCAGGGGGATAAACATACGGGATTTCATAACCTCATGCTCCTAACAGGGGATGCCGGAAAAGGAAACCAGGCTATCCGGAATCACCTCGCCTGAAATTTCCGCTTCTGCCTCCGGTTTTTTCAAGAAGAAAGAGATCGGAGATGGTCATCGAACGGTCATAAGATTTGCACATATCGTAAATGGTCAGTGCCGCTACGGCCGCGGCGCTCAAAGCTTCCATTTCGACACCGGTTTGCCCTCTGACGCGCACGGATGCCTCGATACGGACCGAGCCGGTTGCGGGATCCGGAAAAAAGTCGATATGCACATGGGTAAGCAGGATCGGATGGCACATCGGAATCAGCTCCCAGGTCCGTTTTGCGGCCATGATCCCGGCTATGCGTGCGGTTTCAAACACATTTCCCTTTTTAGTACCATAAGTTTGTATTAATTCAAGTGTTTGAGGGGACATGACGACGACTCCCTGAGCGGTTGCCGTTCTAAGGGTCGCGTTTTTTTCTGAAATATCGACCATCCGCACCTGCCCCTGGCCGTCAAGATGCGTCAAAGAAACCATGGAATTTTCCTTTACCCTCGTTTGAGCGATTCTTTCGGATGTTGAAGCGCCTGGCGGAGCTTTGGGCTCCAGCGGTCCGCAACACATGAGCTCCAGCCTTCGCCAACGCCCCAACACTTTTAAAAAACTTCCAAAAGGCAGCGATCGGTTCTCTTTGCAAAGGGGATCCGCCTTAAGGGACTGTCTGGAACTATCGCAAACGGTTTGGCTGCCGTTGCAGGAGACTGATAATCAATTGTTGCGAACCGCTGGAGCCCAAAGCTCCGCCAGGCCGTACCGTTACTGAACAGAACTAGAATCGCCCCATTTTCATTTAACCATAATATTCGGTTTTGTGTGTGACGGTGGATTTAATGGCATTCAATGTGTCTTTGAGCGCCGCGATGACATGATCTCTGACATCGCCTGCAACCACCAGATGCATAACGTCTTCGCCGACGCACAGGGTTCGGTTTTCGGCGATTTCGACCTGTATGTCTACAATACCGGGGCGCTGCTTGTTCGTTCCGAGGACCGCCCGAAGTGCATCATGGTCGACCGAAATGCGGAGTCCGGACACCTTTCGGCCGTTTGTCGACGTTCCACGGACAACCCCCTTGTGGCATAGTATCATCCCGACCCGGTCATAATTGGGGTGTTGCTTGATTTTCAGGATCAAGGCTTCTAAGTTCATACGGGAGTCCTTGTGTGAATTGGATGAGCAAATTTGTTCTCGATCTTCTCGGCTTTGATGACATCATCCAGTGTATTGATGTTGAAAAAGGAGAGCAGCCGGGGGTCCTGTTCGAGAAAGGATTCTTCCGGGATCTTTTTGACCCGAACCTGTTTGAAAAGAAGCTGAATCTTGAACTGCTTTCCCGCTATCTGCCGCTCAATGACAGGCAAACATCGTTTGGAATACACGGCGCAGAGCGGTTCAAATCCGGCCGAAATCGCGGGCACCGTGATGTCGGAGCTTTCATCGGTTGTCTCCAGAACAAACTCGATCGTCTCCCGTTTAAGAAAGGGCGTATCGCAGGCGGAAAAAAATGTGTACGGCGTCGATGCGTAGAAGAGTCCTGCGTGGATACCGGTAAGGGAACTGCGGATGGGGAAAATATCCGTTGTGATCAAACAGTCGTATTCGGCGTATTGGATCGGATTGTTTGTTACCAGCAGAATCTCTTCGAACACATCCTCAAACACCGAGAAAATGCGGTCGATGATTCTTCGGCCGCCGATACGGATGAATGCTTTGTTCTGTCCCAGAAAACGAGAATTAAGCCCTCCCGCCAGAATTACCCCGGTACAGGGTATTTTCATCACCCACCTTGATGTTTTCGCAAAAAGTGTCCAAAGAAAAAACTTTCGTCATTTTTCTATTTCTGCAGCATAGGAAAAAAAAAGCGCCTGATCAAGGGTAATTGATGTTCAACCCGAATTCCGCAAATTTTGTGACGGCAGGCCGGTTCCTTGTCTGAGAAAACCCCGCATAGAAAGAGTGGCGATAAAGACATTCGTCTTGATCTTCGTCAGATGATTGATATAAAGATAAATAGATCCCGGGGCGGGCCCGGGGCCGAAGGTATCTCAAACCTGAATCCAGCAGAGCGGTCCTATGGGTACCAGAGAGCACAAGAAAAAAGCCCCCTGCAAGGTCGCCATCGGCGTGCTTACCGCGTCGACCAGCCGCTGCCTTGCAGAAGATAAAAGCGGCAAATGGATTTGCAGCCGGGCGAAAAAGGAAGGGCATGCGGTACTTTTTCACCAGCTCGTGCCCGACGATGCCGAAACGATCAAACAGGCGGTCGTCAATGCTGTTGAAACACGAGGGGTCCAGGTGGTTCTGATCACCGGTGGCACCGGAATCAGTGCAAAAGATGTGACGATCGAGGCGCTTCGTCCTCTGTTTGACCGGGAATTGACGGCTTTCGGATCTCTTTTCGCCATGCTCAGTTTTGAACAGATCGATTCCGCGGCCATTCTTTCGCGGGCGATGGCCGGTGTGATCGGCGGGACGGCCGTATTTTGTCTGCCGGGCAGCCTAAAGGCTTGCAGGCTTGCTTGCAAAGCCTTGATTTTTCCTGAGATCGGACACCTCGTAAAGCATCTGGGGGAGCCATAACTTCCAGGCCGGCCCTGCATGTAAATGTTCTGCAATTGTCGGTAAATACCATATATGGAGCCATATGATCGGGTGTCAAAGGGGCAAGCGAGCCTTTCATGTCTCGGCACTCAATTCTCCGGGGAATGCATAGAATTTTCATATTCACAGAGAATTTTTGCTAAACATTCCATAGTCCCGGATGAAACAGAAACGAGATGACCATCAGGCAAAAAAAGTTCGTCACCGCGGTCGTCTCAAACCAGGCAGGCGAAATAGTTGAGCTTGAAGGATATGCGGCCGTGGGCATGGCCGGGTCCCTGCGGGTCCCCTTGTCTTTGGAGAAGACGATTTCCTTGCCGCATGGCGGTGAGCTCCTGTTTCTGCCGGATCGAAGCCCCATCGTCTACAACATCGAAAAAAGAAAATTTGAAACCCTGAGATGGAATCCCCGTTTACCGGATGAAGCGGTATTTCCGGTTGCTGCTTTTAATTCTCCGGGCTACCTGCTCGCTTACGTAACCGGATACCGAGAAAGACGCGGCGCCGGTCGCCTGCCGCTGTTTTCCTACGGAGCTGTCGGATGGTCCGCAGGGAAATTCAGGTCCGCCGTTATCCTCGTCGACAATGAAAAGCGGCAGGATCTTCGGCTGATGCAACGCCGAGCTGTCTTAGCCGGCGTTTATGCCATGCGCAGGAAGATGCCCAAAAACCGCCTCAGGGCACATCTTGAAAAATGCGCCCTGTCATACGGATGCCCGGCAGCGAAAAATTTTTTCATCGGACGCTGTGAAGCGCCCCTTCCGACCTCACGGTGGTGCAACGCGCGATGCATGGGCTGCCTGTCCCTTCAAAAGGACGAAGCCGTGCCGAGCACCCAGGAGAGGATTAATTTCACACCGACTCCGGAAGAAATCGCCGAGATTGCGATCGAACACATCGGTCGGGTGGAAAAAGGCGTAGTGAGCTTCGGACAGGGATGCGAAGGAGAGCCGCTGCTGGCCGCCCATGTGATTGAACCGGCGATCCGCCGCATTCGATCGGCCACGCTTTTGGGTACCGTGAACATGAACACCAACGCCAGCCGGCCGGACATCCTCGATCGGCTTTTCGACGCGGGCCTGGACAGTGTGCGGGTCAGCATCAACAGTACAAGGGAGAGCTGCTATACGGCCTATTTTCGACCCAAGGGGTATCGATACCCAGATGTGCTTCGAAGCATTGATACTGCGATTCAAAAAAGGAAATTCGTTTCGATCAACTATTTGAACCTGCCGGGTTTTACAGATTCGCCCGAAGAAGTTGAATCGCTGTCCTCTTTTCTGAACCGACATCCGATCCAGATGATTCAATGGAGGAATTTGAATTTCGATCCGGTTGCATACTGGCGATTGATGAATGCCTGCGGTCCACACGGTCGACCGATCGGCATGGCGACTCTTCTGGAATGCATTAAAAATTCATTTCCCGGCATACGGTTTGGATACTTTAATCCGCCGAAAGAAAAATTCCATGCAATGGATCGAAGCAAAAGTCGTTTTTGAATCACCGGGTTTGGGTTTTGCCGAAGACCTGATTACCGGTGTTTTTTACGTGCTCGGTGTAAGGGGGGTTCTTATCGAAAACCGAGACCATAAATTCTGGAATGGCGCGGAAGATCGTCTGCCGGCGATGCCGAAGACCGATGCGGTCATCGGCTTTTTTCCCGAAAAAAGTTATCGAGCCGGCTGTTGCCGCAGGCTGGAAAAAAAACTCGGCAGGCTCCAAAAAGAGTTTGGCATCTGTACGCGGGTCAGTTATCGAATGATCGATGAACAGAACTGGGCGGAAAACTGGAAGGCTTTTTTCCGGCCTGAAAAAATCGGGGAACGAATTATTGTCAAACCCTCATGGCATGAATTTCAAGCCGGACCGGAAGATATTGTCCTGCAAATCGATCCGGGTATGGCGTTTGGGACAGGTACGCATTCGACGACAATCCTGTGCGTTCGAATGATCGAAAAATTTTTAAGAAAAGGGGATAAGTTTCTGGACGTGGGGACGGGCTCCGGTATTTTGATGGCAGCGGCCGCCAAGTTAGGCGCCGGGAAGGTCTGCGGGGTGGATATGGATCCGGCGGCCGTGCAGATTGCCCAAAATAATCTGTTGCAAAATGCGGTGGAGCAAAAGCGATTCCATGTGGTCCATGGAAATCTTCTGGAAAATATCCATGAATCTTTTGACATGATTGCGGCCAACCTGACGGTGACCAGCGTTTTGGATTTGCTGGAAAACATGGGAGGCAAACTCAGACCGGCAGGAATTTTCATCTGTTCCGGAATCGTCGATGAACAAACAGAGCGGGTAGCCGGGCATATGAAGCACCAGGGTTTCGATCTCCTCGAAATCAGCCGGCAGGAACAGTGGTCGGCAATCGCCGGCCGGTTCAAGAGAACCGAATCCGCGAATTTTGATCTGGACACAAGTTCAATTCGGTGTTCACGGGGGACGGCCTTTCCAGCCGAAGCAAAGGGGTTGCAAACCAGAAGGCAGCGAAGGGAGCTGCCGGTAATCTATTTGGCGAGGAATTTATTATGAATACAAAGAGAAACCACATGGCCAATCGATGGTGTGGCCTGTTTTTTTGGGGATTGTCATTGCTTGTGGCCATTGGATCATCCGGATGCGACAGCGGCTCCGGTGGAGGCGGCGATGACGGTGGCTCTTCGGGGGCCGGAAACTATACCGTAAGCGGGTCCATCGAAGTATCCGCCGGCTGTGATATCGATTCGGACATCAACGACCCGCTCGCCGATTATGCATCCAATGATTCCCCTGAGCAGGCCCAGTCCCTATCGAACCCGGCGACAGTCGGAGGATATGTGAATGTGGCAGGCGCCGGCGCGAACGGAAGATCCTTTAGCTCCGGGGACAGAAGCGATTATTATGCCGTAACCCTGACAGCCGGCCAGGTTGTGACCCTTTACATTGCAGAAAGCCGACAGGCGGACCTGGATCTGTTTCTCTACGACGCCACCGGCCAGACCCTGATCGATGCATCCCTGGGTACCGGACAATACGAATCCCTTACCATTTCTGATGCAGGCGGTTATATCATCGAAGTGTATGCTTTTATGTCGGCATCCATTTACAATCTGGTTATCGGCCAGTCCGTATCGACGGCATCCGCCCAGGACTTGCGGCTGCATGATGAATTTATTCCGGGGCAGGTCATTGTCCGGTTTTCAGAAGGCGGCGAGTCCGAAGATGCGGCAACCGATTCCGGCAACCCTGCAGGCACCCTTGCCATGCGGCTGGAAGCCGGAACCTCGACGCGTGAAATGCTTTTGAGCTTTCATGACCCGGACACAAAAAACGAGGTTTTTCAGCGACTGGGGGTGACCGAACCCACATCGACCCATTCGGGTTTGCGATCCTGTGATGCCGATACCAGGGACAAACTCGATACGCTCTGGATCATCAAATCGCTTCGCCGAAACAAAGACATTCTTTGTTCCGATCCCAATTATATCCGTCATCTTTTGGAAACACCCAACGATACCTACTACGGGCTTCAATGGCATTATCCGCTGATCAACGTGCCCCAGGCCTGGGATGTTGTGACTGCGGGAGCGGATGTCCTGGTTGCCGTTATTGACACCGGTGTTCTTTTGGAACATCCGGACCTTCAGGGTCAGCTCGTCTCCGGATATGATTTTATCAGCAGCACTTCCATTTCCGTGGACGGGGACGGGATCGACACAGACCCGGATGATCCGGGAGACCAGAGCCCCGGCGGAAGCTCTTTTCACGGCACCCATGTTGCGGGTACCGTGGCGGCATCGACCAACAACGGGGTCGGAGTGGCCGGAATCGCAAGGAGCGCGAAGATCATGCCCCTTCGGGCCCTGGGAAAAGGCGGCGGAACCAGCTATGACATTCTTCAGGCCGTGCGGTATGCAGCCGGGCTGGAGAATGATTCCGGAACGACTCCGGCACAGATAGCCGATGTCATGAACCTGAGCTTCGGCGGTTCGGGCGGTTCCCAGTCCGAGCAGGAGGTTTACAGCATGGCCCGGGAAGCCGGGATTGTCATTGTGGCTGCGGCCGGCAACGAATCCTCCAGCAGCCCGAGCTATCCGGCCGCTTACGACGGGGTTGTTTCCGTGAGCGCCGTGGATATGAATGGAGATATCGCCTCTTATTCCAATTTCGGGGACACGATCGATCTTGCGGGGCCCGGGGGGGATACCTCCTCCGACACGAACGGCGACGGTTACCCGGACGGCGTTTTGAGCACCGCCGGGGACGATTCATCGGGAACCATCCAATTTGTGTATAAATTTTATCAGGGCACCTCCATGGCCGCGCCACATGCCGCGGGGGTTGCCGCTTTGATGAAGGCCGTCTATCCCGGTTTGTCTCCGGACACCTTCGATTCCTTGATCGCAAGCGGTACAATTACCAAAGATCTCGGAAATACCGGCCGGGATGAACAGTACGGCTTCGGACTCATTGACGCCTACAAGGCGGCGGTAGCGGCCGGAGGACTCGCCGGAGGCGATCTGACGATTCCGGCGACCCTCGTGGTCAATCCCATGTCGCTGAATTTTGGGACATCTTCGAACAGCAAAACGCTGACCGTAGAAAACGGTGGAGGTGAAAGCCTGGTGGTCACCGGTGTCAGCGACGATGCGGATTGGTTGACGGTTTCGGCCACCAGTGTGGATGCCGGCGGCCTCGGCACTTATACGGCAACTGTCGACCGGGGAGCGATTGCGTCGGGGACCTATTCCGCCACGATTCTTTTCACTTCGTCTGCAAATTCGGTGGAGTTGCCGGTGATCCTTTCGGCCGGCGATGCGACCCATACCGGGGATGCCGGGCTTCACTATGTGCTGCTGCTCGATTCAGAAACCCTTGAAACCGTAAATCAGGTCGATGTCTCGGCGAGTCAAGGGGTGTATTCGTATTCGATCGGACAGGTGGCGACCGGCGAGTATAAAATATTTTGCGGTTCGGATCTGGACAACGACTTTATCGTCGGCGACGCCGGGGAAGCTTCCGGGGCATATCCCTCTCTCGGTCAATTCCAGTCCTTTACGGTCGAACGGAACGTTTCAGAAATCGATTTTGGCACCGGATTCAATGTCAGCATTCCGACCTTGACGGATTTTGAACCGGAACCGATGTTACGGCTGGACAGGAAAAAGGAGACAGGCAAATGATACGCGGGCTGATCCGGTTCTTTATCTTTCTGCTGCTGATTCCTGGCGGCTGTTCGGGTGCGCCCAAAGTTACCGGGCAAGGAGATGCTGCAGATGTCGAGGTTCTCTACCAGAGCATGGTCTGTCCCGGAACGCTTCTCGATGCAGGCGCCTTGTGGATGGACGGCGAAGAAGCTTACACCGATTTTTTTCGGCATGTCGGTATCCAATCCCTCGGCAATGCCCCGCAGGCGCCTCCCCCCGTGGATTTTACCCATTTCGGCGTGCTCCTGATCAGCATGGGCCAAAGAACCTCCGGCGGGTATGCCGTGACGCTCAAAGACGATGGTGTCCGGATTCTCGGCGAAACCGCCTTTGTCCATGTAGACTGGGTCGAACCACCTGCCGGCGCTTTTTTGCCTCAGGTGGTGACATGTCCATGTCTGCTGATCCAGTTGCCCAAATCCGAATACACCGGCATCGAAGTGGTGGACCAGGATGGGACCGTTCGAGCCAGAACCAGGATTCGACCCTGACCAGTATCGATTTGAGAAGAGAGCCTCTCTAACCGGCATGCGTGCTTTTCTGAAGTCCGAGATATTTTTCAAGGCAACGGGCGGTATGGGAACTGGCCGTTTGTTTTAAAATCGCAGCGGGTGATCCCTGCGCCACGATTCGGCCTCCCCTCTCTCCGCCCGCTGGTCCGAGATCAATGATGAAATCGGCGGCTTTGATTATTTCCATGGCATGCTCGATCACAACGATGGTATTGCCCTGATCCACGATGTTCTGAAAGATCCGCACAAGCCTTTCGACGTCCGTGCGGTGAAGCCCCGTAGAGGGTTCGTCCAGGACGTACAGGGTGTGTCCGCTGGTGGGTTTTGCCAATTGTTTGGCCAGTTTGATACGCTGGGCCTCTCCTCCGGAAAGGCTGGGGCTTGGCTGGCCGAGTTGCAGATAACCGAGCCCGATATCGCATACGAATTGAGCGGCCCGGCGGATGGAGGATATGGGTGAAAAAAACTCGGCGGCCTCGTCGAAAGTCAGCGCAAGCACTTCAGATATGTTTTTTCCTTTGTATTGAACCGTCAGCGTTTCCTCGTTAAAACGCTTTCCTCTGCACACTTCGCAGGGAATATAAACATCCGGCAAAAAGCTCATGACCACTTTCGGATGTCCCTGCCCCCGGCAGTTCGGGCACTGGCCTTCCGGAAGATTGAAGGAAAACCGGCCCGCTGCATATCCCTTGGCGCGGGCTTCGGGGGTGGCTGCAAAAAGCTTTCGAATGTCCGACAGGATACCGATATAGGATGCGGGAACGGATCTGGGCGTTCTGCCAATGGGGCTGTGATCCACCTCCAGCACCCGGCTGACGCGCTCCCAGCCCTCTATACTTTCACAAACTCCCGCCGGACCCCTTTGTTTAAGCAGCCTGTTCCGCAGATTTTTGAACAGGGTTTCTTTGACCAGCGTGGACTTTCCGGATCCTGAAACACCGGTAGTGCAGACGAGACAACCCAGAGGGATGTTGAGATGGATATGGTTTAAATTGTTTGCCGCTGCCCCTGATATATGAATGCAGGGCCGATCGGCGATGCTTCTGCAGCAGGAAGTGATCTGCCGTGGTTGGCCGTTAAAAAGAGTGCGGGTAACCGATGCGGGCGATTGGCGTAAATTTTCTATCGTGCCGGAAGCGACAAGCCGGCCTCCGTTTTTACCCGCTCCCGGACCGAGGTCGACAATATGATCTGCGGCACGAATGATTTCTTCGTCATGTTCGACCACGATAACCGTGTTTCCCGTTTCTTTAAGCCCTGTTAGGGCGTCTATCAGAATCCGGATGTCCTTCATGTGAAGGCCGATGGTCGGTTCATCCAGTATATAGGTGACCCCTGTCATAGAGGAGCCGAGCTGGGCGGCCAGACGCACCCGTTGGGCTTCACCGCCGGATAAGGTGTCGCCGCTCCGACCCAGAGGAAGGTAAGACAATCCAAGTCGATTCATCAGGGAAATGCGCGCCAGTATTTCAGCCATAATCGGCTCACCAACGGGTTTCTCATGGGGCTGAAAGGGTATTTCCTTCAGTTTTTTATAGGCCGCTTCGGCAGGCAGTCGAATGATATCCCCGATGGACATACCCTCGATTTTTACGGCCAGGGCTTCCCGTCTGAGACGGCTCCCATGGCACATAGGACAGGGGATTCCCCCCCTTTCATCCAGATCGATTTCTCCCAGACCTTCGCACTGCGGACAGGCGCCCTGCCTGCTGTTGAAAGAGAAAAGCCTCGGATCAGGAGACTCGGTACTGATCCCGCATGTGGGACAGGTTCCGCTGAGGCTGAGTATTTCCTCCCGACTGTCCTTTTCGTTCGAATACGGATAATCACGAATGACCAGCGTGCCGTCGCCTTCTCTCAGCGCACTGTCCACAATACCGTCTATCGACCCGTTCGCGGCTTTTCCTGATGGCAGCAGGCCGATTAGAATTTGGACGGTGTGCTCATGATACCGGCTGAGCGCCATGTCCCGGCGGATCGTTTCAAATTCACCGTCGATCCATGCTGTATGAAAACCCTTTTTAAGAGCGCCTGAAAAGATTTTTTTGTGAAAACCTTTTCTGCCGGAAATCTTTGGAGCGAATACGGCAACGGGATGTTGTGCACAGCGGCCGAGTAGATGCTCCATGATCGCCCGGCGTGACCGGGCCGTCAAAGGACGCCCGCATCCGGGGCAATGCGGGGTGCCGATTTTGCTGAAGAGCAACCTGAGAAAATGATAGACTTCGGTGAGTGTGGCCACCGTCGACCGGCGGCCGGCGTGACTGATGCGCTGCTCGATGGCAACGGTGGGAGAAAGGCCGGTTACCAGATCGACGTCGGGTCTCTCTAAAATGCGGATATATTGTCGCACATAGGGCGCCAGGCTTTCCAGGTATCTTCGCTGGCCCTCCGCGAAAAGAATGTCAAATGCCAGGGTCGATTTCCCCGAGCCCGAGACGCCGGTGAGTGCGATGAATCGTCCATGGGGGAGGGAAAGACTCAGGTCCTTGAGATTATGCTCCCGGGCGCCTTTTACGGAAATCTCATGCGAATGAATCGGACTGCGGGAAGCCATAATCGAACCGGCTGTATCTGCCGAACCGGTGGTGTTTCTTTTCAAACGGCTACTTCCGGTCAGAGCGGTTTTAAGAAATCGCCCGGTGTAGGAGCCGGGACAGCCGGCAACCTTTTCGGGCGGCCCCGCTGCGACGACGGCGCCCCCCTCGTCTCCGCCCTCAGGTCCCAGATCGATGACCCAGTCAGCCGTTTTGATGATATCCATGTTGTGTTCGATGACAAGTACGCTGTGTCCCTCGTCGACCAAACGGTGCAGCGCCGCAACAAGGGCCCGGATATCCTCGAAATGAAGGCCCGTTGATGGCTCATCAAAGATAAAAAGGCGGCTTCCCCCCTTTTTTTCCTTCAGATGGCGGGAAAGTTTCAACCTCTGGGCTTCGCCGCCCGAAAGGGTATTGACGGGCTGTCCCAGCCGAAGATATCCAAGGCCCACCTCGACAAGGGGACGAAGGGCAGCGGCGATCCGGCCGTGGTCTTTGAAAAAATCGAGGGCTTCCCCGACCGTCAGGTTGAAAATGTCTTGAATGTTTTTTGACTTGTAGCGGATTTGCAGGATTTCTTTTTTATAGCGGGCGCCACGGCAGTCCGGACAGGTGATGAAGACATCGGATAAAAACTGCATCTCCACTTTTTCAAATCCATCGCCCTTGCACGTGTCGCACCTGCCGCCGGGGACATTGAAGGAAAAATGCCCGGGGCCCAGATTTTTCTTTTGTGCTTCCGCCGTGGCCCCCAGAAGTTTGCGGATATGCGTGAACGCCTGGGTATAGGTGAGCGCGTTGGCCCTCGGGCTTCGTCCGATGGCACTCTGGTCTATCAGCTCTGCATCCGATATCCGTTCGATTCCCGTGATCCTCTCGCATCCGCCGGGTTTGCCACGGGGATCGCCCTTTGCCCACTTTATACCCCTGAAGAGGATATCTTCGGCCAGGGTGGATTTTCCGGATCCGGACACTCCTGTCAGGCTGACAAAAAGCCCGAGCGGAATCTGTATATCAATCCCTTTCAAATTGTGCTCGGAGGCGCCCGTGATCGTCAACCATTGTCCATCTTTTGGCTTCCGGCGGCTTTTCGGTGTCGGAATCATTCGCCCGCCGGTCAGATAATCACCGGTCAGCGATCCGTTGATTCCTTCTATCGGGCCGAAATACGTGATTTGACCGCCCCTGTTTCCAGGTCCCGGGCCCAGATCCAGGACAAAATCGCTTTCGGTGATGATGTCGGGATCATGTTCCACCACCACCAACGTGTTGAAATTGTCGCGGAGTCCCTTTAAAATGGAAACAAGGCGCCGGGTGTCCCGGGGATGGAGCCCGATGCTCGGCTCATCCAGAACATAGAGCGTGTTGACCAGAGAAGCGCCTAAGGCCGACGCCAGAGCTACGCGCTGGACCTCGCCGCTAGAAAGCGTTCGGGACTGCCTGTCGAGTGTCAGGTAGCCGAGTCCCACGTCCTGAAGATAGCGCAACCGCAAACGAACCTCCTCGAGAACCATGCGGCCCGCGTCGTCGGTAATCTGCGGATCGAGGGCATCGAAAAAGGAAACTGCCTGATATACGTTTAATCCATAAAGTTGGGCGATGGTCATTCCCCCAAGAAGATACAGCAGCGTTTCTTTTTTGAATCGCGCGCCGTTGCAATCCGGACAGACGGCGTAGCTTCGATAGCGCGACAGGAATACGCGCACGGGCATTTTATATGTTTTGGTCTCGAGCCATTTGAAAAAGCCTCGAATGCCATAGTAGTTCGGAGTTCCCTTGACAACGGCGTCTCTCTGTTTTTCGCTGAGGCGGTTGAAAGGAATATTCGTAGGAATATTCTCTTTTTTGCAGAAGCCGAGCAGGTCTTCAAATTCGAAGCGGTGATCCTCCGGCCCGCCCCACGGTTTGATCGCCCCCTGTTCGATGGAGAGGGTCGGATCCGGAACGACCAGATCGAGGTCTACATCGATGATCCGGCCAAAGCCCCGGCAGGTTTCACAGGCGCCGATGGGGCTGTTGAAGGAAAACAGGTTCGGCAGTGCCGGGGAGTAGGTTCGATTGCATCGGTGGCATGCCAGTTCTTTGCTGAATGTCATGCGGCGTTTCGGCGGGATCCAGATATCGAGCCGCCCTCCCCCGAAACGGAAGGCCTGCTCAACGGAATCGATGATGCGATGGTGGATATCCTGCGTTAGACGGAAACGATCCACTACGATGTTTAGGGTTTGGTTCGGCCTGTCCTTCCGGTCGGCGTCGAGGCTTTCGATCCGGCCGCCGGCATAAATCCGGTCGAATCCCATTCGGACAAGAGACATGGGCCATCCGCCATTTTCCGTTTTGTCAGGCCCTTCGGGTCCTGCGGAAAAGCGGGCTTCGGAAAACGGAAATGTGATGACGATCGGGGATCCTTCCGGTATATCCCGAAGTTTTTTCCAGATGGAGGCCGGGGTTGCGGCCGTTACCGGATTGCCGCACGATTCACAGTGAAGCTGCGCAAAGCGGGCGAACAGCAGCTTTACATAGTCCGTGAGTTCCGTCATGGTCCCGACAGTGGAACGGGACGTTCTCACCGGATCTCTCCGGTCGATGGCGATAGCCGGCGGGATTCCCTCCACGGAGTCGACCTGCGGCCGGTCCATGCGGTCCATAAACTGCCGGGCGTAAGGGGAAAAGGTTTCTATATAACGCCTTTGGCCCTCTGCATAAAGGGTGTCTATGGCCAGAGAAGACTTTCCGGAACCGCTCACGCCGGTGACCACGGTCATGCGGTTAAGCGGGATGTCGATGTCGATGTTTTTCAGATTGTTCTGCCTGGCGCCTCTGACGCGTATGCACGGATCGTTCATGTCGTTTTCAGAAAAAATTTTCCCTATTGTGATTGATAACTTTTTAACAAGTCCAATTCCTGTGTCGTTACCGTTCACAGGGGCCTGATTTAGCGGCCGCAACATGTTTATGGCGGCTTGCGTTACGCCCCGTTCTTTTGAATGGTTTTACTGCAGGCAGCGACGATGCATCACGCCGGACACTACCTGCCTCCGGGGCTGCTTTGGAATGGTCGCAAAGACCTTCTGCCGTCTGCAATGGCAAGCGCTTATGGTTGCGGACGATAAATCAGGCCCCTGTGAACGGTAACCCTGTGTTGCTCTTTTCTTGCTAATATAAGACCGATTTCGAGTCACCCAAGGCAGCAGGCAATGATTGCCTTAACCGCCATGCGTACGCTTCGTTTCCCCCCGGCATTTTTAAAAGACCTATCGATCGAAAAAAAGTTTTGCTTTCGATATTCCTATGAACAGCGGCCCGAACTCCCCGGATGTAATGTCATGGGGGTTTTTTGTTGACGCACGCAACGACCTTGTCTATTGATGGCGCAACGCGAACCCCGCTCATTTTATAAATTCTTTAATATATTTTTCCCTATGAGATCCTCTTTTTCTGAAACGCTTTTTTTTAAATCAGACGCGCTGCTGCTGTTGACCGCGGTAATCTGGGGATTTGCATTTGTGGCGCAGCGTATGGGAATGGACTTTGTCGGCCCTTTCACTTTCAACGGCGTGCGCTTTGGTCTCGGCTGCCTGGTCTTGCTGCCGCTGATTCTTCGAAACGAAAGCAACCCTCGTGCGGTGGACCGCCACAGTAGATCCGAAGGGGATAAAATGCTGCTGCTTGGCGGCGCCATGACCGGACTGGCCCTGTTCGCGGGCGCTTCGTTGCAACAGGCGGGGCTGGTGTACACCTCTGCCGGTAATGCCGGATTCATAACCGGCCTCTATGTGGTGATCGTCCCGGCGATGGGGATGATATGGGGCCGGCCGCCGCACATCGGTATTTGGGGCGGTGCGGTTCTCGCGGCGACAGGCCTTTATTTTTTGAGCGTGACAGCGGAATTTACCATGGCTTTCGGGGATTTGCTCGTGCTGCTGGGCGCGTTTTTCTGGGCCGCGCATGTTCTTATGATCGGTTGGCTTTCCCGCCGGATCGATCCGCTGCGACTCGCTTTTTTCCAGTACGCGGCCTGTTCTGCATTGAGCCTGATAACGGCTGCCATATTTGAGGTCATCACGGTTTCAGGTCTTCTTTCGGCTGCGGCGCCGATTCTATACGGAGGCGTTTTGTCCGTGGGGATCGCCTATACGCTTCAGGTGGTGGCCCAGCGTCATGCCCACCCGGCGCACGCGGCCATCCTGCTGAGCCTGGAGGCTGTTTTCGCCGCTGCGGGGGGATGGCTTGTCCTGGATGAAAAAATGGCGCCCAGGGGTCTGTTCGGTTGCGCCCTTATGCTGGCCGGCATGATGGTTTCCCAGCTATGGGGAATCTACCGGGGACCTGCCGGAGTAAAAGCATCCTCCTGAAAATCGATTGGCCAAGAACGTATCAGGCCACACGGCCCACTACCGCCTTCAATAGATCCGGTCCCGTTTTTTTTCTTTAGGATGGCGGTATTTTTTTCAAATAGGGGCACAACTTGGTTAAAGGGCATACGGGGCAGGCCGGCTTTTTCGCTTTGCAGATGTCCCGACCGAAATATATCAGGTGAAGGGAAAATTCGCTCCAATCTTTTTGAGAGATTAACTTCATCAGGTCGAACTCGATTTTAACCGGGTCTTTGTTTTCGGTAAGGCCGAGACGGCCGGATATCCTTGCGACATGGGTATCCACGACGATGCCCGGCGTGTTGAAGGCAGCGCTCAGGACAACATTGGCGGTTTTTCTCCCGACTCCCGGCAGTTTTACCAGTTCCTCAATGGTATCGGGTACGACCCCTGCGTGGTTATTTACGATTGCGGCGGCGCATCGCTGGATATTTCTGGCCTTGTTCCGATAATAGCCGGTCGGGCGGATCAGCGCTTCGATCGTTTCGATTTTTGCATCAACGAAGTCTTGTGGCCGCTGAAATTTTTTAAAAAGGGTTTCGGTTACGAGGTTCACCTGTCTGTCGGTGCACTGGGCCGAAAGGATCGTCGCGACCAGCAGCTCGAAGGGATTTCGATAATGCAGCTGGGTCTTGACTTCCGGGTAGGCCCTTTTTAATATTTTACAGATTTCTCCGGCGCGGTCTTTTTGACTTTTCATCTGTAGGATATCCCAAGCGTCCCGGGGCAAAAATTCAATGACTTATTTTTTTACTTCGCAGATTCGTTTACACTTGTTTTTATTCATACCATGAATTCACCTGCAAGAAAAGTGCGCGGCCTGGGTCTTTGCTCGGGCGGCCTGGACAGCATACTATCCGCCCTGATTTTAAAACGCCAGGGGATCGATGTCGAATGGATCACATTCGAAACCCCCTTTTTCTCCGCATCGAAAGCCTGCAAAGCGGCGGCGACCCACGGCGTGCCGCTGACGGTAGAACGCATCACCGGAATCTATCTCGATATGCTTAAAAATCCGCCGTGCGGTTACGGAAAGCACATGAATCCCTGCATGGACTGCCACGCGCTGATGTTCCGCCTGGCCGGCAGCCGGATGAAAAAAATGGGATTCGACTTTCTTTTCAGCGGAGAGGTTCTCGGACAACGGCCCATGTCGCAGACGAGAACCTCGCTTCGGTATGTTGAAAAACATTCGGGATTCGACGGCTACATCCTGCGTCCTTTAAGCGCGAAAAGGCTGTTGCCCACGATTCCCGAAAAAGAGGGCCTGGTGGACAGGGATCGGTTGCTTGCAATTGCCGGGCGATCGCGAAAGCAACAGATCCGCCTGGCTGAAGAATTCGGGGTTTTCGATTACCCGGCTCCGGCAGGCGGATGTCTGTTGACGGATAAAGGGTTTTCGATCCGGTTAAAAGACCTGTTCGACCATCAGGCGGTTTATTCGGACGATGACTTCTATCTCTTAAAATACGGCCGCCATATCCGCTTGAACTCCGAGGTGAAAATCATCGTCGGTCGCACCCAAACGGATAACGATCAAATTCTGCGGCATTACAAATCGGCCAAGGACACGATACTCCGGGTGAAGGATTATGCCAGTCCGACCGTCCTCATTCCCCGCGGATGCGACCGGGAGTCGATGCGGGTTGCGGCCGCAATATGCGCAGGGTACAGCAAGGCACCGGCGGACATGGACATCGAGGTCGTCGCCGTATCTTCCAAAAACCAATCGAGCTTTTTCGTGCGGCCGGTTGCGCCCTGTGAAATCCAGGATCTAATCATTTAAAAAAGAACCCTTCGAAAGCCCGATGCGTATTTTTTCCCTCTTAACTGGCCGCAGGCCGCTGCAATGTCCTGGCCTTTGCTGTGCCGGATGACGGCGGTGTAATGGTGATCGATCAGGATTTGTTGAAATGCGGAAATAGTCGGTGTTTCAGGCCGGGAAAATACGCACATATCGTGCTCATTGAACGGAATGAGGTTGATTTTTGCTTTTAGGGGTCTGAGCAGGCGGGCGAGGCGGCGCGCATCTTCCTCAGAATCGTTGACGTTTTTCAATAAGACGTATTCAAAGGTAATTCTACGGCCGGGCTGCAACGGGTAGCGGCGGCAGGCGTCAATCAGTTTTTCAATCGGATATATTCGATTGATGGGCATTATTCGATTGCGCGTGCTGTTCTCTGTGGCGTTCAAAGAGACGGCCACGTTCACTTTTGTTTCCTGCCCGAGTTTCAAGAGTTCCGGCACCAGCCCTGCCGTGGAAACGGTGATCTTTCGATTTGAAAACCTCATGCCGGTGTCGCAGTCCGTCAGGGTTTCGATGGCTCGCACCAGATTGCCATAATTGGCCAACGGTTCCCCCATACCCATGAAAACGATGTTTGTCATCCGTTCGGATGAATGCACATCCTTTAAAACATCACGGACTTGGGCGACGATTTCTCCATTGGACAGTTGTCTTTCCAGCCCCCCCGAGGCCGTGCGACAGAACCTTCAGCCCTGGGCGCATCCCACCTGGCTCGAAATGCACAGCGTGTGGTGATCTCGTTCCGGGATCAGAACACTTTCGACATGTTTTCCGTCTGCAAGCCTGAAAAGGTATTTTGTTGTTCCGTCCCGGGAGGTCTCCACGCGCGATTTTTCGAGGCGTGAAATGGTAAAATGGTTTGAGAGAAAGGCCCTGAGGGTTTTACTCAGATCCGACATCACATCGAACCCATCCGCCTGACGAAAATAAACCCACTTGAAAATTTGCGAAGCCCGATAGCTTTGCAGTGCGTTGGCGGAAAGCCAGTCCGCCAGTTCGGCCTTGGTGAATTCCTTGATATCCATGTTTTTCTTGACTTTGAAGATTATTATAAATATTTTAAAAGTTTTAAGCAGAATGTCAATCCCATTTTTGAGGTAACCCATGTTTGACAGCCTTAGTGACCGACTCAATGGTATTTTCAAAAAATTAAAAGGGCATGGAAAGCTCACGGAAAGCAATATCGAGGAAGGGTTGAAAGAAGTTCGAATGGCTCTTCTGGAAGCGGACGTGCACTACCGAATCGTAAAAAAATTTGTTTCGGACATCAAAGAGCGCGCATTGGGCAAGGAAGTTATGGCGAGTCTTACCCCCGGCCAGCAGGTGGTTAAGATCGTTAATGAAGAACTTGCGGCGTTGATGGGATCGACACACGAAAACCTGCGGCTGGCCGGACCCGAACCTGTGCCCGTCATGCTGGTAGGGCTTCAGGGGTCCGGAAAAACGACAACGGCCGGAAAACTTTCCATTTTTTTGAGAAAAAACGGAAAGCGTCCTTTTTTGGTTCCGGCTGATGTCTATCGGCCGGCAGCGATCGATCAGCTGAAAAAGATCGGAGAACAATTGTCTGTTCCTTGCTTTTCGTCCAATCTCGATTCGGATCCCGTAACAATTTGCCTTGACGCTAGAATTGCCGCCCAGCGTCAAGGCTGTGATACGCTGATTATCGATACGGCGGGCCGTCTTCATATCAATCAGGAATTGATGGCGGAATTGGTGAGAATCAAGGAAGCTTTAAAACCTTCGGACATTTTGCTGATCGCCGATGCCATGACGGGACAGGATGCGGTTACCATCGCAAAAAGCTTTGATGAAACGCTCGACATCGGAGGGGTTATTCTGACCAAGATGGACGGTGATGCCCGGGGAGGCGCCGCCATTTCCATCAAGGCCGTCACCGGAAAACCGATTAAATTCATCGGCGTGGGAGAAAAATTCAACGCGCTGGAACCATTTCATCCCGATCGGATGTCTTCGCGGATTTTAGGGATGGGCGACGTTTTAACGATGATCGAAAAGGCCCAGGAAATCGTTGATGAAAAACAAGCGATCGCGCTTGAAAAGAAACTGAGAAAAAATCAGTTTACACTCGAAGATTTTCGGGATCAGATGGTCCAGATTCGTAAAATGGGATCCCTGACGGATCTGCTGGGAATGATTCCGGGTATCGGAAAGATAAAAGAACTGAAGAATCTTGATGTAGACGATCGTGAATTCATCAGAATCGAGGCGATCATCAACTCCATGACCTCTCAGGAAAGGCGACAGTTTGCCATCATCAATGGGAGCCGCAGAAAAAGAATTGCCAAAGGAAGCGGGACTACGGTACAAGATGTAAACAGGCTGCTCAAGAACTATACACACATCATGAAAATGATGAAAAAAATCAACAAGAGCGGCATGCGCGGCATGGGCCGCGGCATGTTGCCCATCTGAAGGAGACACACGTATGCCAGTTAAGATCAGGTTGGCCCGTCATGGTGCAACCAAAAGACCCTTTTACAGAATTGTGGTGGCAGAGAGCGAGAGGCGGAGAGATGGAAAATTTCTGGAAACAGTCGGTACCTACAACCCGCTGCCGGATCCAGGAGAGATTTCATTGAAGTCGGATCGGATTCAATACTGGATGGATCAGGGCGCGATTCCGACCGACACCGTAAAAAGCCTTTTGAAAAAGGAAGGTTTTTTTGCTAATCTGACATAGTAGAGACCCCCTAGATCTGAACCGCCAACAAAGGAGAGCAGCTATGAAAGATCTGATCAAATACATTGCGCAAGCTTTGGTTGACAATCCGGATCAGGTTTCGGTCGCGGAGGTTGAGGGAAACCAGACCTCTGTTTTGGAGCTTAAAGTGGCAAAAGAGGATCTGGGGAAAGTGATCGGAAAACAGGGACGGACGGCCCGAGCCATGCGAACCATTCTGAGCGCCGCCTCCGCCAAATTAAAAAAACGCACGGTTCTTGAAATTATCGAGTAGGGTTTCAACTCTAATGGAGAAAAACGGACTTCTCCCCATAGGAAAGGTCGTGGGCGTCCACGGTGTTAGTGGAACTGTGAAGGTTTATTCCTATGCAACATCCGAAGCGGTTTTTAAACCAAAAAGTTTTCTTCGGCTGAGGTGCTCGGCGGGGGAAATCTGTCGGTACACCATCAGATGGATTAAACCGCACAATCGCGTTTTGCTAGTATCCCTTCATGAGATATGCAACCGCCGGCAAGCCGAAGCCCTTGTCGGATCCCTGATTCTCATGGACAAGACGGCGCTTCCCGAGCTGGAGGACGGGGCATATTACTGGGCCGACATCATCGGGCTTTCCGTGTATTCCGCCCGACAGGAATATATCGGGCAGGTGACATCCATCATCCCGACGGGAAGCAATGATGTCTATGTGGTTAAAAAAAACCATCCGAATGACGGTGAAGATCTGCTGATACCCGCCCTTGAGTCGGTAGTGCTCGCCATTGATCTTGAAAAAAAAATGATGCAGGTGGATCTGCCTGAAGGGCTCTGACGGTATTGGACTATCTTTGCGGGGGAAACGTTGCGAATGGAATTTATTGTTCTGACGATTTTTCCCGAAATGTTTGAAGCTTTCTGGAATTACGGCATCATAAAAAGAGCGCTCTCCCAAAAGAGGATTTTCGCATCGGCGATGAATATCCGAGATTATGCCGGGGGAAAGCACCGCGTAACGGACGACAGACCCTTCGGCGGCGGAAACGGCATGGTAATGAAGCCGGAGCCGCTGGCGGCCGCCATACAGGCGGCCAAAAAAAAAATACCCCGTGCGACGACTCTGTTAATGACGCCCCAGGGACGCGTATTCAACCAGGATATTGCTCTGGAACTTGCCGCTAAGGAGGCCGTGATTTTGATATGCGGTCGCTATGAGGGAGTTGACGAACGGATTTCATCGGAATTTATAGACGATGAACTCTCTATCGGGGACTATATTTTAACCGGCGGGGAACCCGGGGCGATGGTCGTCATGGATGCAGTCACCCGGCTGATTCCGGGAGTGCTGGGCGGAGAGGATTCCGCTGAGAAAGAGTCTTTTTCAAACGGACTCCTGGAGCACGCCCACTATACAAGACCGCGATCGTTTGCCGGCATGGAGGTCCCGGAGATTTTGCTGGACGGCAACCACGCCCGGATTGACAGCTGGCGACTGGAGAATTCCCTGATACGGACATTTCTCAAGCGAAAGGATTTATTGGAAACCAGAGTCTTAACGGATCGGGAAATAGACATTTTGAAAACATGGTGCCGGGACATTGAACGGATCATTCGAACCCAGTCTCTACGTGGCGCTGGTACACTATCCCGTAGTGAACAAGAACGGTAAGACCATCGCTTCGGCCGTAACCAACCTTGATCTGCACGATATTTCAAGGGTGGGAAAGAGTTATGGGATTCGAGGATTTTATGTAATTACCCCTCTGGCGGATCAACAGGAACTTGTTCGACGGATCGTATCGCACTGGATAAGCGGCGCCGGGGTCGAGTATAATCCCAAGCGGAGTGAGGCCCTGACCTTGATTGCCCTTCGGGAGTCCGTAGACAAGGCGGTCGAAGACATTAGGCAGAAGGAAAGACATCCGCCGAAAATTGTGGCTACCTGTGCCCGTAAACATGGTCGAAGCATCGGGTACAATACCTTTCGGCAGATGCTCCGCAGCGGCGGCGTCTATCTTCTGGTATTCGGGACCGCTTGGGGGCTGACGACGGATTTTTTGCAAAGCGCCGACTATGTGCTACTGCCTGTCCAGGGCAACAAGGGGTACAACCATCTGTCTGTTCGGTCCGCTGCCGCCATTATTTTAGACCGGCTTTTGGGGGAATAAACCGGGGATGCCTTTTTCCCCCGGCATTTGATGATGCAGGATAAATACAGACTACACCACGAAGGGATGACAATATGGAAATGCTAAAACAACTGGAAAGAGAAATGATGCGGCTTGATGTGCCTGATTTTCTTCCGGGCGACACGGTCAAGGTTCATGTCAAAATAAAAGAAGGGGAAAAGGAACGGATACAGGCCTTTCAGGGCGTTGTTATCAATAAGCGCATGGGGACGATGAACGCCACATTTACCGTTCGAAAGGTGTCCTACGGTGTCGGGGTTGAACGAATTTTTCTTATCCATTCCCCTGTCATCGATAAAATAGAAATCGTCACTCGGGGCAGGGTTCGACGAGCCAAGATCTACTATTTGAGAAAATTGAAAGGGAAAGCGGCCAGATTAAAAGAGCGTCGGCCCTGATAAGACCCGCTGCCTTCATGAAACCTGACCTATGGACTTTTGAAAAGAGATCTGCGGAAAGAGGCTTTGTAAACATTGCCGGTATCGATGAGGCCGGCCGGGGCCCTCTGGCCGGCCCCGTTGTCTCTGCGGCGGTTATTCTTCCACTATCGCTGTCGCTTACTGAAATTGGCGATTCCAAGAAGCTTTCACCCGGGAAAAGGGAGCGCCTCTATCTGCAAATTTACAAACACGCCGTTTCCATCGGGATCGGCATCGTCGATTCGGCCGAAATAGATCGGATAAACATCCTGCAAGCCTCGCTTCTCGCCATGGGCATGGCCGTTGAAAACCTGAACCCCCGACCGGATTGTCTTCTTATCGACGGGCTGTTTCCCATATATTCGAACATAGAGCAGAACGTGATACCCGGCGGAGACGGGCGGAGCATATCGATCGCAGCCGCCTCGATCGTCGCGAAGGTCACCCGGGACAGGCTCATGGAAAGATACCATCAGGATTACCCTGAGTTCGGCTTTTCGCGTCACAAGGGCTATCCCACCCGATCACACAAGGAAGCCATTCAACGGCTTGGATGCACTCCGATCCATCGGCGCACCTTCAAAGGGGTGAGGGAATACCTGTCATGTTGAACAACAGGCAGTTCGGTCGCGAAGGAGAATCGATCGCCGTCGATCATCTGAAAAAAAACGGGTATAAAATTCTGCAGCAGAATTACAGGATAAAGCTGGGCGAGATCGACATCATTGCAAAGGACAGGGACTCGATTGTTTTCATCGAAGTCAAGACGAGGCGCACTACCCGTTACGGTGAACCCAAGTGGGCGATAACTCCTCGGAAGAAGAAGAAAATATCAATGGTGGCGCTATGGTATCTCAAGGAAACCAACCAGAGCCATTCCCGCGCCCGTTTTGACGTGGTGGCGATACGCACCGTCGGTGCGACGGACGAGATTGAAATTATCAAAAATGCCTTTGAACTCGCCTATACATAATCGGCGGTACAGACATCAAAAAGAGGGGGGGCGTCTCTATGTGGTGGCGACACCAATCGGAAATCTGGATGACATCACCCTGCGCGCCATCGATGTGCTGGGACAGGTGGACAGCGTTGCTGCGGAGGATACCCGGCAGAGCAAAAAACTTCTTTTACGTCACAATCTAACCTGTCGCCTCCTTTCCTATCACGAGCATAACGAGATCCAGCGGGCGGCTGAACTCGTGGAACAGATGAAAGCCGGCGCTTCTGTGGCGCTGATTTCCAGCGCCGGGACGCCGACCATTTCCGACCCCGGCTACCGCCTGATCCGCAAAGCCATCGACAGCGGCATCGAGGTCGTGCCTTTGCCCGGTCCAAACGCGGCGGTTGCGGCCCTCAGCGTATCGGGCCTGCCTACAGATTCATTTATATTCATCGGTTTTGCACCAAGGAAGCAGGGGAAAAGGCGGCAATTGCTCAGGAACCTCGAACCTGAACCCCGGACGACCATATTCTATGAGTCTCCCCGACGGATCATACCGCTCATTGAGGACATCCTTTCGATCATGGGAGACAGAGATGCGGTTCTATCGCGTGAAATGACCAAGATTCATGAAGAATTCATCAGAGGACCTCTTTCTGAAATCCGGCTTATCCTGGAGCGCCGCACGGAAGTAAAAGGCGAATGTACGCTTTTGGTTGGGGGAGCGGTTTCGAATGAGGATCCGGATCCGCGGAAGGTTCAGAAAGAGATCCGAAGAGAGCTGGCAGCACCTGAAACCACCCTATCCCGGACTGTCCGCTCGATAGCCGACAGATGGAATATTCCAAGAAGACGAGCGTATCAGGAAGCCCTGAAAATAAAAATCGAAGAGAAACCAAAAAGGGATTCGGGCCATGAAAAATCTTGATGCCATCTTTTCACCGCAGTCGGTTGCGGTAATCGGTGCATCATCGACGCCTGGAAAGGTCGGCCATGACATATTTGCAAATATACTGAGAGGAGGATTCACCGGAATCCTGTATCCGGTAAATCCGAGTGCGAGATCGATTTTGAGCGTCCGGGCCTACCCCTCCATACTGGATATTTCCGACGATGTGGATCTTGGCATTATCATCCTCCCGCCGTCAGCCGCAATGGAAGCGGTGAAGAGTGCCATCGAAAAAGGAATCAGGGGGCTGGTGATCGTTTCGGCCGGATTTCGTGAGGTCGGTGCAGAGGGGCTTGAAATCGAAAATCATATCGTTGGCATGTGCAGGAAAGCCGGTGTTCGGCTGGTAGGTCCCAATTGCCTGGGGGTCATCAACCCACACCCGTCCGTTCGGCTGAATGCCAGTTTTTCCACCCGCATGCCCGCCTGTGGCAAGATTTCTTTTATCTCGCAGAGCGGCGCCCTGTGCACGGCGGTGCTTGATTTTGCCAGCGACCGGGATTTCGGTTTTTCAAAATTCATTTCGATCGGCAACAAGGCGGATGTGGACGAACTGGACCTTCTGCGGTACTTTCACGAGGATCTGGAAACCGAAGTCATTATGATTTATTTGGAGGAACTTCGAAGAGGAAGTGAATTTATCGACACCGTCAGGGAAATAACTTCCGGTAACCGGCGAACCCCGGTGCTTGCCATAAAATCCGGCAGAACTATTGCAGGTGCCCGGGCGGCTGCATCGCACACGGGCGCAATCGCCGGCTCCGAAGCTGTATACAACGCCATTTTCAGACAGTCTGGAATAATTCGTGCGGAATCCATAGACGAGCTTTTCGATTTCGCCAGCGCCTTTGCTTACAAAGATCAAAGCGCCCTGGGCAAGATCAAACGAAAACTGCCGCAGGGAAACCGTGTGGCCATCGTCACCAACGCCGGAGGCCCGGGGATCGTTGCCACCGATGTGACCGTTTCCTCAGGGTTGCAGCTGGCAAGATTTTCAGAAGGAACGATTCAGGAACTTGCCCGCCATCTGCCAAAAACGGCGAATCTTCACAATCCCGTAGACGTTATCGGTGATGCCTCGCAGGATCGATACAAAAACGCCCTGGAAGCGGTAATCGAAGATAACGGCGTCGACGGAGTACTGGTGATCCTCACTCCGCAATCCATGACCAATGCTCTTGGAACAGCGGAAGTGATCGTTCAGATCGCCAGGAATTCCTTCAAGCCGATTCTATGCTGTTTTATGGGGATCGTTGATGTGTCGTCAGGAGTGAACTACCTTCAGAAACACGGGTATCCGGTGTTCAGGTTTCCCGAGAGTGCGGCAAAAGCTTTCGGGGCGCTTTATCGATACGCAAACTGGTTAAATCGGCCCATTCTTGAGGAATTCAAACTGATGCATGATTCCGAAAAGGCGGCCGAAATGATAAAAAAATGTCTGGCCGAGGGCAGGACCCATCTCGGAGAACTGGACGGCCTGGAGCTGCTGGCATGCTATGGATTTGAGGTGCTGCCCACCTATTTGGCTAAAACCGCCGGGGAGGCGTCGGATATTGCCGGGACACTCGGTTTTCCCGTTGTGATGAAGATCGTCTCTCCACAGATCCTGCACAAATCGGACGCCGGCGGCGTAATGGTTGGACTTGAAAACCAGCTGCAGGTCGTGTCGGCATTCGACCGGATTGTCCGAAACGCCGTTGGTTTCAATCCAAATGCCCGTATCGAAGGGGTTCTCATTCAAAAAATGGCGCCCCCGGGTGAAGAAGTCATCATGGGCATGAATCGATATCCGACTTTCGGGCCTTTGCTTATGTTCGGTATCGGCGGCATTTTCGTTGAAATCTTTCAGGACGTGACATTTCGGCTATCCCCGATCAGGAGGAACTCGGCTAGACGGATGATTCAGGAGATAAAAGGGCATAAACTTTTAAGCGGATTCAGGGGAAGACCTCGAAGAGATCTCGAGAGTCTTGAAAGATTACTCATCTGCCTGTCGGACATGGTCTCCAGACACCCGGAAATCATGGAAATGGACATCAATCCGCTCCTGGTCCATGAAGAAGGCAAGGGCGCGACGGTTGCAGATTGCCGGATTATTCTTCAATCGTAAATGGTTGACGTTTTCTAAGACCGCCCATACGCATGAACACAACATCCCTTCTCCGTATTGTTTATCCCGTAATTCTTGCTGTTTCACCCGAAAACAGGAGGCTTCGAGGTAGAGAAAAGGTTGTCTGCCTCAGCCGGTTTGCCCGTCGGGCACTGGCGCTTTCCGCAGAGAAATTGGGGCTTTTTCCGGACCGGCTATTACTGTTAAAGGATGAAAGCGGCGTACCACAGCCGTTTAACGGGTATTACTGGTCGGTTACTCATAAATCGACCTATGTGGCCGGCGTAGTTGCACCGGAAAGGGTGGGAATTGACCTGGAGGAAATACGTGCGGTTTCCCCCCTTCTTTTCAAAAAGCTGGCGGATAGGCAGGAATGGGCGCTTGCGGCTCTGGAACCGTTAACCCACTTTTTTCGTTACTGGACATCCAAAGAAGCCGTGCTCAAGGCCGCAGGGACCGGGATAAAAGACCTTTCCCGATGCCGCATCGAAAGAATTCTTGGCCATAAGCGTCTGATTGTAGATTACCTCGATCGGCGATGGCATATAGAGCACCGTTATTTCGACGGACACATCGCCTCAATCGTCTCCGATGGGTTTACAATCCGATGGATCCTGTAACGCGCCGAGAAGCCATTTCAAAACTTCGTCCGAGGCCCGGTGGTCCGCCGCGGCGGATTGCAGGTTTCCTCAAAATGCTCATATCCTACCGTGTATGCTCCGCTTTTTCGTCAACCTGCACCTTGCCCTCCAACCGGATTTAAGGTTTTGAAACGGCTTCGAATCCATTTTCCGTTCCTCGTCGAAGCAATACCATGAAATGCCCTGCCGTTCAGGGAATGCCGTGACGGGGGCTGTGGCGTATTCGGCTTTCCGGAATTATCGCCGGAGACCGGCGTCCACGGCTTCTCCTTCGGGTACAGGTGGAAGATTCGGTCGTATGAGAAAATTCCGCTGCAGCGATTGAAAAACTCTGTCCACGTTTTCCACGGCCTTCCGGGTTTCCCCTATGCCCTCTTCGGTGGATTGAATGATCGCAGGAATGTTCTGGCTGCCCTTTTCAAGGTTTTTCAGGATCGTTCTCACCGAGTCGAGGTTCTTATCCAATTCAACGAGAATTTGATTCAATCGGCCGACACCCGTGTCGAGGCCGCCGACGGCCTTTTTTATGGAGGACAGGTTTTCTTGTACCAGATCCATGGTTTGTGGAGCCTTTCCGGACGCCAGACGGATGTCGGCCAGGATATTTTCCACCTTATCCAGTTTGTCATGCACCGATTCAATCAGCTCTGTGGACTTTAACAGATTCCCAACGGTTCCCTTTCCGTGTTGAATATCGAAGGTGACCGCCTGAAGGTTCGCGGTGGTTTTTTGGACGTTGTCCAGGGTACCAAAAAGAGGTCCGGAAGGCTGCCGAAGAGCTTGAACAAGATCCGACAAATCCTGAATCGCCTGAATCAGCATTTTTGCTGTTTTTTCGACCTGAAAATCGGTGAGCAGATCCGAAATGGATCGCTTGGCCTTGCCGGGTATAATCCCCCCTTCGGAAATTTGGGGCAACTCAGGATTTCCCGGTCGTATGGATACATACTCGGAACCGATAAATGTGGGACTCTCTACGATAGCAAACGAATCGCTCCGGATTCGAGAGGCGTATTCTTCTAAAATAGCCAGTTTTATTTGGACTTTATTGCCGGTCAGGGAGATCTTTTCTACTTTGCCGATGTTTGCTTTGAAAAGTTTGACGGGAGTGTTTTTTTCGATGTTGTAGCTTTCGTCGAAAATGGTGTAGTACGTTACGTAACTCTGAAACCAGTCCTTGCCGCGGCCGATGCTTATAATGACGGCCAGCAGCAGCATGGCGATGCTCAAAACAAAGACTCCGACAATTTTTTCCATTCGCTTAAAGTGGGCTTCCATGGCTTTTTTCCGATTATCGAAACTCTGTATCAGTTTTTTTTGAAAAAATGAATCGCACGACGAACGGCCGGCTGCTTTTTGGGAAATAATACGAAACGCTTAAATAAGGATGGTCTTAAACGCCTGTCAGCCGTCCATTTGCAATGCATCCTTTTTTGTTGGCGAACGTACCAGTGAATCGCTTGTCATGGGACAGCACAACCATCGTAATGCCTTCGGAAAACATCCGTTTCAACAGCTCCACAAACAGATCGAATTTGTTATGGCCGACATAGTCTTCCGGCCGATTTAACAGCATAAGCTCTGGTTTTTTGGCCATTTCTCGAATTGTCACGGCGAGTTGAATATCTATCGGATTGAGGGTGCCCGGCCGCATATCGAGTTTATTTTCGATCTCAAAGATTCGGCACAGCTCCGATGTCTGAGCGTCCAGATCGATGGAAAGCGAATTTTCAAAGTAGGATCGCATGAACAGCAGATTTTCTCTGAGAGTCCTGTTACGGATCAAGGTTGAATCCGGTGCTATATATCCAATCTTTCGCTTGAATGGAAGCAGTGTTCGATAGTCTGAAAACTCGAGGCGCTGGCCACGGAAGCGATAGGTGCCTTGGACCGGCGGCGTAAGGGTTGCAAGGGCTCTGAGCAGATTGTGTGCGTCTTGCTGCTCGTCCGTTTCGATGACGCATACATCCGCTTCGAAGAGGGCCAGAGAGAAATCCTGCAGGCCTCTCCTGCCGAAGCCATCGAGCGAAAAGTTTGTTAATTCGATAAGTGGCGTTACAGTATCATTTGTCATAAGTAAAAGAGCAAAGAGGTCCATACGTTGAAAAGCAGGCAGAAAAAATAGCATTCCACGGCTGCCCGCGATGTTTTTATGGGGACCGTCGGCATTTGTTTTATCGCTTCAAAGCCGTGATAAAGGGATGTGACGGTGATCGTGATGCCGAATAATAGTGCTTTGACGATTCCAACGGCAATATCCGAGACGGATATTGCTTTTGCGATCTGCCAGAGAAAATTGCCTATCGGAATGTCGGTGACTATCCATACCATGGCATATCCTCCGAGTATCGCTGCAATGTCGAAAACGATAAACAAAAACAGGATTGCGGATGTGATCCCGATGAGTCTTGGCAGGCCCAGGATCCGGAACGGATCGATGCCGGTCATCTCAATGGCTTCAATTTCATGAAGCACATTCATATAACTGATTTCGATGGTGACGGCGGTTGCGGATCTCAGAATCACCAAAATAGCCGTCATAATGGGACCGATTTCCCTGACGAGGATCAAAACAGCTGTTTTTCCCAGATCATACTGGCCGGTCATCTTTGCAAATTGAAAAATAAGCATGCTGCCAGTGATCAGCGCGAAAAGGATGACTGTCGGAAGGGCCTGCACGGCGGTAAAGTAAACCTGTTCCAACACCGCCCGCCGGATAAGGAGTCGACCTTCTGTAGTCCGCTGAAACATCAGGCAGAACAATCGATAAGTTAAAGCGGATAAATCGAGAATATGGTTTACCGTTGATATGGCTTTTTTTCCGACATGTCCCAGGAGCTGATCCATGCGCTGTTTGCACCCCCGTTTGATAAAAACCGTGATGCCGTCGATAGGATTTTGGAGAAACAGGTGCTTTTCTCAAAACCGGCTTCCGTGCTGTGGAAGCAGCGGTTGACTTTTTTAGGCGCTTTCACTATTACATTGTCAGAGTCAGAAAGGTCAACAAAATTAGGAGACTATTGTATTTCAGCCGTAGCAGCCTCTCTTTCCAGGTCATCCTTATGACTTTTTTTCAGGAAAATCATAAAGCGGCATTCCGGAATTCTTGCGCTGCTGATCATGGCTGCCGGGGTTCCGGCATATTTAATCGGTGTGCCTTTTCTGGATCTGGTTGAGCCGAAAACCATCGACCTCAGGTTTAAAGCCAGGGATTTTATCCGACCCGGGCCGGAAGTCGTTCTGGCCGTGATAGACGAGAAAAGCATTGCCAAAGAGGGAAAATGGATTTGGCCGAGATCGAAAATAGCGGGTCTTGTGACCAAGATATCGGACGCAGGTGCAAGGGTCATCGGCTTTGATATCGGTTTTCTTGAACCGGTTGAAAAAATTAGCAAGGAAGTCAAACGGCTGAAAATTGAGCAAGTCGATCGGGTGCGTTTCCTCGACCGGCTCAGACAAAAGAAGGATGATGATCAACTGCTGGCAATCGCCATCAAGAACGCCGAATGCGAGGTGGTGTCGGGTTATTTTTTTCAAATGGATAAAAGCTGTTTTGGCGCATACGGCCGAGGAAGAAATCCAAAGGAACCAGGAAAACTGTGCAGGATCCGTCTATAAAACCGTCCATTACAGATCCTCTGCTGCAGAGGCGGATGGGATTATCAACATGGTTTACCCGGTTTCCGTCATCGTTCTTGCGTATATTAAGGGACGGTAGGCAAATTTGAAGGGGATGCCATCATTGCATTTTTCGGTGTACCCTATTATCTTCCAAATCACGCTGAAGCGGCCTGCATGTCGTGCGGTGAAATACAAACTTCTCGGATATCCGGAGGATGTTGACAACCGAATACAGGAAGTGGTGGCCCATTATGCCGCAGGCCTTTACGCCTATCGGCGCCGGGACCGGGGCCGGGCGATCCTGTCGTTTTTGGCCGTGCCCAAGGTTTCTCCCGACGACGGTCCTATCCGGACCATGCTGGGATGCGGCGAATTTAAGAAAAACCTACCGGGAAACGACCGGGACGGTTGTTTTACAATGAAATCGAAATAAGAGCCATGACGCATGAACTTCGGATATATACAAAGGGGGAAATATGCACTTTAAATCGAAGGTGAGCATTGCGGCGGGGTTGATCCTGTTTTTCCTCGCGGCATGCGGCCCAAAGACATTGGTGCCGAAGGCAGCGCTGGACACTCCAACACACCATGTTTCCAATGGCAATAAACTTCTCCAATCCGGTAAGATGGATGATGCGCTTTACGAATTCAACCGTGCCAGGGAGCTGGATCCGGCCTGCGCACCTGCCTATCTGGGTATCGGGTTGGTTTACGGGTTGAAAGGCGATTTCGAAAATGGGTTTCATGCCTTGAACCTGTCTAACAATTACGCCAGAACCGAGGATGAAAAAAAGGCGGTTATTGCCGGCACCATGCGTCTTCTTATCGAAGCAAATGGCGCGGTAGGTCGGGACTGGCTGGAGCGGGTAGAAGAGCAATTTAATAAAGCGACGGCGATGGACCCGGGTTTTCCGGATGCCCACTATTACATGGGACTGGCCTATAAAGTTTCCAATCAATTCGAAAAAGCAGCCAGCCAGTTTCTCCGGGTGCTTGAAATAAACGATGGGTTTGTTGAAGAGGCGGGCAGGGACTATACCACCGTGAGGCAGATCGTGCGTGCCATGCCGGTCTCCGAAGCCGGAAAGGCGATCGCGCTTTTGAAAAGGATATCCCGTGCGGACATGGCGGTGCTGTTGATCGAAGAATTGAGGGTTGAGGACCTTTTTCCGACAGTTGTGGAAAAATCCCGTGCTTTTGAGACAGAGGCCGAAGCGCTGTCAGCGGTCGACATCCATGACCATGCGTTCAGAACGGTCATGGAAAAAGTCATCGCACTCAATGTAAAAGGCATTGATCTTTTCGGCGATGGCATGTTTCAGCCGGATCGGCCTGTAACGCGGGCCGAATTTGCCATGGTGATCGAAGACATTCTGGTCCGGACAAGCCGAAACGATCACCTTGCCAAGCAATTTATCGGCAGATCCTCCCCCTTTTCCGATCTGAGAAGCGACACCCCGTACTTTACTGCGGTCATGGTCGTCACCACACGCGGCATCATGGAGGTGAAAAACATCAGGACCGGCCAGTTTGATCCCATGGGCGAGATCTCAGGTGCTGAAGCCCTCTTGAGCCTGTATGCCCTGAAGCGCCAGCTTCAAAAATAGTGCTCTTCAGACAGTTGGGCCTTATTCAACCGAAGCGGCTGTCGGCTTCTGCTGTCCCCGGAACCTATTAAATGTTGGTCGTAAAGTACAAGAAAACCGGATAGATCAAAATTATGTCCCCATTTCCCATGAAGCCAGGTACTTTTTCTGTTCAGGCGTCAAGGTGTCGATCTTTATTCCCATCGAGGCCAGTTTTTCTGCGGCAATCGCCATATCTATTTCCTCCGGTACCGGATACACATTGTTTTCAAGCGGCGTCTTTCTTTTAACCATGTATTCGATGCTAAGGGCCTGGTTTGCGAAACTCATATCCATCACGCTGGAAGGGTGACCTTCGGCGGCGGCCAGATTAATCAGTCTCCCTTCTCCCAGAAGGTTTATCCGCTTTCCATTTTCGAGCACGAATTCCTGGACGAAAGGCCTTAGGGTGCGGGAAGATTTTGTTATGGCTTTTAGGCCTTCGAGGTCCAGCTCAACGTTGAAGTGCCCGGAGTTGCAGATAATAACGCCGTCTTTCATAAGCTTGAAATGCTCTTTTCGGATTACATTGATGTTGCCGGTCAAGGTGCAGAAAAAATCACCGACTTTTGCTGCCTCGCGGATCGGCGCCACAATGAAACCATCCATGACCGCTTCAATGGCTGCAATGGGATCCACCTCGGTCACGATCACGCTGGCGCCCATTCCCCTAGCTCTCATGGCGAGCCCCCGGCCACACCATCCATAGCCGCAGACGACAAAAGTGGTTCCGGCGATCAACCGGTTGGTTGCGCGAATGATGCCGTCCATCGTGCTCTGGCCCGTGCCGTATCGGTTATCAAAAAAATGCTTTGTACGGGCGTCGTTGACGGCGATGATGGGATATTTTAAAACCCCGTCCGCGGCCATGCTTTTCAGGCGGATAACGCCTGTGGTCGTTTCTTCCGTTCCTCCCCTCACCGTTTCGATGAGTTCGGAGCGCTTGGCGTGAAGCGTCGAAACCAGATCGGCTCCATCATCCATGGTGTAATGTGGCTTGAAATCCAGAACCGAATCGATATGTCTGTAATACGTCGCATGATTTTCACCCTTTATTGCAAAAACGGAAAGTTTGTCCTGTTTTACAAGCGATGCGGCAACATCATCCTGCGTACTCAACGGATTTGAGGCGCATAGATAGACTTCAGCACCGCCGGCCTTCAGAGTCTTCATCAAAGAAGCGGTTTCGGTTGTCACGTGAAGGCATGCCGCTATTCTGATGCCCTTCAGAGGTTTTTCCTTTTCAAATCGGTTTTGAATCCGGTTCAATACCGGCATATTTTGATTTGCCCACTCGATTCGAAGCGCGCCGTCTGATGCCAGTTTCATATTTTTGATGTCATATTTCATTGTTCTGCGATCTCCTTATATAGAGTGAATTTATCATTACAGATTCTTCATGGAATCACCGGCTCTTTCGGAGGTGATCCATAAGCATGTTGCCGGGGAACTATTGGGTATCAGGGATTCAATATCGTATTGTCGATAAGGCGGGTAGTCCCCACTTTTACTGCCAGCGCCATCAATGCCGGCCGTTCGACCATCTCCATCTCTTCGAGGGTTTCAGGGTCGCAGATCGAAATATAATCGATTTGTGTATTCGGATACGAAGTGATGATCCATTTCGCGGCTTCAATAAGGCGATGGGCCTCCGAGACACCATCTGAAATCATCTGCCGGGCCTTTTCCAGAGATCGGCAAAGCGACAGAGCTGCAGGACGTTGTTCGGCGGTCAGATAGGCGTTTCGCGAGCTCATGGCGATCCCATCGGCTTCTCTTACCGTTGGACAGCCGACGATCTGGATGTCCATATTCAAATCCATGACCATGCGTCGAATTACCATCAGTTGCTGGTAGTCTTTTTCTCCGAACAGAGCGACATGCGGTTTTACCGTGTGAAAAAGTTTGCTCACCACGGTTGCTACACCCCGAAAAAAAACGGGTCTCGACAGGCCGCAGAGGTGTTTGGGCAGCTTCTCCAGATTAACGTAGGTTTGAAACCCCTCCGGATAAAGCTCCCGTGTGTCCGGATGAAATAAGATATCCACTTTTTCAGCTTTCAAAAGAGCCATGTCTCGATTGAAATCCCGGGGATATGCTTCAAAGTCTTCACCAGGGGCAAACTGAGCGGGGTTGACGAAAATGCTGACCACCATTGCGCTGCAAAGTTGGCGGCCTCTTTGAATCAGTGACAGGTGCCCTTTGTGAAGATAGCCCATGGTTGGAACAAAGCCGATTTTCTTTCCGGAATACCGCAACTGTTCCGCGCAATCCTGCATCTGCCGGACGGATGAAATAACATCCATGGGGCCCCCTTTTTTCTTAAGCGTTCAAGGGTTCTCAGAAAGTATGATTCAACCCGCAATCCCTTGGTCCATGCGCAGCCAAACAACCTTGAACGGTGAACTCTGGACCTGGGAACCTTTACAAATTACTGGTAACTTTTCAAAAGTGTTACAAAATTAAAAATTTTAAATCGTTTCTGGCATTTTGTCAATGCTTTCCGAAGCCTTATGAATCGTTACACCCGGCTGATAAGACTTTTTCCAGGCATGAATTTTTTGACGAATGGAGTGCTTTCCACGCCGGAGATTACTGCAACGTCCGTACACCAGATCACCGTTGATTTTTAGAACCAATTTGTTATTTATACAAATTTGTATGATGTCTTTTTACAGGATTGAATACACGGAACACAAACAGGGACGAAACAGGGCATGAAGAAAATTGAAGAGGTTATCCTGCTGTATGAAATCAGCAAGACGCTCAATGAAAACTTCGATTTGCGTAAATCTTTATACAAAGTTCTCGATATTCTGTCCGGCTCTTTGAACATGGTCCGGGGAACCATTACGATTCTAAACCCCCTCAGAAATGAAATTGCGATCGAAGTTGCCCATGGGCTTTCGAAAAGCGCTATCGAAAGGGGGAAATACAAACTTGGAGAAGGGATAACCGGCCGGGTGATTGAAACCGGCAAGGCCCTTTCCATCCCCAAAATCAGTGAGGAACCGCTCTTTTTAAATCGGACCGCCACACGCAAATCCATACAGGATCAGGAGCTTTCATTTATCTGCGTTCCCGTTACCAAGGGTTCTCAGGTCGTGGGTGCCCTGAGCGTCGACAAACCCTATGACGAAAGCTATCCATTGAAAGATGGTGAAAAGCTGCTTTCCGTGGTGGCGGCGATGATCGCCCAGCATGTGATCAACCTGGAAACCATCCGCATGGAGAAAGATCGCCTCAGAGAAGAAAACCGGAGGCTTCGAGGAGAGCTGGAAAATAAATACCGGATCACCAATATCGTGGGCAACAGCAATAAGATGCGGGAAGTCTTTCAGATGATATCCCAGGTTTCAAAAAGCAATGCGACGGTGCTGATACGGGGTGAGAGCGGCACCGGAAAGGAACTCGTAGCCAATTCGATTCATTACAACAGCCAGAGGGTCAAGGGCCCCTTCATCAAGGTCAATTGTGCGGCGCTTCCCGAAAACCTCATCGAAAGCGAACTTTTCGGCCATGAGAAAGGAGCTTTTACCGGTGCCGTCAAACAAAAGGCCGGGAAATTCGAACTCGCCCACAAGGGAACCCTGTTTCTGGACGAAATCGGGGCTATCGGTCAGGATGTTCAGATAAAACTGTTGCGAGTGCTTCAGGAACGCGAATTTGAACGTGTCGGAGGCACCCGAACCATTCGCGTGGAAGTCCGGATCGTAGCGGCCACAAATAAAAACCTGGAACAGGCTGTGGAGAATAATTCTTTCAGGGGGGACCTTTATTACCGTCTCAATGTGTTTCCCATCTATATTCCGCCGCTCAGGGAAAGGAAAACGGATATCCTTCTATTGGCCGATTATTTTCTGGAAAAATATGCAGCGGAAAACGGCAAGGAAATTCGCAGGTTTTCGACACCGGCCATCGATATGATGATGAACTACCACTGGCCGGGTAATGTCAGGGAATTGGAAAACTGTATCGAACGAGCTGTGCTCCTCTGTGAAGAAGGGGTCATCCACAGCTACCATCTGCCGCCCACCCTGCAAACCGGGCAGGAGTCCGATACGGTTCCGGAGGTCTCTCTCGAGGACGCAACTGCACACCTGGAGCGCGAGATTTTAATAGATGCGTTGAAAAACACGCGGGGGAATATTTCCAGAGCCGCCGGGCTGCTGAAAACGAGCGTACGAAAATTTTCCTACAAGGCTACAAAATACGGTATCGACTATCGTCAGTATCGATAGCCTCCCGCATCAGGATTGCGGCTGTCTCATCCGGGATCGGAACAGACGCAGAGGTTCGGCGCCTGTCGCGAGAAAACCGTCCACTACGGCTAACTCTCGGCCTGTTTTTCCGTCAGCGCCGCGTGGGCCGCAGCCAGCCGGGCGATCGGCACCCGGAATGGCGAGCAGGAAACATATGTGAGTCCCAGTTTATGGCAAAGCGTGATCGAATCTGGATCCCCTCCGTGCTCCCCGCAGATACCGCATTCCAGATCGGGTTTTACCGATCGACCTTTTTGGACGCCGATCTGCATGAGATAACCGACCCCGTCCGGATCGATGGTGGAAAAAGGATTTTCAGGCAAAATTTCTTTTGACAGGTAGCCGATCAGAAAGCTGGCTTCCGCATCGTCCCTGGAGATACCGAAGGTCATCTGCGTCAAATCATTGGTGCCGAAAGAAAAAAAATCCGCATATTGAGCCAGCTGGTCCGCCGTCAGAGCGGCCCGCGGAATTTCAATCATGGTGCCGAACTTATAGTGCATATCGATGCCCTGTTCCAGCATGACTTTCTGGGCTTCCCGCTCCAAGGTTTCCCGCTGCAATTTCAATTCATTGAAATGGCTGGTCAAAGGAATCATGATCTCCGGATGCACGTCTACCCCCTCATTTTTGACCAGACATGCAGCCTCAAAAATGGCGCGCACCTGCATGATAGTCAGCTCTGGAATCATGATGCCAAGGCGGACACCGCGGAGCCCCAGCATGGGATTGCTTTCGTGAAGAATTTCCGCTCGCTGTAACAGACGCTCCTTGTCTCGTATTTCCTGCAGCAGGGCATCTACTTCCTGCAGCGTTCCGGCGCCCTTCAGCCGAATTTTAAGGTCCGTCAATTGCTGCATCAGATCGATGATGTTGGGTAAAAACTCATGAAGCGGCGGGTCGATCAGTCGAATGATGACCGGATGGCCGTGCATGGTCCGAAAGAGACCGACGAAGTCCTCCCTTTGAAAGGGGAGCAGGGCGTCGAGGGCATCCTGTCTTTCGGCCGGCACATCGGTTAAAATCATTTTTTGCAGAAACGGAAGCCGGCTGGTTTCGAAAAACATATGTTCGGTGCGGCACAGTCCGATGCCTTCGGCCCCGTAGATTCGGGCGCGTTCGGCGTCTTCGGGATAATCGGCATTGGCCCAGACGCCGAGCCGTCGAAATCCGTCGGCCCACGAAAGCAGTTTGAGCAGCCAGGGGTCGTCGATGTTCGGCACAATGGTCTTCAGTTTTCCGGCAAAGACCTCTCCCGTCGTGCCGTCGATGGATATCCAGTCCCCTTCTTTGATAAACTGGTTGCCCACGCTCATGTGCCGGTTATACAGATCGATGTTGAGAGATGAGACGCCGACGATGGCCGGCTTGCCGAATTGTCTGGCGACTAAGGCGGCGTGGCTGGTTCTGCCTCCCCGGCTTGTAAGAATCCCCTGAGCCGCGAGCATGCCGTGGACATCGTCCGGTTTTGTTTCCGGACGTACCATGATCACCTGTTTATTTTCCTTTTTTGTCCATGCTTCCGCCAGATTCGCCTCAAAAGCGACGATCCCGACGGCGGCCCCGGGGGAAACGTTAAGACCGTACGCAAGAAGCTGGCCGGCGGCCCGAGCCTCTCTTTTGGCATCCCTGTCGAACTGGGGATGGAGGAAAAAGTCCACCTGCGCCGGCGTAATGCGCAGCACGGACTCCTCTTTCGTAATCAGGCCCCCCTCGGCCATATCGACGGCGATTCTGACGGCGGCCTGTGCCGTGCGCTTTCCATCGCGGGTTTGAAGCATCCAGAGCTTACCCTGTTCGATGGTAAATTCGATGTCCTGCATGTCCCGGTAGTGCTCTTCGAGCCGCTGGGAGATCTGCTCCAACTCCTTATAAACGTTCGGCATTTCCATTTGCAGTTGCGACAGATCCTTGGTCATGCGGATACCTGCGACCACATCCTCACCCTGAGCGTTGACCAGATAGTCGCCTTCAAGCTGTTTTTCACCGGTGGATCCGTTGCGTGTCATGGCTACGCCCGTTGCAGAGTCCCCGCCCATGTTTCCAAACACCATCGTCACAATATTGACGGCCGTCCCCAGGTTGTGCGCAATGCCGGTGGCGTTTCGATAGTCGACTGCACGCTTTCCGTTCCAGCTGTTGAAAACCGCCATGGTGGCCATCTTCAGCTGGTTAAAAGGATTGGCGGGAAATTCGTGGTTGGTGTGGCGCCTGAAAACCTGTTTGAACTCCTCGACAATTTTTTTCCACGCCTCCGCCGACAACTGGGCGTCGGACTCCGCCTTTTCCTGCTGGCGGATTTTTGTGATGATTCTTTCAAAAGCCTCGTCTTCCACGCCCATGACGACACAGCCGAACATCTGGATCAGTCGACGGTAAGAATCATAGGAAAAGCGCGGGTCGCCGGTCAAAGCGGCCAGTGCCTCGACGGTTTGATCGTTGAGGCCGATATTGAGAACCGTATCCATCATTCCCGGCATCGAAAACTTGGCTCCCGAGCGGCAGGATACCAGCAGGGGATTTTTCTGTCCCCCGAATTTCTTTCCGGTGGCCTTTTCGACGACGGCAATTGCCTCTTCCACCTGCTCCCACATGCCCTCTGGAAAGGTTCCGCCGGAGCTCAGATAGGCGTTGCACGCTTCCGTGGTCAAGGTAAAGCCAGGGGGCACCGGCACCCCGATGCGTGTCATATCTGCCAGATTTGCACCTTTGCCCCCAAGAAAGGCGCGAACATCGTCCCAGTTTCCGCCGACACACTTTTCCACTTCATCGAGTTCGTTGAAGTGGTAGACCCACTTCTTGCCCATTTTTCAACCTCCTGATGATTCGGCATCCCATGGTCGGTGCCCGGATGCGACAGGCACGTGCGATACGATTACGGTTATCCTCCGGATTCAGTTGTATCGATCGAGCTTCTTATCATAGGAAAGACAATGGCACAAGGGGCAATCATGTTTCAACAGCGGGCGCGCGAGCGGGATGATTGTTCTGAAAATCTCAAAGATAACGTCAGGAAGGATGCGGACTGAAAAGGCACGTAAGAAATGTGTCCATGAGGCGGTTATTCATACAGCCGTGAAGGCTGCTGAAGTTACGAAAAAGAGACAGGGGGGGCCCAGCCGGGGGTTTCGGGCTCCCCCTGTATGTGCGACGGTTTTAAATGTCATAGTAGAGGTAAAACTCGTGGGGATGGGGACGGAGCTTTACCTGGTTGATTTCCTTTTCAGTTTTATATTCGATCCACATGTCGATGACGTCCTGCGTAAAAACGTCGCCCTTGAGCATAAAGTCGTGATCCGCCCTGAGGGCCTCGATGGCCTCGTCCAGGGATCCAGGCGCCGAAGGAATCGAAGCCAGTTCTTCGGGAGGAAGGCCGTAAATGTCCTTGTCGAGAGGTTCTCCCGGATCCATCTTGTTTTCGATACCGTCTAAAACGGCCATGAGCATGGCGGAAAAAGCCATATATCCATTGCAAGACGGATCGGGCGTCCTAAATTCAATCCGTTTTGCTCTGGGAGAGGGAGAGTACATCGGGATTCGAATGGCGGCGCTTCTGTTTCGGCTCGAATAGGCCAGGTTCACCGGTGCTTCAAACCCCGGAACCAGGCGCTTGTAAGAATTTGTGGTCGGGCTGACAAAAGCGCACAAGGCCCGGCAGTGTTTTAGGATGCCTCCGATGGCATAGAGCGCTTCCTGGGAGACCCCGGCGTATTTATCGCCCGCAAAGAGCGGTTTTCCATCTTTCCAGATGCTGATGTGGGTGTGCATGCCGGAACCGTTGTCATCGAAAAGCGGCTTTGGCATGAACGTTACGGTATGATCATGTTTATACGCCACGTTTTTCAGCACATATTTGAACCAGACGAGCTGATCTCCCATCTGAACGAGGGGTTTAAACCGCATGTCGATTTCGGCCTGGCCGGCCGTGGCGACCTCATGGTGCTGACATTCTACATCTATGCCGAGTGCCTCGAGCGTGAGCAGCATTTCCGTGCGGATATTCTGGAATTTATCCATGGGGGGTACCGGAAAATATCCTTCTTTGTGTCTTGGTTTGTATCCCAGATTGGGGCATTCTTCACGGCCCGTGTTCCAGTTGCCCTCGATGGAGTCGATTTCGTAAAAGCAGCCATTGCGGTTCGACTCGAAGCGGACGTTGTCAAAAATAAAAAACTCGGCTTCCGGGCCGAAATACGCCGTATCGCCGATACCGGAGCTTTTCAGATAGGCCTCTGCTTTCTGTGCGATATAACGGGGATCGCGTGTGTAGGATTCCCGGGTGACCGGATCGACGATGTTTCCGATCAACACCAGAGTCGGCACATCGAAAAACGGGTCTATTTTTGCCGTCGATGCATCCGGAATCACGAGCATATCGCTGTGATGAATGGGCTGCCATCCGCGGATGCTGGAACCGTCAAACCCATATCCGTCCTCAAAACTCGCCTCTTCCAGCTCGCCGAAAGGTACTGTAAAATGCTGCCAAACCCCCGGAAAGTCCATAAATCGCAGATCAACTACTTTTACTCCATTTTCTTTTGCAAACTTTAAAACGTCTTCAGGTTTCATCGTGTTGCCTCCTCAGATGTTGTTATGTTTTTAGGATGTCCATCGCTCCTTGTTGAGTAAGTGAAATATTTATATGGCGTTTTTTCCGGTTTCACCGGTTCTGACTCGAATGGCTTCCTCAATCGGATATATGAAAATTTTTCCATCCCCGATCTTGCCGGTGTATGCCGCCTTTTGGATTTTTTTAACTAGTTGATCGGCATCGCGGGAATCGACGACGACCTCGATTTTTATTTTCGGTATAAAATCGACGACATATTCAGCACCTCGATAAATTTCCTTGTGACCCTTTTGGCGTCCATACCCTTTGACTTCGGAGATGGTCATCCCCTGGACGCCGAGTTCATTGAGGGCCTCCTTCACATCATCGAGTTTAAAGGGCTTGATAATTGCCTCAATTTTTTTCATTTTTACAAATTCCTTTCTCCTCAGGTTGTGTTGTCAAACAAAGTTGCTCCTTTCAGAAAAGGTGCTCCTGTTGCGGCTGTTTTTCATTCGATTTCAAAGCCTCTTTCGCCATGGATGGCGCTGTCCAGCCCTTCAACCTCATTCTCCGGATCTACCCGCAACCCGCCGGTGACAAGCCTGGTCACGGCGACGACGGCCAGGGTGGCGATCGCCGTATATAGCGCTGTGGCGAGTATCGAGATGATTTGTATCCAGAGTTGTTTGGGGTTTCCATAAAGCAGACCGCTGGACCCTTCGATAATCGACGGGTTTGCAAAAATGCCGGTGGCCAGCGCTCCCCAAATGCCGCAGATGCCGTGCACGCCGAAGGCATCCAGGGAGTCATCGTATCCAAACCGTTGCTTTAACTCCGCAACGCTGTAATAACCCAAAACGCCTGCAACCAGACCGATGACAAGGGATGCGGGCATATTGACAAAACCGGCTGCCGGCGTGATTGCGACAAGGCCGGCCACCACGCCGGATGCCATGCCCAGCACGGTCGGTTTTCCTTTAAAGATCCACTCGGCGGACATCCACGAAAGGGCGCCTATGGATGCAGATGTGTTGGTGACGAGAAATGCAGAGCCGGCCACCCCGTCTGCTGCAAGCCGGCTGCCGGCGTTGAATCCGAACCATCCGAACCACAACAGTGCAGCCCCCAGCGCGGTCAGAACTATGCTGGACGGAAACATGGCTTCACGGCCGTAGCCGATTCGCTTTCCGAGGATTAAAGAAAGAACAAGACCGGCGATGCCGGCGTTGATATGGACAACCGTTCCGCCGGCAAAATCGAGAACGCCCATTTGACCCATCCATCCGCCGCCCCAAGCCCAGTGTGCGATCGGGGAATACACCACGGTGATCCAGAGAACGGTGAAGACCACCCAGGAGGAAAACTTCATCCGATCGACGACGGATCCCAGCACGAGTGCAACGGTGATGCCTGCAAAGGTCATCTGAAAAAGAACGAACACAAACGTGGGAATCGTTCCGGAAAGGCTGTTTACCCCGATGCCGGACAAAAACACATGGGTCAGCCCTCCGAAAATACCGCCCACGCTCGGTCCGAAAGCCAGAGTATAGCCCCACATCATCCAGACGACACTGGCCAGACAGTAAGCGGCAAAGGTCATCGCCATGGTATTCAAAAGGTTCTTGTATCGCGACATGCCGCCGTAAAAAAGCGATAGTCCGGCCGGGGTCATCATCATCACCAGCGCCGTCGATACGATCACCCACGCGGTATCGCCGGAGTTGACCCCATCGCCGGAGGCAAAAGCCGGTGTTGCAGTAAAAAGGATAAAAATCGCCGTTGCTGCCAGATGGATTCTTTTCATGATTCCTTTGTGCCTCCTTGTTTTTGGTTTCAACAGACAATCCGATTGTTGATCCGGTTGTGTTTTCATGAGCAATGAGCGTGCCAAGAGATGAAAAACAAGCGGGGATTATAGATAAATCTATTATTAACAAATAGATAGGAACATTTGATAAGTTTTGAGGATGGTTTTGGACCGGGCGAAGTTTTATCCGGAGGGTATATTTTATTTCAAAAATGTATTTTTTATTGAATTAAAATACAAATATGCTATATTTACTTTATTCAAACGCAGAGCTGGATCATCGGATTGCATAGACCGGCGCTAAATGGCATCGGATCCGGTTTCGCCCGTACGTATGCGCAGCGCTTCTTCGACAGGGAGGAGGAAAATTTTGCCGTCGCCGATTTTGCCTGTATTTGCCGCCGCCCGAATTTTTTCCATCACCTGCCGGGCACGATCATCTTCGACGACGATCTCAATTTTAATTTTGGGGATGAAGTCCACTACGTATTCAGCACCCCGGTAAATTTCTTTATGCCCTTTCTGCCTCCCATACCCCTTTACTTCCGAAACGGTCATACCTTTGACGCCGATTTCGACCAACGCTTCTTTCACGTCTTCCAGTTTGAACGGTTTGATAATCGCTTCGATTTTCTTCATCAAGTATCCTCCTATGAACGGCGTCATTTTATCCGCCTGGACCCTTTCACTCAGCAGACGGGCAAAACCGACATGATCGCTGTTTTGACAGCTTCCACCTGATCCGGCAAATCCATTTTTTGCGCTTCAAAATCTCTAACATAGAATACATCAACGACCTGGTCAACATTTGTGGCGATCTTTGCGACGCGGATGTCGAGTCGGCATCTGTATATGGCATCAGTGATCTTAAACAGCAGTCCTGGAAAATCATAGGTGAACACTTCGATAATGTTGAAAAAACTGGAACTCTTGTTGTCCACCACAACACGCGCCGGTTTTCCCGCAGTTCGAGGGCGGATGTGCTCTTTTTGCGGTATCTTTTCGGCTATCGCTTTTGCTAGAACCAGTTTTTCCGCGAGAGCCAGATCCAAATCCTTTTGGACCTTTGACCACCGTTCATGCTCAAAGAGACGATCGGGCGGCGGTTTCACCTTGAAGATATCGAGAGCGATGTTGTTTCGCCAAGTATATATCTGCGCTTCGAGGATATCTATACCGTTTAAGGTGAACACCCCGGCTATTTTTGAAAAAAGGCCGGGTCTGTCCCTGGCGCAGACGGTTACCTGCCGCATGTCCGCCTCCGGTGTTCTGGTAACATCCAGAATGAAATCCCTGCTCCCCAGGCGGGTCCAGAGAGCCACATGGGCGGATATATCCGCCGAAGGGGTATAGAGAAGGTATCGGGGAGACATGGTGTGGATGACGGCAGCCGTCATGCTCCTGTCTTTCGGCGAGGATATGGAAGACAGGATCTGTTCTTTTTTCTTTTCAACGGATTTCACCGCTTCGCGGCTTGCGAGCTCCCCCTTTTCAAGGACACCTAAAACCTTGAAAAACAGGTCCCGCAGAAGGGTCGAGGTCCATTCATTCCATGCTTTCGGCCCGGTGGAAATGGAATCGGCGACGGTCAGCAGGTACAACATGTGGAGCCGTTCGACATTCCCGATTTTTCGTGCGCATGCAACGGCCGTCTCTTCATCTGTAATATCGCGTCGCGTCGCTGTTTTTATCAGAAAAAGGTGCTCCTGAACCAGAAACGAGATGAGCTCGGCATTTTTCTTTTTAAACCCTTTTCCATCGAGAAGACCCCGGACAATCCGGGCCCCTTTTTCCGAATGCCCTCCCCCCGGTTCGGCTTTTCCGATGTCATGCAGCAGGGCGGCCCAGAGCAATAGTCCGGGTCGCTTTACTCCCAGATACAAGTCCCTGCACAGCGGGTTTAAAACAGCGGGCTGCGATTCCGAAACGCCGAAGCGTTTCAGCGTTTGAACGGTCTGAAGCAAGTGCCTGTCGACAGGATACATGTGGTATTCGTTGTATTGAATCCGATTCACGACGCCTTTTAGCTCGGGAATAAAACGGACCAGCAGACCCGTGTTCAGCATGTTATCCAGCACATCGGATTCCGGATCCAGGTCGACGAGGGTTTTTTCAAAAAGTTGAACGAGCCGAGGAGAGGATAGGCATGCATCGTTTAACAGATGTTTGAATTCCTTGACAAGCCGTTTCGATTCGGCGCTCAAGGGAATATTCAATCGGGCGCTTTCCCTGAAAATATGAAAGAGAATATCCGGGTGCTTCAAGATCTGTTCGGAGGAGGAGAAATGGATCATCCCCTTTTTTATTTCCAGGCCGGTATCGGCCAGGCGCCGGGTCGATTTCTGCCGGGATTGAACTTTTTCGTTGTATCCCATTTCGTACAAGAGCATGAGGTGGAGCTGCTTCAAAATCGTCATATGGCCGTGAAGGTCGCCTAAAAAGCGCTCCACGGGTTCCTGATCGTTTCTTTTCTTGTATTCTAAATCCTCGGCAAGTCTGGGCTGAAATTCTTTATACATCTGGTCGCATTTTCTGCCGGTCAAGTGGTGCAGGCGGTTGCGCACGGTCCAGATGTAATCCAGCGCTCTGTCAAACTCGGCGAATTCATTATGGGAAAGATACCCAAAGTATTCCAGATCTCTTCTCTGCTGCAGGTTGGAACGGATGCGGGCGATCCACAGCAGGGTATGGTAATCTCTCAAGCCTCCCTGTCCCTCCTTCAGGTTTGGCTCCAGGAGGTAGGATGAGTCGCCGAAGTGGCGATGGCGCTGCCGGTTTCTTTCTACGAGCCACTCGATGATATAGGCGGATTGGTTGACAACGATCTTTTTGTGAAGCTGCTCCTTAAGCGTTAAATACAGGGACGATGCCCCGCAGATAAAACGGGCATCGAGAACCGGGATCAGGATTTCACAGTCCTTGCTCGCCAGGCTGATGCATTCTTTTAATGAACGGGTGGCGGGGCTGACTTCGAGTCCGATATCCCACAATGGATAAACGAAGGACTGAATCAGCTTTTCAGCGGCTCCAGGAATTCGTTTGCCGAATAAAAAAAGCAGGTCGATATCCGAGTGGATGCACTGCTCTCCTCTGCCGTATCCTCCAAGGGCGATGATGGCGAAGGGATCGTTGTTCAGACACAGATGCTGCCCTGTCCGGCTTCCTTCGAATTGTTTGTGAAAATACTCGTCCAGAATCTGAACGTGGCAGGCCATGAAGTCCGGTTGTTTGTTTTGAAGAAACGCCGAAACAAGACTTTCTTTGTTTTTCAGCAGCATGTTTGTGAGATTGTCTGACATAGTCGACTATTGGGATGTAAGGGGTTTACGGCTTGTCTTACGCCCGCTTCGGCGGTGACAAAGACGCGCATGTTTTTGTATTGCCGTGCCGAAAAGTTAAAACGGCGTTTGGAGGCCATTCGAAAGCAATAGGCATACCAGATTTATTAACCCAGTGGTTTAATATGTTTTTATATTGGTTTCCCTGTATGATAAAATGGGTTTGAGACCGGAACAAGGTACATTTTTGTAAAAAACAAAGCCCCCCGGCCGACAGGCCGGGCAAAAACGCTGAGCGGCGGCACTATAGGCCGTCAAAATGCTTGCGCCAGAGATCGCAAATCTCTTTCCGCAGATCCCCGAAGGCGGTTTTATCGACGAGATTCGGCTTTTCCTGAAGATTTAAGCGGTGGGCCGCCGATCGGTAGGAAAGATAGGCGTCTTTGAGCAGGGCAGCCGTGGTTGAGTCGATGATCTTGGATGTGCACAGCGATTCAAGCAGTCGAACGTTGTCTGTCCATTTCAAAAGATTCGAGTGGTCGTGGGCGTTGGCCAGAACCAGGTACTGTACCAAAAACTCGATATCCACCATACCGCCTTCGCCCTGGGACAGATCAAAGGTTTCCGGATCCCGGGACCTGTTTTTCCTGCGCAGCCGACGTCGCATGTCCAGGACCTCTTTGCCGAGAATCCTGCGATCCCGGAACCGGGAGAGTGCTTGCACGCGGATATTTTCAAAATGTTCCGCCACGGCCGGATCGCCGCAGACAGGCCGCGCCCGCACCAGTGCCTGATGTTCCCATGTCCATGCCCGGCGGTTCTGGTAATCGGCGAATGCATCGATATGGCTGACCAGAAGGCCGGATGCACCGCTGGGACGCAACCGCATATCGGTTTCGTATAACTTGCCGGCAGGTGTATGCGTTGTCAGTATGTGGATGAAGCGTTGTCCCAGCCGCGAAAAAAAAAGGGTGTTGTCGATCGGATGGGAGCCGCCTTGTGTCTGACCTGCTTTTCCGGCATGAAGGAATACCAGATCGAGGTCCGAAGCGTATCCCAGCTCAATGCCGCCGAGCTTGCCGTAAGCGATAACGGCAAATCCCCGGTCCAGACGGCGGTTTTTTAAACCGCAGGCCGGTTCGCCATGCTTTTCGGAAAGATGGTTCCAGGAGATCGTCAATACCTGCTTTAAAATGGTTTCCGCAATATCGGTGAGGTGGTCACTTACCCTCATCAGAGGAAGGCATCCGGAAATATCGGCGGCAGCCACGCGCAACACACTGATCTGCTTGAAAATCCTAAGAACTTCCATCTGCTGTTCGAGGTCCGATTTTGAAAGGTGCGCGAGCCTGCGGCCCAGGTCCTCTTCGAGTTCCTCTCTGCAGGGCGGCAGGTAAAGGGTTCGGGGGTCGATCAATTCATCCAAAAGCAAGGGATGCATGGCGAGAAAAGAGATGATCCAGGAACTGGCGGCGGCCAGTCGTATCAGATGGTTGAGGACCGTCGGATTTTCCTGGAGCAGGGCCAGGTAGCAGGTTCGGCGCTGGATCGTTCGGATAAGAGCAGCCAATCGACCCAGGACAACGGTCTGGTTTTCAGACTCCACGATTTTTTCGAGCAGCATCGGAATCAGTGCATTGAGGCGCTTTCTACCCTCCCGACCCAGTTTTCGCGTTTCCGGATCGCTTCGGATCTGTTCCAAAATGTGTAAGACCTGATTCGGCGCGTGAAAACCCGCACGGCCCAGCAGGGTGGTATTGTCCCGAATATTGACGGAATCCTGCCACAGATCGATTAGCAGCTGTCGCTTCCCGGTGTCCGGGCGCACCGTATCTTTTGCTTCGAGCAGGCTGCTGAAATGGGCATGGACACGTTCCCTGTGAAGCCTTAATCGATCGAAAAACGCTTCCCATCCGGAAAACCCCATGGCAGCGGCGAGCCGAGTTCTATCGATTTCCTCCTGCGGCAGATCGTGGGTTTGCTGATCGCAGAATTCCTGCAAACGGTGCTCGGTGTTTCGAAGAAACACATACGCCTGGGCCAGTTCGCTGCACACATGGGGAGGGACAATGCGCTTTCGGCCAAGAACCTCCAGTACATTCTGAATACGACGTTCCTGCAAGGCAGGAAAGACGCCTCCCCGTATGAGCTGGAAAAGATGTCCGAAAAATTCGATCTCCCGTATGCCGCCGGGTCCCAGTTTCACGTTGTGCGCCATGGATTTGCGCCTGACTTCCATGGAGATTTTTTGTTTCATATCCCTGAGGGAATCGAAGGTGCCGAAATCGAGATACCGGCGGTAAACAAACGGTCTGAGACGCTCAATCAATTCGTTTCCCGCCGCAATATCGCCGGCGACGGGTCTGGCCTTTATCCAGGCATAGCGTTCCCATTCCCGCCCCTGGCTCTGGTAATACGCCTCCATGACGTCGAAACTCATGACCAGGGGACCGCTTTCTCCGAAAGGGCGAAGGCGCGTGTCCACCCGAAACACAATCCCGTCGGATGTTGCGGTTCCGAGGGCCACAAGGAGCTGCCGCGTCAGTCGGGTGAAAAATTCGTCGTTGGTGATCGATTGTGGTATTCTTTCCGTCTCTCCGGCCTCCGGGTATGCCAATACCAGGTCGATATCCGAGGAAAAATTAAGCTCTCCCGCGCCCAGCTTGCCCATTGCGATTACGACGAGATGTTGTCTGGATCTGTCCGCTCCTTCCGGAACACCGAACTTCGAACACGCATCGGCATACAGAGGACCGAGGGTCCGGTCGATGCAGGTTTCGGCAAATGCGCTCAGATCCCTTGTGGTTTCGGCCAGGTCCGCCCAACCGGACAGATCGCGCCATGCGATTCGAACCATTTCGCGCTGTCGCAAAAGCCGCAGGGCCTTCTGCAGGGTAGGCATGGATAGGCTTTGCGTATCGAAAACGGGGTGAAGGGCCGCCTGTATTTTTTCGTTGTAATCCAACGGGTTGTAGCAACGGCGCAGATCCCCGCTATCAATAAGGCGTAGCAGCATTTCGGGGTGGCGGCGGCACGTACGAAAAACAAAGGTGCTGAAAGCAAAGACCCGCTGAAGAGATGAAAAAACAGCCGGATCCAGAATCGGAGACAGGTCGAGATGGGCGGCGGCAGTGTTGAAAAGCTCCCATCGGTCTTTGGCATCCTTGGCGAGAATTTCAGGCAAATCGCTCATGTGTCCACAGAGTTGACAGGGTCAAAAGCTCTTGGCGATATCTTCAGGCGCCGGCGGCCGGCAAAAACAACCGGATGCTACGAGATATTGCATCGCCTGTCAAATGATCGCTCGCAAAAGAGGCTTTTCAAACGTGGCATGATGTATCTGATGATTTGCAACCTTTCAGTTTCCATTGACGCCGGGACAGCACCCGCACCATAATTGATTGACAATTTTGTAATTTTATGACCCATATTTATTGCAAAAGTGTAATTTTATGGGGCTTTTTCCGAACCCGATGTTACGCTTTCCCAATGATACCCGATCCATTTCATGCGCATATATTGTGGCATGTCTGTTGCATATATTTGACTGTTTGCCAACCAGTTACCCGGAATAGTTTTTCACCGATTGGACGGCGAAGACATCTTTTTCGTTTTCTGCCTTTCATTTTTTACGTGTCGATAAAAATGGAAAAAGAATTCAAGCCCCAAATTACATTGTTTCACTGCATCAATACGTTCTGTGACGAAACCGCCTTGCGGTTTGAAGGTCCGGAAGAGTTCAATCTCAAACTTGTCAGGCTTCCATGTTCCAGCATGGTCAAAGATGTTTTTCTCCTTCGGGCGTTTGAAGCGGGTGCGGACGCGGTGTTGGTGATGGTCTGTCCGGAAGGTGCTTGTCGTTATGTCGAAGGAAATATCAGAGCCAAAAAGAGAGTCGGGTGGGTAAAAAAGTTGCTGGATGAAATCGGATTCGACGGCAGAAGGCTGTCTTTGGTTCACCTTTCTGCCGGCGATGTGAAAGAAGCTGTTGAAATCATCCGGAACGTTTTGTCCGAAGTGGCTGAACTGGGTCCGAGTCCTGCTTCCCGACGTAATCAACCCTAATGTTGTTTACCCTTCGGGGAAAGCCGGAGAACTAATGAATGGAACGTCCCAAATACCAATTGGAGTAAAGTCATGATTGTCGGCGAACAAAAATCGATCCAGGAAATCAAGGAAATGGTCGCCCCGTATAGGAAACTTCTTATTCTGGGATGCGGAACCTGCGTCAAGACCTGTTTTGTGGGAGGGGAAGACGAGGTGGCCGCTTTATCGTCTGCTCTGCGCCTGGTCTTTAAAAAAGAAGGTAGAGAGATTTCCATCGAGGAGTTGACTGTCGAGCGCCAGTGTGAAGACGAGTTTATACGGGAAGCGGCCGATGCCGTCTCACAGAATGCCGCTGTACTGTCTCTCGCCTGTGGCGCCGGGGTCCAGGCGATTGCCAGAAGATTCAAAAATATTCCGGTGCTGCCGGGCGTCAACACGACCTTCATCGGGGTTCTTGAAAAACAGGGGCTTTTTACCGAGGAGTGTCTGGGCTGCGGGGACTGCAAACTCGCCATATTCGGCGGTGTTTGTCCAGTGACCCGGTGTTCGAAGAAGTTGCTCAACGGTCCCTGTGGCGGTTCCCGGGAAGGGAAATGCGAGATCAATGCCGATCTGGACTGTGCCTGGCAACTTATTATCGATCGCCTGAAGGCCCTGGGGCAAACAGAAAATCTTAAAATTTACATACCTCCGAAAAATTGGCAAACCAGCCATGCCGGAGGACCCAGAAAACTAGTCAGAGAGGATCACATGATATGAAATCGGAATCCCTGAGCAGGCTGCATGAGATTCTGTCCAGAGGCGAATTTGCCGTTACGGCCGAATGCGGTCCTCCCCGCGGGGCCAATGCCCAAGTCGTTCGTAATAAGGGGGAATTGCTGAAGAGCCGTGTTGATGCCGTCAACGTCACGGACAATCAGACCGCCATCGTAAGGATGTCCAGCATCGCCGCCTGCGTTCACCTGCTACAACTCGGACTCGAGCCCGTTATGCAAATGGTGACCCGGGACCGGAACCGAATTGCCTTGCAGTCGGACATTTTGGGGGCCTATTCTTTAGGAATCAAAAACATTCTTTGCCTTTCAGGAGATCACCAGAAATTCGGCAGCCAGCCGGACGCCATGAATGTCTTCGACATTGATTCGATGAATCTGGTTCGCATGGTCCTGGATATGAGAGAAAAGGGCAAGGATATGAGTGGATTCGACCTCAACGAACCCCCCCGTTTTTTTATCGGAGCCGCCGCGAATCCTTTCGCCGATCCCTTTGAATATCGGGTCATCCGCCTGGCCAAAAAAATTGATGCCGGCGTTGACTTTATTCAAACGCAATGCGTGTACAATATGGACAGGTTCAAAGAATGGATGCGCCTGGCGCGTGAAGAAGGATTAACGGAGAAAGTGCATATCCTTGCCGGTGTAACCCCCTTTAAATCCGAAGGGATGGCCAGATATATGGCCAAAAGAGTGGCCGGTATGGATGTGCCGGATTTTCTCGTCAAAAGGATGGGGGGTGTTCCAAAGGACAGGGCCGCCGAAGAGGGTATCCACATATGCCTTGAAACCATCGCCGAGCTGCGCGACCTGGAAGGGGTTCACGGCATCCATATCATGGCCATCGACTGGGAGGAAAGAGTCTGTGAAATCGTCGAACGCGCCGGTCTGGCACCCCGCGCCCGCGCGGTTCCTTGAATTCGGAGGAATGCATGCCGAAAAAGTATCAGGTACCGATCAAATCAGCACCACCGCGCTTCAACCCCGTCGGTAAATACGCCGTCGTGGAGTTTCGAGAAGATTGCGCCGGCAGCTGCCGGGAGTGCGTCAAGAAAAAGTGTGTTTACGGCATCTTCAATGAAAATTATCGCCATATGATTGCCATGGACGAACCCGAGTATCTCTATGCATGCCAGAGCTGCTTCCGCTGTGTCCAGGAGTGCACCAAGGGGATCTTTTCCCGTACCATCAACCCGGAGTACCGCATGCTGGGCAATGAATACTGGGACAGAGACATTATTCACCGGACATGGTACCAGGCCCATACCGGAAAGATTCCGGTTTCGGGTGCGGGATACCGGGGCCCTTTCGTAGGATCGGGTTTTGATTCCATGTGGACAGATATGTCTGAAATCGTCCGACCGACCCGGGACGGCATTCATGGTCGCGAATATATCAATACGTGTATCGAATTGTCCCGCAGGAAAACAGTACTGGAATTCACATCCGACATGTCCCTAAATTTGGAGTTGCCGCCCGTGTTCGAAATTCCGATTCCGGTTCTCTTCAGGCAGCCCGACTTCGGCATTTTAAGCGAAAACGTGCTGCAGGCTGCGATCAGAGCGGCATGTGAACTCGGAACGCTGATGTTTGTCAAACCCGAGTACTGCTCGGAAGAATTACTGCCTTATGCCGGCGGCATGATCCCCTGCCTGACCCGAAGCAACTATCGAGATTTTCTGAGACGTTTTCCCGGAATTGTTATGGTGGAACTGGCCGATGAGCCCGGCATCGAAAAGGAATTTTCGGAACTGCGGGCTTCCCATCCGGGAATGGTCGTCTCCGTGGGCGTTCCAGTGGATCGAAACGCCGCCGATAGGGCGCTGGTCCTGGCCCGTACGGACGTGGACACGTTACACTTTTATGCGGACGATTTCGGAAAGGAGTTGAACTCTAAAAATCCGCGGTTTTTAAAGGAGATGATTCGGGAGATTCATCTCAGGCTGGTCGAAAACGCACTGCGAAACAGGATCAATTTGATATTCTCGGGCGGCATTGCCATGGCCGAGCATATGGCAAAAGCGATCATCTGCGGAGCCGACGGGGTCACGATGGACAACTCCCTTTTGATCGCGCTTGAATGCCGCCTTTGCTACAAGTGCCTGGCCGGAAAACCCTGTCCCGTGAGGCTCGGCGATATCGATGCGCAGTGGGGATGCCACAGGATCGTCAACCTCATGGGGGCGTGGCGCAATCAGTTGATTGAGGTCATGGGCGCGATGGGCATCCGCGAGACAAGAAGGCTTCGGGGTGAAGTCGGTCGATCGTTATGGTTTGAAGATCTTGAAAGGGAAAATTTCGGACCCATTTTCGGCGAACGAAAAGTATCAGGATTGGGATAGAAGATGAGCCAGCATTTACGAAAGCATCGATTGCCGGAAACCACGCCGGCACCATCTCGTTTCAGAAATACCATCGGTAAATATATCGTCAGAAGGAACAGCCGTTGCATCTCCTGTGGATTATGTGCGGAGCTTTGCCCCCACGGCGTTCATCCGAGGTATGAAAAATACGCCCGGCCGCTTCGGCCCAGGGATCACAGATGCATCGGCTTCCAGTGCAAGGAAACCGATTTCTTCTGTATCGACAGGTGCCCGGAACAGGCCCTGACGCTGCGCCTCAATCCGATCCTGGAGACCCTGGGCGATTACCGGTGGACGTCGGAAATGCTGCTGGGGCACTGGGAGATGGCTGAAACCGGCGATCTTCCAATCGTTGACCTGGAATACAATCTCGGAAATTCCGGGGGAGGCTTCGACAAAATTCGATTCGTCATCCCGGCTCAGGAAAACTATCTGGATATAAGCGATCAGGAGATCGATACCAGCGTCGATCTCAACAAGCGTAGCGACGGCCGCCCGGAACGGATGATTTCAATACCCTGTTACGGCGGCGGTATGTCTTATGGATCCACGGCGCTGCCGGTAATGGTCGGACGCGCCCGGGCGGCAAAACGCCTGAACACCCTGACCTGCACCGGTGAAGGAGGATACCCCTGTGAGCTTATCCCCTATTCAAATCATGTTATAACGCAGGTGGCCACCGGTCTTTTCGGCGTACGAGAGGAGACCATCCTCCATGCGCCGGTTGTCGAATTCAAATATGCCCAGGGGGCAAAGCCGGGACTTGGCGGACACTTGCTGGGCGACAAGGTAACCCCCAAGGTGGCCGCTATGAGGGAGACCGTGGTGGGCAATGCGCTTTTCTCCCCGTTTCCGTTTCATAGCGTCTATTCCGTCGAGGATCATAAAAAGCATGTCGACTGGGTGAAACAAATCCACCCGCAGGGGCTGGTGTCCGTTAAAGTTTCAACACCCACGGACGTTGACATGGTGGCCGTGGGCAGTTACTATGCCGGAGCGCATATTGTTCACCTGGACGGCAGTTACGGCGGAACGGGCGCCGCGCCGGACATCGCAAAGAAGAATATCGCCATGCCCATCGAGTACGCAATCCCGAAAGTCCATAAATTTCTCAAGGAAGAAGGAGTTCGCCATGAGATTTGCCTGATTGCCAGCGGCGGAATTCGAAATGCAATGGACGTAGCCAAGGCCATCGCACTCGGTGCAGACGGCGTCGTCATCGGAACCGCCGAACTTGTGGCGCTGGAGTGCGTCCGGTGCGGAAACTGCGAAAGCGGACGCGGCTGCGCCAGAGGCATCGCATCGACGGACGCCGAACTCGGCCACCTGATTACAGAAGAGTATGCCGAGCATCGTATTGTCAATATGTATGCGGCCTGGCGCAAACAATGGTGTGAAATTTTGAGGCAATTCGGGTTTCGAAGCATTACGGAACTGGTCGGACGAACCGATCTGCTGGTTCATCTCGATTATCTCGAGGGAAATGAGCGGGAAAAATACCAGCCGTCCCCCTGCGAGAAGTTTGTAATTTAAATGGCGGCGATTCGAATCCCGCTGGAATACCGCTTATAGTATGCAAAGATAGAGGTAAAAACCCATCCATGGCATCTCTGCGCAAATCGTTTATCGAAAACCTCTTTGCTTCCAGGGCCAGACTGCCCATCGGGAAAGTTCCCGTTCAAAAATCTTCGGAAGAAGGGGGCTGCGGGGTTACGGGTTTTATTTCATCCGTTCCCGTCAGTGGACGTCATATTTATGAACCTTCGGTTCAAATGCACAACCGAGGGAACGGAAAAGGAGGCGGAATCGCCGCAGTCGGTCTGTCCGCCGAAAGCCTCGGCGTCTGTCAGGACGTGTTGGACACCCACTATATGGTTCAGGTGGCATTGCTGGATCCCGGGGTCCGTCCAGATGTGGAAAAAACCGGCATCGAGCCGCATTTCGAGGTTCACAAGGCGCAAAAGATCCCCTCTCTGGATGATTACCGTGCGGTCAAGGGGCTTGAAATTCGTCCGCCGGATGTCTGGCGATATTTTGTCCGGGTAAAAAAAGAGGTTCTGGATCGATTCATCGAAGAAAACCGCTTCCGGAACATGGACCCTCAAAAAGCGGAAGACGAGTTCATTTATCAGAATTCCTTCCGGTTGAACCAGGCATACTATGCATCTCTGGGAGAGAAAAAGGCGTTTGTTCTTTCCCATGGCCGAAATATCATGATCCTGAAGATCGTCGGCTATGCCGAACAGGTAGCCCAGTACTACCTGCTCGAAGATTTTAAGGCACATGGCTGGATCGCACACCAGCGGTACCCGACCAAGGGACGCGTCTGGCATCCGGGAGGCGCGCATCCTTTCACCGGCCTCGATGAAGCGCTGGTTCATAACGGCGACTTCGCCAACTACCATGCGGTGAGCGAATATCTCCAGCAAAACAATATTTCCCCCCAGTTTCTCACCGACACGGAAGTTGCCGTACTGCTGCTGGATCTTCTAAACCGCACCTTCGAATATCCGCTGGAATATATCATCGAAGCAATGGCACCGACGACCGAACACGATTTCGATTTGCTGCCCCTCGAAAAACAGAAGATTTATAGATATATCCAGTCGGCGCATATCCATGGTTCTCCTGATGGACCATGGTTTTTCATCATCGCGCGGAACAATCCCCGCGAGAAATGTTTCCAGTTGATCGGCATTACCGATACCGCCATGCTTCGGCCCCAGGTGTTTGCCCTTCAGGAAGGAGACGTGCAGATCGGATTAATTTGTTCGGAAAAGCAGGCGATTGATGCAACACTTCAGAGTTTGGCTTCGGAGGACAGTCGCTTCTGCCCCATCGCGGATAAATACTGGAATGCCCGAGGGGGAAGCGCCACCGACGGGGGTTCCTTCATTTTTACCGTCAAAGACGCCGGTAAAGGGAACGGATCCAAGACCCTCGCCTGCACCAATAAATTCGGAGAAGTCGTCAAAACGAGGGAAAATCAAAAGCATTATACCGGTGTCATAAAAATCTCGTCAGGCGCCGACGACAAAATTCCTGGAACATCGTCGGCAGCGCCGCTCGACATTTCGGACCCGTCAGGATTTTTACCCCGGTGCATGGAAAATATCGTGGACTGGGATTACGAGTCGTTGATTCGTTTCTGTCAGGCTCTCGTCCGGAAAGCCGGGGAAAGCGAAGATGATAAACAAAATGCCATAGAGATCCTGACACTTCTAAACGATCGACGGTATTTCACAGGCCAAAAGAAACGCAGTTCGGTGCTTCATATCTTCAGAGAGACCCTGACCCGAATTTTCGAGACATCGCCGACGATGACGGAGAATACCCGCAGCCGTTACCGTCGAATTGACTGGGACAGTCGCGATACGCTGCGGCCGCCCTGCGGCGGCGACCGGATTCTGGTAGTGAACGCCAGAGATTTTCCGCCCGAGGGCGATGATTGTGATGCACGGCTTGTCTGTGCGGCCTATAAAGCGGGCTGGAGACGTTTCATATGCTATGGATACAAGGGGCAGCGGTTTTGCGGATGCGGCCTGGGACCGGAAACCGATGGCGTTTGTATCGATGTTTATGACAGTTCCGGCGATTACCTGGCATCCGGAATCGACGGGATGGAGGTCTACGTACACGGCAATGCCCAGGATCAGCTCGGACAGATCATGAAAAAAGGCAAGCTGGTCATCTACGGCGATGTCGGCCAGACATTCATGTATGGGGCCAAAGGCGGCCAGGTTTACGTGCTGGGCAATGCCGCAGGCAGGCCTCTGATTAATGCCGTCGGGCGCCCCCGTGTCGTTATCAACGGCACCTGCCTCGATTATCTCGCAGAATCCTTCATGGCCGGGGATCCTCTCAACGGCGGCGGCTTTATCATTTTAAACGGCGTAGAATTTAATGAGACCGGAAAAATAGTGGACCATCGTAACCCCTATCCCGGTTCCAACCTCTTTTCCCTGGCCTCCGGCGGTGCCATCTATTTAAGAGACCCTTTCCGAAAGGTAGTTGAAGAGCAGTTAAACGGGGGTGAATTCACAGAACTCAGCCTTGATGACTGGCGTCTGATTTTGCCTTTATTGCAGGAAAATGAAAAGCTGTTCGGGATTTCGGTCGAAAAACACCTGCTTACCATAAACGGGACCAAGAAAGCATTCAGCGAGGTGTATCGTAAAGTGCAGGCCGTAAAGCTGGATGTCCTGGCTGTGGAATCAACCGCCTCGGAAGAATACGGTCTCGACTGGCAGGAAGACTTGTAAGATTTCCATGCACCCTTTCCATCTCGATTGTTCATTACTGTCATGAAAGCACTTTTAGCCCTTGAAGACGGCCGTGTCTTTCCGTGCCGATCGTTTACCGGAGCAGGTGAAGCCCGGGGAGAAATCGTTTTCAATACAGGAATGACAGGCTACCAGGAAGTGCTCACCGATCCGTCCTACCGGGGTCAGATGGTCACCATGACCTACCCGCTGGTGGGAAACTACGGGACCAATCCCGAAGACGTGGAATCCGACCGAATCCAGGTTTCGGCTTTTCTCGTGAGAGAATACCAGACATTTCCGAGCAACTGCCGATCCACCGCGACCCTCGCGGACTACCTGAACGCGGACCGTATCCTGGGCCTGGAGCATCTGGACACCCGGGCGTTGACCCGGCACATCCGTACCGCAGGGGCCATGCGCGCCTTTGCTTCGACGGAGGATCTGGACCCGAAGTCTCTGGTCCGGCGCGCCGGCTCCATTTCGAGCATGGCGGGCCTGGATCTCGCTTCGGCGGTCACCACGACTTCCCCCTATTTCTGGGTCAACGGAAGATCGGTTTCTGCAGGGCCGGCCGGGTTTCGGCCGGACCGGACGATATGGCGGACGAGGGGGAACGGGTTTCGCGTGGTGGCTTTTGATTTCGGGATCAAATACAATATATTGCGGTGTCTTGCGCGGGCGGGGTGCGAAATACTGGTCGTTCCCGCCGCCACCTCCGCAGAAACGATCCGGGCCCTGGAGCCCCATGGGATTTTTCTTTCCAACGGTCCGGGTGATCCGGCGCCCGTCACTTACGCCGTCGAGACCATTCGATCCCTGCTCGGGTATCGGCCGATATTCGGCATCTGCCTGGGCATACAGCTTCTGGGGCTCGCCCTCGGCGGCAAAACCTTTAAGCTGAAATTCGGACACCGCGGCCTCAACCAGCCGGTGAAAAACCTGCTGACCGGAAGGGTGGAAATCACTTCTCAAAATCACGGGTTCGCCGTGCATATCGACAGCTTGAACGAGGATATCGAAATTACGCACATCAATTTAAATGACGACACGCTGGAGGGATTCAGGCACCGAAAATATCCGATGTTTGCGGTTCAATACCATCCGGAGGCTTCGCCCGGACCGCATGACGCGGCTTACCTGTTCGAGCAATTTGCGGAGATGATGAAAAACAGATAGGGCTGTTTCACCAAAGAGCTCTGAGATCACATAGAAAATTTCTCATATTTAATACAAAGGCATACGGCGCAAGGCGTAAGAATTGTTTTTTGCCGTGAGCCTTGCACCTTATGAGCTTTAACCTGATATGCCCAAACGTACGGACATACGAAAAATCCTGATCATCGGCGCAGGGCCCATCATCATCAGCCAGGCTTGTGAATTCGATTATTCGGGCACCCAGGCCTGCAAGGCGCTCAAGGAGGAGGGATACGAGGTCGTTCTGGTAAACAGCAATCCCGCCACGATCATGACCGATCCGGATATGGCCGACCGCACCTATGTAGAGCCGGTGACTGCCGAGACCGTGGCCCTGATCATCGAAAAGGAACGGCCGGACGCCTTGCTCCCCACAATCGGCGGTCAGACAGGCCTCAACACCGCCGTCGAAGTGGCCGGTATGGGTATTCTCGACCAATACGGCGTCGAGATGATCGGCGCGTCTCTTGCCTCCATCAAAAAAGCCGAGGACCGGGATTTGTTCCGAAGGGCGATGGAAAGAATCGGACTGCGGGTTCCCAGAAGCGGCATTGCGGGCGATTGGAACGGCTGTCGTCAGATTGCCGAAAATATCGGCTATCCGGTGATCATTCGGCCCAGTTTCACGCTCGGCGGGACGGGCGGCGGGATCGCTTACAACCCGGAGGATCTGGAATTGCTCGTCAAGGGGGGCTTGCATGCAAGCCTGATCGGCGAGATCATGCTTGAAGAATCGGTTCTGGGGTGGAAGGAATACGAACTGGAGGTCATGCGGGACAAAAATGACAATGTCGTCGTCATCTGCTCCATAGAGAACATGGACCCCATGGGTGTTCATACCGGAGACAGCATCACCGTCGCCCCGGCCCAGACGCTCAGCGACAGGGAATACCAGCACATGCGCGACGCCGCCATCGCGATCATGAGGGAAATCGGCGTCGACACGGGCGGCTCGAACGTCCAGTTTGCCGTCAATCCCGCCACAGGCGATATGGTCGTAATCGAGATGAATCCCCGGGTGTCCCGAAGCTCGGCCCTGGCATCCAAGGCCACGGGGTTTCCCATCGCAAAAATCGCCGCAAAACTGGCCGTGGGTTTTACCCTGGACGAAATTCCGAACGACATCACAGGAGAAACACTGGCCTCTTTTGAACCCACCCTCGACTACTGCGTGGTGAAAGTGCCGCGCTGGACTTTCGAAAAATTTCCGGAAACACGCGATCTTCTGACCACTTCCATGAAATCGGTGGGCGAGACCATGGCCATCGGCCGCACATTTAAAGAGGCGCTTCAGAAAGGTCTCCGGTCTCTTGAGATCGGCCGCTTTGGACTGGGCGGCGACGGGAAAGACCCGTTTGAGCCGCCCCGGACCGAGATCGAGCAGAAGCTTGCGGTGCCCAATTCCGCGCGGATCTTTTACCTGCGGCAGGCTGTCGCGGCGGGGATGACGGTCGGCGAGATCGGCGAGCTCACCGGGATCGATCCGTGGTTTGTTCATCAGATCGAACAGCTCTGGGGGCTCGAACAAACGATCGGCCGCTGCGCCGGACCCCCGGCGGATCCGCTGGCGAACCTGGGCGATGCGCTTTTCCACCAGGCCAAAACCTGGGGGTTTTCCGACCGGCAGATCGCCTTTTTAACGGGCGCCGAGGAGGATGCGGTCAGGAAGCGGCGAAGGGCCGCGGGACTTTTGCCCGTGTACAAGCTGGTAGACACCTGCGCCGCCGAGTTCGAGGCGGCCACGCCCTATTACTACTCGACCTATGAACTGGAAAATGAGGTCCGGGTTTCCGACAGAAAAAAGGTGATGATTCTCGGCGGCGGTCCCAACCGCATCGGCCAGGGCATCGAGTTCGACTACTGCTGCGTGCATGCCTCGCTGGCGCTTCGGGAAGAAGGGGTTGAAAGCATTATGGTCAACAGCAATCCCGAGACCGTCAGCACGGACTATGACACATCCGACAAACTGTATTTCGAACCCCTGACCAAAGAGGACGTGCTGCACATCGTCGAGACCGAAAAACCCCTGGGGGTGATCGTGCAGTTTGGGGGACAAACGCCCCTCAACCTTTCCGTGCCGCTGTACAGTGCCGGCGTTCCGATTCTGGGCACGCAGCCGGAAAGCATTCACCGGGCCGAAGACCGTCGGCTCTTCCAGAAAATGCTGAAAAAACTGGCGCTGATTCAGCCCGAAAACGATACAGCCCTGACCGTCGAAGAGGCCCTGAAAGCGGCGGAAAGGATCGGGTATCCGGTCATCGTCCGGCCGTCCTATGTGCTGGGAGGCCGGGCCATGAAGATCGTCTATGACCGAAAGGATCTGGAAAATTTCACGCGTCTCGCCATTCTCGCTTCTCCCGAGCATCCGGTCCTGATCGACAAGTTTCTCGAGGATGCCCTGGAGGTGGATGTGGACGCGATATCGGACGGCGCCGTGACCCTCATCGGCGGCATCATGGAGCACATCGAAGAAGCCGGCGTTCACTCCGGTGATTCGGCCTGCGTGCTGCCGCCATACAGCCTTTCGCCAGATATTCAGGAAAAGATCACCCATGCCACAAAATCCATGGCCGCCGAACTCGGCGTTGTGGGTCTGATGAATGTTCAGTATGCCATAAAGAGCGGCCGTGTCTATGTTCTTGAGGTCAACCCGAGAGCGTCGAGGACCATCCCTTTTGTCAGCAAGGCCACCGGCGTTCCCCTGGCCAAACTGGCGGTAAAAGTGATGCTGGGGCGAAGCCTGGCTGAGCTGGGCCTCACCGAAGAACGGGTGCCGCGTCATGTTTCGGTGAAAGAGGCGGTATTTCCCTTCGACCGGTTTCCGGGAGTGGACATTCTTCTGGGGCCTGAAATGAAATCGACCGGAGAGGTCATGGGCATCGATCCGGATCTGGGGATTGCCTATGCCAAGGCGCAGCTCGGAGCGGGCCAGAGGCTCCCTGTTGCAGGGACGGTCTTTATCAGCGTCAACGACCGGGACAAAAAGGCTGTTCTGCCCGTGGCCGCGCAATTTCAGCGGCTCGGATTCGAGATCGCCGCCACCCGGGGAACATCGGCTTTTTTGAAAAAAAGCGGCATCGAAAACCGACCCATCAACAAGGTGTCCATGGGACGGCCCCATATCCTCGACGCGATCAAAAACAAGGGAATCTGCCTGCTCATCAACACGGCTTCGGGCAGAGAAACCCGCCGCGACGGCTACCTGATCCGGCGGGCGGCTCTCGGCTACAAAATTCCTTATGCCACGACCATTGCAGGAGCCCAGGCCATGTGCAGGGGGATCGCGGCCTTAAAGGAAAAGCGGATGGGCGTCGAAGCCCTTCAGCACTATTCGGGCGTCTCAAGGCTGCAACCGACAACCGAACCGAAAATGAATGCAGGTCGAACAGGGGAAAAAACGTGATGGAAGATTTTGACAGACCCCGCGAAGGATGCGGGATATTCGGTATTCACGGGTATCCCGAAGCAGCCAAGGTAAGCTATTTCGGTCTTTACGCCCTGCAGCACCGGGGCCAGGAAAGCGCCGGCATCGCCGTCGTTCAGGATAAAAGCATCGTCTGCCATAAGGGAATGGGTCTCGTTTCGGACGTATTCGACATGACCGTTTTGACGAAACTGGCTGGGACAAGCGCCGTCGGGCATGTACGCTATTCCACCACGGGCAGTTCGGTGCTGGCCAACGCGCAGCCCTTTGTGGTCCATCACCGGCAAAAGTCATACGCCGTGGCCCACAACGGCAACCTCGTCAATGCCCATACGCTAAAAAACGAACTCGAAGAATCCGGCTCTATCTTCCAGACTACCATGGACAGCGAGGTGTTTCTGCACCTTTTCGTGAAAAATCTCCAATACGGTTTTGAGGGTTCGCTGGTTGAGACCGTATCGAAGCTCCAAGGGGCCTATTCCATGGTGATGCTCACCAGCAGCGGAGAAATTGTCGGCCTCAAAGACCCTTATGGTTTCAGACCCCTTTGCCTGGGCAGAATAAACGGCCATTACGTGCTGGCGTCGGAATCCTGCGCGCTGGATCTCATCCAGGCCGACTTTGTCCGTGAACTCGATCCGGGCGAGATTTTAATCATCGGCGAACAGGGTTTAAAAAGCATCCGGCCCCAGGTCCAGAAAAAAAGGGCCTTTTGTATTTTTGAATTCATCTATTTCGCAAGGCCCGACAGCACCTTTTTCGGGCAAAATGTGTACCAGATCCGAAAAGCCCACGGCCGGCGCCTGGCTGGCGAGGCGCCCGCAGAAGCCGACCTGGTGATGCCTTTTCCGGATTCGGGCACCTATGCGGCTCTGGGATACTCCGAAGCCTCGGGAATTCCCTTTGAGATGGGGATGATCCGGAACCATTACGTGGGCAGAACTTTTATTCAGCCCACCCAGAGCATGCGCGACTTCGGGGTGCGCATCAAACTGAATCCGGTCAAAGAGATCTTAAAGGGCAAAGACATCGTCATCATCGAAGACTCCATCATCCGGGGCACCACGGTAAAAACCCGCGCAAACGCGCTTCGCGACCTGGGGGTCAACCGGATTCACATGCGCGTCAGCGGCCCGCCCCACCGCTATCCGTGCCATTACGGGATCGATTTTTCGACCCGGGGCGAACTGATCGCCGCCACCCATTCGGTCAAGGAGATCCAGGCGCTCATGGGTCTCGACTCCCTTGCGTATCTGAGCCTCGAGGGGCTCCTCGAATCGACCGGCGTCAAGGACCCGGAAAAACATTTCTGCAAGGCCTGTTTTGACGGCTGCTACCCGGTGGCCTTCGACGAACTGCTCTCCAAGGACTGCCTGGAAACACGCTGAGTTTCCGGTCCCGATTTCCCTCGGATTCCATCGCCGCCTTCCTGGATTCAAGTGAGGCTGAGGGTTCGATCAATGTCGGCGACAGAACATTATGCCGGCATTCGCCCCTGGCCGGCCTCTTCACGGGTGCGACCATCGCGGATATGGTAAATCCGCTTGAAGGTCGGGATGATCTTTTCATCGTGGGTCACCACGATGATTGCGGTTTGGTATTGCGCAGCCATTTGGTTGAGAATTTGAATTACCCCCAGGGCCCGCTCGCTGTCCAGCGGTGCGGTCGGTTCATCGGCCAGGATTACCGGCGGCCGGTTGACCAGGGCGCGTGCGATGGCTACGCGCTGCTGTTCGCCGCCGGAAAGCTGCGCCGGCATGGCCTGAGCGCGATGGGCCACATCCAGGGCTTCGAGCAGGCTCAAAGCCTCTTTGCGGGATTCGGCATTGGAACGTCCGGCCAGCATGGGCAGCAGGGCGACATTGTCGATGACGCCGAGAAACGGGATCAGGTAGGGCGCCTGGAACACGAAGCCGATCTTGTCGCGGCGCAGCGCACGCAGATCGCGAATCTTCCAATCATCGTCGTAGATGAGTTGGCCGCCCAGGAACATACGCCCTCCGGTGGGGTCGATGACGGCGCCGAGGCATTTGAGCAGCGTGCTTTTACCGGAACCCGAGGGGCCGATCAGGCCGACCACCTCGCCGGGCGCTACCCGCATCTCAACCCCTTTGAGCGCATCCACGGCCGTGTCGCCCTGACCGTAACGCTTGCGCAACGCTTCAATGAGTATTCCGTTTTCCGGCATTTTGATAAATCTTGCTTATCAATTTCAAAAAAACCTTATCAATTCAAAAAAAACGTCGCTCATTGGCATGTCATCCGCCGATGGCTTCAGCCGGGTCCACTTTGAGCGCTATGCGGATGGCCACCAGGCTGGACAGCACGCAGATCAGCACCACGACAATAAAGCCGCGCATGGCGTCGCCGGGCAGCAGCAGTACATACTTGGGGAAATGGGGCGCCCAGAAGGTGGCGGCTATTTTGCCCACCACGAAACCAATCACCCCCAGGCCGACGGCCTGCTGCATGATCATTGCGGCAATGGTGCGGTTGCGGGTGCCGATCAGTTTGAGCACTGCGATTTCGCGGATCTTGCCCATGGTCAGGGTGTAGATGATGAAAGCGACGATGGCTGCGCTGACCACGGCCAAAATCACCAGAAACATGCCGATCTGTCGGGACGATGTAGCGATCAGTTTGCCCACCAGGATTTCTTCCATCTGGGTGCGTGTGTATACCTGCAAGCGCTTCCAGCGGCGGATGGTTTCGGCGACGACTTGGGCGTCATGGTCGGGCGCCAGCTGCACCAGGACGGCATTTACGTATGGATTGGCGCTCTGGGAGGCGATCACTGCATCAAGCAGGCCCGGCACTGCCGGGCGGTTGAAGGCCGGATTGGCGGCCGTGCGGCGGCGCTGTCGAACGATGGCGTCGTTGTCTTTCAGAAATTGCGCTTCCTGAGCATCTTTGAGTGGGATAAACACCATCGGATCCCCGCTGGAGGAAACCATGCGCCGGGTCAAGCCGACTACCGTGTAGTGGTTACGCCGGATCTGAATCCGGTCGCCGATGTTGAATCCGGTAGCTAAATCGGCTATCGCTTCGTAGTGACTGCGCGTGATATACCTCCCGGCAATCAGATAGGGGGGCTGTCCCGGCTTGCCGGGTGCGCCCGGAGCGATGCCGACGACCATGGCGCGCACGTCGCTGTCCGCCCCGCGCACCTGCATGGTCAGGTAGGTGGCGTTGGCGGCGCTGGTTACGCCGGCAACCCCCAGGATGCCCCGGTATAAGTCATCATAGATGCTGGAGGGCTCGGCGTAAGGCCCCAGCGTATCCTGCTGCACCACCCATAGATCGGCCCCGCTATTGTCGAGCAGCACTTTGGCGTCTTCGACCATTCCGCGATAGATGCCAGCCATCGAAAGCGTGACGCCGATGAGCAGCCCCAGTCCGAAACCGGTGAAAACGAATTTGCCCCAGGCGTGCAGGATATCCCGTCCGGCCAGGCTGATCATGGCGCCACCCCCGGCAGACGATCGACGATCTTGATCCGGCTATGCGCGTCAAGGGCGCGCTGGCTGTAAACAACCACGTTCTCACCTGGCTGCACTCCCTCAAGGATCTGTACTTGGCCGTCAAGGTCGTGCGCGCCCATCCGGATCGGCGCAAAGCGCAGGCCGTCCGCTGACACCACCCAGACCCCTAAATCCCCCCCGATCCGCCGTATTGCAGCGTTGGGCGCCGTGGGCGCCTGAGGCAAGGCGGGCAAGGCTACGGATACCTCGGCCAGCTCACCGATGGGGGGCAGCGTTGCGAGCGGGGGATCGAAGATCACTTTGGCCAGCGCTTCTTCAGTGACTGCGTCAGCCAGCGGTTCAACCCGCAGCACCTGTCCGGTCATGGCGCCGCCGGCCGCGGAACGCAGGACGATTTCGGCCGGCAGACCAGCGCGCAGACCGGCACTGCCCAGCTGGTCAAACCGCACGTGGACCCACAGGTGGGCGGGATGGATGACTTCCACGACGGACTGCCCGGCGATTACCGTGCTGCCGGGTTCGGCACTGCGCTTAATGACCAGGCCGTCGACCATGGACATCAGGCGCAGGTTGGCGCGCTGCCGGATCAGCCCTTCCCGATCGGCGCTTATCCGGTCCGCTTCCCGGCGGGCTGCATCCAGGCCGGCCTCTGCGGCAAGAAGGTTGGCCTGGGCCACCCGCAGTTCCTGCTGTTTGGCTTCGACGGCTTCCGCACTGACGACCTGTTTTGCGAAAAGCTGGTCATAACGACGGGCCTGGGCCTCAGCAAAGGTTTTACGGGCCGACGCATCGCCGATCCGGGCTCCGGCCGCCTGCATCTCGGCCTGAGCGTGCTCAAGGGCGGCGGCCTGGGCGCTGATGCGCTCGTCTAAATCAACGGGATCCATTTCGCCCAGCAGTTGTCCGGCGCGAACGAAATCCCCTACATTTACGTTGACCTGCCGGACACGGCCGGCTGCCGTGGGACCGATCTGAAAAGTGTAGCGCGCTTCCACCGTACCGATGCCGAACAGGGACGGCACAATGGATTGGCTGGTGACAACGGTGGTAGTGACCGGTATCGGCGCCAGGGGCCCTGATCGCAGGGCGGCATAAGCAAATAGCGCCGCCAGCGGCGCCAACACGGCGATCAGCGCCAGGGCGCGGCGATGGCGAGACAAGCGTTTCATGTAATGCCCTCCGATGCACCTTTAATGAGTGACGGGGCGGTAGGTTTGGGCGACATGGCACTCCTCTTCGTGTTAAAGTTGATCATAAGTATGCTGGATGTCGGCGGCCGTGTTCATGGAGCTTCGACAGTTTGCGAAAACCCTTGCCCCTCACAGTACCGGTATCCTCACCTCGATCCGGTGTTCCGGATGGGCGCTAACAATTTTCCCCTGTCTGATCCTTTGATCTGCTTCTCCAGTTCATAGCTGACATCAAAGTGATCGGTGATTGCGCTCTTGCCTCTTCCGGTAACAAATCCGAAGCTGTGAATCCCCGCCGCGGCCGCTTCCTCTATGCCGTATTGGACCAGGGGCTTATTGACGATCGGCAGCATTTTCTTGGGCATCGCTTTCGTTGCGGGCAAAAAGCGTGTGCCGTAACCTGACACAGAGACAGGGAGTAAACAGTTATTTAATTTAATGTTTTTCATTTTTGGGTTATCTTTCTTTGAATAAAATGGATTTAATTTACGCCGGAAAATCTAAAACCCACTTTTGCGCCCTCAGTTCAATTTTTTTATGGAAGAGCGGCGGGGAATAAGACCGCCCTTCCGTTATAGTTTTTTATCATATTAATCAGCTGGTGTGCGGATGAACCATCAAAATCACCACTGAGCTTTACATGAAGATTATCGCTGTTTTGTTGCAGAAATATCCTGAAATTTGATGCCATCCTAACACCTCTTAAATGTTTTTTTAGACATTAACTTAAGTTGAGTATGCTGTTCATCGTCCCGAAACAGTTCGGACAAGTCTGCTCATTTCCGGGATCCTCTTTCCATTCCCCGTCGATTAAGAACTTATCCGTAAATAACACCAGATTTTCTAAAGGCAATAATTGCAGCAGCCATATGCAGCAATGCCATATAAGTATCGGCAAGCTTCTCATATCGGACAAGAAGCTTCCTGAATCGATTAAACCATGAGTGACTTACTTCGACCACCCAGCGACGGGTCCTATATCCAGGAATTGTTTTCTTTTCTTGGATTTCTTCTCCCCGTTGTTTTACATGGGGGATGTCACTGCTGTCCCAATGTTATTCAAATAGTTTCAGCTGTTTATCAGCTAGTAAATTATGATTTATGTGGGGCATTTCTGTGAACGCCTGTAAAATGAGTGTTTTTTCGAAAAGAGTCACGCTCAGAACTTGTAAAATTGTGTAGAGACTTTGGTCCAGTTTGAGGCGTTTTTTCACGATTGCGACCAGCACATAGACGGTGATAGCGATCCCAATTTGGGTTTTGACCGCGTTTTCTGTGGTTCCGTAAAAGGCTTTGATGCGAAGGTGTTGCTTGATCCATTTGAAAAACAACTCCACCTGCCATCGAAGCCGATAGAGATCGGCAATGGTTAATGCGGGAAGTGAAAAATTGTTGGTCAGAAATACGAGATATCTTTGGGTGGCAGGATCCAGATATCGGATGCGTCGCATCTTGGCCGGATAATTTTTTTGTGCATAGAAATTTTGGGCGATGATGATCTGATCGCATCGAATGCATTCTGATTCTGTCTTTTGGGAGCAAATCCGTCGAAATCGGAAGTTGTCCTTTGCGCGGGTGACAAAGAAAGCGCCGGTTTGATGAATTCTGTAGAGTCTGGCAAAGTCGATATAGCCGCGATCCACAACATAGAAAGCGCCAGGTTCCAAGATGAGCTGATCCAGAATTCTGACGTCGTGGACTTTGCCGGGGGTAATGATCACCACGCTGGGAATGCCTCCACGCAAATCCAAAAGTGTATGCAGCTTCACGGCCGCTTTTGTTTTCCGGAACTTGGCCCAAGGAAAAAGGGAAAGACACAGGTCGATCGTCGTCGAGTCCAAGGCGTAAACGGTCTGCATCAATTCCAGGCCAATAGAATCGTTGATATAGAGCTTTCTGGCCTTGGCGATAAGAACCTGAGCGAAATCGGCATAGATACGCCAGTTTCGAACTTGATTGGCATGGGCCAGGGTGTTTCGGGATACCTTGCCCCGAATGCCCAAATGATAAAGCTTGGACTGAGCCGCCCTCAGGCACGCTTGAATATCGCGCAGGCTCTCTCGATAAGTAAGCTGGGCAAAAGCCATACAGAGAAATTGGTCCCAGCATGAAAAACTTTTGATCTTGTAATTTCCATTGTATCGCTGAACACATCGTTGAAATTCGTATGACGGCAGAAAAGCCATCACTTGTGAAAAAATGGTTCTCCCTGGATTCATGGGTCCGCCCCTCCTTACATATTGGAGAAGTTTCCCATTTTATCCGGAGGAATTTCAAATCGAAAAATACCATATTTACTATATTGCTGTTTGTTATCAATATGTTATATTATTCCAAAAATACAACGTTGGGACAGTAGTGATATATATATAATTGTGTAAAGAATTTTTTGCACTTTTTATTTTAGCATCCCCCCGTCAATCTGACAGTTTGGGATTTTTAAAAACCCCGGAGAGCATAGCTCCCAAGGAACCTGCTACTATGCTATTGCTTTTGCCAGTTCTTGCAATCGTGAATAACGCCCCACATATTTGCATATTTATTGTATTGAATCCTTATCGATTCAGTGGTTATGGGACATTATGCGGAGAAAATTCTGAATAGATGCCCCCGGAGCGGTCCATCACATCATCGTTAGCGAGGATGTTTAAAAGTCGGACGAACGAATTCTCGGGGATGGGGATTTTGTTGATCAGGTGTTGTCAGCGGCAGAGGAGTGGATGGAACAAAGAAATCTGTTGATGTCCAAAGGATACAATCTTCGAAGGAGATTGTATCCTTTCTCCGTCTGTTATGAGTCAGCCGGTGATGAGTGGAAAAAAATAGGGAAGGTGCACGGTTACAGGCTGTTGGGAAAAAAACTGTAAATATGTGGGGCGTTCCCCAAATACGACTATGGGCATTGACAGGAGGAAAAAATTAAAAAAGATTGGTGGCGGTCAGAAAGTCGGGGATGACAAGGGTATCGCTCTCCCGCCGACGGGATTTATTGGTAACGCCTGTCGGTAAGGCTGTAAAATGCGGCGAGAACATCGTAAAGCCCAATAGCTATTCGTTCATTGATATATAAGTTTAATGTGTCTCATAATTTCACATGGTCTTGGCACTACCATTTGCAGAAGACATGTTCAGAGTTACTTTTCTTTCGTCAACCACGGTTGCAGGACTTTATCCGCGATCTCCTTTACCTCATCGACGCACCGGATGTCGAGATCCTTTTTCACTTCCTTCGGCAGGTCTTTCAGGTCCGGCTCGTTTCTTGTCGGAAAAATAACGGATTTCAAGCGTGCCCGCTGCGCGGCCAACACTTTTTCCTTAACCCCGCCCACAGGCAGAATCCGGCCGCTCAGGGTCAGCTCTCCGGTAACTGCCACATCCCGCCTGCATGGCCTATTGGTCAGCAGAGAGATAAGCGCAACGGCGATTGTAAGTCCAGCTGATGGGCCGTCCTTCGGAATGGCTCCTGCAGGAACATGGATGTGAATGTCGTTATTATCAAAAAAGTTCTCCGGAATGGCAAACAACTCGGTATGGCTCCGGATATAACTCAAAGCCGCCTGAGCGGACTCCTTCATGACTTCCCCTAGAGATCCCGTAAGAATCAGCTGGTTTTTCCCCTTCATTTTTGTGGCCTCTACGAAGATGATCTCGCCGCCGGTTTTTGTCCACGCCAGCCCGGTCGCTACGCCTATTCTTTCTTTTACCGCCATTCCCTCAAAAAAGAATTTTCGCGGCCCAAGAAAAGCTTCCACCGCTTCCGGTGTTATGATTTTTCCGGATACCTGCATGCCGGATTGGAGCGTTTCCCTCGCGATTTTTCTACAAACGGCGGCAATCTGTCTTTGCAGGTTCCTCAGCCCCGCCTCTCTGGAATATTCCCGGATGATCTTCCGAATCGCCTCCGGGGTAAAAACCGGCGGTGCGTCACCAAGTCCGGCCTGGGAAACCTCTCTCGGAATGAGATACGTGAAGGCGATCTTTTCTTTTTCTTCTTCCGTATATCCTGAAAGGGGTAGAACTTCCAGACGGTCCAAAAGGGGCTCGGGTATGGAATCGGTGGTATTGGCGGTGCCGAGAAACATGGTCATACTGAGATCAAACGGAACATCCAAATAATGATCCATGAAACCAGAATTTTGTTCCGGATCCAAAAGCTCCAGAAGGGCCGAGGAGGGGTCCCCTTTGAAATCCTGACCGATTTTGTCGATCTCATCCAGCATAATCACGGGATTTCTTACACCGGCCCGCCGAATTTCCTGGATAATCCTGCCCGGCAAGGCACCCACATAGCTTCTCCGATGCCCCCTGATTTCCGCCTCATCCCGAATACCGGCCAATGAGATACGGATAAATTTTCTCTCCAGGCTCCTTGCAATGGACAAGCCAAGGGAGGTCTTACCCGTACCCGGAGGCCCTATAAAACAGATGATCGGCCCTCTTTGCGCGAGTGCTAGGCGTTTTTTCTTGAGTGCGCCATCGACCGTGCTTCTGATCTCATCGAGCTTAAAAGGTTTTGCCAGGTAATGATGCGATCCTTTTCGCATAGCCTCTACCGCCGATGTTACCGTGGCGTACCCTGTGATGATGATGACCTCCACATCGGGCTGCCTGGTTTTGGCCGCGGACAGGACCCCCATGCCGTCTACCTGCTCCATCTTCAGATCGGTGATGATCACATCGAAGCAATCCTTTTCCACATACTCCAACGCCTCTGTTCCGGTGGCCGCCGTCGTAACGTGGTATCCATCCTTGACCAGGACATGTTCCAGGTTCAAACGGGTCATTTTTTCATCATCCACGACCAATATATTGTGCTTGCGGGAATTCCGCAGAATTCTGACCGACAGATGTTCCAGGATTCGATTCTTGATTTCATGGAGTCCGTAATGATCCTCTTCGAGGACGGCTTCTGCCCTTTTGAGATCCAGGTTATCCTCCGTAACAGCGTTCCATGGCAGGGAAATCAAATAGTCCAAGTAGTTAAAGCCGATGGTGTATTCGGTTGTGGATGGGTTCATCTTTGACAGCCGATCAATTTCTTTAAGAGCCACCCTTTCCACGGAGGTCGGCATATGTGCCTTTGGCACGGCATCCCTGAGTTCTTCTATTTCCGTTGCCGGACTTTCGCTGTCTTCCTCTTTCCGGAATATCTTCATGGACGCTTCCCCCATCTGTTTTTTCAGCCTTAAAAGATTTTTGTTCCATCCGGTGCCGTTCAGGCCTGCTGCAATATTCGAAAGAATCGCTCAATTCAGGTTTAACTTATAATACAGGAATCGAAAGGCAAGCAAAAACTTCCCAACGCTCCTGTTTTCAGGTCGAGTCCGTTGCAAATTGAAACCCTTTTCTTTATCGGGCAATGATTTACAACTTATTGTAATAATTTACCATCTTATTTTATTGGTATAATGCGTTTCAATATGCAACTGTTACCAACAAGCGGCCACAAGCCTTCCTTCAGAATAAATATCATATAAATCCTTATAGATAGACAATAAAAACCCGCCATGGCATGGGGGTTGCTCTTATCAGGATAGATTTTTGGATCAGAAAAACCTGAATGAGGAGACAACGGTATGCAAAATGAAAAGAAAAGACTCAATATGTTTGAGCGGTTCATGCTTGCCGTAACCTTTGCAGAAGCGGGCGACAGGGATACCGCCCTGTCCTTCGTTTCGAATGCGACCGAGTCTCAAAAACAAAAGAGAAAAAAAACCTGTCTGAAATGCAGGACCGAAAGCCGGCCATCGCTAATGGTTTAAACGATCAAATAAGGGGCAAGGGTATGCAAAGAGTGCTTTTGGCAATAGACGGCCTTACGTTCAACCACCGGGTTTTCCATATCGCCCTTGAGCTGTGTAGGACAATGCGGGCGGAGCTGGGTATCCTTCAAATCATCAAGCCTGATCGGTTAAAGGGCTGTTTCAAACGGATGAAAGAAAAAACAAAGGAAGCAATGGCGTATGTGGAAGGTTCCATGATGGCCATCGCTTTTGCGGAGGCAGGAGACCATGAAACAGCCGCGGAATTGATGGAGGAAGCCTTAAAAAAGCTCTATCAGAGCCTTCCCGAGACGGCACAGGCGGGGATAAAATGCGATGTGTATTTGCGCACCGGCAATCCCGAGCAAGAGATTATCGGTTATCTGAAAAATCACCGGGAGGTGGTGCTGGCGATTTATGACAGGGATTATCCCTTCGGGAAAAAGACAAAAGGCAATGAAAAAGCCGCACCGCCCGGCAGCGTGAGGGAATTTTCCCCTATTCCCTGGGTTGTTGTGCACAGCTAATGGAAATGAAACGGTTCATGCGAAACGGACATAGCTGATAACCCTATTTAATTCAAGGAGATGGAATATGAAGCGATTTTTCGGAAATTTGAAAAAATTGAAAAGCCAGACTGATCGGATGATCAAAAAAATGGATAAATTTCAGGAAGCGATCACCTTTGCAGAGGCCGGCGAGACCCAATCTGCCGTCGAGCTGACGGCATTCGAACCGCCGGAACCCAAAATACGCCGCCTTGTCGTTTCAGGAAGGGGAACGAATTTTTCAAAGGAACTAGTCGATTATGCGATAGAGATGGCGCAAAGGTTTCGCTATGAAATCATAGCCCTGAACGCTCTTCCTTTGCAAAGCCAGCAGTTCGATCATTTTTCGTCATACCATCCGAACCTTTTTGAAGATTTTAAAAACTTCTCATGTGAAAATATACGCTTTTTTAAACAAGAAGCTGCGCAAAAAAGTATTCCTTTAAACCATGTGGTCAAGTTTACGCACATGGATCAGGCCATAGAAGAAATAAAAAACGAATTTGGTCAAATTGAATTCATCATTTCAGACAGCGAAGAAGAACGGCCCGTCCAGCGGCCTGAAGAAGCAGCGCGGCCGCGCCCCGAGATTTACGTCTACTCGCTGGCATAAAAAAGTGTCGCACTCCGAGAGCAGAAAATTCGGTCGGATTCAAACAAGCCGGATATTCTGCTTTTTTTTGGACGCGTATCATCAAGAGGAGACAACCATGGATAAGTATTTTTTATTTAGACTGGGACTGGTTTTTTTTGCTTTTTTGATCTGCTACCGGTTTAGAAAAAAAAAGCCTCCCAAGTAAAAATACGATTGTGTTCCTTCTCTTTTTTAATTCCGATCCCGCATTGCCGCCTCGGCGGAAAGGGCTAAGCTTCATCAGGAACCAATTGATTTCATATAGTTATTTGTTCATGCTTTCGCAGCAGTGACATTTTGCTGGTTCATCAAATGTGAAAGGAATCCATAGAATGACTCCGGAAATGATTTTGACAATGGCGGTTCTTGCTTTCGCGATTTTTTTATTTGTCTTTGAGTGGGTCCGGGTCGATGTCGTCGGCATTCTGATGATGGTTTTGCTTCCCCTAATGGGCCTTGTGAGTCCTAATGAGGCCTTCAGCGGCTTGAGCAGCAATGCCGTCTGTTCCATCATTGCCGTCATTATTATCGGAGCCGGACTCGACAAGACCGGAATCATGAACCAGGTGGCCAGGCCGATCATAAAACTGGCTGGCAGAAGCGAAAAGCGGATCATTGCGCTTATATCGGGCACCGTCGGGATCATCTCCAGCATGATGCAGAACATCGGTGCGGCAGCCCTGTTTTTGCCCGTTGCCCAGCGGATCTCCAAACGTCTGGAATTTCCTGTTTCCAGGGTCCTCATGCCCATGGGTTTTTGCGCGATTATCGGAGGAACGATTACGCTGGTGGGGGCGAGCCCCACAATCCTTTTGAATGACCTGCTCACCCTCGGTGGTAAAAAACTCGAGCCATTCGGTCTGTTCACTCAAACACCGATCGGCATTTGTCTTCTGACCAGCGCCATAATCTATTTCATTGTTTTCGGCCGTTATATCCTGCCGGCCGGAGAGGGAAAGGGAGACAAGGGGATCACCGCGTCACTTTTGGAAAAATACGTGGGCATTGAGAGGGTCTTTGAAATCCATGTTCCCGAAAGCTTCCAGGGGGAAGAGACCAAGCTTGGAGAGCTGAAGATACGGGAGCGTTTTTTGGCAACAGTCATAGGGATCAGCCACGGCGGAACAAAAGAAAAGAACCTTTTGCCGCGAAGCACGGACCGGATTTCGGCAGGAGATGATATTGCCGTGGTAGGACAGCAAATGAATGTCGAATGCCTGGCTCTGGAATACGGGTGGATTTTGCGGGATAGCCTGGAGGTTTTTGCCGAGAGCCTATCTCGAACCAACGCAGGCATGGCGGAATTGATCGTATCTCCGCGGTCGGAGCTTGTCGGAAAGACCCTGGGGGAGACCGACTTCAAAGACCTCTTCAGGCTGAACATCATCGCCCTCATGAGGGGCAGAAAGATATTTACCAGCGGGCTTATCCATATTCGACTCGATGTGGGGGATACGCTCCTTCTTCAGGGGCCGTGGGACCGATTTCATATTTTAAAAAAACAACCGCAGCCCCGGGCACTGACCTTTGCCACACCCCTGGAAGGAGAAATACTGAGACCGGACAAAGCAAAACTCGCCGGATTCTGGTTTGCCGTTTCTCTGGCACAAATCATTTTTTTTGATGTTCAGCTTGCCGTTTCGCTGATGTCCGGTGCACTCGGCATGATCATCACCGGGGTCCTTTCGATTGACGAAGCATATAAATCCGTGGACTGGATGACGGTTTTTCTCCTGGGCGGCCTGATTCCTCTGGGGATCGCCTTTGAAAAGAGCGGAACAGCGGCGTTTATCGCAAACAAAGTCATGGAATTGATCGGCACGCCTACTCCCATACTGCTCCTGGCCGTCGTTGGAATCATGACCTCTTTTTTTACGCTCGTCATTTCAAACGTGGGTGCTACGGTCTTGCTCGTTCCCCTGTGCATGAACATGGCCGTCATGACCGGTACCGACCCCCGTATGGCGGCACTCGTAGTGGGGCTATCCGCTTCGAACACTTTCATTCTTCCCACCCACCAGGTCAATGCGCTTGTCATGAGGCCTGGAGGGTATAGCACCATCGATTATCTGAAGGCCGGCGGGGTTATGACGCTTCTTTTCTTGGCCGTGGAACTCGGAGTTTTGTATCTATTCTATGGCATTCGTTAAAATTATGCTATGCATAAAATGAAGTTTATTCGGAATAGCTTCGGCATGAAAATAAGTATAAGAAAAAAAATTATCCTATCCTTCGCTGCCCTTATCCTGATCAGCAGTGCCATATGGACGATCGGCTATTATCAGTATTATGTTTTAAATCACAAAATCCGAATACTTGATAGAAAGGTGCAAATCTTTAATGCCGTTCTCGAAGCTAGGCGTTATGAAAAAAATTATTTCATCACATCGGATTCCGCCCATCTTCAGGCGACCCTCTCCTATGTTCAAACCGCCCAAGATGAGTTGCTAAGCATCGTAGAGGGACACAGTCGATATGTACTCGCCAAAAATCTCGAATCCATGATTCAAGCGCTCAATCGCTATACAGGGGCCGTTTCCGCACTTTTTACCCTCCATCAGAGATGGAGATCTTCAGATATAGATGAGGATTTTCTCAATCGTTTTACCTCTTACCAGGAACAGGTCACGACGCTGGGCAGAGAGGTAACCGGAAAAATGGAATCCATGATCGACAAAGAGCGAAGGTATGTCGAAAGGCTCATCGAAAAATCAAAGAGTTATATATTTGCGTCTGCAATTGCCATTTTTATCATCTCCTTCCTAACCGGTCTTTTTCTCGTGTTTAACGTCAACCGTCCTCTCAAGGCGATTGAAAAAGCCATCCATGGCATCGCAGTAGGAGATTATCAGAATATACCCAAAATATCCAGCGGCGACGAATTTGAATCGCTGGTTACCAGTTTGAATCACATGATCAGGAAATTGAACCGTCGGCACGAGCAACTCATCCAGAGAGAAAAAATGGCCTCCCTGGGCACCTTGACCTCAGGGGTTGCCCACGAACTAAACAACCCGCTGAATAACATCTACACCTCAGTCCAGATCGTCATCGAGGAGTTAGCGGATCAAGACATAGAGTATAAACGGAACCTGCTTCTCGATGTTCAGAGACAGGTAGAACGGGCCACAGACATCGTTAAAGCACTCCTTGAATTTTCAAGGGAAAGAACCTTCACCGCAAAGCCTGTTAATTTTAACCAGCTTGTCCAAGATGCGATCAAGCTGATCAAGGGAGAGCTACCGGCCAACGTCCATCTACAGGTGGATATCACGGATCAAATCACCGAGAGCATGGACCCCAGGCGAATTCAGCAGGTGCTTATCAATCTCATACTCAACGGCGTCCAGGCGATGGAGGATGGCGGTATTCTGAGAATCCGGGCTTTTCGAAACGAAACGGAAGGGGGATTTACCTTTGAGGTGGAAGATTCCGGAAAAGGAATAGCTAAGGAGGACCAGGTGAGGATCTTTGATCCCTTTTTTACGACCAAGGATGTGGGCCAGGGAGCGGGCCTTGGACTCAGTATCTGTCTGGGCATCGTCGAGCAGCATAAGGGTCGAATAGAGGTGAGAAGCGAACCGGGCAGCGGAACGGTTTTTTCCGTTTTTTTACCAGCAAATTGACCTTTTTTCCCTTTGGAAAAAGGAGATATAATTTTCCTCACGGTTGTCCAACATACTTATAAACTCGATTATTATGGCGAGTGCAGGAGATATGCTACCACAACATGCCCGCGAAGGCGGACATCCAGAAGATATGTTCTTGAATTCCCTATCCTGGATTCCCGCTTTTGCGGGCATGACAAAACCGGGCTGTCTGGTCACAAAAGTGCTCCATGCCATATCATTATTGGCTTTTGAAATTCTGACAATCCGTTTTGGCCAAGAATGAATTTTTCTAAATAAACGTGATGAACATGAAACCAGAGCATCAGGATCTGATTCTAGTAGTAGAAGATGAGGAAATCGCACGGAATAATTTAAAACATATACTCATAAAAAACGGCTACGCCGTCATCTCGGCCGGCGGCGGCATGGAAGCGCTGGATTTACTCAGGACTTCGAATTTCGATCTGGTCATCACCGATCTCAAGATGGAAAAGATAGACGGCATGGAGGTTCTTCGAAAATGCCGCTCCCTTCACCCCTATACCGAAGTCATTATGATTACCGGCTATGCAACGGTGGACTCTGCTGTTCATGCCATAAAAGAAGGTGCTTACCACTATCTATCAAAACCATTCAAGATCGATGAAGTTCGCAACATCGTCAAGGAAGCCCTGCTCAAGCGCAGGCTGCGACTTGAAAATTTACATCTCAAAAGTCTTCTCAAGGAAAGCCAGGGACTGCCATTGATAGTTGGAAAAAGCGAGTCCATTCAATCGGTTTTGGAAACCGTTCGCCAGATCGCCTCATCCGATACGAATGTACTTATTCTGGGAGAAAGTGGGACCGGTAAGGAACTGGTCGCAAAGACCGTTCATTACATGAGCCCGCGACATGAAAAACGATTTGTTGCCTTCAACTGCGGTTCATTCACGGAGGAACTCATGGCCAGCGAGCTCTTCGGGTTCGAGAAGGGGGCTTTTACCGGAGCTACCAAAGACAAGGCAGGTCTCCTTCAGGTGGCCAGCGGAGGCACGGTTTTTCTGGACGAAATCGGAGACATGCCTCTAACCATGCAGATTAAGCTGCTGCGTGTGATTCAGGAGGGAGAATTCCTTCGGGTCGGCGGGGTCGACCCTATCCCCGTGGACATCAGATTCATTGCCGCCACCCACCGGGATTTAAAGAAGGATATCGAAGACGGCAGGTTCCGCCACGATCTGTTCTACAGGCTCAATGTCATCACTTTATTTCTTCCACCCCTGTCGGAAAGAAAGGAAGACATCCCGCTACTTGCCCACCATTTTCTGAAACAAAAGAGCCAGGCCATGAAAAAAGAAATCTCTGAAATAGACCGGGAGGCCATCGATCTGCTCTGTCAATACGGCTGGCCGGGGAATATAAGGGAGATCGAAAACGTCATCGAAAGAGCGGTAGCCCTGGAAAATGGTCCTTCCATCCGCGCCGACGACCTTCCCGATCATATTCGAAATCTTTCTATTGAAATCTACCGAAAAAGTTCATCGGGCATTCCGACTCTGGAAGAGCAAGAAAAACATTACATCGAATGGATGCTGGAACGATGCGGCGGCAACAAAGCCAAAGCGGCGAGGATCATGGGCATCGACAGGGTTTCTCTGTGGCGCAAGCTGAAACGATACGGCATCAAGGGGGCTTAGCAGGACTCACACAATCATGCATCCCTGCGTTTAGAGGGACGTATGAAACTGTTAAACTTAATTAATACCTGGAAACAAATTATTCAGATTTCATGCCGGGAAAATCATGAATAGATGCTCCGGGAGCGCTGTATCATATCTTTCATAGGCGTATTGACAGGAGGAAAAAATTAAAAAAGATTGGTGGCGGTCAGAAAGTCGGGGATGACAAGGGTATCGCTCTCCCGCCGACGGGATTTATTGGTAACACCTGTCGGTAAGGCTGTAACTCGCAAAGCCCAATAACTATTCGCTCATTGATAAATAAGTTTATAAGTTTATAAGTTTAATACGTCCCATAATTTCCCCGCACCTTTTCCCCTTTAATAGAGGTTACTCTCCATCCGTATCATTTTTGCAATAATTGAATATACCGAACTTGTTCATTATATAGAACTGCCTGTTTTTATAACGTATATATTTACAGCACACCTTTGACAATCATACCACAATGTCGTATATTATAGTTGATTCAGATTAAAACCTTTTGGCTATTAACCTTTAAGCAAAAGGAGCAAAAACTATGGAAAATGTTATACTGTTAATGCATCCTGTCACCGGGGGCGTGGCAACCCTTGCGGCGTTGTGGGTTTTTGTGGACGCCCTGAATGCCGGCGACTCCTCGGCAGCCCGGATAAAAAACATTAGTTTAATCTGTGCGGTCTTGATGTGGCTGACCTACTTTCTGGGAGGTTACTTTTACATCGTTTACTATGGCGTTGACAAAGCACTGATTAAGGCAGGGCCGTGGGCTTTCGGCCATAATTTTTTCATGGAAGTAAAGGAACATGTTTTTCTGATGCTGCTCCTGCTGGCCACCTACCTTCCGATTGCAGCGTCCGGTTATCTTCCCTCCAATAAAGCAGCCAGAAAGATTGTTCTCTGGGTGGCAGGCCTGATTGTACCGACCTCCCTGGCAATGGAAGGCTCCGGGGCTATCATCAGCGTCGCCGTCAAAGTCGCTTTACTTTTAAAAACAAAAGGAATCTGACCATGGAAAACATCGAAATAGGAAACTACACCAAATCGTTCGGATTATCTTTTGCGATAACCAGCTTTATCAGTGCCCTGCTGGTCATCTTAAAAGAAACAAATGAAGACACTATCCTTAAGGGGATGGCAGCGATTACCGGTCATCATTGGATAACTCACGGACTTTTTGTCATTATTCTTTTTGTGGTGCTTGGCTGGGCGTTGTCCAGGCCCAACAGCGGCCAAGGATTGAAAATATCAACGAATGCGCTGATCGGAAGTATCGTTGCGTCGGTCCTGGCAAGCGGCCTGTTTATTGCCGGTTTTTATATCTAACCCGGATGTAAACCGCTCAGGTACAGGGGGCATTGACAGGAGGAAAAAATTAAAAAAGATTGGTGGCGGTCAGAAAGTCGGGGATGACAAGGGTATCGCTCTCCCGCCGGCGGGATTTATTGGTAACGCCTGTCGGTAAGGCTGTAAAATGCGGCGAGAACCTCGCAACGCCCAATAACTATTCGCTCATTGATAAATAGGTTTATAAGTTTAATGCGTCCCATAATTTCATGCCCAATGGGTTGCAGAAATTACGGGACGTAAATTTAACGCTTGGGGGGGATTCCATCCGCGTTCCATCCGCGTTCCCTGTAATAATCACGCATAAGCTGTTGCATTTGGCTTTCAGTAATAATTTTTCGGGTTTCAGGCAATGCTTCGCGGAAAAAGCGCCCGGGGATGCGATCATCTTCTGAAACGAGTCCCTCCCTCAAGTTAAACCGTCTGGTATTATCCGTAATCGCGGCGGCAAGGGACCGCATTTTTTCCCTGTCAAGTTCCATGCCTGTTGTCGCTTTGATTATGGTCGACAGCTCCTCCCATTGGTAGAGATCTCGATAAAACCTGCACAGGATCAGCGCGTCAAAAATGGTCAGGCGATCCTCCCATTCAGTAAACATCTTTGCTTTTCCCTCGATCCGGTCAGGATCGATAATCCCGCTGAGTTCAGGCTTGTAGAAGGTGGCGCGAAGATGGCAGGCCCCGCGGGCGGATGATCCATATGCCAGGCCCATGCCTTTCAAAACCCGGGGATCGTAGCCTGCCGGCTCCAGACCTTTGACATGAATGGCCTGATCTTCCATATGCCACTGTCGAGCCGTGAATCTGATTCCGTTGGCCAATGTATCGCCAATTCCACGACGTTCTGCAATATCTGCCAGAAGTCGGCCGATTGAATCGACCTGGCCGTAATCGATATCATAATCGATTCTGCCCTGACGGGAGGCCTCGATAGTCAGGGCGGCAAGGTTGCCCGCGCTGATGGTATCCATGCCCAGCCGGTCGCAGATGTCGTTTAAATAGGCGATTTCCTCGATGCTGTCTATCTCACAGAGACCCCCGAAGGCATAGATTGTTTCATATTCCGGCCCCTCTATTTTGAGACCCTTGTGCCTCCCTTCCTTTACGGTGGAAAGCCGTCCGCATGCCATAAAGCATTTTAAACAGGCATGCGGTTGAACCTTGCAGCGTTCGTGAAGCGCTCCAGCATTGATTTTCTCAAAATGTTCATATCGTCCCTTTTGCCAGTAACGGGTGGGGAATCCGCCTGCTTTGTTCATAATATCGACCAGCATGGGTGTACCCATAGTTTTATATGCCTTTACACCCGTATTTTCTTTTGAACGTTGAGCCATTGATTTGGCAAAATCTTTTAAAAGCCCGGGGTCGGCAAACTTCTTTTTACGGTTTCCCCAAAAGGCAATGGCCTTGATTTTCTTTGAGCCTGTTACGGCGCCGATTCCGGTCCGACCGGCGCTTCGCCAGTAATCGTTTTCGATGACCGCAAAACGGACCTGATTTTCCCCTGCAGGCCCGATGCAGACCACGCCGCATCCTTTAACTTCCGGGCGGTTTTGTTTTATCCATTCTTTAATTCGGTCTTCGGTTTCGAACGTATCCTGTCCCCAAAGATCGTTTGCCGGATGAAAATAAACCGTTTCTTCACAGATTTCGAGCCAAACCGGTCTTTTAGCTGCGCCGTAAATAATCACGGCATCGAATCCCGCAGCGTTCATGTGTTCAGCAACCGTACCCCCTGAATAAGATTCCGAGAAAAAGCCGGTTTGGGGAGATTTGGCATATACGCCATAACGGCAAGAGCCCCAGACCGAACTTCCGGTAACCGGGCCAATGGCAAAGACCAGATGGTTCTCCGGACTCAGAGGGTTGACTCCCGGCAGATTATAATCGAGTAAAAGGCGCGTGGCCAGGCCTTTGCCGCCAAGACAGGATTTCAGGATATGACCATCTGCCGGTTCACTGCTGAAGGCTTCTTTATCTAAATTGATTTTTAAAATTCTGCCGTAAAATCCGAACATTTTTTTCACCACTCATTATGGCGCTTATGCAATCAAGTCCGAATCATTAGAAGCCAAAATCCAAATTCCAAAATCAAATTACAACCCAAGGTAGGCTGTTTTGATATGAGGATCATCCAGCAGGTCTTTGGCTAAACCTTGCATGGCTATGCGGCCATGCTCCAACACATATCCGCGGTCGCTCAAACTCAGTGAATGCTTTACATCCTGTTCCACAAGGAGCACGGTCGTGCCCTGGTCGGCAATTTTGCGCACCGTCTGGAAAATATCTTTAATCAGGATTGGAGCCAATCCCAGCGAAGGCTCATCCAGCATCAACAACTCCGGCCTGGCCATGAGCCCTCGACCAATGGCAACCATCTGCTGTTCCCCTCCGGACAGGGTCATTGCCAACTGGGACTCTCTTTCCCGAAGCCGAGGCAACAGCGCATAAACTTCTTCAATCGTGGCATTCTTAGACTGATCTGCACGGCTGTTGTATGCCCCAACAATAAGATTGTCTTTTACTGACATCAGGGTAAAAAGCCGGCGGCCCTCGGGGACCTGTATGATCCCGGACTCAACGATTTTTTCCGGCAGGGCAGTTTGAATGGAAGCGCCTTTGAAAAAAACTTCTCCTTTAACCGGGTGCATCAGTCCGGAAATGGTTTTCAGCAAGGTCGATTTGCCTGCGCCGTTGCCGCCAATGATGCTGACGACTTCGCCTTCGTTGATTTCCAGGGAAAGATCGAAAATGACCTGCACATCTCCATAGTACACATCGATATGTTTAACCTCAAGAAACGACATATTCATCTCCCAGGTATGCTTTGATCACGTTTGGGTCCGATGCGACATCCTGAGGAGAACCCTCCGCAATTTTCTTGCCGAAATGGATAACAACAATCCGGTCGGAAAGGGCCATGATCGCACGCATAATGTGTTCGATAACAAAAATGGTAATTCCCAGGTCTCGAAGGTTTTTGATCACCTGCACCATCTCGTCGACTTCGGCAGGCCTCAACCCAGCCATAACCTCGTCAAAGAGCAACAGTTTCGGTTCGGTAGCCAGGGCACGGGCAATTTCAAGGCGTTTACGCTCGGCAATGGTCAAACTGCCGGCTCTCTCGTCCTTCTTGTTTTCAAAATAAAGGAACCTTAACACATTCAGCGCCTTTTCTCTGGCAACGGCGGTCTTATCCGTGGTGGCGAAGCTGCCGACCATCACATTATACAGCACACTCTTCGAGGAGAATGGTTTGACAATCTGAAAGGTTCGGGCCAGCCCCTTTTTGGAGAGGTTCCATGGCCTGTGCCCGGTAATTTTTTCACCGGCAAAATAAATATCGCCCTGGGTGGGCTTATATACGCCTGCGATACAATTAAATGCCGTGGATTTACCGGCGCCATTGGGACCGATCATGCCTAAAATTTGCCCCTCTTCGATATCGAGGCTTAACGCATCAACAGCTCTCAGCCCTCCAAAATCCTTTACAAGATTTTTTACTTCAAGAATTTTCATGCCCTGCCTTTTCCTTATCGGTTTGTCCAACAAGCCGGTCCAGCAGTCTGTTGAAGAGCTTTGTCAGTGGCTCCTGCAGGCCGCGAGGCTGAAAAATCATTACCAAAATCAGAACGGTGCCGAATATAATCAGATGAAGGCCCGGCAGGGTGTCGCCGAAGTAAATGCGTGAAAAATCGCTCACGGGCCGAAGAAGAAGGGCCCCCAGCACCGGTCCGGCAATGGAGCCCCGACCGCCGATCAGCGCAATGAAGGCGATCTCGAAGGAAAGGTCCAATGAAATAACGCTTTTGGGGTGAATATACAGCGTAAATTGAGCGTAAAAAGTCCCGGCCAGAGCGGTCAGAAAGGAGCTCATGGTCATGGCGATGAGCTTGGCTCGCGCGACATTGACTCCCAATGACATAGCGGCTTCGGGTTCTTCACCGCCGGCGTTCAGGTAGTAGCCGAGCTTGGACCGTGAGATAAAATAGGTCAGCGCCAAGACTCCCAGAAGCAGAATCAGGATAATGTAGTAGTAAGGTTCCTTACCGGCGAACATGTAGTTGGCCAGCCCGATATCTTTCGGCGGTATCTGCAAGCCCCTTGGTCCATTAATTTTGAAGGGTCCGAGATAATCGATGTTTTCGACCATAACCCGAATCCCTTCGCCGAAGGCAATGGTCGCCAGAGCAAAATAAGCGCCGCGCATTTTAAACGTAGGCAGACCGATAAGAATCCCGGATATTGCAGCAAGAACACCTCCCACGATCATACCCAGCCAGGGACTGATGCCGTACTGAAGCGACAGGATCGTAGAGGTGTAAGCGCCAATGCCGACAAAGGCGGCATGGCCCAATGGGAGTACGCCGGCAAAACCGCCAACCAGATTCCAGCTCGTTGTCAGATATGCATATAAATAAAGAAGAATTAAAATGTGGAGATACGTCGGGCTCCGGAGTGCCAATGGCACTGCGAAAGCGACCACCACCACCACGATCAAGGCAAATCTCTTTATATTTTGTCGCGTCATGAACATGGCAACCCAACGTCAATAATCTCGTCCTTCATCCCTCGTTCCTCGTCCTCCTGATTTTGGAATTTGGAATTTACCCCTCGTCAATCAACAATCCGATAGTATTTTCTCTACCAGTCGTATTTAACACCGAATAGCCCTGAAGGCTTGATGAAAAGGACCAGCAGAAACAGCCCGTAAACAATAGCTTCGGTCCAGGTGGCTGTCATAAACTGCGGACCAATCGATTCGATCAGACCGATGATGATTCCGCCCAGAATCGCACCGCCAATACTGCCTAAGCCGCCCAGCACCACGATGATGAATCCTTTTATGTCGAAGAGCACACCAACGGTCGGGAAAATATTATAAAAAGGCACGAGTGTAACCGCCGCAATACCGGCTGTGGCTGTTCCGATCCCGAAAGCGACATTATACACCTTAAACTGATTGATACCCATTAAGCTGGCTGCTTCACGATCGAGGCTGGTAGCACGTATGGCCCGACCCATGCGAGTCTTTTGCAGAAACCCGTAAATTGCCGTAGCGGTAATGACTGCAGCTGCAAACCCCCAAAGCTTAGGAACGGATATCAACATTTCTCCGATCTCCAGCATTTTTCCTCTCAGGGGATTGTTCTGAATGTTACGGTACTGAGGGCCGAACAGGAGCAGCGTGAGATTGTCCAGAATATACCAGACACCCGTAGTTACAATAATGACCGTAATCGGCTCACGAACATCCTTTTCAGCCTTAAAAATGGGTTTTATGACGATGTCCTGGAGAAAATAACCGAAAAAGTACATGACCGGAACGACGATAAACAGGGCGAGGTAGGGATGCAGACCGGTAAGTATTACGGACCAGTAGGCTGCATACATGCCGATCATCAACAGAGAACCATGCGCGAAGTTTATCACCTTGAGGACGCCAAAAATAAGGGTCAGCCCCAGAGCTGTCAGGCCGTAAATTGACCCCATGAGAATCCCGTTGATTGCATCTTCCAGAATATAGGTCATCGCAGGCACTCAAGAGTAAAAAAGTACTACCCTTTAGGGGGAGCGTCGCCCGATCAGGCGATGCTCCCGGTTTAAAAGATATGTCGTTAGGTTATTCGTTTGGGATAGGGAATGTCGGCGTATATCCTGCCCGACGGGCGTTCTTGGGCCATACGGTGACGCGTTCCAGGCCATTGCCCAGATCGTTTATCTGGACCATGACCAGGGCGGCGTGCTTGTTCTGGCCGTTCTGGTCAAACTCGACTGCATCGTAGCCGACGATCATGCCCGGTCCGCTCCTCAAGTTTGTGCTCGCCAATGCCTCGCGTATTTTGGCTGGATCCAGAGAGCCCGCCCGCTCCAGGGCGTCTTTGAGCACATACATGGCCAGGTAAGCATCTACCGCTTCGCCGGTAAGGTTGCTTCCATACCTGGCATTGTATTTGGCATTGGCCTCCTTGGCGCCGGGTTTGTTGACATCAGTCTCCCATTCAACGATATCAAACATATACTGTGCATTCTTTCCGGTTGCCTTTACAAATGACGGGTCAGCATGCCCGCCACCGCTTCCGATAACGGCTTTTAACTTGACCTTGTATTCGGCCAGAGTGTTGGTCAATAAAATTGCGTCCGCCGCATTGGAGACCAAGAGCAGCACATCGGGCTGGGCCCGTTTAATCTTTTGAGCTACCGGACTTAAGTCAGTTGCTGTAGAAGGATAGGGTTCATCCAGCACGATTTTGTAACCCCCCTTGGTTGCCAGGTCCTTCCACTGCCCGGCAAAGCCTTTGCCCCAATCACCGTTTTCATATACAAAGGCCAGCTTTTCCACCTTTGTATTAAACTCTTTTTCCATGTCCTTTAGAAAGGCAAACTGGTCGCGGGTCCACCAACTGTCTTTGGCTGCAATTCTAAATACGGTCTTAAACCCCTGTTCGGTGATTTTGTCGGCCACAGACACCGGAACGATGAACGGAACGCCGTAGCGTTCGGCCACCGCAGTCGTCGGGTAGGTCACAGCGGAGTTCCAGCATCCGGTCAACACATGAACCTTTTCGGTGTTGATAAATCGTTCGGCCTCCGCCACACCCTTTTCCGGTTTGGATTCAGAGTCGGCGTAAAGCATCTCGAGTTTGGCTCCCCCCAAAGATTGGATGCCGCCGGCCGCATTGATCTCTTCGACCGCCATTTCACGGGCGTTTTTGCCCTGCTGACCGACCGACGCGGATGGGCCTGAAAGCGGGATGATATTACCGATTTTAACCACATTGTCAGCCGCCGTCACCAAAGGCGTTTGCGGTATGACGGCAAAAAAAGTGATAATGGCAAAAAAGGCAGTTCGCTTTCCCCAGAATGTAAGGCTTGTTTTCATTTCTTGGTTCCTCCTTTGCTTTTGAAACGTTACGGTTTATCCGGCCACACATCTTCAATCCTACGTGCGACTGCCGAAGGAATAAAAGGCAATATCCTTTGATATTCCTGCTTTAAAAAATTTTTCCAATAGGTTGTCTGTACGGCCGGGATCGACTTTCACTACCAGAAGGGCCTTTCCTTCCGTTTTATCCCGGTGAATTTTCCATCCAAAAACGTCCAGCTTCAAACAGGAGATAACCTCAAAAACTTCATGAAACTCACCTTCATCGGTTGATCCGGCAGTCTTTTCAAAAATCACGTAACTGTAATCCGGATCAAGAGTCCGTTTGATCTTGTTAAAAACAGATGAATTTGGTTTGAGCCTTGCTTTCATGTCATTTCGAGAGCGATGCCAGCCCTTCCCCCAATATATCCAGCCCTTTTTCCAGCACATCGTCCGTTATGACCAGAGGCATTAACGCTCGAATAACGTTTCCATAATTACCGCAGGACAGAATAATCAGTCCGTTGTCATAGCAGAATTTCACCAGCGCCTTGGCCTCATCGGTCGCGGGTTCCTTGGTCTCCCGGTTTTTAACCAGCTCCAGTGCCAGCATAGGACCCATTCCACGAACTTCCCCAATAAGTTCATATTCTTTCTGAAAGGCATCGAATCGCTTCCGTAGCTTTTTCCCCAGAGATTCAGCGTCTTGAAGCAGGTTTTCCTCTTCAAAAATCTCCATGACAGCAAGACCTGCCCGGCAGGCAACCGGGTTCCCACCATAAGTGCCGCCCAAACCAAAGGGGTGGACGGCTTCCATCACTTCCTTTCTTCCCACCACCGCGCTCAGGGGCATCCCTGCCGCAAGGCTTTTGGCAACGGCCACCAGATCCGGTTCCACATTCCAGTGCTCCATGGCGAACATCCTGCCGGTGCGGCCGATCCCTGTTTGAATTTCGTCACTGATAAACAGAATTCCGTTGTCCCGGCATATTTCGATCAGTCTGGGGAAATATTCCGGAGGCGGCGTTATAAAACCACCCTCTCCCGTAATCGGTTCTGCAATAACCGCTGCGGTTTTTTCAGCGGCTGCATGGCTGATGAAAAATTGTTTCAGATAATCCGCGCAGGCCACATGGCAGTCCGGGTATTTAAGACCGAAGGAGCAGCGGTAGCAATAAGCATACGGCATCCGGTAAACCTCAGGGGCAAAAGGACCGAAGCCGAACTTGTAAGGCTTGACCTTGCTGGTGAGGCTCATGGTTAAAAGCGTACGACCATGGTAACCATTTTCAAAGGCAATGATCGCAGGTCTTTTGGTATAGTATCGGGCAATCTTGACCGCATTTTCAATCGCCTCTGCTCCACTGTTAATAAAAAGAGTTGTTTTCGGGAAATCACCCGGCGTTGCCGCGCACAGCTTTTCCGCCAGTTTCACAGCTGGCTCATACGGCATGACCATGAAGCACGTGTGAATGAATTTTTCCGCCTGATCCTTAATGGCCGCAACCACCCTGGGATGGGAATGCCCGACATTCATAACGCCGATTCCGCTTGCAAAATCTATAAATTCCCGGCCTTCCACGTCCCGGATTATCGCTCCTTTGGCGGATGCCACATAGCTGTAAGTAATACTGCCATGTCCGGGTGGAATATATTTTTCTCGCAACTCTTTAAGTGTATGATTTGTTGAATGGTTCATCGGAAACTCCTTGTGCGGGGGAAAGCAGATTATTTCATTATGATACAACTATTGGCCATCCAGAAACCCTCATACTCCGGACCGCAACAAGCGTGCCAAAATTCGTCTCGATGGAGTTAATAGTTGTTATTGCAGAGAGTTATACGCTTTTGCCGGGAAACAGGCGTTGGAAAAGGTTGAACCATTTTTGAATCAGAAAAACGACAAAAAAGCCTCAAACACAGATCTTAAGAAGAGTTTCAATTATGAATCACCTAGAAAATTATTCTATATATTTTAATATCAAAAGGTTGATAGCTTTTATGATTCATTATTGCATCGAATCCCAACACAGCTGATACTTTTTCAATTTGCGTACAATTGTCGACTGACTTATCTTCAGATGAAGTGCAATTTCTCTCGTCGACTTACAGCGCATCATGGCATTTTGCAAAATTTCCTTCTCCATGCGCATAACCTGGTCTGTAAGACCGCCCCGGCGCTTATCAATAGATGCGGCGCTGTAAATGTTGGCGCCGACCGATAGACTTTGACGGATGCTCTCATCAACGCATTGGTTTTCACTCATCACTACCGCTTTTTTAAGGATGTTTTTAAGTTCCCTGACATTACCGGGGAATGGATATGTTTGCAGCATTTTTAATGCTTCCGGAGAAATTCGCCGGTTTAACCGATATGTGTTGCCATATTTTGTTAAGTAATAGTTGACCAGCTCAAAAATGTCTTCCGGCCTTTCCCGGAGTGGCGGAATCCTTATGGTAAAGGCATTGAGCCGGTAAAACAGATCCTGTCGAAACCGTTTCTGTCGCACCAGTGTCTCCAGATCCCGATTGGTTGCAGCGATAATCGTGCAGTCAATTTCCCTGGATTTGAGTCCACCCAGACGCATGATCTCGTGATCATCCAAGTATTTCAGCAGCTTTGCCTGGAGGGAATTTGGCAGATCGCCGATCTCATCCAAAAAAAGAGTCCCCTCATGTGCCAGCTCGAAAAGACCGGCTTTGCCTTCCTGCCGTGCGCCGGTAAAAGCGCCCTTCTCATAACCAAAGAGTTCGGCTTCCAGAAGGCTTTCCGGCAAAGCTGCACAGTTTATCTGAATAAAGGGTTTCTTGCTGCGATTGCTGTTTTTATGAATGAATTTGGCCAAAAGCCCCTTGCCGGTTCCGGATTCTCCCAGAATTAAGATATCAGAAGCGCCCAGATGAGCCAGTTTAAGAGCAAGGTGGCGCACTTGGCGCATGTTTTTATTTTCAGCGACAATTTCCTGATCCTTCAGTTCCAGGACGCTGAGTTCTGCCAGCTTGTTCTTTATTTTTTCCGTGACCATTCGGGATTGTTCCAGTTGTTCCTGCATGGCATTCAATTGGGTCATATCCCGTTCATTCACCACTACGAGGAAAATATTTTCACTCTCGTCAAAGGCCGGTGTGCCCGTAACCAGCAGAATTTTATTCGTTTTTTTTATGTGCTGCACGAGGCTGACCTGGCGCTTGGTTTCCAGAACCTCCAGGGTAACCGATCGATCAAACATTCCATGGTTGACAAGTTCTGATATGTTCCTGCCGATAATATGTTCGGCCTGTATCCCGTTAAGCTTCTCCGAGGCTTCATTGATATCGATAACCTTGCCTTTGCCATTGCAGACCCAAATCCCGTCGGAAGAAGCTTTAAAAATGGTTTCTAACTGGCGATTCAGACATCTGTATGATTCAAGTTTTTTGGCCGAGCTTTCAAATTGCTTCATTTCCTGAAAGTTGCACACTGCACCCCGTATCTGTTTGCCCATGCGAATCAGGGTAATATTGAGCACCAGATCAACTCTTTTTCCAATGATATGGTGGCCCAGCTTAGGTTTGCCTGTTCTCAGGCATTCCATGACCTGCGGCCCGGTTAGTGGCAGAAGCTCGGTAATAAAAACTCCTGCAATTTTTTTACTGCTAAAACCAAGAATATTTTCTGCCTGTCGATTAAAATAAACGATGTTCCCTGATGCATCCGTCACAACGACGCCATTGCTCGTTGAGTGAAAAATCTGTTCATATGTGATTTTTTTATCCATAGGATCGAGATGCTATATACGACAAGCAGATCATTAATGGGAAATTAATATCCGGATTCTGGATAACATATGGGCCATAGAACTACAAGAATCATCTCTTGATTTTCGGGCGTTCTGAATTTTCAGGCACCCCTGCCATGCACTTAAATCCATTACGGTTCAATGTTATGTTTTGTTTTTCAAAAAGGCAGTTGGTTTTTAATGAAAACAAAGCGAAGCATGTATGTCGGGGCTGTTGATATGGGCAGAAACAGGGCAGCTTTTATTAGCGGTGACATCGAAAAATCAAGGAGTTGCAGTTATTGCCGCAATCCCTTTTTCCATCTCTCCAAAAAGATCGAGCCGATGAAATCTACAATAATATCGGCAGCTAGAAGGCTAGTAACACCCGTAGGATCATACATCGGTGCGACTTCACAGAAATCGAACCCAATTATCTCTCCCCTTGCGGCGATGCCTCTGAGGGTATCAACCACGTCATGGTAATCCAATCCTCCAGGAGAGGGCACTCCAGTTCCGGGAGCTATGGCGGCATTTAACGCATCCACATCAATCGTTACATAGAAACGGACACCTTCGGGAATCCGGGCCAGGCATTTTTCCACTCCGATCCGTCGAAATTCCCTGGCCCCAATAATGGTAGCGCCATAAGATCGAGCATCTTCAAAATCTTCTCTTCTGCTGCTTCCAAGCCCATTGATGCCAATCAACGTAATTCCGGCTATATGCGCCATCTCCGAGATTCGGCGGATCGGGTTGTTCTGCGCATGTCGAACGCCAAACTTTTCATCCACGAAATCCAGATGTGAATCGAACGAGATGATGTGCAGAGGCCCTTTATCTTCAAGGGCGCGTACAACAGGGACCGTGATGGCATGATCTCCGCCCAATACGACGAGAAGGACATCTTTTGAACTTAGCGCCAGTATATCGTCATAGATGTTTTTTAAACATAAATGAGGATCCATGTGGCTCATGTCCACATCTCCGCAATCCGCTATCCGAACACCCTTCATCCGATAGTCATCGATTTCATGATCGTAATATCCGTCAGGGCCAAGGGAATACATGGTCGATGCTTCGCGAATTCCCCGTGGGCCATATCGGGTTCCGGGTCTGACCTGGGTGCTCATATCAAAGGGGGCGCCCAAAACTGCAACATCGGCATCTATCTTGCTCCAATCATGACAAAACGGGGCCTTGCAGAATGAGGCAATGCCGGTGAACGGCAGATTAATTTTATTCTTTTTCATAATTTTCCCTCTTGCTTGATCGTATGAGCCTGGCATTTAGCATATCCAGGCATCAGGCTTTATTACGGTTAACAGATTGTCCGGCTTAAGGGTTGTCAACCGTGAGAATAATATATTATCAAGGAGCATATCCAAACAACCTGGGAATACACAGGGAAATAATGGGCAGATAGCTGATAAGAAAAAGAACCCCGATTTCCACGAACATAAATGGCAAAATTTCTATTGTTACTTTTTCTATGGATTCTTTTGCAATCGGCGCAACCACAAAGAGTATAAGGCCCAATGGCGGCGTGATCATGCCGATGACCAGGTTAACTACCACAATGGTGCCAAAATGGAGGGGATGTATCCCTAAACTGTGAGCGATCGGCGCAAAAATGGGCGCCAGAATAAGAATTGCCGGTGCCAGATCCAAAAATGTGCCAACAATCAGAAAAATGATGTTTACGGCCAGGATAAAGCTAAAATAGCCTAAAGGTTTAAGAATATTTCCCAGCTTGAATGCCACCTGTTCGAAGGCAATGACCATTCCAAAGAGATTGGATGTCCCGATGATGATGATAACAATTGCCGACACCACTCCTGTATTCAAGCAAATTTCAGGCAAATCTGACAGCCTGATTGATCGATAAATAAAAAAAGTGACGAAAAATGCATAGGCAACTGATACGGCAGCAGCCTCTGTGGGCGTAAATATTCCGCTGATAATCCCCCCGAGAATGATGGCAGGCATCATCAGGGCCAAAAAGGCGTCTTTGAAGCTGATCATGAGACCCTTGATATTGATTTTGCTCTCTCTTTTCGGATAGTTTTTCCTGCATGAAATGACATAGGCTGCCACCATTAACATCAAGCCGATAAGGATTCCAGGAACAACGCCGGCCGCAAATAGCCCTCCGATGGTCACCCCGCTGACAGCCATCGCATAAATAACCACCGGGATGCTAGGCGGTATGATCGGACCGATACAGGCTGCCGCGCCCGTAATTGCGGCTGAAAAAGCCCTGGGATATCCGGTTTCGATCATCATTGGTATTTGCACCGCTCCCACGGCGCTTGCGTCAGCAACCGCCGAACCGGTAATCCCGCCAAATATCATGGAAGCCAAAACATTGGCCAATGCGAGGCCGCCTCGAATAGAGCCAACCATCATGACGGCAAAATTAACCAGCTTTTTTGTAAGCCCTCCCTTTGCCATGAGCTCTCCGGCCAAGATGAAAAAGGGAATGCACATCAGGGGAAAAACATCCATTCCTGAAAAAATTTTCTGGGGAACCGTGCTTAAGGGAACCTCCATAAGAAGGATCGACCCAATGGCACTTATTCCCAGCGCCCATCCTACCGGAACGCCGATTAAAATCGCCAAGGTCATCCCAATCAAAAGCACCGCCAAAATCATAGCATGTCACCTTATTTTATTGTTCTCAAGTTTCGCACTCCTTAAATCCTATTATCTGTTACCGTAACAGATAAATGATTTTTTAAGGGCAAAATAATTTCGCCCCTGAGGCTTCGATGGGCACGCTGTATCAAACGTTTTGACCAGGCACATAGGCGGAGCATCTTTAAGCCATGGCGCCAGATGAGTTTGATAGAGGTCTGATGATGTCAATGTTCTGTTTCCGGGTCTTTGGATATGGATATTTTGCCCCTAAAAAAATTTATTTTTCCTGCTATGGACAAAAAATTTACGAAGTTATAATAGGGTGCGAAACTTGATATTGTCGAACAGGTCGGTCTTCACATCCGTGTCATGTTATTAAACAGGCATTTCCTTTTTCTTTAATACGGTTCTAACATCCTCTATAAATTCCTCTAAAATGAACACGGCCATCAGTCCAAATCCAACGGGGATGCCCAGCAGCACCCATGTCATTCGCATTCCCAACGCCGGGCTGACCTGTTCCCACTCGGATATGGACAGGAGAAGACCATATACAACGCAGAGCGTAAAAAATGAAAATACTGATAAGTGAATAATGAATGCCACCGATGATTTCAGACGTCCCTTTAGCTTCTTGTTAAGAAAAAGGACGCTGAGATGCATATGTTTTTTAACCGCATAGGTGGATCCCAGACAACTGATCCATATCAGTAAATATCTCGCGGCTTCCTCCGCCCAGATAAACGGAGATTGAAATATATAGCGCATGACAACCTGCATGACCACGATGATGGTCATGAGCGGCACCATAATGATGATTAAAAGTTTGCAGGCCGCTAAAAAGAATTCACATATTTTATGATAATACACCATATGCGCTATTTATCCGGATCGTCTTTCAGGAAGAGCGTATCTCCTGCCTGCAATAACATCTCTTCCTGAAAGCTGCTTGCAAGGGCATGGAGAAATTGTCTGGATATGCAGGATTTCCGATTCCCCAGCCGGATTATTCGCCATACAATTGCTTTTCCGCCGCCTCACTTGCCTTTATTACCTTGTCAACCCATTCGGAGCCGATTTGCTTTTTGATAAATTCCGTCATATGGGATTTAAGCGTTTGCGACCATTTTGCCTTTGCCTCCACATCCGGAACCTGTATATCTTTTCCCTCTTTTTTGAAATACTCAATCCACAAATCGCGACCCCAGTAGGCCATGCCCTGATAACTCTTGCTGGCTCTCGCCGCCGCTTCCTGAACAAGATACCGATCATTCGGCGAAAGGGATTGATAGAACGCTTCATTAATACAGATAACCCCCCAGCCCATCCAGGGATCAGCGACGCTGATATGGTTGATCAGTTTGTCCACCCCTATCCCTTTAATAAACACGATTCCTGTTGATACGCCGTCGACAACTCCCTGCTGCAATGAGGTGTATACCTCTGAAAAAGGAATGGGTGTCGGAGCAGCGCCTGTAAGCTTGGTTAATTCGACGATGGCAGGATTTTCAACGACCCTGATCTTGAGTCCCTTCAAATCTTCGGGCACCCGAACAGATTGCTTGACCGTCATGAAATTATACTCTGTTTCATGCTGCCATTGCAGAACCCGAACGCCTAATTTTTTCAGAATCAGCGCATTTAACTCCTGACCGAAAGGGCCCTCCATAACCTTCAAGGCCACATTGCTGTCCTTGAAAATATAGGGAATATGAATGGCCATAACTTCCGGCACGAAATTCGGCAGAGGAGAAGTCGAACATGCATTCATCTCCAGAGATCCCTGTTTTGTCATTTCCCACATTTCCCGCTCGCCGCCAAGCTGGGCGTTCGGGAAAATCTTTACCTCAATTCTTCCGCCGCTGGATTCCTCGATAAACCTCTTGAAACTCTGGCATTTGAGGTCTTGTGACGCAAATTCACCATTTGATTCGTTCAGATCGATCTTTGCAATGGTATCCACATTGCCGATTTTAATCGTGATCACTTTTGCGAACACTGGTGAAGATATTAAAATTCCAAAGAAAACGATAAATATTATCCCCATTGACAGAATATCGACTTTTTTTGCTGTTGAAATCATTTTTCCCCCTCCTTTTGACACGGTTATTGATTGATGAATGGATCCCCTTATTCATAAAACCGTTGCCTTTTCAGTCCCTTTGCAAAAAACTGATAAAGCGCCGGTTTTGAGAATCATTCGACCAAGTTGCACCAGCGGCTTAAAAACAGGGCATAAACCTTGGCAGTGTGGATCATGCTGTCGATATTCACCCGTTCATTCGAGGCGTGGATATTTTCCATCTCCGGACCGAAGCAGGTGGGCGTGCCCTTTCCGAAATGAACGAAAACTCTTAAATCAGTTGTCGAAGTTGAAATATTCGTCCTGGCCGCTTTCCCTGTTAAATCCTTATGACAGTCGCCAAGGACATTAAAAACCGGCAGATTTCGCGGCAGGCTGTGTCCGTCCGAGCGAAAGCCGTAGAACTCTACACGAGGCATGTTTTTGGACAGCCATTTGTCTCCAGCCGCTGCTTTTGTCACCACCTCCACGATCTGCTGGCGAACCTGCTCGAAGGCAACGTCGGGCATATAGCCAAGACGGCAGTGAAACTCCGCCATGGCCGGGACTGTTGACGGCCAATCCCCTCCTTTGATAATGCCTACGTTGAGATTGCATGGGTGCCGGATGTTAACGCTTTCAAACGCAGGGTGCAGGGGATGATTCAGTTCTTCTTCCAGCTTTCGTAACGCCGCAATAATGTGATAACATTTATCTATTGCATTCACGCCATCGTGCGTTTCAAGCGCGTGTTTGGGAACACCGGATAACACGACCTTAAACCACAGGACGCCAACTTGCGTGGTCTCAATGGTTGGTCCCCAAGGTTCTGGTATCAGTATGGCCTCAGCATCATATCCTGCCAGCAAACAGGCAAGGGCGCCGTTTCCGGTGCATTCCTCCTCGATCACGGCTTCAATCGTAACGGGCGCTCCAAGACCGAATCCTGCCGCTTCGATCGCTTTGAGCGCATAGCACATTGCGGCATCTCCTGCCTTCATGTCGCCTGCGCCGCGTCCATGTATCCAGCCGTCTTTTACGACAGGTTCAAAAGGATCCGTATTCCACCTGGCTAACGGTTCCGGGCTGACCACATCCAGGTGACCATTAAAAAGAGTGCTTTTGCCGATTTGAGCGTCTGCCGGTCGAACTGCGACAATATTATAGCGCTCCCGGTCCGGAAATTCCCATGCCGTGGTTGCCCAACCCGGGTGATCCCCATATTTTTTGTGATCCATCGCTATGCGAACCGGGTCCAGCCCCAGGTTTTTTAATTTATCCTCCATGACCTTCAGCACGGAGGTTTCATTGCCTAATGTGCTGGGTTGCCTCACAAGATCACAGGCAAAATCCACAATTTCATCCTTCAGATTTTCAACAGAAGTAATAATTTTTGATTCTTTTTTATCCATATTTATATTCTCCCTTGAGGTATCATTTGCCGGATCAGCGTCTGGTTACGAGAACTTTTCCCGTATATGCATCCAGCGTGACATAATCTCCTGTTCGGATTTCTTGCAGCGGGTTCTTATCTAATCGGTGCACCATAGGGATATCGTTCATGATCCCCACCATTGCAATAACCGGCTCCGCCTCTATCAGAATCATGCCCGCAGGAATGGTTCCAAGTTGTTTGCCGATGAATGCCACGTTGGGCCCAGCGGTGGAGCCCTTGCCCGTGGGAAAGATAAAGATTTTTCCCTTTATGCTCTGGCCTTCGCAGTCATGGCCTTTTGTCATAATTTTACCGGTGGACACTTCGAAATCACCTAAAAAGGAAAAGGGCAGTTGTGAAACAACGGCCTCTCCTTCCGCCTTGCCTTCATTGATCACCCTGCCGATGAGCACCATGACGCTACCCCCCCCATTTTCCTGTTACCGCTGCCTTGATGCATTCCTCTGCGCTTCCATAGAACACCTCGACGCCCAAGCCTCCGGCTACCCCTCCCCGGGCATGATAATGGGCTGCCCTCGCAGAATTCGTAGCTGTTGTTTTTACGTCTGGCGCCAGATCGTGAAAGGGAATGTTCATAATGCATATATCTGTAAACATCCGACCTCCTGAACGTTCAATGATGTCTTTGTAGCCCATTTTCATGGACAAATCGTATATCGCCTGGCAGGTACTCACCCAGAGCCGAACGCCTTCTTTCACTCTGGTTCCGGCCAGCAATTGCACGATCTTCTTGATCTCGGAGATGGTGCAATGAGGGCAACCGAAAAGAACAGCGTCCACCTGGTTGGTTTCGGCCGTGTGCAACTTTTCATAAGCGTTCCGCACCTCTGTTTTCCCCACCTTCACTTTTTCAATTTCTTTACGTTGCGTTATCAGAGACTCCAGAGTTGGCGCCTCCGGTGTAATGCCGACAATATGGCAAAGAGAAACGGCTCCCGATACAGGCATCGGTGAGAGAAAATATTTATAATTCTCGAATGCCATTCCCTTTGAAAAAGGACCAATAACAGCAACATTTTTTGTTCCGGCAATGCTTCCGATATAATAACCGAGGGCACCAAAATCTGCTTCATTAAAACTGTCGAGGTCAAGGCCTTCGAGCTGGACAAGGATTTCTGCCCGGCGATTGGCAGGTTTGTACAGCAGCATATCCGGCGTAAAACCGGTTATCGCGCTGCACAGCGCCGCCGGGCTGGCATCCCGATTCCCCCTGCCTCCGAAAAGAGAGTTTCCGATGATTATTCCCGACGAACCGGGCCATGAAAAAATCGCATCCTTTCTCAGTACATTTCCGGTAAGGTAAGGGGCACATGTGAACACCGGCAAAAAACCCGCTTTAATCAGAAGTTCCACACGCTTTTCATGAATTTTGCTTTCATGTTCGCCACGTTCGGCCGGGATCCCCATTGTTCGATACCACTTTGTTTCGGCGGGGTATGCCGCATGTATAGTGGAGACAGATCTTATTTCATCAACATCCTCCAGAATATGGGATACGAATTCCAGCGGATCAGTGGCAAAAATATGACCGCTGTCCAACCTGATGAAATGTTCAGCTCCAAAGGCGTTTCCGTATTTCACAAGCATGCTCATGGCTTTTTGAAACCCCCGGCCATAGACGCCGTCCAGCATTTTTTTTTGTTCATCCGTTAATTTCATTAGAACGACGCTCCTTCGATCATCCGGTCTGTCCGGTTTATTCGGAATGGAGATTCCGGGTTATTGCCAGATCCTTCATGTCATGACATCATCCTGGACCTGGGATCAAACCTTCTCGATCTGATTTCCAGCCCCGGAGACTGTAATAATCATGGATAAGCGTCTCAAGTTCTTCCCGTGTGATATTTTGCCCCTGTTCCAATTTTTCGCTGAGAATTCGAGCCGGTAGAAAGTCATCCGATGGCGCAAGTCCTTCTCTAATATTGAATAACCGCGTATTGTTGGTGACGCGTGCGGCCAGGTTGCGGAGGCCAGCTTTGTCAAACGTCATTCCGGTTGAAAGATTTATCATCTCAGAAAGCTCATCCCAAAGGTAAAAATCCCTGTAAAATCTACAGGTGATAAGTGTATCGAAAAGGGTGCACCGGTCTTCGTAATCCAGGAAAAGGGATGCTTTTCCTTCTATTCGATCGGGTTCAATAAGTTTGGCCAGTTCTGGCTTGTAGAATGTTGCCCGCAAATGACATGCTCCCCGGTCACTGACGGCATAGGCCAGCCCCATCCCTTTCAGCACACGGGGATCATAGCCTGCTGGTTCCATGCCCTTTACATGAACGGCGATTTCTTCCAGGCCGTATTCTTCGCTAGCGCGTTTCACCCCCTCGGCCAGAACATCGCCAAGATCTTCTCGAGCAGAAATTTTCTTCACCAGGTCAATTACCTGGGATGTGTTCCCATACTCCAGAGGGAGTGAAAGTTTGCCTCTCTTTGAAGCCTCTATTGCAAAGGCGGCCACATTTCCCGCCGTAATGGTGTCCAATCCCAGTCGATCGCAGAGGTCGTTTAGGTAGGCGATATCCTCAAGCTTATCGATACAGCAAAGTCCGCCGAAAGCATAGATGGTTTCATACTCGGGTCCCTCCAGCTTAAGGCCCTGATAGGGGCCGTCATCGATTTCAATGTATTTGCCGCAAGCCATGAAACAGGTAGCACAGGCCCTTGGCCGGGGATTAAATCGATTGATAAAGGTTTCCGCGCTGATCTTTTCCCAGTTTTCTAAACGTCCCTTTGACCAGTATTGAGCCGGGAATGACCCGGCGACATTGTTCAATGCTACCAGCATCGGGGTTCCGAACTTCCGGTAGTTCTCGGTTGCCGGATGGTTTTTATATTTCTCAATGACTTTTCTGGCGAATAGCTTTAGGCCCTGTGGATCTGCAAAAGGCCTGCCTTCATTCCCGTGAAATGCAATCGCCTTGATTTTTTTTGCTCCCAGAACGGTTCCCATGCCGCACCGCCCGGCAGAGCGCCAATAGTCATTTTCCACAACTGCAAATCGAACAAGGTTTTCGCCTGCAGGTCCGATAACCATCACCCCTGCACCAGGAATCTTAACCCGGCGTTTCACCTCGTCTTCTGTTGAGTAAGTATCTTTCCCCCAAAGGTCTTTGGCGTCGTGAAAAAAAACCTTTCCGTTTGTGACCTCAAGCCAAACAGGATCATCGGCGGCGCCCTTGAGAATGATCGCATCGTAGCCGGTGCGGCTTACTTGGATCGCCAGGTGTCCCCCCGAGTAGGATTCTCCATAAAAATTCGTAAGCGGCGATTTCGTGAAGATTCCGTGCCGGCATGAGCCGTATATTGCGCTGTCCGTTACAGGGCCGACTCCGATGATGAGATGATTTTCCGGCGACAGGGGATCGACCCGGCCCGGATTTTTCTGCAGAAGCAAATGCGTGGCCAACCCTTTGCCCCCCAGATATTGATGCATCCGGTTTTCTTCCAGACTTTCCGCTTCGTAAGTTCTGTTGCTGACATCTATCGTTAAAATACGATTGAAAAATCCATTCTTCATATCGGGTCACTCTCTCCCAGGAAAGTTTTTTGCTCCGTAATTACGCTGTCAAATGAGCGCCATATATATAGAGCGTAAAGTTTTTCGAAAGTTCAACATGATACAATTCTTCTACGATGCTGTCGCTGTGTTCGGATTCCAATTTAACGATGAGATAAATTTTCCCACATTTTTGGTCATGATGAATATCTGTTCCGATTACGCCTTTTTTCAAAGCGTGGAGAAATGAGATGATCTTTTCGAATTCACCCGATTTATCCGGCGCCTCATTTCCTTCAAAAACGATGTAGCAGTAATTTTGTTCAAAGTTCTGTCTGATTGTTTCCATGTTTGAAGGTCTCAAAGGAGTATGAGTATCGCTATCGTTTTGAGAGGACATGCAAACCCTCCTCCAATATGGCCAGGCCCGCATACAGTTGTTTATCCGTAATGATCAGCGGCATTAGAAAGCGGATGACATTGTTGAAAGTGCCGCAGACACTGATGATCAGCCCTCTCTCATGGCAGAATGAGGCCAGCGCCCTGGCTTCATCGGCAGCCGGGATTTTTTTCTCGCGATCCTTGACCAGTTCAATCGCCAGCATCGCACCGCGGCCCCGAACCTCTCCGATGATCTCAAATTCACCGGACAGGGCTTCGAGGCGTTCCCTCAGTTTATCTCCCAGCGTCACTGCCCGTTCCAAAAGGTTTTCCTCTTCATAGATTTCCAGCACCGCAAGAGCGGCCTTACAGGCTACAGGATTCCCGCCGTATGTTCCGCCCAGTCCCCACGGATGGATGGCATTCATGACATCTTCTCTGCCGACCACGGCGCTGAGAGGCATGCCTGCAGCAAGGCTTTTTGCGATCGTTATTAAATCCGGCTCCACCCCCCAGTGTTCTATGGCGAACATTTTCCCCGTTCTGCCCATACCGGTTTGAATTTCATCGGCAACAAAAAGAATACCGGTTTCCTGACAGATTTTTTTCAGTTTTTGAAAGTATTTCGTGGGCGGCGTGATAAAGCCGCCCTCCCCCTGAATCGGCTCTGCGATCAGGGCCGCAGTGGACTCGGCAGGCACATGGGTAATAAAAAACTCCTTGAGATAATCGGCGCATACAGTGTCGCATCCGGGATATTTAAGGCCGAAAGGACAGCGATAGCAATACGCAAAGGGCATCCTGTAAACTTCCGGGACAAATGGTCCAAAGCCGAGCTTGTAAGGTTTGACTTTGCTGGTCAGACTCAATGTCAGCAGTGTACGACCATGGTACCCGTTTTCAAAGGCAATGATCGAAGGTCTTCTGGTCGCATAGCGGGCGATTTTTATCGCGTTCTCAACCGCTTCAGCGCCACTGTTCACCAAAAGCGTTGTTTTCGGAAAATTGCCGGGTGTCATGATATTCAATTTTTCAGCCAACCTTACGGCCGGTTCATAGGGTAGAATCATGAAACAGGTATGAGTAAATTTATTTGTTTGCTCTATGATGGCTTTCACCACTTTCGGATGGCTGTGCCCAACATTCATGACGCCTATGCCTCCGACGAAATCGATAAACTGTCGGCCTTCTACATCCTGCACCATAGCGCCTCTTGCATATTCTATATAATTGGAAGTGACGCTTGAATGTCCCCGGGGCATAGCCTTCATTCTTAATTGGCTCAGTGTTTCGCACGTTATGGAAAGAGTCATATTCCTCCTTTAATTTGCATATCAAGCTCAAACGGCGAGAACGCTCCTTTCCGCCTGTTTCGATTCAAATAATGAGATAAGCGGCCCGCTGAAAATCCATAAACCAGCAATTGGCGTGCCGAAACAGGGCGATACGGAAAATAATAATGATTACAGGTAGATTTTAATTGTATGGAGATTAATGAGAGCGCTGTTTGATACGATTCTGAATCGATCAAATCAATAAAAATGATTAATTTAAATAGGTTGGTTTATGATACAATAATGTATCAATATAATAAAACCATAATTATCTATTGATTATAAATAGATAAGATCAACTCTGATTCAATTGTGAATCGAACTGTAGGGAATGCCATGTCTCTTCAATTTTCGCACGATAGTTGGCTGGCTCACTCCCAGATAATTCGCCATTTCTCTGGTAGATTTACAATTCATCATGGCGGTTTTAATCAGTTTTCTTTCCAAAGCTTGCAGTTGGCCATTTAGATCCATGTCTCCTTTATTTTGACTCAGGGAACTGCCGGTTTTCTGCGGGTTTTGAGGAACATTTTCAACGAAGAAATCGTCCAGTGCGTCCTTTTCGCTGAAGATGACCGCCTGCTTTATCAGGCTTTTGAGTTCCCTTACATTTCCAGGAAAATCATGAGATTTCAGAACCTCAAAGCCTTTTGAGCTGATCCTTTTTTGGGAATTGTATGCCTTATTATATCTGGACAGGAAATGATTCAGCAGTTCAAAAATATCTTCCGGTCGTTTCCGCAAGGGCGGTATCTGCAACGTAAAGGTATTGAGCCGATAGAACAAATCCTCGCGGAATATTTTCTTTTTCACTAAATTAACCAGATCGCTATTCGTTGCAGCAATCACCTTGCAGTCTATCTTTCTGGCCTTGGTTCCTCCTAATCTTAAGATTTGGTGATCGTCCAGGTATTTTAACAGCTTTGCCTGAACCGAGATGGGCAGATCGCCAATCTCATCTAAAAAAAGCGTGCCCTCATGGGCCAGCTCGAAAAGCCCTGCTTTGCCCCTGTCGCTGGCGCCGGTAAATGCGCCTTTTTCATAACCGAATAATTCGGCTTCAAGAAGATTTTCCGGCAGAGCGGCGCAGTTTATCTGGATTAAAGGCTTTTTCCTGCGTTGTGAATTTTCGTGAATCATCTTCGCCAGAAGCCCTTTTCCTGTTCCAGATTCTCCCAGAATGAGTATATTGGAGGCTTCCAACCGTGAAAGCTTTAAGGCGGCTCCAAGAACCTGCTTCATATTTTTATCTTTTGCGATAACCGCCTGATCTTTCAACTCTAGCATTCTCAATTGAAAAAGCTCATCCTTAAACCGCTCCGTAATCATGCGGGCCTGCTGCAGTTGCTTGCCCATACGGTTGAGTCGGGTCAAGTCCCGTTCATTCAAAACAACAAGGAAAATATTGCCCTTCTCATCGAATGCAGGGGCACCGGTTACGAGGACATATTTCTTTGTTTTCGGCAGATATTGCATAATGCTCACCTTTCGTCTGGTGGCGAGCACCTCCAAAACGGCAGACCGGTCAATTACACCTTCCTGAATCATCTGGTGACTGCTTTTTCCAATCACATCCTCTGCTTTTACACCATTGAGTTTAGCCGAGGCCTTATTGATTTTAATTACCTTGCCCTGACTGTCGCATACCCACAGTCCATCGGATGAGGATTTGAAAATGGCCTCCAGTTGCTGGTTCAGTTTTTTGTAAGATTCCAACTTTTTTGCAGCATGCTCAAATTGTTGCATCTTTTGAAAACTGCAGACGACGCCCTGAACCGTTTTGGCATCCCTTATCGGCGTTACGTTCACCATTAAATTTACTCTCTTGCTGAAAATCTGGCTGCCCAGTTTGGGTTCTCCGCTTTTCAAGCATTCCATAACCAGGCGCCAGGACAGGGGCAATACATCTAAGACGGCCAGACCTAAGATGTCTTTATTTTTCAAATCCAGTATGATATCAGCCTGCTTATTGAAGAATACGATTTTACCATCCAAATTGGTTGCAATTACACCATTGCTGCTTGCATTAAGGATCTGTTCATGGGTTATGGCATGACACATGAGCCCCTCCTGATTTTATGCTTTTCTCGATCTAAAAATACGATGTGAATGGCGCTGCCTGAATCTTAATATTTTAGAAGCGTTTATTAAGTCAAGGTCCTGTCAAATCGATTCGCGGTTATGGAAAAAAATTAAAAAATGCGTCATCGCCCGAACTGGCAACACCATATCCGTAAAAGAAATTCAAAAAAAGGCGATTGACAATTTTTCTCACTCCTGACTGCCCTTCTGCCGATGGTTCAGAAGCGCTTGAAGTCGCAGGGGTATGCTGTTACGTCACAGGCAAGGCAATCGGGAAAAATGCTTCTTATAGACATTATAGACAAATATGGCATACCACAAGCCAGACAAAACCGTCCGTGTCCTGCCGTGCGACGTCGCCGGTCAGCAGCCATTCATCGACCAGCGCGGCGACCGTGGACTTCGGATCGCCGCAATAGCCCTTCATCACACCAGATCCCCTCACCGTCAGTTCTCCCGCTTTCCCTTTGCGTTTAGAGGGACGTATGAAACTATTAAACTTAATTAATACCTGGAACAAATTATTCAGATTACAAAAAAATATGGAAAGGGTGTCCGCTACTGTAATTAATGGTTATTATATTTGATTATTTTTTATCTAAAGCTTAGATATATTACCAAAAATAACTATAAATATTTAATATTGACAATATCTGACACCTATTTTATTGACTGGCCTAATTTGGGCAGCGGTTGATGACAGCAGCCCCTGTTTTTTAATTCCAAAGCCGGGTGCATCGTTTCAGCCGATTAGAAACAGACCACATTGTGTAAAAGGAGATTCCGGTATGAAAAGCAAACTATGCATTGCGTTGGGACTGTTGTTCTGTGTATTCGTTGCAGCAGGGCCTCTTTGGTGTGCCGATCCGGCAAAAACGATTATTTTGGCCACAACCACCAGCACCCAGGATTCGGGCCTGCTGGATGAGTTGATTCCGGTGTTTGAGAAAAACACCGGGTTTTTTGTCAAGACGATTGCCGTCGGATCGGGCCAGGCCATGATGATGGGACAAAAAGGCGAGGCGGACGTTTTATTGGTTCATTCGCCGGCCGCCGAAAAAAAGTTTATGGCCGAAAGCTATGGCCTAAACCAGCGGCTGGTCATGCACAATGATTTCGTTCTGGTGGGTCCCTCACAGGACCCTGCCGGGGTCAAGGCAGCCGGCGGCGCCGTTCCCGCGTTTAAAGCCATTGCAGCCGGCAGTGCCCTTTTTCTATCCCGCGGAGACGACTCCGGCACGCATGCCAAAGAAAAAACGATCTGGAAGGCCGCAGATCTCAATCCCGAGGGCCAGTCCTGGTACCAGCAGACCGGACTGGGCATGGGTCAGACACTGAACGTGGCTTCGGAGAAAAACGGGTACACCCTGACAGATCGAGGAACTTACCTGGCCGTAAAGAAAAATTTGAACCTGGACATTCTGGTGGAAGGAGACGCCCTTCTGCTTAACGTATACCACGTCATTGAAGTGAATCCGGCAAAGTGGCCCAAGGTGAATGCTACCGGCGCCAAGGCTTTTTCCGGCTTCATGGTCGGCTCCGAGGCGCAGGAAATGATCCGAACCTTTGGGAAGGAAAAATACGGTAGTCCCTTGTTTTTTCCGGATGCAGATAAAAAGGAAGGGGATCTGGGGAAATAGATGGATCTTCTGATAGAAGGAATTCGCAAGGCATTTTTTCTTCTGATTACCGGAGATCCGGAACTCAGGCGCATCGTGTGGCTGTCCCTCCAGGTGTCCGGGACAGCCACCCTGATCAGCATGGTGATCGGTATCTCCAGCGGAACTGCTCTGGCCTTAACCTCGTTTCCCGGCAGAAACATTCTGGTTGGCCTGGTGAACACGGGCATGGGTTTGCCTCCCGTGGTGGTGGGCGTTTTCGTCACAATATTCATCTGGCGCAACGGGCCGCTCGGGTTTCTGGGGATATTATACACTCCTGCGGCCATGATCCTGGCCCAGACCATCATCGCCGCCCCGATCGTTACCGGCATCACCCTGGCTGCAATCCAGGCCCTTCCCAGAAACCTGTACCTGCAGATTTTGGCCCTTGGCGCAACCCGGATGCAGGCAGTGTGGCTGCTGGTGCGCGAGGCCCGTTTATCCCTGCTCGCAGCAGTCATGGCCGGCTTCGGGGGTGTGATCTCAGAGGTCGGCGCATCCATCATGGTGGGCGGCAATATCAAGGGGTACACGCGGGTGCTCACCACGGCAGCGGTTATGGAAACCAGCCGCGGCAACTTTGATCTGGCCATCTCCCTTGGGATCATCCTGATGCTGGTCGCCTATCTGATCAACTTTGTTTTGACCCGGGTGCAGCAGGCCGGGAGGTCCCGTTGAAGTCGGAAGCGGCTTTGTTGCAAGCCAGGGACCTGTTGATGATGCGCGACGGCCGGACAGTGCTTGAGATACCGGATCTTCAGATCCACCCCGGGGAGATCGTGTCCGTCATCGGGCCGAACGGCGCCGGAAAGACCACCCTGCTGCTTATTTTGTCTTCCGTGCTCCGGCCGACGCGCGGCCGGGTCTTCTACCGCGGATCTCCAATTTCATACGGCCGTGCCGGATTGCAGTACCGCCGGCAGCAGGCGATGGTATTTCAAGAACCGCTCTTATTCAATGCCACGGTTTTTGACAACGTGGCCAGCGGATTGAAACTGCGGGGACTGGCCAAGGATACGATCCGCGGTCTTGTGATGGAAAACCTGGCGCGCTTCGGCATCAGTCATCTATCCGGACGATCGGCCCGAAACATTTCCGGAGGTGAAGCCCGGCGGACCTCCCTTGCCCGGGCCATGGCCATCCAGCCCCAGGTTCTTTTTTTAGATGAACCTTTTGCCGCTCTGGACGCTCCGAGCCGTGAAACCCTTATCGAAGATTTAGGCAGAGCGCTCAAGGAATCCGGAATTACTGCAGTAATAGCGACTCATGACCGTACCGAAGCCATGCGCCTGTCCACACGAATGGCGGTCATGGATGCCGGCCGTATTCTTCAGATAGGGGACCCCGATTTTATTTTCAAGCACCCCGCCAGCGAATTTGTGGCCGGCTTTGTCGGTATAGAAAACCTGATACCGGCTCATGTGGTCAGAGCTGAAAACGGTCGCTTGGTGGTGGAAGCGGGTGGCTGGCAACTGGAAGCCGAGGGCCGATTCCCGGCAGGCGGCACCGTCACCCTGTGCATACGGCCCGAGCATCTGCAGATCATTACCCCTTCGACTCCAGGCATTCAACATGTCGTCAATATTTTCCGCGGCCGCATCGTCAAGAAAACCCCCCTGGAGCATGTCACCAAGGTGCAAATCGACTGCGGATTTCCCCTTATTGCGCTCTCTACCGCACCGATGGACGTAACGCGCACCTGGTCACCCGGTGACACCGTATCTATTGCCATCCCCCCGGCCTGCATTCATATCATTGCCCGCTGACCGCGATGCCCGGTGTCCATTCGGGTTTTTACGAAATAAAAAGCCAACCTGAGAGAATTCGGCGAGTCGCTTTTTTTGGGTTGATGCAAAGGGATGTTTTAGGATATTATTTATTTTTATCGGCAGCCATGGAATCCTGACGGATCGCACCGCAATCGCAGATCAAGTAATAGCTCATTACAGGGAGGTGGATATGAAAAAGTTGAAAGTAAAAGATCTGATGGTTCCCCTTGACGAATATGCGACAGTCAGTGAGGATGCCAATCTTTATGAAGCCATTCAGGCTCTGGAGGAGGCGCAGAAACGGTTCAAGAAGGACCATTACAAGCACAGGGCTGTTCTGGTGTTTGGTAAAAAAGGAAATATTGTGGGCAAGTTGAGCCAGCTGGATGTGATCGTTGGACTGGAATCCGGATACAAGAATGTCGGGGAGCTTAAAGGCGTCACCCGAAGCGGCTTTACGTCCGAGTTGATCCGGTCCATGATAGAAAAATACCGTCTCTGGGATAAACCCCTGGATGATATCTGCAGGAAAGCAACCCGAATAAAGGTGAAAAACATCATGTACACGCCCACAGTGGGGGAATATGTGGAAGAAGAGGCATCCCTCGACCAGGCGATTCATCAACTGATGATCGGTCGTCATCAGTCTTTACTGGTCACAGGGAACGAGAAGATTGTCGGGGTTCTTCGTCTAACCGACATTTTTACGCATATCTGTGACAGGATAAAGGCCTGTCAATTGGGATGATGAAAGCCGGTCTTTCTTCCATATTCAGCTTTTTTCCCGGTCCGGTTCGAGGGGCTTTTTCCGTATGCCTGTACGCGGCCAATACCGTTTTTTGGGCAATCCCGCTATTTATCACAGCCTTTCTCAAGCTTTTAATACCGACAAACCGTTGGCGCAGGCTTTGCGGCAGGGCGCTGGGCATTTTTGCCGATTTGTGGGTAGCCTGCAACAACTTCAACCAGCGTCTTTTTTCCGGCATCCGGTGGGATGTTCGAATCACCAAGGCGCTTGAGCGCGGGCAGTGGTATCTGGTGATGGCCAATCACCAGTGCTGGGCGGATATCCTGGTTCTCCAACGCGTTTTACATCGCCAGATACCGGCATTAAAATTTTTCCTGAAAAAGGAGCTTTTCTGGGTGCCGCTTCTGGGTTTTGCATGGTGGGCCCTCGATTTTCCTTTTGTAAAGCGCTATTCGAAAAGCTATCTTGAAAAATATCCGCATCTGCGGGGCAAAGACATTGAAATCACCAAAAAAGCCTGCGAAAAGTTCAAAAACTTTCCGGTATCCATCATGAATTTTGTGGAAGGGACCCGGTTTACCCGGGAAAAGCATCGGACTCAGGGCTCTCCCTACGGAAATCTTCTCAAGAGCCGGGCCGGCGGAGTCGCATTCGTGCTGGCTGCAATGGGCGAACATCTTCATCAGATTCTCGACGTCACCATTGCCTATCCAAAGGGTGTCAAAAATTTCTGGGCTTTCGCCTGCGGGCATCTTGAAGAAATCCGGGTGCATGTCAGGTCCCTCCCCATTACGCCGGAGCTGATCGGAAACTACGATGAAGATGTGGAATTCCGGACGCGGTTTCAGAAATGGCTTAACGGGTTGTGGGAGGAAAAGGACAGATGCCTCAATCGTCTTCTTTCACTGCCGGAAGGTTCCGGAAAATAGCGGTACAATTATACGCCGAATCCCGAAAACTTTCACATAAAAGGAAAAGACAGATGGGAAGAAACACTGTGTTCCTGCTGATCATCGGTGTTTTGGTCGCCACGCCGACATTCGGTGAAGATCTTCAAACCGGAATGACGGCCTCGGACTGGTCGTTTGAGGACTCCGATGGGAAAAAATACACCCTGGTTTCGTGGGCCGGGAAAGTCCTTCTGGTCAACTACGTGGACCCGGACAAGTCGGAACTGAACGAGCATTTTACCGACGCCATGAAAAAGGCCAAGGATGAAGACCGCCTGAAGGATGAAACCTACAAGGGTATCGGCATAGCGGATTGCGCCGCCACCTGGAAGCCGAATTTTGCCATCCGGGCCATCGCCGGGAAAAAAGCGAAAAAATACAGCACCGTCATTTTGTTCGACTACAATGCTTCCCTTCGCAAAGCGTGGGGACTTGCCAGGGATACCGCCAACGTGATTCTGCTGGATAAAAACCGTGTGTGCCGCGCCATCATCCGCGGCCGTGTACCCGACGACCAGGTGGAGGCGCTGGTTCAGCTTGCCGTGGATTTGCAGAAAGAATAAGTGGAGGAAAGACAAGGCGTCTATCTGAGGGAATTGGTCCGCTATATTCACTTGAACCCTATTAGGGCCAGCGTCGTCGCAGACGTTAGAGAACTGATCAGCTATCCAAATAGCGGGCACAGTGCGTTGATATTATGATTTGCGAATGTAAGAGGCAATTAATGGAAAAGCCTCGATATCTGCAGGAAAACGCGACAACGCTGCGGCTTTTTCCTACATATAATATAATTATATGATATTATTTAACATATTGAACCGTCCTGCCCGATATTTCCAGCAGCCTGCCCCTGCCGTGCAGGAATTAACCACATAGACATCCCCGGTTTTTTCTATCCGCCATCGGCAGCATTTTATGTCTTGCAACAAATAATGGATTTATAGAAAATCGCCAACTCATCAACCTCCGAATCGGTTCCGAAAAGAGAGCCGTGCCCGGAACATCTATAACTATAAGAAATCATATATATTTGTTTTCTACGGAATGACAACCAACGATCTGTCGGGACTTATTGGGAATTCATTAAACAGGCCATCGAATTATCCTGTCATCACAGGAAACAGTCTTTATGCGGGCAAATGGCATATCTCTTGCTGAAATAGGCTGCAGCACGATCGAAAATTTTCAGCAAAGGAGAAAAAATCATGGAAAAAACCCGAAAAGACCGTCAGGCGCATCTGGGATACGGATCAACCTACAAGAAAGGTATTAAAAAAAATATCGACAGCAAAGGAGGAATCGATGCGGTACTGGGGGGACAGGTTTGGCAGGTGACACCCGACCGGCAGCCGGTGATTTCGAATCCCTGCATCTGGATGCAGGCCGGTGTGGTGAACTCCAAGGCCTGCAATAATTTTTATGATTGCACCGCCTGTAAATATGATGCGGGAATGCAGAAAAAAGTGGAAAAAGGAGGCCAGATCGGCTGGCAGGATGCGATGCGCAAAAAACCGGATTTATCCAGAATCTGCCGGCATAGTCTGACCTGCCGGATAGAAAAAAGGGCTTGCCATCAAAATTATGAATGTTCGAAGTGTGATTTTGACCAGTTCTTCGAGGATGTATGGTCCGCAAAAACTGCAAGCAGGCCCTCAGATGTCGTCACGATCAAGGGGTTCGACATGCCGATGGATTATTATTTCCATAATGGACATGCCTGGGCGAAGATTGAAAGCGGCGGATATTTTCGAGTCGGTCTGGATGATTTTGCCCTCAAGGTTTTCGGCAAGGCGGACGGCCTGGACCTGCCGCTCATGGGCAAGCAGCTGGATCAGAACGCCGTGGGGTGGGGACTTAAAAGAAAAGGAAACACGGCGGATGTCCGTTCGCCCGTCGGCGGTGTGATCGTGGAAGTCAACCCAAGGGTTCGGGAGAATCCGCAGATGGCCAACCGCCAACCCTACGGCGAGGGGTGGCTGTTTCTGGTTCGTACGCCCGAGATCAAACGGACCGCCGAGAAATTGATGTCCGGGACGGCCGGCGTGGACTGGGTATCCGGCGAGATTAGCCGCCTGGAAAACATGATTGAAGAGGCGGCCGGGCCACTGGCGGCGGACGGCGGCTATTTGACCGAAGACATTTACGGCAATCTGCCGGATTTGGGATGGAACAACCTGACCAGAGCCTTTCTTAAGACGGGATGATATCAGAGAGACAGCCCTTCAAACGCGGTCTTTCGGTTTGATTTTCCTGGAACATCAGAAGGTGAAAGACTCCGGATCAAAAGACAGTAAAATAAGGATGTCGCAAAATGGAATCCGCCCGTTTGAAAAACCGTTCCGCAGAAAAAGCGGATCCGTGCGTTTGGATGCAGGCCGGGGTTGTACGAAGACGGTTTTGTAAAACCGGCTATAATTGCAGTGCGTGCGGCTTTGAAAGCGCTTTGCAACGGGCTTCGGTCAGGGACCGGAAGCTGACGGCCATCACAGGCAAGCGCGGCAGGATCATCAGCTGGATAGATAAAATGAAAGAACGGCCGCCCGGAAGACAGCCGTGTATCCATTACATGAAAAGACGGATCGGGTTTAAACTCTGCACCCACGATTACCGCTGTGGAAACTGCGAGTTTGATCAATTTTTCCAGGATGAATATATGGTTCACACGGTTGTCAGGCCGGTAAATTTCATGCGCATCAAAGGGGTTCAGATTCCTCACGGTTTTTATCTTCATCGGGGTCACGCCTGGGTGAAGATGGAAGAGGATGGCGAAGTTCGGATAGGGGCAGATGATTTTGCCTGGAGGCTGTTCGGACCTTTTGAACGCATCGAGGCCCCCTTGATCGGAAAACAGGTTCAACAGGAGCGCGCGGATATTTTCTTGAAACGGGCAGGCGATAAAACGGCGAAAATGCGTTCCCCTGTCAGTGGCGTAGTGACTGCTGTTAATCCAGAACTCAGGGACCCTGGCTTTCCGGTGAACCGGGATCCTTATGCCGAAAACTGGATTGCAAGGATTCATGTACCCGATCTTCGGCAAGATATCGCACGCCTTATGATTGCCGATGAGACGGAGCATTTTCTGGGAAACGAGATCGATCGCCTCTTTGGGTTGATCGAAGAAACGGCAGGACCCCTGACGGCAGACGGCGGGCAGCTCGGCGATGATATCTACGGGAAACTGCCTCAGATGGGATGGGAGCGCCTCACGCAGATGTTTCTTCGAACATAGAAGCACCATTTTCCGTCAAGAAGCATGCAATTCCTTGCTATTCATTTCTCCCCGTAACAATGAAATCCTCTTTATTTCATCATTTAGAAGAATCGAACAATATCGACAAAGTTGAGTGGATTTCCGATCTACATCTTTGATGCTGCGGCAGTAGTGCATGATACAGGAGGCATCCCTGCAATGATGAAGTTTAAATGTATGGCCCAGTTCGTGAAACGCCTCCTTGAAAACCCGACAACCAAAAGTTTCCTCACAGCCTACTGGAGCAAGGCCTTCCCTCAGCCGGAAGGTCGATACGATACAGGCCTTTCCACCGAGTTGCGCTTCCCCGTAAACATGGGTCAGAATGGGAATGAACAGGTCAACCCGGGCAATCGCCAAGATACGGAGTGTTTGCCTTGGGGCTTGTCCGGCGAGTCGCTCCAGGATCAATGTGGAATGATACTGCTTGCGGCATGCATCATAGGCAAACCCAATATTTTTTAGAAAACACATGATTTCAATAGGATATCCGAACACCCGGTGAATTCTACGGGCGATTGAATGGAGAAGGTCACCATCAATATCTCCGATGGGCGATATTACAATGGGATAGGTTGAATCTATAGGAGTAATCACGCTGTTTTCTGAATTTTGTACCGTTTGATTTTACCGTACAGCGTCGATCTATCGATCCCGAGAATTTTTGCACATTTGGCGATATTCCCCCTGTATGCATCAAGTACACGGATAATGTGGGCTTTCTCTATTCCCCTGAGCGTATTGTCGACAGGGGAAATACAGGGTTCCGGCCGGAAAATGGGTAAATCGGCAGGCTGAATACTGCGGGTTTTGCCCACAACCACGCTTCTTTCTATCGCATTTTCGAGCTCCCTCACATTGCCCGGCCAGTCATAAAGCATCATTTCATCCATGGCCTCCCGGCTGAACTTGTCGATGGGTTTGTTCATCTCCTGTGAAAAGCGGTGAAGAAAATGTGCCGCCAGCAGGGGGATATCTTCCTTTCGTTCACGCAGGGAAGGCATGCGGAAGGAGATCACATTCAGCCTGTAAAAAAGGTCTTCGCGAAATCTTGCGGCTTTGATGGCTTCCTGGAGGTTTTTATTGGTGGCGGTGATGACGCGAAAGTCCCCTTCGATCGGTTGTGTGCCGCCGACACGATAAAAAACCCGATCTTCCAGGACACGCAGCAGGTCGATCTGCATCCTCATGCTGATTTCTCCGATTTCGTCCAGGAAAAGGGTCCCGCCGTGAGCAAGTTCAAGCCGCCCCCTTTTGGTTTCCTTGGCGTCTGTAAAAGCTCCTTTCTGGTGCCCGAAAAGCTCGCTTTCCATTAAATTTTCGGGGACCGCACCGCAGTTCACCGCAACAAAGGGTCCCCTGCACCTTTGACTGCCGGAATGGATGGCTTTGGCGGCAAGCCCTTTGCCGGTTCCGGTTTCACCGGTAATCATGACCGTGGCATCTGTGGGTGATACATCCTGGATAAGGTCAAAGATGGTCTGCATGGCCTTGGACTGACCGATCATGCTCTCAAAGCGGATTCGATCTTTCACCTGTTCTTTTAGAAATATATTTTCTCGAACCTGGGCCTGATGACGGATGATTTTTTCAATAAGGATGCCCAATTCTTCGGGATCAAAGGGCTTGAGAAGATAATCATAGGCTCCGTTTTTCATGGCCTCGATGGCAGTGGCGATGGATCCATAGGCGGTGATCATTACAATATCCACATCCGGATCGCTTTCCTTTACGCATTTTAGAAGATCGAGTCCGCTCATCCCCTCCATCTTGATGTCCACCAGAAGAATATCGAATCGAGACTTTTTCAGTAATTCAAGGCACTCCTCCCCGCTGCTTGCCTTTTCGACTTCGTGGCCATCCCGCTCAAGCCATCCCGCCAGGGACTCGCGCATGATCAATTCGTCGTCAACAATAAGTATTCTCGTGCTGCCCATGGTGACTTTCCTGTTTTTGATTCATATTGACTGGCTGGTTTATGGGCAATTCCACCCGGAAGGTCGTGCCTTTTCCTTCTCCTGATTCCACCTGAATCGTACCGCCGTGCTCCTGAATGATCCCGTATGCCACGGAAAGGCCGAGCCCTACACCTTTGCCGCTCTTTTTGGTGGTAAAAAAGGGTTCGAAGATTTTGGATATATTTTCAGGGGGTATTTCCACCCCCGTGTCCTGAAAAGTAATCTGGACCTTTTTCTCTATCTTGGAGTAGGCGGTTGTAATCTTCAGCACGCCGCTTTCCATTGGCTCAACGGCTTCGGCCGCATTGGAAATCAGATTCATGAAAATCTGTTGGAGCTTGTCCTCGGATCCGAACACTTCCGGCAAGTCAGGATCCTGATTTTTTATCACTTTCACCCGGTTGATCTTCAGCAGGTTTGAATTTATCAAAAGCGTTTTTTCTATAAGCCGGTGAAGGTCTATTTTTTTCATTTCCAAGATGGGCTGTCGAGAAAATACAAGCAAATTGGATACGACCCGGCTCATTCTTCGGGTTTCTGTCTCCATAAGGGAGAGGTACTTTTTAAATCGATCGATTTCTTTTGCCTCAACGGAATCTTCTTCAAGAATCCGTTTCATCAGCATGATGAGATTCAGTACGCCGGCAAGTGGATTGTTGATTTCATGGACCACCGAAGCAGACAGCTTTCCCAATGAGGCCATTTTGTCCTGGTGAAGCAATTTGGCATGGGTTTCTCTCAACTGTCTGGTTTGTTCTTCCACCATTTTTTCGAGTCGTTGCGAAATTTCAGCCTCCTCTTTGATACGATCCGTGATATCACGACTGATTTCGATGAATTTGGAGATTTTACCGTCACTTTCCCAGACAGGATGCAGGTTGAGCTCAAAATACCTCAGCGCTCCATGTTGATCAAAGCGGGTCAGGATTTTCTGATTGGGCTTTTTCTTGCGAACCACTTCGTTTATAGGACAGACGATATCTTTTTCATTGCACTGACGGTTCAGTTTCTGGAAGACCTCATAACACTTGCGGCCGATCACCTCCTCGCGGGAATATCCCATCTGTTTTAAAAAAGAATCATTGACATCGATGATATTCATTTCAGGGGTAATGACCAGAATAAAGTCTTGAATGCCGTTTAATATCGTCGCCAATTCCTCCGTTCTTTGGCGAAGTTTTTGAGCTTCTGCACTGATGGCATTCCAGAAAAGCTCGAACACGGAGCGCGAAAGAATGCGGATATTGGGGGGGCGGGTGGCGAGGATATCCTGCAGGATTTGTTCGTTGGAGTCTAAAACGACGATCAGATGGATATTATATCGCGGATCGTAAAGGAGGTGATAATCGGAGAAAATCTTAATGCCCAGGTTTTTTGCAAATGCTATACCCGGAGCGTGAGGATCGGGATCGGCTACCGCAATAATGGAAGCGGGGAGCTCTTCCTGAAAATGATTAACAGTCGTTTTTTCAAGAACTTTCTTACAAAAAACTCCTCCCCCGACAAATGCGATATTAAAAACCATCGGCTTCAAACCTTGATCTGTGATTTTAGATGTGCCAGTTTTTGTGTTAGCCGAATATTATCCGGTAGAACCTTTTTCATTACGCTTATGCGCCTGCTGACAGATGAGTACGTCAACCCCATGGCGTCTCCGATTTTCTGATTGGTAAAAAGCCCTGTCTGCCATAAAAAAAATAGAATCAGATCCCTTTTTTCCTTTAATAGGTTAGGGATCCTCGATGGTACAGCGATTTGATCGATGGTACAGCTTAGCGATGTTGCGGCTTGAGTCGCTAGATTATGGATATCGTAGTCCTTTAACAGGCGGTTCTTCTGCGGCAGTTCGGCATCCATGTTCTGATCCAGGAATTCCGCCTTGATACGATCTACGAACGCCTGCGTGCCGTAAACAAAACCGTAATGGACGTTTTCCCAGATCGATTTTTTCTCATTCGAATATTGCTGAACTTTTTTCCGATAGGCGAGACGGTTATCTTCGGCTGAAAGCCGGGACAGAATCAATTCCGTGTTGAGCCATGCCGGTGTGTTTTTGGCATATGCATAGGCGCTGTAGCTGCTCCAAGGGTATTCCGCCAGCCGATCGGTCATCCCCGCGCGCAGCGGGTTGCGATGGATATAACAGGAGAGGCGAAGCATGTACGCTTCGTTTTCGATAAGAATGCTTTTGAATCGACCCTGAAAAAGGTGACCGCTGCGGTTATAACGCAGATTGAACCATCGGGTATAACTTGTTCCGAGCCATTGCATGCTCCTGGAAAGATTGGAGAGATGGGTCTGCAACAGCAAGTGATAATGGTTGTCCATTAGAACATAGGCAAAAATGGTGATATCAAAACGATATGTCAGTTCCCCCAGTTTTTCCAGAAAGAGGGATCGGTCACGATCTCCACGAAACAGTGGCTTACGTTCATTTCCCCTTGAAAGAATGTGATAATATGCTCCGGGAAATTCGATTCTAAAAGGTCTTGACATATTAAAAAAGTACACCCGATCGATCGCGCTGTAAAGTAAAAATCATAGATCAAGGTTTGACCCCGATGCTGTTGACAGAAATGCAGCAGGGTGCTATGGAGAAAAAACGATGAAAAGACTGGAAGAACTCATCAATCGAATCATCGATCGGACGAACGTCAACCTCAGAGAACCCGCCTTTGATGTGGGGCCGTATGTCCGGGGTCTCATTCCGCTCGGACAGTTCACCAAATTCTATGCATTCTATGGCCTGACATCCTATCATCCTCTGCATTTTCATTTCCAGGATTCTTCCCTGGCGGGCAGTTATTTCCTGGGAAAATGCATCGTGGACAATTCGGTGCTATACAAAAGCGACATCCGCGGCGACGAACTAAAATTGAAAGGGGACTCCTTCCGGTATCACGGACTGCAGATTCCGCTTCACGACGACGAAGTGATCCGAATCAAGGACAGCTACCTGATCAAAAATCTGGTGCACAGTTATTCTCACGATCCGGAAAATCCCGAGGAGTTTTGTATTCAGAACACGGTATCGATGCACTATGCCAATATCCATGGCGCTCCGGTAGAAGGGAGCTTTCTCGGCCCGTTTGCAACGGTTGATTTGACAACCCTGCATGACAGCGTAATCGGTTCCTTCTGCTACATCCAGACCGAAGAGCTGGCCCACCAAATGGTGGAGCCCGGTCGAATCTGGATCCGGTCTGAAGGCAATTTTGATTTTGATTATCGTTTTCCCCCAGAAGTTCTGAGCAAGTATATCCGGCTAGAATCCGGAAAAGTCCCCAAAGGGATCTTCATGGATTTCGCGGAATCCCGAAAGAAGGATTTTGAATGGGTTTTCTCGGTGGTCCAGTCCAAGTCGCCCATCGCATTGCCCCGAGGCGCATCTTTGAGCAAGTATGCAGTGGTCCGGGGCAACACCGAGATCAGTGGAAATGTCCTGGTGGCGCAGCGCGCGTATTTGGAAGACGCCTGGCTGGGCAAGGGATCAAACGCCCAGGAAAACTGCTATATCATACAATCCAGGTTGGAAGGGCTTAACATCACGGCACACGGCGCCAAGATCATCCATGCCTGTCTGGGTGAAAAAGTCTTCGTGGGTTTCAACGCCTTTTTGCGGGCAGGGGAGGGTTGCGGCCTTCGAATCGGCCGGGAGAGCATTGTCATGCCGCACACCATCATCGATCTGGAAGAACCTATGGAGATTCCTGACAGGCATTTGCTCTGGGGCTATATCCGCAACAATAGTGACCTCAAAGACCACAGCATCGGCCTTCAGGAATTGGAGGCGGTGGATGGATCGCTGCAGCTCGGCGCCTTGCGGTTTCAAGGCAGCGGGAAGAAGTTTGTCCACGGGTTTCAGCGTCGCATCGAACACATTCTGGAGGCAAACGGGGCCTGTTGCGACGGTGCCAGAAACCGCGGGCATGCCCAAAAAACACAAAATATCACATTCAACATTATTCAGCCTTATCCGGAAGGGCCCAGAAAAGGCCTATATCCGTCCATCGACATATTGCCATGACGGCTCATGCGCCGTATCACATATGGAAGGAAACGCGGGGCATGGCCGGGATATCGATTCGATTATATTCAAAAAATATAGGGAGGCTTTAATGCTTGAGACAAAATTTCTTCAGGATAACATTCAGAACATTCAAAAAGTGATGACCATACCGACGCTGAAGAATTTCGAAACGGAAAACCTCCGAAAGCTGTTAAAACTCAGTAAGATCAGGGAGTTTGAAAGCGGAGAGTATATCATCAAAGAAGGCGAGCAAGACCGATGGCTGTATTTCCTTCTTTCCGGAAAAGTCCGGATAGTGAAAGCCGGAGAGCAAATCGCCGTCATCGACAAGATGGGAGAAATTTTTGGCGAGATGAGAATCATCGATCGCCTCAGCCGGTCCGCTTCGGTGATTGCCGAAGGGAAAACGGTCTGCCTTTCGGTAGACACGTCCGCAACCGAGCGGCTGCCATCGAGAGATGCGAGAACCAATTTTTTATTTCTTCTTTACAAGATGTTCCTCGAGTTTATCTCTTTGCGGCTGCGCATCACGAACGAAAAGCTTGCCCAATGTCAAAAAGAACTCCAAAAGCTTCAACAGAGCAAATGAAAAAAACCGTCTCTTTCTCAAAAAATGCCACCAATATTTTCTTCCATATCACCACCCACTGCAACCTCAACTGCCGGCATTGCTATATCAACCCCGGGCAACACGGCCGACTTACCCTCCCGCTGCCGTCGATAGCCGCCTGGCTGCGTGCCTTTGTCAACCCGGGCAAACCGGCCAACGTCGTTTTCCTGGGCGGGGAACCCACCCTTCATCCGGAGCTTGCCCCGGCGGTTAAGAAAGCAAGAAAACTCGGCGCCCGATCCATCACCATCGATACGAACGGATATCTGTTCCATGATATCCTGTTGAAGCTCGAACCGGAAGATGTGGATTATTTCAGTTTCAGTTTAGACGGAACTACACGGAAAACAAACGACGCCATCCGGGGTCAGGGATGCTATAAACAATGCATCGAAGGCATCCGAAAATCGGTGACGCGGGGATTTTCAACGAGCATGATCTTTACGGTCAGCCAGAAAAACATTCACGAACTGCCTGCGATGGTTCCCCTGGCAGTAGATCTGGGTATCGACCGGCTTTTTATTCAGGTCATCGGCATCCGGGGGGAGTTTGCGAAAAGGCGCGCCGGCTGGCAGGTGTCTCGCGACGAATGGCTTCGAGTCGTTCCGGAAACGGCGGAAAGAATCGCCGAGGCCGGCATTACCGCCATATATCCTAAGGTTTTTCTGGATCTTGAGGAACCGTTCGAGTGCGCCGGCCTGGTGGCTGAAAATTATTTTATTTTTCCAAACGGCAGGGTTTATCGATGCCCGTTGTGCGAGGATTATCCCCTGCACAGCCTGACGATGGCCGGCAACCGACCGTTGGAAACCGGAAAGATCAATGAACGGGACTTGTTCGGACTCACCATTGCCGAAGGGTGTGTAATGAATAAGATTGTCCAGCCTGAAAACCTGCGCTATTTCGAAGACGGCACTCCCCGGTACAAGGTGGCGTGCTGTATGCTGAAGGAAGAAGTCCGCGGCACTCACTAATGCCGATCTACCATGGGAGAGAACCAGTGGATGAATTGGTCGAAAAACGCAAGAGCGCAAGAATCGATGTCAAGTGGCCGATCAGCATATATACCGAAGAGGGATGGGCCTATGGAGAAACCATGAACATTTCCGTCGACGGGATATCGGTCAGCTGTGACGAACCGCTTCGGATCAATGAGGTCTACCGTATGGCAATCAGGCCCCTCAACTACCCTGAAATGGATGTCAAGGGGCGCATAGTCTGGTCGAATTTATACGGTATCGATGAAAACGACACTTCCATCGGCATCGGTATTTGCTTTGTGCAACTTTCCGAGGAGGATCGCCGGACGTTAAAAGAACTCATCTTTCGACTACCGTAGAAAATCGGTAATATACGGATTTTCGTCCATCTCCCGTGCGATGGTGGATGTCGGCGTGTCGCCGTAATTATGACCGGGCCAAATAATGGTTTCACCAGGAAGCACGACCAGGCGTTTTTCCAGGGAATCCAGAAGTGTGTCCAGGGACCCCCCTGTCAGATCGGTTCTTCCCACAGCCCCCACGAAGAGAGTATCTCCAGTAAATAAATTGCCCTCAATAAAAAAGCAGACGGACCCCGGCGTATGCCCCGGCGTGTGAATCACCTGCACCTGCAATGTTCCGACCTGCAGGATATCCCCGTCTTTAAGCCGAATATCCGCGGGATCCGGACCGGGAAGGCCGAGTTCCCGTTCTATTTTTTGCCGTAAAGTCGGATCTGAAAAAATCCGGTCGTCTGCTTCGTGCATGCAGATCGGAACGATTGAGGTTTCCGACGCCAGCTTTTGTAAACTGCGGTTGGCAAGGACATGATCGGCATGGCCGTGGGTATTGAGGATGTATTTGAGGGCCAGCCCTTTCTTTTTAACAAGATCCATAATATGATCCTCCTCTCCTGCGGGATCAATGACGACCGCTTGCTTTGTGACCGGGCAGGAGATCAGATAGGTAAAAACCTGAAACAGGCCCAGAGGCATTTGTATGATGTCGACAGGCTTCATGCAATATCTCCTTGATCAGAAAGAGGTTCCCATCCGAACCGCTCGGCGTCGGATACCCGGGGCAGCATCCCCTTGCGGGAATATCGCCATACCATCCGATTGTAAGTCAGCCGAAACCCATACGTCAATTTTTTAATTACTCATAGAGAAACAGGGGGCATTGCGGTGGCCGACGATATTCGAGACAGTGCGAACCTGACCCACGAAAACGTCCTGGCCCTTAATTTCATCAGAAATTCAGGGCGCTACATCTATCGGCGTCATTATCGTTTCGGATTGCGGTCCCATATCATGGAGGTGTTGCGGCCGGAAGCCGTCCACATGGAACAGACCGGCGTGCTTATCGACAAGATAAGATGGTTTCCGAAGGCCAGGCCGATCAAAATGCTGAGAATTTTCAGGGCGCGGTTTAACTCGCTGGAGGATGCGCTGTTGGAACTGAAAAGAGTAAAAATGACGCTGACCTTTCTGACACCGGATCATGTTGCGCTTTCCGATGAATTTCTTGTCAGCTATAAAAAAACCAGTGGTTCCGAGATCCTTCTCTGCGGACTTCAGGAATATGTGGAAGGTGAAATATTAGATCCCTGGGCGCTTCTTGACCGCACGCATCTGTTGTCGATGTGGCAGGACATGACGTCCGGGGCGACTTTGAAATCGGATACAGCCGCACGGAAGTGGCTGTCTCGAATAAAAACCCAGGCCGGCCGATTTGTTGAAAAGACGAAAAATATGATACACGAACAAGGGCATGTGCCGGATCTGGCCGGCTTCGGCAATCTGCTGGTTACTCCGGCCGGAGACATCAAGCTGGTGGACATCAACAATATTTCAAAGGTAAATTTTGATGCCGTCATTCGGATCGACGGCAGGGGGTATCCGGTTTGCGACAAGTCGATTGAAGCGCTGGCGCTTCTAGAGAAAAAATTGACCGGCCGGGCCGTCGACCGAACCGAACCGGTTTACCGGATTTTTTTAGATCCAATACGCATGCAGGCGGTTCGAAATATCGAGGAAAAATGCAAACCGATCCATAATCCCGAATCCGCAAATCCATATGGGGCCGGTCCATAAACCGGTCCCGGTATTTATGGGCGGCGCATCGTCTCAAGACCATGTGATGAGGTTCGACATCCGCTTCAGAACTGTATCCCCGCGCGGGGTTACACGGGCTGTCAACCCGAAACGGCCCGGGGCCAAGCAAAAAACACGGCCTTCATAAAGATATTTTCCAGCCCCGAAAGCCTTTATCACCTTCATCGGTTCCATGTGGATCCCCTCCAGGGAGTCCACCGATTTCATGTGCCCGCCGTAGATCTCCACATCCACCTCTTCCGGGTTGAGATCTCCGAGGGTTACCGCCGCTACGACGTCGAAGGATTCACCTACCCGAAACGGTCCTTTTTTTGCCTGTACCGGCAACTTGATTTTGATTTTTTCCCATGATGCTTGGAGCCGTTCGGTCTGCACGGCAAGGTGTTTGGCCTCGGTGCAATTGCGGGCGATCAGGGATTCGAGGCGATGGACAATGGGAGAATAAAAGCGGTCCTCATATTCTCCCACCATCCGGAGGCTGCAAAAGTTCTGCATCACCATTTTTATGGACGCCTTCATCATTTTTACCCATCGATCCGGCAGACCTCCGTTACGATTCTCGTAGAAACACGGGATCACCTCGTTTTCCAGCAAATTATAGAGCGCCTGGCTTTCCACAGCATCCTGATAGGCATAATCCAGGTACTCTTCACCGTTTCCGATACGCCATCCGCAGGTTTCGGCATATCCTTCGCACCACCATCCGTCTAAAATACTTACATTAAGAACGCCGTTGAGGGCGGCCTTCATGCCTGAGGTACCACACGCCTCAAATGGTCTTCGCGGGGTGTTCAGCCACACATCCGCGCCCTGCAGCAGGCAACGCGCCAGATGCATGTCGTATCCTTCGATAAATACCGCGTGGTCCCGAATTTCAGGCCTTCTCACGAATGTCAGCAGCTGCTTGATGATCTCTTTGCCTTCGTTGTCTTTGGGGTGGGCCTTGCCGGCGAATATCAACTGGACCGGCCGGGTCTTTGAGTTTAGAATGGCGGCAAGCCGTTCGGGATCTTGCAAAAGCAAATTGGCGCGCTTGTATCCGGCAAAACGCCTGGCAAAAGCGATGGTCAAAATTTCCGGATTAAGAATGGATTCCAGTTTCGAGATAAGGCTTGCGGGTGCGTTGCGCCTATCATACTGCTCTTTCAGCAGTTCCCGGCAAACGCGGACCAGCCGGGTTCGACTCATCTCGTGCGCCCGCCAGAGTTCATCTTCATAAATTTCATCGATTCGACCGATGTTTTCCCTTTTTCGGGAGCTCATATACCAATCGGGGCCCAGGTAGCGCTCGAAGAGTTGAGCGATTTCAGAGGATACAAAAGTCGATACATGGATGCCGTTGGTTACGTGGGTAATCGGAATCTCATCTTCAGGTGTCCCCGGCCACAAGTGGGCCCACATCCGGCGTGCGGTCCGGCCGTGGAGTCGACTCACACCGTTGCGATACTGGGACATCCGGGCTCCCAGGATGAACATGGAAAAAGGCGAGTCCTTCTCGCCAATCGCCTGCCCCCAGGAGATAATTTCATCGGCGCCTGTCTTCAGCATCTCCTGAAGCGGCTCGATATAGGGTTTGACCTTTTGCACCGGGAATTGATCGTGTCCTGCCGCAACCGGCGTATGGGTGGTAAACACCGTGCACCTGGGAACGATTTGCATGGCGGTTTTAAGGTCGATCCGGTATCTTTTCATAAAAAGATGGAGACGTTCGAGGGTCGAAAAGGCCGAATGTCCTTCATTCATATGGCATACGGAAGGAAAAATCCCCATTGCCGACAGGGCCCGCATGCCGCCGATACCGAGCAGCACCTCCTGATCCAGCCGGATCTTTTGCTCGGCAGCATATAACCGGGCCGTAATTTCCCGCACCTCCGGTGTGTTTTCGGGCAGGTTCGTATCCAGAAGGAGAAGAAGGGAGCGGCCGACCCTGATTTTCCAGACATACGATAAAATTTCTCCTTCCGGTCCGGTAATCGAGATGGTAATCTCATTGCCATGCACATCACGGGCTCTTTCCACCGGAAGATAATACAGCTCGACTTCCGGGTAATCCTCCTGCTGCCATCCCTCCTGATTTAAATATTGCCGGAAATATCCCTTTCTGTAAAGAAGTCCGACTCCTACAAGCGGTAGCGCCATGTTGGAAGAGGCCTTCAAATGATCCCCGGCCAGCACCCCCAGGCCGCCGGCGAATAAAGGGATACTCTCATGAAGGCCGAATTCCATGGAAAAATAGGCAACCGGGCCCATTCTGTCAAAGGCGGATCGGCTTTCTTCCACGTTGAATGTCACGCGCTTTTCAAAACGCTCTTTTACCCGGGTCAAATGGGCCAAAAAACTGTCGTCGGATGCAAGTTGCTCCAGACGTTTCTGGTTGATATTGGACAGAAGAAAAATGGGATTGCCTTTGGAAATCTTCCATAGCGCAGGATCCATGCGCCTGAAAAGTTCAACCGCATCAGGTTTCCAGCACCACCAGAGATTCCGTGAAAGTATTTCCAGAAACCCGATGGATTCGGGTACGGCGGGAAATATCTGATAGGTCAGAATTCTTTTCATTCGGCACCTCTTTCTGTATTCACCTTTTGGCTTCGATGGAAATAAGATAGCAACAAGCAACTTTTGTGCCATTTCCTATGATATCGGCGCAAGGCACGAACCGGGAGTCGAAACCCTGAAATAGCGTCTGAATTCTTGACAAGGTGTAAAAAAAATAAAACATGGGGAATCGGAAAGTTGCCGGGATCGGCATCCGAAATCATCCATGCTGGCCTTCCAGCCAGACCGGTTTTAAAGCCGGAAAGCCCCTCAAAACCCCTACACCGTTTCGATATGAATCGTTCGACGGCCTCCGTTCCTTGAATCAAATGATTTCCTGTCGGGTGCAGGTGGTATGTTTTTTGCTTTTTTCTCAACCGTATCGATGCCGATTGGAATGAAAAAAAGAGTGGATTATCTCCGCCGAGAACATTCATTCGATTCATTCGACACAAAGGAGGAGCGGCCATGAAGGAGACTCATGACGATATCATTCGAGAGAAAAATTTGCCCCGGGTCGGACAGACCGTGCGAAGTAAAAAGTATAACACCCTGTGGCGGGTCATGGAAAAAAGAGAGGTTTGGGTAAATACGTCGGATGACCCGGAAACGGGGGATTTTCGTACTCTACCGGCCATTTACCTGTGTTACTGGAAGGTCGTGCCGGGCGATCTTCCGGGTGTCGGAAAGATGATGGGCTATGCCTATACGCTGCACGACAACACCTTTGAAAAAAACTGGGAAGTAATTTAGAAAACGGCGTACGAACATCGCCGGTATGCAGACGGCTGAAACCGATGCAGACGCCGGTTCAAAAGGCCTCGCATCCGATATGATCCGGCGTTTGCATGTCCTCGCTAAGGCCCGTGGAGCGTTTACATCTTCACGGGCAAGCGACGGATTGGCACACCCGAGGGATGAAGATTTTCACGCTTTTTTACGGCTTCGGGTCGAACCCGTTTGTGTAACGATTCCTCCACACACATCCCCTGCAGCCATCTATATAGTACCCGTCCATAAAGCCGATATTTTTGGTTCCATCGTAGAGAAGGGGTTTATTCCGCCTGAGGCGGACAGGCCTCTACCAAAATTAACAATGATACCAATGAGATTAGGGGAAGGGACCAGCCCTTCCCCTACGGTTTTTCATAAAATGTGCTGGTTTATGGATAAACACTATATAGGATTTGGCTTGCTTTTTCCTGTCATTTTTGATCAAGCATAACATAGAGGGAAAAGAGACAAACGGATATGAAACAATGAAAAGATACCTTTTGATCCTTATTTTGCTTTGTTTGTTGGTGCCGTCGGTGCTGCTGTCTGCAAACGGCGATTTGGATACGGCCATGAATCTTTACCATCAGGGGGAATTCAAGAAGGCCAAGAGCATTTTAAAAAGGATCACAAAAGAAAATCCCGATGCGGTTGTAGCCTGGTTTTATCTCGGGAATTGCTATCGGGAATTGCAAGACAACGAAGAAGCCATCGATGCGTATAAAAAAGCGATGGCGCTTGATTCCAGCAATACCGATGTACGCTTAAATCTGGGCATCGCTTATTACAAAGAAAAAGATTACAGCAACGCCATTGAGACTTACAAGGAGCTTGTCAAGATAGATCCGAAAAACGCCGACGCCCGTTTCTGGCTCGGTGTGTGTTATGACCATATCGCTCGTGTCGGCAACGCCTTTGAGCAGTATCGGATTCTCAAATCCATGGGCGAAAAAGAGCTTGCAGACAAACTATACTCCGTTATTTTCCTGGATTAAAGAAAAATCCGTTTCCTTCCGTGGCGTCGGGTTATTCGATATGATATCTGGATATCAGGCGTGACAAATAGGTTCTCTGGATATTCATTATTTTTGCCGCTTTGCTTCTATTTCCGCCCATCTGTTGAAGGGTAAGCGTTATAAATTCTTTTTTAAAGTGGTTTACCGCTTCTTCCATGGTTACTCCAACCTGCAGGCTGGCGAACTTCGGTTTCGACGGGGATATGGGAAGATCCTCCGGTAAAATAGTCACCCCGTTTCCCATGACCACTGCGCGTTCGATGGCATTGCGCAGCTCCCGAACATTGCCGGGCCAGTGATATCGGCCCATGCTTTCCATGGCTTTTTCTGAAATAGTCAAATGGGGAAGTCCTCTCTCGCGCTTGAATAGATCAAGGAAATAGTGAACCAGAGGAGGCACGTCCTCCATTCTTTCCCGAAGAGAGGGCATTTGAACCTGTACGACGTTCAGTCGGTAGTACAGGTCTTCTCTGAATTTTCCTTTGGCGACTTCTTCCGTAATATTTCGATTCGTAGCGGAGATAACCCGAACATCGACATGAATCGGAATTAATCCTCCGACGCGATAAAAAACCCCTTCCTGAAGGATTCGAAGAAGTTTGGCCTGCAGGCCCGGGCTCATTTCTCCGATTTCATCCAGAAAAATCGTCCCGCCGTCGGCCTGTTCGAATTTTCCTGTTTTCTGGCTGTCCGCGCCGGTAAAGGCGCCTTTTTCATGTCCAAAGAGTTCGTCTTCGAGTAGAGATTCCGGCAGTGCAGCACAGTTGAGCACGATCATGGGCATATCCTTACGAGGCCCTGCCCGGTGGATGAGCCTTGCCAGCAACTCTTTGCCGGTGCCGCTTTCTCCGACGATCAGCGTGCTTGTTTTCGAATTGGCCACCTTAAGCGCATCATAGATGACTGCCTTGAGCGCCTTGCTTTCACCGATGATCTGATATTTGATATCCAGCTCTTCTTTGAGATCTTTGATCTCTCGCTGGACATTGGCGATTTTTCTTGCATTGCCGATGGCAAGAGCTGCGAGTTCCGCGAAAACCGTTAGGATTCTGATATCTTCAGCGCGAAAAGCACTGCCGTCCGTTCTGTCAATGATTTCGACGACCCCGATGGTCTCATTGTGCAACATCATCGGTACACAAACAATGGAATGGGTTCTAAACCCGATGGATTCACTTATTTCTTTGTACCAGCGAGGGTCTTTGTTTACGTCCGGAATCAACAGCGGTTCCCCTTTTTGCGCTACATAGCCCGCGATGCCCTGGCCGAGGCCGACTTCAAATTTCTTGACCGCATCCCTTTTTTCTCCGGTAGCGACCTTGAAATAAAGTCTTTTCGTTTTTTTATCCAGCAGCAGCAGGGAGCTGGCCCGGGCATTCATCATCCGAGCGGCCGTTACGATGATGAGTTCAAGGATCTGGTCAATATCCTGAATCGAAGATACCCACGTGGATATTTCCCGAATACTTTCAATGGAGGTTTCGGTGTATGCAGATGCATCATCCATCATTAATCCCAATCCCGCTTAAAACCGGAACCGCCGCTGTAAAAAGGACTTCCAATTCGATCATATACAAGAAATTATCGTATAAAATCGATTGGCTGGCTTTTTAAAGGGCATTGATACAAAAAATCGAATCGACGAACATGGATATTTGTATCATATTGTGGATCAATTGAACAGATGATGTTTTATACCCTGCGAAAAATTCGGAATGGCATGGGTGCCGCACGTTCGAAGCCGTTTCAAAACCTTGGATCCGGTTGGAGGGCAAGGCGCAGGTTGACGAAAAAGCGGAGCATACACGGTAGTATGTAAGCATTTTGAGGAAACCTGCAATCCGCCGCGGCGGACCATCGGGCCTCAGACGCGGTTTTGAAATGGCTTCTATACCTGTCCAACCAGCGACTTCCGATATTCGTTTTGAATGATTTCAAGTCCTACCAGATAATGTCCCTTGAATTTTCCTGAATCCGTTTTCAGGATGTAGGTAATTTCCGTATTCAGGTTTTCCGGTTCGGACCCAGTATCGGTGCAGTGATATCTCACATCCAGAATATCACCCACACGCAGGCATCCAAGGATGCTTGATCCCTCCTTGATCAAGACGAACATGGATGCGACGCCATTTTCCCTTAGCCTGCAATGGTAATGGGTTTTTAAGGGGTTAATTGGAAGCTCGACGCTGTGGAATCGACGATCCGAAATGCCGGGAGATGGGCTGTTTTCACAGGCTGCAACGCATCGAAACATGGTTCTCCTCCTTTTAGCGCGGTTGCGTTACAGAGTCCTCCCGCAAATTGCGTGCCAGCACCTGCATGGATCGGTCTTTTTTTGTTTCATAAAAAACTGTAAAATAAGGATGTTAAAAGATTCATACAAAAGTGAACGAAGAAAAAATCTGTCGGATAAGCCGGATGTATCTTTTATTGCACGGTCCTGTATAGATAAAAAAACATGTGCATCATCTTGACAAATGGCACAATATCGGCGGCTCGGTGATCTGTTTTGTGTAAAGATTCTATTTTGTTTGAAGGCCATTTCGGACGGTTTCGGGTTTCAACCGATCGACCGAAAGGCCCTGGGGAGGGGCGGAATCGATGTCAGTCGACTGCTTTCCGTTGTTCTTCGGATAAATGCCGGTTATCGACGGCCGGCTTTTTTCTCAGCGTGAACCAGTCCTGAAGTTCCAGGATTTCTTTGGACAGTTGGTACCGTCCCTCGGCAAATATGCCATAGTCGCCGCCGCCCGCCATGGCTGAAGAAAAGCGGATCGTATTGGCGTAGAAAAGCCAAATATCGCTCCACTTGCGTTCGATTGCTTCGTCAAACAGGCTGCTTTCGCCCCGAGATCCATCGGCATATCCAGCGGACCAGATTTCTGTCATGATGTCCGTAGCGGCTTTTACAGATTCATTGGTCGCCCTGATCGTGGTTTCGTAGCGGTTCCAGAAGCCCTTTACCCAGGAGGCGCTATGGCAGTTCATGCAGGCGGTCTGCATGGTTTGGGCGCGTTTTCGGCTTTCCTTTGCGTCAATCAGAAAATCCGTGGCGAAGTTGCCGGAAAAATCGGTGGGAAGCGGCAGGTTGTCGCTGTTCCGAATACCTGTTGTGTCAGGATCTTTTGGCTGAGGATGGGCGTATATCAGGCCGAATATGCGCCAGGACAGGCGATCGCTCATTTGATGGGTTCTTTGACTCACAACCTGCTTCTCCGGGTTGACCAGCAGGCTGATATGGCATGTTGCACAGGTAGGCGCCGTAAAGTCTTTTCCGATCGTCCAGGGAACGGCCGTAAAATTCCACGAAGAATTTTCAGTAGAAAAAAGGTTGCCGTGTTTGCTTGCGGAATACACCTTGTAAGCCGGGACGTCGGGGCCGTGGTGACACTCCTGGCAGGTGTATGGCTTTCTGGCCGTTTCGATCGAAAATCTGTGGCGGCTGTGGCATGCCGAACAGGCGCCCATGCTGCCGTCCAGATTGATACGCCCTACCCCCTGGTTCGGCCACCCTTCGATGACAGGGAAATCCATTTCTCCGTCCGGGGTTTCCCGGGGCTCTGTCCCTTTGTTTTCAAGTTTCGTTCCATGGCAGTAAGCACAAGCCTCGGCCTCGGTTTTGTCATCGGCTTTCTTCAGTCCCAAGGTGTTTCCCTGCTTCAGCGGAGTCCCGATGATTGCATGCTGCAACTGCTGATAGACGAGGTTGTCCGTCAGATTTTTTCGGGCGTGGGACATGATGTTTTTTGAAAACTCCGCACGCTCGCTGACGTGGCAGACCCCACAGTCATCCGGACTGACTACCACATGGACATGGACCTCGTTGTGTTCAAAAGCGTCGTCGTGCTTTTCGGATCTGAGGGTATGGCATTCGGCACAGCCCACGGCCACGTCGTGCAAATCGGAAGGAACCGAGACGGCGGATACTTTCCGAGACAATCCCTGAACCGACATGGCCGCTTTGGGGGTTGTCACGGCATGGCGGCTGTTTTTCCAGTCCTCTACGATCCCGGGATGATAAACGGCGTGGCACATCAGGCATTCCTCGGTGGCGGCACTGATGGGTGCGGACGAATATCCCGTCGCCGGCAAAAACAGCAGAGCCACAATCGAAAAGAGACACGAAATAACATTTTTCATACGGCCATCCTCTTTTCAACCTTTTTCAAATATGCATTGATATCACATTTTCGCTCGAGTCCGGCTGCTACCATGGTGCGTACCTTGCCGAAGATGGGGCGCTCTTTCCACGGTCGATCATGAAGACCGAATATCCAGCCTACGCCGGTGTATGAATTGGGGTCGCGCCCGTCGACAAGATATTTATTATTGATCGACACAAGGGTATCATAGGCTTCTTCGGGTGAAGCGGACCATTCCAGAACCTTTTTCCCCCAGTACATCCGCATATAATTGTGCATAAAACCGGTAACCTTCATCTCATTCATGGCTGCATTCCAGTAGGGGTCGTGGGTTCGACCCGACTCCAGCTGTTGTTTCGTGTAAATATAGGGCCGCTTATCCTTCTTGTGGGTAGTCAGTGTATTTCTCGCCCAATCGGGAATCCCTGCAAACGAATCGTATGCCGGGTTGTAAAACACAAAGTTTACCGCCAGTTCGCGTCTTACGATCAATTCCTCGAGATACGCGGCTTTGGCCGATTCCGGGACTCCGGTGGCTTTCTTGATCTGCAGTGCGAGGTAAATCGGGGAAATCTGTCCGAAGTGCAGGTACGGGCTCATTGTGGAGGTGTCATCCGTTTGAGGCTGGTTGTGATGGTCTTCGTACCGGCTCAACCGGTGCTGTAAAAAATGATGAAAAAGCTTTTTGGCCCTGGAAGTTCCGCCTCTGAAAAAGCGGCTTACCGGCGATACTTGCCGATCGACAGGCAAGGAGACGAGCACTTTTTCTATGTCATCCAGGTTGACGCCGTCTATCGGATAGTCGAGAGAGGGGCGATCGATTTTTTCCATATCCAGGGACGACAGATACCTCTCCAAGTGTTTTAAAATTTTCGTGCGGATGGTTCGCGCCGTGAATTCGGCCTTTTCGGAGACCTCCTCTATCGGCAGGATAACATCGCTTTCGATCTGGACGACAGGCACATCGGCTTTTGCGGCAACTTCTCTGCGCCACGCTTTCTGATGGCGCAAATACCCTCTGTCGCAAACAAGCAGTGCTGCCTGTTCTCTGCAATGGGATAGGGCGATTTGCGGAGGATTTCCCAGCTGAACGACCAGCTTGATCCCCCGCCGGGCTAGCGTTTTTTGAGTTTCCTGCAGTCCTTCCAGCAGAAAGGTATAGTGTCGCAGATTGGCTTCCGGATACCGATCCGTCAATCCGAAGACTACCAGTAACTGCAGGTTGAGCCGATTGGCTTCGCGCACGGCATACTCTAGGGCGTGATTGTATTCGCAGCGCTGGGACTGCTGCATCCAGTAAAGTACGATTCGCCCTTTTTGGATTCGAAGATTGTTTAGATGCTGTATGCGCGTTTCGTGTATCATTCCTGCCATACAAGCGGAGAGAATCCCCGGACCGTGATGTCCATGGCATTTGGGCCATAACAGCTTATTTTTAATAAATTATCATCAGATCGTGACAACGGCAATGCATTTTTTGCATGCAGAAAATCCAAATTGCGGCTTTTCCGGAACCCCTTTTGGTTAAAAAAAGGGCAGCGGGTTCCCGCTGCCCTGAAAATCTTTTTTGAACTCAACCCATATTATCCTGGAATAGAAACCGGAGCGGCCTTTCCGATAAGCTCCAAGGTTTCTTCATATTTGGCCCTCATATTGATATGCGCATCATCGATCTTCTTTTTCTCCTTGCCCCACTCCGTCGGGCATTCGACTTCGAGTGCACAGACTTTATCTTCCAGATCGGCCGCCAGCATGCGAAGGTTTTCGATATTGGGCAGTACTTTCTGCTTTTCGGCGGTTCCAAGTGAGTCAAATTTGTGCAAAACATCGTACAGCTTGGCTTTCCATGCCGTCAACTCCATCTGCATCCCTTTGCAATAATCTTTTGCTTCCATGTTCGTGTCCCCTTTCTTTTTGCTGTTTTTAGATCCCTTGTTCTGTAACCAGGGATTTGAAAATGTTGCCGCCGTCTTATCGCTGTGTACTTTTAAAAAACTATGTCCGAAAACCGACTTGTCAATGGTAAAATTTCGTTGATTTGAAAGTACTAGAAACGTAACAGGCTGACGTATCGAAAGGCTGCAATCAGGTGTGGTTCCGCAGTCTTAAGTCCACCGGGTGGGGATTCAACACCACCTGATGTTTCAAATACGGCTGGTCGTATTTACGGACATAGTGGTTGATCAGGGTGATCGGCACGACCAAAGGCACGGATTCTTTTTTGTATTGATCAATGATTTCGATCAGTTCCTGTTTTTCATCCGCGGAAAGCGCCGCCTTGAAGTAGCCCATCATATGCATCAGGACATTGATATTTTTTTTGATCGTCGCTTTGAGCTTCAGTGTGTCCATCAGCAGCGATTCATATGTTTTAAAAAGTTCTTCCAGGGGCATATCCTTTGCGCCGGCCACCAGTTTTCCCATCTGCCGATGATGGTTCTGGCTATGGGAAAGAATTAGAAGCTTATGGCGGGTGTGAAAATCCACCAGGTTCCCGACGCTGCGCTTTTTCGAAAGGGTTTCCCGCCATCTTTTCATCGTAAAAATACGTTCGATGAAATTCTCCCGCAATTTCGAGTCATGAAGCCGCCCTTCCTCCTCGACAGGTATAAGGGGAAAATGCTCCATAAAAGCGCCGGCGAACAAGCCGGTGCCGGATTTTGACGGAACCCCATCCTTACCATACACCTTTACCCGTTCCATTCCACTGCTGGGAGAGTCCTTTTTGAATATGAATCCGCACAGATTTTCCGTTTCCAGCTCTTTGACCCTTTTTTGGGCCCATTGACGCATCCGGTCGGTATGATCGATTCCTGTCTTAGACGTAACCAACCGCGGATTTTGTGGATCTCCCACGAGTCGCATGGACTCGCGGGGAACGCCGAGGCCGCATTCCAATTCCGGGCAAACAGGCACGTAATCCACATAACGGCCCAGGGTGCAGGTTAGATAGCGGTCCAGCTTGTGCCCGCCGTCATAGCGCACCGGATTGCCGAGCAAACAGGAGCTGATGCCGATTCGTATGCCGTCCTGCATGGAGATAGTCCCCAAATATCCAATAGTTTTTTTGAACATTTACCAAAAAATATCTTCAAAAACAATAATAAACCGGCCGACAGTCGTTTTTGCAGGGCGTCAACAACCCCTATCTCAACATACATCAATCTCTTTAAGAAGTTACTCTCCAGGGCCGATGAGCGGCAACACCTTATCGATATGAAAAAAGACAAGAAAGCGGGAATCCCGCCTGTCTTTTTCCGGCGAATAGGTTCTTCGCCGAAGCGAATAGAGCAGCTCACTGTCCTTTTCCTCTCGGACCTTTGTCAGAAAAAGGCGTTTTCCGGAATATCCGGGCCCCTTTTCCATGAAGAGGTATGCGGCATGGGGGTTGGATTTAAGGTTTTCGTGCGTCAGGCGATCCCGCATGATCACGGCAAGGGTGCCGTCCTCCATAATGTGGGGTCTGGCATAAACGGCCGCATCCACCTTTCCGTTTTTGTCCGCCGTGGATAGAACGCCTATGCCTTCCGTGGTTTCAAAATAGCTTTTAAGCTCCATATCGGCCTCCGCTGTTCCTTGTCGTTTTTAAATCGATTCGGCGCATAACATGAGGATCTTTTGCCATTTGGTCAAGCCTGGCTCAAAAAAAGTCAGCATTTCTCGATGAATATGAATATGAAGTCCGACGGTATCTTATCAATAAACAGGGGAGCGTTGCGCACGGTTTAACAGATCGGATTCCGATTTTCGGCGGAATGCAGAAGACTTATCCCTTGTTGAGCTGTTGCATCCGATGCATTCACTCCGTCAAATTAAAGGAGACGATTCTGGTAAGGGCGGGTTTTCCCGTTGATTTTGCCATCGCTCGAATCATTCCCCTGAAAATCCATTCATGAACAGGAAACAGGGCGAATCCATATACCAACCCGGCGAGCCCTCTGGGAAAGAATCTGGAGATCACCCGTAGTTCAATCCTTCCTTTCGGCAAGGAAATGACATGAAACTCCATAAACGCTTCTCCGGGAAATTTCATCTCGGCTTTCAACATCAAAAAATAAGGTGCGTTTACCTCCACAACGCGCCAGAAATCAACCGTATTCCCTGCCGAGAAAGACGATACGCAGCGGCGCCCTCTCCGCATGCCGATCCCTCCGGCCCACGTATCGATAACGCCTCGCAGCCGCCATAATGTATCTGCAAAATACCATCCGGTTTTTCCACCGATTCGTCCGATCGGGTTCCAGACTTCTTCGATACTCGCCTGAAGGCGAATTTTATAGCCGCGCTCAATGGAACTACCGCCTGCATAGTCAACATCTCCATAATAGGGCCATTCAGGAGGCAGCCTGGTTCCGTCCCCGGCCCAGCAGTTGGTGAGCCTGAGCTGGTCGGAACGCTGCAAAGCCAGGCCGATGGTTTCACGGCAGCTGAGCAGTCTCTGGGGAATGATGCTTCGAATCCGGTTTTCACGGCATATCACGGGGACCCGGAGTCCTTCGGTCAGCGGAATCGCTATGGAGGCCGGAACCGGCGTGACAAATTGTATCCAATACGCGCTGAGTTTCGGCGTCAGCACCGGAACGGGAATTAAGATCCTTTTATACAGGCGGGCTTCTTGAGCATAAATGCCGATAATATCCCGGTAGGTCAGAATGTCGGGGCCGCCGATATCAAAGGTCTGGTTTTTCGCCGCATCCTTTTCCAGGCAACCCTGCAGATAATGGAGCACATTGCTGATGGCGATCGGCTGACACGGAGTACCGACCCAGCGAGGGGTGATCATGATCGGAAGATGCTCGACCAGATAGCGCAGGATTTCGAAAGACGCGCTGCCCGAACCCAGTATCATGGCGGCACGCAGGCAGGTCACAGCAACCGGACCGGAGCGCAAAATATCGGCTACCTCATGCCGGGACCGCAGGTGTTCGCTGAGGTCGGCGAAATTGACTTCCCCGAGCCCTCCCAGGTAAATAATTCTTTCGAGGCCCGCCCTCTCGGCCGCCAGGGTCATATGGCGGGCGGCCTGCCGGTCTGCCTCCGCAAAATGTTTTTTTCGGGCCATCATGGAATGGACAAGATAAAAAGCCTTCGAGCAACCAGATGCCGCTCGAATCAGGGATTCTAAGTCCAGCACATCTCCCTGTGCGAGTTCCACCGCGGGGTGCCTGCCCCATGGGCGGCGGGTAAGATTCATGAGCGATCGTCCCATGGCCCGGATTCGATACCCGGATTCGAGTAATTGGGGGATCAGCCGACTGCCGACATAGCCGGTGGCCCCGGCTACCAGGATGGGCTTTTCTTCCATGTCGCGTTCCTTTCTGTTGGTGGCCATATCCGAGCAGCAGTCGGTTGCGGCTGGAATTTTTTGTGATGTCGGGTGTGCGTCGGCTGAACTAGGCAGACAATCTCCGACGCTGCAGGTGATATTGTAATTGGAAAAACAAGAGATTTTTTATTGTCGAGACATTGCAATAAACTCCGGCTGCTCCTTTTCGGAATTCAGTGGGCTTAAGAACTTATCCGTAAATAACACCAGATTTTCTAAAGGCAATAATTGCAGCAGCCATATGCAGCAATGCCATATAAGTATCGGCAAGCTTCTCATATCGGACAAGAAGCTTCCTGAATCGATTAAACC